>Ga0209930_1000106_pt1 | contig 385227 bp, 358 predicted proteins | sample ThiBiot_500_biof_2_FD_183948 | JGI IMG/M metagenome (GOLD analysis project Ga0209930, IMG submission 183948) | Wastewater bioreactor microbial communities from Cape Town, South Africa - Thiocy_cont_500_biof (SPAdes) | ecosystem: Engineered > Bioreactor > Thiocyanate-remediating >...
GCAACTGCCCCGCTGGCTAACCCACTACAATGAGGTCCATCCGCACAAGGCGCTAGGCTACCGATCACCCCGCGAGTACATCACCCAAACCCGCGAGGCCTCGTCAGGCAATTAGGGGGCAACGACACATCGGCCATCACGAATTCGTGATCGGCAGTGGCGTTGAACACATTCGATCGAACGAGCCCAGGCGCAGTCAGTTGACGAAAACCGGCAATACGGCCCGTGATTAGCGCGCCCGCCGCAGCATCGGCAACTGGAAAGCAGAGTATCTCATCACCTACGCTCAACGTCTCGATCGGACGGGTCGAACCGTCCGCGAGCGTTACCTCGGTCCCTGCAGGAAAGCAGGTCGGGACATATTTTCTGCTCGCCGCGGGGCGTACGTCCAGCGCGTCGGCAACAGTGCCATCGACAAGATACTTACGCGCTTGAACCGAACCGATCGAATCGAAGCGTCCCTCCATCGGTCCATCTGGTCCGAAGAGAATGCCCATCCGATTATAGAACAGGCTGATATCCGCTTCGGATGGCGTTGCACCGGCACGCAGCATCGAATCCGTAAACGCCTGAAGATATCCATCAATGACCGGCTGATGATTGCGGATATTCCAGGTAGAGCTGATTTCTACAGGGACCGCTTCGTTCAAGATAGATTGGCGAAACTCACCATATAGGGATTTTTGGTATATATATTCCTTGAATGTCAAGTTGCTGAACGGCTTGGAAAACCCTCTATTTTTCAGTATTTTATCAACAATCAAAGGATCTTGAACGAGCGCGTCTCGAACTACGCGAGACAGCTCGGCCTGACTATATGCATACCACCTTAACTCGTCTTCAATCCGCATCTGCGGTGTATCGACAATCGCGCGGTCCGCGCCAAAGGTAATTAGCTCGTTATCAAACCTGATGCTTTGGATATCGCCTTGAGATTCCAACCCCCATCTTTTGGCAACGCCGGCAAGAAATCCTGGAACGTCGGTAGGCACCTCAAACTGAAAATTTTTCTTCGAGAAGTCGCTCCCATATTCTGTCGCGCGCTGAAAAGATAAATCCCCTGCAACCGCAATCAGACTGTCGGTGCGATTAGCAGATTTAATCGCTTTGAACAGATCATAGAAACCGTCACCGCCGGACTTTACGCCGCTCAGAATATTGACAACGTCAAGCGCGGGCGCAAGCGTTTCGTCAAAGGCTCGCGCATCGCTGTTCACCGCAGCGCGGATTGATGTCTCGTAAGGAGCCGCGGTTTCAAGCTGGAACGTTGTGAAATTGACGCGGAGATCAGGGTAATCTTCGAACTGTACCCCCAAGGGATATCCCAGATTTTCTCGGGCGTATCGATCAACCGATCCCAGAATTCCTGCGTCGAGCACTGACGAGTTGAATGAGATTGCATTGGCGCCGGTGAGAGTCGAATAGGCTTTTGCGAGCGTGCCGCCATTATAGGCGCCGACGACGTCAACGCGTGCCTGACGATCCTGAGCAAGAATTTGTTTCCGTATCGAATCGACATAGGTGAGCGTTGCCGCGTAATCGCGCGCCAATGCGCCATTTTCACCTTGCGAAAGCGGCGTCAGCAGACTGCCCGAGCCGATCGAGATCAGATATTGTTGAGGATCGCTCTCGCTTTGAACCGCAATGACACTGGTTCTGAATGCCCCGCCAAGCTCTTGAGCGCTGCTCAGGCTGAACTTCGACCTGACCTGCTCCATCGCATTGGAATAAATTTTTGAAAATACTGCCTTAGATGAGATATTTGGAAGCCCCTTGATATCGAATATTGCTTTCTCAGCTGAAAGATTGACAGAAGCGAGATCTGCCGATAATAGCGCGAGATCACGTACGGCAGACGCCTTGATCGGATTTGTCACGGCCGCTCTTCCATAGCATCATGAAGTACTTGTTCTGATTTGTATCGGACGAGGTACAGTAGATTTTCGCTCCCGTCCCAGACGAGAAGTGGATTCGAGATATCAGAGATCTCGACGGAGTAGCGGCCATCGACTCCCAAGGTGGCGATGCAATTATCCCAGAATTTTTCGGCGCCGGCTTTTTTAGTCAAGCAATCCGGATGATTGCTGGATATCGCAACTATTGGCTGAAAACGCCCTTGGTTTGAAATTCGCCACACTCGATTTCCAGCATAATCAAGGAAGTACGGGTGGATTTTGACTGGCGCAGGCGGCTCCGTGCGCTGGACCGCACGTCCACAATCGATATCGACACCCTCACGTTCCAGGCCGAGCAGGATGTCATTGAACCGGGCGATATCGCATATCGCGATTGCCTTACTTGGTTGACCGGCGAGCCATTGCCAAAGTGGGTGAGCCCGCGTCACCGGCATATCGTGGGTCGTTTCTGGCAGGCCGACCAATTCAATACGCGGCGCAAATACCTTCAGTGCGCGATAGTCATCGGGCCGATCCTGTCGCCCCTCCTTCACTTCCGCCAGATGCCGAACAGCAAATTTGGCGATGATATATTTATCGGCCAGCGGCCTAGGCATTCTTACCTCGGTAGTGCGGATAAACCACACGGTCCGCGGATGATTGCCCCCATCCATCACCATAACGGGCGGAGCTGCCTCTACTTTGTCCGCTGGCTTGTAATAGGTAGGCGGGCACGGCGCGCCCCGGTAGAGCCAATCCCAGGAGAGAGTAAGTTTGAGCGGTCCTGTCCCGCCGATACGAACCGTTTTTTCGTCGAGCGCCCTGTCGGCTAAGCCCAGGGATCTCGGACCGATGGTCCGGCAACGATAATCAATCCAGGCAGTTTCGATCTTTCCGCCGGCCGAGTAGGCCATTTCGATATGATAGCCCAGCGGATCGGCGGCGGAGGCGCTGCAGCCATCAAGGGCAAAGAGCGCTGCAGAGGGCGCAACCACGAACAAGGCAGCGTAAGTCAGACCAGCCCGTCGCCATCTTACAGGAAATTCCCCACCGCGACTCGTCATCGCCACGCTCCTTCCACCCGAGGAGCCTATGACCCAAATAGCGCCGAGCATTTGACCCGGATCAATCGCAAAAAATTCGGTAACCTTCCTGCCCGCGCATTTATAAGCGCTTACGCCCCACCTTCACCGCTCTCGCCCCGCTTCCTTCACCCGCCGCTCGATCGGGCTCAGCAGGAAGTCGATCACCCGCCGCTCGGATGTCCTGATCTCGGCGCTCGCCACCAGCCCGGGCGACACGTCGAGCGGGGCGCCGCCACCGGTCGGGCGGTTGCCGAGGATCGCCACCCGCGCCTGATAGACCGGCCCCAATTTCTCGTCCTGGATCGCGTCGCGGCTGACCCACATCAGCCGCCCCTCCAGCGTGCCGTAGCGCGTGAACGGAAATGCCTCGAGCTTCACCGTCACCGGCTGGCCGGGGCGGACGAAGCCGATGTCGCGATTGAGGACCTGCGCCTCGACGATCAGCCGCGCATTGGCCGGCACCACGACGAGGATCGGATCGGCGGGCTTGAGCACCGCGCCCTCGCTGGTCACCGCGAGTTGTTGGACGACGCCGTCGACCGGCGCGCGGACGATCTGTACCCCCGACCGGTGGGTCGCCTTGACCAGTTCCTCGCGCGCCATGCGCACTTCCGCTTCCGCCTTGGCGAGATCGGCGAGCGTTTCGCGGATCGCCTGCGCGCGCATCTCGGCGAGCTGCTGGCGCACCCCGGCGAGGCTCGCCGCGGCCTTGCGCCGGTTCTGCTGCTCGACGCCGATGCGCCGCTCGTGATCGACGCGCTGCTGGTCGAGCTCGAGCTGGCCGAGCCGCGAGGCATAGCCCTTCTCGGTCAGCAGGCGGCGCTTGTCGGCGCGCTCGGCGAGATAGGGCAGGGTATCGCGCAGCCGCGCGATCTCCGCCGTGGCGCCGGCGCGCGCGGCATCGGCTTCGCTCGCCTGCTCCTGCAGGGTGCGGGCCTTGGCGTCGAGCTCGGCGAGGCGGCTGTCGATCAGCTGGCGCTGCACCGCGACGATATCGGCGGCGACCCCGCCGGGGGGCGTGAACCGCGTCCCCTCGCCGCGCAGCGCGCCGAGGATCGCGCGCGATCGCGCCGCGTCGACCGCCGCGGTCTGCAGGCTGGCGAGCGCCTGTTCGCGCTCGGCGCCCGAGGCGGTCGGGTCGAGCGTGACGAGCGGCTGACCGCGCCGCACCGTCTGCCCGTCATGGACGAGAATCGCGCGCACCACCCCGCCGTCGGCCGACTGGACGAGCTTGTTGCGCCCCGCCGCGATCACCTTGCCCGGCGCCACCGCGACGACGTCGATCCTGGCGACGATCGACCAGATCAAGGCGAGCGCGAGGAACGCGACCAGCGACCACAATATGATGCGGCCGAGCGGATTGGGCGGGGTCTCCACCACCTCGAGCGCGGCGGGGAGGAAATCGGTTTCGCTCCACGTCTTGCGCGATCTGAGCCGCTCGGTCTCGAGCGCCCAGCTGTCGCGCAATATACGCCAGTGCCGTAGCCAGCCGGAATCGGTTCGCTCGGTTCGCGTGGTCATTGCTCAGGCGCCCTCCGGTTCGACAAGACCCATCTGGCGCCGGTACATCTGGGCGTAGCGGCCGCCCCGGGCGAGCAGATCGGCGTGCGTCCCCGCCTCGGTGATTTCGCCCGCCTCGACCGAAACGATGCGATGGCATTGCCGCACCGCGGAGAGGCGGTGCGCGATGATCATTACGGTGCGCCCCTCGGCGATGCTGCGCAGGTTGCGCTGGACGATCTCCTCGCTTTCCGCGTCGAGCGCCGAGGTCGCTTCGTCGAAGATCAGGATACGCGGATCGCCAATCAGCGCGCGCGCGATCGCGATGCGCTGCCGCTGCCCGCCGGAGAGATTGGCGCCGCGCTCGTCGATCCGCGTGTCATAGCCCTCGGGCAATTCGAGGATGAAATCGTGCGCGCCGGCCAGTGTCGCCGCCGCGATGACGCGTTCCATCGGCCAGCTCGGATCGGCGAGCGCGATATTGTCGCGCACGCTGCGGTTGAACAGGATATTCTCCTGCAGCACCACCCCGATCTGCCGCCGCAACCACGCCGGATCGACCAGCGCCAGATCGACCCCGTCGACCAGCACACGGCCCTGTTCGGGGACGTGGAGCCGCTGGACCAATTTGGTCAGCGTCGATTTGCCCGATCCGGAAGGGCCGACGATCCCCAATATCTCGCCCGGGGCGATATCGAGCTCGACACCGCGAAGCACCTCCGGAGCATTGGGACGATAGCGGAACCGCACCTTGTCGAGCCGGATGCGCCCCGCGATCGCCGGCAGGCTCGAACGCGACGGCGCGGTCGGCTCGGCCGGCGCGTTCAATATGTCGCCGAGCCGGTCGACCGCGAGCCGCGCCTGCTGAAAATCCTGCGCCAGTTGCGCGATCCGCAGCACCGGTTGCGATACGCGCCCGGCCAGCATGTTGAACGCGACCAGCATGCCGACCGTCATCTCGCCCGCGATCACCGCCTTCGCGCCGAAATAGAGGATCGCGACCATCGTCAGCTTGGAGACGAGCTGGATCGCCTGGCTGCCCCAATTGCCCAGCATCGCCGCGGCGAACCCCGCGCCGACGTAACCGGCGAGCTGGCGTTCCCAGCGATTCTGCATCTGCGGCTCGATCGCCATCGATTTGAGCGTCTCGATCGCGGTAACGCTTTCGACCAGGAACGACTGGTTCTCGGCGTGACGCTTGAATTTCTCGTCGATCCGCCGTCGCAACCCGGGCAATATTGCGAGCGAGATGCCGATGTAGAGCGGGATGCTGATCAGCACGATCAGGAGTAGCATCGGCGAATAGAGATACATCACGCTGAGGAAGACGAAGGTAAACATGAGATCGAGGACCAGCGTCACCGCATTCGAGGTGAGGAAGGCGCGAATGGTTTCCAGTTCCCGCACCCGTGCCACCGTGTCGCCGACGCGACGGCTCCCGAAATAGCTCATCGGCAGGCTTTGCAGATGGCGAAAGAGGTTCGCGCCGAGTTCGACGTCGACACGGCTGGTGGTGTGCGCGAACAGATATTGCCTGAGCCCCGACAGCAGGGTTTCGAACAGGAACATCGCGATCATGCCGATCGCCAGCACTTCGAGCGTGGTCAGCGACTTGTGGACTAGCACCTTGTCGATCACGACCTGGAAGAAGATCGGCGAGATCAGGCCGAGCAGCTGGATGAACAAGGAGGCGAGCAAAACCTCGCCAAGCAGCCGACGATAGCGGACGAGCGCTGGAATGAACCAGCTGACATCGAACTTCCGCCGCGCACCCGCGATGCTTTCCCGCGTCGTCAGCAGCAGATAGCGGCCGGTCGCAAGATCGGAGAACGCGGCTCTGTCCTGCTCGTGGATTTCCCCCGATATCGGCTCCTGAACCAGCGCACGATCGGCGTCGACCTTCCCGACCAGCAGGAATCCGGTTTTGGTCTCGGCGATCGCAGGCAAGGGGGCGTTGGCCAGAGCCTCCCAATCGAGCCGCGCGATTCTCGCCCGCACCCCGTCGCGCTTGGCCAGCCGTGCCAGATCGTCGATTGTGGCCGGATCACCGTGACCCAACCGATGCCGCAACTGCGCCACGTCCGCCGGACGTTCGAGAAATCCGAATATGACGGCCAGCGCGGCGAGGCCGCTATCCTCCGGCGCACCATCTTCGCGCCGCCCCCCTGTCGAGCCCATCATTCGCCCTGGTAATTCAAGAACATAATCGAAAAGCGTCGTAGCTGGCCGAAGTCGGCCTTCACCGGTCCGTTACGCCACTGCAATGTGGAGGGATTTGATCTTCATCAATCACGGCCCTGGCGCCGAGATTTGTTTCCCAAGCAGTTGACGCTCGAGTGGATCGACTGGTTCGACCCATCGTCGGCCGCTCGAGCTCATCGGCAACATCCCGCCTGCCGAAGTCGAAGAGCAATATTATGCTGTCGCGGATAACATCGATATGGCAGCGTGACTCACAAACCCAACGCCTCCAGCAAAACCGGCGCGGTTCACTGCCCCCTGCCCGGCAATCGACCAAGATGCCCGGCGGAATGTTCGGCAACCGCATGAACAAACCAGAGGCTGATTGGAGCGAATTTCGTGATGCCCGGTAATCGCTAGCGGTAATTTGCTAGGGCGCCCGCCCGCCGCAGGCAGACGGGCGCCTTCATTACGCCGCTATCCGCTGCATCGTAGCTGGATCGTTATAGGCTTCGAGGATCGCAATCCGCATCGCTTGCGCTCTCCCGTCACCGCCTTTCGTTCCCTGCACAAAGCTGCTCCATCCCTTCATGTCGAAAGCGTAGAGCGATCGAAGCAGACGATGCCGTTCCAGTCCTTCCGGCGGCGAGACCATTATCTTGGTCAACCCGAGGAATATCGACGCGCCATTGGAAAGCACCTGCCCTTTGAACGCCTCCGCCATCGCGGACAAAGCTTCAAGAACCAGATCTTCGCCATAGCGTCCCATCACCGAGGTAATGCTACCTGTGAAAGCAACCTCACCCGGCAACCACGCCTGCGATCTGGTCTGGCGCGCTACTCGCAAGCCGGCGGCTTCGATCACGCGGTTGATCTCCAAGGCGTCCTCATCTCCGGCGACCAATGCCGCGTGGAAGTCGTCCAGTCGGTTAATGGCCCGGCGAGCCCGGTTTGCTGCGACAAACATCGCGGCCTCGTCCGCAACCCCATCATAGGTAGCGATGCAGCAGGGAAGATGGGGAATGTCTCGCCTCATTCGGGCAGCCGCCAAGCGGTGCTGGCCGTCTATCACGTAGCGACCGTCAATTCGGCGAGATACCGCCAGCGGCATACAAAGTCGCCAATCCCAATGCGCAGCGATTGACGCGATAAGGCGACGGGAGGAATCGTTCGCGATTGACCGCTGATAGTCTCCGTCAACGGATAGATCTTCGATTGAGACCCACTCGATGCTGGGGGGAGTTCCGCGAGCGGGCGGATAGGTTCGGGGCCGCTTGGTTTCCGTTTTCCCGCGTTGCCGCTTCCGGCTCGGAATCGCAGTCTTCAGGCTCTTGCCTGGTCCAACCATGTTCACGGGCTTCGACGCGGCGATCGCCCGCTCTTTCATCTCAGCTACGCGCTCGTCGACCTCTTCTGCCGGCCACGCGTACACATCCCCGCACTGCTCCACGACCACATAACCGCGATGGACCCGCTGATGCCCCAGCGGTGAAGCGATCAGAAAGGTACCGTTGGCTTCGATGCTGCCGAGAACCATTGGTCGGAGCCAATCGGGCAGTGACCCGCCGTCATTCCTCCAGAGCTGAGTGCCGAGGGTGCTTGCGGCAGCGTTTTGCTGAGACATATTTTCCTCCAATCGAACCAGCCGGAGAATCGGCTGGTGATGGAAGGTCTCATCCCGCGGGCGGGCAATCTTCATGGTGGCGGTGGACCGTTACCGCGAAGACGCGAAGCGCCTAGATCGGCATCAGCGTTGCCCTCTCGAAGGTGCGTGAGAGAATCGGATCGCGAAGCGCCGTCCACCGTTGTTCAACGACGTATATAACCGGAATATTACCGAAGTTCCGCCTCCGCGACGCGTTGTACGCATCTAACCCATTGAAAAACAATGGTGACCCCTACGGGAATCGAACCCGTGTTTCAGCCGTGAAAGGGCCGCGTCCTAACCGCTAGACGAAGGGGCCGTTGGGCGAGAGGGCGGTTAGGCGAGCCGGGCCGCGCGGTCAAGGCGGCAAAGCAACAATCGTTCAATCATTCGCTCAATCGGCCCAGGCCGCATCGTCGAGATGGAGCTCGGCCACGGGGCGCTGGCCCCAATCGTCGAGCTTCGCGCGCCCGGCGAGCCACAGCCGGCGGTGGGTCCCCGCGCCGAGCAGCGCCTGCCCCAGCGCATTATCCGCCGCGCGGAACGCCATCGCCTTGAAACTGCGCCCGTCGTCGCCGGCGACGATCGCGCGGACATGGCCGTTGCCGACGATATCGACACGCACCGGGCGTACCCGCCCCACCGCGACGCGCGGCGACGGCCAGCCGGTGCCATAAGGCCCGCCCGCTTCGAGCGCATTGACCAGCTCCGGGGTCACCCCGCCCGCCGCATGAATCGAATCGACCAGCAATGCACGGTCCGCCGCGGCGATCGCGACCTTCTCAGCGAGCTTGTCCTCAAGGAAATCGCCGAACGCCCCGACGTTTTCGGCGGCGATCGTCAGCCCCGCGGCCATCGCATGTCCGCCGCCGGCGACGAGCAGTCCCGCCTCTTTCGCGGCGAGCACCGCCTGCCCCAGATCGACCCCGGTGATCGAACGCCCCGATCCCTTGCCGACCCCGGCTTCGTCGAGCGCGATGACGATCGCCGGGCGGCCGAGCTTTTCCTTGAGCCGCCCCGCGACGATCCCGATCACCCCGGGATGCCAGCCGGCCCCCGCCACCACGGTCACCGCGCGGTCGCTGCGCAGGATCGCCTCGGCGGCCTCCTGCACCGCGGCCTCGATCGCGCGGCGCTCCTCGTTGAGCCGGTCGAGCTCAGTCGCGATCGTGCGCGCTTCGGCCGCGTCGCGCGTGGTGAGCAAGCGCACGCCGAGGTCGGCGCGCCCTACCCGCCCGCCCGCGTTGATTCGCGGGCCCAGTGCGAAGCCGAGATCGCTCGCGGTCGGTGCGCGGGTCAGCCGCGCCGCATCCATCAGCGCGGCGAGCCCGACATTCTTCCGCCCCGCCATCACCTTCAGCCCCTGCGCGACGAAGGCGCGGTTGAGCCCGCGCAATTGCGCGACATCGGCGACGGTGCCGAGCGCGACGATATCGAGCAGGTCGATCAGCCGCGGCTCGACACGGTTCGCGAACCAGCCGCGCGCGCGCAATTCGCGCAGCAGCGCCGCGCCGAGCAGGAACGCCACCCCCACCGCGGCGAGATGGCCGTGCGCCCGCCCCTCGGTCTCATCGAGCCGGTTGGGATTGACCAGCGAATGCGCCACGGGGAGCGCGCTGGCGCATTGGTGATGATCGACGACGATCACATCGACCGGCGCCTCGCGCGCCGCGGCGAGCGCATCGAATGCCTGCGCGCCGCAATCGACGGTGACGATCAGCGTCGCCCCCTCCTGCGCCAAGCGCACCAGCGCCGGCCCCGACGGGCCATAGCCCTCCATCAGCCGATCGGGGATATACGGCCGCGCCTCGAGCCCGAGATCGCGCAGCAACAGGATCATCAGCGCGGCGGAGGTCGCGCCGTCAACATCGTAATCACCGAAGATCGCGACCTGCTCGCCCTGTGTCACCGCATCGGCGAGACGCGCCGCGGCGCGATCCATATCGTTGAAGATCGAGGGATCGGGCATGAAGCCGCGGATCGTCGGCACACGATGCAGGTCGAGCGCCTCGCGCGGGCAGCCGCGCGCCAGCAGGATTTGGGTAATGAGATCGTCGGGCGCGAAATCGTCGCGCTGGTCGGCAGCCAAGGCGCGCCAGCGCCACGGCTGGCCAAGGATCGAGCGTTCTACGCCAAGCACCGCGTTGGGAGTCATCCCCCCTATTGCCACGTTTTGCGCAGATAGCGACAGCCCGGTCAGCGCTGGAGGCGCCGCCGGGCTGTCGGCTGAATAGTGCGGTAGAACGCGATCCCCCTCCATCGTTCGCCCCGAGCCTGTCGAAGGGCTTCTTGTCCCATCGAGACGGGGACGCCCTTCGACAGGCTCAGGGCGAACGAATTAAAGGTTCGCGTTGGGCTCGATCAACGCGCGCTGGCGAGAATCGCCCGCGACGGCACCGCCGCCAGCAACGCCGCCCGCTGCGTATTGGCCGCGGCGAGCGTTTCGACACGGCAGCGCTGGACATTGGTCTGGCCCTCCGGATCGGCGCTCGACGCAGTCCCGCACACGCCGGTCACGGCATGGACGATACGGTAATCGAGCCGCTTCACGTCGCGCGGGTTCGACAGGTCGAGGTCGGCGTGGCGCACGCTGACCGAAGGAAGGGGGGCATCGCTCTGCGCAAACGCGGGCGCGCCGACGACAGCCGCGGCAAGCGCCGCGAGCGACAGGATCGTTTTCATCGATAGTCTCCGGGGTGAAGGTCAGTCGCGTCGGCGCCAACGCTTGCCTTCATATAGGCGCACCCGACCGCAAATGACGAACAACGATGTTGCCGACTCGTTCTGCAAAAGTGCAGAATAGCGACATGACGCCGGACTGGGACGACGTTCGCCATTTCCTTGCGGTTGCGGAAACGGGCAGCACGCTCGCCGCCGGGCGCGCACTGCGCGTCAGCCAGACCACCGCCGCGCGACGCGTCGCCGCGCTGGAGGAGGCGCTGGGGGTGATCCTGTTCGATCGCCGACAGGCGGGCTATCTGCTCACCCCGGCGGGCGAAGCGTTACTGACCCACGCGCGGAGCGCGCAGGACGCGCTACGCCGGCTGACCGACGAAGCCTCGCTGCTCGGGCGCAGCGCCGAGGGCGTGGTGCGCCTCACGCTGTCGCCGATCTTCGCCTTTACCTTCATGATGCCGATCATCGGCGATCTGCGCATCGCCCAGCCCTCGATCCATATCGAGATCGACACCACCGAGGACGTTCGCGATCTGGCCGGGGGCGAGGCGGATATCGCGCTGCGCGTCAGCAAGGAACGGCGCGGCGCCGGGCTCGTCTGGCGCCTGCTGACCGCCGATCCCTGGACGGTCTATTGCAGCCGCGCTTATGCCGAGCGACACGGCGTGCCGCGCCATATGTCCGAGCTGGTGAACCACCCTTTCATCGGCGGCGGCGAGCCTGGGGTGTGGGCGCATTATCAGGCGTGGCTGGCGGCGAGCGGGCTGGAGGAGAAGGTGATCATGCACCATAATTCCTCCACCGGGCTGCTCGCGGCGGTGCGCGCCGGCACCGGACTCGCCGCGCTGCCGTGCCTCGCGGCGGACACCGACCCCGATCTGATCCGCTGCGTCCCGCCGCTCAAGGAAGTAATAACCCATTTGTGGCTGGTCTATCCCGAGCGGCTGCGCCACGAACCGCGGATCCGCGCGGTGCTCGATTTCCTGATCGCGCGGGTGCCGCGGTTTACGGGGTGAGAAGCCGGCAATGACGAGCGACCTGACGATCTGGACCTATGATTGGGTGCCGCAAGGCCCGCGCGGTTTCGTGCGCGATCTGCGGCTGAGATGGGCATGCGAGGAAGCCGGCCTCGGCTATGAAATGCGGACGGTCGCCTTCGACGGCCGCGAGACGAACCACCTCGCGCAACAGCCGTTCGGCCAGGTGCCGTTCCTGCGTGACGGCGACCTCGAACTGTTCGAAAGCGGCGCGATGCTGCTGCATCTCGCGCGGAAAAGCGAGCGGCTGATGCCAAGCGATCCGGCCGGACAGGCGCAGGTGATGCAATGGACGATCGCCGCGCTCAATTCGATCGAGATGGTCTCGGTCCCGTGGTGGTTCCTCAACGTCTCCGGCGATGCCGACAACCAGCTGACCGGATGGTTGAGCGCACGGCTGGGCCAGCTCGAAAGGATATTCGGCGAGCGCGAATGGCTGGTCGCCGATCGCTTCACCGTCGCCGATCTGCTGATGGCGGACGTATTGCGGGTGCCGCTGGTGCGCGCGTTCGGCGACCGGCCGGCGACCGAAGCCTATATCGCCCGCACGATCGACCGGCCGGCGTTCAGGAAAGCCCAAGCCGATCAGATCGCGTTCTTCGCAGCGGCTGACAAGAAACGCTGATTTACCCCGCCGCCACCCAGGGCGCCTCGCGGAACCATTTGGTGACGATATACTTCACCCCCTCGGTTACCGCCGACCCCTCGTGGAGCGTCGCCGGATTGGGGCTGCCGTCCGCCGCCATATTGTTCCACGCGAGCAGCAATCCGCGCTGCGGCGCGACGCGCAGGCCCGCCTGCGGAAACCAGGTCGCCCCGCCCTCCTCGACATCGTTGAGGTAGATCATCGCGGTCCACGTCCGCTGCCCGCCGCTGGCTTTCATCACCGGCCAATAGCTTTCGTTCTCGTGGAAATAATCGTGATGCGGGCGGAAATGCTGGCCGACGGCGTAACGCTGGCCCTGCATCGTCTCGGCATTTTCTGGCGCGATGCCGAGCAGGCCGGCAATCCCCTCGTCGATCGCGCGCACCGCCGGCGCCCAGCGGTCCATGTCGCAGCTCTCGCTGGTGCGGAAGGCGGTATCGCCGCGATCGGACAGCAAGGTGGAGGGCCGGCGATCGGCATCGATCATCGCAACCAATTGCTTGCATTGCGCGGCATCGAGATAGTTGCGGCAGCGATAGACCACCGCGAGATCGGTCGGCAGCCGCTCCATCCGCGGATCGGCATCGAGCCGCGCCTGCACCTGCTCTCCGATAAAGCGCCGTACCGGCGAAGGATGGCCGGGAGGTCCGATTCTGGTCGTCATGGCGCCGCCAATTCGCGCGCCCGAAGCGCGAAGGCAAGCGGGCGCCGCACGAAACGACGCCCGCCTGCGCTGATTTACCAGAAGATGTCGTAGATCACATCGACCACTTCGCCGCTGTCGACGTCGACCAGCAAGGCGTCGTTGTAATAGCGCACCCAGCGATACGGGCCGTAGACTTCCGGCAGGCGATAGGTCCACGGATCGTCGATCCAATAATCCTCGACGAACAGCGGCGCCGACAGCATCACCCCGACCGAGAAACGGCGATAGCCGTAATCCCAGCCATAGGGCGCATAATAGCGCGGCAGGTGGAACACCGAGCGGTTGCGGTAGCGGTAATTGCTCCAATTGTACCGCGTGTCGCGCCGCCAGTCGCGGTTCCACGCGCGGCGGTCGTCATGGCCATAGCGATCGCGCACGAAATCCCGGCGGTCGTTCCATCCCGAGCGGACATCGCGATTGTCGCGCCCGCGATTCTGCCAGCGCGCGCGATCGTCGTTCGACGGGCGGCCCTGCCACCCGCCGGGTTGACCCGGCTGGCGCTGACCGTCCCAACGACCGGGCTGCCCGGGCTGTCCCGGTTGACCCCGACCGTCCCAACGGCCCGGCTGCCCAGGCTGACCCTGACCGTCCCAACGGCCCGGCTGCCCGGGCTGTCCCGGCTGGCGCTGGCCATCCCAGCGACCCGGCTGCCCGGGTTGCCCCGGCTGGCGCTGGCCATCCCAACGGCCCGGCTGCCCGGGTTGCCCCGGCTGGCGCTGGCCATCCCAGCGACCCGGCTGCCCGGGTTGCCCCGGCTGGCGCTGGCCATCCCAGCGACCCGGCTGCCGCTGGCCGTCCCAACGACCGGGCTGGGCCTGATCGCCGCGCGGCTGCCATTGCGGGCGCTGCGCCTGATCCCAGCGCTGTTGGGGCTGAGCCTGCGGTTGCGGCTGCGGGCGGGGCGCCTGTTGCTGCGGAGCTGCCTGGCGCGGCGCACCGCGATCGCCGCGATCGCCACGTTGCCAGCCCTCCTGTGCCGACGCGGCGAGCGGCAGCAGCGAGGCTGCTGCGGCCAGCGCGGCCAATATCTTCTTCGTCATTCCCGGACACTCCATCGCCGGCGCACGAGCCGGCCCCGATGATATTGCCGGTTATCGCCGAGTCGCAGCGAATGCGGGCTGAACCATGCTGTCAGCCGATTGAAAGATTCAAAAGTCTCAACGTCGTGCTGCGAGCGGGGCGTCTTCGTCCTCCGGCGCCTCGCCGGCGGGGACGCGGGTGCGCACCGCCTGGTAGCCGAGCGAGGCGCGCGCGCGCACCGGCCCGGCGATATCTGCGACGAGATAGAGCGGCCGCCGCTTCGATTCGATATAGAGCCGCCCGAGATATTCGCCGATCATCCCCAGCACGAACATCTGCACCGCGCTCAGCACCGTCACGACGAGCATCGTCGAGGTCCAGCCCTGCACCGGGCTGCCGCGGAAATAGCCCCAGGCGATGTAGAAGAGCAGCAGCAGCGATGCCCCCGCCAGCGCGACCGAGGCATGGCTGGCGAAACGCAGCGGCGCGGTGGAAAAGCCGGTTACGGCGTCGAACGCGAGCCGCAGCATTTTCGACAGCGGATAATTGGTCTCGCCGGCGTGACGCTCGGCGCGGTCATAAGGGAACGGGACCTGCCGGAACCCGACCCACGCCACCATCCCGCGGATGAACCGCGCCTGCTCGGGGAGCGAGAGGAAGGCATCGAGCGCGCGGCGCGTCATCAACCGGAAATCGCCGGTATCGAGCGGGATCGGCGTATCGGTCACGCGATCGAGCACGCGGTAGAAGGCCGAGGCGGTGGCCTTTTTGAACAAGGTCTCGCCCTCGCGCTTGCGGCGCACGGCATAGACGACATCGGCCTCCTCGCGCGCCATCACCTCGCGCATCTCGCCGAGCAATTCGGGCGGGTCCTGCAGATCGGCATCGAGGATCAATATCTGCTCGCCGCAGCACAGATCGAGCCCCGCGGTCAGCGCGAGCTGGTGGCCGTGGTTGCGCGACAGGTTGATCGCCACCACGCGCGGGTCCGCCGCGGCGAGCTGTTGCATGATCCGCCAGCTGTCGTCGCGCGAGCCGTCGTTGATCAGCACGATCTCATGATCGTCGCCCACCACCGCATGCGCCGTGGCGGAGACGCGCTGGTGCAGCAGCGGCAGCGTTTCTGCCTCATTGTAACACGGCACGACGATCGAAAGCTGAAGACGATGCATGATCAGCCGCACTTATCGGCTGGAGGGGGGAAAATCACGCAAATGTTGCGGGTAGAGCCCCGTGCTACGAACCTCCCCCCGTTCGACCTGAGCTTGTCGAACGGGGAGAGGTGGTCGTGGTTGACGCGAAGCGCGTTATGCCGCGGCGCGGGCGCGTTCCTCGACCATCCGTTCGAGGATCGTCAGCGGCATCGCGCCAGCGCCCAAGATGTCGTGGAAATTCTTCTCGTCGAATTTCGCGCCGAGGATCGCCTTCGCTTTCTCCCGCGCACGCACCCAGGCGGCATGGCCGACCTTGTAGCTGCACGCCTGCCCCGCTTGGGTGCAGTAACGCTCGATCTCGCGCTGCGAGCGCGGACGCGCGAAGCCGACGGTCTGCACCATATAATCGGTCGCTTTCTCGCGGCCCCAGCGCTTGGAATGGATCCCGGTGTCGATCACCAGCCGCGCCGCGCGGAACAGATAGCTCTGCAGGAAACCGGCGCGCTCCAGCGGCGAGGCATAGCCGCCCACCTCGTCCGCCAGCCCCTCGGCATAGAGCGCCCAGCCTTCCGAATAAGCACTGAAGAACGAAAGCTTGCGGAGCAGCGGCGTCTTGGCCTGCTGCGCGATGGTCAGCTGCAGATGATGCCCCGGCACGCCCTCGTGATAGGTGAGCGCAGGGAGCGAATATTTCGGCCAGTCGCCGACGCTCTTGAGGTTGATCCAGTAGATCGCCGGGCGCGAGCCGTCGAGCGCGGCGAGGTAATAATAGCCGTTCGAGGCGCCATCCTGGATCTCCACCGGCACGCGGCGAATCTCGAGCGGGGCGTTGGGCCAGTGATTGACCAGCCGGTCGAGCTTGGCAGTCATCGCCGCGACCCCCGCATTGAGGTCGCGGATCAGTTGCTCGCGTCCCGCAGCGGTATCGGGATAGAGCTGGTCGGCACGCACGTTGAGCGCGTTGAGCCGCTCGGCAACGCTGCCCTGGGTCAGCCCCTGCCCCTTGAGGATCGTATCGAGCTCGGCGGTGATCGACGCGACCTGCTCCAGCCCCATGCGATGCACTTCGTCGGGGCTGAAATTGGTCGTCGTCGCCTCGGCGAGCGCGGCGGCGTAGATCTCGTCGCCCTTCGGCACCGCCCACAGCCCGTCGTCGGTGCGACCGTTCGCGCGCAGTTGCTTGACCAACGCGATCTGCCGGTCGAGCGCCGGATAGACCTGCTTCTCGACGATCGCGGACGCCTTGGCCTGCCAGTCGCCGGCGATATTGGCCTTGGCTGCGCGGGTCGCGAGCGACTGGGTAAGGCCGCTCTGCGCCGCTGCCGGCGATCGCAGCTTGGCCATCTGCGCCAGCGCGAGATCGAGCGACCAGCCCGGCGCGACATAGCCGCGCGCCGCCTGTTCCTTCTGCTCGGCGGTTTCATTGTCGAGCGAGGTCGCCATCGCCGCAAGCCGATCGAGATAGGCGGCGCAATCCTCCGCGTTGACGATCGTGTGCGAGGAATTGAGGAAATCGGGCGTCTCGAAATAGACGCCGGCCTGCTGGGTGATCAGATAGGGGCGCTGGACCGAATCGAGCCCGAACCGGTCGTTCGGCAGCGCCTGCGAATTGAGCGAATAGAGCACCACCTCGCGATCGAGCTTCGCCGCGGGCGACAGGCTGTCGGGGGAGATGGCGGTGATATCGGCGATCGCGCGCTTCAGCATGCGCTGCCCCTTGGCGCGCCCGGCAGCGGAATTATCCTCCAGCCGATGCTTGAGCGGGGCATTCGCCCCCTTGTCCATCCCGAGCACCGTCGCGAGCGTCGGCATCTCCGGAAGGATATCGGTCATGATCCGGTCGAAAGTGGCATTGAGCTTCGCATCGCCCGCTGCGGCGGCTTGTGCGCGCAGCGCGGCAGGCATCAGCGCGAGCGCCGACGCGGCGCCCGACGATGCCAGGAAAGAACGACGATCCATTTTTGGAAACCCCTTTTAATTTGGGAATGGTGCCAGCGTAACGCCGTGCGCAGGTGTGGCAACCCCATAATACACCCACTCAACCGTCATGCCGGACTTGATCCGGCATGACGACAAAAGACCCGACCTTATCTCGCCGCAGCCGACCCGCCCGTCGCCAGCGCACGATCGTACCAGGCGGAAAGGTCGCGCTTCATCGCGTGGAGCGCGTCGGGGTTGAGATAAGTCATGTGCCCCGCGGGATAATAAGTGAAGCTCAGGTTCTTCGCCTGCGCTGGCTCCAGCATCATATGGCCGAGATCATATTCGGTGCCGAAGAACGGCGTCGCCATATCGTACCAGCCGTTCATCGACAGCACCTGGAGATAGGGATTGTCGCGCATCGCCGCCGCGAGATCGACCGCGGTATTGGGGTTGTTCTGCTGCGTGCCGAACCCCGAGCCGGGCGCCTTGTGCTTCCAGTTCCAGTCGAACCCCGCCCCGTCGCGCGCCGACAGGCGATACGGCATGTCGGTCTTATACCCCAAGGTGTTCGAGACATAATCGTGGAAGGTGCCGATGAACGCACCCGAAATCGCCTCCGACGAGGCATCGGTTTCAGGGCGATCACCCGCCGCGTCGCTATCGACCCCGGTGTAGCGGGCGTCGAACCGGCCGATCGTTCGCCGCTGATCGCGCAGCAATTCCTTCTGGAAACGCGGCAGATCGATCCGCAAGTTGGCGCGCTTGATGAACTCGGGCGAGAGACCGATCAGCTGGCTCAACTGCGTCGCGATCTGGTCGCGCTCGGCGTCGCCTATCGACTGGCCCTTGGCCAGCGCCGAGGCATAAGGGCCAACCGCGAAGGCGCGCGCCTGTTCGACGATCGTCGCGACGTCCGCCGGGCGATTGGGGATGCGGTTATGATACCAGGCGGTCGCGGCGAAGCTCGGCAGATAGTTGAGATAGACCTGATCGAGCCCCGGCTGGCGATAGCCGTAGTTCATGATCGAGGAAAGCAGCACGACGCCGTTCAACGCCATCCCGCGATCCTGTAGCTGATAGGCCAGCGCGCCCGAGCGCGTCGTGCCATAGCTTTCGCCGAAGATGAACTTGGGGCTGTTCCACCGCCCGTTCTTGGTCACGTAACGGATGATCGCGCGCGCGAAGGCGTCGACATCGCCGTCGACGCTGTAGAACTGGCTGGGCTTCGTATCGCCCAGCGCACGCGAATAGCCCGCGCCCATCGCATCGAGGAACACGAGGTCCGTCTTGTCGAGCAGCGTATCGGGATTCGGCCCGAAATCATAAGGCGCGGGGCGGATCGATTCGGGATTGCCGGTGCGCAGCCGGACCGGGGCGAACGATCCCATATGCAGCCAGAAGGTCGGGCTGCCCGGGCCGCCGTTGTAGAAGAAGGTGATCGGGCGCTTTGTCCCGGGCCGCGTGCCATCCAGCGTATAGGCGGTGTAGAACATCGACCCGGTCGGCTTGCCCTCGGTATCGCGGATCGTCAGCGTGCCGGCGGTGGCGGTGTAGCCAAGCGTGCGCCCGGCGACGGCGACGCTGCCCTTCGACTTCTCCTCGCGCTCCTGCACCGGGGCATTGGCATAGGCCGCCTCGGCCTCCTGCTTCATCAGTTCGGCATTGCTTTGCGGGGCGCCCTTCCCGCCCTTCTCCGCCGGCTTGGCTTCCTGCGCGGCGACAACCGCCGAGGTGGACAAGAGCAAAATAGCGATGGCGCGGGCGAACATGCGGAAGACTCTCCCTTTTTTACGATACGTAATATTGTTCCAATTGCGCGTTCATGCGCGCGGCGCAACACCCCATCGTCATTCCCGCGCAGGCGGGAATCCATTGCCGGCGTCGTCGCAACTCTATCGGCTAGGCCTGCGTGAATGGATTCCCGCCTGCGCGGGAATGACGGTGACTGAGGTCAAGTTGCTCCACCCCGGCGCAGGATGGGGCCCAGCATCGAGCCGTTCGTAACTGGGGTCCGGCCTGCGCCGGGGTGGTAAAAGGGGTTCAACTCACACCCGCTCCGCCCCCGCCACCGCATCGGCGGCGCGCAGCGCGGCGAGCAGCCGCATCAGCTGGTGCGCATCATGCACCTCGACGTCGATCGTGTTGGTGTGGATGCCGGTATCGCGGCTGTCGAGGCGGAGGTTGATGATGTTCGCCTTATGCTGGCCGATGATCGTCGCGATCACCCCCAGCGCGCCGGGCTCGTTCTTTACCTCGACCGAGATGCGCGCGACCGCGCCCATCGTCTTGTCGCCCCATTGCACGTCGATCCAGTCGGTTTCTTCGTCGGACCGTTCGGCGAGATCGGCGAGCGTGCGGCAATCAATCGAGTGCACCTCGATCGACGCATCGGGCCGGCGCAGCCCGACGATGCGGTCGCCCGGCACCGGATGACAACAGGTCGCCAACTCATAGGCGACGCCCGGCGCGAGCCCCTCGATCGAGATCGCGCTGGATTGCGGCATATTATGCGCGACATCGGCGCCAGCCGACCCCGGCATCAACGCCTCCATCACCTGCGCATCGGTCAGCGTGCGGCGCGCGATCGCGGTCATCAGCTGCACCTCGTCGGCGAGCTTGAGGCGCTTGATCCCCTGTTCCAGCGCATCCGCCGCGAGCGGCGCGGGCAGACGCGTGACGATATCGTCGTAGAGCTTGCGCCCCAGCGCGACGGTCTGCTCGCGCTCGACCAGCCGCAAATGGCGGCGGATCGCGGCGAGCGCCTTGCCGGTGATCGCGAAGCTCAGCCAGCTCGGCTGCGGGGTCTGCGCCTTGGAGCGCAGCACCTGCACCTGATCGCCGTTGTGGATTTCGGTCCGCAGCGGCACGACGCGGCCGTTGATCTTCGCCCCCACCGCCTGATCGCCGAGATCGGTGTGGACCGCATAAGCGAAATCGATCGGGGTCGCGCCCTTGGGGAGCTGGATCAGCTCGCCCTTCGGGGTGAAGGCGAAGATGCGATCCTGATACATCGCCATCCGCGTATGCTCGAGCAGTTCCTCGGGCGTCGCGGCATTGTCGAGGATTTCGACCAGATCGGCGATCCAGTCCTGCTGCGTCTCGGGCCGGACCTTCATGTCCTGCTTGTACGCCCAATGCGCGGCGAGCCCATATTCGGCCTCGGCGTGCATTTCCTCGGTACGGATCTGGATTTCGACGCGCTGGTTTTCCGCGTGCATGATCGTGGTGTGCAGCGAGCGATAGCCGTTGCGCTTGGGCGTCGAGATATAATCCTTGAACCGCCCCGGCACCGCGGGCCAGCGGCGGTGGATGTGCCCGAGCGCGGCGTAGCAATCCTCCACCGCCGGCACGATCGCGCGGAACGCCATGATGTCGGAAAGCTGCTCGAAGCTGATATGGCGCTCCTGCATCTTGCGCCAGATCGAATAGGGATGCTTCTCGCGCCCCGAAATATCCGCCTGGACGCCATGACGCGAGAGCAGCAATTTCAGCCCCGAGCCGATCTTGGCAATCTTGTCCCCGCCGCCCGACTTAAGCTGTTCGAGCCGCCGCGTGATCGATTCATACGCCTCGGGCTCGAGCTGCTGGAAGGCGAGCGTCTGCATCTCCTTCATGAACTCGTACATGCCGATCCGCTCGGCGAGCGGGGCGTAGATATCCATCGTCTCGCGGGCGATGCGGCGGCGCTTGTCGGGGTTCGCGATGTAATGCAGCGTCCGCATATTGTGCAGCCGGTCGGCCAGCTTGACCAGCAGCACGCGGATATCGCCCGACATGGCAAGCAGGAATTTGCGCAGGTTTTCCGCGGCGCGCTCGTTCTCGGTCTGCGCTTCGATCTTCGACAGCTTGGTCACGCCGTCGACCAGCCGCGCGACATTGTCGCCGAACAATTGCCCGATCTGTTCGGGGGTAGCGACGGTATCTTCCACCGTATCGTGGAGGATCGCGGTGGCGATCGTCTCGTCGTCGAGGTGCAACTCGGTCAGGATGCCGGCGACCTCGATCGGATGGCTGAAATAGGGATCGCCCGAGGCGCGCTTCTGGGTGCCGTGGGCATTGACCGAAAAGACATAGGCGCGGTTGAGCAGCGCCTCGTCGGCATCCGGGTCATAAGCGAGGACCCGATCGATCAACTCATATTGTCTCAGCACAAAGGCACGATGGCGCTTTCGCCTATTGCTTTGCAACAGAAATGGTCCGCCGGCCGCATACGGCGACCGGCGGACCCGATTTCATGCCTTGGGATAAGGCAGATCAGTTCGCGGGGGTCGGCGCCGGATCGGCCTTCGCAACCGCGACATGGCCGCCCTTCGCCTTGGTGTTGCACTCGCCGAGCGCGGCGGCGTCGAACGCCTTGCCGCCGGCGCTGAACGACGAGATCTCGCCGACGCCGCGTGCGATCAGCTGGCACGCGACCATATCGCGCACCGGCGCCTTGGCGGTGACATAGGCGCCGTCGCGCAGCGACCACGGCGTGTCACGCGTCATCACCGCGTCCTTGGTCGCCGGGGCGGCCGGGACGGCGACGAAATAGCCCGCCGGGGTCTGCGCGGACGCACCCGCCGAAGCGAGCAAAGCGGTGGAGGTGAGAACGGCTGCGATGAGGGAGCGAATCATTGTTGCCTCGCACAATAAGTTGCTAAATAATACCTACATATTGCATATGCGAGTTGCAAGAGAAAACCAATATTTTTGTTCGAAGCCGGCGCGGGGTCGGTTAGGATAGGCTTGAAAACAAAGGAGCTTTCGGTTGGGGAAATTACGCGAACCGCTCAACGAATGCAGTCTTCCGGCAGCGCTGGAGGCGATGGGCGAGCGGTGGGCGTTCCTGATTTTACGCGCCGCCTTCAATGGCTTGCACCATTTCGAGGAATTCCAGTCGGAACTCGGGATCGCGCGTAACATCCTCGCCAACCGGCTCGCGCGCTTCGTCGAGCACGGGATCATGGAGCGCCAGTCGCTGCCCGAGGATCGTCGCAAGATTCAATATTGCCTGACCGAGAAGGGCCACGCGCTGCTCCCGACGATGGTTGCACTGCGGCAATGGGGCGAGCGCTGGGAGACCGGGGTGCCGGCTTTTCCGATCCTCGTCGACTCGCGCGATCACCGCCCGATCCAGCCGATCGCGGTGCTCAGCCACGACGGCCGCGTGCTGACCAAGGGCGATCTGCACTGGGCGCTGCCCGGCGACGTGGCCGACGCAACCGACATCGCCAACGCGGCGGAATAACGCGCAACCGTCACCCCGGCCTTGAGCCGGGGTCCATTGTGCCGCAAGCGCGGTGGTTAGAACCTCTTGCCCCGCGCTTGCCTCCCGATGGACCCCGGCTCAAGGCCGGGGTGACGGCGCAGCTTATTTCTTGATCAGCCCGATCTCGACCAGCCGCTCGTGCAGATAGTCATGCGCGGTGATCGGGGTCGGATAACGGTTGGGGTTTTCCGCGCTGATGCAGCCGGGCAAGGTCTCGATCAGGAAATCGGGCGCGGGGTGCAGGAAGAACGGCATCGAGTAACGCGAATGCCCGCGCCGCTCGGGCGGCGGATTGACGACGCGGTGCGTGGTCGACGGCAGGACATGATTGGTCAGCCGCTGCAGCATATCGCCGACATTGACGACCATCGCCCCCTCGGGCGGCTTGATCGCCAGCCAGCGCCCCGAATCGCGGTCGCGCAATTCGAGCCCGGCTTCCTCGGCGCCGAGCAGCAGGGTGATGAGGTTGATATCCTCATGCGCCCCCGCGCGGACCCCCTCGGCATCGGCCGGGATCGGCGGATAATGCAGCAGCCGCAGCACGCTGTTGCCGTCAGTCACCGCGCGGTCGAACCAGTCGGGCACGAGCTTCAGGTGCCGCGCGATCGCCGACAGCAGCCGGTCGCCCGCACGATCGAAAGCAGTGAACAATTCGAGGAAGGTATCGCGGAACCCCTCGGGTCGCGCCGGCCAGATGTTGGGCGCCATATGGTCCGCGAAGCGATGCCCCTCGGGCAGATCGCGGCCGATATGCCAGAATTCCTTGAGATCGACGTGCTTCGCGTCCTTGGCGATCTCGGTCTTGAACGGCGTATAGCCGCGCGCGCCGCCGCCGCCGGCGACGAAATAGCCGCGCTTCTCGTCGTCGGGCAGCGCGAACAGCGCCGCGGTCTCGCGCCAGGCGCGGTCGATCAGATCGTGGGGAATCCCGTGATCGGCGACGATCGCGAAGCCGAACCGCTCGAACGACCCGCCGAGCGCGGCAGCAAAGGCCACCGGATCGGCGTCCTGATCGTTGAGGCTGAGCGTCGGCACCTGCGCCAGCGGGGTATCAAGCATGATGATGAGGGGTCCATGAGGGGTAAACGGCGGTCATACGCCCTTCCCTGCCGGTCTGCTAGCCGGACGCCGCTCACCCCGCCGCGTCGTCACCCCGGCGAAAGCCGCGGTCTCGTGCTGCGAGGGCGACGCCTGCCGCCCGCGATCCCGGCTTCGCTGGGATGACGGATCGGCTCAGAACGGCAGCTTGAACCCCGGCGGCAGCGGCAGGCCGCTGGTCATCTTCGCCATCTCCGCCGACGACGCCGCATCGGCCTTCGCCCGCGCATCGTTGAGCGCCGCGGCGACCAGATCCTCGACCATCTGCTTCTCGCTCGGCTGAAGCAACGACTCGTCGATCGTCACCGCAACGATCCGTCCCTTCGCCGATGCGCGCACCTTGACCAGACCGCCGCCGGCGGCGCCCTCCACCTCGATCGTGTCGAGGTTTTCCTGCGCCTTGCTCAGCTCGTTCTGCACGTTCTGCGCCATGGCAAGAATGTCGTTCAAATCCTTCACGATACGCTCCGTTTGGGCCAGTCTATCAATTCAGCGTCGGGGAAAGCGGCACGCGCCGCCGCGACGATCGGAGTGCCGAGGATCGCCTGACGCGCTGCCTCGTCGGCGGCATCGGCGGCTTCCTTCAGCGTCGGTTCGCCGGGCGCGTCGACCATTGCGATCTTCCACGCGCGCCCGGTTTCCGCCTTGAGCACCTGCGCGAGCTCGGTCAGCACATCGGCGGCGATCGGGCGCGAGCCGCTAAACGAGAGCTCGCCCGGCGCCGCGCTGACCAGCCGCGCATTGCTGTGCAGCCGGAAATAGAGCGCATGATGTCCGCGCTCCTCGAGCAAGGCCATCACCGCGGCGAATTCGTTGCTGCGCTGCGCGGGAGCGGGGGCCGCCGTCGACGGGCCGGAAACCGAGATCGACCCGCTCGCGATCTGCCGCGCCAGCTCGCCCGGATCGGGCAGGGTCGAGGCGTGGACGATGCGCAGCAGCGCCATTTCCGCCGCCTCGATCGGCAGCGCGGCGCGCACCACTTCGTCATGTCCCTTGAGCAGGAGCTGCCACAGCCGGTGGAGCATCGCGAACGACAATTTGGCCGACCAGTCGCGATAGGCGTCGCGCTCCTCCGCCGCCTGCGCTGCGTCCTCGGGCGCGCCGACCTTGACCAGGGTCACGCCGTGGACCGCTTCGAGCAACGCGCGGAACACCGCCTGCGGATCGACCCCGAGATCATATTGCCGGCGCAGCGCCGCCAGCGCCCCCGGCGCATCCGCCGCGAGCAGCAACGCGAGCAGATCGCGCACCGCGCCGCGATCCGAGAGGCCGAGCATCTCGCGCACCGCCGCCGCGCGCACCCCGCCGCCTTCGAGATCGGCGTGGGCGATCGCCTGATCGAGGATCGACAGCCCGTCGCGCGCCGAGCCCTCTGCCGCGCGCGCGATCAGCGCCAGCGCCTCGGTTTCGACCTCGACCTGCTCCTCGGCGCTGACCCAGGCGAAATGCTCGGCGAGCTTGTCCGCCGGGATGCGCCTGAGGTCGAACCGCTGGCAGCGCGACAGGACGGTGACGGGGACCTTGTTCACCTCGGTGGTGGCGAACAGGAATTTCACATGCGCCGGCGGCTCCTCCAGCGTCTTGAGCAGCCCGTTGAACGCCGCCTTGGACAGCATATGGACTTCGTCGATGATGTAGATCTTGTAGCGCGCCGAGACCGCGGCATAGCGCGAGGCCTCGATGATCTCGCGGATGTCGTCGATCCCGGTATGGCTCGCGGCATCCATCTCGATCACGTCGATATGGCGCCCCTCGGCGATCGCGCGGCACGGTTCGCATTGCCCGCACGGATCGATCGTCGGCCCGCCCTGCCCGTCGGGGCCGACGCAATTCAACGCCTTGGCGATCAGCCGCGCGGTGGAGGTCTTGCCCACCCCGCGCACCCCGGTGAGCAGAAAGGCGTGCGCGATGCGATCGCGGCGGATCGCATTCTCCAGCGTGCGCACCATCGCCTCCTGCCCGATCAGCGCGGCGAAGGTCTGCGGGCGATATTTGCGCGCGAGCACGCGATAGGCGTCGCCGCCGGCGCGATGCGGCTGGGGCGGTTCGTCGAGGCCGAGAGAATCGCTCATCGGCGCGCGAGGGAGAGGAATTGTGTCACGCCGAGCTAGATAGGCGCTGTGAGCGCGTTCGTCAGCGGGAAAGATTTGGATGGGGGCAGCGCCGCGGCGAAGCCGCGGCGTCGGACGGCGCTTCTGCGCTGCCGCCCGCGCTTGTCGATGTGGCGCGATGCGATCGTGCGCTCATCGGCTGCGCGGGTGGGAGCCGGAACGACCCGTGGCGAAATCGTTGTGGCTGCTTCCGTCAGGATCTGACCAGGTTGGCGACGACCACGTCCGCCCGACTCCCGCGCGCCATATGGCGGAGCCGGGCGGAAGGTTCAAGGTGCCTGATGATCAGCCCCGCACGCGATAGCAGCGGCGCACCTTGCCGTAGTGCCCGTGGTGCCAGCGACACACCTGCCGCCAGCGCGGCCCGTGGTGCCAGCGCTGCGGATGATGATAGCGGTTGTCATGCCAGCGGCGCCCGTCGTCGCGACGATCCGCCGCGGCCGGCACGGGGGCGAGCGCGCTCGCCGCGACAACGCCGGCGAGGGTCAATGCGATCAGCTTCATCTCGCTTCTCCAACGACTTAGAGATTACCAGCCACGCACGCGGTAGCAGACCTGACGCGGGTTATAATAGCCGCGCCACTCGCACACGCGGCGCCAGCCGCGGCCACGATCCCAGCGCACGTCGCGATCCCAGCCGCGGTGCCAGCCACGGTCGCCGCGCCAGTCGCGACCCCGATCCCAGCCGCGATCCCAGCCGCGGTGGTGGCCCCGATCGTGACGATAATAGCCATCGTCCCACGGGCGCGCCTGCGCCGCGGCGGGAATGAAAAGCGTCGCCGCCATCAAGCCGGCGAATCCCAGACTCATGCGATTCATGTGGAATACTCCTTACTCATCTCCCCAGATGAGCCGAAGATTAGGTCATCGCCCCTGCATGTTCCGTGAACCCGTCGGTAATCTTACAGTCAGGCCGTCGAGCGCGTCGCTCAGCACGATCTGGCACGACAGCCGGCTGGTGCGCGTCACCGCATAAGCCAGATCGAGCATATCCTCCTCGTCGTCGCTCGCCGGGGGGAGCCGGTCGAAATCATCCGGCTCGACGATGACGTGGCAGGTGGCGCAGGCCATCTGGCCCTCGCACGTCCCCTCCAGCGGCTGCCCTTCGCGCTGGCCGACCTCGAGCAACGTCTCGCCCGGCGTCGCTTCCGCCTCCCGCACCGAGCCGTCGGTGGCGATGAAACGCACCTTCATGCGGCGATCCTCTGCGCATCGGCGGCGGCGGCGATCCGGGTAAGCGCGGTCGCCAATTCCACCTCGGTCGTATAGCGGCCGAAGCCGAGCCGGATCGAGCTGCGCGCCTGCCGGTCGTCGAGCCCGATCGCCTTGAGCACATGGCTCGGCCGCCCCGATCCGCTGGCGCAGGCCGATCCGGCCGAAAAGGCGATGTCGCGGCAATCGGACATCAACCGGTTCACGTCGAGCCCCTCGCGCCGCAGGTTGAGATTGCCGCGATAGCGCTGCGTCGTCGATCCGTTCACCGTCCAGCCCGTCACCCGGTCGATCGCCAGCGACCAGAGCTGCTCGACATGCGTTGCATCCTCGGCCGCGCGCGTCTTCATCAGCCGCGCCGCGACCCCGAACCCGACGCACAAGGCCGGGCTCAACGTCCCCGAGCGGCCGCCTTCCTGATCGCCGCCGTGGAGCAACGGATCGAGCGTCACCCCGTCGCGAATCCACAACGCGCCGACGCCCTTCGGCCCGTAAATCTTGTGCGCCGAAAGCGCGATCAGATCGCACCCCGCCGGGATCGTTACGCGGCCATAGCCCTGCACCGCATCGCACAGCATCAGCGCACCCGCCTCATGCGCCGCCGCGGCGATCTCCGCGATCGGCTGGATCACGCCGATCTCGTTGTTGACCAGCATCGCCTCGACCAGCGCCGCGCCGGGCAGCGCCGCCGCCAGCGCATCGCGATCGACCAGCCCCTCGCGATCGACTCCAACCACCCGCGCCGCGCCGCCGGCACGCACCGTATCGAGCACCGCGGCATGTTCGGTCGCGATCGTCACCACGGGGCCGGCGACACCCTTTATCGCCCAGTTCAACGCCTCGGTCGCGCCCGAGGTGAACACCACCCGGCCCCCTGGGGGCAACAGCCCCGCAATCTCGCCGCGCGCCACCTCGATCGCCGCCTTCGCCTTGCGCCCGGCGGAATGCGCCGAATGCGGATTGGCGTGGCTGTCGCGGAGCCACGGCAGCATCGCCTCGAACGCCTCGGGCGCGAGCGGGGTGGTCGCCTGATAATCGAGGTAAATCATGCCGCGAGCCGCCGCGCCTGCCGCGCCACGTCGCGCCATGCAGAAATGAAGCGATCCACGTCGCCGTCACCGGTCGTCCGCCCGAAGCTGACGCGGACCACTTCGCGCGTCTCCTCCTCGCGCCAGCCCATCGCGCGCAGCACATGGCTCGGCTTCATGCTGCCGCTCGCGCAGGCGCTGCCGGCCGAGACCGCGATCCCGGCGATGTCGAAGCGAATCAGCTGCGCGGTCGCAGCCAGCCCAGGCAGACGATAGCTGCCGATCGCGGGATGACGCGGCGCGTTCTCGCCGACGACGATCCCGCCCGAGCGGCGGATCGCATCGTCGAGCCGCGCGCGCAACGCTTGATGATCCGGCTCCGGCTCGGCGAGCGCGGCGGCATAGCCCAGCGCGGCGGGCAGATTCTCGGTGCCGGGGCGGTAGCCGCGCTCCTGCCCGCCGGTCGGGCGAAGCGTCGCCAGATCGCGAACCAGCAACGCGCCGACGCCCGGCGGCCCGCCGCGCTTGTGCGCGGAGAGCGCGACGAAATCGGCATGATCGGCGAGTTCGGTCGACGCCGGCATCTGCGCCGCATCGACCAGCAGCAACCCGCCCGCGGCACGCACGATCGCCGCCGCGGCCGCGATCGGCTGGCGCACCCCGGTTTCGCTGTTGCACCATTGCAGGCAGACCAAGGCGGGCGCCCCGCTCAGCAGCGCCGCCAGCGCGTCGAGATCGACCACCCCGTTCGCATCGACCGGCGCCACCACCACCGCGTCGCCGCCAGCCCGGATCGCGGCGTCGTGCTCGACCGCCGAGATGATCCGCCGCTCGATCAGCCCACGCCCCAGCGCCAGCCCAAGCGACTCGCTCGCCCCGCTGGTCAGCAAGGTCTCGCCGCGCCAGCCATAAGCCGCCGCAACCGCCCCGCGCGCCTCCTCCAGCGCGGCGCGCGCGGCGCGGCCCTCGGCGTGCGGCGAGGAGGGATTCGCCCATATCGCCTGCCCGCGCGCCACCGCCGCGATCGCCCCCGCGGTCATCGGCGTGGTGGCGGCATGATCGAGATAAAGCCGCGGGAGCACGGCAGGTGTGGCTGATTCCGGCAAAACTCGTTCCAAATCCGGTGATCCGCCCTATATAGCGCGCATCGCCCGGTGCGACACTCGCGCCCATAACAAACGAGTAACGATGCCCGAAGTCATTTTCCCCGGCCCCGAAGGCCGCCTCGAGGGACGTTTCGTCCCCGCCCCCAAGCCGCGCGCACCGGTCGCGATGATCCTGCATCCGCATCCCAATGCCGGCGGCACGATGAACAACCATATCGTGCAGGCGCTGTACAAGACCTTCCAGCGCCGCGGCTTCGCTACCCTGCGCTTCAACTTCCGCGGGGTCGGCAAGAGCCAGGGGACGTTCGACAACGGCGTCGGCGAGCTTTCCGACGCGGCGAGCGCGCTCGATTGGGTGCAGAGCTTCCACCCCGAAGCCTCGACCACCTGGATCGCGGGCTTTTCGTTCGGTGCGTGGATCGGGATGCAGCTGTTGATGCGCCGCCCGGAGATCCGCGGCTTCATCTCGATCGCACCGCCAGCCAATCTCTACGATTTCACCTTCCTCGCCCCCTGCCCCTCGTCGGGGATCATCATCCAGGGCGAGCAGGACGAAGTGGCGACCCCCGGCGCGACGCAGAAGCTGGTCGACAAATTGCGCACGCAAAAGCACATCACGATCCACCACGACGTGATCCCGCGCGCCAACCATTTCTTCGAGCATGAGATGGACGACCTGATGAAGTCGGTCGACAATTATCTCGACATGCGGCTGGCCCCGGATTCGCCGATCCGCTGAAACAATTCCACCGTCATCCCCGCGAAGGCGGGATCCATTCGCGCGGGTCGGGGAAAGAGCCGCACCGCCAGCCAGAATGGATTCCCGCCTGCGCGGGAATGACGGAATGGCTAGGAAATTCCTGCCGATCAGCGCCCGGTCGGCAAGGTCCAGATCAGCACATTGCCGACCAGCACCGCGGTCATGATCAGCAGCAGCACGCCCTTGCGGCGATCCTTGCCGGTCCGCACCAGATAAAGCCCGCCGATCAGGCAGGCGAACGCCGCGATCATCCCGATCGCCGGTGCCGCCTGCGCGATCCCGGTCAACACATCGTTCACACCCGGCCCATCGCGAGGAACTTGGCACGACGCTCCTTGCGCAGCGCCTCTGGCGACAGCCCGACCAGTTCGCCCAGCGCATGATCGAGCGCATCACCCAATGCGGCGATCGCGCCCGTCGGCTGGCGGTGCGCGCCGCCGATCGGCTCGGGCACGATCGTGTCGATCACCCCCAGCGCCTTAAGATCCTGCGCGGTGACCTTCATCGCCTCCGCCGCCTCGGGCGCCTTGTCGGCGGTACGCCACAGGATCGAGGCGCAGCCCTCGGGCGAGATCACCGAATAGACCGCATGTTCGAACATCAGCACGCGATTGCCGCAGGCGAGCGCGACCGCGCCCCCCGAGCCGCCCTCGCCGACCACCGCCGCGACCATCGGCACGCCGAGCGCGAGGCTCGCCTCGGTCGAACGCGCGATCGCCTCGGCCTGACCACGCTCCTCGGCCTGCAGCCCGGGAAAGGCACCCGACGTATCGACCAGCGTCAGCACCGGCAGCCCCGAACGGTCCGCCAGCTCCATCAGCCGCACCGCCTTGCGATAGCCTTCGGGCTTGCCCATCCCGAAATTGTGGCGAAGCCGCGAGGCGGTATCGTCGCCCTTCTCATGCCCGATCACCATCACGCGATGGCCGCGGAAAGTGGCAAAACCACCGAGAATCGCCTGATCGTCGGCGAAACCGCGATCGCCCGCCAAGGGCACGAACTCGCTGAACAGCCCGGCGATATAATCCTTGAAATGCGGCCGCTCGGGATGACGCGCGATCTGCGTCTTCTGCCACGCGGTGAGCCTGGCGAAGGTGTCGCGGAGCAATTTGTCGGATTTCGCCTGGAGCTTGGCGATCTCCGCGGAAAGATCGACACCACCATCGGCGCCCGTCTCGCGCAATTCGGCGATCCGCGCCTCAAGCTCGGCGATCGGCTTCTCGAAATCGAGGAAAGTCGGCATCCGGCTGCGCTAGGATGCCCGCTTCGCCACGTCAACGAGCGGATGGCGTTCATTGACCAGCTCGACCAGCCGGCGGCTGTCGACATGGGTATAGATTTCGGTCGTCGCGATATCGGCATGCCCCAGCATCGACTGGAGCGCGCGCAAGTCCGCCCCGCCCTCCAGCAAATGCGTGGCGAAGGCGTGGCGCAGGACGTGCGGGCTGATGCGATCGGGCGGAATCCCCGCCGCCGCCGCCAGCGCGCGGATCAGTTGATAGAGCCGCACCCGCGACAGATGCCCCTTCCCCGACGGGAACAGGAACGCGCGGTCCGCCGCGACATGCTCGCGCCACAGCGCCACCGCGGCGCGCGCGCGATCGGACACCGGCACCAGCCGCTCGCGCCCGCCCTTGCCGCGCAGGATCAGGAACGGCCGGTCGGGCTGGATCGCATTGCGCGGCAGCGAAACCAATTCGGTCGCGCGCAGGCCCGAGCCGTAGAGCAGCTCCAACAGCGCCGCCATCCGGCGATCGCTGGGATCGGGCGGGTCGCGCGCGAGCCGCTCGGCAATCGTCGCGAACAGGCGGTCGATATCGGCATGCGACAGGGTTTTCGGCAACCCACGCTGAGTCCCCGGCCGGGGCAAAGCCTTGCCCGGATCGTCGCCGCGCAGCCCCTCGTCGACCAGAAAGGCGAAGAAGCGCCTCAGCGCCGCCGCCTTGCGCGCGACGCTGGCGCGCGACAGCGGCAGCCAGCTTTCGCCGAGCCGCGCCAGCGCCGCCTCGTCCGCGCTCGCCAGCGCACCGCCCAGTTCGCCGGACGCGAGCAGCAGATCGCTACGATAGGCCGCGATCGTGTTGCGCGCGGCGCCCGCCTGCGCCGCCATCATCTCGAGGAAGCGTTCGATCAGGGCGCGATCGCTCATTCTCCCCTCCTTGGAAGGGAGGGGCTGGGGGTGGGTCGGCATGGGGAGCACCGATCCGCCTCCTCGCGGGTCCACCCGCCCCCAGCCCCTCCCTTCCAGGGAGGGGAGCAAGAAGGGGACCGCGTCGAAACCATCGCCCTAAATGCGCGTCAGCGCCTCGACCGCGATCATCCGCGCCTCGGCATCGAGCCCGACGACGCGCAGCGCGGTGACGATGCGATAGAGCATGTCGGGCGGCACCCCGTGCCAGCTCGACGTCTGCATCCCGATCGCGGCGAGCAGCAGCACGGTCGCCGGCTGGCGATCGCGGGTCGCGCGGTCGAGCGCGCGGGTCCAGACATTGTCGGTGCCGATCTTCACGTCGAGCGCCTGCGCGCCGCGCTCGATATCGGCCGGCGACAGCCGCCCCAGCCCGGCGAGCCCGGCGAAGAACAATTGCTGCTTGCGCGCGCTGGCATAGCCCGAGACCTGCCCGTACCCGACCCGCGTCGCCGCATCGGGATCGGCGAGCGCCAGCATCGCCCAGCCGTCGCTGCCCTGCGCCACGGTATCGCGCCAGCGCATCGCGGTGCGATCCATCCCGGCGGAAAGCATCGAGGCGACGATGCGATCAGCCTCGTCCTTGCCGTCGCCGGGGCGGACGCGCGCCGCGGCGCGCGCGGTGAGGATCAGCCGGGCATATTTGCCGTCGGGCGTCGTCCCGCCCTCCCACAATTGCCGCAGCGCGCCGAGCCGCGTCGCGACATCCGCGCCGGCATAAGCGCTGCGCAGATCGGCGGCGGTGGCGGAAAGCGCCGCCGGCATATCCTCCGCCGCGTCGATCGCGCCGTAGAGGTCGACCAACGCGAGGTTGGAGAGCACCCCCATTGCCGCCGCGCGCTCGGCCGGGGCGACGCGATCGGCGAGCGGGATCGCCGGGGCCAGCGCGCGCCAGCCGGTCACCTGCGGCCCCACCGTATCGTAAAGCGAATCGGGCACCGCGATCCCGGTCGCGGTCGCCAACCCGAAGCGCCACACATTGAGCTGGACCACCGGGGTCCATTCGATCGTGATCGCCTGACGGCTGTCCGCGCCGGCGCCGACCACCTTCTGCGCGAGCTGCAGATCGATCCCGTCGGCGATATGCGCGCGGCGCGCCTGCGCGATCAGCGGCTGCGCCTCGCCCGGGTTGCCGACCAGCGCGGTGCACATCGCCTGCGCGAGCACCCAGCCGGGCTGGTTGTCGTCGCGCAGCGCCGCATCGGTCAGCGGGCACAATGCCCCCGGATCGGCGGTCGCCAGCGCCGCGTTCATCCACACGTCGCGCAATTTGGGGCTGACGTTGGCGGTATCGACCGACTGGACCAGCGCGCGCGCCGAAACCGATTCGCCCATCCGCAGCAACAGCCACGCGCGCTCGGCGGCGAAGTCCGCGCCGTTCAGCCCGTAAGGCGTGTCGACCTGCGACAGGAGCGCGCGGCGCAGCGCGATCGACAGCCAGCGCGATGGCAGCGGCGCCGACAGCCGCCGCATCAGAATCTCGAGATAGCGCCCGTCGGCATTGCCCCAGGCATTCGGTGCGAGGCCGCCCTCGGTGGTGCCGGTCGGGCCGACCAGCGACAGCGAGCGGCGCGCGAACGGCGGCATCTCATATTGCGCGAGCTGCGCGGCATCGGGGGTCGGGGTGGCGCTCGGCGTAGGCGCAGGCTCGCTGCTGTTGCCGAGCGCGAGCGACGGCAACGGCTGCACCGTCGGCGCGGCGGGCGCGGTCGAATTCGCCGCGGGCGTCTTGCCCGGCGCAGCGGCCGGCGGTGCCGGCGGCTCGTCGAAGCCGGGCGGCAGCAGGGATTCGGGGTTCTTGTTGCTCTGGGCGACCGCGGCCGCGGCCAGCGAGGCGGCGACCAGCGCCGCCGCCGCAACCTTAGCTCGCGAGATTGCCAAGCTCGACCGCCTTTTCGATCCGCGTCACCGGCTTTTCAGTCGCGCGACCTGCAAAGAAAAACAGCGCACCGACTATGATCACCAGCAGCACCACCAGCGAGACGACCAAACGCGACATCACACCTATCCTGTCCGACGCCATCCCAGAGCCACATCCCTTGATACGCAAAGTTTATGGTCACGGCGTCGCTGCGCTGTATAGCCCGGCTGACGATGTTGCAAAGCCCCGAGCCCGCTTCTCCGATCTGGACCGGTCAGCCGATCGTGCTGATCGGGCTGATGGGCGCGGGCAAATCGACCGTGGGGCGGCGGCTGGCGACGCGGCTCGGCGTCCCCTTCGTCGATGCCGATACCGAGATCGAGCAGGCGGCGGGGATGACGATCGCCGAGATCTTCGCGGCCTATGGCGAACAATATTTCCGCGATGGCGAGCGGCGAGTGATCGCGCGGCTGATGGACGGATCGCCCAAGGTGATCGCGACCGGCGGCGGCGCGTTCGTCAACGAGGAGACGCGCGCATTGATCCTCGCCGAGGCGCTGGCGATCTGGCTCGATGCCTCGATCGACGTGCTGGTCGAGCGGGTGCGCAAGCGCGGCCACCGCCCATTGCTGGTCGGCAAGGACCCGGCGAAGGTGCTTCGCGAGCTGGCGGCGGTGCGCAACCCGCTCTACGCGCAGGCGCCGATTCGCGTGCCGAGCAACAACGTGCCGCACGACATGACGGTGAAGGCGATTTTGGAGGCGATCGGCAAGTGAGCGTGGTGAAGGTCGAGCTGGGTGCGCGCAGCTATCCGGTGATCATCGAATCCGGCCTGCTCGGCCGCGCCGGCGGGCATCTCGCGCCGCTCGCCCGCGGGCGGCCGATCGTGATCGTCGCCGATGCCAATGTCTCGGCCCATCTCGAAACGCTGCGCGCCGCGCTCGACGCGGCGGGGGTGGCGAGCGAGCCGATCGTGCTGCCGGCGGGCGAAGGGTCGAAAAGCTGGGCGACGCTCGAGGCGCTGACCGACCGGCTGCTCGATCTCGGCGTGGAGCGCGGCGATCATGTCGTGGCTTTGGGCGGCGGGGTGATCGGCGATCTGGTCGGCTTCGCCACCGCGATCCTCAAGCGCGGTTGCGGGTTCGTCCAGGTGCCGACGACCTTGCTCGCGCAGGTCGATTCGTCGGTCGGCGGCAAGACCGGGATCAACGCGCGCGCGGGCAAGAATCTCGTCGGCGCCTTCCACCAGCCCAAAATGGTGCTGATCGATCCCGACGTGCTCGATACCCTCCCGCCGCGCCAGCTCCGCGCCGGCTATGCCGAGGTGGTCAAATACGGGCTGATCGACGACGCGGATTTCTTCGCCTGGTGCGAGGCGAACGGCGCCAAACTGCTCGCCGGCGACGCGGCGGCGCGGACGCACGCGATCGCTTATTCGGTCGCCGCCAAGGCGCGGATCGTCGGCGACGACGAATTCGAGACCTCGGGGCGGCGCGCGTTGCTCAATCTCGGTCATACCTTCGGCCACGCGCTCGAAGCCGAGGCGGGTTTCTCCGACCGGCTGCTCCACGGCGAGGCGGTGGCGGCGGGGTGCGCGCTGGCGTTCGGTTTCTCCGCCGCGCAGGGGCTGTGCGATGCGGCCGACGCGGCGCGGGTCGCAGCGCATTGGCGCGAGAGCGGGCTGCCCGACGGGCTGACGGCGGCGGGGATCGATGCCCCGGCGTCGCGGCTGGTCGAGCATATGCGCCACGACAAAAAGGCCAGCGCTGGACGGATTCCTTTCCTCCTCGCGCGCGGGATCGGGCAGACGTATCTCGACCGCGATGTCGATCTGCGGGCGGTTGAGGCTTTTTTGGGGGCAGCGGGCTGAGGTTCGGCCTTCCGTCACCCGGTTTTCGCGAGGATGGCGGAATTACAAACGACTGCGACGCCGCTTCGGCGATCTTGGATAGTTAGCTGTCATTGCGCGGACGGGTCTGCAACCGCCATTTGAGCCATCCGAGCGCTAAGCCGATCGGTATCGACACCACCACAAGCAGACCAAGCGATAACAGCGTCGACCACCCTTGCTGCTTCGCAATGCAAGAAACAGGAGGGTAAGTACAACTCCCAGCACGTTGAAGCCGTAGTCATAGCGATCGGGTCGGCGTCTCGACATCGGAGGCAGCCAACAGGCACTCCTACCCCCGCAGCCCACCCCAAGCGAACCACAGCCACCCCGCGATCAGCAGCGCCCCGCCGATCGGCGTCACCGCGCCCAGCCAGCGCGGTGCGCCCAATGCCATCAGGTAGAGCGTCAGCGCGAACACCGCGCCGCCCGCGATGAACAGCCACGCCGGCCCGCGCGCGTCGAAGCGCAGCGCGACCAGCGCCGCGATCGCGTGGATCAGCTGGTAATGCGCCCCGGTCTTGAGCCATTCGGCCGCCGCGCCGCTCGCGCCATGCGCACCGAACGCCCCCGCCGCGACCGCCAGCGCGCCCGACACACCGGCAAACAGGATCAGCAGGTTCATATCGTCACCCATCTCCCCACGGCACTTGCTGCGCGGTGAGCGCGCGGGCGGCGCGGACATCGCCGGCCTCGATCTGGATGCGCAGCCGTTCCTTGTCGCGCGCGCGATACATATCCTCGGCGCGGTCGATATCGCTCTTGTCGACGCCGAGCCCGTCGAGCGCCAGCCGCGCCATCTTCACCGCGGATTCGAGCACCTCGCGCACGACGAACGACGCCGGCCCGTTCTTGAGCTTGACCAGCGCGCGCCGATCATAGGCGCGGACGTAGATGGCGGCATTGGGGAAGGCCTCGTGCACCCCTTCCAGGATATCCGGGGTGATCTGATCGCCGTCGATGCAGAACATGATCAGTTCCGCCTCCGCCGCGCCGGCCTGGCGCAGTACGTCGATGCGCGTGCCGTCGCCATAATAGACCTTCGCGCCGAATTCGCCCGCGACGTCGATCATCTCGATATCGGTGTCGATCAAGGTGACAGGAATATCGCTCGCCAGCAGGATCTGCCCCACCGTCTGCCCGAACCGGCCGTAGCCGACGACCAGCGCATTGGCGCCGTCGTCCTGCGGCCCGTCGCGCTCCTCCGCCTCGGTCACCGGCTGTTCGCGCAGCCGCCGCGTCGCCATCATCAGGAACGGCGTGGTCGCCATCGATAAAGTGACGATCGCGCCGAACAGCGAGGCCGCCTCGGGGGCGACGAGCTGGGCGTTGCTCGCCTGCGCGAACAATACGAAGCCGAATTCGCCCCCTTGGCTGAGCAGCACGCCAAGCCCCAAAGCCGAGCGCCACGTCATGCGGAAAGCGAGCCCGATCAGCGTGATCACCCCGGCCTTGGTGGCGATCAGCGCCAGCGCCATCACCGCGACGAACAATGGCCGCTCGGCGATCGCGTGAAGATTGAGCGTCATCCCGATCGTCAGGAAGAACAGCCCGAGCAGGATCGAGCGAAACGGCTCGACGTCCGCTTCCAATTCGTGGCGATACGGGCTGTCGGCGAGCATCACCCCCGCGACGAACGCGCCGAGCGCGGTCGACAGCCCCAGCGCCTGCATCAGCGCCGCGCTGGCGATGACGGTGAACAGCGCCGCGAACACGAACATCTCGCGCTCGCCCATATTGCCGATCCCGCGGAACAGCGGCCGCAGCACGAAGCGCCCCGCCGCGATCAGCCCGGCGATCGCCGCGACCGTATAGATCACCAGCAGCCACCCCGGCGGCCCCGCAGTATCGGCCGGGTTGCGGCTCATCGCGGCGATGATCGTGATCATCGGGATGATCGACAGATCCTGGAACAGCAGGATCGAGAAGGCGCGCTCGCCGAACGGGGTGCGCAGCCGCCCCGCCGATTGCAGCATCGGCAGCACCTGCGCGGTCGACGACAAAGCCAGCGGCAGCCCCAGCGCGAGCGCTGCCTGTAGCGAGAAACCCGCGAAGCCCCAGATGATCCCCGCGATCGCCAGCCCGCAGACGGTGACCTGGATCAGGCCGAGCCCGAAGATATCCTCTTTCAGCCGCCACAGCCGCGCCGGATTGAGCTCCAGCCCGACGACGAACAGCAGCAAGGTGATGCCGAGTTCGGCGACCCCCATCTTGCTGTCGGCATCGCCGACCAGCCCGAGCAATTGCGGCCCGACCACCGCCCCCGCGACGAGATAACCCAGCGTCGCGCCCAGCCGGAGCCGGCGGAACAGCAGGACGAAGGCGAGCCCCGCGCCGAGCAGGATGAACCCGTCGCGCAGCAGCGATGAGGCGGTGCCGGTATCATGCATCGGTCAGAGCCCTCCGCGCTTCGGCCGCCGCTTCGGCCGCCGCCTCGAACGCGAGGCGAATCGAGGGATGACGCGCCGGATGCGCCAGCGCCGGTGTGAACACGTCGATCCCGGGCCAGTCGGGCATCGGCCCCTCGCCCGCCAGCCACGCAGCGAGCGCATCGCGTGCGGCGGCGAGCGCGTCCGGCGTCCGCCCGACGACATGCGCCGCGAGCAAGGCCGCCGAGGCCTGCCCCAGGGCGCAGGCGCGGGCGAGCATGCCGATCTCGGCCACCCGTCCGTCCGCCGCGAGATTGACGTCCACCGTCACCCGGCTGCCGCAGATCGGCGAGCGTTTCTCGCGCGTCGCCATCGGCGCCGCGAGCCGGCGATCGGGCACCTCGGTCGTCAGCCGCAGGATATGCTCATTGTAGAGCGGCGCGGTCATGACGTCGCGTCGCTATTGTTGTCGGCCGCGGGGAAATGCGATCCGAACACCGCCTGCCCGCGCCGTCGCCGGTCGACGAAATCGGCGATGCTCGCGCTCGTCGCATTGAGCAACGGATAGGTGCGCGCCTGCATCAGCCACGCCGGGCGCATCTTCGGCCCGCCGTCGATCGTATCGAGCACCAGCACGAGCAGCAGGAAGACGAGGCTCGACAGGATCAGCCCCTTGAGCGCGCCGAAGCCGAAGCCGAGCGCGCGATCGACCGGGCCGATCACGGAGGTGCGCACCCGCGTGCCGATCGCATTCGCCACCAGCCGGCCGAGGAAATAGGTGATGCCCCCAATTACCGCGAACGCCAGCACCGCGGCGCCGGAGGGGGTGCCGATCGTCCCCGTCAGGATCTTCGCCATCGGCAGATGGAACATCTTGAGCGCGAAGATCATCGCCACCCAGGCGAACAGCGCCAGCACCTCGGTGACGAAACCGCGCTTGATCCCCAGCAGGGCGCTTCCCCCCACCACCAGCAGGACCATGATGTCGATTCCGTTGAGGTTCATTGCGGTCCGCTTATGTGGGTGGCTGGCCAAAGACGCGCTACCCGCGCCCCAGCATATGGTCAACGAATTGGCCGAGCGTGCGGAATCCGGCGAGCCGCAACTCGCTGCGCTCCCCGGCAAGCGCCGCGGGCAGCAAGGCGCGTTCGAAGCCGAGCTTGGCCGCTTCCTTGAGGCGGAGCGCGGCGTGCGCGACCGGGCGCACCTCGCCCGACAGCGCGATCTCGCCGAACGCCACCGCATCCGCCGGCACCGGCCGCTCGCTGAGCGCCGAGACCAGCGCCGCCGCTACCGCGAGATCCGCCGCCGGGTCCTGCACGCGATAGCCGCCCGCGATGTTGAGATACACTTCGGCCGAGGAGAAGCTCAGCCCGCACCGCGCCTCGAGCACCGCGAGGATCATCGCCAGCCGCCCCGAATCCCAGCCGACCACCGCGCGCCGCGGGGTCGCCCCGCTCGCCAGCCGGACGACCAGCGCCTGTATCTCGACCAGCACCGGCCGCGTCCCCTCCAGCGCCGGGAAGACGGTGGTGCCGGTCACTCCCTCCTCGCGCTGCGTCAGGAACAGCGCCGAGGGGTTGGAGATTTCGGCCAGCCCCTCCGCCTGCATCGAGAAGACGCCGATCTCGTCGGTGCCGCCGAAGCGGTTCTTGATCGCGCGCAGGATGCGATATTGGTGGCTGCGCTCGCCCTCGAACGACAGCACGGTATCGACCATATGTTCGAGCACGCGCGGGCCGGCGATCGTGCCGTCCTTGGTGACATGCCCGACCAGCACCAGCGCGGTGCCGCGCTCCTTGGCGAAGCGGATCAGCTCCTGCGCCGAGGCGCGGACCTGGCTCACCGTGCCCGGCGCGCCCTCGATCAGATCGGAGTGCATCGTCTGGATCGAATCGATGATCAGCAGCGCCGGCGGGCGCCCCTGCCCCAGCGTGGTGAGGATATCGCGCACCGAGGTGGCCGAGGCGAGCTGCACCGGCGCCATTCCCAGCCCGAGCCGCTGCGCGCGCAGCCGCACCTGATCGGCCGCCTCCTCGCCCGAGACATAGGCGACGTCCGCCCCGGCCAGCGCGAGCTTGGCCGCTGCCTGAAGCAGCAGCGTCGATTTGCCGATCCCCGGATCACCGCCGATCAGCGTCGCCGATGCCTCGACGAAGCCGCCGCCCAAGGCGCGATCGAGCTCGGCGATCCCGCTCGCCAGCCGCGCGGGCAAGGCGACCTCGGTATCCAGCCCGACGAGGGTGATCGCGCGTCCGCCGCCCTGCAGATTATGCTTGGCCTGAAACGGCGTGACGACCGCCGGGGTCTCCTCGACGATCGTGTTCCATTCCGAGCAATCGACACATTGCCCCTGCCACCGCGACGAGACCGATCCGCACGATTGGCAGACAAAACGTTTCTGAAGCCGGGCCATGCCATCGTCCTTAGCAGCACCGGAACGATAGGGGAACACGCTCACGGCGTGTTAACGGGTACGAAGCAACAGGTGTGACGATGTTTTCCCCCGATTCCCTGCCGCTCGAGTTTAGCTGGTCGCTGGCCGAACGCGACGCGCGTCTCGCATCCTGGCCGCAGGATAGCGGCGCGATCGGCGGGCGCTGGGCGTTCGACCTCATCACCGGACGGATGATGTGGGAGCGCGGCGTCTACGACCTGTTCGGGTTCGAGCCCGAAACCCAGCTCACCCGGCGCAGCGCGGTCGAATGCTATGTCGGCGAATCGCGCACCGCGATGGAGCAGCTCCGCGCGCATGCGATCGCCAATCGGCGCGGCTTCACGCTCGATGTGGAGATCGCTCCCGCGAACGGCGCGCCGAACCGCTGGATGCGGCTGATCGCGGCGCCGCTATGCGCGCGCGGCCGCGCCGTGCGGCTGGAGGGGGTGAAGTTCGAGGTTAGCCCGCTGCACACGCCTTTACGTCCACCCCGCTGAACCCCTTCTCCCCTCCCTTCACCAGGGAAAAACAGGGTTTACCCCCGCGCCGGAATGTTCAGCCCACGCTGCACCGCCGGCCGCGCCAGTCCGCGCTCCAGCCACGCCGCGACATTGGCGTAACCGTCGAACTCGACCAGCTCGCGCGCTTCGTAAAAGGTGATCAGGTTGCGCACCCAGCCGATCATCGAGATGTCGGCGATCGAATATTCTTCGCCGACGAACCAGGTTCGCCCCGCGAGCGCTCGGTCCATCACGTTCAACAGCCGTTTCGCCTCATCGACGTAACGCTGGAGCGGGCGCTTATCCTCCCACTCACGGCCGGCGAATTTGTTGAAGAACCCGACCTGGCCGAACATCGGCCCGACGCCCCCCATCTGGAACATCAGCCATTGCACCGCATGCCATCGCCCGGCGGGATCGGCGGGGATGAATCGCCCGGTCTTGTCCGCCAGATACAGCAGCATCGCACCACTTTCGAACAGCGCCAGCGGCGCCCCGCCCGGCCCGTTCGGATCGATCATCGCGGGTATCTTGCCATTGGGATTAAGCGACAGGAATTCAGGGCTTTTCTGGTCATCCTTGGCAAAGTCGACAAGGTGCGGCTCATAGTCCAGCCCGGTCTCCTCCAGCATGATCGAGGCTTTGACGCCGTTCGGCGTCGGCAAGGAATAGAGCTGGATGCGATCGGGGTGTTTCGCCGGCCAGCGCTGGGTAATCGGGAAGGCGTTGAGATCGCTCATCATGAGGTCCGTTCTATTGCAATGCGGCCATGCTACGGCCCAATCCTGGCCGCAACAATGCCGTGATTATTAATCGCCGCTTCATCGACTTTGTGGTCCGTTCCGCCGCACCGCGCTTGCGGAACCCTGCCTCGGCGGGGTGGTTTCTTTCCTGGAATCATCCGAGGAGTAATCATGTTCAATAAAGTGTATCTGCTTATCGCGGGTGCGATGGTTGCCGCCCCGGCACTCGCGCAGACCAATGCCCCTGCTGCTGCCCCCGCCGCCAGCGCATCGACCGCGGTGAAGGCCGGCGCGACCGTCTATGACGCGCAGGGCGGCGTGGTCGGCACGATCGCCTCGACCGACGGCACCAATGCGGTGGTCGATACCGGCTCGGTAAAGGCCGCGATCGCGCTCAGCTCGTTCGGGTCGAGCCCCAAGGGGCCGACGCTGGGCATGACCAAGGCCGAGCTCGAAGCCGCTGCCGGCCAGCAGGCGCAGACCTCATCCGAGGATTTCAAGGCGAAGCTGGTCCCCGGCGCCACCGTCTACGGCAGCGCCGGCACCGAGCTCGGCACGATCAAGGCGGTCGATTCGCAGTTCGTGACGCTGACCACGCCGAAGGGCGACGCGCGGCTGCCGATCACCGGCTTCGGCCCCGGCACGAAGGGCGTGACGATCGGCCTGACCGCCGAGCAGCTCGCCGCCGCGATGAGCGGCGCGCCCAAGCCGTAAGGCGCGCCTTTGCCGTCATGCCGGACTTGATCCGGCATCCAGCGCCGCGAGCGATGATCTTGGGGCTCTGGATGCCGGGTCGAGCCCGGCATGACGATGCAGATAGAAAACAGGACTTCTGAGCCCGTTCGCCCTGAGCTTGTCGAAGGGCTGCGCTTCTTTCTTCGGAAGAAAGCGCAGGGCTTCGACAGGCTCAGCCCGAACGGTCGCGCGTTAACGAAAACGGCAATCACGCCGCCGCGCGCATCTCCTCCAGCGCGGCGCGCACCGCGGCGAGCGCATCGGCCGCCTTGCCCGCATCCGGCCCGCCGCCCTGCGCCATGTCGGGGCGCCCGCCGCCGCCCTGCCCGCCGAGCACCGCCACCGCGCGCTTGACCAGATCGACCGCGCTGAGCGTCCCGACCAGATCGTCGGTCACCCCGACCGCGACCGAGGCGCGCCCGTCGTTGATCGCGACCAGCGCCGCGACGCCCGAGCCGATCCGCTGCTTCGCCTCGTCGACCGCGCCGCGCAGCCCCTTGGCCTCGAACCCGTCGAGCACCTGCCCGACGAACGCCACGCCGCCGGCCTGCTCGGTCGCCGCGGGTGCCGCCGCACCGCCGCCGCCCAGCGCGAGCGCCTTTTTCGCCTCGGCCAGTTCGCGCTCGAGCCGCTTGCGCTCCTCGAGCAGCGAGGCGACGCGCGCGGGCACTTCGTCGGGGGTGGTCTTGAGCGCGGTGGCGGCCTCGCGCAATTTCTCGTCGCGCTGCGCGAACCAGGTCCGCGCCGCCTCGCCGGTCAGCGCCTCGATGCGCCGTACCCCGGAGGAGACTGCGCCCTCGCTCACCACCTTGAACAGCCCGATATCGCCCAGCGCCTTGACGTGGGTGCCGCCGCACAATTCGAGCGAATAGACCTTGTCGCCATCCTCGCTGCCCATCGAAACGACGCGCACCTCGTCGCCGTACTTCTCGCCGAACAGCGCCATCGCGCCGGCGGCGATCGCATCGTCGGGGGTCATCAGCCGGGTGGTGACCGGGCCGTTCTGGCGGATCATCGCATTGACCGCGGCCTCGGCGTCGGCGAGCTCGGGCGCGGTCATCGCCACCGGGTGCGACACGTCGAAGCGCAAGCGATCGGGCGCGACCAGCGAGCCCTTCTGCGCGACGTGATTGCCGAGCCGCTGGCGCAGCGCCTCGTGCAGCAAATGGGTCGCCGAGTGATTGGCGCGAATCGCGTCGCGCCGCGCGACATCGATCGCGAGCTTGACCGGATCGCCGACCTTCACTTCGCCGGCATCGACCTTGGCGTGATGGACGAACAATTTGCCGAGCGGCTTCGATGTGTCCGAAACGCTCGCGGCAAAGCCGTGGTCGCCGGTGATCGTGCCGCTGTCGCCGACCTGCCCGCCGCTCTCGCCGTAGAAAGGCGTCTGGTTGACGATGATCTCCACCGCATCCCCCGCCCCGGCGCGGTCGACCCGCGCGCCGTCCTTGACCAGCGCGAGCACTACACCCTCGCCGGTCTCGTTGGCGTAACCGGTGAATTCGGTCGCCCCGAGTTCCTCGGCGAGATCGAACCACAATTCGTCCGAGGCCTTGGCGCCCGAGCCCTTCCAGGCGGCGCGCGCGGCGCGCTTCTGCTCGGCCATCGCCGCATCGAACCCGGCGCGGTCGACCGCCAGATCCTGCGCGCGCAGCGCATCCTCGGTCAAATCGTAGGGGAAGCCATAGGTATCGTAGAGCCGGAACGCAGTCTCGCCCGGCAGCACGTCGCCCGCCTTCATCCCGACGGTGGCTTCGTCGAGCAATTTCAGGCCCTTGTCGAGCGTCTGGCGGAAGCGGGTTTCCTCCTGCGCCAGCGTCGCCTCGATCAGCGGCTGTGCGCGGACCAGTTCGGGATAGGCCGCGCCCATCTCCGCCACCAAAGCCGGGACGAGCCGGTGCATCAACGGCTCCTTCGCGCCGAGCAGATGCGCATGCCGCATCGCGCGGCGCATGATGCGGCGCAACACATAGCCGCGCCCCTCGTTGGCCGGCAACACGCCGTCGGCGACGAGGAAGCCCGAGCAGCGCAAATGATCGGCGATCACGCGGTGGCTGGCCTTCATCTCGCCGTCGGTCGCGGTGTGGGTCAGCGCGCCGGACGCGGCGATCAGCGCCTTGAACGTGTCGGTATCATAATTGTCGTGGACGCCCTGCATCACCGCGGCGATCCGCTCGAGCCCCATGCCGGTGTCGATCGACTGGCGCGGCAGATCGCCGACGATCTGATCGGCTTCCTGCATATATTGCATGAAGACGAGGTTCCAGATCTCGACGAAGCGGTCGCCATCCTCGTCGGGCGATCCCGGCGGGCCGCCCGGAATATGGTCGCCGTGGTCGTAGAAGATCTCCGAGCACGGCCCGCACGGCCCGTCGGAGCCCATCGACCAGAAATTGTCCTTGGTCGCGATGCGCACGATGCGGTCGTCGGGCAGCCCGGCGATCTTCTTCCACAGATCGAACGCCTGATCGTCGGTGTGATAGACGGTGACCATCAGCCGATCCGCCGGCAGCCCGAAATCGCGGGTCAGCAAGGTCCAGGCATGGGTGATCGCCTGTTCCTTGAAATAGTCGCCGAACGAGAAATTCCCCAGCATTTCGAAGAAGGTATGATGTCGCGCCGTATAGCCGACATTATCCAGATCGTTATGCTTGCCGCCGGCGCGGACGCATTTCTGCGACGAGGTCGCGGTCGAATAAGGCCGCGTTTCCAGCCCGGTGAACACGTTCTTGAACGGCACCATTCCGGCGTTGACGAACATCAACGTCGGGTCGTTCTGCGGCACGAGCGGCGCGGAGGGCACGATCTGGTGCCCGTTGCTGCCGAAATAGTCGAGGAACCCGCGGCGGATATCGTTGGTCGATGTCATGCCCGCGACTTAGGCGAGCATGAAGCGCGGCTCAAGGGAGTGTCAGGCGCGAAAATTACGCAAATCGTAACTCCGGCCGCAAGTCGGAAGCCTCAGGCGGCCGCCTTGCGCGCCTTGTCGAGCTTCTTGAGCAGCATCTGCCGCTTGAGGCGCGAGATGTGATCGATGAACAGCACGCCGTTGAGATGATCGATCTCATGCTGGACGCAGGTCGCCATCAGCCCGTGGAATTCCTCCTCGTGCGGCTGGCCGTTCTCGTCGAGCCACTTCACGCGGCAACGCGCGGGGCGCTCGACCTCGGCATATTGCTCGGGGATCGAGAGGCAGCCCTCGTTATAGGTCGACAGCTCGTCGCTCGCCCAGACGATCTCCGGGTTGACGAAGGCATGCGGATCGCGCCGCGCCTCGGGCTTGGCGTCTTCCTCCTCGGTCTCGCGTTCCTGCAGGTCGACCACCATTACCCGGCGGATCACCCCGACCTGGCTCGCCGCCAGCCCGATGCCGCGCGCCGCGTACATCGTCTCGAACATGTCGGCGATCAGCGTGCGCACCTCGTCATCGACCGCCGCGACGGGCTCGCAGACGAGGCGCAGACGGGGATCAGGAACTTCGACGATCGATAACACAGTCATAAGGCTGAGCTAGGAGCGCCGGCGCCACGCGTCAAGCGACCGGGCGCCGCGCGCGCAGCGCCTGCGCCAACGTCCCCTCGTCGAGATAGTCGAGTTCGCCCCCCACCGGCAGCCCGTGCGCGAGCTGAGTCACCCGCACCGGGAAGCGCTCGATTCGCTCGGCGAGATAATGCGCGGTGGTCTGCCCCTCCAAAGTGGCGTTCATCGCCAGCACCACCTCGTCGATGCCGCCCGCCTCGATCCGGCGGACGAGCGACTCGATCGCCAGATCCTCGGGCCGCACCCCTTCGAGCGCCGAAAGCCGCCCGCCGAGCACATGGAACCGCCCCGGAAACAGCCGCGACCGTTCGAGCGCCCACAGATCGGCGACCTCCTCCACCACGCACAACGACCGCGCATCGCGGCGCGGGTCGGCGCACACCGCGCACGGATCGCTGGTATCGACATTGCCGCAGATGGAGCAGGTCGAGAGTCGGTCCTCGACCTCCGTCAGCGCGGCGAGCAGCGGAACCAGCGCCGTCTCGCGTTTCTTGACGAGGTGCAGCACCGCACGACGCGCCGAGCGCGGCCCCAATCCGGGAAGCCGCGCCAGCGCGCTCGTCAGCGCCTCGATCTCCTGCGATGCCATAAGCGGAACAGATAGGGGGTTGCGTCGCGCGCCGCCAGCGTGTCGAGAACATGGGCATGCGGATCATCTTCATGGGAACGCCCGCCTTTGCGGTGCCGACGCTCGATGCGCTGGCCGATGCCGGGCACACGATCGCCGCCGCCTACAGCCAGCCCCCCCGCCCCGGCGGGCGGCGCGGGCGCGAGCTCGTCCCCTCGCCGGTGCAAAAACGCGCGGAAGAACGCGGGATTCCGGTGCGCACCCCCGTCAGCCTCAAATCGCCCGAGGAACAGGCGGCCTTCGCGGCGCTCGATGCGGATGTCGCGGTGGTCGCGGCTTATGGGCTGATCCTGCCGCGCGCCGTCCTCGACGCGCCGCGGCTCGGATGCCTCAACGTCCACGGCTCGCTCCTGCCGCGGTGGCGCGGCGCGGCGCCGATCCAGCGCGCGATCCTCGCCGGGGATGCCGAAACCGGTGTGGGCATCATGCAGATGGAAGCCGGGCTCGATACCGGCCCGGTGCGACTCGAAGGCCGCACCCCGATCGACGGCAAGACCGCGGGCGACCTGACCGACGAACTCGCCGCGCTCGGCGCACGATTGATGGTCGAGGTGCTGGCGGATTTCCATGCTTATCCGGCGGTCGTCCAGCCGGAAGAGGGCATCACCTATGCCGCCAAGATCGCCAAGGAGGAAACCCGGCTCGATTTTGCGCAGGATGCGGCGGCGGTCGAACGGCAGATCCGCGCGTTCAACCCGCCCGGCGCGTGGTTCGAGGCGAATGGCGAGCGGGTGCGGGTGCTGGCGGCAACCGTGGTGCCAGATTCCGTTCGGGCTGAGCTTGTCGAAGCCCTGCCCTTTCTTCCGCAGAAGAAAGACGGTCCTTCGCCAAGCTCAGGGCGAACGGGAGAGGTGCTGGATGACCAACTGACGATCGCCTGCGCGAGCGGTGCAATCCGCCCCACCCTCGTCCAGCGTGCCGGTCGCGGGGTGATGCCCGCGCAGGAATTGCTCCGCGGCTTCGCCGTCCCGCCCGGGACGTTCCTGTGACTCGATTCGCGCTGACGATCGAATTCGACGGCCGTCCGTTCATGGGGTGGCAGCGCCAGTCGCACGGCCCGAGCGTCCAGCAGGCGCTGGAAGAGGCGGTCTTCGCGATCACCGGCGAGGCGGCCGCGGTCCAGGCCGCCGGGCGCACCGACGCCGGGGTCCATGCCACCGCGATGCGCGCGCATGTCGATGTCGCGCGCCCGATCACTGCCTTCCGGCTGATGGAGGCGCTCAACGCGCGCGTCCGCCCCGCGCCGGTCGCGGTGCTCGCCGCCGAGGAAGTCCCCGACGACTGGCACGCGCGTTTCTCCTGTGTCGGGCGGCATTACCGCTACAGCATCGTCCAGCGCCGCGCCCCGCTGACCTTCGACCGCGGGCTGGCGTGGCGCGTCACCACCCCGCTCGATATCGCGGCGATGCGCGAGGGCGCGGCGCGGCTGATCGGGCGGCACGATTTCACCACCTTCCGCTCGGTCCATTGTCAGGCCGACAGCCCGCTCAGGACGCTCGACCGGCTCGATGTGACCGCCGAGGGTGCGGATATCGACATCTTCGCCTCGGCGCGGTCGTTCCTCCATCATCAGGTGCGGTCGATGGTCGGCTGCCTCGTGCTGGTCGGCCAGGGCAAATGGACCCCGGACGACGTATCCGCCGCGCTCGACGCGCGCGACCGCGCCGCGCTCGGCCACAATGCGCCACCCGACGGGCTGTATTTTATCGGGGCTGACTATCCGCGCGGGTGAAGCGCGCCGCCAGTTCGACATGCGTCGACCAGCGGAACTGCCCCACCGGCTGCACCCATTCGAGGACGTAACCGCCGTCGACCAGCATCTTCGCATCGCGTGCGAAGCTGCTGGGGTTGCATGAGACATAGCCGATCACCGGCACCTTGCTCTCCGCCAGCGCCTGCGCCTGCTCGCGCGCGCCGGCCCGCGGCGGATCGAGCACCACCGCGGCGAAGCGATCGAGCTCGGTCGTCGTGAGCGGCCGGCGATAAAGGTCGCGATGCTCGGTGAACACCGGCCGCTGCGCGCGCGCCGCGCCGGCCTTGAGCGACAGGATCGCGTCGCGCGCGCCTTCCGCGGCATAGACTTTCGCGGGCAAGGTCAGCGCGAACGTGCCGAGCCCGGCGAACAGATCGGCGACGGTCGGCGCACCCGCCACCGCCTCCCGCATCGCCGCGACCAGCGCCGCCTCGCCCTCGCGCGTCGCCTGCAGGAAGGCGGCGGGGGGCAAGGGCACCGGGACATCGCCGAGCGTCACCGTCACCGCATCGGGTTCCCAGCGCACTTCGGCGCCGTACCCCTCGTCAAACGCCACCCGCGCGAGCGCGTGGCGCTGCGCGAAATCGGTGACCGCCTCCGCCGCCTCGAGTCCCTCGGGAAGCGCGCCGATGATCAGCACGTCCACCCCCTGATCGGCGAGCGTCAGGTGCAGATCGAGCCGTCGCTTCAAGCGCAACCGCCCGAGCAGCCGCTTGAGCGGCGCAACCAGCGCGAACAATTCGGGCGCAAGGACATGGCATTCGGCGAGATCGACGATCGCGTGGCTTTTCTCGCCGGTGAAGCCGAGCCGCCCGGCGGGCTCCCAATGCAAGGTGGCGCGGCGCCGGGTATGCGGCGGCGAAAGCGCGGGCGCGCGAATCTCCGCCTCCAGGCCCTGTGCGGCGAGCGCCGAGGCGACGCGATCGACGATGAAATCGCCCCAGGTCGCATCGTCGAGATGCTGGAGCTGGCATCCGCCGCACGCCGGGAAATGCCGGCACGGCGGGGTCGCGTGATGCGGCCCGGGGGTCAGCGTGCCGTCGTCGGCCAGCATGTCCCCCGGCGCGGCGAAGGGCGCGTGGCGGCCATCGGCGGTCACCCCGTCGCCCCGTGCCGCGACCCGGATGATTTCGGTCTCGGTCACAGACATGCGGCGATCGCCTCCGGCAGATGCCGCGCGAGATCGTCGGCGATGAAAGCGGGGCCGGCGCGGCGCGCCGCCTCGCCGTGAAGCCACACCGCCTCCGCGGCGGCTGCTAGAGGATCAGGCATCGCATTTGATCCGTTGACCGCCAGCCGCGCGGCAACCAGTCCGGCGAGCACATCCCCTGTCCCCGCGGTCGACAGCCAAGAGGAAGCGGCCAGTGCGACCACCACCCCTCCGTCGGGAGCGGCGATCACCGTATCCGGGCCCTTGAAGACGATCGTCGCGCCGCTCGTCGCGGCGGCGTGTCGCGCACGGTCGATCTTGCTCCCCGCGTCCGCGCCGAACAGCGCGTCGAACTCACCGGCATGGGGGGTGAGGATCATCGGCCCCTTGCGTGCAGCGAGCTTTTGCGGGGTCAGTAAACGCAACGCGTCGCCGTCGATCACCAGCGGCCGGTCGGTGGCGAGCGCTGCCTCGAGCCGTTCGCGCGCGCGTTCATCGCGGCCAAGACCGGGACCGACCAGCAGCGCGCCGATGCGTTTGTCGGCGATCACCGCCGCATCGAACCGTCGCCGCACGATCGCATGCGCCACGCGGTCGCTCGCGCCGCCGAGCAGCAGGACATAACCGGCACCACCCCGCGCCGCAGCGGTCGCCGCAAGCACCGACGCGCCGGGCATCGCTCCCGCGACCACCGCGACCATCCCGCGGCTATATTTGTGCGCATCGACAACAGGAGCCGACAGACGCGGCCGGGCCAGGACCGACGCCTCGCTCGCCACCGGCACCGCGATATCGAGCACGATCACGCGCCGCAACCGAGCGGCGGCTGGCTGAAGGAGGTGCGACGGCTTGAGCGCCCCCAGCGCCAGCGTCAGATCGTAATCCGGCACCGGTGAAAGCAGCCGTCCGTCGTCGGTCGCCGCGCCGCTCGGCAGATCGACCGCGATCGTCAGCGCCGCCGCCGCGGCAAGCCGCGTCAGCGCGCCCGCGACATCCGTGCCCAGTCCGCGCGACAGCCCGGTGCCGAACAGGGCATCGACCAGCACCGGCGCCGGCGCGGCCGCACCGAGCGCCTCGACATCCCTGCCCCACGCGTGCCGCGCGGCGATCGCCGCGTCGCTGCGCGGGGCGCCGGTCGCCGCCACGCGCACGCGTTGCCCCGCCGCCGCCAGCAATCGCGCGGCGACATAGCCGTCGCCGCCGTTGTTGCCGGGACCACACAGGATCAGCACCTCCTGATCGCCGGCAAGGCGACGCACCTGCGCCGCGACCGCCGCCCCGGCGCGTTCCATCAGCGCGGAGACGCTGGTGCCGGTCGCGATGATCTGCTCCTCCGCCGCGCGCATCGCGGCAGCGGTGAGGATCGGGCGACCGTCGAGCGGCATCACGGCCGCGCACCGAGCGTCGCCGGCAGGCGATAGCGGTTCGTGCCGAGCGCAACCTCGATCATGCCTTTGTCGAGCTTGGTGACTTTCGCCGGCTCGGCGCCGTCGGCCGCGACCAGCCCGTCCTTGCTCGCCAGCAGGCGGCGGAACCCACCGTCGGGGTGACGCAGCACGAGCACTGTCCCGCGCGCCGTCGGCATACGATCCAGCCCGCAGTCCGGGGCAAAGTTCGCCGCGCCGCCGGGGGCGCAGGCGATGCCGGTGACCTCGCTCGTCGTCGCGACGGGCTGCGCCTTGCAGCCGGCGAGCAGCGTCGTCGTGAGCAATATCGGGATGATCGGCTTCATCGCGCTCGCGCTACGGCTGCGTCGCCCCGGGCGCAAGCCTTGCGCGTCAGCCGCCGAGTTCGCCGAGCGCGCGCGCCACGTCGTCGATCGTGAACGGCTTCATCAGCCGCGGCCGATCGCGATAAGGATCGGCGATCGCCTCGTCGCCCCCGCCGGTCGCGAAGACGAACGGGATGCCGGCCCCGGCCAGCGCATCGGCGATCGCCCAGCTCTTTTCGCCGTTGCGCAAATTGACGTCGACGATCGCGCAATCGATCTCGCCCGCCGCGATCAGCGGCAGCGCGTCGGCCGCACAATCGGCCATGCCGCCGCCGGCATAGCCGAGCGCATCAAGAAAATCCTCCAACATCATGGCGATAAGAGGTTCGTCCTCGACGATCAGGACCCGGTTACGCATAGCTCAGCCATAGCGAGCGCAGGGCGCCGCGCAAGCCGCTTCACGCCTGGCTCAACGCATCGCGCGCGGCTTCGCCCAGTTGCTGCACCGAAAAAGGCTTCGGCAGGAAGGCGACATTGTCGAGGTCGATCGACTTGCGCAATTGCTCCTCGGCATAGCCTGACATGAACAGGATCGGCAGATGCGGGTAACGCTCGCGCACGTGGCGCGCCATCGTCGGCCCGTCCATCTGCGGCATCACCACGTCGGAGATCAGCAGATCGGGCGCCTGGCAGGTTTCGAGCAATTCGAGCGCCGCCTCGCCATTTTCCGCGCTCAGCACGGTATAGCCCTGTCGCGAGAGCGCGCGTTCGGCGACCGCGCGGACCATCGCCTCGTCCTCGACCAGCAGCACCGTGCCGGTGCCCCACATCTCGGCCTGCCGGGTGCGCACCGGTGCGCGCGGCACGGCGACCGCGCCGGCGGCGTGGACGGGGAGGTAGATGGTGAAGGTCGCGCCCTGTCCCGGCTTCGAATCGGCAAAGATATAGCCGCCCGATTGCTTGACGATGCCATAGACCGTCGACAGCCCGAGCCCGGTGCCCTTCCCCACCTCCTTGGTGGTGAAAAACGGCTCGAAGATCTTCGGCAGCACCTCCTGCGGAATGCCGGTGCCGGTGTCGGAGATTTCCAGCGCGGTATAATCCGCCGGGGGCATGATGTCCGACCCGCGCTCGCGCACCTCGGCCGGGCCGACCGCGCGGGTGCGGATCGTCAGCGTGCCGCCGCCGTGCGGGTTCTTGGCCTGCATCGCATCGCGCGCATTGACCGCGAGATTGACCACCACCTGCTCCAGTTGCCCCGGATCGGCGCGCACCGGGCCGAGATCGCGGCCGTGGCTGACGTTGAGCGTCACCGTCTCGCCGAGCAGCCGCTTGAGCAGGTTCGACACTTCGGACACCACGTCGGGCAATTGCAGCACCTGCGGCCGCAACGTCTGCTGGCGCGAGAAAGCAAGCAACTGCCGCGTCAGCCCGGCGGCGCGGTTCGAATTGCTGCGGATCTGCTGGATGTCGTCGTAATCGCTGTCGCCGGGGGAGTGGCGCATCAGCATCAGATCGCAATGGCCGAGGATCGCGGTCAGGATATTGTTGAAATCATGCGCAACGCCGCCGGCGAGCTGCCCCACCGCCTGCATCTTGGTCGCCTGCGCCACCTGACGCTTGAGCCGCGATTCCTCGCTATTGTCCTTGAGGCTCAGCACCACCGCCGCCGCGCCCATCCCGCGTGCGCCGGCGATCGTCAGCACCACCGGCTCCTCGGGGTGATCGCGTAGCCGCACCGCCATGTCGCTCGGCGCGGCCGCGCCATTGGCGAAGCGCCGCACCGCATCGGCCACCGCGGCCTTGTCCTCGCGCACCACCAGATCGCCCGGATAGAGCGGGGGCACCGCGGGATCGATCCCGGCGGCGCGGGTGAAGACCTCGTTCATCTGGACGAACCGCCCCTCGCGATCGACCAAGGCGATCCCGACCGGCATCAGCGAGACGAGCGTGCTGATATGGTTCGCCGCGGTCGGCCCGTCGGCGACCGGCGCATCCTCTTCGTCGAGCAGCGCGATCAGGATCGGCCCGCCCTCGCTTTCATTCTCGGCGAACGGCACCTGCACCGGGCGCAGCGGATTGCCGTCGAGCCCCTCGCGTTCGAACCGCACCAGCCCGCGGCTGTCGGTGATCAGGAAACGCGCGAAATCCTGCCCCTCGATCGTCCCGCCCGGTTGCCCGAGCGCACGATGCGACAGCACCGGATTGGCGCTGAGGACGCGGCCATCGGGGGCGATCAGCGCGGCCATGATCCCCGCCTCGCCCAGCCGGTTGCCGAGATCGCCGGCCAGCGCGTCGGTGAGCCGGTCGACGCGCGTCGCATCGGCGGCGGGCTCGAAGCGCCAGATCAGCATGTCCTGCTGCTCGCCGGCGCGGGTCACCTCAGCGGTGATCGTCTGGCGGTCGAGCCGCAGCGGCCCGCTCGGCGCGCGCCCGTCGCGCCACGCCGCGCGCCCCGCGGTGGCGAGCGCCGCCGCCCCGCCCTCGCCCAGCGGCAGATCGGGCGGCGCGGGAAAGCCGCCGAACAATGCCTCGTAGCGATCGTTGGCGCAGACCAGCCGCCCCGCCCGGTCGGTGATCGCGATCGCATCAGCGGCGGTCTGCGCGATCGCGCGCGCCAGCCCCCAGTCGACCTCGACCGCGGTTGCCTCATCCGCGCCCGCGAGCGAGCGCCATGTCATCGCCGCCCCGGCCAGCACCACCGCCGCGCCGAGGAACCCGCCGGCAAACACCGCGCTGCCGGTCAGCCACAGCACGATCAGCGCGGCGATCCCCCCGGCGAGCAGCGAGGCGAGCAGCGCGCTGCGCTGGGTCAAGTGGATCGGAGGAGCGATCGGTCGGGAAGCCATGACTCCTGCGTGATCCTTCGCCGCCCGTCACGCGTCAAGCGCAACGGGCGGCGAATACGCTCACCAGATGCGAACGCGGGCTTCAGGCGCGAGATACAGCGCATCCCCCGCCTTCACATTATAGGCGCCGTACCACGGATCGAGATTGCGCACGGTCAACACGCGCTGGTGCCCCGGCGCGTGCGGATCGGTGAGCAGGCTCTGGCGCAGCATCGGCTCGCGCATCTTGACCCGCCACACCTGCGCCCAGCCGAGATAGAAGCGCTGGTCGCCGGTCGTGCCGTCGAGCACCGGTGCCGGCTTGCCGCCGAGCGAGGCGTGATAGGCATCGATCGACACGGTCAGCCCGGCGAGGTCGGCGATATTCTCGCCCAGCGTCAGCGCACCCTGGACATGCTGGCCCGGCAGCGGCTCGTAAGCGTCATATTGCGCGACGAGCTTGTCGGTGAAGCCCTTGAACCGCTCGACATCCTGCGCGGTCCACCAGTCGGTCAGCTTGCCGTGGGCATCATATTTGCGGCCCTGATCGTCGAAGCCGTGGCTGATCTCATGCCCGATCACCGCGCCGATCCCGCCGTAGTTGATCGCCGGATCCGCCTTCGGATCAAAGAACGGCGCCTGCAGGATCGCCGCCGGGAAGACGATCTCGTTCATCGGCGGGTTGTAATAAGCGTTGATCTCCATCGGCGTCATGAACCACTCGTCGCGGTCCACCGGCTTGCCGAGCTTGTTCAGATCGCGCTGGAAATCGAATTCGTTGGCGCGCGCGACATTGCCGACCAGATCGTCGCGCTTCACCTCCAGCGCCGAATAATCGCGCCATTTCACCGGATAGCCGATCTTCGGGCGGAAGGTCGCGAGCTTGGCCAGCGCCTTCTGCTTGGTCTCGGGCGCCATCCATTCGAGCTTGCGCAGCCGCTCGCCCATCGCGGTGATGACGTTCTTGACGAGGTCATCGGCCGCCGCCTTCGCCTCGGGCGGGAAATATTTGGCGACATAGGCGCGGCCGATATCCTCGCCCAGTTCGTTCTTCACCAGATCGCTGCCGCGCTTCCACCGCGCCTGCTGCTCGGGCGTGCCGGAGAGCGTGGTGCCGTAGAAGGCGAAGCGGGTCTTGTCGAAATCGCTCGACAGGAAGCGGGCATAGCTGCCGATGACGTGCAGCATCAGATGATCCTTGAGCACGGCAAGCGGGGTTTCGGCCCACAATTTCGCCTCGCCGGTCAGCGCGCTCGGCTGCGCGACGAGATAATCGCCGGTCACCGGCATCCCCGCCGCCTTGGCAAAATCGCTCCAGTCGAACCCCGGCGCGCGCTGCGCGAGATCGGCGAAGGCGAATTTATTGTAGGTCTTGTCGGCGTCGCGGCTCTCGATCCGGGTCCAATGCACGCCGGCAAGCGCCTTTTCGAACGCGAACACCGCCGCCGCGCGCTTTGCCGCATCGGGCTCGCCCGCCAGTTCGAGCATCCGCGTCAGATAGGCCTGATAGGCGGTGCGGGTCTCGGCCAGCTTGGCATCGTCTTTCAAATAATAATCGCGATCGGGGAGCCCGAGCCCGCCCTGCGAGAGCCCGACGATATAGGCATCGGGGTTCTTGTCGTCCTGCCCGACCCCGGCGCTGAACAGCCCCGACACGCCATAGCGCTGCATCTTCGCGGCCTCGATCGCGAGCGCGCGGCGATCCTTGGTCGCCTTGATCGCGGCGAGCCACGGCTTGATCGGCGTGGCACCTTTGGCGTTGATCGCGGCTTCGTCCATGAAGCTGGTGTAGAAGTCGCCCGACTTGTTGCCCGGCTGCTTCGCCACTTCCTCGAGCAGCGAACGGAGCCGCTGCTGCGACAGATCCTGCAACCGGTGGAACATGCCGTAGGCCGAGCGATCCGCCGGGATCTGCGTCACCTTCTGCCAGTCGCCATTGGCGTAATCGTAGAAATCCTTGCCCGGCGCGACGCTGGTGTCACGCCCCGCGAGATCGAAGCCGAAATCGCCAATTTCGGGCCGGTCGGCGCTCGCCGCCGCTGGTTGCTGCTGCGGCGCGGTCTGCGCGACGGCGCCTGTCGCGGCGCCCGCGAGCAGGGTAATGAGAACAATCGCACGCATCTGGGAAAGCCCCTTTTCGATCTTTCGAATGCGTGTGATTTACCTCGATAAGACGCCTCGTCAATCTTGGTTACGAGTGCGACGATTGCGCCATTTGCGCGCGATCCACATCCGCCAGCCGAACATCGACAGGAAATAGCCGCCGATCGCAAAGGCGCCGGTGACGATCAGCAGCCCGACCGCGGTCGCCGGCGCGGCGTCCGAGAGCAGCCATTGCGCCCAGCCGGCATTGGCTGCCTCACGTACCGGATCGCCGGGCAGCGCCGCATCGATGCGCAACGCCCATTTCCCGATCCAATAAGCCGCCACCCACAAGGGCGGCGTGGTGAAGGGATTGGTGATGAAAGTGGTCAGCGCCGCCGCGGGAATATTGGCGCGCAGCGGCAATGCGAGCATCGCGGAGAAGGGAATCTGCGCCACCGGGAAGAGGATACCGGTCACCATCCCCAGCGCGACCCCGCGCGGCACCGAGCGGCGGGTGAACCGCCACAGATGCGGCGCGAGCACGCGATGCGCCACCGGGCGCAGCAGCCGGCTGTTCTCCATCGATTCGCGGGTTGGCAGGTTGCGCGCGCACCAGCCGGCGAATCGCTGCCACAGCCCCGGCGCGGCGGAGGCCATCAGCCCCGGTCGCGCATCAGCCGCCCGGCCTCACGCTTCCATTCGCGCTCCTTGATCGCCTCGCGCTTGTCGTGCGCCTTGCGGCCCTTGGCGAGCGCCAGTTCGACCTTCGCGCGCCCCTGCGCGTTGAAATAGACCGACAGCGGGACGAGCGTCATCCCCTCGCGCGCGACCGCGCCGTGGAGCCGGTTGATCTCGCGCTCGTGGAGCAGCAATTTGCGCGGTCGGCGCGGCTCGTGGTTGTAGCGATTGCCGTGGCTGAATTCGGGGACGTTGGAATTGATCAGCCACACCGCCCCATCGCTGACCTCGGCATAGCTTTCCGCGATCGAGCCTTCGCCGAAGCGCAAGGATTTCACCTCGGTCCCGGTAAGCACGATCCCGGCCTCGAATTTGTCTTCGATCGAATAGTCGAAGCGGGCGCGCCGGTTCTCGGCGACGATCTTCTTCTTGTCGAATGTGGCTGGCTTGGGACGCGGCATAAGGCGCGCGATGTAGGGTCCAAACGCGACGAGGGCAACGTGGGCGTGCGAGGCATTCGGAAACCCGACATCGCCTCCGTCCAGAGCCGGACGGCAAAATGACGCTAAAACGGGACCTTCAGCCTCACCATCGCGCGATTGCTCGAAACCCCGCCGACCGAGCCCTGATCGGTCTCGACACCGAGCCTGGCATTGCCGAGCACCGTCGTCTCGGCTTTGGGCAACGCGCTCTCGTCATAGCGCTCGGGCAGCCGCTTCAGCCGGAACGGCTCCTCGCGCCGCCCGCACACGGTAACCTCGCCCTCACGCGCCGGCGGGCAGGTCCTCTCCGCGAGACGCGGCCGCGCCTCCGCCAGCACCGGTCCGGCGACAGCCTGCAACGCGAGCAGCAGCAACTCCATCCCGGCGAGGCTGCGCCGCGATTGTGGCGCAGCCGTGTCCGGCGCGCGTCACAATCCGGCGCGCGCCAATCCCGCGTCGACCGCCTTGCGCGCGGCTTCGCCCGGCCAGGTCATCGGCAACCGCAGCCCCTCGGGGAAACCGGGGCGCACCTTGGTCATCGCGTATTTCACCGGCCCCGGCGAGGCATCGGTGAACAGCGACACGTGGAGCGCGAACAGCCGGTCGTTGAGTTCGAGCGCCTTGGCATAATCGCCCGCCGCGCACGCCGCCTGGAAATCGGCGCACAGTCGCGGCGCGACATTGGCGGTGACCGAGATGCACCCCACCCCGCCGGTGGCATTATAGCCGAGCGCGAGATCGTCATTGCCCGAAAGCTGGCAGAAACCGTCGCCCAGCGCGGCGCGGTGCTGCGACACGCGCTGGAGCACGCCGGAGGCATCCTTCACCGCAACGAACAGCTCGGGAAAGTCGCTGACGATGCGGATCAGCGTCTCGGGCTGGATATCGGTCACGGTGCGCGCGGGGACGTTGTACAGCACGATCGGCAGCGGCGATTGCGGCGCGAGCGCGGCGAAATGCTGGTAGATCCCCTCCTGCGACGGGCGGTTGTAATAAGGCGGCACCATCAGCGCCGCATCCGCCCCGGCTTCCTTCGCGGCGATCAGATTGGCCGCGGCGACCCGCGTGTCGTTCGATCCCGCCCCGGCGATCACCGGCACGCGCCCCTTGGCCTGATCGACGCACACTTTGACGATCGCGAATTGCTCGTCCTTGGTCAGCGTCGCCGCCTCGCCGGTGGTGCCGCACGGCACCAACGCCGCGGAGCCTTCGGCGATCTGCCACTCGACGAGATCTCGATACGCCGATTCGATGAACTCGCCATGCGCGTCGAACGGCGTGACGAGCGCCGGAATTGAGCCGGAAAACATGATTTTACGCCCCCGAAATGGCGATAAGTTAAGGTTCGTTCAGGACAGATACGGGTTGAACCGCTAGTCTGTCCATAACGGTGGCTCGAATTGAAGGCAGGTGCTTTGATCGGATTGACTCTAATGGCCGGCGCGGCCCTGGCGCTCGCGCAGGATCAGGACGATTCTTACGCGACGCGGATGGCCAATATGCGCGCCGAACAACAGGGTGGGCAGACCAATGCGTCGCCGAGCGCACCGACCACCCCGGCGGTGCCGTTCGCGCCCAATGCCGCCGCGATCGCCGGGCCGATCGCGCAATGGACCGCGCTGCGCCAGACCGATTCCCTGCCGTTCGACAGCTATGCCAGCTTCCTGATCGCGCATCCCGGCTGGCCGGGCGAAGCGGCCAACCGCCGCGCGGCGGAACGCAAGGCCGACACCGCCTCGCCCAGCGCGGCGGTCGCCTATTTCCGCCGCTATCCGCCGCAGTCCGCGACCGGCGGGCTCGCTTATGCCCGCGCGCTCGCCGCGACCGGCCGCAGCAGCGAGGCCAATGAGGCGGCGCGCGCGGCGTGGCGGCGCGGCGCGCTCGCCGCCAACGACGAGGCCGCGCTCCAGCAGCAATTCGGCAATGCGCTCCGCGCCGAAGACCAGGATGCGCGGATGGACGCGCTTCTGTGGCAGGGCGCGACGAGCATCGCGGCGCGGCAGATCGTGCTCGTTTCCTCCTCCCGCCTGCCGCTGTTCACCGCGCGGCTCGCGTTCCGCAGCGGATCGGCTAATGCCGCCGAGCTCGCCGCGACGACCGACGCTGTGGGCGAGCGCGACGCCGGCTATATCGCCGACAAGGCGATCTGGCTCGGCCGCACCAACCCCGCCGCGGCGCGCCAGTGGCTCGCGCGGACCCGCGCGCCGGGGATGAACCCGCCGGGCAACCCGGAAAAATTCTACGCGACGCTCTATTCCAACGCCAAGAGCGCTGCGACCGACGGCCAGTGGCAGACCGCTTACGATATCGCGCGGCAAATCGATGACGCTTATCCCGCGGGGACCGACGTCTCGACCAAATCCTATGGCGAACGCGATCAATATACCAACCTCGCCTGGCTCGCCGGGCAGGTCGCGCTCAACAAATTGGGCCGCCCGGCGGATGCGATGCCGATGTTCGAGCGCTACGGCCGCGGCACGATCGCGCCGCAGGTCCGCGCCAAGGGCTTTTACTGGGCGGCGCGCGCCGCCGAGGCTGCCGGGCGCGCGAGCGAGGCCTCATCTTTCTACGAACGCGCCGCGGGGTTCCGCGATCAATATTACGGCCAGCTCGCCAACGAGCATCTCGGCCGCGCGCTGGTCGCGCCACCGCCGGTCGGCACCCCCGCGATCGACCCCGCGACCCGCGCCGCTTTCTACAACCGCGAGGTGGTGCGCGCCGCGCAATATCTCGGCGCGACCGGCAATTGGCAGGACCAGACCGCCTTTGTGAAGGAAATCGCGCTCGATGCGGACAGCGACAGCGATCACCTGCTCGCCGACGAACTCTCGCGCGCGATCGGCCGCCCCGATCTCGGGGTGCTGGTCGGGCGGCGCGCGATGCTCAACGGGCTCACCGAATATCGCGCCAGCGGCTTCCCCACCGTATCGGTGCCGAGCGGGTTCGAGAGCGACTGGACGATGATCCACGCGATCGCCCGGCAGGAGAGCAATTTCGATCGTATGGCGATCTCGGGCGCGGGCGCGCGCGGGCTGATGCAGCTGATGCCGGGCACCGCGCGCGAACAGGCCGCGAAGCTTGGCCTCGCCTATAACGCCGGCGCGCTGACCACCGACACGAGTTACAACATCCAGCTCGGCGCCAATTATTTCCAGCGCATCTTCAATATGTTCGGCAGCTACCCGCTAGCGATCGCGGCGTATAACGCCGGGCCGGGCAATGTGAACAAATGGCTCAACGCGAACGGCGATCCGCGTACCGGCTCGGTCGACATGCTCGACTGGATCGAGGCGATCCCGTTCACCGAGACACGCAATTACGTCCAGCGTGTGCTGGAAAATGCCGTGGTCTATGATCTGATGAACCCGGCGCGCGCGCGCAGCCGCGGGCCGGCCAATCTGAGCTGGTATCTCGGCCGGTCGAAGCGAGGCTGAGCCAGGAATGGATCGCCCCAATTACATTACCCCGGCGGGCTATGCCGCGTTGCGCAGCGAATATGACCAATTGTTCGCGCGCGAGCGCCCCGCGCTGGTCGATACGATCGCCTGGGCGGCGGGCAATGGCGACCGCTCCGAGAACGGCGATTATATCTACGGCCGCAAAAGGCTGCGCGAGATCGACCGCCGGCTCGGCTGGCTCTCCAAGCGGATGAAGGCGGCGAAGGTGGTCGATCCGGCGCAGGCGCCCGATCGCGCGCGCGTCTTCTTCGGCGCGACGGTGACGATCGCCGACGAGGACGACAATCACCGCACCCTCACCCTCGTCGGCGACGACGAGGCGGATGCCGGCAAGGGGCTGATCGGGTGGAACGCCCCGCTCGCCCGCGCGCTGCGCGGCGCCGCGATCGGTGATCTGCGCCGCGTCTCGCTGCCCGCCGGCGAACGCGAATATGAAGTGATGGCAATCGCCTATCCCGCCGGTTGACCTTCCCGCCCGCGCTATCGTTTAGATAGCATCACCCCTCCCCTCCCGTTCGCCCCCCCGGAGCTTGTCGAAGGGCTGCCCTTCTTCCTCGGAAAGAAAGGACAAGCTCAGCCCGAACGGGGATCAAAGGACCGCCAATGCGTAACGCTCTCCTCGCCCTTGCCCTTACCACCGCGCTCGCCGCTCCCGCGGCGGCGCAGACCGATCCCCAGCAACTGTCGGAGATCGTCCGCACGCTCGCCTCACCTGAATTCGGCGGCCGCGCACCGGGCACCGCGGGCGAGAAGACGACGACCGACTGGCTCGTCGCGCGGTTCAAATCGCTCGGGCTCGAACCCGGCGGTGCGGACGGCGCGTGGATCCAGCCGGTGCCGCTGGTCCACACCCGCCTCGGCGAGGGCAAGGCCAGCATCGGCGGCACCGCGCTGGCGCAGGGCACCGATGTCGCGCTCACCACCGTCCGCGCCGACCCGCATATCGCGATCAACGACGCGCCGATCGTCTTCGTCGGCTACGGTGTTTCCGCCCCCGAGGCGAAATGGGACGATTTCAAGGGCGTGGACGTACGCGGCAAGGTCGTCGTGTTCCTCGTCAACGATCCCGATTTCGTCGCCCGGCCGGGCGAGGATGCGATCGGCCGGTTCGGCGGCAAGCGCATGACCTATTACGGCCGCTGGACCTATAAATATGAAGAAGCCGCGCGCCGCGGCGCGGTCGCGGCGCTGATCGTCCATGATACTGATGCGGCGGGCTATCCCTGGTCGACCGCCAATGCCTCGAACGGCGAGAATTACGATATCGTCCGCGGCGCAGACGATCAGCGCATCCCGCTGCAAGGCTGGCTCTCGCACGAAGCCGCCGAGCGGTTGTTCGCCGCCGCCGGGCAGGATCTCGCCAGGCTGCGCGTCGCGGCACGCTCGGCGAGCTTCCGCCCGGTTGCGCTCAACACGCGCTTCTCGGCGGATTTTCCGGTGACCGCGGAGCGGATCGAAAGCGCCAATGTCCTCGCCAAAATCCCCGGCGCCAAGCGGCCCGACGAGACGGTGATGTTCGGCGCGCATTGGGATGCTTATGGCGAAGGCCCCGCCGACGCGACCGGGCGGACCTTGCGCCCCGGCGCCAATGACGATGCGCTCGGCACCGCCGGAGTGATCGAGCTGGCGCGGCAGTTCAAGGCCGGGCCGAAGCCCGACCGCACCCTGGTGTTCGCGTTGTGGACCGGCGAGGAGCGCGGGCTGCTCGGCTCGGAATATTATGCCGCGCACCCGGTCTATCCGCTGGCGAAGACCGCCGCGAACCTGACGCTCGATATCCTCCAGACCGCGGGGCCGGCGAAGGACGTGACATTGGTCGGCGCGGGCGCCTCGTCGCTCGACGCGCTGCTCGCCGATGCGGCGAAAACGCAGGGGCGCACGATCACCCCGGAAACCGCGAGCGAACGCGGGCTGTTCTATCGCGCCGACCATTTCTCGGTGGTGCGCCGCGGGGTGCCGTCGCTTCTCCTGATGGCCTTGGGCGGCGCGCCCGATCTCAAGGCCGGCGGGCGCGAGGCGGGGCAGAAGTGGCTCGACGCTTATATGGCCTGCTATCACAAGACCTGCGACACCTGGTCGGCCGACTGGAACCTCAAGGGCGCGGCCGAGGATGTCGATCTGTTCCACGCGATGGGCGAGCGGCTGTCAAAGGCCGGCGTGTGGCCGACGTGGAGCGCCGGCAGCGAATTCCTCGCGCTGCGCAACAAGAGCGCCGGCGAGCGGGAGTAGTCCACGACCACCCCGGCATAACCTTGTGCTCCCGCGAAGGCGGGAGCCCAGACTGGGTCCCCGCCTTCGCGGGGACACAAGGAGAGGTTCGTGGCCCCTACCCCCTAGGGGCAAGGGTGAGCAGCGCGGCAGCTACCGCGTCAGCTTCTTATACGCCAACCGCGTCGGGCGGTCGGCGGCATCGCCCATGCGGCGGCGCTTGTCTTCCTCGTAGCTTTCGAAATTGCCCTCGAACCATTCGACATGGCTGTCGCCCTCGAAGGCGAGAATGTGGGTGCACAGGCGATCGAGGAAGAAGCGATCGTGGCTGATCACCACCGCGCAACCCGCGAAGCTCTCGAGCGCCTCCTCCAACGCACGCAACGTCTCGACGTCGAGGTCGTTGGTCGGTTCGTCGAGCAGCAGGACGTTGCCGCCCTCCTTGAGCATCTTCGCCATGTGAACGCGGTTGCGTTCGCCGCCCGAAAGCTGGCCGACCTTCTTCTGCTGGTCCGGCCCCTTGAAGTTGAACGCGCCGACATAGGCGCGCGTCCCCAGCTCCTGCTTGCCGAAGCGGAAGATATCGAGCCCGTCGGAGATTTCCTCCCACACATTCTTGTTGGGATCGAGATCGTCGCGGCTCTGGTCGACATAGCCGAGCTTGACGGTCGAGCCGACCTCGATCGTCCCCGCGTCGGGCTGCTCCTGCCCGGTGATCAGCTTGAACAGCGTCGACTTGCCCGCGCCGTTCGGCCCGATCACCCCGACGATGCCGCCCGGCGGCAAGGTGAAGGACAGATCCTCGAATAGCAGTTTGTCGCCATAGGCCTTGCTCAGCCCCTTGGCCTCGATCACCTTGCCGCCGAGCCGCTCGGGGATCTGGATCAGGATCTGCGCCTTGCCGATCGCGCGGTTTTCCTGCGCCGCCATCAGTTCGTCGAACGCGCGGATACGCGCCTTGGACTTGGTCTGGCGCGCCTTGGGGGTCTGGCGCATCCACGCCAGCTCGTCGGCGATCGCCTTCTGGCGCCCGGCCTCCTCGCGCTCTTCCTGTTCAAGCCTTTTGGCCTTCTTCTCCAGATAGCCGGAGTAGTTCGCCTCATAGGTGTAATAGCGGCCGCGATCGAGCTCGAGCACCCAGTTGACCACATTGTCGAGGAAGTAGCGGTCGTGGGTGACGAGGATGACGTTACCCGTATATTCCTTGAGGAAATTCTCCAGCCACGCGACGCTCTCGGCGTCGAGGTGGTTGGTCGGCTCGTCGAGCAGCAGGATATCGGGCTTTTCGAGCAGCAGCCGGCAGAGCGCGACGCGGCGCCGCTCGCCGCCCGACAAATTGGTCACCGGATTGTCGGACGGCGGGCAGCGCAGCGCTTCCATCGCCTGTTCGAGCTGGCTGTCGAGGCTCCAGCCGTCGGCCGCGTCGATCTCCGACTGCAGCTCGCCCATTTCGGTCATCAGCGCGTCGAAATCGGTATCGTCCTTGGGATCGCCCATTTCGGCGGAGATCGCATTGAAGCGCTCGATCTTCGCGACGATCGGGCCGGCGCCCATGCGGACGTTCTCGATCACCGTCTTGGTCGGATCGAGCTGCGGCTCCTGCGGCAGATAGCCGACGCGGATGCCATCGGCGGCCCAGGCCTCGCCCTGGAAATCCTTGTCGATCCCGCCCATGATCTTCATCAGCGTGGACTTGCCCGCGCCGTTGGGGCCGATGATCGCGATCTTCGCGCTCGGCAGGAACTGCAGGTGGATATTGTTGAGCACCGGCTTGTTGGCGCCGGGGAAGGTCTTGGTCAGACCCTTCATGACATAGGTATATTGCACGGCCATGGCGGTTCGGTCGCTCCGTCGAAGATCACATCTGCTGGGTTTGGGCGCCATTTAGGGGGGCGCGGCGCTCTTGGCAATTCGCGGGTTGGCAGGAAGGCGACGATCGGTGTCCCTGCTCCGTTCGGGCTGAGCTTGTCGAAGCCCTGCACTTTTCTTGCCACGAAGAAGGACAGCCCTTCGACAAGCTCAGGGCGAACGGTGGTGGGCTGTTACCGCCCGCGCACGATCTCGCACCCCACCGCCGCATCGGGGTAGACGTCGGGCTTCATCGACCGCACCCGCACCCGCCGCACCCGCTTGTCCTCCAGGCACAAGGCCGCGACCGCCTCGACCAACGTTTCCTGCAACGCGAAACCCCGCGCCTCGGCCAATGCGCGGATCCCGGTGCGGATGAAATCATAGTCGAGCACCTCGTCGATCGCATCGTGGTGCGGCGCGGCGGGATAATCGACCGTCATCTCGACGGTGAGGCGGACGCGCTGCGGCACCGCCTCGTGCGGGTGGATGCCGAGCTGCATCTGCACCTCGAGCCCCTCCAATATCGTGGTGAATTCAGCCATTGCGCCCTTCGAACATCACATCGGAATCGCGCTTGAGAAAGCGCTGTCCGCAATCGACGAACAGATTCTGCCCGGTCACGCTGCGCGCATCGAGCAGATAGACCACCGCCCGCGCCACCTCCGCCGCATCGACCGGCCGCCGAAGCAGGTTGGCGCTCGCCACCGCGGCGAATTCGGCCGCGCTCTGGTCGCCGCTCGGCAGCGTCAGCCCGGGGGAAACCGCATTGACCCGCACCCGCGGCGCCAGCGCCAGCGCCAGCATCTCGGTCGCCCCCGCCAGCGCATATTTGGTCAGGCTGTACGAGAAGAAGTCGGGGTTGGTATTGGCGAGCTTCTGGTCGAGCAGATTGACCACCGCCCCGTCCGCCAGCCCCGGCTGCGCCGCGAGCGCCTGCGCGAGGACCGACGGCGCGAGCGCGTTGATCGCGTGGAGCCGAAGCGCGAGCCGGTGGTCGATCGCCTCGGGCCGGTCGTAGACGAAGGTCGACGCGCTGTTGACCAGCCCGTCGATCACCCCGCCAGCCGCCTCCACCGCGCGCGCGAACATCGCCGGCAGCGCCGCGGTGTCGGCGAGATCGCCCTGCACCAACGCCGCGCCGGTCTCGGCCGCGAGCGCCGCCGCTTCCGATTCGGAGCCGCCATAATGAATGACAGGCCGATGCCCGGCGGCTGCGACCGCGCGGACGATCGCCGCGCCCAGCCGCTTCGCCCCGCCCGTCACCAGCACGCGCCGCGGCGTCACTCCTTGAGGCCCATCAGCGCCAGCACCTCCTTGCGGCTGCGGTCATCCTCGCGGAACACCCCCATCATCCGGCTGGTGACCATCGCGACCCCGGGGGTGCGCACGCCGCGCGCAGTCATGCAGGCGTGGCTCGCCTCGATCACCACCGCGACACCCTGCGGCTTCAGCCCGTTCCAGATACAATCGGCAACCTCCGCGGTCAGCCGCTCCTGCACCTGCAACCGCCGCGCGAAGGCATGGAGCACGCGCGCGAGCTTGGAGATTCCGACGACGTGGTTGCGCGGCAGATAAGCGATATGCGCCTTGCCGATGATCGGCGCCATATGATGCTCGCAATGCGACTGGAACGGAATGTCCTTGAGCAGCACGATCTCGTCATAGCCGCCCACTTCCTCGAAGATCCGCGACAGGTGATGCGCCGGGTCGTCGCCATAGCCGGAACAATATTCGCGCCACGCCCGCGCGACGCGCTTCGGCGTATCGAGCAGCCCTTCGCGGCTGGGATCGTCCCCGGCCCAGCGGATCAGCGTGCGCACTGCTTCCGCTACGTCATCCGGCACTTCGAGCTTGCCGTCCGGCCCCAAGATCGCGGCGGGGGGGGATTTCTTCACGGGCTTCTCCTCGTCGATCATACCGCATTTGCGAAAAATTCCCGCGACGCGTCATGAACAGGTTCCAAAATGCAACTGTTTCCTTTCGGACACAGCCTGTAAAACTCCTTTACGCGCGCAGGCCGATTTCGTTTGACTGCGCAAAAATTCGAACGTTACTCTCCATACCGCAACATCAAACCGCAACCGGCAAAGACCGGTGCGACCCAATGGAGGGGGATGCCGATGACAAAATCCACTTTGCTCGCCGCTTCTGCTTTGACGATGGCATTTGCCGTTCCGGCATGGGCTCAGCAAGCCCCGACCGAAACGGCAGCGACCGGCGTCCAGGATATCGTCGTCACCGCGCAGCGCCAGTCGCAGCGGTTGCAGGACGTGCCGATCGCCGTCTCCGCCTTCACCTCGGAGAATCTGGAAAAGCAGCAGATCGTCAATCCGAGCGCGCTGCAGCAGACGCTGCCCAACGTCACCTTCACCAAGACGAACTTCACCTCGTCGAGCTTCACGATCCGCGGCATCGGCGATCTGTGCGTCGGCACGACCTGCGACAGCGCGACCGCGATCCACATCAACGACATGCCGCTGCTCAACTCGCGCCTGTTCGAAAGCGAGTTCTTCGATCTCGAGCGCGTCGAGGTGCTGCGCGGGCCGCAGGGCACGCTGTTCGGCCGCAACGCGACCTCGGGCGTGGTCAATTTCATCACCGCCAAGCCGGATCTCTCGGGCATCCACGCCGCGGGTGAATTCGAATATGGCAATTATGATTCGAAGCGGCTGAAGGGCATGTTCAACCTGCCGCTCAGCGACACGCTGGGGATCCGCGTCGCGGGCACCTGGCTCAACCGCGACGGCTATACCAAGAACCTCTACACCAACAGCAACATCGACGGGCGCGACCTCTATTCGGTGCGCGGCACCTTGTCGTGGGAACCCTCGGCCGACACCCGCGTCGATTTGATCGGCTATTATTTCCACGAGCGCGACAACCGCAGCCGCATCCAGAAACAGCTCTGCCACCGCGACCCGACCGGGGTGCTGGGCTGCTTGCCCGACAAGCTGACCAACCAGACGCTCAACGGCAATTCAACGCTGGCGACGATCCTCACCAGCCGCGAATTCCTCTCGCTGGCGGTTTCGCCGGCACTGGCCGGGCTCGGCCTCGGCAGCGTCTATCAGGCGCGCGACAGCTTCGCCGGGGTGGTCAACCCCGCCGACGTCCGCACGGTGAACATCGATTACCAGCCGACCTATTTCGCCGAAGAACAGCAATATATGGCGAAGATCTATCATAATTTCGGCCAGGTGAGCCTCAACATCACCGGCGGCTATATGAAGAATACCGTCGACTCGACCTCCGATTACAACCTCGCGGTCGAAAATTCCTATGCCACAAATGTCGGGCTCAACACGCTCTATGCCGCAGCCGGCCCGGGCGGCCCGCTGAGCGGATTGTTCGGCAAGATGCGCAACGCGCTCGTCCCCAACGGGCCGGGCTCATTGTGCCAATCGCTGGCGGATCCGAACGGCGTGGGCGTCTATGGCGGCAACGGCGTCTGCGCGCCGACCAGCCTCGACTTCGATCGCTCGCGCGCGACGATCCGGCAATATTCGGCCGAAGCGCATATCGACAGCTCGTTCGACGGGATGTTCAACTTCCTGCTCGGCGGCATCTATTTCGACAGCAAGGCGACCAATACCGATTATTACGTCAACAGCTTCGGGCTGGATTATGCCGCCGGCCTGCTGGGCGGTGCGCAGAGCGGCGGTGCGGCCTTCGCCGCGACGCCCTTCTATCGCAACAACGCCCCGAATTTCCGCCTGAAATCCTATGGCCTGTTCGGCGAAACCTATTTCAAGTTCAACGACAAGCTCAAGCTGACGCTCGGGCTGCGCTACAATCATGACGACAAGGAAGTGTCGGCGCGCACCACGTTGATCTCCGACACCAAGAGCGCCGTGGTCCCCAACGCCGCCGGAACCGGCCCGCTGCTCAATGCAGAGGGCAATCCGATCGTCGCCAGCGCCTCGTCGAGCGTGCTGGTGCCTTACGGCTCGACCAACGCCAATCCGTTCCTGAGCAACGGCAGCTACGACTTCGACTCGTCGACGGCGGGCAACCAACCGTTTGCCACCACCTCGGTCAGCTTCGGGCGGCTCACCGGCCGCGCGGTGCTCGATTACAAGATCAGCGACAACAACCTGATCTACGCCTCCTATTCGCGCGGCTACAAATCGGGCGGCATCAATCCACCGCTGTCGCCGGTGTTCTCGGTGCCCACCACCTTCGCGCCGGAAAAGGTCGATTCGTTCGAAATCGGCTCGAAAAACACCTGGGATCACGGCCGCTTCCGGCTGAACGTCACGGGCTTCTACTATAAGTACAAGGGGCTGCAGCTCAGCCGCATCGTCGCCCGCACCTCGGTCAACGACAATATCAACGCCGATATCTACGGCGTCGAGGCGGAAGCGATCATCAGCCCGATCCCGGCCTTCGTGGTCAACGCCAACTTCAGCTATATGAAGTCGAAGGTGACGGGCGACACCTATCTCGCCAATCCGCGCGACCCGTCGGGCGGCCGTTCGGACGCGGTGATCATCAAGGACCTCACCAACGCGTCGAACTGCGCGATCCGCCCGGCCAAGGGCTCGGCCGCCACCGCGGCGCAGGTCAATGCCTTCGTCAACGGGTTCAACTCAGCGGTGGGCCTACAGCCGACCACCCCGATCCCGGGCACCAACACGACCGGCGCCTTCTCGATCTGCTCGCAATTGGCGATCACCGCCGCGCGCAGCGGGCTGCCGTTCGTCGTCGATCCCAGCGGGGTGGAAACCAACGTCCGCGGCAACAGCCTGCCCAACGCCCCGTCGTACAAATGGGCGGTCGGCGCGCAATATACGATCAACGCCGGCGAATGGTCGATCGTGCCGCGCGCGGACCTCAACTATACCGGCAACAGCTGGGGGACGATCTTCAACAAGAACCCGATCGATCGCATCCCGGGCTATGCGGTGGTCAACGCGCAGCTGCAGATCAACGGGCCGAACGACCGCTTCTACATCCGCGGCTTCGTCCAGAACCTGACCAACAACAGCGCCACGACCGGCATGTACGTGACCGATCAGTCGTCCGGCCTGTTCACCAACATCTTCACGCTCGAACCGCGCCGCTACGGCGTCGCCGCCGGGTTCAAATTCTGACCCTCTCCGCCGGCCCCGGATCGCTCCGGGGCCGGAATTTCTGCCTCAACCGCCTAGTCTCTGAGACGAAAGCCTATCATTTCCCCTCTGAGGGAGGTGACAACGGGAAAAAGGCGGCGCACAAGCATCGCGCGCTCAAGAAGGCGTGATTCCGAAAGAGGCCGGTCAACCGGCGCAACAGGAAGGAATACAATGGCTACGACTACCAAGAGCGGCGGCATCCATGCTCCCGTCCAGCCCTCGGCGGAGCTGGGCGCCATCGTCGGCAACGACAAGCTGCCGCGCAGCCAGGTGATCAGCAAGGTGTGGGACTATATCAAGTCGCACAAGCTGCAGAATCCCGAGAACAAGCGTGAAATCCTCGCCGACGACAAGCTCAAGAAGGTCTTCGGCAAGGACAAGGTGACGATGTTCGAGATGAACAAGTACATCTCGCAGCACGTCAAGGCCTGACACTCAGCATTCGGCGCCGGTCGGTTTCGATCGGCGCCGTTTTTTGTGGGCGTGATTGCCTCAGGCAATCGTCACCCCGGCCTTGAGCCGCCCCCCCTCTCCCCGTTCGGGCTGAGCTTGTCGAAGCCCTGCACTTTTCTTCGGAAGGAAGAAGTGCAGCCCTTCAACAAGCTCAGGGCGAACGGAGGGGAGCCCGCGACGGGCACCCCTCAGGCCGCCTGCGGCGCCTGCGTCACCTTGACGATCGACAGCGCGCGGCGATGCCCTTCGCGATCGGGCCACAGGATCGATTGCCCTTCGCGCAGCCCGATCAGCCCCGCCCCCACCGGGGTGAGAATCGAAACGCGCCCGGCCGAGATATCGGCCTCCTTCGGATAGACCAGTTGCACGGTGCGCGCCGTGCCGTTCGCCTCGTCGATGAATTCGACGCTGGCGTGCATCGTCACCACGTCGCTGGGGATGCGCGCGGCGCGATGGATATGCGCGCGGCCGATTTCCTCCAGCAGCATCTCGCTCACCTCGGGCAGCCGATCCTCGGCGCCGATCGCGAGATTGGTCAATTTGTCGGCTTCTTCGTCGATCATATGGATCGGCGGACGCTTGGTCGCCTTGCTGCTCGTCATGTCTCTTGCTTTCCGCGGGGGTAGAATGAGGCGCGCGCGCCGGTTGATCGGGTGCCCCGGGTTCGGGGCATGTCGCGCCGGAACCCGGGGCTAAATGCCCGCGAGAAGCTGCCCCCCGTGGTGGCGAAAGCGAAAAAGGCAGCGTTCGATCTGCATCGCGCGATGATGTCTCCCGCGCGCGCTCAAGTCAAACCTCATGCATGACGGTGGCTGCGCATGGCGAAGCTCGAGGTGATCCGCGTCACCCCCGGCAGCCGCGACAGCACGTCGCGGTGGAAGGCGGCATATTCCTCCATTCCCGCGATCTGCACCCGCAGGACATAATCCCCCGCCCCGGTCATCAGATACCATTCGCGCACCTCGGGATGCTGGCGCAGCGCGCGTTCGAAGCGGAGCAGATATTCCTCAGTCTGCCGTTCGAGCTCGACCTGGACGATCGCCACCGTCCCCTCGTCGGGCGCACCGCCGGCGACGATCGCGGTATAGCCGCGGATCACCCCCGATTGTTCGAGCAACTTCACCCGGCGCAGGCAGGCCGAAGGCGAGAGCCCCACCGCCTCCGCCAGCGCGTTGTTGGCGATCCGCGCATTGAGGCGAAGCTGGGTGAGGATACGGCGGTCGGCCTCGTCGAGGGTAGACATGCAGAATATGCCATTTGATCGAAGATTATTCTGTCATGTCCTATCCCACGCAATAATGCACGCCAAATCGGCGGAGAATTCGAACGGGTCGCTGGCATTCCCGCACTCGGAGGATGCTCATGGCGAAACATCTTTGCCCCACCAGTTCGAGCCGGCTGACGATCGATCTGGGGGCGATCCGAGATAACTACCGGCTGATCGCCGCGCGCATCGCTCCCGCGATGTGCAGCGCGGTCGTCAAGGCCGATGCGTATGGGCTCGGCGCGGCGCGGGTCGCACCGATGCTGCGCGACGCCGGGTGCGGCATCTTCTTCGTCGCGCAGCTCGGCGAAGCGATCGCGCTGCGCGAAGCGCTCGGCGCCGGCAGCGAGATCCTCATCCTCAACGGCGTCGACCCCGGCGGCGAGCGGCTTTGCGCCGACCGCGGCCTCATCCCGGTGCTGAATTCGCTGAGCCAGGTCGAGCGCTGGCGCACACTGGCGCGCGAACGCGGCGCGGCGCTGCCCGCGGCACTGCAGGTCGATAGCGGCATGTCGCGGCTCGGCCTCGACGCCAGATCGGTGGCGACGCTCGCCGACGACGCCGCCTTCCCCCGCGAGGTGTCGCTACGGCTGCTGATGACCCACCTCGCCTGCGCCGACGCGCCCGGCAATTCCGCTAACGAAGCCCAGCTCGCACGGTTCGCGTTGGCGCGCGCGCGTTTCCCCGGCGTTCCCGCCTCGATCGCCAACAGCGGCGGCTCATTCCTCCCCGAAGAATTCCATTGCGACGTCGCGCGCCCCGGCATCGCGCTCTACGGCGTCGCGCCGAGCGCGCTGGCCGAGGGGCTGCGCCCGGTCGCGACGCTCGCCGCGCGCGTGATCCAGATCCGCGAGATCGAGGCCGGCACCGGGGTCGGCTACGGCCTGGATTACATCGCGTCCGAGCGGCGCCGGCTGGCGACGGTCGGCATCGGCTATGCCGACGGCTGGCCCCGCCACCTTAGCAATGTCGGCGCGGTCTGGCATCAGGGCACACGGCTGCCGATCACCGGGCGGGTGTCGATGGACAGCCTGACGGTCGACATCTCGGCGCTCCCCGACGAGGCGCTGGCCGAAGGCGATTTCGTCGAACTGCTCGGGCCCTCGCAAACGCTCGACGACGTCGCCGGCGAGGCCGGGACGATCGCTTATGAAATCCTCACCCAGCTCGGCCGGCGCCACGAACGCCGCTATGTCGACGGAGCACAGATATGCGCGTGATCGTTCTCGGCGCCGGCGTGGTCGGCGTGACCTCGGCTTATTATCTCCAGCAGGCCGGGCATGAGGTGGTGGTGATCGATCGCCAGCCCGGCCCCGCGCTCGAAACCAGCTTCGCCAACGCCGGGGAGGTTTCGCCCGGCTATGCCTCGCCCTGGGCCGCGCCGGGCATCCCGCAAAAGGCGGTGCGCTGGCTGATGATGAAGCACGCGCCGCTGATCCTGCGCCCCAAGCCCGATGCGGCGATGCTGCGCTGGCTGGCGATGATGCTGCGCAACTGCACCGAGGCGCGCTATGCGCTCAACAAGAGCCGGATGGTCGGCCTCGCCGAATTCAGCCGCGACGAATTGAAGGTGCTGCGCGAGAAGCTCGGCATCGCCTATGACGAGCGCGCGCAGGGCACGCTCCAGCTGTTCCGCACCGAAAAGCAGCTCGCCGGCGCGGCCAAGGACATGGCGGTGCTCGACGATTTCGGGGTCGAGTATGAATTGCTCGACCGCGCCGGCTGCGTCGCCGCCGAGCCGGGGCTTGCCGCGACGAGCGGCAAGTTCGTCGGGGGCTTGCGGCTACCCGGCGACGAGACCGGCGATTGCCAGATGTTCACCCGCCAGCTCGCCGACTGGCTGGCGGCAAATGGTGTCGACTTCCGCTACAACACCAATATCGAGGCGCTGGAACGCGACGCCGGCCGCGTGTCGGGGGTCAGGACCAATGCCGGATTGGTGCGCGGCGACGCCTATCTCGTCGCGCTCGCGAGCTTTTCCCCCGCGCTGCTCAAGCCGTTCGGGCTCGGCCTGCCGGTCTATCCGGTGAAGGGCTATTCGATCACCGTGCCGGTGGCGGACCCGGATCGCGCGCCCGTCTCGACCTTGCTCGACGAGACCTACAAGATCGCGATCACCCGGCTGGGCAGCCGCGTCCGCGTCGGCGGGATGGCGGAGATTTCGGGGTTCGACAACAGCCTCCCGGCGCGGCGGCAGGCGACCTTGCTCCACTCGCTCACCGATCTGTTCCCCGGCGGCGCGATCGTCGACGGCGAGACCAATTACTGGAGCGGCCTGCGCCCGATGACCCCCGACGGGCCGCCGGTGATCGGCGCGACCCCGGTCGACAATCTGTTCCTCAACACCGGGCACGGCACGCTCGGCTGGACGATGGGCTGCGGCTCGGGGCATCTGATCGCCAGCCTGATCGGCGGGACCAAGCCGGCGGTCGACCCGGCAGGATTGGCGATCGACCGCTATCGTTGAACCCCCACTTCCGCTGCTCCTCCCCACGTCACCCCAGCGAAAGCTGGGGTCTCGTGCCCCTGGTGGTGAGAGCACAACAGATGAGTCCCGGAATCCTTTCCCGGCATGACGGCTGAGAGAAGCGGGAACCATCCGTCTGAATCAATCCACCAGCGATCCGCGTGTGGAGGGAGATGCCAGCTTTCGCTGGCATGACGATGTGGGGTGCCGGATTTGCTTAGCCCCCTAGCAAAAAACCCAAGCATCACTTAGCGATAATCCGGTGAACGGGGTCATCGATAGTTCGTCCCGCCGGCGTCGGCGGTTGTCGCGGTTTGCGCTGGGAATAGCGGCGGCCGGCCTCCTCGCCGCCCCCGCGCTCGCGGCGGAAAGCGATCTGACGCTCTACGCCGATGCCATCGTGATCGATGGCACCGGCGCCCCGGCGCATCCGCATCAGGATATCCTCGTCCGCGGCGAGCGGATCGTCTCGATCGCGCCGCACGGGACGATCGCGGAGGACGCGACCGCGCGACAGGTCGATCTCGCCGGGCGTTATGTCATCCCCGGGCTGATCGACAGCCACGTCCATCTCGCCACCCCGCCCAACAATGTCCGCGCCAAGGCGCTACTCCGCCGCAACCTGTTCGGCGGGGTCACCGCGGTGCGCGACATGGCCGACGACCTGCGCCCGGTCGGCGAGTTGAGCCGCGAGGCGCTGACCGGGGAGATTCCCGCGCCCGATATCTATTATGCCGCCCTGATGGCCGGGCCGCCGTTCTTCCAGGACAAGCGCGTGCTCGCGGTATCGGTCGGCGCCAGGCCAGGCACCGCGCCGTGGATGCAGTCGATCGACGACGCCACCGATCTGCCCGCCGCGGTGACGCTGGCGCGCGGCACCTCGGCCACCGCGATCAAGATCTACGCCGATCTTCCGCCACGGCTGGTCAAGGCGATCACCGCGGAGGCGCATCGCCAGAATATCCGGGTGTGGGCGCATAGCGCGGTCTTCCCCACCCGCCCCGCCGACGTGATCGCCGCCGGCCCCGACAGCGTAAGCCACGTCTGCTATCTCGCCTATCAGGCCGCGCCGGTGATGCTCGCCGCTTATGAGGATCACACCCCGGTCAACGAGGCGTTGCTGGCGAAGAAGGGCGACGATCCGGTGATCGCGGGCCTCTATCGCGAGATGCTGAGGCGCGGCACGATCCTCGATGCGACCGGCAGCCTGTTCGTGCGCCCCGGCAAGGGGCACCGCTGCACCGGGCCGGCCACCATTCGGCTGACGCAACAGGCGTGGCGCGCGGGCGTGCCGATCTCGACCGGCACCGATTTTTCGCTTGGCGCCGACCAGCAATGGCCCGAGGTGCACGAGGAACTGCTGTTCCTCGCGCGCGACGTGGGGATGCCCGCGCTCCAGGTGATCCGGTCGGCGACGCTGATCGGCGCCGAGGCGGCGGGGCAGGCGCGCGACATGGGGTCGATCGAGCCGGGCAAACTCGCCAATTTCGTCGTGCTGACGCGCGACCCGCTCGCGGATATCGCCAATATCCGCGCGATCGAGATGACGGTGAAACGCGGCCGCGCCTATCCGCGCGCCGATTACCGGCCGATCACAAAAACTGAACTGGGGGATGAGGATGGCGATTGATCGACGCGATTTCGTGACGCGCGCAAGCGCGCTCGCGGCAATGGGCATGGTCTCGGCGCCGGTGCTGGCGGCGGCTGAGGCAGGCGGCGATCCGATCGCCGACTGGATCGTCGTCAATGCGCTCGGCGGGCTCGGCGACCCCAATAGCCCGCCCGACGGCACGCGCAGCGCGATCAGCCAGCGCGTGCTGGCGGACGCGCACGCCTCCGGGGTGACCGCGATCAACATCACGCTCGGCTATGTCGCCGGCCCCGAGGAGCCGTTCGAGGACACCGTGCGCGATATCGCGACGACCGACCGGATGATCCGCGACAATCCGCGCGACCTGATCAAGATTCTCTCCGCCGCCGATATCCGCCGCGCCAAGGCGGAGAAGAAGGTCGGGCTGCTCTACGGCTTCCAGAATTGCGCGATGCTCGGCAAGGATGCGACACGGGTCGATGTCTTCGCCGACCTCGGCGTGCGGGTGTTCCAGCTTACCTACAACCCCGCCAATCTGCTCGGCGACGGATCGATGGCGCCCGAAAATCGTGGGCTCACCCCGTTCGGCCGCGAGGTGATCGCGCGATTGAACGACCGGCGGGTGATGGTCGATCTGTCGCATAGCGGCGAGCGCACCTGTCTCGACGCCGCGCGCGCCTCGCGCGCGCCGATCTCGATCAACCACACCGGCTGCCGCGCGCTGACCGATCTGCCGCGCAACAAGACCGATGCGGAATTGCGGCTGGTCGCCGAGCGCGGCGGGTTCGTCGGGATTTATTTCATGCCGTTCCTCAACCAGAGCGGGCATGCCACCGCCGAGGATGTCGTGGCGCATATCGATCATGCGGTGAACCTGTGCGGCGAGGATCATGTCGGGATCGGCACCGACGGCACGGTGACCCAGATCGACGATCTCAAGGTCTATGAGGCCAAGCTCGCCAAGGAGATCGCCGATCGCCGCGCCGCCGGGATCAGCGCCACCGGCGAGCGTCCCGATACCTATCCCTTCGTCGTCGACCTGCGCGGCCCCGATCAGTTCCGCAAGCTCGCGCGGTTGCTCGAAGCCAAGGGCTATTCCCCGCGCCGCGTGGAGAAGATCCTCGGGCTGAACTTCCTGCGCTACGCCGAGACGATATGGGGCGGCTGACGCGATGATCGTGATCGGCGCGGACAAGGTCGCACGCGCGCTCGACCATTCCGGCTGCATCGCGCTGATGCGCGAGGCGATGATCGCCCTGTCCGAAGGGCGCTCGCAGCAATTGCTGCGCGGGATCATCGATCTCGGCGGCGGCGATGCCTTCGGGGTGATGCCCGGCGCGCTGGAGGACGCGGGGTTCGGCGCGAAAGTGGTGAGCGTCTTCCCGGCCGCTGCCGCGAAGGGGCGGTCGCATCAGGGCGCGATCCTGCTGTTCGACCGCGACAGCGGCGCGCCGGTCTGCGTCGTCGATGCCGGCGAGGTCACCGCGATCCGCACCGCCTGCGCCTCCGCCGCCGCGACCGATGCGCTGGCGCGCGCCGATGCGACGCGGCTCGCGATCCTCGGCACCGGCGAACAGGCGTGGCAACATGCGCTGGCGATCCGCCACATCCGGCCGCTCGACCGCATCATCTTGTGGGGCCGCGAGATGGAGAAGGCCGCCGGGCTCGCCGGGCGGATCGCCGAAACGCTCGCGCTGCCGGTCGAGGTCGCGCGCGATCCCGCGGAGGCGGTGCGCGACGCCGATATCGTCTGCACCACCACCGCCGCCGCCGAACCGATCCTTACCGGCGACGATATCGCGCCGGGCACCCATCTCAACCTGGTCGGATCGAGCCGCGCCGGCCCCGCGGAGATCGACGGCGCGCTCGTCCGCCGCGCGCGCTTCTTCCCCGATCATCGCGAGGGCGTGCTGGCGCAGGGCGCGGAGTTCCTGCGCGCGAAACAGGCCGGGCTGGTTGCCGACGATCATGTCCTGCCGGAAATCGGCGCAGTCTATGCCGGCGCGGTGCAAGGCCGACGCGACGCGCGCGAGATCACGATCTACAAGTCGCTCGGCTCGATCGTGCAGGATCTCGCCTGCGCGGCCTATCTCTATCGCAAGCTGGCATAGGGCGGCCGACACTCAATTTATCTCGTCATGCCGGCCCTGATCCGGCATCCAGCGCCACACGCGGCCGTGTTTGTGGCTCCGGAGGACGGCAAGAGCGACGACCTGCCCCAGCGGCGCTATTTCACGGGAGACCCACTTGTTCACGATCGAGGAATTGGAGCGCGCGCATCGGCTCGTCCGCAGCATGCTCCCCGAAACGTTGCATTATGCCTGGCCGACGCTCGCCGCGCGGGTCGGCACGACCACCTGGATCAAGCACGAAAACCATTTGCCGACCGGCGCGTTCAAGGTGCGCGGCGGGCTCGTCCATGTCGAGCGCCTCGCGCGCGAAGGCCTCGCGCCCAACGGGCTGATCTCGGCGACGCGCGGCAACCACGGCCAGTCGCTCGCGCTCGCCGGGCGGCATTTCGGGGTGCCGGTGACGATCGTCGTCCCACGCGGCAACAGCGTCGAGAAGAATGACGCGATGCGCGCATTCGGCGCGACGCTGATCGAGCATGGCAATGATTTCGACGCCGCCAAGGTCGAGGCGGTCCGGCTCGCCGACGAACAGGGTCTGTGGTTCGCCCCCTCGTTCCATCGCGATCTGGTCACCGGGGTCGCGACCTGGGCCTATGAGCTGCTCAGCGCCGCGCCCGATATCGATATCCTCTATGTCCCGATCGGGCTGGGCTCGAGCATCTGCGGCGCGATCCGTGTGCGCGATCTGCTCGGCCGCAAGACCGAGATCGTCGGGGTGCAGAGCACCCACGCCCCCGCTTACGCTCGGTCGCTGGAGGCCGGCGAGCCGGTCGAGATCCCCTCGGCCGACACCCGCGCCGACGGGCTGGCGGTGCGGATTCCCGACGCCGCCGCGCTCGATATCATCCGCGCCGGGGTGTCGCGGATCGTCACCGTCAACGATGCCGAGATCGCCGATGCGGTGCGCGCTTACTGGGCCGACACCCACAATCTCGCCGAGGGCGCCGGCGCCGCCGCGCTCGCCGCGGTAGTGCAGGAGCGCGACCAGCTCGCCGGTCGCTGCGTCGGGCTCCCGCTGAGCGGCGGGAATATCGATCTCGCGCTGTTCAGCCGCTGGATCCTGGCGGGGGACTGAGCCGCTATTCCTTAATTTCCGTCATTCCCGCGAAGGCGGGAATCCATTGACGCTGAGGGTGCGATTCTAACGCCAGACCTGCGTGAATGGATTCCCGCCTTCGCGGGAATGACGAGAAGGGATCACTCCACCGTCACCGATTTCGCCAGGTTGCGCGGCTGATCGACATCGGTGCCCTTGGCCACCGCGACGTGATAGGCGAGCAATTGCACCGGCACGGCATAGACCAAAGGCGCGATCAGCGGGTGGACCTTGGGCATCGTGATCGTCGCGAGGCACCCCTCGCCCGCCGCCTCGACCCCGTCATAGTCGCTGATCAGCACCACCTTGCCGCCGCGCGCCTGCACTTCCTGCATGTTGCTGACGGTCTTGTCGAACAGCGGCCCGCTCGGCGCGATGACGATCACCGGGACATTCTCGTCGATCAGCGCGATCGGGCCGTGCTTCATCTCCCCCGCCGCATAACCTTCGGCGTGGATATAGCTGATTTCCTTGAGCTTTAACGCGCCCTCCAGCGCCAGCGGATAGTCCGTTCCGCGGCCAAGATAAAGCACGTCGCGCGCCCCCGCGACCGCGCCGGCCATCGCCTCGATCGCCTCGTCATAAGCGAGCGCGGCGTTGAGCGCCGCCGGCGCCTGCGCCAGATGCTTGACGATCGCCTTCTCATCCGCCGGGGTCAATCTGCCCTTGGCGCGCGCGAGATTGGCGGCAAGCGCGGCGAGCACCGCGAGCTGACAGGTGAACGCCTTGGTCGAGGCGACCCCGATCTCCGGCCCGGCGTGGGTGGGGAGCAGCAGGTCTGCCTCGCGCGCCATCGTGCTCGTCGGGACATTGACCACCGCGGCGATCGTCTGCCCCTCGCTGCGCGCGTGGCGCAGCGCGGCGAGCGTATCCGCGGTCTCGCCTGATTGGCTGATGACGATCATCAGCCCGCCCGGCTCCATTACCGGCGTGCGATAGCGGAATTCGGATGCGACATCGAGGTCGACCGGCACCCGCGCGAATTGCTCGAACCAATATTTGGCGACCATCCCGGCGTAGAAGCTCGTGCCGCAGGCGACGATCGTCACGCGCTTGATCGACGACAGATCGTAATCGGGGATCGGCAGCGTGACGCGATCCTCCATCCGCTGGAGATAGGCGCGCAGCGTCTGGGCGACGACGATCGGCTGCTCGTAAATCTCCTTCTGCATGAAATGACGGTGGTTGCCCTTGTCGATCAGCGCCCCGGTCACCCCGGAGATCGTCACCGCGCGCTCGACGGGGGTATTGTCGCGATCGAACACCTCGGCGCTGTCGCGGGTGCAGATGACCCAATCGCCCTCCTCGAGATAGGCGATCCGCTGGGTCAGCGGCGCCAGCGCCAGCGCGTCGGAGCCAAGATAGGTCTCGCCGTCGCCATAGCCCACCACCAACGGCGAGCCGAGCCGCGCGCCGATCAGCATGTCGGGGTAATCGCGGAACAGGATCGCCAGCGCAAAGGCGCCGTGGAGCCGCGGCAGGATTTCGCGCACCGCCTCGGCCGGGGCGAGCCCCGCCTCGACCTTCTCGCTCACCAGATGCGCAACCACCTCGGTATCGGTCTCACTGGTGAAGACCCGACCGCGCGCGATAAGTTCCTCGCGCAACGACTTGAAATTCTCGATAATTCCATTGTGGACCACTGCGACGTGATCGGTCGCGTGCGGGTGCGCATTGTTGGTCGTCGGGCCGCCGTGGGTCGCCCAGCGGGTATGCGCGATCCCGACCGTGCCGGGCAGCGGATTGGCGGCAAGCTCGCGCGCCAGATTGACCAGTTTCCCCGAGGCGCGGCGACGATCGATCACCCCGTCGTGAACGGTGGCGACCCCGGCGGAATCATAGCCGCGATATTCCAGCCGCCGCAGCCCGTCGAGCAATCGCTCCGCCACGTCTTCCTTGCCCAGAATGCCTACGATGCCGCACATGAAACGCCTCGATCATCTAGAGTGTGTAGGGAATGCGGACCCCCGGCATCGTCGCCGGAAAGTCTTTGGTATTACGCGTTACCAGGATCGCCCCATTAACCTGCGCCGTCGCCAGGATGAAGGCATCGAGCAAGGTCATCCGCATCCGCTGACGGATGTCCGCCGCCAATCTGGCGATGCGCTGGTCGATTTCCACCACCTCGAACGGCTGGAGCAGCGCCTGGATCTCGCTGCGCGTCTCCGGGGGCTCGCCAGCGAGCAATTCGGTCCAGACGATGCGGCTGATGCGATGCCGCGAATAGCGCCCGAGCTCGCCGATCGCCTCGGCGCGGCCGAACAGCCAGTCGACCAGGATATTGGTGTCGAAGAACGGGTCGGACACGCCGGTCAGCCGCGATCGTCACGCATCGCGCGCTGATAGTCGACCGCATCGCCGATATCGCGCCGCGCACGCCAATAGCCTGCCCCGCGCGCGATCCAATCGCCCCCGACCTCGGCACGAAACGCGGCCACCGCCTCGCGCACCAGCGCAGCGCGCGACTTGCCCTGCTCGGCCGCGCGGCGATCGAGCCATTCGATATCCTCATCAGGAATGTCGACTAAAGTGCGCATGATTACCGTAACTTATCGACTCAATCTCCGTTCGCTCTGAGCTTGTCGAAGGGCTGCACCTCTTCATCGGAAGGAAATGCAGGGCTTCGACAAGCCCAGCCCGAACGGGGCAGGTATGATATCTAGATATCATATCGCGATATCATTTCAACCTTTCTTCCGCGCGATCATCTTCTCGCGGAAGCGCGCGGCCCAGCCCGGCTTTTCTTCCTGCGCCGGGCGGACGAGCGCGAGCGCGTCGGCGCTCACCTCCCGCGTCACTACCGAGCCGGCGCCAACGATCGCGCCGTCCCCGATCGTCACCGGGGCGACCAGCGCCGAATTGGAGCCGATGAACGCCCCCGCGCCGATCTTGGTCTTATATTTGAAGAAACCGTCGTAATTGCATGTAATCGTGCCCGCACCGATATTGGCACCGGCGCCTATCTCGGCATCGCCGAGATAGGTCAGATGGTTGGCCTTGGCGCCCTCGCCGAGCACCGCTTTCTTCATCTCGACGAAATTGCCGACCCGCGATTTGGCCTCCATCACCGCGCCGGGGCGGAGCCGCGCATAGGGGCCGACCGAACAGCCCGCGCCGACGCTGGCGCCCTCGAGATGGCTGAAGGCGTGGATGATCGCGCCGTCGGCGATCGTCACCCCGGGGCCGAACACCACATTGGGTTCGATCGTCACATCGCGGCCGACCTTGGTATCGTAAGCGAACCACACCGTCTCGGGCGCGATCAGTGTCGCGCCGTCGGCCATCGCCTCGGCGCGGCGGCGATCCTGCCACGCCCGCTCCACCGTCGCGAGTTCGGCGCGGCTGTTGACCCCGGCGACCTCGGCCTCGCCCGTCTCGATCACCGCCGACGCGCGCCCGTCGGCAGCGGCGAGCATCACGATATCGGGAAGATAGAATTCGCCCGCCGCATTGTCGTTGCCGACTCGCGCGAGCAGCGCGAACAGATCCTCGCCGCGCACCGCCATCAGGCCCGAGTTACAAAGATTTACAGCGCGTTCTTCAGGCGTCGCATCCTTATATTCGACCATCTTGACGATCCGCCCGTCGGGGCCGGCGACGATCCGGCCATAAGCCGCGGGATCGAGCGGCCGGAAGCCGAGTACGACCGCGGCGGGGCGGTCGGCGGCGTGGAGCCGATCGAGCATCTCGCGCATCGTCGCCGTCCCGATCAGCGGCACATCGCCATAGAGAACAAGCACATCGCCCGCGAACCCGCCCAGCGCCGTCTCCGCCTGGCGCACCGCATGCGCGGTGCCGAGCTGTTCCGTCTGATGCACCACCTCCGCGCCGAGCGGGGCAACCGCCGCCTCGACCTGCGCCCGCCCGGCACCGACCACCACCACGGTGCGTGCCGGCGCCAGTGCCGCAACATTGTCCAGCAGATGCAGCAGCATCGGCCGCCCGGCGAGCGGATGGAGCACTTTGTGCAGATCGGACTTCATCCGCGTGCCCTTGCCCGCGGCGAGGACGATGGCGGCGATCGGAGCGGCAGACGGTTTGTCGTTCATAAAAGACGCTTTCGCATTGGATGCTTGCCATTTCCAGAGCGCTGCTGTCTGGCGCATGACCGATGCATGTTTTTCCGTTCACGATCGTCGGGTTCGATCTCGACGGCACGTTGCTCGATACCAGCGCCGACCTGACCGCGGCGGTCAACCACGCCCTCGCGGCTGACGGGCGCGCGCCGCTGGCGTTCGACGACCTGCGTTCGATGATCGGCGGGGGCGGGCGGCGGATGATGTCGCTGGCGCTGGCGGCGACCGGCGGATATGACGAGGCGCTGCTCGACCGGCTCAATGCGGTGATGATCGACTTTTACGCGGCACATATCGCGGACCATACGATCCCTTTTCCCGGCGCGGTGGCGATGCTCGACGAATTGGCGGCGCGCGACGTGAAGATCGCGGTGGTCACCAACAAGGCGGAGGCGCTGACCCGCCCGCTGCTCGATACGCTCGGCCTCACCGCGCGCTTCACGACGATCATCGGCGGCGCGGGCAAGCCCTCCCCGCTGCCGATCGAGACGATGATCGCGCAATGCGGGGGTCTGGACGACGGCGGCCGCGCGGCGTTCGTCGGCGATTCGCATTTCGACGTCGACGCCGCGCAGGCCGCGGGGATACCCGCCGTGGCCTGTGCGTTCGGGTTCCTCACCAAGCCGGTCGACCAACTCGGCGCCGACGCCGTGATCGACCATTTCGACGAACTGATCCCGACCCTCGAGACATTATGACTTACCAGGAACGCCTGACGATCTGGCGACTGTTGCTTGCGGTCGCATTGTCCTTCGCCATCACGATGGCGCTGCTGCCGCACCCGCCGACGCTGGTGAACGTCAGCGACAAATGGCAGCATATGGCTGCCTTCGCGACGATCACGATGTTCGCGGTGCTCGGTTACCCGCACACCCCGCTGCTGCGCATCGCCGAGCGGCTGTCGTTCGTCGGCGCGCTGATCGAGGTGGCGCAGTCGATCCCCGCGCTGCACCGCGATTGCGATATCTTCGACTGGGTCGCCGATACCGCGGCGATCCTTGCGGTGATCATCGTCGTGGCGATCATCCGGCATGTCCGGAACGACGCCACATTTTGATCCACAGATGCCGCGCGAGCATCGCCGGCGGCATCCGCAGCCAATGTGACCTGACGTAAAAGGCGAGCCGCGTCGCCGGCCGCGTCCCGCGCCCCCAGCCGTCGCGCGCCAGCAGGCGGCGGCGCGCGGCGGCGTCGAACAGCGGCTCGGCGGGTTGCGGCGGGATTGGCGTATCGAACAGCGCCGCCGCCAGCCGCAACGCGCGCGCGACCGCCCGCGACGCCTGATGCTCGGCCGCACGGGAGACGAGCCGCGCAGGATAATCGGCATCGCGCGCGGCGAATTCGCGCACCAGCCGGTCGATATCCCACAGGTTGCGCAGGCCCCCCGAAAGATCGCCATCGGCGAACAGATGGATCGCGGCATGGATCACCACATCCTCGGGCGACAGCATCGCGACGCCATCGGCCAGCGGCACCGCGTCGGCGATCAGCTTCGCCGGATCGGGGGTGGAACGCGCGGTCGGCGGAAGGATCGTATGGTGGACGTCGATCATGCGATCGCGCTCGCGGTGGATCAGCGGTGGCAGCTCGTGCATCCAGCGCCGGTAATAGGCATCGTCATAGGGATCGGATTTCACCCATTCCCACCCGGCATCGAGCAATGCCGCCTCCGCCCGTGCCAGCATGTCCGCCGGGACGAGGATGTCGAGATCGCCGATATGCCGCCCCTGCCCCGCATCGAGCCCGGCGGCGACGAACGCCGTCCCTTTGAGCAGGATCACCGGGCAATCGAGCGCGGCAAGCGCGCGCCGCGCCATCACCGCCTCCCACAAGGCCTGCCGCCGCCCTTCCTCCGCCGACAGGATTGCCGCCGCGAGGATCGCCTCGACCGGGGCCGGCAGCGGCAACCCGCGCAACCGGAATGCGAGCGTGCCGATCAGCAGCTCGGCGCGCGCGATCGCGATCACCGCATTCCATTGCGCCGCATCGAGCGCGCGCGCCTCGCCCGGCGCGGCGAGCAGGCGGCACAGCAGCCGCGCGCTCATCCTTCGGCCTCGATCGCGGCGATCGCGGCGTCGGCGTCGGGATAGTCGAGCGCCATCGCCGGGGTTTCACGGACGAAGCGGGTCATCGCCGCAAAACCGCGCTCGCCCAACGCGACATAATTGGTCGAGGCCTGGGTCAACCGCACGAACGCCTCGCCGGCCCCCACCGCGCGGCGCTCGGCCGCGAAGCCGAAGCGCGGGAACACCAGCCGCACCGCGCGCGCCGGCACCTGCATCGCCGCGACCGCCGCATCGTCGGGGACGAGGTGACGGATATCGCCCTTCGGCGTCCCCGCCATCAGCGGCCCGAACCGCGCCGCCGGCAACGCCGCGCGGACGACCGCAATCGCCGCGTTCTTCAGGCTGACGAGCCGCGGAAAGGCGTGAACCAGCCCGGTCTCGGGATCGACCAGCGCGAATTCGTCCCCCATCAGCCGCCAGCCGCGCGCGGCGAGCAGCGCCGCCAGCGTCGATTTCCCCGCCCCCGATTCGCCGGTCAGCACGATCGCTTCCCCGCCGCGCTCGACCGTCGCGGCGTGGAGCAGCAGGAAGCGCCGCTCGCCCAGCGCGAGTTGCAGGTTCATCGCCATTTCGGCGGCGAGCAGCCCGTGCGCCAGCGGCAGCGGCGCGGCATCGGGGAGCATATAATCCCCCGCGATCGCCACCGAGGGGCGGATGAACCGCCGCCACGGCCGCGTCGCCGAGAGCCGGACATTGTAATCGGCGATCCCGTCCTCCGGCGTCGGATAGCCCGCGTAAAGCGTGCGCAGCGCCGCCACCGGCGCGCGCCAGTCGCTCCCGACGCGAAACCCCACCGGGCCGATGCGGACCGAAAAGACGTGTCTCATCGCGCCTCGACCAGCCCCGCGGCGACCAGTTCGTCGAGCCGCTCGATCAGCGCCGCATGTTCGTCATCGGCAAGCCCGAACGCCGCCGCCAGCGCCTCGATCGAGCGCCACTCCCCCGCCATCGCCGCGAGCAGCTCGGGCACCGGCGCGACGACGATATGGGTCAGCCCCGACGCGCGATGATAGATCGCGACGAGATCGTCGAGCGGCGCAACGCACAGCCCCTCGGCAACCGGCGCGCGATAGCGCGTCGCGGCCACCGCTTTTTACTTCCGCAGCATCTGGAGCGAGGCGAAGCAGGTGAAGCCGGCGGTGCCGCGCTGCAGCCGGCCGACATATTTGAGATAGGCCCGGCTGCGTTCATAATCCACGCCGGGCAGATTGCCCCCGCTCGCCAGCGCCCGCTTCACATCCTCGCCCTTCAGCGGGCGCGGCGGCGGGGCGAAGGCATTCTTGGTGCCGGCGGGGACGACATTGCCGTTGCTGTCGATAAACCCGCCCGCGCGGCTCGGATCGGGCACCGGGATGTCGCAGGCGAGCACTGAGCCGGCGGTCTGCGCCAGCGCCGGGCGGATCGAGACGACCGCCGCCGCCCCGGCCGCGCCGAGCATCAGCGCACGCCGCCGCGTCGCGCCCTCCGCTGTCGTATCGCCCTCGTCGCTCATCGCCGTGTCAGTCCCATAATCGGCCCCGGCAGACAAGCCGGGCAAAGAAAGCGTATCGCAACGGGACGTTACGATATGATTTGCGTTCTCTGCGCATGCTTTCCCCCTCCCCTGTGTCCCCGCGAAGGCGGGGACCCAGGCTGGCCTCCCGCCTTCGCGGGAGCACAATGCGGGTTGCCGTACGCTAAAAAGATCAGGAAATGCCGAGTTCCGCCGGGCACCGATCCGCCCTAAACGCGGGGCTGTGCTGGACGGAATCACCCCTCGCGGCTGGCTGGCGGCCGGGATCGTCGCCGTGACGGCGATGACGGCTTATGCCCTGTCCGGCGACTGGCAGGTCGCGACCGTATCGCTGGCGGGCGGGCTCGTCGCGTTGCTCGCCGCGTCGCAGATGCGCGAGGAGCGCGAGGCGGAAGCCGCCGCGCTGGCGCGCGAGACGGCGGTGCCCGGCCCGGCGATCGAGGTCGCGATCGACGCGATCATCGAGCCGGTGCTGCTGATCGAGGGCACCCGCGTCGCGCTCGCCAACCGCGCGGCACGCACCTTGCTCGGCGATCATGTCGCGGGCGAGGACGTGCGCACCGCGATCCGGCATCCCGCGGCGGTCGCCTATCTCGCCGAACTGGCCAACGGCAAGGCGCAGCCGCCGATCGAGCTGGTCGGGCTCGGCGGGCTGAGCCAGCGCTGGGAAATGCGCGCCAGCGCGCTCGACGGCCACCGCCGGCTGGTCCAGCTGATCGACCGCACCGACAGCCACGCCGCCGAGAAGATGCGTGTCGATTTCGTCGCCAACGCCAGCCACGAGCTGCGCACCCCGCTCGCCTCGATCATCGGCTATGTCGAAACGCTTGCCGACGAGGCCGGCGAAGACCCCGACATCCGCGCGCGCTTCCTGCGCATCGTGCTCGACGAGGCGAAGCGGATCGAGCGGCTGGTCGAGGATCTGATGAGCCTGTCGCGGATCGAGGCGGACAAATTCCGCCCGCCCAGCGATACGGTCGATCTCGGCGAGCTGATCGACGATGTCGCCGCCGCGCTGGCCGGCGCGCACAACGGGCGCGGGCGCGACATCACGCTTCACGTCACCCCCGGGCTGCCGATGCTGACCGGCGATGCGGTGCAATTGTCGCAATTGCTCCACAATCTCATCGGCAATGCGATGAAATATGGGCGGCCGGGCACCCCGATCCGGGTCGAGGCCGCCCCCGCCGCCGCCGGGATGGTCCGGCTGGTGGTCGCCGATCAGGGCGACGGCATCGCGGCGGATCACCTGCCGCGGCTCACCGAGCGTTTCTATCGCGTCGATGCGGGGCGCAGCCGGTCGCTCGGCGGGACCGGGCTCGGACTCGCGATCGTCAAGCACGTCGTCGAGCGGCATCGCGGCCGGCTCGACATCGCCAGCATCGTCGGGGAAGGCACGCGGGTAACGGTGATGCTGCGCGCCGCCGATCCGGCTGTCATATTATCGTAACAAGAATGTCACACGGGCGCAGAGGGAACCGGCTGCGCCTCCGCGTGGCCGATGGGGACAGAATGATTTGCCGCCTCGCGCTGCTTGCCGCCATCGCGTTGCTGCCCGCCTGTCGAGATCAGGCGGCGGGCGGCGGCGGCGGCGCGCGCGGCCAGATCAAGGTGGTGGGTTCGTCGACCGTCTATCCCTTCACCGCGATCGTCGCCGAACGTTTCCTTGCCGACACGCCGGGCGCGAGACCGCCGGTGATCGAATCCACCGGCACCGGCGGCGGGATGCGGTTGTTCTGCAGCGGGATCGGCGCGGCCTATGCCGATATCGCCGATGCCTCACGGCGGATGAAGCGCAGCGAATATGAATTGTGCGCGCGCAACGGCGCCGGCGATCTGCTCGAAATCCAGATCGGCGTCGACGGCGTCGCCTTCGCCGAATCGCGCGAGGGGCCGGGCATGAGGCTGACCCCGGCCGACCTCTATCGCGCGCTCGCCGCGGCGCCGGGCGGGAAGCCGAACCGGGCGAGCGTGTGGCGCGACGTCAACCCGGCGCTGCCCGACGTGCCGATCCGCGTCTACGGCCCGCCCGCGACCAGCGGCACCCGCGATACGCTCGCCGGGCTGATCCTCGCGCGCGGCTGCGAACAGGTCGATCCGACCGCCGCCGCGCTGCACCGGCGCGACCCCGATGCCTTCGCGGTCCGCTGCGAGCGGATGCGCGACGACGGCGCCTATGTCGATGCGGGGGAAAACGACAATCTCATCGTCCAGAAGCTCGCCGCCAATCCCACCGCGATCGGGGTGTTCGGCTACAGCTATCTCCAGGAAAACACCGCCACCGTCAGAGGGTTGCCGATCGCCGGGGTGGCGCCGAGCCGCGCCACGATCGCCGACGGCAGTTATCCCGGCGCGCGCGCGCTCTACATTTACGTCAAGAAAGCGCATCTCGGCGCGGTGCCGGGGCTGCGGCAATTCCTCGCGCATTATGCCGCGGCCTGGGGCGCCAACGGGCCGCTCGCCCGGCGCGGGCTGATTGCGGCGCCGGATGCGGTACAGGCGCGCTCGGCGGCGATCATCCGCAACGAAACGCCGCTCGATCCGCGGGAGCTGCAATGATGCTGGCGCATCGCTCTCCCCTTTGTGTCCCTGCGAAGGCGGGGACCCAGTCTGGGCTCCCGCCTTCGCGGGAGCACAAGCGGTGGCTGGGCACTACGCTCTCCATTTACCTGCGGGCGGACAGCGCATGTCCCCGCTGACGCTCATCTTCCTCATCTTCGCGCTCGGCATGATCGGGTGGTTCACCGCGCGCGCTCGCGCGGTGCGCTTCCGGCTCGCGAGCACCGGCCGGTTCGGGTCGCTCCCCGGCCACCACGCCGCCTATGTCGCCTTGTGGACGATCCTCCCCCCGCTCGCCTTCCTGCTGATCTGGCGCTTCGTCTCGCCCGCCTTGGTCACCGACGCGGTGCTGGCGACCCCGGCGGCGAGCACGCTGCCGCCGCCCGGCTTCGAGCGCGCCGCGATCCTCTCCGAGGCGCGCCACCTCTCCCACGGGCGCGGCACCGGCGCGTTCCATACGCTGTCGACCGCGCTCGCCCCGGCCTATGCCGCCGCGCAATCGCGCTACGACGTGATCGCCGCGGCGATCGCGCTGCTGCTCGCTTTGGGCGGTGGGATGCTCGCCTTCCTCCGCGTCGCCCCGGCGCTCACCGCGCGGACGCGGGTCGAGCGGCTGGTGATGGGGCTGCTGCTCGCCGCCTCGCTGATCGCGATCCTCACCACCCTCGGGATCGTCGCCAGCCTGCTGATCGAAAGCGCCCGCTTCTTCGCGATCGTCCCGATCGGCGATTTCCTGTTCGGCACGCACTGGTCGCCGCAGGTGATCGACCCCGCCGATCCCGGCGCGGCGCTCGGCGCGGTGCCGCTGTTCTGGGGCACTTTCTTCATCGGCGCGGTGATCGCGATGCTCGTCGCGATCCCGTTCGGGCTGATGAGCGCGATCTACCTCACCCAATATGCGCATCCCGCGACGCGCCGCCGGGTCAAACCGATGCTCGAGATCCTCGCCGGGGTGCCGACGATCGTTTACGGCTATTTTGCCGCGCTGACCGTCGCCCCCGCGGTCCGCGATCTCGGGGCGACGCTCGGCATCGCCTCCGCCTCCTCCGAAAGCGCGCTCGCCGCGGGGCTGGTGATGGGCATCATGATCATCCCCTTCGTCTCCTCGACCGCCGACGATTCGCTCGCCGCCGTCCCCGCCGAGATGCGCGACGGCAGCCTCGCGCTCGGCGCAACGCCTTCGGAAACGATCCGCCGCGTCCTGCTTCCCGCCGCGCTGCCGGGCGTCGCGGGGGGCGTGCTGCTCGCGATCAGCCGCGCGATCGGCGAGACGATGATCGTCGTGATGGCCGCTTCCGGGGTGGCGTCGCTGACGCTCAACCCCTTCGCCCCGACCACCACCGTCACCAAGCAGATCGTCGACCTGCTGACCGGCGAAGCCGCGTTCGACAGCGCCAAGACGCTCGCTGCCTTCGCGCTCGGGCTTACCCTGTTCGTCATCACCTTGTTGTTCAACGTCGTCGCGCTGGTGATCGTGAAACGATATCGCGAGGCGTATGAATAGCCGCCCGCCCGCCACCCCGACCGATTGGTCCGGCGCGCCGATGCAGCGCCGCATCGCGAAGCGCTATCGCGCCGAGCGGCGCTTCCGCCTGCTCGGGCTGGCCGCGGTCGGCCTGTCGGCGGCGTTCCTCGCGATGCTGATCGGAGTGATGCTGTTGCGCGGCGTCGGCGGCTTCACCGAGACGCGGATCGCGCTGCCGCTCGATCTTGCGGGAACCAAGATCGCCGGGCTCGAACAAGCGGTCGATGCCGCCGCCGACCGCGCCTATCCGCGCCTCGGCGGTGCCGCATTGCTGTCGGACGGCGCCTGGCTGCGCGTGCGCGACGCGGTGAAGGCCGATCCGGGCCTCCTCACCCGCCCCGCGACGCTCGACGTGCCCGCGGCGAGCGCGATCGACCTCGCTTTCAAGGGCAAGGGCACGCCTTCGGCCGAAGCCGCGGTGGCGGCGCTGGGCGATCGGCTGTCGCGCGCGCCCAATATGACCTTCCTCACCGGCGCGGATTCGACCGATCCGACGCGCGTCGGGATCTGGGGGGCGCTCAAGGGGTCGTTGCTGACGATCATCGCCACGATCGCGATCGCTTTCCCGGTCGGGCTCCTCGCGGCGCTCTATCTCGAGGAATATGCGCCCAAGAACCGCTGGACCGATCTGATCGAGGTCTCGATCAACAATCTCGCCGCGGTGCCCTCGATCATCTTCGGGCTGCTCGGGCTGGCGGTCTTCCTCGGCACTTTCGGTCTCACCCGCTCCGCATCAATAGTCGGCGCCCTGACGCTGGCGTTGATGACGATGCCGGTGATCGTCATTACCGCGCGCAATGCGATCAAGGCGGTGCCGCCGTCGATCCGCGATGCGGCGCTCAGCGTCGGCGCCTCGCCGGTGCAGGTGGTGTTCCACCACGTCCTGCCGCTGGCGATGCCGGGCATCCTGACGGGAACGATCATCGGCACCGCGCGCGCATTGGGCGAGACCGCGCCGCTGCTGCTGATCGGGATGCGCGCCTTCATCGCCGCGCCGCCGACCAAGCTCAGCGATCCGGCGACGGTGCTCCCGGTGCAGGTGTTCCTGTGGTCCGACGAGGTCAACCGCGGCTTCGTCGAGAAGACCTCCGCGGCGATCGTCGTGCTGCTTGCGCTGCTGCTCGCACTCAACGGCCTCGCCATCTATCTCCGCAACCGTTTCGAGACCCGCCGGTGACCCGCGACGACACCCTTCCCAAGATGACCGCCCGGCACGTCAACGTCTTCTATGGCGCGAACCAGGCGATCGCCGACGTGTCGATCGACGTGCGCCGCGACGAGGTGACCGCGTTCATCGGCCCCTCGGGCTGCGGCAAATCGACCTTCCTGCGCACGCTCAACCGGATGAACGATACCGTCGCCGCGGCGCGGGTGGAGGGCGAGATCCGTCTCGACGGCGCCGATATCTATGCCCGCGACATGGACGTGGTGCAGCTGCGCGCGCGGGTCGGGATGGTGTTCCAGAAGCCCAACCCCTTCCCCAAGTCGATCTACGAGAATGTCGCTTACGGTCCGCGTATCCACGGGCTGGCCAAGGGCAAGGCCGATCTCGACCGGATCGTCGAGGAGGCGCTGTCGCGCGCCGGGCTGTGGAGCGAGGTCAAGGACCGGCTCGGCACATCGGGCACCGCGCTTTCCGGCGGGCAGCAGCAGCGGCTGTGCATCGCGCGCGCGATCGCGGTCGAGCCCGAGGTGATTCTGATGGACGAGCCGTGCAGCGCGCTCGATCCGATCGCCACCGCGCGGATCGAGGAGCTGATCCACGAATTGCGCGGCCGCTACGCGATCGTCATCGTCACACACAATATGCAGCAGGCCGCGCGCGTCAGCCAGAAGACCGCTTTCTTCCACCTCGGCCGGCTGATCGAATATGCCGACACGTCGGACATCTTCACCAACCCGCGCGAGGAGCGCACCAAAGATTATATCACCGGCCGCTACGGCTGAGAGGAACCGCGATGGCAATCGGGCAGGAACATACGGTCAAGGCGTTCGATCTGGATATCGGTGAGCTTCGCGGGCTGATCGGCCAGATGGGCGGCGTCGCGGAGCAGGCGATCGCCGACGCGATCGCCGCACTGCAGCACGGCGACCTCGATCTCGCCCAGCGCGTGCGCGAAGGCGACAAGGCGCTCGACGCGCTCGAACTGGAAGTGGAGCGCAATGCGGTGCGCATCATCGCGCTGCGCGCGCCGCTCGCCAACGACCTGCGCGAGGTGGTCGCCGCGCTCAAGATCGCCGGGGTGGTCGAGCGGATCGGCGATTATGCCAAGAACATCGCCAAGCGCGTGCCGATGATCGAGGGCGAAGGCGCCGACCGGATCGAGCCGGTCTCGGTGATCGCGGCGATGGCACGGATGGCCTCCGGCATGGTCCATGACGTGCTCGACGCCTTCGCCGCGCGCGACACCGAAAAGGCGCTCGCCGTCTATGAGCGCGACGATGCGCTCGACGATTTCTATGACAGCATCTTCCGTACCCTCGTGACCTATATGGTCGAGAACCCGCGCACGATCAGCCAGGTCGCGCACCTGCTGTTCGTGGCCAAGAATCTGGAACGTATCGGCGACCATGCAACGAATGTCGCCGAAATGGTGTATTTTGCCGCCACCGGCACCCGGTTGGCTGATCGAGAAAGGGTAACCCACTGATGCCCCGAGCCCGCATGCTTCTGGTCGAGGACGACGCCAGCCTCGCCGAATTGCTGATCTGGCATTTCAAGCGCGAGGATTTCGACGTCGCGCATACCATCGACGGCGAGGAAGCATTGCTGCTCGCCAAGGAGAAGGTGCCCGATATCGTCCTGCTCGACTGGATGGTCGAGGGCATTTCGGGGATCGAGGTGTGCCGCCGCCTGCGCCGCGCCGCCGATACCCAGAACGTGCCGATCATCATGCTCACCGCGCGCGGCGAGGAAGAGGATCGCGTGCGCGGGCTGGAGACGGGCGCGGACGATTATGTCACCAAGCCCTTTTCCCCGCGCGAGTTGGTCGCGCGGGTCGGCGCGGTGCTGCGCCGCGTGCGCCCGGCGCTCGCCGGCGAGGCGCTGAGCTATGCCGATCTGGAGATGGATACGGTGGGGCATAAGGTGCGCCGCGGCGGGCAGATCATCCCGCTCGGCCCGACCGAATTCCGCCTGCTCAAGCATTTCCTGGAGCATCCCGGCCACGTCTTTTCGCGCGAGCGGCTGCTCGACAGCGTGTGGGGCCACGACAGCGATATCGAGAGCCGCACCGTCGACGTTCATATCCGCCGGCTGCGCAAGGCGATCAACGAAGGCGGCCGCCAGGATATCATCCGCACCGTCCGTTCGGCCGGCTATGCGCTGGACGCCGGCGGGTAAAAAATTGTGCCGTTGTCGAATCGCTACCGAAACGACGGAGCCAACCGGCGGGTCGTGCGTTGGGCTGTGGCGTGCGTTCGACGCACGGAGCGTTTCCTGACAGGAGATTTTCGCATGAAGTTCGTTCTTCTGGCGGCCGCGGCGCTGATCGCCGCCCCCGCTATGGCACAAGACCAGGCGCCCGCCCCCGCTCCGAACCCGGGCGGCTATCAGCCGAACGCGCCGGCGCTTCAGGGCACCCCAGCGCCGGGCTCGACCGTGCGTTTCCAGCAGGCGCCCGATCCCAACACCGCCTTCCCGCCGCCGCCGGCGAAAGAAAGCTATCCGGTCTGCAAGAAGGGCCAGTTCGACGGCTGCCGTCAGGTCGGCAACGGCGACGGCTTCTCCGAGGGCGCCGCTGCCGGCAAGCATGCCAAGAAGCACGCTCGTCATCACGGCAAGAAAGCGGTCCACAAGACCACGGTGACGACCACTACGACCAAGACCACTACGCCCGCTAAATAAGCGGCGGGTTCGACGGGCGGTTGCGCCCGTTTGAATGATGAGTATGGAAAGGCGCTTCAATCGTATCGATAGGAGCGCCTTTTCCATGTCCATCCGTTTCGACGACAAGGTCGCGATCGTTACCGGCGCCGGCGGCGGCCTGGGGCGCGAATATGCGCTTGAGCTCGCCCGGCGCGGCGCGAAGGTGGTGGTCAACGATCTCGGCGGCGATCGCACCGGCACCGGCGCGTCGGACGCCGCGCAGAAGGTTGTCGCTGAGATCGAGGCCGCCGGCGGCACCGCGATGGCCAATGGCGCCAGCGTCATCGACTATGAGCAGATGGCCGAAATGGTCGCCCGCGCGAAGGAGAAATGGGGCGGCGTCCACGTCCTGATCAACAATGCCGGCGTGTTGCGCGACAAGACCTTCGCCAAGATGGAGCCGGCCGATTTCGAATTCGTGGTCAAGGTCCATCTGATCGGCTCGGCCTTCGCCACCAAGGCATGCTGGGAAACCTTCCGCGAGCAGAATTACGGCCGCATCCTGATGACCGCCTCGTCGACCGGGCTGTTCGGCAATTTCGGCCAGGCCAATTACGGCGCCGCCAAGCTCGGGCTCGCCGGGCTCACCAAGACGCTCTACCTCGAAGGCGCGAAAAACAACATCAAGGTCAACACGATCGCGCCGGTCGCCGGCACGCGGATGACCGAGGACCTGTTCCCGGCCGAGGCGTTCAAGGCCTTCTCGCCGGAAAAGGTGGTGCCCGCGGCTTTGTTCCTGGTCAGCGAGGATGCCCCGACCAACCAGATCGTCGGCGCCGGCGCCGGGGTGTTCCAGGCGAGCTATGTCACGCTGACCGAAGGTAAATTGCTGACCGGCGAGGATCTGTCGCCGGAGGGCGTGCAGAAATATTGGGCCGAGATCACCAACCGCACCGGCGAGATCGTCCCGGAATCGGGCGCGGCGCAATCGATGCTGATCGGCAAGAAGCTCGCTGGGGGCTGATCTTCGCCCGCCCGCGCGCCCCTCCCTTGAACAAGGGAGGGCCCGGGGGTGGGTGGTTTCTCTAGGAAAATTAGGAGGCGTCCGCGCTGCTACGATGGCGCCTCGGCAGACGCGCTTAGGGCTGAAACTGTCTCCACAATATCCAGATTCAGACAGCAAATGCGACAAAACTTTAATAATAATCATGTCGCGAGAGTAGTCGCGATATTCCTGGTGGCAGCGCAGGCGGCTATCGCTTTTCTTGGTGTATTGTCCGGAATAGCTGGCCGCTTCCGCTATATGCCACATATCCACATCTAGGATTATTGCTGTTATTCTGCACGTACCCAATGATCGGGTTTTATTTCATAAGAAAAAAGATGTACGTTTCTGTGTTTGCCACGCTCCCGCCTGTTTTCATTATGTTTTATTTGTTCTAGTTTTTATTAGAGGGTTGCCGGCCCGCTTCTCGTAAGCCAAACCCAGCACCGTCCCCTTGAACAAGGGAGGGGAAAGTTTTCACTCAACCAATTTGAGCAACCGCCGCTCGACCGGCGCCAGCACCGGGCCGAGTTCATGCCCGCGTTTCAGCACCATCCCGGCCTCGTTGACCAAGGCCCACATCCCCTGGCGGTTGCGCAGATCGGGGCGTTTCTCGATGCGGAATTCGGGGCGTTCGGCGGCGCGGCGGAACGCGGCGAAGATCGCCGCATCACGCCCCAGCTCGATCGCATAATCGCGCCAATGTCCGGCGGCGACCATCCGCCCGTAAAGATCGAGGATCCGCGTCAATTCGAGCCGGTCGAAGCCGATCTGGCTCGGGCGCCCGCCGGCAGCCGGAAACGGGGTGACGACCCCCATCAGGCGCGGGTCGCCGCCCGATCAGACCCCGCCTGTTCCCCCTGCTCCGCGATCAGTGCGTCGAGCCGGCGGCGCATCGTCTCGAGTTCGCAGCGCAGCAGTTCGACCTTCTGCGTCGCCGGGTCGAAGACCTCGCTGCACGGCGTGCCGTAAGGGACGAACTTGGGCTCGGGCGCGTGCCCGCCCTCCACCATCGTCGGGCGCGCCGGGATGCCGACCATCACCGCGCCCTCCGCCACGTCCTTGGTCACCACCGCATTGGCACCGACCCGCGAGCCGCGCCCGATCGTGATCGGCCCGAGCACCTGCGCACCCGATCCGATGATCGCGCCGTCGAGGATCGTCGGGTGGCGCTTGCCGGCGACGCCATTGTCGGGGCTCGTCCCGCCCAAGGTGACGCATTGGTAGATCGTCACATTGTCGCCGATCTCGGCGGTTTCGCCGATCACCACGAAGCCGTGGTCGATGAAGAAGTTGCGCCCGATCTTGGCGCCGGGGTGAATGTCGATCGCGGTCAGGAAGCGCGACATATGGTTGACCATCCGCGCGAGCAGGAACAGCCGCGCGCGGTAAAGCCGGTGCGCGACGCGATGCCATGCCAGCGCCCAGACGCCCGGATAGAGCAGGATTTCCGCCCGCGAATGCGGTGCGGGATCGCGTGCCCGGATCGAATCGAGATAATCCGTCAATCGCGCCATTACGTGAGATCCCCTAGAAGCTCCGTAATCTAAGTCTTTCCCCACGCGATTTCCAGCATCGTGCCGATCATGCAACCTGCCGCCACGTTTCTATGTTATCCCTATCAAAATGGGAGAGATTAGTTTGGAGCTATCCATTGTCGGCGCGGAAGCGTTGCTGCCCTTCATCCTCGTCGGTTTCGCGGCACAGCTTGTCGACGGCGCGCTCGGCATGGCGTTCGGCATTATTTGCAACACCTTGCTCGTCGCGGTGGTCGGGATGGCGCCGGCACGGGCATCGGCCAACATCCATATCGTCGAGACCTTCACCACCGCGGTGTCGGGGATCAGCCACCTGATCCACGGCAATATCGATCGCGTGCTGTTCCTGCGGCTGCTGATCCCGGGGATCATCGGCGGGGTGAGCGGCGCCTATCTGCTCACCAATATTGACGCCGCGGTGGTGAAGCCGTTCGTGCTCGGTTATCTCGTGCTGACCGGGGTTTACCTGCTGGTGCGCGGGGTGATGTATCCACCGCGCCAGCGGCCGGCCAGGGTGGTCGCGCCGCTCGGGCTGATCGGCGGCTTCCTCGACGCGGCGGGCGGCGGCGGCTGGGGGCCGGTGGTCACCTCCAACCTGCTCGTCCAGGGCGTGGAGCCGCGTCGCGTGATCGGCACGGTCAATTCGGTCGAATTCTTCCTGACGCTCACCGTCTCGGCGACCTTCATCTCGCAGCTCGGGCTGAAGGATTTCGCGGTGGCGAGCATCGGGCTGCTGATCGGCGGCATCGCGGCCGCCCCGCTCGGCGCGGTGATGGCGAAACGCATCCCGCCGCGGACGATGTTCATCCTGGTCGGGGCCGTGCTGTCGCTCACCAGCGCTTACGGGGTGATGCACGCGGTGGGGCTGTAATCACAATTCGTCATTCCCGCGTAGGCGGGAATCCATTCCGGCTGGCGGAGCGGTTCTTTCCCCGACCTGCGCGAATGGATTCCCGCCTTCGCGGGAATGACGGGCGCTCTTTACGCACTCACCGCATGAACCGTGGCGACCGCCTGCATCACCGAGGCGATGCGCACCGCGGTCTGGATGATCTCGGCGGTGACGCCGGCATTCTTGAGCACCTGCTCATGCGCGTCGATGCAGCGGCCGCAGCCGTTCATCGCGCTGACCGCGAGGCTGAACAGCTCGAAATCGATCTTGTCGATCCCCGGCGAGCCGATCACGTTCATCCGCAGCTTGGCGGGCATCTTCGAATATTCTTCGTTCCCGGCGAGGTGCGTGAAGCGATAATAGACATTGTTCATCGCCATCACCGCCGCCGCCGCACGCGCCGCATTGGCCGCCTCGGGCGAGAGCTTGTCGGCGACTTCCGCCTCGGTCGCCTCGACCAAGGGCTTGTGCCCCGAGCCGTGCGCGCAGGCCAGCAACGTGCCGTATTTGCGCTGATCGTTGAGCACCGTCTCGTTGAGCAGCGACCCGACGTTGAGCCGGATATCCTTGGCATAATCGGGCAAGGTGCCCGCGAAATCCTTGAGCGCCATTTTCATTCTCCAACAGCAGGCATGAAAAGGGCGCGAAACCGAGGCCGGTCCCGCGCCCTCTCACTTTTTCTGCGCATTTCCGGGCGGAAAAGCGGTTCCCGCTTTTCCTGAAAATGCTCTAGAAACTAGAAGATCGCGCGGCTTAGGCGGCGACCTTCAGGACGTCGTCGCCCTTGTTCCAGTTGCACGGGCAGAGCTCGTCGGTCTGCAGCGCGTCGAGCACGCGCAGCGTCTCCGCCGGGTTGCGGCCGACGTTGAGGCCGTTGACCTGCACCGCCTGGATCACATTGTCCGGATCGATGATGAAGGTCGCGCGGAATGCGACATGCTCGTTCTTGTCGAGAATGCCCAGCGCGTCGGCCAGCTTCGCGCCATTGTCGGCGATCCACGGGAAATCGGCCGCCGCAAGGTCAGCGTCGGACTTGCGCCACGCGAGGTGGACGTGCGCGGTGTCGGTCGAGGCGCCGATCAGCACCGCGTCGCGATCCGCGAAATCGCCCTTGAGCTGGCTGTAGCCGACGATCTCGGTCGGGCAGACGAAGGTGAAATCCTTCGGCCAGTAGAACAGCACCTTCCACTTGCCGGGGAAAGCGGTGGTGAGGTCCAGCGTCTCACCGGCGGGCAGCGCATCGGTGCCCTGCTGGACGGGAACGGAAATGGCGGGGAAAGTATCGCCGATGGTCAGCATCTTATTGGGCCTCCTGGTGGTAAAATTCGGGCCTCATCGCATCCTTGCTCCTCGTTTTCGTCCGCGGGACGATTCGCTCGCCTTCCACGTACCGGGCGATATAGGGCGTTCTCCTGATCGAACAAATAGGCTATTCCATTATAATAGATCGATAGAGGCGATTAATGGCGCAGACCTATCTCCCGACGCTCAAGCAGCTGCAATATCTCACCGCGCTCAAGGACCACGGCCATTTCGGCCGCGCCGCGGAAAGCTGCTTCGTCACGCAATCGACGCTCTCGGCGGGGATCCGCGAGCTCGAGATGCTGATCGGGGTCACACTGGTCGAACGCACGCGCCGCGTGGTTCGTTTCACCCCGCTGGGCGAGCGGATCGCGATCAAGGCGCGCAAGGTGCTGCGCGAGGCGGAGGAACTGGGCGATATGGCGCGCGCCGCCGGCCGGCCGCTGTCGGGCGAGATGCGGATGAGCGTGATCCCGACGATCGCGCCCTTCCTGCTGCCGCGCATCCTGCCGCGGCTGCGCACCGATTATCCCGACTTGAAGCTGTTCCTGCGCGAAGAGCCGAGCGCCGCGGCATGCGATTCGCTCCACAACGGGCGCGCCGATTGCGTGCTGCTTGCGTTGCCCTATGCCTGCGGCGAGGTGTCGACGCAGATGCTGTTCGACGACCGGCTGTTCGTCGCCTTCCCCGAAGGCGAGATGCCCACCACCCCGGCCCCGGTCGCTGCCTCGGAGATCGACGAGACGCGGCTGTTGCTGCTCGAGGACGGGCATTGCCTCAAGGATCACGCGCTCGCCGCCTGCAACCGCCCCGAGTTGCGCGCCGAGGCGCAGATGCTCGGCACCTCGCTCCACACGATCGTCCAGATGGTCGACAACGGGCTGGGGGTGACGATGCTGCCCGAAATGGCGCTGAAGGCCGGCATCCTCGAACACACCCATATCCGCGCGCGGCCGCTCGCGGGGGAGCATCCGCTGCGCACGATCGCGCTGGCCTGGCGCCGCGCTTCGCCGCGCGAGCGGGACTTCAAATTGCTGGCGGATGTGCTGGCCGAAGCGGGGTGACCTTCTTCTTCTCCCCTCCCTGGTGAAGGGAGGGGCTGGGGGTGGGTGGGTATGGGGGCATCGGTCCGCTTCCTCGCAGGCCAACCCACCCTCCCTTGTTCAAGGGAGGAAGAGGAAGCCTATCCGGCCTTCCACCGCGCCGCCGCGGCATGATCGCCGTCGCGCTGTTCCACCCAGCGCGCATCATCCCCTCGCCGCTCGCGCTTCCAGAACGGCGCGTCGGTCTTGAGCCGGTCGATCAGGAACGCGCAGGCCTCCAGCGCCGCCGCGCGATGCGCTGCCGCCGTCCCCACGAACACGATCCGCTCGCCGGGGGTCATCGCCCCGACCCGGTGGACGATGCTCGCCGCGGTCAGCGACCAGCGCGCGCAGGCTTCCTCCGCCAGCCGGGTGAGCGCCGCCTCGGTCGCGCCGGGATAATGTTCGAGCGCCAGTTCTTCCACGCCGTCATCGGCGCGGACCAGCCCGGTGAAGGTGGCGACCGCCCCGCCCTGCTCGACGCGCGCCTGTTCGGCGGCGATGTCGATCGGCGCGGGCGAGACGCGGATATGGATCATCCGCCAGTCACCGGCGGAAACAGCGCCACTTCGCGCGCGCCCGCGATCGCCGCATCGAGCCCGACGAATTGCTGGTCGACCGCCGCGCGCAACCGCGTGCGATCGGCAAAGGCGGCGGCGTGGCCGGGGCTGCGCACCGCGAGCCAGTCGACCAATGCATCGACCGTCGCGACCGTCGCGGGCGGCTCGACCTCTTCCGCGGGCACCCCGATCCGCTCGCGCACCCAGGCGAAATAGACCAGCCGCATCAGTCCATATGCCTCAGCCCGACGCGCAGATAATCCCAGCCGGTGATCACCGTCAGCGCCGCCGCGCCCCACAGCGAGACGAGCCCGACCAGCTTGACCCAAGGGACCAGCGGCACCGCTCCGGCAAGGATCAGCGCGCCGAGCGCGACGAGTTGCAACGTCGTCTTCCACTTCGCCAGCCGCGAGACGGGAACCGAGACCTGCAATTGCGCGAGGAATTCGCGCAGCCCGGAAACCGCGATCTCGCGCAACAGGATGATGATCGCCGCGATCAGATGGACCCCGACGATGTCCTGCGTCGCGACCAGCATCACGATCACCGCCGCGACCATGATCTTGTCCGCAATCGGATCGAGGAAGATGCCGAGCTTCGACACCGTGCCCTGCGCGCGGGCGAGATAGCCATCGAAATAATCGGTGATGCCCATCAGACAATAAAGCGCGAAGGCGAGCCAATACCCCGGGGTCCACGCCGGCCACCACAGGCACGCGACAAGCAGCGGCACCGCGACGATCCGCGACAGGGTGAGCAGGTTCGGCACGGTCAACATCGGGAGAAGACTTAGGGGCGCCGCCCCGCGCTCGCAACGATCCTTTGGGTTTTGCGCTCCGAGCCACATGCGTCCGCCGGCCGTCTGTCCCACGACCGTCATCCCGACTTTGAGCCGGGATCCATTGTGCCGCGAATTCCGCGACAAGAAGCTCTTACGCTGCGCATGCCTCCCGATGGATCCCGGCTCAAGGCCGGGATGACGGTCGTGGGAATATCGTGCGCGCTCTACGCAGTCCCGCTGAAGGCCGGGGCGCAGCATCAGGTCGGTCGTGACCGGACGCCATTCTTACCAGTTGGCGTCCGCCGGGCCGCTGGGCTATGCCCTGCCACGATCTCGCCATATCCAGGGCTCTTTCCCATCATGATCAATGCCCTAGGGCTTCTGAAGCGCCGACGGTTCCTGCCGCTTTTCTCCACGCAGTTCCTCGGCGCGTTCAACGACAATCTGTTCAAGACCTCGATGGTGCTGTTCGCCACCTATGAGATCTTCGCCGATCCCAAGCAGGAAAGCTTCTTCAACGCGCTGGCGGCGGGGCTGTTCATCATCCCCTTTTTCCTGCTCTCCGCGCTCGCCGGGCAGATCGCCGACACCACCGACAAGGCGCGGATCATCCGCTACGTGAAGCTCGCCGAGTTCGCGATCATGGCGGTCGGCAGCGCCGGTCTGCTGCTCGCGCGCGCCGGGGTGCCGACGCTGCCGGTGATCCTGATGCTCGCCGCGGTCACCGGGCTCGGGGTCCATTCGACCTTCTTCGGCCCGATCAAATATGCCATCCTGCCGCAGCATCTCGACGAGGACGACGTGCTCGGCGGCACCGGGCTGGTCGAGGCGGGCACCTATCTCTCGATCCTGCTCGGGACGATCCTCGCCGGGTTCATCTATCATTCGGTGATCGCGGTCGCGGCGCTCACCTTTGCGGTAGCGCTCGCCGGCTATATCACCGCGCGACAGGTGCCGCCCGCGCCGCGGCTCGGCCCGCCGCTGACGCTCGATCTCAACCCGCTGCGCGCCTCGTGGCGGCTGGTCAACGGGACGATGCACATTCCTCGGCTATTCCTCGCCATCTGCGCAATCAGCTTCTTCTGGGCGATCGGATCGGTGCTGATCGTGATCTTTCCCCCGCTGGTGAAGAACGTGCTGACCGCCGACGCCAGCGTCGCGAGCCTCGTCCTCGCGATCTTCTCGGTCGGGGTGGCGATCGGGTCGGTCGTGATCAACCTGATGCTGCGCGGGCATATTTCGGCGAAATTCTCGCCCGCCTCGGTGATCGCGATGGGCGGCGCGGTGCTGGCCTTCTGGCTCGCGGTCAAATCCTGGACCCCGGCGCCCGCCGGGACGCTCTACGGCATCGGCGAGTTCGTCCATCAGCCCGGCGCGGCGTTCGTCGGGTTGTCGCTGGTCGGCGTCGCGGTGTTCGGCGGGATGTTCGTCGTGCCGCTGTACGCTTTCCTCACCACCACCGTTCCCAAGGACCAGACCGCGCGGACGGTGGCGGCGAACAATGTGGTCAATTCGGGCGCGATGACGATCGGGTCGCTGGTCGTCGCGGGGCTGACCTGGTTCGGGGTGACCCCCAACGATCTGCTGCTCGCGGTAGTGGCGATGTGTTTCGTCTCCGCCTGGCTGGCGCAGAAGCTCCACCTCGCCTGCGACTGAGCGTTGTCTGGAAATGCCCCTTCGGTCATTTCGCGGGGAAGCGGGCCGGCGCCGTCACATCAGCAGCGTCCAGATGCAGATGAAGAACGCCGTGAAGCTCAACACGAACAGCTTGAGGTCATTGTCTTCGCTGCGCGCCGCCGGAGCGGCGATCGCGACGGGCGGCAGCGAGCGGCGCATCGGATGCCGGGCAGCCTCGTTGGTGGTGACGAGCGGGCGTTTCATAGCGGTGAGTTAACGCCTCATTTACGATTTGGGCCATGCCTAAAGAGCGTTAACGCGCGGCTGTCCCACCGTGGCACGAAAAAAGCAGGAGGAAGGTTCATGGCGCTCTACGAATTCCGCGGAAAACGGCCGACCGCCGACGCCTCCGCCTGGGTCGCCCCCAGCGCCGACGTGATCGGCGATGTCGTACTCGCGGCGGAAACCAGCGTGTGGTTCGGCGCGGTGATCCGCGCGGACAACACGACGATCGCGGTCGGCGCACGCAGCAATGTGCAGGACGGCGCGATGGTCCACTCCGACCCCGGCGCTCCGACCACGATCGGCGAGGATTGCACGATCGGCCACCACGCGATCCTTCACGGCTGCACCGTCGGCAACCGCGCATTGATCGGGATGGGTGCGATCATCCTCAACAATGCGGTGATCCCCGAGGATTGCATCGTCGGCGCCGGCGCGCTGGTCACCGAGGGCAAAACCTTCGCCCCCGGCAGCCTGATCGTCGGCTCCCCGGCCAAGGCCGTGCGCCAGCTCGACGACCAGACGATCGCCTTCCTCAAGCTTTCCGCGCAGGGCTATGTCGGGCGGTCGCGAGAGGTAATGACCGATCTCAAGCGGATCGATCCGCAATAAACGCGAGGCGGCCAGTGGACAGATGATAACGGCGTTGACATAACCTCGGTTATGACGACGCCAGCGCTTCTTTCCCGCCTGCGGTTGCCGGTCATCGGCTCGCCGCTGTTCATCATCTCCGGCCCCGATCTGGTGATCGCGCAATGCAAGGCGGGGATCGTCGGCTCCTTCCCTGCGCTCAACGCGCGGCCGCAGGGGCTGCTCGACGAATGGCTGCACCGCATCACCGAGGAACTGGCGGCGCACAATCGCGCGCACCCCGATCGGCCGGCGGCGCCGTTCGCGGTCAATCAGATCGTCCACCGCTCGAACGACCGGCTCGAGGCGGACCTTGCGACCTGCGAGAAATGGCAGGTGCCGATCACGATCACCTCGCTCGGCGCGCGCGAGGAGCTCAATCAGGCGGTCCACAATTGGGGCGGCATCACCTTCCACGACGTGATCGACGACCGCTTCGCGCGCAAGGCGATCGAGAAAGGCGCCGACGGGCTGATTCCGGTAGCGGCGGGCGCGGGCGGACATGCCGGGCGGCTCTCGCCTTTCGCGATCGTCGCGGAAATCCGCCAGTGGTTCGACGGGCCGGTCGCGCTGTCCGGATCGATCGCGACCGGCGACGCGGTGCTCGCGGCGCAGGCGATGGGGGCCGATTTCGCCTATATCGGCTCGCCCTTCATCGCCACCGTCGAGGCCAATGCCGACGAACGCTACAAACAGGGCATCGTCGAGGGGCGTGCGGCGGATATCGTCTATTCGAACCTGTTCACCGGGGTACACGGCAATTACCTGCGCGGGTCGATCACCGCGGCGGGGCTCGATCCGGACAATCTGCCCGAGGGCGATTTCAAGACGATGGATTTCGGCCAGGGCAACAACGCCAAGGCCAAGGCGTGGCGCGACATCTGGGGATCGGGCCAGGGGATCGGCGCGGTCGAGCGCATCGAGCATGTCGCCGATCGCGTCGACCGGCTGGAGCAGCAATATCGCGCGGCGCGCGCGCGGCTGGGGTTGGGTTAGGCTCTACCGGGATCGGAACACCAAGCCCCGTTCGGGCTGAGCTTGTCGAAGCCTGCACTTCTCTTCGCGATGAAGAGGAGGCAGCCATTTGCCAGGCTCAGGGCGAACGGGCCTCGGGCCGCTCAGAAAACCAGCGACAGCCGGTCCTGCATCCGTCGTGCCGGGCTGACTTGCGGCACCTCGCCCACCTGCGCCGCATCGAGCCGCGCGACGCGGCGATAAAGGTCGATGCTGGAGGCGATCATCTGCCGCGCCTGTTCGGGCAGGTTGCTGAGCACATCGGGCTCGGTCACCGGCGCCTCGCCCAGCCGGCGCGAGGGATCGAGCGCGTCGCGCGCCGCCAGTTCCCCCTGCTGCACCGCGCGCTGGGTCAGGAGCCAGGCGATGACATGCATCAGCCGCGTCGTCACCTTGAGCGATTCGCATGAAAAGCCGACCCGCATCACCGGCGGCAGCGCCTCGCGCTCGATCCGTCCGCCTTCGTCGAAATAGCCACGCGCCTCATCGGCGAGCAGCATCGCCTCGGTATAAAGTCCATCGACCAGCCGGCGGTAGACCGCCGAATCGTAATGCGCCGCACCCATCTCGCTTGGGTGACAGGATTTGCGATTCGGCGCCATCATCGCCCCTGCATCCGGCTGTGGATAACGTCCCAAACGGATACAGCGCGTATGTTAAGCAATGATATCCGGGATCAGCTGGTCCTCGAGCATCGTGATCTCGTCGCGCAGCCTGAGCTTGCGCTTCTTGAGCCGGGCGAGCTGGAGCTGGTCGACGACGCTCGCGCTGCCCAGCGCGACGATCGCCGAGTCGAGATCGCGATGCTCGATCCTGAGCGCGCTCAGCCGTGCCGTGATTTCACTGTCGTTCACCCGCCGCGTCCTCCGGCCTTGCCCCTAGCAGAAGTGAACGATCCTGTCGGGCGGAATTTGTCGTGTCGGGAACGTAACGGCGGGGCGCCTCCGCATCCCGCCGAAGCGGCGCAAATTGGGTGGCGACTTTTCGCGCACAGCGTGATTTACTCCTCCTCCCTTCAACTCAACCAAGGAGGTTCCCCGCCATGCAGACTGCGCATCTTTCGGCTCTTGAGGCCAAACATGCGGTGCTCGATCGGCGTATCGCCGAGGAGGAGCATCGCCCGATGCCTGACACCTTTGTGCTGACGGACCTCAAGAGGCAGAAATTGCGCGTAAAAGAGGAAATCGCCTCCGCGCATTGACCGTGGAAAAAGGGGCGCCCCGGCAAGGAGGCGCCCCTTCTTGCATTACCCCCCGATCTGCCGCGCCACCGTTTTCCGAGTCGCGGCGCCATAAGGCGGCTTCAACCCCGCGAGCTTCGCCACATCGAGTCGCGATTGTTTGAACACGCTCTTGGCGTGGCTGAACGTCACGAAGCCGTCGCGGCCGTGATACGCCCCCATTCCCGACGGCCCGACCCCGCCGAACGGCAGATCCTCCATCGAGACGTGGAACACCACGTCGTCCAGCGTCACCCCGCCCGAGATGGTGCGATCGAGCACGCGGCGGCGCTCGCCCTCGTCGCGGCCGAAATAATAGAGGCCGAGCGGGCGATCGCGCCGGTTGACCTCGGCGATCGCATTGTCGATCCCGTCATAGCGGCGCACCGGCAGGACCGGCCCGAAAATCTCCTCCTGCATCACGATCATGTCGTCGGTCGCATCGCGGACGATATGCAGCGGCATCTTGCGCGAATTGGTCGCGGCGAAATCCTCGCCGGCCGGATTGACCACCTCGATCCGCGCACCCTTCGCGCGGGCATCGTCGATCCAGGCGTTGAGCCGCTGATAATGCCGGTCGTTGACCACGCTGGTATAATCGGGGTTGCCGAGCAGCGTCGGATACATCGCGCTCGCCGCCGCCTTGAGGTTGTCGACCAGCCCCTCCTCCTTCGCGGAGGGGACCAGCACATAATCCGGCGCGAGGCAGATCTGCCCGGCGTTGAGCATCTTGCCCATCGCCACGCGCTGCCCGACCTGCGCCAGATCGGCGCTGTCACCGACGATCACCGGCGATTTGCCGCCCAGTTCGAGCGTCACCGGGGTGAGATTGTCCGCCGCGGCGTGGAGGATATGCCGCCCGATCCCGGTCGCGCCGGTGAACAGCAGATGATCGAACGGCAGTTCGGCGAAGGCCTTGCCCACCTCCGGCCCGCCCGAGACGAAGACGAGTTCGGCCGGGTCGAAATATTTGCCGACGATCTCCTCGAACAAGGCGGCGGTGGCGGGGGTGAATTCGCTGGTCTTGACCATCGCGCGATTGCCCGCGGCGAATATGCCGGCAAGCGGCGCCATCACCAGATTGACCGGGAAATTCCACGGCGCGATCACGCCGACCACGCCCTTGGGCTGATATTCCACCCATGCCCGCGCGCCGAGCAGCCCGAGCGGGAATTGCACCCCGCGCCGGTCGCGCCGCGCCCAGCGGTCGACATGTTTCAACGCATGCTGGAGCGGACCGATCGACCCGGCGATATCGGTGACCATCGTCTGCTCGGGGCTGCGATGGCCGAAATCCTCCGACAGGGCGTCGCAGAACCGCGTCGCCGAATCGCGCACCATCGCGATCGCGCGCTTCAGCCGGTCCTTGCGCAGCGCAAGCGGCTCGGGCAGCGCCGCCATGAAACTGTCGCGCTGCGCCGCCAATAGCTCGTGCATCCTCGCCTCCCTGTCATCCGGGCATGATGTGCAAGGCATAAACCGTTCGCCCCGAACTTGTCGAACGGGGGCGAGCGACCGCGGTTCAGCCCGACGCGCCCTCTTTCGCGCAGCCGATCAGCCCGGCGAGCGGAAGCACGATCCCGTCCTTGCCCGTGCGATCGATACGCAGCGTCGCGCTGGGGACGAGCGCGCCGTCGGTCACATCGGCGCGGCGCACCACCGTCATGTCGAGCGACAGCGTCACCTCGCCCAATTGGTAGTCGGTGACGCTGGCAAAGCCGTAATCGCCGGTGCCGCGCTGCGCGACGCGCGGATAATCCGCCACCTTGCCGTCGAGCGCGATCCGCAATGCGGCGGGATCGCTCGCCACGACGACCGCGAGCGCGCGGGTCTGCCCCGCGCTGAACAGATAGGCCGAACAGCCGCGCGCCGGCAGCGCCTGCGGCGCGAGCCCGGCGATCGGCAGCCCGTCGATCGCCGCCGGCGGCGGGGGTGGCGGCGGCGCGCGCCGCTCGGCCGCGGCCGCCAGCGCAAGGAAAAGCGCGATCATGCCCCCAGCCCTATCATCATCAGCCACGCCGGATAAGCCGCGATCGCCAGAAACGCCCCGAACGGAAGCTTGGCGTCGGCGGCCACCTCGCGCCCCGTCAGTCGCGCCGCCAGCACCGCGCCGAGCCCGACCAGCGCGGCGAGCAGCATCACCCCGGGCAGCAGCCGCCAGCCCAGCCACAGCCCGATCGCGCCGAACAATTTCGGATCGCCCCCGCCCAGCCCGTCGCGCCCGCGCATCAGCCGATAGCCGCGCGCGATCGCCCACAAGCTGGCGAATCCTATCGCACCGCCGATCAACCGATCCTCGATCGCGGGGATCACCCCCAATGCGCCCGTCGCCACCCCCGCCAGCGCCAGCGCCCCGGTCAGCGCATCGGGCAGCCACAGCGCCGCCATGTCGAGCGCCGCCAGCGTCAGCAATAGCCAGCCGAACATTGCCCCCGCCGCGCCGACCGGGCCGGGCGCGACATAGCCCGCGGCCACGCCGATCAGCGTACAGCCGAACTCGATCCAGATATGCCGCGGATCGATCCGCGCGTCGCAGCGCCGGCACCGCCCGCGCTGGACGATCGCGCTCGCCAGCGGCACCAGCTCGGTGGCGCGCAACGTCGCGCCGCATGCGTCGCACGCCGATCGCCCGTCGCGCACCCGCCGCCCCTCGGGCCAGCGCACGACGATCGTCGCGAGGAAACTCCCCACGATCGCGCCCAGCACGGCGAGCAGCAGCGACCATATCATCGGCTTGCCGTACTGCCTTTCTCCCCTCCGTTGAACAAGGAAGCGCGAGAGAAACTGAGCAGGTGCAACATTGCCCTCCCCGCCTTCGCCCCCTAGATCGCCGACAAACTCCAGGAGCAGCACAATGGCTACCGATCCCGTCGTGATTCTTTCCTACGCCCGCACCCCGATGGGGTCGTTCCAGGGCAGCCTCGCCGGCGCCAGCGCGACCGAGCTCGGCGCGACCGCGGTGAAGGCGGCGGTCGAGCGCGCCGGGGTCGCCGGCGGCGATGTCGAGCGCATCTATATGGGCTGCGTGCTCCCCGCCGGTCTCGGCCAGGCGCCGGCGCGCCAGGCGGCGCTCAAGGCCGGGCTGCCGCAGTCGGTCGAGGCGACCATGGTCAACAAGATGTGCGGTTCGGGGATGCAGGCCGCGATCATGGGCGCCGAGGCGCTCGCCGCCGGCAGCGTCGACGTGATCATCGCCGGCGGGATGGAGAGCATGACCAACGCACCCTACCTGCTCCAGAAGCATCGTTCGGGCGCACGGCTCGGCCACGATCGCGTGATGGACCATATGTTCCTCGACGGGCTCGAAGATGCCTATGAGCCGGGCAAGGCGATGGGCGTGTTCGCCGAGGAGACCGCGGGCGAATATCAGTTCACCCGCGCCGCGCAGGACGATTATGCGATCGCCTCGCTCACCCGCGCGCAGGCCGCGCAGCAGAGCGGTGCGTTCGATCGCGAGATCGTCGCGGTCGAGGTGAAGGGGCGCAAGGGCGTCGAGACGATCGACAAGGACGAGCAGCCGCTGAAGGGCGACGCGAGCAAGATCCCCACCCTCAAGCCCGCCTTCGTCAAGGACGGCACGATCACCGCCGCCAACGCCTCGTCGATCTCCGACGGCGCCGCCGCGCTGGTGATGACGCGCGAGAGCGTCGCCGCGGCTAAGGGATTGAAGCCCGTCGCGCGGATCATCGCCACCGCGGCACATGCCCACGCCCCCGCGCGCTTCACCACCGCCCCGGTCAATGCGATCGAAAAGGCGCTGGCAAAGGCCGGGTGGAAGGCGAGCGAGGTCGATCTGTTCGAGGTCAACGAGGCGTTCGCCTGCGTCTCGATGATCGCGATGCACGATCTCGGGATCGATCACGCCAAGGTCAACGTCAACGGCGGCGCGACCGCGCTGGGCCACCCGATCGGCGCCTCGGGCGCGCGGATCATCGCCACGCTGATCGCGGCGCTGCAGAACCGCGGCGGCAAGAAGGGCGTCGCCTCGCTGTGCATCGGCGGCGGCGAAGCGACCGCGGTCGCGCTCGAACTGATCGACTGAACGGATGCGGGCCGGGGACGACCCGGCCCGTTTTTCAGGCTGCCCTCTCAACCGTTCGCCCTCAGCTTGTCGAAGGGCTGCCCTTCTTCATCGGAAGAAAGTGCAGGGCTTCGACAAGCTCAGCCCGAACGGATCGAGGCTAAAGTTCAAACCTTCGCCCGGAACGGCGTGAAATCGGTATGGCGGTCGAACACATCGACCCCCTCGCGTCGCTTGAGGAAGCCGACCACCGCATAAGTGAACGGGGTCAGCAGCACCTCCCACGATACCTTGAGCACGAACTGGCTCAACATCACCATCAGCATCGCCTGCACCGGCCAGTCGGGCGCGCCGAAGAAGGCGAGCGGGTAGAAGATCAGGCTGTCGACCCCCTGCCCCACCACCGTGCTGCCGATCGTGCGGGTCCAGAGGTGCTTGCCCTCGGTCCAGATCTTCATCTTGGCGAGGACGAAGCTGTTGGCGAATTCTCCCGCCCAGAAGGCGCAGATCGACGCGGCGACGATCCGCGGCACCTGCCCGAACACGCTCTCATAGGCGGCCTGCCCGGTCCAGCCGACATCGGGGGGCAATTTCACCACCACCCACGACATGAAGACCATGAACAGCATCGCGCCGAACCCGGCCCAGATGCAGCGCCGCGCGCGGGCATAGCCATAGACCTCGGTCAGCACGTCGCCGAGCACATAGCTCACCGGAAAGAACAGGATGCCTGCGCCGAACGGCCACGGCCCGATCCACGGCAGATCGATCACCGCGCGCTTGCCCGCGCCGATCACGTTCGACAGCAGCAGGATCGTGACGAACGCCGCCATCACGAAATCGAAATAGCGGAAATGCCCGCCGCTCACCGCCTGCGCGTCCACCGCCCGCAGCGGTTCGTTTTCGCCCCCGTTCATAACGACATGATGCAACCAGTTTCGCTGGCCCGCAATCCGCGCTAGGCGCATCCGCACGCGCCCGTAGCTCAGTTGGATAGAGCACGAGCCTTCTAAGCTTGGGGTCGCAGGTTCGAATCCTGCCGGGCGCGCCATCTCAATACCGTTTAACCTTCGCACCATCGCTGGTCAGACGTCGCCACACGCATCAAATCTCGTAACAATGTCTCGCTAAACGCAACAGAATCTTCTTGCCAACGTCACCCCATAAACATAACATGTTAAGCGAATGGAGGCATATTCGCATGAGTGGAACGATTGAAGCCGCCAAGCCCGGCGAGATGACCGGTGGGCAGGCGTTGGTTGCACAGTTGATCGTCGAGGGCGCGAAGGACATTTTCGCGATCCCCGGCATCCAGCTCGACTGGGCGGTGGACGCGATCCGCCAGCGCTCGAACGAGCTTCGGCTGATCGTCCCGCGCCACGAACAGGCGACTTCCTATATGGCGGACGGCTATGCCCGCACCACCGGCCGCGAGGCGGTGTGCATGGTCGTGCCGGGGCCGGGGATGCTCAACGCGCTTTCCGGCATCGCCACCGCTTATGCGTGCAACGCGCCGGTGCTGTTCATCGTCGGGCAGATCCCGAGCGACACGATCGGCGCGCACCACGGCATGCTCCACGAAATCCCCGACCAGAGCGGGGTGCTCAAGGCGATGACCAAGTGGCACGGCATCGCCAAGACCCCGGCCGACATCCCCGGGCTGGTGCATGAAGCGTTCGTGCAGCTGCGCAGCGGCACCCCGCGCCCGGTCGCGCTCGAAGTGCCGCCCGATGTGCTCCAGTCGGCCGGGGTGGTGACCTTGCTGCCGCGCGCCGAGCGGGTGCGGCAGGCACCCGCCGCCGAGGCGATCGCGCAGGCGGCCGAGGCGCTCACCAAGGCGCGGCATCCGGTGATCTGCGCCGGCGGCGGCGCGGTGGCGAGCCAGGCGACCGCCGAGATCCAGGCGCTCGCCGAGCGGCTGCAGGCGCCGGTGGTGATGACCGAGGCGGGCCGCGGCTTGATCGACGATCGCCACCCGCTCGCGCTGATCGGGCTCGGCGGGCGCGCGGTGCTGCCGCACGCCGATGTCGTGCTGGTCGCGGGCAGCCGCTTCCTCGACGGCACCGCCACGCCGACCGACAAGCGCGACGGCGTGACCTATATCTATCTCAATACCGATCCCAACCATATGGGCGCGCCGCGCGCCGCGGGGATCGTGCTCGAGGGCGATGTGCAGGAAGGCGCGCGCGCGCTGCTCGCGGCGATCGGCACGGGCGAGGCGCCGGCGGCGACCGACCGTATCGCCAAGGTCAAGCAATGGTGCGCACAGCAGATCGAGGCGATCCGCCCGCAGCACGATTATGTCCAGGCGCTGCGCGGGACGATGGCCGATGACGATATCCTCGTCAGCGAGCTGACCCAGGTCGGCTATTATTCGAACATCGCCTTCCCGGTTTACGGGCCGCACCGCTTCATCACCCCGGGCTATCAGGGGACGCTGGGCTACGGCTTCAACACCGCGCTCGGCGCAGCGCACGGCAACCCCGACCGCCGCACCGTCTCGCTCAACGGCGACGGCGGGTTCAGCTGGGGGATGCAGGAGTTGGCGACCTTGGCGCGCGACCAGTTCAACCTCTCGGTGGTGGTGTTCGTCGACGGCAAGTTCGGCAACGTCCAGCGCATCCAGCGCCGCGTGTTCGGCGCGGAATTCGGCACCGATGTCGCAAGCCCGGACTTTGCGCTGCTCGGCCAGGCTTACGGCCTGCCGACGGTGGTGACCGACTCCCCCGAGGGTCTCGCCGAGGCGCTGCGCGACGCCAAGCAGCGCGGCGGCCCGGCGCTGATTGCGGTGAAGGTGGGCGAGATGCCGAGCCCGTGGGCGCTGATCCACCCGTTCGTGCCCTCGCCGGTGCCGGTGCCGCCGAACCCGCTCGGCGAGCCCGCCTGATCGCGCACCCCAGCGAACGAAAAGGCCCGATCCGGGATGCCGGATCGGGCCTTTTCTTTGTCTCTTAACTCCCCTCCCTTGTGAAGGGAGGGGAGCCAGAACGTTTCACCCCGCCTGCCCCGCCAGAAACCGCCGCCGCGCGCGCATCAGCATCACGCTGAGCCCCAGCGACACTGCCATGATCACCGGATAGCAAGCGACGATCGCCCAGACGATCCCGAGCCGCCCGCCGATCATCTCCTCCCCGACGAAGGCGAACACCGCCGACCCGATCGTTTGGCCGAGGAAATTCTGCGCGAGATTGAACAAGGCGACGATCTTGCCGATGTGGTTGCCCGGCGTGATCTCGGTGAGGATCGCGAACGCCGCGACCGGCATCGATCCGATCAGCAGATTGGCGAGCGCGAGGCAGATCCACACCCCCGTCGTCCCCTGCGCGAGGAACATCCCGACCACCGGCACGATCTGCAGCACCTGCAGCGCGATCGAGATCTTGAGGATCGCGTCGCGGTCGCCGGCGAGCGCGCGGCGGTCGATCACGAAGCCCGCGCCGAGCGCGCCGATCGCCGAGCAGATCAGCGCGATCGTCCCCGCGGTCGGCCCGACCACCTCGGGCGGCAGGCCATGCTGGCGCTCGATCGCCGGGGCGAGCCACGCGCTCCACCCGGTATTGGCGAGCGACCACAGGATCATCGCGCTGAACAGCAGGACATAGAGCCCGGCATGGCCGCGCATATGGCGCAGCGACTCCTTGAAGCCCGCGTTTTCCGAGGCGTCGGTATCGACATCCACCCGGCGCGGCTCGCGGAACAGGAAGATCGCGAGGCCGAGGCACAGCCCGATCAGCCCCGGCACGACCATCGCGAACTGCCACGGCTCGATGCTGCCGAGGATCGGAATCCCGTGCGTCCCGCCCGATTTGGCGAAGCCGTAGAGCGCGCCGCCGATCACCAGCGCCAGCGCCGATCCGACCAAAGGCGCGGTGGTGTAAACCGCGAGCGGCCAGGCGCGGCGCTGCGGCGGGAAGCTGTCGCGGATCATCGACATCGCGCACGGCTGCAGCGCCGCCTCGCCCACCCCCAGCCCCATGCGGCTGACGAACAACATGCGATAGGAGGAGGCGAAGCCGGAGAGCATCGTCATCCCCGACCAGCCGACCACCGCCGCGCCGAGCACGGTACGGCGGTTGAAGCGATCGGCGGCGAACCCCATCGGGATGATCGCGAGGCTGTAGAGCGTTGCGAAGGCGGCGCCTTCGAGCAACGCGATCTGGACGTCGCTGATCCCGAGCGAGGCGCGGATCGGATCGACCATCGATCGCATCATGTTGCGATCGATGAACGAGAGGACGAACAACAGGGTCAGATAGGAGAGCAGCAGCCACGGCCGGGAGCCACGCGGATAGGCGCTATCGTCGGCAGCGCTCCCGCCCGCGCCCGCGCGCCCGATCGCCATGCCTGCCATCCGCCCACTCCTGCCTCATCGCCCCGTACCGACGCAGCAAGCGCGGCACGATATACGCAACTTCGTCTCGTTATACGATATAGATAACATGTTATCTGTGCAAACGGTATCGGCATTTCCGAGGAGGTTGAGCGCGCTTCACCTCATCCGTCATTCCCGCGAAGGCGGGAATCCATTCTGGCTGGCCTCACGACTCTTGCCCCGGCCTGCGCGAATGGATTCCCGCCTCCGCGGGAATGACGGTTAAGAGGAAAGCGCTTCCCTCAATCCCGCCCGCGCGCGGGCTCGTCCGGCGCGAACCCGCCGAGCGCGTCGCGGAACGCGGCGAGTTCGGCCATCAGCCGCTCCAGCCGCTCTTCGCCGAATGCCTTGCGGTAATTCTGCACCAGCACGCGGGTATGCTCGGCGGTGCGGTTGACCAGCGCACGCCCGGCGTCGCTGATCGCGATGATCGAGCGGCGCTTGTCCTGCGGATCGACATCGCGCGCGATCAGCCCGCGCTCGCCGAGCTCCTTGAGGATCCGCGTCACGCTCGGCCCGTGGAGCATCGCGCTCGCCGCGAGCGCCGCGATATCAAGCCGCCCCTCGTCGCTCAGCACGCGCAGCACGCGCCATTGCTGCTCGGTGACGTCAGCGGCGCGCAATTTGGGGCGGATGGGCGCCATCGTCGCCTCGCGCGCGGCGAGCAACAGACCGGCGATCGACTGCCGATACGGCGGCAGGCCAGAGATTTCGTCGTCAGACATCGGCGACGTGCATCGCATAAACCGATCCGCGCGGCAAAACGTCAGCCTCCCTGCCCAACCAGTCGGTTGCGCAGCACCCCGATCCCTTCCACCTCGAGTTCGACGACATCGCCGTCGTCGAGGAAGGTCAGGCTTTCATAGCCGCAGCCGTCGCCGACGGTGCCCAGCCCGATCAGGTCGCCGGGATGCAGCGTTTCGTCGCGCGAGATATAGGCGATCGTCGCCGCGATCGAATGCTGCCCGCCGCCCGACGAGGTGCGCACCTTCTCCACCCCGTTGACGCGCGCGATCATCGTCAGCGCCTCTGGGTCGGCGATCTCGTCGGCGGTGACGATGCACGGGCCGATTACATTGCCGGTATCGAAATCCTTGCCCTTGGCCGGGCCGAAGCGGAACTGTGTCTCACGCGACTGGATATCCCGCGCCGAAAAATCGTTGAAGATCGTATAGCCGAACACCGCGTCGAGCGCATTTTCCGGGGTGAGGTCGCGCGCGGGGCCGCCGATCACCACGCCGAGCTCCAGCTCGTAATCCATCAGCTTCGCCGCGCGGGGGCGGATCACCTCCGCCTCGGGGCCGACGACGCTCATCGGATTGCCCTTGTAATAGAGCGGCTGCTCGTACCACACCGGCGGAATCTCGAACGCGCCGGCGGCGCGGAACTTCTCCAGCGTCGCAGCGGGATCGGGGGTGGCGCTGGCGCGAAGCTGCATCGCGGCGGCGATCGCCTGACGCACATGCTTCTCGTAATTGCCGCAATCGCGGATCTGCGTCGGGCGCGGCAGCGGGGCGAGCAAGGTCACCTCGCCAAGCGCGATCGTGTCGCCCGCATCGGCGAGCGCCGCCGCGATCCGCGCCAGCCCGGCGCGACCGGCGGTAATTACCGCGAGCATGTCGCCCAGCATTTCACCGCCGTCGCGCGCGGTCGCCGCGGCGATATCGAACACGCGATCGTCGCCGACCAGCACGCCGGGGCGCGCTTGCCCCTCATGATTGCGGAAAGTCACCAGCTTCATCGCTCGCTCCCTGGAACGGAAAACATAAACCCCGTTCGGGCTGAGCGTGTCGAAGCCCTGCACTTTCTTCCGATGAAGAAGGGCAGCCCTTCGACAAGCTCAGGCCGAACGGGGAAAGGTGGTCGCGACACTCTCAGCCGCGCGCCCCGCGCAATTGATCGACCAGCCCGACGACATCGCCCGGCAGCGCATCGCCGCGCCAGCCGACATGCAGGTCGGGCCGCGACACCAGCAAGGCATGACGATAGACCGCGGTACGCTCGTCCGGCGCGATATCGAGCAGCTTGAGCGGCATCCCGGCCGCGGCCGCCGCCTGCTCCAGCGGCGCCACGTCGATCGTCGAATCGAACCGCAGCAAGGTATAGTCCGCCCCGAAGTCGTCGTAAGCGGAATTGCCGTTGCGGCGCCAGAAATGCGGGGTGCGGCACCCCGGCACGGTCGATTGCTCGAAGCCGGCCATCGAATAGCCCGGCTGCTGCTCGCCGTCGTAGGCGATAATGGGCGAATCCGGGTAAAAGTACCCGAAGTTCAGCCCGCCGCAGCAATATTGCTGGACGTTGAGCGCATAGACCTGCGCGCCCAGCGCCGCCCGCGCGGCTTCGCCCTCGGCGCCGTCATGCTCGACCGCCTCGGGCACCGCGCGACGATGCGCGATCGCGCTCAGCGCGTGGTTCATCGCGAAATGCGACACCTGCTCGGTGATCGGCAGCCGCTCGGCTTCATAAGCGTCGAGCAGATGCGCCCCGCCCCAGCCGTTGACCGTCGCCGCGAGCAGCCACGTCAGGTTCATCGCGTCGGCGATCCCGGCGTTCATCCCGAAGCCGGCATAAGGCACCCACAGATGTGCGCTGTCGCCGCAGATGAAGATACGGCGATCGCGGAACTTGTCCGCCACCAGCCGGCGGCCGATCCAGTCCTCCTTGCTGATCACCTCATAATTGAAATCGTCCCCGACGCCGAGGATCGTGCGGATCGACGCATCGCGATCGATCGCGTCGAAATCCTCCTCATGCTCGTAGAGGTAATTGTGGATCAGCCAGGTCTCGCGCCCGTCGATCGCCACGGTATTGCCCGAGCGGCGCGGGTTGAGCGACAGGTTCATCCAGCCGGGGCGCCCCTGCATCATCTCGAGCAGCCTGGGCGCGCGGATATAGGTCGATTGCACGCGCTGGACGACCGCATCGCCCGACAGTTTCGCGCCGATGATCGAGCGCACGCGCGACCGTCCGCCGTCGCAGCCGACCAGATACAATGCGGTCAGCGTCTCGGTCGCCCCGCTCGGCAGATCGCGCACGTTGACGGTCACCCCGGCATCGTCCTGCGTCGCCTCGATCAATTCGGTCCGGTTGCGGATCGTGATCAGCGGATGCGCCGCGGCCTGCGCGAAGATCAACGGTTCGAGATAGATCTGGTTGATCCGGTGCGGCGGCTCCGGGGTCGGCCACCAGGTATCGGGCCCGGCGAAGTCGGTCCAGCGCTCCGCACGCGCGGGGATCGCGATGCGGGTGATTTCATGCCCCCGCGTCACGCTGGTGCGATAGACGCAATCGTTGGGATAATCCGCTGGCAGCCCGGAATCGCGCACCACGTCGGCGAAACCGAGCCGGCGGAACGCCTCCATCGTGCGCGCCGCGACATGATTGCACTTCACGCTCGGCGGCTCGCCCGCCTGCCGCGTCTCGACGATCGTCGAGCGCACCCCGCGTCGCGCGAGATCGAGCGCGACGACCAGCCCGACCGGGCCGGCGCCGCTGATGATGACCTGCGTATCGGTCGCCATCACTGCCACGCCACGAATGCGCACGACGATCCGGTGCCGCCCTCGGTGCGGTAGAGCGTCTGATAGTCGATTTCGGTCATCTTGAGCCCGGCGTGGCGCATCGCCGCGGAGGTCGCGATCCAGCTCTTGCACTCGGAGGTGCCGGCCATCAGCTCGTTCTGCGGAATCGCGGAGAGCGTCGCCTCGTCGTCGCTGGCGAGCGCATTGAGGAATTTGCGATCCCATTCGGGGTCGACCACGAAATGCGTCAGCCCGCCGGTGGTAAGCACCGCGACGCGCGCATCGCTGTCCCACGCCTCGATCGCGCGGGCGACCGCCCCGCCAAAGGCATAGCAGCGCGCGGCGGACGGGCTGTTGTCATAATACCAGCAATTCACGTCGACCGGGACGTTGGGCTTCACCAGATCGCGCAGCACGTTCTTGTAGAGGAAGCCGTAAGCGTGCGGCAGGCCGTACATCAGCGACTTTTCGTTCACCACGGTCGGCTTCTCGTGGCACAAAGTCACGTCGAACCCGCTCTCGCGTACCAGATGCCGCGCGATATGCTGGCCGAACGCGCGATCGCCCGGGAAGGCGACCCGTTCGTCGGGGAGATGGCCGTGGTCGGAAAGTTCGATCCCGATCGGCAGCCGCGCATTCTGCTCAGCCGTGCGCGGCAAATTGGGCAGTTCGTCGGTCGCGATCACCGCGAACGAGGGCACGATCTCCGAGAAGAATTCGTGCTGATCGTTGCCGATCATCACCACCACATCGGGATCGACCGCGCGGAACATGTCGTGGAGCCGGTCCATCGCCGCGAACGACGCTTCGAGCGCGGCTCGCCGCGTTTCGAGCGCGAGCCGATCGCCGATATTCTCGCCCGCGCGCTGCGCCGCCAGCTCGGCATAGGGCAGCTTACGCCCATGGAACCACAAGGGCACGCCGTCCTTGCGATCGCGGTCGCCGCGGAGATCCCAGTCCTCCGCCATCGTATGAAGCTGCGGCGTATGCGCGCAGCCGATCCCGAGCACTATCTTGGCCATAAATCCTCTACACGCAGACCTTTACCACCGTCATGCCAGGCTCGACCCGGCATCCAGAGCCACAAACATCATCGCTCGTTGCCCTGGATGCCGGATCAAGTCCGGCATGACGGCAGAGGTGTTACCGGTGGTGATCAGGAACCGACCGAAATACGGTTGGACAGCCGGCCCAGCCCGTCGATCTCCACATCGGTCAGCTTGCCGTCATAGAGATTGAGGTAGGTGCCGATATTGCCGCGCGGATGCTTCTCGGTGCCCTTGGAGGCGGTGCCGGTGTGGAGGCAGTCGCCCACTTCCATCGTGAACCACTTGCTGGCTTCCGAAATCACCCGCTCGACCGGAAAGAAATAGTTCGCGGTGCTGTCGTCGGCATAGCATTCGCCGTCGATATAGCCGCGGACGCGCAGCGCGTTCGGGTTGGGGATCTCGTCCTTGGTGGTGAGCCACGGGCCCATCGCCGCAAAGGTATCCGCGCCCTTCGACTTGCTGTGATAGATGAACAGCAAATAGGTGTCCTCGCCGCCCTCGAACTTCGGGCGCCACGCCAGATGGTGCGGCTTGATCACTTCGGGGCGCTGCTTCAGCGCGATCGAATCCTGCGAGAATTTCACGCCGCTCGCGGTGACGTCATTGGTCAGCGTATAGCCGAAGACGTAATCGAGGGCGTTTTCCGGGGCGACGTTCTTCGCGGTCTTGCCGAACACGATGACGGGTTCGGGCTCGGGGATCGACTGGCCGTGATCCTTGAGTAGCTCGATCGACTTGTTGTGGCCGGTCAGCGCCGAGCGCCCCTTGGTGAAGAACATCGGCGCGGTCATCGGCTTGACCGCATATTGGTTGAGATTGTTGTTGTTGACCGCGCAGCCGAGGATCTTCGACGGGCGCGGGTTGGGCGCCATCCAATCGGCGTTGGCGAGATCGATCACCGGCAAGCGCCCGGCGACCGCCGCCTCGATCGCGGCGGCAGCGCTGTCGAGCCCAGCATTGCCGGCCTCGATCAGATCCTCCATCCACGCGAAATCGAGCGCGACCGCTTTGTCGTCCGCAACCCGCGCGATCACCGTCGGCTTGCCGTTAATCCTGATCGTACCGAGCTTCATGTCACTCTCCTGCTTTGCTGCGAGCGCCCGTTTGGGGGAGCGGTCAGATGGTGTGTTCGGCGTCGGCGGGGATCATCCCCATCGCCACCTGGAATTCGCGTTTGACGGCTTCGGGCTGCCCCACCTGATGCGGGTAGTGCGGCTGGTTGAAGCGGTAGGCGAGCTTCTTCCCCAGCGCCCAGCTCTCCTCGAGCGTCATCGAGGTGGTGAAGATCTCGCGATGCTTGATCGGCAGTTCGACGCATTTGTTGCGCTCGGCGTCGCGGATCAGCCCCTTGGGGTCGCGCCCCTCGGCCACCGCCTTCATATTCTCGTCGAACGAGCGCCGCAGCATGACGATGCCGAGATCGCTCTGCCCGAGATGCTCCTCGGTGCGATCGGCGATGACGCCCTGCCCGGCCCAGGCGACGATATCCTGGTTGAGCACATGGCTGGTGATCCAATTGTCCTCGGCATCCTTCACCGGCCCCTTCCAATAGGGCACGCGCTGCTGGACATAGGGCTCCTGCCCGACCGGCACGCGGTGGAACATCCAGGTGATGCTCAGCGTGTTCTCGTCATCCACCGGGATGCGCCATTCGATATGGTCGCCGAGGAAGAAGGCGTTGGGCCACAGAGCGGTCGAGCCGACCGTCCAATGCTGGCTGTCCTTGTCGGTATCCTCGCGGACGCGGCGATAGATGTGCCCGAACTCGAATTCGTCGAACTTCAGCTCGAGATGCTTCGGGCCGTAGCTGCCGTCGCCGGCCAGCCGCGAGGTCCAGTTGCGGTGCATCCATTCGAAATGCACCGGATCGAGGCTGTTCTCCTGGCATTGGAACCAGTTGCACGGCACATCGGCATAGACGACCTGGCGGAAGCCATTGTCCCAGGTGAAGGGTTCCCAATTGGGCACCAGCGGCGCGGGATCGGGGCCCATATAGGCCCATAGCATCCCCGCCTTTTCCTCGACCCGATACGCCTTGGTGCGGATCTTGTCGCGAAAGCGCGCCTTGGGGTTGGCGATATCCTCGAACGGCTGTTCGAGGCATTTGCCGTCGGTAGCGAAGCACCAGCCGTGATAGCTGCAGCGCAGCCCGTCTTCCTCGATGATGCCGAACAGCATGTCGGCGCGGCGATGCGGGCATTGCCGGTCGATCAACCCGTAGCTGCCGTCGCCGGCGCGGAAAGCGACGAGCGATTCGCCCAGCAATTTCACCGGCTTGATCCCAAGCTCGTCGATCTCTGCGGTCGCCGCGAAAGGATGCCAGTAGCGGCGCAGCAATTCGCCCATCGGCGTTCCCGGGCCGACGCGGGTCAATCGCTCATTCTGTGCCGGACTAGCCATTTTCCTCCTCTCCCAGCGGTCGAAAATCCCTGTCGCCGCGCTATCGCCCGGTATCGACATCCGCAACAACGAGGTCTATTTGTTGCGTATGTCGCAACAACTCGAGTCCGAAACCCGCGATCGCGACCCGCGCCGGCAGGCGCCGACCGCCGGGCTGGGCAAGATCGAGGCGGTGGCCACGGCGACCGCGATCATCGATTTCCTCGCCGAGCGCGGCAGCAAGGTCGGGGTGCAGGATGTCGCGACGATGCTCGGCATCACCAAGTCGCGCGCCTCGCGGCATCTCGCCAATCTCGAACAATTGGGGCTGGTCGGGCGGCAAGGCAGCCGCGGCTATGAGCTCGGCTGGCGGCTGGTGCGCTGGGGGCATATCGCCGCGGCGCGGCTCGACCTGGTGGCGATGCTCGACGATTATCTCGTCGCCTTGGGGCGCGAGGTCGGGCTGACCGTCTTGCTGTGCACCGATGCCGGCGGCGACGCGGTGGTGGTGCGATCGATCCCCGCGCCGCAGGCGATCCATATCGACGTCAAGCCCGGGCTGGTGCTTAGCCTGCCGCATTCGCCCTCGGCGCGGATCGCCTTCGCCTTCCAGTCACGCGAGCGGCGCGAGAAACTGCTCGGCCATCTGTGCGAGCGCGAAACCGATTTCCGCATCGCCGATCGCGCCGAATTCATGACGCAGATCGCCGATATCCAGCGGCATTACGTCTGCTGGACGCGCGACAAGTTCAACCTCGGCCACGGCGCGGTGGCCGCGCCGGTGTTCGATCAGGACGAGGAATTGCGCGCAGTCGTCACGGTGATGATCCCCAGTTCCGAACTCGGCGAGCGCGGCCCGCCGCGGCCGCTGATCGAGGCGCTGCTGCGCTGTTGCGCCTTGTGCTCGCAGCGGCTCAATTCGCGGTTCCAGTTTCCGACCGGCTAACGTCATCCCAACAGCTCACGTCACCCCAGCGTAAGCTGGGGTCTTGTGCCGCAGGCGCCGCCCCTGCTGCCTGAAATCACAGCTTGCGCTGGGATGACGGAGTGGTGACGGCACGAAGGCCGCAAGCGCGAGCGCCTGCGGCCTGAGACCCCAGCCTGTGCTGGGGGGGGACAGATTCCCCGCCGGTTTCCCGGCGGGGCCTTTGTCAGAACTTGTAGCCGAGTTGCACACCCACGGTGCGCGGCTGGGCGACCAGCGTCTGGTACGGGGTCACCGTGTCGGCGATCGAGTTGATGTTCGCCCGCTTGTCGAGCAGGTTGCGGACATAGACCCCGGCATTCCACTTGTCCTGATGCGCCAGCGTGATCGCGGCATTGACCAGGGTGAACGCCTGCGGCGCCATCAGGTTAAACTGCGGGCGATAGTCCATATAGGCATATTTGCCGCGATGCTGGGCATCGACGCGCAGCTCGACCGAATTGTCGCCGCTCAGGTTGACGGTATACGCCGCCGAGCCGTTGAGCGTGAAGGTCGGGGTATTGGCGAATTGCGTCCCCGCCACCGGCGAGCCCGAGATCGCCGGCTGGTCCTTCAGCCACTTGGCCTTGAACACCGTGCCGCTCGCGGTCAGCTCCAGCCCGCGCACCGGGCGCGCGGTCAGGTCGAACTCGACCCCCTGCGACCGCGCGCACAGACCCGAGCAATTGAGGATGCCCGAGAAGGTGCCGTTGAAGAAATCGCCCGAGATCTGGGTGTTGTACCAATTGACCCGATAGAGCGCGATATTGAACTGGAGCGCGCGATTGAACCAGTCGGTCTTCGCGCCGGCCTCGAAGTTCCAGGTGTAATCCGGGCCATAGGACGGCGGCAGTTCGGGGATCACGCGAACGATCGTGCCGCCGGCGCGATAGCCCTGCGACGCCGAGGCGTAGAGCATGATGTCGCGCGTCGGCTTATAATCGGCCTCGAACTTGTAGATCGCCTTGCTTTCGGTGCTGCGCACATCGTCCGGCGCCCCCGCGGTGCCGAGCCGCAGGAACGGCACGATCGAGGTGGCGATGTCGTGCCGCTTGTTCTGGAACACGCGGATACCGCCGAGGATCGAGAATTTGTCGGACAGTTTGAGCGTCGCTTCGCCGAAGCCCGCCCATTGCGTCAGCTTGAAATCGCCCGCGCGCTCATACCAGACGGGGTTGGCGAAGATCGGATTCCCGGTGGTGAGATCGACATCGACGAAGCTGTTGTTAATCTTCGTCGTGCGGTTCTGATAAATCCCCCCGACGATGAAGTTGAGCGGCCCGTCGAAATTGGTCGCGAGGCGCAGTTCGGAATTCCACATCGTCAGCTCCTGCGCGGAGCGGAAGGTGATCGCCTTGGGCAAGGTGATCGGCGGGAATGCGCCGATGCTCTGCAGGAAGCCGAAGAACAGCGGCAGCCCCTGCTGGTCGGTGAAGCTCTCGTTGCGGCGACGCTGATAGGATTGCGTGAAGGTCAGCGTCATATTGTCGAACTGATGTTCGAGCGTCAGCCCGGCGAGGATCGACCGGTCATGATAAGGCTCGCGGCTCTGCGTCCTGGACTGCAGATCGCCCGCGCCCGGCAGCGCCACGCCGCCGATCACCGACGGGCGCGACCAGACATAGCCCTGCCCGTTGGATTTCAGATCCTGGACATAGAGCTGGGTCGTCGCGGTGGTGTTCGGCCCGAGCTGATAGGTGCCGTTCCAGCGGAAGCCCCAGGTGTCGGCGCTGTTGAAATTATCCTTGCGGTAGGACGTGTTGTCGATGAACCCCGGGGTGTGGATGCCATAGCCGACGATGCGGAAGGCGACCGAGTCCCCCAGCGGCACGTTGATCATGCCCTTCACCGCATAACCGGCCTGCCCGTGGTTGACGAGCGACCCGTCGAGATCGATGCGGCCCTCGGTCACGTTGAGCTTGGCCGGGTTGGACAGCACACGCACCACACCGGCGAGCGCCGACGAGCCGTAGAGCGTGCTCTGCGGGCCGCGCAGCACTTCGACGCGCTGGACGTCGTACATCAGGAAATCGGTCTGGCGGCCGCCCGAGCTCGCGGCGCTGTCGCCGGTGCCCGCGGTCGGCATGTTGTCGTAATAGAGGCCGACGGTGGATTCGCCCGCGCCGACGAGGCCGCGGATCATCAGCGTGTTCTGCCCCGGGCCGGCGTTGATCACGTTGAGCCCGGCGATGTTGCGGGTCACCTGCTCGATATCGGTGATCTGGCGCTTGACCAGATCGTCGGAGGTGATCACGCCGATGCTGGTCGGCGTATCCTGCAGCTTCTGCTCGCGCTTGTTGGCGGTGACGATCACATCGGGGATGCCGCCATTGTCGGCCGAGGCGACGGCCGCCTGATCGGCTTCGGCAGCGGGCGCCGCCAGCGCCTGCATCGGCACCGCGCCGAGAATCGCCGCCATCACCACCGAGGGCGCGGCCATCGCAACATTCACTTTCATCTTACCCACCTTGTCCCCTCCCAAAACCAACCGGATAGCCGCGCAGGACTCACTCGGCACCGATTTAGATAACATGTTATCCTTGCCCCGTTCCGGCGCAACGCGCTTAGTGGATTTGTTGCGAGGAGTGAAACAATGGCACGGAACCTGAAACGGCCTGGATCCGGTAATTCCCTCTGCTCCCCCCTCCCTCTTGAAGGGAGGGCCGGGGGTGGGTGGGTATGAGGCGCGCGTAACGGTATCCCCGCAGGCCAACCCACCCCCGACCGCTCGCTTGTTCAAGGGAGGGGAGAAGAAGACGCCAGACACGCGCGGAACTGGCGCAGCCCGCCCCACAGCAGCAAGGTCGCGATCGGCCCGACGATCGCCGCGGCGATCGCCAGCGACAGATGCAGCGCGCCTTCGTCACGGAGCACATAATCGCCGATCAGCGCCGGCAGCACCGGCCCCAAGGTCACCGCGAGGATGCCCACCGTCAGCCCGAACACCGCGCTCAACTGCGCGCGCATGTTGTTCGGCGCGATCATCTGGATGGCCGAGGGGATCAGCACCGGGACGAACCCGCCGAGGAACTTGATCGGCCACAGCATCGCCGCCATCGCCCAGGCAACCGGCAACAGCGGCATGATCGTCGCGGCGACGCCCATTCCCGCGGCGGCATAGGTCGCCAGCCGGAGGCACGCATCGCCCTGCCCGCGCGCGATCATCCGGCTCGAAAGCCACCCCGCCGAAAGCATCCCGAGCGGCCCGGCGGTCAGCGAGGCGAGCCCGTTGACGTGCCCGGTCTGCGCGACGTTCCAGTGGAAGGTGCGGATGAACAGCTCGGGATACCAGGCGTCCATATAGCTCATGATCGCGAGCATCGCCGATCCGAGGAACAAGGCGATCGACATCGCCGGCCAGCGCGCGAGAAAGCGCCAGATGCGCGCCAGCGAGAAACTTGCGGCCGCGCCCTTGGCATCGCCGCGGCGCCGCGGCTCGCGCAGGGTCGAAACCCATAAAGCGACGAGCAGCCCCGGCGGGCCGATCACCAGAAACACCGCATGCCACGAGCGGATCGTGCCGAGCAGCGGCACCGTCACCTGCGGGGTCTGCGCCACCGCCGCCACCACCGACCCGCCGAGGATCAGCGCCAGCCCGGCGCCGATATAGATGCCGACCGAATAGAGGCTCATCGCGCGCGGCAGCCGCTCGCGATCGAAACTGTCGTTGAGCAGGGAATAGGCCGAGGGCGACAGCGCCGCCTCCCCCACCCCGACGCCGATCCGCGCCGCGAACAATTGCGGAAAGGTCCGCGTGAATGCGCACAAGGAGGTGGCGAGGCTCCACAAGGCGACGCCGCCGGCGATGATCCGCGTGCGCGGATAGCGATCGGCGAGCCACGCGATCGGCAGCCCCATTGCGGTGTAGAACAGCCCGAACGCGCCCCCGGTGAGCAAGGCGAATTGCGTATCGGTGAGGTGCAGGTCCGCCTTGATCGGCCCGACCATCAGATTGAGGATCTGCCGGTCGAGGAACGAGAAGGTGTAAGCGACCATCAGGACGGCGGCGGTGTACCAGCCGTAGCGATAGTCAGCCCGCGTTTCGGGCATCGCGGTCACGCCGCGCGGTCCGCCGCGACGATCGCGGTGCCGGCCGAGAGCCGGACGAGCGGGTCGGCATCGCCGAAGCGGGTGCCGATCGGATCGCCCCCCGCCGCGACGCGCTCGACCTGCCGGCGATAGAGCCGGCGCAGCATCCCGATCCCCTTGTCGGAGGTGACGAGATGCTCCTCCGAATGCGCGGTGATCGCGCCCTGCCCGACCTGCGCCTCATAATCGCCGGGGAGTTCGCGATGCTCCTCTTCGGTCAGTTCGTGCCACAGCTTGCCGTTGAAATGCGAGCGGATGCGCGCGAGCGCGCCGCGTTCGGTGACGCGCCCGGCGGAATAGATGCGGAAACTGGTATCGTCGATCGGCAACACCCAGCCGAGCAGCGAGCATGACCCGACACTCTCCGCGCGCGGATTGGCCACCGCGCGCACCGTCGGCAGCACTGCTTCGGTGATGCGGCGGTGCAATTGCCCCTCGCCCAGATCGCGCGCCTGAATGCTCTGGATGCCGCGCTCGGTCTCCTCGAACACCACCTCGGGCATCAGCGCCATCTGCGCGACGAACTGATTGCCGCTGAAGCTGCCGTGGAGGATCGGCACATGGAACGGGTCCATCACATTTTCGAAATGCTGCAGCCAGTTGCACGGCACGATCGCCGGGCCGCCGCTGCCCAGGCTGGTATCGTCGGCCTCGATGAATTCGCCCGGCGCGAGTTCCTCCAGCACATCGTAACGCGGCAGGAGCGGCATCCGCTCGGGCGGCCCCATATAGGCGAAGATCAGCCCATACAGCTCCTGCACCGGATAACCCGGCTGGCGCACCCGCGCCGCGGTGCGCGCGCCGCCCGCCGGCTCGCACGGCTGTTCGAGGCATTTGCCGTCCACGTCGAACAGCCAGCCGTGATAGCAGCAACGGATCCCGCGATCGTCGACCTTGCCGTAATAGAGCGAGGTGCCGCGATGCGCGCAGCGCTCGTGGAGCAGCCCCGCGCGGCCCTCGCCGTCACGGAACAGCACCAGCCGCTCGCCGAGCGCGGTGACGATGCGCGGGGTACGCGTCGCATCGCTGCTGAGCGCCACCGGGTGCCAGTAGCGCCGCAGCAGCTCGCCCATCGGCGTGCCGCGCCCGACCAGCGTCAACGACTGGTCGAAGGTCGGCGCGGGGAGCGTGTAGGCGCTCAGCATTTCCATCTCACTCTCCTGTAGGATGCCGCTTTAGTGGCGGTTCTAGCTTCTCGTCATTCCCGCGAAGGCGGGAATCCATTGACGCTGTCGTCGCGATTCTATCGCTGAGGCCCGAGTGAATGGATTCCCGCCTTCGCGGGAATGACGAATATCTCTCAGGCCGCGACGCCCAGCCGCTGGATCTTGTGCGCGCCCGTCGCGAGCGCGACATTCTTCGTCTCCATGTAGAAATCGAAGCTCCAGTCGCCGCCGTCGCGCCCGATGCCGCTCGCCTTCACCCCGCCGAACGGGGTGGGCAAATGGCGGACATTCTCGCTGTTGACCCAGATCATCCCCGCTTCGAGCGCATTCGACACGCGCAGCGAGCGGCCGAGATCGTTGGTCCACAAATAGCCGGCGAGGCCATAATCGACCGCATTGGCCTTGGCGATCGCATCGGCCTCGTCATCGAACGGGATCACCGTCAGCACCGGCCCGAAAATCTCCTCCTGCGCGATGCGCATCGAGACATCGGCATTGGTGTAGAGCGTCGGCGAATAGAAATAGCCGTCGCCCGCGATGCGTTCGCCGCCGACCGCGATCGTCGCGCCGTCGGCGGTGGCGATCTCGGCATAGCTGCACACCTTCGACAGGTGCCGCGGGTGGATCAAAGGGCCGACCTCGGTCGCCGAATCGAACGGGTCGCCGACCTTGAGCTGGCGCACCCGCTCGGCGAGCTTCGCGACGAACTGGTCGTGGATCGAGCGCTGGACGAGCAGCCGCGACGACGAGGTGCAGCGCTGCCCATTGAGCGAGTAGATCATGAACACCACCGCATCGAGCGCGCGATCGAGATCGGCGTCGTCGAACACGATCACCGGATTCTTGCCGCCAAGCTCGAAATGGACGCGCTTCAGCGTATCGGCGCCCTGCCGCATGATCGCGCTGCCGGTCTTCGATTCACCGACGAAGGCGATCGCCTTGATATCGCGATGCTCGGTCAGCCGGCGCCCGGTCGTCTCGCCGAGCCCGTTGATCGAGTTGAACACCCCCGCCGGCAGCCCCGCCTCATGCGCGATCTCGACCAGCAGCCGCGCCGAATAGGGCGACCATTCCGCGGGCTTGTGGACCACGGTGCAGCCCGCCGCGAGCGCCGGAGCGATCTTCCACGTCGAGAGCATGAACGGCGTGTTCCACGGCGTGATCACCGCGACCGGGCCGATCGGCGCGCGCGAGGTGACGTTGAGATGCTCCGCCGTCGGCAGCGACTGGCCGTCCGCCGCCGCCGGCGCGCGATCGGCGAAGAAGCGGAAATTCTCCGCCCCGCGCAGCGCCGCCTTGGACATGAAGCGCCACGCCTGCCCGGCATCGAGGCATTCGACCGCGGCGATTTCCTCGGCGCGCGCCTCGATCAGATCGGCGACGCGGTGGAGGATCTGCTTACGCTTGTCGCCCGGGGTCGCCGCCCAGGCCGGAAAGGCGCGCTTCGCCGCCGCCACCGCCGCGTCGAGCTCCGCCTCGCTGGCGTCGCACGCCTCGCCGAGCCGCGCCCCGGTCGACGGGTCGGTCACCGCGAACGACACACCCTCGCCCGCCACCGCGACACCGTCGACGAAATGGCCGAGCGGCTGCCCGGTGAAGGGGGCAATGGCCCCCAAGGCGATCTTCCGACGATCAGGCTGCATGGTCACTCCGCAATTGATTATCGTGTTAAATATATCGCCCGATCGACCGCGTCAAACCCAAAGCGGCGCTTGACGCTTATCATGTTAAATTTTAGACGGCGGGCATGACGACGCATGAGAGGAAGGCATGATCAGCGGGACCGCTTATGGCGTAGCGCTCAATGATCGCGAGCAATTGGCGGGGCTTGGCGAGGCGCTGAACCACGCGCCTTATGGCAAGCCGCCGGTGGCGCCGATTCTCTATGTGAAGCCGCGCAACTGCTTCGCCGCGGCGGGTTCCGCAGTCGCCCTGCCCGACGATATTGCCGAAGTTGCAGTGGGCGCAACTATCGCAATCGAGCGCACGGCGGCAGGTCCACACCTCGCGCGGCTCGCGATCGACCTGTTCGCGCCGCACGCCAGTTTCTACCGCCCCGCGATCGCCGAACGCTGCCGCGACGGCTTCCTCCCGGTCGGCCCGGCGACGGCTGTGCCCGGTACGCCGGAAAATCGCGATCATCCCTCCTCCGTTCGCCCTGAGCTTGTCGAAGGGCGTCCTGTCGCTCGTGAGTTGGGGCCGCCCTTCGACAAGCTCAGGGCGAACGGGGAATTTGCTGTAAGCGATGCCCTTTCCACGATCGAGATCGTCACCGCGATCAACGGCGCCGAACGCCACCGCTGGAGCTTCGCCCGGCTGGTCCGCAGCCCCGAGGTGCTCGCACGCGACATCGCCGACTTCATGACGCTCGCCCCCGGCGACATCCTGTTGTGCGGCATCGCGGGCGACGCGCCGGTCGCACGCGCCGGGGACAGGATCGAGATCACCGCCACCGGCTTCGCGCCGCTTTCCGTCACTTTGGTCGCGGAGCAGGCGCGATGAAGCATGTCCGACTGATCCACGCCGGGCGCGAGCAATGGGGCGTGGTCACCGCCGACGAACAGGCGATCGCGCTGGCCGACGGCACCGCGGTCGGCTGGAGCGACATCACCCTGCTCCCGCCGGTCACGCCGGGGGCAACGATCTTCGCGCTCGGGCTCAATTATGCCGATCATTCGGTCGAGCTCGGCTTCAAGCCGCCGTCGCAGCCGCTCGTTTTCCTCAAGGGGCATAACGGCTTCGTCGCGCACAACGGTGTCTCGCCCAAGCCACGCGACGCCGATCAGATGCATCCCGAATGCGAGCTTGTCGCGGTGATCGGGCGGACCGCGAAGCGCGTGTCGGCGGCGGACGCGCTCGATCATGTCGCGGGCTATACGATCGCGTGCGATTATGCGGTGCGCGAGTTCCTGGAAAATTATTACCGCCCCAATCTTCGCGTGAAGAACCGCGACGCGCTCACCCCGCTCGGCCCGTGGGTGGTCGATGCGGCGGATGTCGGCGATCCGCAGGCGCTGGCGCTCACCACCACCGTCAACGGCGCGACCATTCAATCGGGATCGACCCGCGATATGGTCTTCCCGGTGGCAGAGCTGATCGCGTGGCTGTCGTCGTTCATGACGCTGTCGCCGGGCGACATGATCCTCACCGGCACCCCGCACGGCGTCCATTTCGTCAGCGAGGACGATGCGGTGATCTGCGAGGTCGAGCGTGTCGGCCGGCTCGCGCATCGCATAGGATTGAAGCCATGAGCTTGTATCAGGTCCAGAAATTGCTGTTCGAGCTGAATCGCGATCCCGCGATCCAGCGCGCGTTCGAGGCGGACGGCGGCGCGGTGGCGGATCGCTACGACCTCACCGAGGAGGAGCGCCGCGCCTTGCTCGAGCCCGATATCGGGTTGCTCTACGTGCTCGGGGTCAACGGCCAGATCCTGATGCATTTCGCGGCATTCAAGCAGATCGCCTGGGCCGATTATCTCCAGCGGATGCGCGACGGCGTGCGCATCCACGGCCCGATCCGCGCCGGCGTCTACAAGATGACGACCGGGCTCGATGAAAAGGTAGCCGGCGTATGACCCTCGTTTTCAGCGGCATTTGCAGCCACGGCCCCGGCATCACCGGCCGCGCCGATCTTGCCCCGCCCGAATTGCGCGACCCCTTCTATGCCGCCTATCGCAAGATGGGCGACGCGATCTGCGCGACCGGGGCGGAGGCGCTGATCGTCATCGCCGCCGAGCATTTCGCCAATTTCTTCATGAACAACATGCCGGCCTATGCGATCGGCATGGCGGATCAGTACGAAGGGCCGATCGAGGACCCCGACTGGCTGCGCATCCCGCGCCAGCAGGTACGCGGCGACGCCGATCTGTCGCGCCGGCTGATCGCCGAGGTGCAACAGACGGTCGACGTGGCCTATGCCGAGGAATGGAAGTTCGACCACGGCATCATGGTGCCGCTGCACTTCCTCGATCCGGCGAACGCGCTGACGATCATCCCCGCCAATATCAATTGTCAGGGCCCGCCGCTCACCCCGCTCCACCGCGCCTTCGCCTTCGGCCGCGCGTTGCGCCGCGCCGCCGATGCGGTGCCGCAACGCATCGCTTTGGTCGGCACCGGGGGCATCTCGCACTGGCCGTGCACCCCCGACAGCGGACGGATCAACGAGGCGTGGGACCGCGACTTCCTCGATCGCTGGGCCTCGGCCGACGAGGCGCGGCTGACCGCGTACACCGACGCCGAAACCTATGCCGACGGCGGCCAGGGCGGCTATGAGATCCGCACCTTCATCGCCGCAGCGGCCGCCGCGGGCGGCAAGGGCATTGTCGATTTCTACGCGCCGATCCCGATCTTCAGCACCGGCTGCGTCGTCGGCCGGTCGGAGATCGTGTGATGGCGCACGCCACGGTCGAATGGACCGACAATCTCGACGGCGCATTCGACCGCCACGCTCTGCTGTCGCTGATCGCGGCGGAGATGCGCGAGCGGTCAGGCGGGGTGTTCCCGGTCGGCGGGATTCGCGTCCGCGCAATCCGGCTCACCGACTATGTCATCGCCGATGCCGCCGGCCCCGATGACGCCTTCATCAACATCGACGTGAAGATGGGCGCCGGCCGCGATGCCGCGTTCAAACAGGCGTTCTTCGACCAATTGTTCGCGGCGGTGAAAGCCTTTCTCGGCGATTTGTTCGATCGGCGCCCGCTCGCCCTCTCCCTCTATGTCGAGGAAGCCGAGGGGTGGAAGCACAATACCATCCATCGCCGCCTCGCCGCGCAAAAGTGACGCAAATCATGCCGCTTTCCACCGACCTGATCCAAAGCCTCGCCGACGAGCTGCACATCGCCGAGCGCGACGGCACGCAGATCGCGCAATTCTCGCTGCGCCACCCCGAGATCACGATCGAGGACGCCTATGCCATCCAGCGCGCCTGGACCAGGCGCAAGATCGCCGAGGGACGCACGCCGATCGGCCACAAGATCGGGCTGACCAGCCGCGCGATGCAGCGCTCGTCGAACATCGACGAACCCGATTACGGGCTGCTGCTCGACGACATGCTGTTCCCCGACGGGCGCGATATCCCGATCGACCGTTTCATCGTCCCGCGGGTCGAGGTCGAGCTGGCGTTCCGCCTCAAGCAGCCGCTCCAGGGTCCAAATTGCACGATGTTCGACGTGCTCGACGCGGTGGATTACATCATCCCCGCGATCGAGATCATCGACGCGCGGATCGAGCAGGTCGATCGCGCCACCGGCATGACGCGCAAGGTGTTCGACACGATCTCCGACAATGCCGCCAATGCCGGGCTGGTGCTCGGCGGGCGGCCGATCCGGCCGGGCGACGTCGATCTGCGCTGGGTTTCGGCGCTGATCTATCGCAACGGCGTGATCGAGGATTCGGGGGTCGCCGCAGCGGTGCTCGGCCACCCGGCGCTCGGCCCGGCGTGGCTCGCCAACAAATTGCATCCCTATGGCGAGACGCTCGAAGCGGGCGAGATCATTCTCGGCGGCAGCTTCACCGCGCCGGTGCTGGCACGCGCGGGCGATACTTTCCACGTCGATTTCGGCCCGCTCGGCGCGATCTCGGTGCGCTTCGCATGAGTGCGTTTCGGGAGTGGATCGATGCCGCCCCCGCGCCGCGGCTCGGGCTTTGGCAGGCGCTCGCCTCGCCTTATACCGCCGAGATCTGCGCCACGCTCGGTTTCGACTGGATGCTGTTCGACGGCGAGCACGCGCCGAATACCGCGCAGACTTTGCTCGGCCAGTTGCAGGCGGTGGCGCCCTACCCGGTTCATGTCATCGCGCGGCCGCCGGCGGGCGATGCGGTCAACATCAAGCAATATCTCGATATCGGTTTCGGCACCTTGCTGATCCCGATGGTCGAGAGCGCCGATCAGGCGGCGGCGATCGTCGCTGCCTCGCGCTTCCCGCCGCGCGGCATCCGCGGGGTCGCCAGCTCGACCAGCCGCGCCTCTCGCTTCGGTGCCGAGACGAGCTATCTCGGCACCGCGCACGAGCGCACCGGGATCATCGTCCAGATCGAAAGCGCGGCGGCGCTGGCGGCGGTCGACGAGATTGCGGCGGTCGAGGGGGTCGACGGGCTGTTCATCGGCCCGGCCGATCTCGCCGCCTCGCTCGGCCATCTCGGCAACCCGCTGCACGAGACGGTGCAGGCGGCGATCGACCAGGCCTTTGCCGCGATCCACGCCGCGGGCAAACCCGCCGGCATCTTCGCGCTCGACCCGGAGGATGCCGCCGCGCGGGCGGCGCAGGGCTTCGGCTTCATCTCGGTGGGCACCGATATCGGGCTGCTCGCCAATGGCGGCCGGCGCCTGTTGCAGATGTGCCGGGGTTAACCCCTCCCCCGTCATTCCCGCGAAGGCGGGAATCCATTCTGGCTGGCCACGCGGCTTTTTCCGCGACCTGCGCGAATGGATCCCCGCCTTCGCGGGGATGACGAACGGATGTGGCGGGCTCGACGTAGAATAATCGGTTCAAGGAGACAGACATGGCTTTCGCGCTGACGATCGACGGCAAGCCCGCGCCGGCGAGCGAGACCTTCGCGGTGATCGACCCCGCCACCGGCCGCGAATTCGCGCAATGCCCGCTGGCGACGGTCGCGCAGCTCGACCAAGCGGTGGCCGCCGCGCGCGCCGCTTTCCCGGGCTGGGCCGCGCTGCCGATCGAGCAGCGCGCCGCGGCGCTCAATGCGATCGCCGATGCGCTGGCGGCGGAATGCGACGATCTCGCTGCCTTGCTGTCGCAGGAGCAGGGCAAGCCGGTGCGCTCGGCGGCGGGCGAGATTCAGGGCAGCATTCACTGGATCCGCACCACCGCCGGCTTCCGCCCCGAAATCGAGCGGATCGATCAGGCGGACGGCAGCCGCGCCGAAATCCACCGCAAGCCGCTCGGGGTGGTCGGGTCGATCACGCCGTGGAACTTCCCGGTGATGATCGCGATCTGGCACGTCATGCCGGCGCTGCTCGCGGGCAATACCGTGGTGCTCAAGCCCTCGCCGAGCACCCCGCTCGCCACGCTCAGGATGGTCGAGATCGCCAATCGCCACCTCCCCGCCGGGGTGTGGAACGTGGTGACCGGCGATGTCGAGATCGGATCGGGGATCGCCAAACACCCCGGTATCGACAAGGTGGTGTTCACCGGCTCGACCCCCACCGGCCGCGCGATCATGCGCGACGGCGCGGCCAATCTGAAGCGGCTGACGCTCGAACTCGGCGGCAACGATGCCGCGATCGTCCTCCCCGACGCCGATGTCGAGGCGATCGCGCCGCAGATCTTCCAATATGCCTTCGGCAACAGCGGCCAGATCTGCGCCGCGATCAAGCGCGTCTATGTCCACGATACGCTGCACGACGCGCTGGCCGAGCGGCTCGCCGCGCTGGCGGCGGCGGCGAAGGTCGGCCCTGGCAGCGATCCCGAGACGCACTATGGCCCGGTGCAGAACCGCCGCCAGTTCGATTACGTCCGCGCGCTCGCCGACGACGCCCGCGCGCAGGGCGGCCGCTTCCTCGCCGGGGGCGAGCCGCTGGCGGGCGACGGCTATTTCTTCCCGCTGTCGATCGTCGTCGACGTGACCGACGGCCACCGCATCGTCGACGAGGAACAGTTCGGCCCGGTGCTGCCGCTGATCCGCTACAGCGATGTCGAGGATGTGCTGGCGCGCGCCAATGCGAGCGAGAACGGGCTCGGCGGATCGGTGTGGTCGGCGGACGTATCGCGCGCGGCGGCGCTGGCGCAGCGGCTCGAATGCGGGACGGCGTGGGTCAACAGCCACTCAAAGATCTCGCCCGACGTGCCGTTCGGCGGCGCCAAGCAATCGGGCATCGGGGTCGAATTCGGGATGCACGGGCTCGACGAATATATGCAGCTGCAGATCGTCCGCCTGCCCGCAGGGGCAGCTTAAGCCGCACCATTCACCGTCATGCCGGACTTGATCCGGCATCCAGAGCCTCAAGCGAGGACCTCTGCCGCCCTGGATGCCGGATCGAGTCCGGCATGACGATAATAGAATTCGGGGGCCGAATGGACCTGACGCTCTTCTATTTCCCCGGCGCCTGCTCGCGCGTCACGATGACCGCGCTGGAGGCGGCCGGCGTCGCTTATCACGACCGGCTGGTGAACATCCGCACCGACGAGCAGAAGTCGGCCGACTACCGCCGCGTCAACCCCAAAGGCAAGGTGCCGGCGCTGGCGGTCGACGGGCGGATCATGACCGAAAATGCCGCGATCCTCGTCTTTCTCGACCGGCTGTTCCCGGCGGCGGGGCTGCTGCCGCACAGCGACGATCCGGTCGCGGAGATCGCGCCGCTCAGCGATCTTCTGTGGTGTTCCTCGACGCTCCACCCGGCGATGCGCCAGATCCGCGCGCCCGACAAATTCACCGCCGGCGATCCCGCCGCGGTGAAGGCCGACGGGATGGGCAAATTCGCCGCCGAAGCCACCCGCATCGCCGCGGGGGTGGACGCGCGCTGGTGGTATGGCGAGCGCTGGTCGATCGTCGACATCTATCTGTTCTGGCTGTGCAATGTCGCGGAGAAGGGCGGCTTTCCGCTCCACGATTACCCCGCGATCATCGATCACGCCGCGCGCGTCCGCGCCCTGCCCCCGCTGATCCGCGCGCTCGACCGCGAACGCGCCGGCGCCGACCGCGCGGGGATCGAGGGCATCATCTACTGATCCACCCGTGTCTCGCAATGCGAGACTAGATTACCGTATTGTATCGTAATTCGATCCATCGTATCGGATAACGATACCAAAAACCGAGGACTCATCATGTTTGCCGAATTGCCCGAAGCACCGATCGATCCGATCCTGGGGATGGCGCAGGCCTTCGCCAGCGACCCGAGCCCGAACAAGGTCGATCTCGGCATCGGCATCTACAAGGACGAGCGCGGCGAGGTGATCGTGCTGCCGACCGTCAAGGCCGCCGAGCGTGCCTTGCACGAGGGGCAGATGACCAAGCGCTACCTCTCCTCCGCTGGCAATCCGGAGTATAACGAGCGCACCCGCGGGCTGCTGTTCCGCGAGGGCAGCGACGCGCATTCGCGCGCGCGGACGATCCAGACGGTCGGCGGCACCGGCGCTTTGCGCGTCGCGGCCGATTTCATCCGCAAGTTCGGCACCGGGCGGCGCATCTTCCTCCCCGATCCCACCTGGGCGAACCACCCCGCGATCTTCGGCGTCACCGGGTTCGAGATCGTCAATTATCCCTATTACGACATCGCCACCGGCACCTTGCGGCTCGATGCGATGATGAGCGCGCTCGCCAATCTCAAGCCGGGGGATACCGTGCTGCTCCACGGCTGCTGCCACAATCCGGCGGGGGCCGACCCCACCGCCGCGCAATGGGCCGAGATCGGCGATCTCGTCGCGCGTTCGGGCGCGACCGCGCTGGTCGACCTTGCCTATCTCGGGTTCGCCGAGGGGCTGGAGGAGGATCGCCAGGGCCTCGCGATCCTCGCCGAGCGCCTCCCCGAGATGATCGTCGCCAGTTCTTACTCGAAGAACTTCGCACTCTATCGCGAGCGGACCGGCGCGCTCACGCTCGTCGGCGCCAATGCCTCGGCGGCGGAGCGCGCGATGGGCAATCTGCTCCCGGTAGTGCGCACCAATTATTCGATGCCGCCCGATCACGGCGCAGCGATCGTCGCGCATATCCTCGGCGACGCGACGCTCCGCGCGCAATGGGAGGAAGAACTGGCCGAGATGCGCAATCGCATCCGCGACATGCGCCACGAACTCGTCCGCCTGCTCGCAGGGAACAACCGCCGCGATTATTCCTTCCTCGCCGGGCAGCACGGCATGTTCGCGATGCTCGGCATCTCGCCCGATGCGGTGAAGCGGCTGCGCGAGGACTGGCACGTCCACATCACCGGATCGAGCCGCGCGAACATCGCCGGGCTGACCCCGGAGAATGTGGCGCATGTCGCCGAGGCGATCGCGGCGGTGAGCTGAGTCCCATCGTGCGCCTGATCGAGACCATGCTGCTCCACCCCGGCGCAGGGCCGGGGTCCAGCATCGGGCCGGTCGTGACTGGACCCCGGCCTGCGCCGGGGTGGGGGCTGTATCGAACCGGCCCGCTGCTTGCTTCTCCCCGGGCGGGGCTTCATGCTTCACGGGGTCGATAACGAAAGAAAAGATCGGGAACGGATGACGGAAACTGCGGAAGGACAGCCGGCTTCGGTCAAGAGCGTCGAGGTGACGGTCCGTATCCTCGACAGCCTCACCGATTCCTTCGGCCCGGTCCGCGTCACCGATCTGGCGCGCGATCTGGGGATGACCAAGGCGCGCGTCTCGCGCCATTTGCAGACGCTGACCCGGCTCGGGCTGGTCGATCGCGCGCCCCACGGCGGCGGCTATGTCTTCGGGCGCAAGCTGCTCAAATTCGGGCGCGCAGCGATCTATCGCAGCAATATCGTCGAGCTCGCGCGCCCCTTCCTGCGCGTGCTGCGCGACCGCACCGGGCATACCGCGGTGCAGACCTTGCCGACGCGCACCGGGGCGATGGTGGTGACCGCGGTGCCCAATGAATTCGAGCCGGGGGTGGTGATCCAGCCCGGCACATTGCTCGAACTGCCCAAATCGCCGGCCGCCCGTCTCACCGCTTATTTCGAGCGCCAGCCGGTCGATAGCGTCAAACTATGCGCCAATCTCGCGCGGCACGGGGTCGATTTCGAGGCCGATGCGCGCGGCAACGGGCTCGGCGGGATCGCCGCCCCGGTATTCGACAGCGACGGCGGCATCGCCGCGACGGTCGGGCTGGTGCTGTCCTCGGCGCTGGTCGATCCGGCGCCGAGCGACGAACTGATCCGCCACGTCCGCGAAGCCGCGGCGCAGATCCAGGCCGAATATGCCGAAGACGCCACCTCCCCGCTGATGCCGGCCCGCGAAAAATGACCGATACCCAGATCCGCTACGTCCGCCCGCCGCTCGCCCGCGCCGATCTGCTGCGCGAGGCGGCATATATCGACGGCGCGTGGGTGACCGCCGATATGACGCTCGAGGTGACCAACCCCGCGACCGGGGTGGCGATCGGCACGGTGCCGATGATGGGCGCCGCCGAGGCGGAACGCGCGGTGGCGGCGGCATCGGCGGCCTTCCCGGCGTGGAAGGCCACGTCGGCCAAGGAGCGCGCGACGATCCTCAAGCGCTGGTATGCGCTGATGGAACGGCATGGCGACGATCTCGCCACCTTGATGACCGCCGAACAGGGCAAGCCGCTGGCCGAGGCGCGCGGCGAAGTCTCCTATGCCGCGGCATTCCTCGAATGGTTCGCGGAGGAAGCGCGGCGGATCAACGGGCTGACCATTCCGGGCCACGCCGCCGACAAGCGGCTGGTGGTGGTGCAGGAGCCGGTCGGGGTGGTCGCGGCGATCACACCGTGGAACTTCCCCGCGGCGATGATCACCCGCAAGGTCGGCCCCGCGCTCTCCGCAGGGTGCACCGTCGTGCTTAAGCCCGCCGAGCTCACCCCCTATTCGGCGCTCGCGCTGGCGGTGCTGGCCGAGGAAGCCGGGGTGCCCAAAGGGGTGCTCAACATCATCACCGGCGATGCGCCGGCGATCGGCGAGGTGCTCACCACCGACCCGCGCGTCGCCAAATTCACCTTCACCGGCTCGACCCCGGTGGGCAAGATGCTCGCCGCCAAATGCGCCGGGACGGTCAAGCGCGTCAGCCTCGAACTCGGTGGGAATGCGCCGTTCATCGTGTTCGACGATGCCGATCTCGACAAGGCGGTGGCGGGCGTGATCGCCTCGAAGTTCCGCAACACCGGGCAGACCTGCGTCTGCGCCAATCGCATCTATGTCCAGGACGGCATCTACGACGCTTTCGCCGAGCGGCTGGCGGTGGCGGTGAAGAAGCTGGTGGTCGGCGACGGGCTTGCCGGCGAGACCCAGCAAGGCCCGCTGATCGACGCCCGCGCGCGCGACAAGGTGATCGCGCATGTCGCGGATGCGGTCGCGCGCGGCGCGCATCTGGTGACCGGCGGGCATTCGCTTCCCGGCACGGGGAGCTTTTTCGAGCCGACCGTGCTCACCGCGGTGCCGACCGACGCCTTGCTGTGCCGCGAGGAGACCTTCGGCCCGGTCGCCGGGCTGGTACGCTTCACCACCGAGGCAGCGGTGATCGCGCTCGCCAACGATACCTCCGCGGGGCTCGCCGCCTATCTGTTCACCCGCGATCTTTCGCGGACCTGGCGGGTCGGCGAAGCGCTGCAATATGGCATGGTGGGGATCAATACCGGGCTGATCTCGACCGAGGTCGCGCCGTTCGGCGGGGTCAAGCAATCGGGGATCGGCCGCGAGGGATCGGTCTACGGCATCCGCGATTATGTCGACACCAAGACGCTCTGCTTCGAGATCGAGGCGGGGTGAGCTAACCAGCCTGTCATTCACCGTCATGCCGGACTTGATCCGGCATCCAGAGCCGCAGACGACAGCATTCGTGGCTCTGGATGCCGGGTCGAGCCCGGCATGACGATTGAAATGGGTCGCGAAGACTGGATCGCAGAATCAAGCTTAATCAGCGACGTACCGGATCGTTTACCGTGTCGCGCAACCGATCGTTCAGCACCGCTGCCTAGATCGCCCCCAACCCCGGCACTCGCACGGGTGTGAGAGGGCAAATAATAATCGATGGAAGCGGCGACCATCTTCACTGCCGTTTCGCTGATGATGTTCGCCAATGGCCTCGTGCTCGTCCTGGTCTCGCGCGATCTCCCGGTCGAATTGCGCCCGGCGGCGAACTGGTGGCAAATCGGCACGATGCTGATCGCGATCGGCTGCGCGGTCTTCGCCTTCGGCGCGCCCTTGCCGCGGCCGGTGATGCTGTTCGGCGCGAATGCCACGATGGTGCTCGGGCTGACCGCCTATCAGGCCGCGATCCAATCCTTTTGCGGCAAACGCGCGCGTCCGGTGCAGCTGTTGCCCGCCGCGATCGCGATCGCCTGCGGCTTATGGTTCTCGCTGGTGACGCCCGATTTCCGGATGCGCGTGCTGGCGGTCTCGGCGGTGTGGGACTGGCTGATGCTCGCCAGCATCGTCGAGCTGCGCCGCGGATCGCGCGACACCGCATCGGTCAGCAGCAGGATCCTGATCGGCATTTTCGCGCTGGTGCTGGTCTATACATTGGTCCGGCTGGCCGCCTATCTCAGCATGGGGCTCGGCCCCGATTTCGCGCTCGAAACCGGCTCGGCCTGGCCCAATCTCGTCTCGCCGATCATCATGACCTTGCTGCCGGTCGTCGGCACCACCGCCTTCCTGCTGATGTGCTCGGACCGATTGCGCCGCCAGCTCGAAACGGCCGCCGCGACCGATTATCTCACCGGGCTGCCCAACCGCCGCGCCTTCTCCGAACAGGCCGCGACCTCGTTCGACGCGGCGCGGCGGCGCGCGGACGATCTGGCCGTCGCGGTGTTGGACATCGATCACTTCAAATGGGTCAACGACACCCACGGCCACGATGTCGGCGATCAGGCGCTGGCGCATGTCGCGCATTGCCTGGCCGAGCAGGCGCGCGACACCGGGATGATCGCGCGCACCGGCGGCGAGGAATTCACCGTGCTGCTCGCCGGGCTCGGGCCGGCCGAGGCGATCGCGGCGGTCGAGCGGATGCTCCGCGCGGTCGAGCACGCGCCGTTCGACCACGGCCTCGCGCCGGTGCCGCTGACGCTCTCCGCCGGCATTGCCGCGCGCGCCGGCGACCAGACGTTCGACGAGATGCTGCGCCGCGCCGACAATGCGCTGTATCGCGCGAAGCACGCGGGGCGAAACCGCCTCGCGGTGTCGCCACTGCCCGATCCGGTATCGGCGCCCGTGATCGCGCCGCGCAGGGAGCAGCGGCTGCGGGTCGGCGCGGTCGGTTAGACCGGCTTCTCCCCCTCCCTTGAACAAGGGAGAGGCCGGGGGTGGGTTGGCCTGCGCGGAAGCGGACCGGTGCCCCCATACCCACCCACCCCCCAGCCCCTCCCTTCACGAGGGACGGGAGCAAGGAGGAGGTGGGTCGTTTAGACCAGCCGGCTCTGCCGCACCGCCGCTTCGATGAAGCTGGTGAACAAGGGGTGCGGATCGAACGGCTTGGATTTCAGCTCGGGGTGGAACTGGACCCCGACGAACCACGGATGATCGGGACGCTCGACGATCTCGGGCAGCGTCCCGTCGGGCGACATGCCCGAAAAGACCAGCCCGCCCTTTTCGAGCACGTCGCGATAGGCGGTGTTGACTTCCCAGCGGTGGCGGTGCCGCTCGCTGATCGTCGTATCGCCATAGATGGCCGCGACGCGGCTGTTGCCGCCTAGCGTCGCCTCATAGGCGCCGAGCCGCATCGTCCCGCCGAGATCGCCCGACGCCTCGCGCTTCTCGAGCCCGTCGCGCCCCATCCATTCGGTGATCAGCCCGACGACCGGCTCATCGGTCGGGCCGAATTCGGTCGACGAGGCATTGGCGATCCCACCCAGATCGCGCGCGCCCTCGATGCACGCCATCTGCATCCCGAAGCAGATCCCGAAATAGGGGATCTCGCGCTCGCGGGCGAAGCGCACGCTGGCGATCTTGCCCTCCGCGCCGCGCTCGCCGAACGCGCCGGGGACGAGGATCGCGTGGCACGGCTCGAGATGCGCGGCGATCTCGGCATCGTCGCCCTCGAACAATTCGGCGTCGATCCAGCGGATGTTGACCTTCACCCGATTCGCGATCCCGCCGTGGACCAGCGCCTCGTTGAGCGACTTGTATGCGTCCTGCAGCCCGACATATTTGCCGACCACGCCGACGGTCACCTCACCCTCGGGGTTGGTCAGGCGATCGACGATCTCCGACCAGCGCGAGAGATCGGGCGCCGAGGACGGGACGATGCCAAAGGCGCGCAGCACCTCCGAATCGAGCCCCTCGGCATGATATTGCAGCGGCACCGCATAGATGCTCTTGGCGTCGAGCGCCGGGATCACCGCGCTTTCGGGGACGTTGCAGAACAAGGCGATCTTGGCGCGCTCGCTCGCCGGCAGCGGATGTTCGCAGCGACACACCAGCACGTCGGGCTGGACGCCCAAGGCGGCGAGTTCGCGCACCGAATGCTGGGTCGGCTTGGTCTTCAATTCGCCCGCTGCGGCGATGAACGGGACGAGCGTGACGTGGATCGAGATCGCATTGCCACGCCCGACCTCGTTCTTGAGCTGGCGGATCGCCTCGATGAACGGCAGCGATTCGATGTCGCCCACCGTGCCGCCGATCTCGCACAGCACGAAATCGAGATCGTCGGTCTCGTCCTTGGCGAAGGCCTTGATCGCATCGGTGACGTGCGGGATCACCTGCACCGTCGCGCCGAGATAGTCGCCGCGCCGCTCGCGCTGGATGATCTGCTGATAGATCCGGCCCGAGGTGACATTGTCGCTCTGCCGCGCCGCGACCCCGGTGAACCGCTCATAATGGCCGAGATCGAGGTCGGTTTCCGCCCCGTCGTCGGTCACATAGACTTCGCCGTGCTGATAGGGACTCATCGTCCCCGGATCGACGTTGAGATAGGGATCGAACTTACGGATGCGGACACGATAGCCGCGCGCCTGCAAGAGCGCCGCGAGCGATGCCGCCATGAGACCCTTGCCGAGCGAGGAAACCACGCCGCCGGTGATGAAAATGAACCGCGCCATGGGAGATAACGCCTAGCCTCGAAACAATGAACAGGACAAGCGCCTGCGTGCGCGCAGGCGCGATAAAATCCGGCGAACCGTTAAAAATCAGCGCGCGAGCGGCACGCCGCTATTGTCGGCCGGCGCGGGCTGCCCCTGCGGCTGCGCCGCGGCGGGCGGCGCGCTCGGCGCGGGCGCCTGCTGCTGCACCGGCGCCGAGCGCTGGAGCGAGGTATCGACCGAGGTGGTGCTGCGCGTCGCCGCCAGTACCGCCAGCGCGATCGACATCAGCACGAAGATCGTCGCCAGGATCGCCGTCGTCCGCGTCAGGAAGTCCGCCGCGCCACGCGCGGACATCAGCCCCGCCGGGCTGCCGCTGGACGTCAGCCCGCCCCCCTCCGACCGTTGCATCAGAATCACCGTCACCAGCGCGGCGGCGATGATGGCATGGACGACAAGGAGAAAGGTGAACATCGAGCTTCCAAAATTGCCTGCGTGGGCGGACCGGCGGCACATAGGGAGCAATCGCGATCAGGGCAATGCCGGGATCGCGCAGGTGCCTCCCCCTCGCCCTTTTAGCTCCCCTCCCGGGTGAAGGGAGGGGCTGGGGGTGGGTGGGTGTGAGGCGGGCGATGCGGCGCAACCCACCCCCGACCCTCCCTTGTTCAAGGGAGGGGAGAAGGCAGGCAGGCGCATCCCCGCCCTCGCCCGTCACCGAAATCGTGACACCTCTGAAACCAGCCGCGCCCAGCCGCGTTGAGGCGCTATGAACCTGCCGGTCCCGGCCCCCTAAAGATCGGAATGTCGCTGTGCCGAGTTTTTCACAGCCGGAACTGAGTTCGTGGATGAACACGCTGGTCGGCTATGTGCGGTCCGGCGAGCCCGATCTCACGAACCGCCAAATGGCTCTATTGCTTGTGGTTTATCTGAGCCCAGGCCCGCATACCGTGCGTGGGCTGGCCCGGATCCTCAATGTCTCGAAACCGGTTGTCACGCGCGCCTTGAATAGACTGGGCGCGCTCGGCTATCTGCGCCGCCAGCGTGACGATAGCGACAAGCGCAATATATTTGTCGCGCAGACATCCGAAGGGGCAATTTTTCTTGAGGAGTTCGGCCATCTCATCGGCGACGGGGAACGATCGCCCGTCCGCAACGGCGGCACCGCGGAGCTTCGCACTGACGGGCCGCTCGCGCCCGCTCGATCCGCGCACCAACGCGGTACGTCCGGACATCGCTGATGTCCGGCTGGCCGAATATGTCTTCGCGCCGCATTACGCCGCCGCGGTGGAACGCCGCATAGCCGCGGAGACGGTGCTGCGCGCCGCGCGGCCGGTCGATTCCGAAGCCCTCGCGACGCTCGGCGCGGGCGAGCCGTTCGAATTACTCGACGTGACCGGCGGCGACGCCTGGGGCATCGCCACTGCGCACGGGCTGGTCGGCTATCTCGACGCCGCGCTGCTGGAAAACCCGGCATGAGCAAGAGCGTGTTCATCGACGGCGCGGTCGGCACCACCGGGCTCGAAATCCGCGAGCGGCTCGAAGGGCGCGACGGGCTGTCGCTGATCCTGCTCGACGAGGCGCGCCGCAAGGATCGCGAGGCACGCCGCGAGGCGCTCAACAGCGCCGATTTCGTCATCCTGTGCCTTCCCGACGACGCCGCGCGCGAGGCGGTGGCGCTGATCGACAATCCGCATACCCGCGTGATCGACGCGTCCAGCGCGCATCGCGTCGCCGAGGGCTGGACCTACGGCTTTCCCGAACTCGGCTTCGACGTCGTCAACGCGCGCTTCGTGTCGAATCCCGGCTGCTACCCGACCGGCTTTCTCGCTCTGGTCGCGCCGCTGGTGCGCGCCGGGCTGATCCCGGCGGACTGGCCGCTCACCGTCAACGCCGTCTCGGGCTATTCGGGCGGCGGCAAGGCGTTGATCGAACGGTTCGAGAACGACGAGACGCTGGCGTATCGCGATTACGGCTTCGGCCTCGCGCACAAGCATCTCCCCGAGATGCAGCGCCACGCCGGGCTCGCTTATGCCCCGGTCTTCGCGCCGATGGTGATCCGCGCGCATCGCGGGATGGTGGTCGAGGTGCCGCTGCCGCTCGCCGCCCTGCCGACCCGGCCGGGGCGCGACGCGATCCTCGCCACGCTGACCGCCGCCTTCGCCGGCAGCCCGATCGTCACGGTGCATCAGGGCCAGCCCGACGAACTGCTCGTGCGCGAATCCGCCGCGGGCAACGACCGGCTCGACCTTTACGTCTTCGCCGGCGCGGACGGTGCGCAGGCGCGGCTCGTCGCGACGCTCGACAATCTCGGCAAGGGCGCGTCGGGCGCGGCGGTCCAGAGCCTCAATCTGATGGCCGGGCTCGATCCGCTCGCCGGCCTCAATCTGTAGGGAGATACAATGCAGCGTAACCCCGTCGCCAAGCTGCTGTTGTTCGGCGCGACCGGCGATCTCGCGCAGCGCATGCTGCTGCCCTCGCTCTACAATCTGCATGCCGACGGGCTGCTTGCGCCGGGGCTGACGATCACCGGCTCGGCGCGCTCCGACCTCGACGACGCGGGGTATCGCAAATTCGCCAGGGAAGCACTCGATCATTACCTTCCCGATGATCGCAAGCAGGCCAAGACGATCGCGAGCTTCCTCGATCGGCTGAGCTACCAGCCCGCCGACCTGTCGGACGAAAAGACCTACCAGCCGCTCGCCGACAAGGTGGGCGACGTTTCGGGCGGCCTCGCGATCTTCCTCTCGACCGCGCCGTCGCTGTTCGAGCCGGCGGTGAAGGGGCTCGCCGCGGTCGGGCTGGCCGGCGATACCGTGCGGATCGGGCTGGAAAAGCCGCTCGGCTACGATCTCGCGTCGAGCCGCGAGATCAACGACACGGTGGCGCGGGTCTTCCCCGAGGACCGGATCTTCCGCATCGATCACTATCTCGGCAAGGAGACGGTGCAGAACATCCTCGCGCTGCGCTTCGGCAATTCCTTCTTTGAGCCGGTGTGGAACGCGCGCGGGATCGACAATGTCCAGATCACCGTCGCCGAGACGGTCGGGCTGGAGGATCGCGCGAGCTATTATGACGGCGCCGGCGCGCTGCGCGACATGGTGGCGAATCATATGCTCCAGCTCGTCGCGCTGATCGCGATGGAGCCGCCCGCCCGCTTCGACACCAGTGCGATCCGCGACGAAAAGGCCAAGGTTTTCCGGTCTTTGCGCCAGATGAAGCCCGAGGAAGTGCCGCACAATACGGTAATCGGCCAATATCTCGGCGGCGCGGTGAACGGCGCGATCGTTAAGGGCTATGACGAGGAACTCGGCCGGGATTCGAACACCGAGACGTTCGTCGCGGTCAAGGCGCATGTCGACAATTGGCGCTGGCAGGGCGTGCCCTTCTATCTGCGCACCGGCAAGCGCATGACCGCGCGCCGCTCAGAAATCGCGATCCAGTTCAAGCCGGTGCCGCATTCGATGTTCGCCGGGCGCGGCGGGCTGCTCCAGCCCAACATGCTGATCATCCGCCTCCAGCCGGAGGAATATATCCAGCTGCTGGTGATGGCGAAGGAGCCGGGGCTCGATCGCGACGGCATCCGGCTGCGCGAAGTGCCGCTCAACCTCAGCCTCGATGCCGAATTCGCCGGCACGCGGCGGCGGATCGCTTACGAACGGCTGCTGCTCGATCTGATCGAGGGCGACCAGACATTGTTCGTCCGCCGCGACGAGGTGGAGGCGCAATGGACGTGGATCGACGCGATCCGCGCCGGCTGGACCGCCAACGACATGAAGCCGAAGCATTATCCGGCCGGCACCTGGGGGCCTTCCGCCGCGATCGCGCTGACGGAGCGCGACGGGGTGACCTGGCAGGACGATTGATCGACCGCCTGCACTCCCACCGTCACCCCGGCCTTGTGCCGGGGTCCACCGGGAGGCAAAGGCTGGACAAGAGGTTCTTGCCGTGAGGCTGGAGGCACAGTGGACCCCGGCACAAGCCTGTCCTCAGCGCCTGCCTTGCAGGCAGTCGAAGGGGCCGGGGTGACGAGAGTTCCAATCTCGGCTCCCGCCATTGCGGACGCACGATAAGGATTTGAAATGAGCGACGAAATCGAATGGTGGGAATATGACGACGCGGCCGAGATGGCGGACGCGGTCGCCGGCGATATCGGTTTCATCATCGAAAGCGCGATCGACGCGCGCGGCGCGGCGGTGATCGCGCTCGCCGGGGGCAAGACCCCGGTGCCGGTCTACGAAAAGCTCGCCGCGACCAAGCTCGACTGGAAGCGCGTGACGATCATCCCGACCGACGAGCGGATCGTCCCGCTGGGCGACGCGCTGTCGAACGTGACGATGATCGGCAAGACCTTCCTTCCCAAGGGCGCGCGGGTGATCCCGATCGTCCCCAAGGCGACTGACGATTACAAGGCCGCGGGCCGCTCGGCCGATGCGCTGATGCAGGATCTGCACTGGCCGCTCGATCTGTGCCTGCTCGGAGTGGGCGGCGACGGGCATACCGCGTCGATCTTCCCCGGCCCCGATTATGACGAGGCGTTGAACGGCCCGCGCGAGCGGCGCGCGCTGGGGGTGATGCCCGATCCGCTGCCGCCCGAGGCGCCGGTGGCACGCGTCACCTTGTCGCGTGAAGGCATCGTCACCGCGCGCGCGCTGATGATCGCGGTGACCGGCGCGGCGAAGAAGAAGGTGATCGAACAGGCGATCGCCAAGGGCGCCGGCTCGCCCTGGCCGATCGGCCGCGTGCTCGCCGACGCCGAACTGCCGGTGGATATCCACTGGGCGCCGTGAGACTCCCGCACCGCCGCCCTCCCCGTCATTCCCGCGAAGGCGGGAATCCATTAACGCAGGTTCAGGATGGAGCCGGAACATCAGCGTGAATAGATTCCCGCCTTCGCGGGAATGACGGACAAGGAAGAGTTCACCCCGCTCGGGGCAAAACGGAAACGCAAGCATGAACCCCGTCGTCGCCGCCGTCACCGATCGCATCATCGAGCGCAGCCGTGAGAGCCGCGCGCGTTATCTGTCGCTGCTCGATCGTGCGCGCGACGGGTGGATCGGCCGTCCGTCGCTGGGCTGCGCCAACCTCGCCCACGCTTATGCCGGGACGCCCGAGGATCGCGCGGCGATGAAGGCCGATGCGGGGATGAACATCGGCATCGTCACTGCGTACAACGACATGCTCTCCGCGCATGCGGTCTATTATCGCTATCCCGAGTTGATCAAGCTGTGGGCGCGCGAGGCGGGCGCGACCGCGCAGGTCGCCGGCGGGGTGCCGGCGATGTGCGACGGCGTGACGCAGGGCTATGCCGGGATGGAATTGTCGCTGTTCAGCCGCGACACGATCGCGCTGGCGACCGCGGTCGCGCTGAGCCACGGCACCTTCGAGGGCGCGCTGCTGCTCGGCATCTGCGACAAGATCGTCCCTGGCCTGTTGATGGGCGCGCTGCGTTTCGGGCATTTGCCGATGCTGCTCGTCCCCGGCGGCCCGATGCCCTCGGGGCTGCCCAACAAGGCCAAGGCCGCGGTGCGTGAACGTTTCGCCACCGGCGAGGCGACCCGCGAGGAGTTGCTCGACAGCGAGATCGCCGCCTATCACGGCCACGGCACCTGCACCTTCTACGGCACCGCCAACACCAACCAGATGATGATGGAGGTAATGGGGCTGCACATCCCCGGCGCCGCCTTCGTCAACCCCGGCACCAAATTGCGGCAGGAACTGACCCGCGCCGCGGTCCACCGTGTCGCCGGGCTCGGCTGGCGCGGGGAGGATTACCGCCCGATCGGCCAGTGCGTCGACGAGCGTGCGATCGTCAATGCCGCGGTCGGATTGCTCGCCACCGGCGGGTCGACCAACCATCTGCTCCACGTCCCGGCGATCGCGCGCGCGGCAGGGATCGTGATCGACTGGGAGGATTTCGACCGGCTTTCGGGGGCGGTGCCGCTGATCGCACGCGTCTATCCCAATGGCGCGGCGGACGTGAACGCGTTCGAGGAAGCCGGCGGGATGCCGTTCGTGATCCGCGAGCTGATCGCGGGCGGCTATCTTCACGGCGATATCCTTACCGCGGGCGCGGAGACGCTGACGGGATTGAAGCCGGCGCTCGAGAACGATGCTTTGACCTGGCGTGATCCGGGCGCCAGCGGGGACGAGGCGATCCTCCGCCCCGTCTCCGCCGCCTTCTCGCCCGACGGCGGGATGCGCATCCTTACCGGCAATATCGGCCGCGCGTGCATCAAGGTCTCGGCGGTCGAGCCGGATCGCTGGATCGTCGAGGCGCCCGCGCGGGTGTTCAACGACCAGTCCGAGGTGCTCGACGCGTTCAAGCGGGGCGAGCTGGAGCGCGATGTCGTGGTGGTGGTGCGCTATCAGGGGCCGCGCGCCAACGGCATGCCCGAGCTTCATAAGCTCACCCCGCCGCTCGGCGTGCTGCAGAATCGCGGTTTCCGCGTCGCCCTCGTCACCGATGGCCGCATGTCGGGGGCGAGCGGCAAGGTGCCGTGCGCGATCCACGTCTCGCCCGAGGCGCTGGGCGGCGGCGCGATCGGGCTGATCCGCGACGGCGATATCGTGCGGCTCGACGCAGTGGCAGGGACGCTCGAGGCCCTGGTCGACGGTGCCGAGTGGCTGGCGCGGACCCCCGCCCCTGCCCCGGCCGCGGCGGACGGGTTCGGGCGCGAATTGTTCGGGCTGTTCCGCGGGGCGGCGGACGAAGCCGAAAAGGGCGCCAGCGCGATTCTCGCCAGCGCCGGACTGTAATCGGGGGAAGCGGGATGGAAGTTGTCGCGGTCGATATCGGCGGGACGCACGCCCGCTTCGCGATCGCCGAGGTCGAGCATGGCCGCGTGGTCCGGCTGGGCGCGCCGGTGACGCTCAAGACCGCCGAACATGCCTCGCTGCAAACCGCCTGGCAGGCGTTCGCCGCCGGGCTCGGCCGCGCCGTCCCCCGGGCCGCGGCGATCTCGGTCGCGTCGCCGATCACCGGCGATCTGATCCGGCTGACCAACAATCCCTGGGTGATCCGCCCGTCGCTCATCCCCGAGCGGCTCGGCGCGGAAACCTATACGATCATCAACGATTTCGGGGCGGTCGGGCATGCCGTGGCACAAATGCCCGCCGACCAGTTCGAGCATCTCTGCGGCCCCGATGTGCCGCTGCCGGCGGAGGGCGTCACCACCGTCTGCGGCCCCGGCACCGGGCTGGGGGTGGCGCAGGTGCTGCGTACCGCGGCGCGCTATCATGTCCTCGCCACCGAGGGCGGGCATGTCGATTACGCCCCGCTCGACGCGATCGAGGATGCGCTGGTGCAGCGGCTGCGCAAGGCCTTCACCCGCGTCTCGACCGAGCGCGTCTGCGCCGGGCCGGGGATCGTCGCGATCTACGAAACGCTCGCCGAGCTCGAGGGCCGCGCGGTGTCGATGCGTGACGATCGGACGATCTGGCAGGAGGCGCTCGAGGGCACCGATCCGCTCGCGCTCGCCGCGCTCGATCGCTTCTGCCTCGCGCTCGGCGCGGTGGCGGGCGATCTCGCGCTGGCCCAGGGCGGCAAGGGTGTGGTGATCGCGGGCGGGCTCGGGCTCAGGATCAAGGACAAATTGCTCCGCTCGGGCTTCGCGCACCGCTTCGTCGCCAAGGGCCGGTTCCAGTCAATGATGGCGGAGATCCCGGTCAAGCTGATCACCCATCCCCAGCCCGGCCTGTTCGGCGCCGCGGCCGCCTTTGCCCAGGAGCATGAATGATGACCGATAACGTCCCCGCGATCGAAGGTCTGATGCGCACCAGCGCGGTCATCCCCGTGCTCGTCATCGACGATGCGGCGACCGCGCGACCGCTCGCCGAGGCGCTCGTCGCCGGCGGGCTCCGGGTGCTGGAGGTGACGTTGCGCACCCCCGCCGCGCTCGATGCGATCCGCGAGATGAAGCAGGTGCCCGGCGCGATCGTCGGCGCCGGCACGGTCGTTTCAACCGAGCAGTTCGAGGCGGTGATGGAAGCGGGCGCCGAATTCATCGTCTCGCCCGGCCTCACCGAGCGGCTCGCGCGCCCGATCATCGACAGCGACGTGCCTTTCCTGCCCGGCGTCGCAACCGCGGGGGATATCATGCGCGGGCTCGATCTGGGGCTTACGCATTTCAAATTCTTCCCGGCGGAGACGAGCGGCGGGCTCAAGGCGCTGAAGGCGCTCGCGGCCCCTTTCCACCAATGCCGCTTCTGCCCGACCGGCGGGATCACCGAAGCCAGCGCGCGCGATTGGCTGGGGTTCGCGCCGGTGCTGTGCGTCGGGGGGAGTTGGGTGACGCCCGCGGGGGCCTCGATGGCCGAGGTGGAGGCAAAGGCACGCGCGGCGGCGGGGTTGCGTTAATCCCGCACCGTTCGCCCTGAGCTTGTCGAAGGGCTGCCCTTCTTCCGAGGAAGAAAAGGACAGGGCTTCGACAAGCTCAGCCCGAACGGAGGTTAGTTACATCTCCCCCCGCGCGTGGCGGATGGCGTACCATTTCTTCACATTGGCATTGTGCTGTTCGAGCGTATTGGCGAACACATGCCCGCCGGTGCCGTCGGCGACGAAATAGAGCGCGTCGCTCCGTGCCGGATCGAGCACCGCGTCGATCGAGGCGCGCCCCGGATTGGCGATCGGCCCGACCGGCAGGCCGGCCTCGGCGTAAGTATTATAGCCGTTCTTGGCACGCAGCTCGGATTGCAGGATGCGGCGGCCGAGCGGTTTGCCCTTGGTGATCGGGTAGATCACCGTCGGATCGGCCTGCAGCGGCATCCCGCGCTTCAGGCGGTTGGCATAGACCGCCGCGACCTTGCGCCGCTCCTCCGGCTTGCCGGTTTCCTTCTCGACGATCGAGGCAAGGATGATCGCCTGTTCCGGGGTCGACACCGCGATCCCCGGTTTGCGGCGTTTCCACGCCGCGGCGAGATAATCGCGCATCGCCTTCTGCATCCGCGCGACGACCGACGCACGCGTATCGCCCTTCTGATAGGCATAGCTGTCAGGCAGGATCGACCCTTCCGCCGGCACCGCGACATCGCCGACCAGCCCGTCGGCCTTCATCAGCGCCTCATGGACAAGGATCGAGGGAAAGCCCTCCGGCACCGCGACGAGCCGCTGGCGGACCCGCCCCTCCTGCAGCAGCGTCAGCACGTCGGACGCGCTGGCGTGCGCCGGCACCGCATATTCGCCCGCCTTGATCGCCTGCCCGTTGCCGAGCAGCCGCGCGAAGCCGCGGAAACGGATCGCCGAACGGATCGCGCCGGCGCGCTGCAATTCGTTCGCCGCGCGCGCCAGCGTCGCGCCCTCGGGCACGATCACCGCGACGGGCTTGGCGGCGGGCCCCGCCCCGAGCCAGTCGTGGGTCAACCAGCCGAGCGTCGCCCCGCCGAGAATGACGAGCAACGTCGCGAGGCAACCGAGCTTTCTCATTCCATTATCATCCCGGCTCTCGTTTCCACCCCGGCGAAGGCCGGGGTCCAGCAACGGGCCGGCCGAGACTGGATCCCGGCCATCGGGGTCCCCGCAAAGTGGTACTTTGCGGGGTGCCCCTCCGCCGGGATGGTCATGTTAGACTGCCTTCATCACCAGCGAGGCATTGGTCCCGCCGAAGCCGAACGAATTGTTGAGCACCGCGCGCACCGGCCGCTTCTTGGCGACATGCGGCACGAGATCGACGCCGGCGCAATTCTCGCTCGGATTGTCGAGGTTGAGCGTCGGCGGGACGATCTGGTCGCGCATCGCGAGCAGGCAGAAGATCGATTCGACCGCGCCGGCGCCGCCCAGCAAATGACCGATCGCGGATTTGGTCGAGGACATCGACAGGTTGCCGATCGCATTGCCGAACAGCCGCCGCACCGCGCCGAGCTCGAGCTCGTCGCCGAGCGGGGTCGAGGTGCCGTGGGCGTTGATATAGTCGATATCGCTCAGCGACAGCCCGCTCTTGCGCATCGCCATTTCCATCGAGCGGAACGCGCCCGAGCCTTCGGGATGCGGCGCGGTGACGTGATAGGCGTCGCCGGAGAGACCGTAGCCGATCACCTCACCATAGATCTTGGCGCCGCGCGCCTTGGCCCGCTCATATTCCTCGAGCACCACCACGCCCGCGCCCTCGCCCATCACGAAGCCGTCGCGATCGCGGTCATAGGGGCGGCTCGCCTTTTCGGGCGTGTCGTTGAAATTGGTCGACAGCGCGCGCGCCTGCGCGAAGCCGGCGATGCCGAGCGGGCAGATCGCGCCCTCGGCGCCGCCCGCGAGCATCACATCGGCATCGTCCATCGCGATCATCCGCGCGGCGTCGCCGATCGAATGCGCGCCGGTCGAGCAAGCGGTGACCACCGCATGATTCGGCCCCATCAGCCCGTATTTGATCGAAACCTGCCCCGAAATGAGGTTGATCAGCCGCCCGTGGACGAAGTGCGGCGAAACGCGCCCCGGCCCCTTTTCGTGGCAGACGATCGATTCGCTGGCGATTCCCGGCAATCCGCCGATCCCCGCGCCGATCGAGCAGCCCGCGCGGAATCGCTCCGCTTCGGTCATTTCGGTGAGCCCGGCGTCTTCGAGCGCCTGCCCGGCGGCATCGATGCCATAGATGATGAACGGATCGACCTGGCGCTGGATCTTGTGATCGACGCGCTTCGACGGATCGAAACCGTAAGCATGATCGGCCGGTTTCACCTCGCAGGCGATGCGGCACTTCTGGTCCGACGCATCGAAACGGGTGATCGGGCCCGCGCCCGACCGGCTGGCGATCAGATTGGCCCAGCTCGTCTCGACGTCCGCACCGAGCGGGGTAACGAGGCCAAGACCGGTGACAACGACGCGACGCATGTGCGAATCTCCGAAAAATACAACAGGCCCAGCCCCTTATGGGGCTGAGCCTGTCGAAGCACTATCCTGCTGCCAATGGCGGCATCCCTTCGACAAGCGCAGGGCGTTCAGGACAGCTTAGCTCTGGGGTTTGATCCCCGTCTCAGCCCTTGTGCTCGTCGATATAGCTGATCGCGTCCTTGACGGTCGTGATCTTCTCGGCGGCGTCGTCAGGGATTTCGACACCGAATTCTTCCTCGAACGCCATCACCAGCTCGACGATGTCGAGACTGTCGGCACCGAGATCGTCGATGAAGCTGGCGTCCTCGGTCACCTTGTCGGCTTCGACGCCCAGATGCTCGACGACGATCTTCTTCACGCGGTCGGCGGTCTCGCTCATTATCTGGCCCTCATATCGTTGGGGGTTATTGGTTGCTGAACGCAGCTAGAACGGCTTGGGGTTCGTGGCAAGCGTGCGTTCATCTTAGCGGGCAAACTTGGGCTTACACCATCGCCATTCCGCCGTTCACATGCAACGTCTGGCCGGTGACATAGCCCGCTTCCTTCGACGCGAGATAGACGACCGCGGCGGCGATGTCTTCCCCGGTGCCGAGATCGCCGGCCGGAATCCTGCCGAGCAGTGCGGTTTTCTGCGCTTCCGGCAGCACGTCGGTCATCGCCGAGCGGATGAAGCCGGGGGCGACGCAATTGACCGTGATGTTGCGGCTGGCCAGCTCCTGCGCCAGCGCCTTGGACATGCCGACCAGCCCCGCCTTGGACGCGGCATAATTGGCCTGCCCCGGATTCCCGGTCTGCCCGACGACCGAGGTGATCGAGATCACCCGGCCGAAGCGTTGCTTCATCATCGGCTTGGCTGCAGCGCGAATCAGGCGGAAGGCGGCTTCGAGGTTGACCTGGATCACCTGCTGCCATTCCTCGTCCTTCATCCGCATCGCGAGATTGTCGCGCGTGACGCCGGCATTGTTGACGAGGATATCGAGTCGCCCGCCGAGCGCTTCCGCCGCCGCGGGGACGAGGGCATCGACCGCCGCCGGATCGGACAGATTGGCCGGCACCGCGACGTGATCGCCGCCGAGGCTGTCGCGAAACGCAGCGAGCTTTTCGGCATTGGAGCCCGAAACCGCCAGCCGCGCGCCCTGCGCCGCGAGCCCGCGCGCGATCGCCGAACCGATCCCGCCCGAAGCGCCGGTCACCAGCGCGGTCATGCCTGTCAGGTCGAACATTTGAATCTCCTGGAAAATCCCGCTGCCTCATCCACCGTCACGCCGGGCTTGACCCGGCATCCAGAGCCACACATGCCGCCGCCCGTCGCCCTGGATGCCGGATCAAGCCCGGCATGACGGTTATTCTTTCTGCCGTCACCTCGGCCTCGAGCCGGGTGACGAGACTTCAAAGCGTCTTCAGCAGCGCTTCGATATCGTCCATCGTCACGACGCTGAGCGGCGCCGCATCCGGCGCGATGCGCTTGACCATCGGGCCGAGCACCTTGCCGCCGAATTCGACGAAATCGCTTACCCCGGCCTCATGCATCGCCAGCACCGATTCGCGCCAGCGCACCATCCCGGTCACCTGCCGCACCAGCCCGGTGCGGATCGCATCGACCGCGCCGACCGGCGCCGCATCGACGTTGCAATAGAGCGGCACGAGCGGCGCGGCGATGCGCGCCTCGGCGAGCGCCTTTTCCATCGCCTCGGCGGCGGACTGCATCAGCGAGCAGTGGAACGGCGCCGAGACGGGGAGCGGCAGCGCGCGCTTCGCGCCATGATCCTTGGCCAGCGCCACCGCGCGATCGATTGCCTCCTTATGGCCGCTGATCACCACCTGCGAGGGATCGTTATCGTTGGCGACCGCGCAGACGAGCGTCTCGCCGGTCTCCGCGCGCACCGCCTCGATCGCCGCGGCGGCGATCGCCTCGGCCTTTTCGAGATCGGCGCCGAGCAACGCCGCCATCGCGCCGACCCCGACCGGCACCGCCGCCTGCATCGCCTGCCCACGCAGCTTGAGCAGCCGCGCCGTCGTGGCGAGGTCGAACGTCCCCGCTGCGCACAAGGCGCTATATTCGCCGAGCGAATGCCCCGCCACGAAATCGGCCTTGTCGGCCAGCGACACCCCACCCTCGCGCTCGAGCACGCGCAATGTGGCGATGGCATTGGCCATGATCGCGGGCTGGGCGTTTTCGGTGAGCGTGAGCTCCTCGGCCGGCCCCTCGGCCATCAGGCGGAACAGATTTTGCCCGAGCGCCTCGTCGACCTCCTGAAAGACCTCGCGCGCATAGGGGCTCGCGTCGGCGAGCGCCTTGCCCATGCCGACAGACTGGCTCCCCTGCCCCGGAAAGATGAACGCGCGCATGCTGCCTCCTTGATCGAAGCGCGCGGCGTAAGCGCGGGAATGGCGCGGGGTCAACCTCGCGTGCGGACCAGCACGATTTCGGTGCCCGGCGCGAACAGCCGGTGCGCGATCGCCGGCGGCACCAGCGGGGCCAATCCGAGCGCGCGGATCAGGCTGCCGAGCCGGGTCGGCGGCGGCGGGTAGCGCGCGACGATCGTCCCTGCCGGCGCCGCATCGGCCGGCGCGACCGCCAGTCCGCCGGGCGCCGCGGGCGTGGCGCGGATGTTGTGCAATTGCCCGAAGGCGATCGGTATCTCGGCGCGGCGCACGTCCGCCGGTGCGCCCGCGACGATCTCGCCGGGATGCGCGCGGGCGGCGGCGACCAGCGCCTCGGCCTGCCAATGCGGATGCGCATTGCCCGCGCCCATCAGGATCAGGTCGCTGGCGACGATCGCCGCGAGCAGCCCGATGCGCCACCGCGCGGGCAGCCGATCGAGCCACACGGCCAGCACCAGAGTCGCGGCAACCGCGGCGAGCATGAAATAGCGCGGGTTGAGCACCAATTTGGTATAAAGCGCCCCGACCAGGACGAAGCCGCTCGCCGCTATCGCCGCGAGGACGATCAGCCGGCGCCGTGCCCCCTCGCCAAGCCCGCGCGTCGCGCCCAGCGCCAGCGCGATCCCGGCGAGCCAGAACAGGAGCCCGAAATCGTCGTTGACCAGCAACACCAGCAAGGGGTCGATCGGCGGCCACAGCAGGAAATTGCCCTCGGCATTGGCGGCGCGGTCGATATGTTCGTCGTGGTGGAAAGCGATCGCATAGCGACGCAGCGGATCGCCGGTCAGCGCATATTGGAACGCTGCCTCCACGCTGAGCACCAGCATGATGCCGATACCGGCGGCAAACAGCACGCGACGCGGCACCGGGCGCCCGATCAGGAATAACGGCGCGAAGACGGCGAGCGGGAGCAGGCTCGTCTCGCGGCACAGGATCGCGATGCCGAAGCACAGTCCGGCGGCGAATCCGCGCCCGATACCGGCCCGCGCGCCGCCGAGCAGCATCGCCCCTGCGATCAGCGCGCTTGCCTCGACCAGATCGATCCCGGCGGTGGTGGCGTTGGCGACGACCACCGGCAGAGTCGCGATCAGCAGCGTCGCGATCCACCCCGCCCGCGCGCCGCCGATGCCGTGCGCATATCGCCCGACCAAAGCGACGAAGATCGCGTAGAACAGCAGCCCCGTCACCGCAAACGCGGCGAAGCCGCGCCCCACGATCGCCAGCACCCCGGCGAAGGCGAGCACCAGCGGGAAACGCGTCGTCCAATGATCCACGCCCGCCGACGGCGGATGCCGCAGCCACGCGTCGGCACCCGCATAATAAAGCGAATCGTCCGACGCCTCGAAGCCGACCCAGCCGACCCACACGGCGAGCATCGCCGCGGCGATCAGCAGCGCGGGCCACAGCCGGTTATGTCGCGAACCCGCAGATGTCATCAGCCGCCCCTACCGCCGCGTCGGTGGAGATTCGGTTTACCTTGTCCCTATTCCGTCATTCCCGCGAAGGCGGGAGTCCATTAACCCTGGTGGCGCGGCTTAATTCGATAGGCCAGCCAGAATGGGTTCCCGCCTTCGCGGGAATGACGAGGGAAGGTCGGCCCCTCCCCACCCTTGCCTTTTCGCCATTTTCCTATATGGGACCGCCCTCTCGCGGGCGACGGAGCGATCCTTCGCCCCGTGAGCTGTTTGTGAGACGACAGCCGGAGGGGCATGGCACGGGGCCATGTCAGCGATCGGCCAACGAAGGAAAGCACATGGCTCTTTACGAGCACGTGTTCCTTGCGCGCCAGGATTTGGCACAAGCGCAGGTGGACGCGATGGCGGAAGCCGCCACCAAGATCGTCGAAGCCCATAACGGGAAGATCATCAAGACCGAGACCTGGGGTCTCCGCAGCCTGGCGTATCGCATCGCGAAGAACCGCAAGGCGCATTATGTGATGATCGAAATCGACGCCCCCGGCGACACGATCGCCGAGCTGGAGCGTCAGAACCAGATCAACGAAGACATCATCCGCTACATGACCGTCAAGGTCGACGCGCATGAGGCCGGCCCGTCGGTGATGATGCGCAAGCAGGAGCGTGACCGTGAGCGTCGCGCCGATCGCGCGCGTCGCGATCGTGAGGAGGAGTTCGCGTAATGGCCCGTCCGTTCTTCCGCCGCCGCAAGAGCTGCCCCTTCTCCGCGAAGGACGCCCCCCGGATCGACTATAAGGACGTCCGGCTGCTGCAGGGCTTCGTCTCCGAGCGTGGCAAGATCGTTCCGTCGCGCATCACCAGCGTGTCGGCCAAGAAGCAGCGCGAGCTCGCCCAGGCGATCAAGCGCGCGCGTCACCTGGGCCTGCTGCCCTACGTCGTGAAGTAAGGAGCGGCTCACATGGACGTCATTCTGCTTGAACGTGTCGAGAAGCTCGGCACCATCGGCGATGTGGTGAAGGTGAAGGATGGCTTCGCCCGCAACTACCTGCTGCCGAACAAGAAGGCGCTTCGCGCCAACGAAGCCAACCGCAAGGTGTTCGAGGCCAATCGCGCCCGCATCGAGGCGGACAATGCCAACCGTCGCACCGACGCTGAAAAGGAAGCCAAGGGCTTCGACAACGTCAGCGTGACGATCATCCGCCAGGCGTCGAACACCGGCCAGCTTTACGGTTCGGTCGCGGTGCGCGACATCGTCGAGGCGCTGGTCGCCGATGCGCACAAGGTCGCCAAGAGCCAGGTCGTGCTCGATCGCCCGATCAAGGCGATCGGCGTGTACGAGGTCAAGGTCGCGCTGCACCCGGAAGTGGCCGTTGCCGTCAAGGTCAACGTCGCCCGCTCGCCGGAAGAAGCCGAGCTGCAGGCCTCGGGCGTCGACGTGACGGCGCAGATGTTCGAGGAAGGTCGCGATCAGGGCGGCTTCACCGAGGATTATGATCCCAACGCCGAGCCGGGCGCCACCGCCGAAGCTCAGCCGGAGGCGGAGCAGGCGTAACGCCCGCTTCCCTTTCGGGGATAAGGAATAAGGCCCGCTGGAGCGATCCGGCGGGCCTTTTTCTTTGCGCTACCACCCCGGCGCCAGACGCCGGTGAAAAATGATGCGCGCCCTCCCCGTTCGGGCTGAGCTTGTCGAAGCCCTGCCCTTTCTTCCGATGAAGAAAGACAACCCTTCGACAAGCTCAGGGCGAACGGAGGTAGGTTTAACCCAAAGCCTCGACCTGCTCGGCCAGTTCCAGCCAGCGCAGTTCCGCCGCTTCCTTCTCCTCGCGCGCGGCGCCGATCGCCTTGGTCAGCCGGTCGAACGCCGCGGGATCGCGCGCATAGAGCCCCGGATCGGCGAGCGCCGCCTCGTCGCGCGCGATCGCCGCGTCGAGCGCCTCGATCCGCGCGGGGAGCTGGTCGTAATCGCGCTGGTCCTTGTAGCTGAGCTTGACGCGCGGCTGCGGTGGCGGCGGGGGCGCAGCCTTTGCCGGCGCGGCCTTCTTCGGTTCGGGCCGCCGCCTGCGCTGGCGCTCCCAATCCTCATAGCCGCCGACCACCGCATCGACCTGCCCCGACCCGTCGAGCCCGAGCGTCACCGTCACCGTGCGATCGAGAAAATCGCGATCGTGGCTGACGATCAGCACCGTGCCGTCATAATCGGCGATCACTTCCTGCAACAGATCGAGCGTTTCGAGATCGAGATCGTTGGTGGGTTCGTCGAGCACGAGCAGGTTCGACGGCCGCGCGAATTCGCGCGCCAGCAGCACGCGCGAGCGCTCGCCGCCCGACAGCGAGCCGACCTTGGCGTCGGCGATCGACGGATCGAACAGGAATTCCTTGAGATAGCCGTGGACGTGCTTCTTGACCCCGAGCACCTCGATCCAGTCGCCGCCGTCGGCCAGCACCTGCCGCACGCTCTTGTCGGGGGCCATCAGGCTGCGCTGCTGGTCGATCACGATCGCGTCGAGCGTCTTGGCGAGCTTCACCTTGCCGCTATCCGGCTCCAGCTCCCCGGTCAGCAATTTGAGCAGGGTCGACTTGCCCGCGCCGTTGCGCCCGACCAGCCCGATGCGGTCGCCGCGTGTCACGCGGAAGGTGAAGTCGCGGATGATCGGGCGGTCGCCATAGGCCTTGGTGACATGCTCGGCGTCGATCACCACCTTCGAGCGCGCGTCGTCATTGGCCATCGCCAGCGCGGCGGTGCCCTGCGGCCCCATCATCGCGGCACGCTCGGCGCGCATCTCCTTGAGCTTGGTAAGCCGCCCCTGATTGCGCCGCCGCCGCCCGGTGACCCCGCGCTGGAGCCAATGCTCCTCGATCTTGAGCTTGGCGTCGAGCTTCTCGGCGGCGCGCTGTTCCTCGGCCGCGACCTGATCGGTCCAAGCCTCGAACCCGCCGAAGCCGATCTCGGCGCGGCGCAGGCTCCCGCGGTCGAGCCACAATGTCTGTCTGGTCAGCCGGGTGAGGAAGGTGCGATCGTGGCTGATCACGACGAACGCGCCGTTGAAGCGCTGGAGCCAGTCCTCCAGCCATTCGATCGCGGCGATATCGAGATGGTTGGTCGGCTCGTCGAGCAGCAGCACGTCGGGCGACTGCGCCAGCGCGCGGACGATCGCGGCACGGCGCCGCTCGCCGCCGCTCGCGGTCCCGGCGTCGCGGGTGAGATCGATGCCGAGCTGCCCGGCGATCGCCTCGGCCTCGAAATGCTGTGGGGCATCGGGGGCGGACAGGACGTAATCGGCGAGCGTCGCGAAACCGGTGAGATCGGGCTCCTGTTCGAGCAGGATCACCTTGGTCCCGGGGACGATCGTGCGCCGCCCCTCGTCGGCGTCGATGCGCCCCGCGATCAGCTTGAGCAGGGTCGTCTTGCCCGCGCCGTTGCGCCCGATCAGCGCCAGCCGGTCGCGCGGCTGGATATAGAGATCGAGGTGGCGAAACAGCCAGCCGGCGCCCTGGACGACGCCAAGGTCTTCATATGCGAGAATGGGGGCAGCCATGAGGGGCGCAGATAGGGATGCGGGGGGGATTTGGGAACCGCCTAACGCCCCTTCTTCCCTTCTCCCCTCCCTGGTGAAGAGGGGAGAAGGGAAGAAGGCATAAGAAAAGGCCGGAAGGCTTGCGCCCCCGGCCTGTTCTTTTCGGTTCGGAACCGGCGACGGCAAAGCCGCCGCCGTGACGTCAGACCGGATCAGCTGCGCCGACCGGCTGTCCGATCCGATGCGAGTCCTCGGCCAGCGTGGCCGGCCGAGGCCGCATTCGGATCAGAAGTCCATCCCGCCCATGCCGCCGCCCGGCATCGCCGGCATCGCCGGCTTGTCTTCCGGCAGCTCGGCCACGGTCGCCTCGGTGGTGATGAGGAGACCCGCCACCGATGCGGCGTTCTGCAGCGCGGTACGCACCACCTTGGTCGGATCGATCACGCCGGCCTGCACCAGATTCTCATAGGTGTCGGTCGCCGCGTTGAAGCCGATCGACTGATCGCCGCCGTCGAGCAGCTTGCCCGCAACCACCGCGCCGTCGTGGCCGGCGTTGTGCGCGATCTGCTTGACCAGCGCGGTCAGCGCCTTGCGGACGATGTCGATGCCGCGGGTCTGGTCGTCGTTGGCGCCCTTGAGCCCGTCGAGCGCCTTCGTGCCGTACAGCAGCGCGGTGCCGCCGCCCGGAACGATGCCTTCCTCGACCGCAGCGCGGGTCGCGTGCAGCGCATCGTCAACGCGATCCTTGCGCTCCTTGACCTCGACTTCGGTCGCACCGCCGACCTTGATCACCGCGACGCCGCCGGCGAGCTTGGCCAGACGCTCCTGGAGCTTCTCGCGGTCGTAATCGCTGGTCGTCACTTCGATCTGCTGGCGGATCGCCTCGACGCGGCCCTTGATCGCGGCCTCGTCACCGGCGCCGTCGACGATCGTCGTGTTGTCCTTGTCGATCGTCACGCGCTTGGCGGTGCCGAGCATGCCGAGCGTGACGTTCTCGAGCTTGATGCCGAGATCTTCGCTGACGACTTCGCCCTTGGTGAGGATCGCGATGTCTTCGAGCATCGCCTTGCGACGATCGCCGAAGCCCGGCGCCTTGACCGCCGCGACCTTCAGGCCGCCGCGCAGCTTGTTGACTACCAGGGTGGCCAGCGCCTCGCCTTCGATGTCCTCGGCGATGATCAGCAGCGGACGACCCGACTGCACAACCGCCTCGAGGATCGGCAGCATCGACTGCAGGTTCGACAGCTTCTTCTCGTGGATCAGGATGTACGGGTCGTTGAGCTCGACCTGCATCTTTTCCGGGTTGGTGATGAAGTACGGCGACAGATAGCCGCGGTCGAACTGCATGCCCTCAACCACGTCGAGTTCGAATTCGAGGCCCTTGGCCTCCTCGACGGTGATGACGCCTTCCTTGCCGACCTTCTCCATCGCTTCCGCGATCTTCTCGCCGACTTCCTTGTCGCCGTTGGCCGAGATGATGCCGACCTGGGCGATCTCGTTCGAGCCCGAAACCGCCTTCGAACGCGCCTTGACGTCGTCGACGACCTTGTGGACCGCGAGGTCGATGCCGCGCTTCAGGTCCATCGGATTCATGCCGGCCGCGACCGACTTCATGCCCTCGCGGACGATCGCCTGCGCCAGCACGGTGGCGGTGGTGGTGCCGTCACCCGCGATGTCGTTGGTCTTCGAGGCGACCTCGCGGACCATCTGCGCGCCCATGTTCTCGAACTTGTCCTTGAGTTCGATTTCCTTGGCGACGGTGACGCCGTCCTTGGTGATGCGCGGCGCGCCGAACGACTTGTCGATCACAACGTTGCGGCCCTTCGGCCCCAAAGTGACCTTCACCGCGTCGGCGAGGATGTCCACGCCCTTCAGAATGCGCTCGCGCGCGTCGCGCGAGAATTTGACGTCCTTGGCTGCCATGTTGGCTACCTTTCAATCTGACGAATGTTGAAGAAATTCGGGTGGCGGAACGCCGATCAGCCCTCGACGATGCCGAGGATGTCGCTTTCCTTCATGATCAGCAGGTCTTCGCCGTTCACCTTGACTTCGGTGCCGGACCACTTGCCGAACAGAATGCGATCGCCCGCCTTCACGTCGAGCGGGGTGACCTTGCCGTCTTCGCTCTTGGCGCCCGCACCGGCGGCGACGACCTCGCCCTCCTGCGGCTTTTCCTTGGCGGTGTCGGGGATGATGATCCCGCCGGCCGTCTTCTCTTCCGCCTCGACGCGGCGGACGAGAACGCGGTCGTGCAACGGACGAAAGTTCATTGCTGTTCCCTCTCTAAAGGCAATGTGACAATTCGTTGGCACTCGAAGAAGCCGAGTGCCAGCGCCGCGCATATGTGGGTCGGCCCAGCCCCGGTCAATGGCGAGGCGTACAAAAAATTTGTGACGGTTTAGCGCGCGGCCGTCAGCCCGAGCCGGTCGCGCGCGCTCCAGCGCCACATCAGCAGGATCGAAACGACCAGCAATCCGGCCGCCAGCCCCATCCAGATGCCGACCCCGGCAAGCGGGGTGCGGAAGCCCAAAACGATCGCAGTGCCGAAGCCGACCACCCAATAGCCGAACAGCGCGACCAGCATCGGCACGCGCGTATCCTGCAGCCCGCGCAGGTTCGCCGCCGCCACCACCTGGATGCCGTCGACGAGCTGGAACACCGCCGCCACCGCGAGATAGCTCACCGCGAGATGCACCACCGGGGCGTTGAGCGGGTTGCCGAGATCGAGATAGGCGCTGACCAGCAGCCGCGGCGCGACCCACATCGTGAGTGCGCTGATCGCCATCGAGCCGGTGCCGACCGCGAGCGCGATCCGCCCGGCGCGGCGGATCCACTCGCTGTTGCGCGCGCCATAGCCCATGCCGACACGGATCGTCGCCGCCTGCGCGATCCCGAGCGGCACCTGGAAGGTCAGCGAGGCGATGTTGAGCGCGACGGCATGCGCCGCGACCTCCTTGACCCCGAGCACCCCCATCAGCAGCGAGGCGCCGCCGAACAGCGCGCCCTCCGCCATCCAGGTAAGCGAGATCGGCAAGCCGAGCCGGACGATCTCGCGGAAGCGCGACCATTCGCTCCGCCACCAGCGCCCGAACAGGCGATAGCGCCGCAGCCGGCGATCGAAATGCAGGATCAGCCAATAAGCAATCGCCATCAGCGACAGGCTGAGCACGCTCGCCAGCGCCGATCCTTCGAGCCCGAGCCGGGGGAAGCCGGCATTGCCGAACACCAGGCACCAATTGGCGACGATGCTGAACGCCAGCGCCATCCCTGTCACGCCGAACGCCCAGCCCGGGCGGCCGAGCGCGGCGGCGCTGGTGCGCATCACCCCGGCGGCGACCGCCGGGAAGGTGCCGAGCAGGATGATATGCAGGAAATGACCCGAGCGCCGCGCGACCGCCGGATCCTGATCGGCGAGCAGCAGCAGCCGCTCGCCGTTCCACAGGATGATCATCACGACGATCGCCGCGGCGGCGCCGACCCATAAGGCCATGCGGAAGCTGCGCCGCACCTCGCGCACCGCATGTTTGCGCCGGCCGAGCTCGGCCGCGATCAGCGGCGAGGCCGCGGTCGTCAGCCCGATCGTCGAATACATCAGCAGGTTGAACATGAACACGCCGAGCGTCGCCGCCGCCAGCTCGACCGTGCCGAGCCGCGCGACGAAGATCACGTCGACCGCCGCCACCGCCATCTGCAGCAGGTTCGCGCCGACCAGCGGCCCGGCGAGCGTGAGCAGCGCGCGCAATTCCGCTCGCGCCGTCGCGGGAGCAGAGCCGGTGAGCGGCGCAAGGGTTTCGGCGGTCATGACGGTGCGACTTTGCGGTTCTCGGGGTGGAACGAACGCCGGGTCGCACGCCAGCACGGCCTCCTCGGGTGGCCGTACGCTCGTCTAACCCTTGCGCATTACACTGGCAAGACCGCCGCTAAGATTATGACTTAATTTGGAAATATCGGAGCCTATCCCCCCCTCTTCTCCCCACCCTCGTTAAGGGAGGGGAGAAAATGGATTACCCCGAGGAAGCCTAACGCCCGTCGGGCCGGCTCGTCACGATCGCGACCCCGCCCTTTTTGATCGAGACGAGATGCTCGACGCCGTCGTCGCATTTCGCGCGCCACGTCGGGACGCCATTCTCGTCGCCGACGCGGACCGCGTCGATCACGTCCTGACACGACAGCCCCGCATCGCGGATCGCGCGCATGAACACGCCCCATTGCTGCCCCGGCGGCAGTTTTTCGACGATCGCGCCGGTATCCTGCAGATTGGCGGCCGCAGCGGCGTGGTTATCGGATGCCCCCGAATGGCCCGAACAGGCGCCAAGCAGCGCGACGAGCGGGAAGACGATTATCGCTTTCATCTGTCCTTCTCCGGTGACGTTCCTTGAGCGAATCTAGGAAATCGGGCGCGCAGGCGCAACCGAGCAGCAGGAGGAACGGGGTCAGGAATTCGCGATGCCGCTCGCCGAATTCGAACCAGATGTTGAACAGCGCAAGCTGGATCAGACATGCCGCGACGAGCAATGCCACAGCGCCACGCGGCCGGCGCCACAAGGCAAGCGCCGCCGTACCGATCAACAAGAGGTGCGTCGCCTGCGCCACCGGGAACAAGGATTGCGCAAGCCGCGGCGACGGGGCGGGACGCATATCGCCGAGCCGCGCGACCTCCGCCTGCGCGATCGCCATCGCGCGGAAGAACTTCTGCAGCGTCAGGCGGACGAACCCGGCCGGGTTCTGCTCGATCCAATGCCAGGCCATCGCCGCCAGCGTCCGCGAATAAGCGAGTTCGGGTATCCCGCGCAGCGCGGCGGGTGCGGCGATCCAATTGCCCGTCGCATCGGGGTTGTTGCCGATCCACAAGCTTATCCCGCCGGCCGAGGTCAGCGGGATGAAGGTGTGGAACGCCAGCCAGTTGCGTATCCACCACGGCAGCATCAGCAAGGCCGCGACGATCGCCCCGCCGCTCGCCGCGCGGATCAGCGCCGGCGGGGTCCGCCACATCAGCAGCAGCCCGAGAATCGCGGACAGCGGCGCGAGCGCGGGCTGGGTCAGCGCGAGCAGCCCGCTCGCCACCCCGATCAGCGCGATCACGCGGCGATCGGCGCGCACCCGCGCGCGCAGCCAGGCATGCGCGAGCGCGAGGACGAGCAGCGCGACCAGCCCTTCCTTCTGCGCCAGCGGCGACGACAGGAGCACGCTCGGCCAGATCATATAGAGCCACGCCGCCGCGCGCCCCGCCCCGGCGTGTCCGGTCCGTTGCCCGAGCCGCGCGACCAGCAGCGCCGCGGCCCCGTCGATCAGCAGGTTGAGCGCGCACAAGGCGCCGGTCGCGAGCCCGAAGGCACCGTACCACCCCGCCAGCACGAGCGGATAGAGCGGCGGATAGAGCGCGCGCACCGTCTCGCCGATAAACGGCTCGTGCACCTGCAGGCCGTGCCCGTGGGACAGGCTATAGGCGAGCAACGGGTAGAATAAGGCGTCGCCGCCCGGAACGCGATCGAGGCACGGGATCGCGACCCCGATCCGCAACCCGGCGGTGACGAGCAAGAGCACCAGCCACGTCCGCCCCGCGGGGCGGCGCGCGAACAACGGGATCGCCAGCGCCGCGGCCGCCAGCCATAATGCCAGCACCAGCAGCGCCGCCGCGTCGATGCCGCCCCAATGCCGTATCAGCCCGGGCACGGAATAGAGCCCGTAGAGGGTGACAACCGCCATCAGCACCGCGATCGCGCGGCCGCCGCCGCCCCCCGCCGCCGTCGCGAACGGCAGCGGCGAGTGGGCGGCAGGCGTCCCGAACGATGCTTTTCCGACGCTGTTCATGCTCGACACCGGTAAAACTTTGTAAGCGATCCCTAAGGTCACAAAGGCCGGTCAGCGCAACAACGTGGCGCTGCGGCGGAATCCCGCCTGTGCGGTTATGACACAGGTTAGGCCCGGAAATGCTGGGGTTTTGATCTGGATCAAGGCCCGGCGGCACCCTCTCGCCCGATCGTCCGGGGACAAGGCAAGATCGCCGCGGGAGCTCCAAATGTCCTTCACCGAACACTGGTTTCTCTATTTGTCGATCGGCGCCTGCATCGCCTTCTCGCTCGCGGTGGGCTATGTCTCGATCGAAGATAGCATACGCCGGGGCGATTGATCGCTCCTTCGCGCAGCGGGTTCGACGCAGGGGGTTCGACATTGTGCTGAGCAACACGCACATTGCGGTGAATTTGCCCCCGCCGGCACGCGAGTGTCAGCGCTGTCTCAACTGTGCCGTGCGGAACAAGACGCTGTGCGCCAGCATCAGCGACGAGCGGCTGGCGATCCTCAGCGCGCTCGGCCGGCGCTGGCGGGTGTCGGCGGGTCAGGTCGTCACCTGGGCGGGGGACGCCAACAGCCATTGCGCCAATGTCATCTCGGGCGCGCTGAAGGTTTCCGCCTCCACCGCCGACGGGCGCGAACAGATCGTCGGCCTGTTGTTCGCGGGGGATTTCCTCGGGCAATTGTTCGTCAACGAAGCCTCGCTCACCGTCACCGCGCTGACCGATACCGATCTGTGCGCCTTTCCCCGCGCCGATTTCGAGCGCGCGCTGGCCAGTTATCCGCGAATGGAGCGGCTGCTCCTCGAACGCACGATGGCCTCGCTGCATGAAGCGCAGGAGCGGATGCTGTCGCTGGGCCGCAAGGATGCGCGCGAACGCGTGGCGGACTTCCTGCTCGATCTCGCGCGGCGGACCGGCATGTGCGGCGCGGCGGGCGAGATCCGCGTGCTGATCCCGATCAGCCGCGGCGAGATGGCCGGCTTCCTCGGGCTGACGATCGAGACGATCAGCCGGCAGCTCACCCGGCTCAAGAGCGATCGCGTCATCGATTTCTCGCGCGGCGAGCGCGAATGCGTGATCCTCAATTCGGCGGTGCTCGAAGCGATCGTCAATCCGGCGTGACATCCGCGCGGCGCGCGGCGGCGAGCCAGCTTTCCTTCAATGCGATCGCGCGCCGGCATCCGTCGAAGAAACAGCGCAGCATATAAGCGAGTTGCCCCGCCTGCGCATCGGGCAGCGGGCCGAGGCGATCGCGCAATGCCGTCACCAGATCGTCGCCGTGCGCGGCATCGAGCGCATGCATCTCGCGCAGCCCCGCCAGCGCGGCCGCATCGGGACGCGCCCCCGCCGGCAAGCGCGCGACGACCCGCTCGGCGCGCGCGAAATGGACGGTGGTGATGCCGGTCACCCGCGCGCACAACCGGCGGATCGCGGCGGAGGGCGGAAGCGCGGGCAGACCATCCGCCAGCGCCTCCAGATCGCAGCATAAAGCCCGCTGGATGACATGATCGTCTTCGATCGTATCCGGCGTCGGCTCGACAAGCGCGAGCTGCGATCGATCGGTAGGTGCGGCCATCGCTCCTTTTCCCGGCGGCAGACCGGGGCAGCGTGCCGGCGCCGGTCGCGGGCGCTTTGATCATCGTCAAAGCGCCGCGACGAACGGCACCAAAACCACGCCGGGTTCCGCGAAAGCAGGGACCCCGGGCGGCGAGCGCGCCCGCAGCGCCCGTCAGCTCGGCTGGAACACCCCGCAGGCGATCCGCGCGCCGCTGTTGCCGGAGGGGTCGGTCGCCAGATCGTCGGGATTGGCGTGGATCACCAGCGCCGCGCCGTCGGTATCGAGCAGCCCGGCCATCGTCGCGCCGGGAATGACCGCGGCGACGGTGCCGCGTCCGCCCGAATCGATCACCAGATTGGGCATGTCGCCCTCGTGCGGCCCCTGCGGGTTCATCGACCCGTGCTTCTTCATCAGCGGGTTCCAATGCCCGCCCGCCGTCTCGAACCCCGGCGGGTCGCAGCGTCCGGTGGTGTGGATATGCGCGCCATGCGTTCCCGGCGGCAGCGCCTTGGCGTCGACGGTGACGCGCAGCCCGCCCGCCACTTCGGTCGCGGTGGCGCGGCCGACGTCGGCGCCACTCGCCGAATGAAGCGCGGCAACGGCGCGCGCGCCGCCCGCGACCGGGGTGCCGGCCGACACGCCGCCGTCGTCGCGGCACGCCATCAGCGCGAGCGCGCCGGCCCCGATCATCATCACCGTCGTGACACGCATCTTTCTTCTCCCTTTATCCGCTCGGGCGAACCAATCATCGACTCTGTCGCGGGTTCCGCGATGCGCTCAATCCCGTCCACGGGCAATCAATTGCGCGAGCCGGCGGCAATCGCCGCGCTGCTGCGCGATCGCGACGACCAGCACGACGTTGAGCACGGTCAGCTCGATCAGGAAGAACCAGATCGACGACCCCGCGATCATGCTAAGGCCGAGCAGGATCGTGCGCGGATTGGCGCCGAGCACCCCCGGCAACAGCAAGGTGCGCCGCCCCGTCTCGCGCGCCAGCCGCGCGATGCGCTGGCGCTCCGGAGGATCGGGCTCCGCGCTGGCGACCAGCGCGTTGACCGGCTCGGTCGCGCCGGTCAGCGCATGCGATACCGTGAGGTAGAAGCGCGCCAGCGCGCCGCCCACGCCGGTCGATTCAACCGCGCGGTTGTGCTGGATCCACGGCACGCCATAGGCCCAATATTGGTAGCTGCGGCGCGAGCTTTCGGCGAACACCGATTGCGCGATGCGCGACACCCCGGCGCCGACCACGATCGGCCACACCCACACGCCGAACATCTGCTGCAGCGCATAGCCGAGCAGCAGGTAGAGCACGGTATGCCCGCCATAATCGCACAGCCCGTCGACCACCTCGCCGCGCGGGCTGGCGCGCCCGGTCATCCGCGCAAGATCGCCGTCGGCCCCGTCGACGACATGCCACAGCAGATGCAGCGCAAAGCCGGTCGCGATCGCCCAGGGGGTGCCGACCAGCGCGTAGAGCACGCCCGTCGCGCAGACCATCGCCGCACCGAAAATCGACACCATATTCGGCGTCACCGGGGTCGCGGCCAGCGCGCGCGCCAGCCCGCGCGCCGCCGGGTGATAAACATTATGGTTGAGAAACCCTTGCAGTTCGCGCGGTTTTCCGGTCACGGTTTGCGGCAATTCGATCGTCGCCAATGAGGGATTCCCTTCAAAACACCGTATAACGAATGCGTCATTTGCTTGACAGACGTGACGCATCTGTCACCACACTGCAATCGAGTTGTCATCCGTCGGTCTCTCCGACAAGCGGGGGTTGAATGTCATCGATTAAGGTCGCCATCATCGGGGTAGGCAACTGCGCAAGCAGCCTGGTGCAAGGCAAGTATCATTACGCCAACAGCAATAAGCCGCACGGTCTGATCCACGAAGACGTGGGTGGCTACAAGGTCGGCGATATCGAATTCGTCGCCGCGTTCGACGTCGATTCGCGTAAGGTCGGGCTTGATCTCGGCGAGGCGATCTTCGCCAAGCCGAATTGCACCAAGGTGTTCCACGCCGAAGTGCCCAAGACCGGCACGATCGTTCGCATGGGCGCCAAGCTGGACGGCGTTGCCGGCCATATGCTCACCGTGGCCAACGACCGCGGCTTCGAGGTGGACGACACGCCCGATTCGGATCGCGCGTCGATCGTCAGCACGCTGAAGGAATCGGGCGCCGAGGTTCTCGTCAACTTCCTGCCGGTCGGCAGCCAGGCGGCGACTGAATTTTACATGGAATGCGCGATCGAAGCGGGCCTCGCCGTGGTCAATTGCATGCCCGTGTTCATCGCTTCGCAGCCGGAATGGGAAGCGCGCTTCGCCAAGGCCGGGCTGCCGATCATCGGCGACGATGTGAAGGCGCAGGTCGGCGCGACGATCGTTCACCGCGTCCTCTCGAACCTGTTCAAGAGCCGCGGCGTGACGATCGATCACACCTATCAGCTCAACACCGGCGGCAACACCGATTTCATGAACATGCTCGACCGCAATCGCCTGTCGAGCAAGAAGGAATCGAAAACCGAAGCGGTGCAGGCGGTGCTCGCCGAGCGGCTGGCGGACGAGAATATCCACGTCGGCCCGTCGGACTATATCCCCTGGCTGCACGACAATAAGCTCTGCTTCCTGCGGCTCGAGGGCAATCTGTTCGGCGACGTACCGATGAACCTCGAACTTCGTCTTTCGGTCGAAGACAGCCCGAATTCGGCCGCGGTGGTGGTGGATGCGATCCGCTGCTGCAAGCTCGCGCTCGATCGCGGCATCGCCGGCGCGCTGACCGGCCCGTCGTCATTCTTCTGCAAGCATCCGCCGGAACAATATACCGACGATGTCGCCGCGCAGATGACCGACGATTTCATCCACGGCGACGCCGCGCGGCTCGCCGCCGAGTGAAGGCGCTCATCGTCGCAGCCGGCTATGGCAGCCGGCTGCGGACGGTGTCTCCCTCGAAGCCGCTCACCCTCGTCGCCGGCACGCCGCTCATCGCGCGCGTGATCGCTGCGGCGCGGGCGGGCGGCGCGAGCGCGTTCACCGTCGTGACCGGGCATGAGGCGGAGGCGGTCGAGGCGTATCTGGCCGCGCTCGATCCGGCGATCACCTGCGTCCGCACCCCGGATTGGTCGCTCGCCAACGGGCATTCGGTGCTGACCGGCGCGGATGCGCTCGGCCCCGAACGTCATTTGCTGATGATGGCGGATCATCTGTTCGATCCGGCGCTGGTCGCGCGCACGATCGCCGCGCCGCCGGCGGCGCTGACACTGGCGATCGACCGGCGACTCGGCAATCCGCTGGTCGATCTCGACGACGTCACCCGCGTGCGCACGCAGGGCGACGCGATCGTCGCGATCGGCAAGCATCTTCCCGATTACGACGCGTTCGACTGCGGGGTGTTCGCGGTCGACGGGCGCTTCCACGACGCGTTGCGTGCGAGCATCACGGCGGGCGGCGCGGGGTCGATCTCCGCCGGGGTCGAGGCGCTCGCCGCAACCGGCGGCGCGCGCGTCACCGATATCGGCGACACCTGGTGGCTCGACGTCGACGACCCCAAGGCGCTCGACCAGGCCGAAGCCGCGCTGGCGGCCTGAGCCCTCCGCTCACCTCCCCTCCCTGAAGGGAGGGGAGAAAAGCGCGTCAGGCCGCCTCCAGCGCAGCCTCTGCGCGCTGCTCCGCTTCGGCGTGGAGCTTCCAGAAATCCGCGACGCCCTCGCCCGCGACGCGGCGCTCCAGCGCGTCGAGATGCGCGCCCCAGCCGCCACCGAAGTTCGCGGCGTCCTCGCGCCCGCGCAGCCCGGTATGTTCCAGCACCAGCCGGGTCTTGTCGGCCGCTTCCGCCGCGAGCGTGATCGTCACCTCCCCCGCCTCGCCGTTCGACCAGGTGAAGGCGAGCAGGTGCGGCGGCTCGACGCGCAGGATGCGCTCGCTCCACGTCTTTCCGATCGCCTCGGCATAGCGCGCGGGGGTCGGCACCGCCTCGTCGGACAGATTGTCGTGCGCCATCGTCATCCCGATCGTCCCGCCGGGGCGCAGATCGGTCGGCCCGCCCATGAACCAGCGTGCGCGCAACTCGGGATCGACCAGATATTGCCACACCCGGTCGAGCGGCGCGGCGAGCAAGCGTTCGAAGCGCAATTCATGCGCGGTGATGCGGTCAGCCATGATCGTTCTCCAGTGTCTTTCCCAATGTTTCGAGGATCATCGTCCAGCCTTCGCGGGTGCGATCGGCATAATCGGCCCATTCCGGCGCCATCTCGTGCGTCAGCGTCAGCCGCGTGCCGCCGCGCGGCAGCGGCGCCAGATCGAGCGTGACGCGGGTCCATTGATCGGGCGGCGCGGGATCGGCGCCGAACAGGAACACCAGACGGCGCGGCCGGTCGATCGCCTCGAAACGCAGCCGGTGCGCGGCGTCGCCGGTCGCGCGGCGCTCGACGATCAGCGCCTCCCCGCCGACCCGCGCGTCGATCGCGCAGGCCAGCATCTCGCCCCCGGGCGTCGCGAACAGGAAGCGTCGCGCCTGCGCCGGATCGAGCCAGGCGTCGAACACCCGGGTCGGCGGCGCGGCGAAGTCGCGCGTGATCGTCAGCCGAACCGGCTCGTTCATGCCTGATCCTCCTGCAATAGCGCCTCGAGCGTATCGAGCCGGGCGTTCCAGAAGCGGCGCCATTCGGCGAGCCACGCCTCTGCCTCGGTAAAGCGATCGGCCTTCAACCGGCAAAGCTGCTGGCGCCCGGCCTTGCGCCGCTCGATCAGCCCGGCGCGTTCGAGCACGCCGATATGTTTGGCGGCGCCGGCGAAGGTCATCGCATGCGGCGCGGCGAGATCGCCGATCGACCGCTCCCCGCCGCGCAGCGCGTCGAGCATCGCGCGCCGGGTGGGATCGGCGAGCGCGGCAAAGGTCAGATCGAGCGAATATTCAACCATAAGGTTTCATTACCCAGCGATACCGATAATGTAAACCCTTTGGTTGAATATTAAGCGGCGAATGCGGTCACTCGTGTGAACTTTGTGAACTTTGGGCGCCTAAACGACGTCATGCCGGGCTCGACCCGGCATCCAGAGCCACAAGCGGCAGCCTGTGAGGCTCTGGATGCGGGATCAAGTCCGGCATGACGAAAGGTGGTAAGTGAAGCGCCGTCAGTCGGCGAACAGCAACACCGGGGTTTCGAGCAATTTCTTGAGCGCCTGGACGTAGCTCGCGGCATCCCAGCCGTCGACGACGCGGTGGTCGCAGCTGATCGAGAGGTTCATCAGCTTGGCGCGCACCAGGTCGTCGCCCTGGAACACCGGACGCTCGACGATCTTGTTCGGCCCGATGATCGCCACTTCGGGCCGGTTGATCACCGGGGTGGTCGCGATCCCGCCGAGCGGGCCGAGGCTGGTGACGGTGATCGTCCCGCCGCCCAGCTCCTCGGGCTTGAGCTTGGAGGCGCGCGCCGCCTCCGCCAGCCGCGTGATCTCGGCGGCGAGCTGCCAGATATTCTTGTCCTGCGCGTCACGGATCACCGGCACGGTGAGCCCGGCATCGGTCTGCGTCGCCATCCCGAGATGGACCCGGCCCGAGCGCGTCACCACCCCCGCCTCGTCGTCGTAACGCGCATTGAGCATCGGGAAGTCGGGCAAGGTGCGGCAGATCGCGACGATCAGCAGCGGCAGCATCGTCAGCTTGGGCCGCCCGCCGCGCGACGCGTTGAGATCGGCGCGGACCCGCTCCAGCTCGGTCACGTCGATCTCGTCGACATAGGTGAAATGCGGGATATTGCGCTTCGATGCGGCCATATTCTCGGCGATGCGGCGGCGCATCCCGATCACCTTGATCTGCTCGTCGGCGCGCGCACGGCTGGCGTGCGGGGCGTGATAGCCCTGCCCCGCGGCATAACGCAGATAGGCGTCGAGATCGGCGTGGCGGACGCGATCGCCCTCGGCCGGCTTCACCTGCGCCAGATCGATGCCGAGATCCTGCGCCCGCGCCCGGACCGCCGGGGATGCGAGAACGTGGCGCGCCGGTTCGGCCGGAACGCTCTCCACGGGCGCGGGACGGGCTTCGACAGGCTCAGCCCGAACGGGGAGAGGTTCGGGTTTGGTCGACAGTTCGGGATGCGAAACGCTCTCGACCGCCACCGCGACCGGCTCGATCACCGCCTCGCCCGGGGTTTCGGCGGCGATCTCGCTGGCAGCTTCTTCCTCGCCCTCGATCTCGATCACCACCAGGGTCGATCCGATCGACACCTGATCGCCGACCTCGCCGGCCAGTTCGATCACCGTCCCCGAAACGGGGCTTTCCATCTCGACCGTCGCCTTGTCGGTCATCATGTCCGCGATCTGCTGGTCTTCCTCGACCCGATCGCCGACCTTCACGTGCCACGCCACGATCTCGGCCTCGGAAATGCCTTCGCCGATATCGGGCAAGCGGAAGTTGAAACGCGCCATCGTCGTTTAGTCCTTCAGAATTTTCTTGAGGGCCATGCCGATCCGGACCGGGCCGGGGAAATAGGCCCATTCGAGGCTGTGCGGATAAGGCGTGTCGAAGCCGGTGACGCGCTCGATCGGTGCCTCGAGGTGGTAGAAGCAACGCTCCTGCACCAGCGCCGCGAGTTCCGCGCCATAGCCGGAGGTGCGCGTCGCCTCATGGACGATCATGCAGCGCCCGGTCTTGCGCACCGATTGCTCGATCGTCTCGATATCGAGCGGGACGAGCGTGCGCAGATCGATCACCTCGGCATCGACCCCGGCTTCGGCGACGACGTTGAGGCAGACGTGGACCATCGTGCCATAAGCGAGGATCGTCACCGCCTCGCCCTCGCGCACCACGTTCGCCTTGCCCAGCGGGATGCGATAATAGCCCGACGGCACCTCGCCCGCGGGATGCTTCGACCAATTCTCCGCCGGGCGATCCCAATGGCCGTTGAACGGGCCGTTGTAGATCCGCTTCGGCTCGAAGAAGATCACCGGATCATTGTCCTCGATCGCGGCGATCAGCAGCCCCTTGGCGTCATAGGGGGTCGACGGGATCACCGTCTTGAGCCCCGAGACATGGGTGAAGATTCCTTCGGGCGATTGCGAATGAGTCTGCCCGCCGAAGATCCCGCCGCCGAACGGCGAGCGCACCGTCAGCGGCGCGATGAACTCGCCGTCGGAGCGATAGCGCAGCCGCGCCGCCTCGCTCACCAACTGGTCGAGCGCGGGATAGATATAATCGGCGAACTGGATCTCGGGCACCGGGCGCAGCCCATAGGCCCCCATCCCCACCGCGACGCCGATGATCCCGCATTCGGTGATCGGCGTATCGAACACGCGGGTCTTGCCGAATTTCTTCTGCAAGCCGGCGGTGGCGCGGAACACGCCGCCGAAATAGCCGACGTCCTCGCCCATCACGACGATCGCATCGTCGCGCGCCATCATTATGTCGAGCGCGGAATTGATCGCCTGGATCATGTTCATGCGCTGGGTATCGCCGGCTTCCGCGCCGGCCTCGGTTTCGATGATTTCAGCCACTTCCATTACCCCTTGCGCGCCCACGGACGGCCCGAAGCCTGTTCCTCATCGATCATCATCTGCCGCTGCTCGGCGAGGTGCCACGGCATCTCCTCGAACACCCCGTCGAACAGGCTGTCGAGCGGCTGGTGCAGGCCGTGGCCGAGGATGCCGTTCTTCTCGGCCTCCTTCTGCGCCGCCTTCACTTCCTCCGCGACCTCGCGGTCCATCGCCGCCTGGCGTTCCTCGTCCCACTCGCCGATCGCGATCAGGTGATCCTTGAGCCGGCGGATCGGATCGCCGAGCGGCCACGCATTGGGCTCGCCCGCGGAACGGTAAGCGCTGGGGTCGTCGGAGGTGGAATGGCCCTCGGCGCGATAGGTGAAATGCTCGATCAGCGTCGGCCCGGCGTTGGTGCGCGCACGCTCCGCCGCCCAGGCGGTCGCGGCATAGACCGCGAGCGCGTCATTGCCGTCGACGCGCAGCCCGGCGATGCCATAGCCGATCGCGCGCGCCGCAAAGGTCGTCGCCTCCGCCCCGGCGAACCCCGAGAAGCTCGAAATCGCCCATTGGTTGTTGACCACGTTGAAGATCACCGGCGCGCGATAGACGGTGGCGAAGGTCAATGCGGAGTGGAAATCGCCCTCCGCGGTCGATCCCTCGCCGCACCAGGTCGCCGCGATCCGCGTGTCGCCCTTCGAGGCCGAGGCCATCGCCCAGCCGACCGCCTGCGGATATTGCGTCGTGAGATTGCCCGAGATCGAGAAGAACCCCGCCTCGCGCACCGAGTACATGATCGGAAGCTGCTTGCCCTGCAGCCGGTCGGCGCGGTTGGAGTAGATCTGGTTCATCATGTCGACCAGCGACCAATCGCGCGCGATGAGCAGCCCCTGCTGGCGATAGGAGGGGAAGCACATATCGTCATATTGCAGCGCATAGGCCGCGGCGACCGCCACCGCCTCCTCGCCCAAGGACTTCATGTAGAAGCTCGTCTTGCCCTGCCGCTGCGCGCGGAACATCCGTTCGTCGAACGCGCGGACCAGCGCCATGTGGCGCAGCATCCGCCGCAGCCTGTCGGGCGACAGCCGCGGGTTCCACGGGCCAACCGCCTGCCCCGCATCGTCGAGCACGCGAACCATCGAGTACGACAGGTCGGTGAAATCGGCGGGGGCAGCGTGGGTATCGGGGCGCGGCGCGGCGCCGGCCGCGGGGATATCGACCGCGGAAAAGTCCACCTCGTCACCGGGCCGGAAGCGCGGCTCCGGCACGTGAAGCGCCAGGGGTTTCAGATTGCTACGATCGCCGACCATGCTCTCTCCAAGACTCGCGCCGGTCTTGGCGGCGCGCACAGCCCCTTCGCGCGGTTGAAATAATATTTCAAGCGCTCTCGTATGCTGCTTGGCTCTTTCGGGCAGCATGAAGGCTGCGATCGGCCGCTCGCGGTGGTCAGGATAGCATGGGGAAGCGGCGCGCGGCAGGGGCGGTATCGCACCTAAGCGGCTCGCGCTCGTCGCCCCGTTCGACAGGCTCAGCCCCAACGGGGTTAGATGGCGGCGGTTGAGCGCAGCAATTAGCGCGGGCGGGCGATCGGAGTCGCGGCGAGTAAAGCGTCGAGCTCCCGCATCGTCAGCGGCGCGAGGAATTCGCAGCCGATATCGCCGTCGTTCGCCCAGACGATGCGCGCGTGGCGCTCGGTGCCGTCGGGCAGGCTGATCTTCAGCGTCACCCCCGGGGGGAGCGGAATCGACAGGCGCGCGCGGATTCCATGCGACGAGGCGTCGAGCACCTCGATCGACAAGGCGATACGCGCGGTCGCGCGGCACTCGACCGGGGAGCGCGGTGCGCGGCGTTCGTCATTGGGCTGCGTGCGAAGGGCCATCGATCCTGTCCTTTTGCCGGACCGACATTGCCACGACTCTGGTTAACGCGGCGTAACGATTGCCCTAAACAGAAACGGCCCGGCGGGGGGTCCCGCCGGGCCGGCCGTTGTTGGCAAGACGCCCGAGGCGCCGATCAGTCGCGCTGGCCCATGAAAGACAGCAGGAACTGGAACATGTTGATGAAGTCGAGATAGAGCGACAGCGCGCCCATGATCACCGCCTTGCCGATCATGTCCGTCCCGGCGACATAAGCATACATGCTCTTGATCCGCTGCGTATCATAAGCGGTGAGGCCCGCGAACAGCAGCACGCCGACCGCGCTGATCACCATCGCCATCGCCGGCGACTTGAAGAACAGGTTGAGCAGCGAGGCGACGATGAGACCCACCACGCCCATGATCAGGAACGTGCCCATGCCCGACAAATCGCGCTTCGTCGTATAGCCGTAGAGGCTCAGCGACAGGAAGGCGACCGCGGTGGCGAAGAAGGTGATCGCGATCGAGGTGCCGGTGTAGACGAGAAAGATCGTCGACATCGACACGCCCATCACCGCCGCGAAGGCCCAGAAAATGAGCTGCGCCGCGCCGGTCGAGAGCCGGTTGAGCCCGAAATTGAGCACCATGATGAAGGCGAGCGGCGAGAAGATCACCACATATTTGAGGATGCCCGGCGCCAGGAACACCTGCGCCGCGAGGCTATCGCGCCCGCCGCTGGCGAACAGCAGCGCCACGATCCCGGTGAGCAACACGCCGGATGCCATATAGTTATAGACCGACAGCATGTACGACCGGAGACCCGCGTCATACGCGGCACCGCGCGTATCGGCGGCGCTCGTCCCGAACGGGGCGGCAGTCGGCCGGGGGTCAGACCAGTTAGCCATTGTCAATTCGCTCCTTTGTCCGGCAATGAACGAGGCCGGCACACCGGAAATATTGCCCGTATGGCCGCTTTTTTCAAGCGAGGCGGCCCCGAGCAATCTTTCGTTACAAAACGTTACAGCAAAAGTCTGTTCAGGATGCATCGCCTTTTCGTCGCGCTTCGCCCGCCACCCGCGGTCCGCGCCGTGCTCGCGGCGGCGATGGGCGGCGTCCCCGGCGCGCGCTGGCAGGACGATGCCCAGCTCCACCTCACATTGCGGTTCATCGGCGAGGTCGAGCGGCCGCTGGCCGAGGACATCGCGCTGACGATCGAATCGATCGCCGCACCCGCGCCGAGCGTCGCGCTCGCCGGGGTCGGGCGGTTCGAGAAACGCGGGCGGGCCGATACGTTATGGGCCGGGGTCGCGCCGCATGACGCGCTCGCCGCGCTTCATCGCAAGGTCGATCACGCCCTGGTGCGGCTCGGGCTCGAACCCGAGCGGCGCCCCTATCTGCCGCATGTCACGCTCGCGCGATTGCCGCGGAGCGCGGGCCACGGGCCGGCGCTCGACCGCTGGCTGGCGGATCATGCCGCGCTGACCAGCGCGCATTTTACGATGCCGGAGCTGATCCTCTACGAAAGCCAGCTCGGCAGCGACGGGGCATTCTACGCGCCGGTGGTGCGCCGCGCGCTTGCGACAAATGAGTCTCGGACCTGAACTTCTCCCGCCGTCATGCCGGACTTGATCCGGCATCCAGAGCCACAAAGAGCATCGCTCGCTGCTCTGGATGCCGGGTCAGGCCCGGCATGACGGCGGATTGGAGGCTCGGGCCGGCATGACAATTAACCAGCCGGGGTGAACCGCAGCGTCCGTTTCACCGGATCGGCCTCGTCGAGCCGGACGGTGATGCGATCGCCGGGGTCGCCGCTGTCGCTCAGCACCCGCGCCACTACCGGCAGACCGACCAGCTGGATGCGCGCGCCGCGATCGTCGCGATCGAGGATCAGCGCCGGGAAGCTCTCCCCCTCGCGGCCGTGGAGCAGCACCGCCTCCGCCATGTCGATCACCGCGCGGTCGATCGCACCGGCGATCGCGCCCGAATGCGCCATCACCGCGGGCAGCTTCTCGAACGCCGCCGACACCACATCGGGCACCGCCTGTCCGTTGGCGATCGCCAGCGTCGCGCGGACGACATAGCGGTCGGCGAGCCGGCGCAGCGGCGCGGTGGCATGGGCGTAGGTGGCCGCCACCGCCGCCTGCCACGGCACGACCCCGGGGCGATAGGGCGCATAGCTCGCCCCCTCACCCGCGCGGCGGATTGCGACCATCAGCGCCGCCTCGCGCGGGTTGTGCCCGTCGAGCCTTTTCTGGAGATCGGCGAGCGACATCGCCGCCGGCCAGTCGACCCCGAGCGCCTCGGCAGCGTGGCGCAGCCGCACCACCGCGCGCGCGTCGGGCGCCGGCATCACGCGGAACAGCCCGGTATGATGCGCCAGCAACGACGCCGCCACCGCGAGATTGGTGGCGAGCGACAGCGCCGCGTTGCGATCCTCCGCCTCCTCGCGCGGGGCGAAGCGAAGCTGGAACTTGCCGTCGCCGTTGCGTGCCAGTTCCTGCTCGGGCGGATCGACCCGCGAGGCGCCGCGCTGATCCTCCGCCGCCGCGACGCGGCGCGCGAGCTCGGCGAACCCGGCCGGAAGATCGGCGTCGGTCGCGGTTTCGTAGGCGAGCTTGGCACGGCTGCGGGTCAGCGCGCGTTCGGCGCCGTCGAGCGTCGCCTTGCCATCGGGCGCGACACGCACCGCGAAGATCACCGCCGGGCGATCGCCGGTCGGCAACAGGCTCGCCGCGCCCTCGCCGAGCGCCGGGGGATAAAGCGACGCCTTTCCGTCGGGCAGATAGAGCGATTCGCCGCGCCGCCACGCCTCGACATCGAGCAACCCGCCATCGTCGACGAACCATGCGACATCGGCGATCGCATAACGCAGCAACAGATCGTTGCCTGCCGCCTCGATCGCGAACGCCTGGTCGAGATCGGTCGAGCTGGCGGGATCGAGCGTGACGAACGGGATCGCGGTACGATCGACATGCGCGTTCGGCACGCGCTTCGCGGCTTCGTCGGCAGCGGCGAGTATCTCGGGCGCGAAGCCCTGCGGGACGTTATATTGGGTGCGGATCGCGGCGAGCCCCTCGGTCAGCGCGCGGTCGGGATCGAGCAAGGTCTTCATCGCCCCCGGCTATAGGCCAAGCCGCGCGCCCGGTCGATCACGGCTGGTCGATCATGCGAGCGGTGGCTCCGGCGCGCTACCCGTGGCAAGGGAGCAAGCGATGGCCCCTTCCCCGCTCCTCCCGATCGACGCAGCGCAGGCGCGCTTGCTCGCGCTCGCACCGGCGATCCCCGCCGAAACCCTGCCGCTCGCCGCCGCCGCCGGACGCTATCTGCGCGCACCGGCGACCGCGCGCCGGACCCAGCCGGCGGCGGACCTGTCGGCGATGGACGGCTATGCGATCCGCTTCGCCGACCTGCCCGGCCCGTGGCAGGTGATCGGCGAGAGCGCCGCGGGCCGCGACTTTGCGGGCACCGTCGCGCCGGGCGAGGCGGTGCGCATCTTTACCGGGGCGGCGATGCCGGGGGGCGCCGATACCGTATTGGTGCAGGAGGAGGCGCGGCGCGACGGCGCGACGCTGCATCTCGCCGGCGAGGGCCCAACGCGGCGCGCGCGCAATGTCCGTGCGCGAGGGCTCGACTTTCATGAGGGCGACAATCTCGGCGAAACCGGCGCCGCGCTGACCCCGGCGCGCCTCGCCCTGCTCGCCACCGGCGGCGTCGGCGAGGTGAGCGTGAGCCGCCGGGTGCGCGTCGCGCTCGCCGCGACCGGCGACGAACTGATCGAGCCGGGCAGCGCTGGCGCCGGCCTTCCGGAATCCAACCGGCTGATGCTGCGCGCGATGCTCGCGGACCTGCCGATCGAGATCGTCGATCTCGGCATCCTGCCCGACCGGCTCGACGTGCTGACCCGCGCCTTTGCCGATGTTGCCGCCGATCTGCTCGTCACCACCGGGGGCGCGTCGGTCGGGGATCATGACCTCGTCCGTCCCGCGCTCGAAGCGGCAGGGGCGGTGATCGATTTCTGGCGCATCGCGTTGCGCCCCGGCAAGCCGATGATGGCCGGGCGGCGCGGCGATTGCGCGGTCGTCGGGCTGCCGGGCAATCCGGTTTCGGCGTTCGTGACCGGGTTGCTGTTCGTCCGCCCGCTCGCCGCGCGGATCGCCGGCGCGCGCGATCCGCTGCCGCGCGCGACGCTTGCCACGCTCGGCGAGGCGCTGCCCGCCAACGGTGAGCGCACCGATTATATCCGGGCGGAACAACGCGATGGCCGGGTCTATGCGGCGGCGATCCAGGACAGTTCGATGCTCGCCACGCTGGCGCGCGCGACCTGCCTTATCGTGCGCGCGCCGCATGCGCCGGCGGCGGCGGCGGGCGATATGGCGGAAATCCTCGTCATTGCGTGACGCGATCGCTTGACCGGCGGCGACATGTTCCGTAAAAGTTCCGCGTCTGTTCGCCGCTCGGAGGATCGCAATGCTCACCAGGAAACAGCATGAGCTGATCTGTTTCATCCACGATCGCCTCGCCGAAACCGGCGTGTCGCCGTCGTTCGAGGAAATGAAGGAGGCGCTCGACCTCAAATCGAAGTCGGGGGTCCACCGGCTGATCAGCGCGCTCGAGGAACGCGGCTTTCTGCGCCGTCTGCCCAATCGGGCGCGCGCGCTCGAAGTGGTCAAGATGCCCGAGCGGGTCGAGCCGTCGCGCGCCGCTGCTGCCGCTTCTGCGCCGCCGCGCCGCGCCACGCCCGAACCGGCGAACGATGTGATCGAAATCCCGCTCCACGGCCGGATCGCCGCTGGCCTGCCGATCGAGGCGTTCGAGGGATCGAGCACCTTGCCGGTCCCCGCCGCCTTGCTCGGTTCGGGCGAGCATTTCGCGCTCGAAGTGGCGGGGGATTCGATGGTCGAGGCGGGAATCCTCGACGGCGATTATGCGCTGATCCGCCGCACCGAAAGCGCGCGCGACGGGGAGATCGTCGTCGCGCTGATCGACGATAGCGAGGCGACGCTCAAATATTTCCGCCGCGAAGGCGCGATGGTCCGGCTCGATCCGGCCAACCGCAGCTATGATCCGCAACGCTATGCCCCGGCGCAGGTGCGCGTGCAGGGCAAGCTCGCGGGGCTGTTGCGGCGCTACGACTGAACAAGGTGCCGCCGGCTTTCGGGCCGGTTGCGCTGTCGGGCGGGAAGACCTGCCCCGCCGGTCGGGCTTTGCGGTAAGTCGATATCGTCCGCGGCGATATCCGTCGCCTCCACCCACGGATGCCGGTCGCCGGGCGTGCGCACGGTCGTCACCCGCCCGCTCGCCAGCGTCAGCGCGAGGCCGCCGGTGCGTGCCAGCGCAGGCCGGTCGAGCAGCAGCCAGCGCGGTACGCAGCCGCGCGGCAGGCGGCGGTCGCTGATCACGATATCGGCGTCACGGCATGCCGCGAGGAGCCTGCGCCACGGCGGCAGATAGGGGCTGCGGGTGGCGAGGATGCGCCAGCGTCGTCCGCCGCTCTCGCGTACGACCAGGCAGGCATCGCGCGTGCAGCGTGCATCGGGCTGTTCGGACAGGAGCAGCGGATCGTCATCGCTTCCGGCATTTTCCGCCAGCGTGTCGCGGACATAATCGCCTGCGCGATCGCGCAGCAGCGCGAGGTCGCCGCGCGCGGTGCGGATCGCGACGTGCCGTCCATCGCCGGTAACGAGCAAATCGGGCGCCGGGGTCGCCAGCGCCCATGCCGCGCCGGCGAGCGACGGCGCCAACCCCAGCAGCCGCCAGCGCGTCCGCCACAGCGCCAACCACAGCCCGCCGGCGGCGATCAGCGCATAGGCGCCGCCCGGCATCGCGGGGAGCATCGTCACCGCCCCCGGCGCCGCGGCGGTGGTCCGCGCGATCCATAGCAGCAAAGCCAGCGCCTTGCCGGTCAGCCACCACGCCGGCGCGCCCAGCCCCGCAATATCGAGCAGCAGCGCCAGCGCCTCCAGCGGCATGACGACGAAGGTGGTGAGCGGAATCGCGACGATATTCGCCACCGCACCGTAAATCCCCGCGCGGTGAAAATGGTAGATCGCGATCGGCATCAGCGCCACTTCGATCGCCACCCCGGTGAGGAGCAATGACGCGCCGCCGCGCGCGACGCGTGCGACCCACGCCTCGTCGCGCTTCATGAACCAGCCGCGCACCACCGGATGCTCGTGCAAGGCGACGATCGTCGTCACCGCGGCGAAGGAGAGTTGGAAGCTCGGCCCGACCAGCGATTCGGGCCATAGCAGGAGGACGATCAGCGCGCCTGCCGCGACCAGCCGCAACGTGATCGCCTCGCGCCCCAGCGCCATCGCCGCGAGCACCAGCAGCGCCGCGATGCAGCTACGGATCGTCGGGACCTCGCTGCCGGTAAGCAGGGTATAGCCGATCGCCACCGATGCAGCGGTGGCCGCGGCGAGCAGCGGCACGCGCCCGGTCAGCGCCAGCCGCCGGCTAAGCGCGAGCAGGCGCGAGGCGAGCAGCATCGTGATCGCCACCGCCGCGGTGATATGCAGCCCGCTGACCGACAACAGATGCGCCAGCCCCGATCGGCGCATCGCCTCGGCATCGTCCTCGCCGATCGCGCCGGTATCGCCGGTCGCCAGCGCCGCCGCGATGCCGCCGACGCTGCCGCCGAGCTGCGCGTGGATGTGACGGGTCAGCCGCACGCGCAGCCCCTCCCCCGCCGCCGCGCCCGACAGGATCGTCACCGGGGCGAAGCCGCGCCCGGTCGCCCCCAGCCCGTCGAACCACGCGACCCGTGCGAAATCGTAGGCGCCGGGCACCGCGGGCGGCGCGGGCGACATCAGTCTCGCCCGCAGCGCGATGATCGCGCCAGGCGCGAGGCCGCGCGGCGCATCAGAGGTGGTGAGGTTGACGCGAATGCGCGTGGGCGCGGATACCGGCCTGCGATCGAGCCAGCGCGTCGGCGCCAGCGTCAGCCGGATGAGATCGCGCGCGGGCAGCGGCCGCGCCTGGACCACCCGCGCCTCGAAACGCACGATCATCGCGCGCGGCAGCACCGGGGCGCCGGCGTGCTCGGCATGCACCCACACCGATCCGACCCCGAAAGCGAGCGCGACACCGCCGATCGCAATACTGGGCGCGAGCCGCCCGCCGCGCGAGAGCGCCGTCGCGAATGCCGCCGTCCCCGCCGCGGCCAGCATCGTCGCGATCCATAGCCGGGGGTCGGGGAGCGCGAACCACAGGATGACGCCCGTGCCGAGACACACCGGAAGCCACAGCACGATCTGATCGCGCTCGGCCTCCAGCCAGCGCTCGATCGCGCCGTAACGCGGCCGGGGCTGATCGGTTGTTTCCGCGAAGGCGGGAATCGGCTGCCCGAGATCAGGCGACAATGTCGCAACGCCGGCGGGAGGAGCGCTCGACCCGCTCCTCATGTATCCCTGCGAAGGCGGAGACCCGGGGAGAGGGAGCGTAACCTTGCGGAATGCGGGGCTGGGTCCCCGCCTTCGCGGGGACGCGAGGAGGGGCCGCCACGCCGCCGTTCGCACGCCGCCCTTCGAAGCCGCGCTGCCCGTTCACCCTCCCTCTCCCCCTTCGATCGCGAAGGTTTGTCGCGCCACCGGGCGCGTGCTAGGGGCGCCCCCGGCCCTCTAGGCCATGTCGTAATTCAGCTTGGGAGCAAGCGCGTTTGAGCGCAACCACCGATCTTGCCGGCGAGAGCGAGCGTGATGCCTCGGTCGTCACCCGTTTCGCCCCTTCCCCCACCGGCTTCCTTCACTTGGGCGGCGCGCGCACCGCGCTGTTCAACCTGCTGTTCGCGCGCCACCACGGCGGCAAGTTCCTGCTGCGGATCGAGGATACCGATCGCGCGCGCTCGACCCAGCCGGCGATCGACGCGATTCTCTCGGGCCTGAAATGGCTCGGGCTCGACTGGGACGGCGACGCCGTGTTCCAGTTCGAGCGCGCCGCGCGGCATGCCGAGGTCGCCGAGGCGATGCTCGCCAGCGGCAACGCCTATCGCTGCTACCTCACCCCCGAGGAACTGGCGCAGATGCGCACCGAGGCGGAAGCCGCGAAGAAGCCGCTGCGCATCCGCTCGCCGTGGCGCGACAAGGTGCCGAACGACCCGGGCGCGCCGCACGTCATCCGGCTCAAGGCACCGCTCGACGGCGCGGTCACGATCCACGATCGCGTCCAGGGCGAGGTGACGGTGCAGAATGCCGAGCTCGACGATCTCGTGCTGCTCCGCTCGGACGGCACGCCGACCTATATGCTCGCGGTGGTGGTCGACGATCACGACATGGGCGTCACGCATGTCATCCGCGGCGACGACCATCTCAACAACGCCTTCCGCCAGTTGCCGATCTATCGCGCGATGGGCTGGCCCGAGCCGGTTTATGCGCATATCCCGCTGATCCACGGCGCGGACGGTGCCAAGCTGTCCAAGCGGCACGGCGCGGTGGGGATCGAGGCCTATCGCGACGAGTTGGGCATCCTGCCCGAGGCGCTCGACAATTATCTGCTCCGCCTCGGCTGGGGCCACGGCGATGCCGAGATCATCAGCCGCGAACAGGCGATCGAATGGTTCGATCTCGGCGCGGTGGGCAAATCGGCGTCGCGGTTCGATCTCAAGAAGCTCGAACATCTCAACGGCCATTATATCCGCGAGGCGGACGACGCGCGGCTCGCCGGGCTGGTCGCGGCGCGACTCGGGCGTTCGGACGATGCCGCGACGCTCAATCTGCTGACCCGCGCGATGCCTGCGCTCAAGCCGCGTGCGGCAAACCTCAACGAGTTGACCGACGGCACCGCTTTCCTCTTCGCCACCCGCCCGCTCGTCATCGACGATGCGGCACGCGGGCTGCTGGAGGGTGAAGCGCCCGCGTTGCTGTCGCAACTGCACAGCGCTCTTGACGCGGTGCACAACTGGGATACGGAGGCGCTCGAAGATGCGGTACGCCGCGTGGCCGAAACGGCGGGCGTCAAGCTCGGTCAGGTCGCACAGCCGCTTCGTGCCGCACTCACCGGGCGCAAGACCTCGCCGGGCATCTTCGACGTGCTGGCCCTTCTGGGCCGCGACGAAAGCCTGGCGCGGATCGCCGACCAGATGCGTTAAGCAGGGGTAAGGAGACCACATGACCGATACCGCCGAGCTTTCCCTTGCCGGGAAGAATTCCGAATATCCTGTCCTGTCCGGTACGGTTGGGCCGGATGTGGTTGATATCCGTAAGCTTTACGGCGCGACCGGCGCCTTCACCTACGATCCGGGTTTCACCTCCACCGCCTCCTGCCGCTCGGCGCTGACCTATATCGACGGTGACGAAGGCGTGCTGCTCCACCGCGGCTATCCGATCGGCGAGCTGGCCGAACAGTCGAGCTTCATGGAAGTCGCCTATCTCCTGCTCAACGGCGAGCTGCCGTCGGCGGACGAGCTGGGCAAGTTCGAGACGACGATCACCCGCCACACGATGCTGCACGAACAGCTCGCGACCTTCTATCGCGGGTTCCGCCGCGACGCGCATCCGATGGCGGTGATGTGCGGCGTGGTCGGCGCGCTGTCGGCTTTCTACCACGATTCGACCGACATCCACGATCCGCAGCAGCGGATGATCGCCTCGCACCGGCTGATCGCCAAGATGCCGACGATCGCGGCGATGGCCTATAAGTACAGCGTCGGGCAGCCGTTCCTCTACCCGGACAACTCGCTGAGCTACACCGGCAACTTCCTGCGCATGACGTTCGGCGTCCCGGCCGAGCAATATGAGGTCCACCCGGCGGTGGAAAAGGCGATGGACCGGATCTTCATCCTCCACGCCGACCACGAGCAGAATGCCTCGACCTCGACCGTCCGGCTCGCCGGTTCGTCGGGCGCCAATCCGTTCGCGTGCATCGCGGCGGGGATCGCCTGCCTGTGGGGCCCGGCGCACGGCGGCGCCAACGAGGCGGCGCTCAACATGCTGCACGAGATCGGCACCCCCGATCGCATCCCCGAATTCATCGCGCGCGCGAAGGACAAGAACGATCCGTTCCGCCTGATGGGCTTCGGCCACCGCGTCTATAAGAATTACGATCCGCGCGCGACCGTGATGCAGAAGACGGTGCGCGAGGTGTTCGATGCGCTCAAGGTCAGCGACCCGGTATTCGAAACCGCGCTGCGGCTCGAGGAAATCGCGCTCAACGACAGCTATTTCGTCGAGAAGAAGCTGTTCCCGAACGTCGATTTCTATTCGGGCGTGATCCTCTCCGCGATCGGCTTCCCGACCTCGATGTTCACCGCGCTGTTCGCGCTGGCGCGCACCGTCGGCTGGGTCGCACAGTGGAACGAGATGATCACCGATCCCGACCAGAAGATCGGCCGCCCGCGTCAGCTCTACACCGGGCCGACGCAGCGCAGCTATGTGCCGATGACCGAGCGCTGATCCGAACCATCTGAACCAAAAGCGCCATGCCGGGCTCGACCCGGCATCCAGAGCCTCAAGTGCCGTCGCACGTCGCCCTGGATGCCGGATCAAGTCCGGCATGACGTTTATATGGCGTGTTAAACAAGACCCGTTCGCCCTGAGCTTGTCGAAGGGCGTCCTGTCATTCGTGAAGTGGGGTCGCCCTTCGACAGGCTCAGGGCGAACGGTGGATAGCGGTCCGCCTAAACGGAGCCCGTCTCAGCGCGCCGTAACCGTCGCCGGCACCAGCGGCAGCGCGAGCATGAACCGCGCGCCTTCGCCCGGCGCGCTGTCGAGCTCGATCGCCCCGCCCATCGCGCGCGCCAGCCGGCGCGAGATATAGAGGCCGAGCCCGCTTCCGCCCGGCTCACGCGGATCGACGCGGGCGAATTTCTCGAACACCCGCGCCTGATCCTCCGGCGCGATGCCCTTGCCCTGATCGGCGACGATCGCCACCGCGCGCGCGCCGTCGCGCTGGATGCGCAGCCACACCGTCCCGCCGCGCGGCGAATAGCGCAGCGCATTGCCGATCAGATTGACCAGGATCTGCAACACGCGGCGGAATTCCCCGCTCGCCACCAGCGGCGCATCGAGCCCCTGCGTGTCGAGCGTCACCCCCGCGTCGGCGGCGCGCACCGCGAACAGCCCGGCGGCGCGGCGCATCACATCGGCGAGATCGACCGGTTCGGTCAGGATCGTGAAATCGTCGCGCTCGACCGCCTCGATATCGGCGAGATCGTCGACCAGCCCTATCAGATGCCGCCCGGCGCTGGCGATATCGGCGGCGTAATCGACATAATGCGGGTCGATCGGCCCGTCCTCGGCGGCGTTGATGCTGTCCGCGCTGGCGATGATCCGCGTCAGCGGCGCACGCAATATGCCGTCGAGCCGGGTGTTGAAGGTGGCGGCGACATCCTCGGCCGGCGTCGCTTTCGTCGCCTCCGCCGGGAACACCCCGCCGACGAAGCCAGCGAACACCCCCGCCGCATTGCGCCGCGCGGTCGCGGCGAGCGTCACGCTGCCGCCGCCGTTGCGGATCACCGCCGCCTGACGATCGAAATCGCGCTGCATCGCCAGCGCCTCGAGCAAGGGCATGCCCCCGGCCGCGTCGGGCTGGAGGGTGAACAGATCGGTCAGCGGCTTGCCGATCAGCGACGGCGCGTCGAACCCGCGCCCGTCGCCGATTTCCGACGGCAGACGGGTGAGCCGCAACGTCGCATCGGCCTCCCACAGCCACAAGGCGCCCGGCGGCGGGGCGGCGTGGACGCTGCCGGTCGCGCGCCACGCCGGGCGCTCGCGCATCGGCGAAACCGACAGCGACACGCCGTCCGATCCGGGGTTGGCGCGGACCCAGCATTCGAGATCGGCCTCGGCATCGGCGATCACCACCGTGCGCTGGACGAGGATGCGCAGCCGTCGCGCGAGCCGGACCACCGTGGCGAGCTGCGGGATCGCGAGCAATTCGCCGACCGCCCCCCCGGCGCGTTCGTTGAGCGCGGCGAAATCGGGGTCCGCCGCGATCAGCCGGTCATGCTGGTCGAAGCGCGCGGTGAGGAGGCGGCCGTCGGTCATGCGCGGCGCAACCGTTCGATCGCGCGAATGGCGCGGCGGAAATCGGGGTGGAGCGACAAAGGCGCGAGCGCCTCGCGCGCGGCGAGCACCGGGATCGCCGCGATCGTATCGAGCTGATCGGCGAACGCCTCGATATCGCGCCGCGGATCGGCGTCGGACAGCAGCAAGGCAACGCGCGCCAGCGCCTCGCGCGGGAAGCCATGCGCGCGCAGCGCGAGCCACAGCCGATCGCCCTCGGCATCGAGCAGCAGCGCGCGCGCTTCGCGCAGATCGACCCGCTGGACATAAGCGAGCAGCGCCGCCGCCAGCTCGGCCTTGCCCTCGCCCAGCGCTTCGGCGAGCAGATCGGGCAATTCCTCCGCACGCGCATCGATCGCCGCCGCCAGCCTGAGCGCGATCGTATCGAGCCGCGCGCCGTCGTCATGCGCATCGATGCTGCGCGACGCCGCCTCGACCAAGGCGCGGTCGGCCGCCGGCCCCTGCGCCTCACGCAACGCCGCCGCCACCCACCAGACGAGGCGGCGATGCAGGTCCGCCGGCAGATCGACCGACCGCCCGCTGCCCGCCTCGCGCCGGCCCTCGGCGATGATGTAATCGCGTGCCGCCGCGCCGACGACATTGTCGTCGCCCTGCGCCAGCCGGGCGAGCAGCATCACCGGCGCGCCGGGCTCACGATTCGCCCCCAACGCCGCGCCGAGCAAAGCCAGCCGAAGCTGGCCGATCACCTCGGCCATCAGATCCTGATCGCGCAACAGCCCGGCATCGAGCAGCCGTCGCATCGTCTCGGCCGGGCGCGGGGTGATCACCCCGCCCGCGCCATCCTCGCCGCGCGCGAGCACGCGGGTGGCGTGGGTCGCCAGTTCGCGCTCGATCCGCTCGAGCAACGCGCCGATCGCCGCGCGCAGCATCGCGCGGGTGCGATCATCGAGCCGATCGTGATCGTTGAGGAAAAAATCGTCGATCGCGGTTTCCAGCCGCCGCCACGCCCGCGAATCGGCCTCGGCCGCGCGCACGAAGATCGGCGCGGCGTCGGGAGCGATCGCACGCAAAGGGCCGTTCGGATCGACCGTCATCACCGTACTTTTAACTTCAATGTCGTTAAGACGCGACTAAGAGTCTTTTTGGCGAATGCCCGTTTCGGGTCATTGCGTGCGGTGAAACCGCTTTTCCCAAACAGACTCTTAAGCCTTACGACGAAGTAACTCGATTGCAGCGCTTAAGGTAGCGAAAGCGTAAACGGTGGCGAGGATCAGCCCGGCCAGCGGCATCCCCAGCATCGTCAGCACCGCCAGCAGCAGGAGACAGGCCGGCGGGGTCGCCCACCATATCGCGCGCGGCACGGCATCGGTCGCGCGTTCGACGAGCGCCGCGACGGCAATCAGCACGAGCGCGACGATCACCCCCGAATCGCTCAGCCCGCGCGAATCGATCGACCGGCCGAGCAGCAGCGCGGCGAGCGCGGTGGCGCCCGGGATTCCCCAGGCCAGCACGCTTGCGAGCCGGCTTTCCTCGCGCAGCCAGGCGGTGCGCTCGCCCATTGCGGCGGCGACCGTACCGGCCAGCGCGGCGAACAGCCCGACCGTCTGATATCCGACCGCGACCAGCCCGAGCCCGATCAGCACCGCGACTCCGGCAGCGATCGTCACCGCCACGGTCGATCCGGGGCGCCCGATCAGCGGCGGGAGGACGAAGCCGGCGATCGGCCGCACCACCCAGCGATCGAACCAGCCGGGCCGCGTCGCGAGCGTCGCCATCATCACCGCGCGGCTGCGCTGCTCCAGCGCGGCGCTGCGCCGCTCGATGCCGTGCCCCGCGCCCGCCTCGCCCGCCGCCAGCACGACATGCCGTGCCCCGCCCTGCTCGGCGACGCGGAGCAGCGCCGACTGGACGTCATAATCGCTCGGCAAAGCCGCGACGTCGGCGAGCCGCCGCGCATCGAGCCGCGCGATCCCCGCCCAGGCGAGCCCGCCGCCGACTCGTTCGTAATCGGGCGACGCGCTGCCGGCATCGAGCACGAGCAACGCATCGCCGCCCTCCGCGGCGAAGGGCGCGAGCGTCGCATCGGTGGTGATCAACCCGTCGGCCAGCGCGACGACCCGCGCGAGCGGATGGAGCCGCGCGCTCGCCTCGCCCGCGCTGCGCACGGTGTCGACGCTCATCCCGCGCCGCCCGATCCGCGCGATCGCGCCGAGCAATTCGGGGGTCAGCCGCGATACGACGATCACCAGTTGCGACGCCCCGGCGGTCGCCAGCAGCCGCGCCTGATATTCGATCACCGTCACGCCGGCGAACGGCAATGTCGCCGCCAGCACTCCCTGGCGGTCTTCGGCATCCTGAACGGCGAACAGCAATCCCGCGAGCATCCGCGCGCTGTTAGCGGTTGATGCGCGCGGGTGGAAGCGCGGCGCTTGCGGCGAAACGAGCAAGGTTCGGGACGCTAATCGCTTTGTCCCGCGCGAATTCGTGTTAAAACCGGCCGATGAACGGGGGGACTTCATCGCTCGGGCTACGCGACGTGGCCAATCTGCCAGCCGAGACCAAGGCACCGGACGGGGATCCCCCGTTGTTTCTCAGTGAGTTCACCGCGGTCGAGGGAGGGCATCACATCATCGCATCGCACGACTTCGCCGCGGATGTCGAACCGCCGTCGCGCTGGCGCACGATCGGGCCGGCGGTGCTCGCCGCGCTCTCGCTGATCTGGGTCGGCACGCTGATCGCGCTGGCGTGGGGCGACATGCCGACGATGTCGGCAATCGCGATCGCGCAATTCGGCGCGGCGCTGGTCACCGTGCCGGTGCTCGCCGGGATCGTGTGGCTGCTCACCTTGCGCACCAGCGCCGCAGAGGCGCGCCGCTTCGGCCTTACTGCGCGGGCGATGCGCGCCGAGGCCGCTTCGCTCGAACGCACCGTCGCCACGCTGAGCGCGACGATCGAGACGAATCGCGCCCAGCTCGCCGAGCAGACCCAGGCGCTCGCAGCATTGGGCGACAGCGCCACGACGCGACTCGCCGCGATCGGCAACAGCCTGTCGGGCGAAGTGGCGCAGGCCGACACCCATGCCCGCGCGCTTTCGGATACGACGCGCATCGCGCAGATCAATCTCGAGACGCTGATCGCCGGGCTCCCGCGCGCGCGCGACGAGATCAATGCGCTGATCGCGCGGCTCGAAGGCGTCGGCCACACAGCGGGCGAACAGGCGGCGTCGCTCGACGTGCAGGTCTGCGCGCTCGCCGAACGCGGGCGCGAGGCGGAGACGGTCGCCAATGGCGCAGCGCAGAAGCTCGCCGCGCATATCGAGCGGATGGAATCGGTCAGCGACAATGTCGGGACGCGGCTCGAAGCGGTCACCGCCGAAATGTCGAACGTGGTCGACGCAATGCTCGACCGTACCGCGGGGGCGATCGACCAATCGCGCAAGAGCATCACCGCGCAGGGCGAGGCGATGCTGGCGATGGTCGGCACGCATCAGGCCGCGCTCGATACCGCCGCGAAGGAAAGCGCCGATACGCTCGCCGAGCGGATCAACCTGATCGAGCTGGTGATCGATCGCGTCGCCGAGCGGCTCGATGCGCAGCGCGGCGCGGGCGAATCACTGCTCTCGACGCTCGACGACGGGGTGAGCCATGTCGAGCGCCGGCTCGAGGCGCTGCACCGGCAGAGCGCCGATCGCGCCGCGGCGCTCGCTGCGTCGATCAGCGCGCTCGGCGGCTCGACCGATGCGATGACCGAGGCGCTGCGCGCTGGCGAGGAAATGGCGGCCAAGGCGATCGGCACCACCGAAACCCTGCTCGCCGCGCTCGATTCGGCCGCGCGCGAGATGGACGAGACGATGCCCGCAGCGGTCGAGCGGCTCGACACGCGCTTCGCCGCGTCGAAGGCGGTGGTCGTCGCGACCAAGCCCGAGCTGCTCGCGCTCGTCACCGCTGCCGAGAGCACCCACGACGCGATCGAGGCGATCGCGCAGGTGATCGCCGACCAGCGGCGCAACGTCGACACGCTGACCGCGACGCTGCTCGAAACGCTGGCCACCGGCCGCGCCAAGGCGGACGGGATCGGGCAGATGATCGACGAGGCCGCCGAGCGCGCCAACCGCTTGTCCGAAGACGCCGCCCCGCGGCTGCTCGAAGCGCTGCTGCGCGTCCGCGACACCGCGACCCAGGCCGCCGAACATGCCCGCGATACGCTCGCCGGGGTGATCCCCGAGGCGGCGGAGGCGCTGGAGAAATCGGGCGTCGTCGCGTTGCGCAAGGCGGTCGACAAGGGGTTCGAAAAGACGATCGCCGATCTGTCGCAGGCCGCCGAGCGCGCGGTCGCCGCCGCGACCCGCGCCGCAGGCGAACTCGATCAGAAGATCACCAAGATCGATGAACAGGCCGCGCTGGTCGATATCAAGATCGAGCAAGCGCAGAACGAACGCGAGGAGCACGAGCGCGAAAGCTTCGCCAAACGCGCCTCGCTGCTGATCGAGGCGCTCAATTCGGCGGCGATCGACATCACCCGCACCTTCGCCCCCGATGTCGCGGACAGCGCCTGGGCGGCCTATTTGAAGGGCGATCGCGGGGTCTTCACCCGCCGCGCGGTGCGGCTGCTCGATGCGTCCGAACAACGCGATATCGCGCAGCTCTACGATGAGGATTCGGCGTTCCGCGATCAGGTCAACCGCTACATCCACGATTTCGAGGCGATGCTGCGCACGATCCTCGCACAGCGCGACGGCTCGCCGCTGGGGGTGACGTTGCTGTCGTCCGACATGGGCAAGCTCTATGTCGCGATGGCGCAGGCGATCGAGCGGCTGCGGTAACGCGTCGAGCACCTATCCCGTTCGCCCTGAGCTTGTCGAAGCGCTGCCCTTCTTCATGGCAAGAAAAGTGCTTGGCTTCGACGGGCTCAGCCCGAACGGGCGAGGCGCGTCACCCCACAACCGGCCGCATCTGGACCGGATCGTAATAGAATTTCTCGTGGACGATCCGGTCGTCGCGCCACGTCTGCAGCGTCAGTTCGTCGAGGCGGATCGTCGCGCCGTTCGGGGCGACGAATTCGAACGTCCAGCGGATCACCGCCTGATCGCCGTCGACGAAGCGGCTCAACGCGCGCGCCGTCACCTTGGGGAAAGCGGCGAGCATCATCCGTTCGTTGGCGATCAGCGCATCGATCCCGACGCGCGGCGGATTGTCATTCTCCTGCATCTCGGCATCGGTGGCGTAGAAGCGCGGAAAGGCTTCGAGAAACTCGCCGCGCTCGACCATCTCGATCAGCCCGTCGACCTGTTGCGACACGGACATGATTCCTGCTCCAGTCGTTTAAGCTGGACGCACGGCTAAACGATCCGCGCCGCGACCGATCGTGGCGGCAACGACAAATTTTTATCCGATACCGCCACGGAACCGCCGGCGATAGGCCGCGGGGGTCAGCGCGATCGTGCGCTGGAACAGCCGATGAAAGCTCGGCACATCCTGATAGCCGATCCGCGCGGCAATCTCGGCGATCCCAAGATCGGTGGTTTCGAGCAGGCGCTGCGCCTGATCGAGCCGAATCCCCTGAAGCAGCGCCAGCGGCGTGCGCCCGGTCGCTTCCTTCACCCGGCGCAGAAAGGTGCGGCTCGACAGCCTGAAGGCCGCCGCCGCGGCATCGAGGCTGTAGCGATCGGCGATATGTGCCGCGAGCCAGTGCTCCACCTCGCGCGCGAAGGGCGTCGCGGGGCGCCGCATCATCTCCTTGTCGAAGAACGGCGCTTGGCTTGATCGCGCGGTGTCGATCAGGCTGAACCGCGCCACCGCGCGCGCGATCGCCGCGCCGGCATGGTCGGCGACGATCGCTAGTGCGAGATCGGCATAAGCGGTGAAGGCGCCGGCGGTGATGATCTCGCCGTCGCGGACCAGCATCGCCTTGGGATCGAGCCGCACCGTGGGATAGCGACGCATGAAGGTCTCGGCCATCGCCCAAGCGGTCGTCGCGCGGCGCCCGGCGAGCAACCCGGCCTCGGCGAGCAGAAAGGCACCGCCGCAGACCGACGCCACGCGATGTTTGCCGGCGGCGCCGCGAATCATCGCGATTTCGGGGCCCAGCCCGGCAACGACGCGATCGATATCGCTCGCCCGCGCGAAATCGAATGCGGGAACGATCAGCAGATCGGCGTGATGCGGCGAGGGCACAGGCTGCACTATCGCGCCACCCGCCACCCTGACGTTCACGCGCCCCGCGCTGACGATCGTGCAGGCAAAGGGCGGCGGCTCCGCAGGGCGGTGGAACGCCCAGATCCGGTTGGCGACGAGGATGATATCGGCAAAACCGAATACCTCGGCCCCCATGCACCCGTCATAGGCGAGGATCGCGATATTCAGCATGAAGCGCGCTTCGCGCACCGCCGGAAGGCGGGCAATCCGCCGTCATCCGGTGACGGGCGGATCAAGGAAATCGATGATTTCAAAAGAGGAATGGTGGAGCCGAGGGGGATCGAACCCCTGACCTTCGCAATGCCATTGCGACGCTCTCCCAGCTGAGCTACGGCCCCATCTTCCGTCCGGGAAGCGCCCCCTAGCGGGGCGCCGCGACGTTGGCAAGCGGCGAAACGCCGCTTGCCAAAAACCAATCAATTTTCTTCGTCGTCGCTCGACGTTTCGACGCCGAGATCGTCGTCGCCGCCGAGATCAACCTCGTCGTCGGCCGAAGGCTCTTCGTCTTCGCCGGTGTCCAGATCGACGTCATCGTCGTCCGCGCCGCCAGCGAGATCGCTGTCGGCAGGCCCGGTGTTGGTCTTGGCTGCCTCGAACGGCAGCGGCTGCTTGGATTTCAGGATCGGCTCCGGCTCCCATGCATAGCCACAGGCGATGCACGTGACGGGGTCGTCCTTTTCGAGGTCATAGAAACGCGTCGCGCATTTCGGGCACGTACGCTTCGTGCCCCATTCCGGCTTGATCATGCCGTGCAGAACCTTTCGGATGGGTGTTTCAACAGGCCAGTCCCTGCGAAGTGGTGGGCGCCTTGCCATAGCGCAACCCTGCTGGCAAGGCCGCGCGGACATGGCCCATACAGCTTCTCCGCAGCCTGTCACGATCAATCCCGCCCCGGCGCTCGTCGGACGCATCCGCGTGCCGGGGGACAAATCGATCAGCCACCGCTCGCTGATGCTCGCCGCGCTGGCGGTGGGCGAAAGCCGCGTCGAAGGGTTGCTGGAGGGCGAGGACGTGCTCGCCACCGCCGCCGCGATGCGCGCGATGGGCGCCGATATCGCGCGCGGCGCTGACGGCATCTGGCGCATCCACGGCGTCGGGGTCGGCGGGCTGCTCCAGCCGCAGGCGGCGCTCGACATGGGCAATTCGGGCACCTCGACCCGCCTGCTGATCGGGTTGGTCGCGAGCCATCCGATCACCGCGACGTTCGTCGGCGACGCCTCGCTCTCGGCGCGGCCGATGCAGCGGGTGATCGCGCCGCTTTCGCAGATGGGAGCGGATTTCACCCCCTCCCCCGGCGGCCGGCTGCCGCTGATGGTGCGCGGGCTCGCCCCGGCGGTGCCGATCACCTACACTTTGCCGGTCGCCTCGGCGCAAGTGAAGTCGGCGGTGCTGCTCGCCGGACTCAACACCCCCGGCATCACCCGCGTGATCGAGCCGGTCGCGACGCGCGATCATAGCGAGCGGATGCTCGCCGGTTTCGGCGCGGTGCTCAGCGTCGAGCAGACGCCCGAGGGACGGCTGATCTCGATCACCGGCGAGGCGGAGCTCAAGCCGCAATCGATCGTCGTTCCCGGCGACCCCTCTTCCGCCGCTTTCTGGCTGGTCGCGGCATCGATCGTGCCGGGCAGCGACGTGGTGGTCGAGAATGTCGGGATGAACCCCACGCGCAACGGGATCGTCACCGCGCTCCGCCTGATGGGCGCCGATATCACCGAGATCGACGCGCGCGACGTCGGCGGCGAGCCGGTCGCGGACCTGCGCGTGCGCCACGCAGCGCTCAAGGGGATCGAGGTGCCGCGCGAGCTCGCGCCGTCGATGATCGACGAATATCCGGCCCTGTTCGTCGCCGCCGCCTTTGCCGAGGGACGCACCGTCGCGCGCGGGGCGGACGAATTGCGCGTCAAGGAATCGGATCGCATCGCGGTGATGAAGGATGCGCTGATCGCCAACGGCGTGTCGCTGATCGAGCATGAGGACGGGCTGTCGATCGACGGCACCGGCGGCGAGGCGATCCCCGGCGGCGCGCGTATCGCCTCGAAACTCGATCATCGTATCGCAATGAGCATGGCGATCGCTGGACTTCACGCGCGCGCACCCGTGATGATCGACGACGCCGCGCCGGTCAGGACGAGCTTCCCGACCTTCTTCGCGCTGCTCGATGCGTTGGGGGGAAGCGTCACGTGGAGTTGATCGATCGCCGGCTGCTGCTCGCCGGCGGGCTTGTCGCGCTGGTGTCGGCACCGGCGTACGCGCGCGGGCTGGCGAGCTATCCCGCGCCAGTACGCGAGGCGATGGTCCCGGTCGAGGGCGGGCGGATCTATGTCCGCGTCAACGGCGATCTCGCGGCGCCGCGCGCGCCGCTGGTGCTGCTCCACGGCGGGCCGGGCGGGACGCATGAGGCGCTGATGGACGCGCTCGCGCTGGCTGACGAGCGCGCGGTGATCCTTTACGACCAGCTCGATTCGGGACGGTCGGACCAGCCCAATGACCCGGCCAATTGGCGCGTCGCGCGGTTCGTCGACGAGATCGAGGCGGTGCGTCGCGCGCTCGGCGTCACGCGCTGGCATGTGCTGGGACATAGCTGGGGCGGCACGCTCGCGCTCGAATATGGCGCGCGGCGCCCGGCCGCGCTCGCCGGGCTGACGCTCGCCAGCCCGCTGATCGCGACCAAAAGCTGGATCGGCGATGCCAATCTGCTGGTCGACGCGCTCCCCGCGCCGATCCGCGCCGAAATCCGCCGCTGCGAGACGCTCAAGGCGCCGCAGCCCGCCGCCTGCACCAATGCGACGGACGCTTTCTACGCGGTCTACAATAGCCGCGAGCCGGCGACCGATCCGGCGCGCGCCTATCATCGCGCGGTCGGCGGGCGCGGCTTCAACGCGCGGCTCTATCAGACGATGTGGGGGTCGAGCGAATTCGTCTCGACCGGCACGTTGCGCAGCTACAACGGCGAGCCGCTGCTCGCCAAACTCGACGGGAAACGGACCTTGTTCATCTGCGGCCAGTATGACGAAGCGCGGCCGACGACGATCGGCGCTTATGCCGCGCGCGTGCCGGGCGCGGAATTTGCGGTGATCGCGGGCGCGGCGCACCATCTGTTCGGCGATCGGCCGGAGGAAACCGTCGCCACCTTGCGCGGCTGGCTCGCGCGGCAGGACGCCTTGGCATGATCATCGCGGTCGACGGGCCGGCGGCGTCCGGCAAGGGCACGATCGCGCGGGCGCTGGCGCGGCATTACGATCTGCCGCACCTCGATACCGGGCTGCTCTATCGCGCGGTCGCCGCGACGGTGCTGCGCCACGAGCTCAACCCGGCGAAAGAGGCCGATGCGGTCGCGGCGTGCGATTTCGACGATCTGCTGCTCGCCGATCCCGCATTGCGCGACGACGAAATCGGCAAGGTCGCGTCGATCGTCTCGGCGCATCCTTTGGTGCGCGCCGCATTGCTCCAGCGGCAGAAGCGCTTCGCCGCGCAGGAAGACGGCGCGGTGCTCGACGGGCGCGACATCGGGACGGTGATCGCGCCCAACGCGGATGCCAAATTGTTCGTCAAGGCGACCCCGACGATCCGCGCACGCCGGCGCCACGCCGAACTGCACGCGCACGGCTCGTCGCTGACCTTCGATCAGGTGCTGGCCGATATCCGCGCGCGCGATCAGCGCGATTCGACCCGCAGCACCGCGCCGCTGGTCGCCGCCGAGGATGCGGCAACGCTCGACACCAGCTTCCTGTCGATCGAGGCGGCGGTGCAGAAGGCGATCGATCTGGTCGAGGCGGCGCGCGCGCGGAAAGCGGCGGCGGGCGGCTGATCTGCCCCCTTCCTCTTGCGCCGTCATTCCCGCGGAGGCGGGAATCGATTGACGCTGCGGTCGCGCTTCTTTCTCGAAAGTCTGAGTGAATGGATTCCCGCCTCCGCGGGAATGACGGGGAGATGATGGTGAGGATGGCTGCCGCCACCGCGCCTGAATCCGCGGCGTTCCGCCGCATTCGCGTCGCTGCTTCTTGTGGATAACCGCAAGTTGCGCTAAGGCGCGGACGTTCGGCGGGCCGGGGTCCGCGGAGGCGCGGCGCGGAGGTTCACCTCTCGCGCCCTTTTCGCATTTGGCGTTCTGGCCTCCCAACCCCCTGTCCGACGGATGCCGCATCGGCATGGGGCCGGCGCGGCAGTGAAGGCCAAGACCAGCGGATTCAACCGCTTGGCCGGAAACGACATCAAGGAATCGAAAGTTTATGGCCTCTACGGCAACTCCCTCTCGGGACGATTTCGCGGCGATGCTCGATGACATGTTCGGCGGCGCCGACAGCTTCGAGGGCCGCGTGGTGCATGGCACCGTCACCGGCATCGAAAACGACATGGCGATCATCGACGTCGGTCTGAAGAGCGAAGGCCGCGTGCCGCTACGCGAATTCGCCGCCCCCGGCCAGAAGGCCGAGCTCAAGGTCGGCGACGAAGTCGAAGTCTATGTCGACCGCGTCGAGAACATGCATGGCGAAGCGATGCTGTCGCGCGATCGCGCGCGCCGCGAAGCCGCATGGGACAATCTGGAAGCCGAATTCGCCCGCACCGCGCGCGTCGAGGGCGTGATCTTCGGCCGCGTCAAGGGCGGCTTCACGGTCGACCTCAACGGCGCCGTCGCCTTCCTGCCGGGCAGCCAGGTCGATATCCGCCCGGTGCGTGACGTCACCCCGCTGATGGATATCCCGCAGCCGTTCCAGATCCTCAAGATGGACCGCAAGCGCGGCAACATCGTCGTGTCGCGTCGCGCGGTGCTCGAAGAGACCCGCGCCGAGCAGCGTTCGGGCCTCATCCAGTCGCTCCACGAGGGCCAGATCATCGACGGCGTGGTGAAGAACATCACCGATTACGGCGCCTTCGTCGACCTGGGCGGGATCGACGGCCTGCTCCACGTCACCGATCTCAGCTACAAGCGCGTCGCGCATCCGAGCGAGATGATCAACATCGGCGACACCGTGCGCGTCCAGATCATCCGCATCAACAAGGACACGCAGCGCATCAGCCTCGGCATGAAGCAGCTCGAGAGCGATCCGTGGGATGGCGCGGGCGCGAAATATCCGGTCGGCGCCAAGCTGTCGGGCCGTGTCACCAACATCACCGAATATGGTGCATTCGTCGAGCTGGAAGCTGGCATCGAAGGCCTCGTCCACGTCAGCGAAATGTCCTGGACCAAGAAGAACGTCCACCCGGGCAAGATCGTGTCGACCTCGCAGGAAGTCGATGTGGTGGTGCTCGAGGTCGATGAGGACAAGCGCCGCATCAGCCTCGGCCTCAAGCAGGCGCAGGCCAATCCGTGGGAGGCGTTCGCCGCCGCTCACCCGATTGGCTCGACCGTCGAGGGCGAAGTCAAGAACGCGACCGAATTCGGCCTCTTCGTCGGCCTCGACAACGACGTCGACGGCATGGTCCACATGTCCGACATCGCCTGGGGCGTTTCGGGCGAGGACGCGCTGGCGCTGCACCGCAAGGGCGAGATGGTGAAGGCCATCGTGCTCGACATCGATTCGGAGAAGGAGCGCATCTCGCTCGGCATGAAGCAGCTCGAGCGCGGCGGCCCGGTGGCCGGCGCGGTTGCGGCTGGCGATCGCCTGTCGAAGAATGCGGTCATCACCGTCACCGTGCTCGAAGTCCGCGACGCGGGCCTCGAAGTGCAGGCGGGCGACGACGGCGCGACCGGCTTCATCAAGCGCACCGATCTCGGCCGCGACCGCGACGAGCAGCGCCCGGAGCGTTTCCAGGTCGGCCAGAAGATCGACGCGATGGTTACCGGCTTCGATCGTTCGAAGAAGCCGACCTTCTCGGTCAAGGCGATGCAGATTGCCGAGGAAAAGCAGGCAGTTGCGCAGTATGGCTCGTCGGATTCCGGCGCGTCGCTGGGCGACATCCTGGGCGAAGCGCTCAAGGCTCGCGATTCCAAGAAGTAATCGGGGCAGCCCGGGCAGGATCATTTCCTGCCCGGGTCCCAGCTTGACACGAAATTACAGCATACTGTCGTTTCGTTCCTATTCCGATCGGCGGTTTCCCTGTATTATTGCGACCTTAGTAATCGCGCGTTTAACGATAATCGCTTCAGAGGTTGCCCATGATCCGATCCGAACTCGTCCAGCAGCTCGCAGAGACCAATCCCGAGCTTTCGTTGCGTGAGGTCGAGGAGATCGTATCAACCTTCTTCGACGAGATCGTGCGACGGCTGGCCGAGAATGGTCGGGTCGAGCTGCGCGGTTTCGGCGCTTTTTCCACCCGCGCCCGCGATGCGCGCACCGGGCGCAACCCGCGCACCGGGGAGATGGTGGACGTGGACGCGAAGCGCGTTCCCTACTTCAAACCCGGCAAGGAAATGCGCCAGCGGCTCAACGTCGCTTGACGCGGCGGCTCCGGTAGACTTCACGTCGTGCGCGATGCGCGGACGTGGCGGAATCGGTAGACGCTGGAGACTTAAAATCTTCTGCCATTGGCGTGCGGGTTCGAGTCCCGCCGTCCGCACCATCGCATGTCTGGGCGCAAGCGCGTCGCTCGCGCTGCTCGCTGGCTGCGACCGACGCGCCGATGTCGGGCCGGTCGTGGCGAGCGTCATCGGCGCCCCGCCTGAGCTGAGCGATGCGAGCCGCGGCGACTGGCCCGAGAGCGATCGCGCGCTGGCCGATTCGGTGGCGCAGGGTCTGGTGCGCTTCGACGCGACCGGCCAGATCGAGCCCGGTGTCGCCGAGCGCTGGATCGTCACCGACGAGGGCATGACCTATATCTTCCGGCTGCGCGAGGCGGTGTGGTCGGACGGGCGCCCGGTCACCGCGCAGGAAGTGGTGGCGATCCTCAAGCATCAGATCGCGGCAGCGTCGCGCAACCCGCTCAAGCCGTTTCTCACCAGCATCGAATCGATCGTCGAGATGACGCCGCAGGTCATCCAGATCGAACTCTCCCACCCTCGCCCCGATCTGCTCAAATTATTCGCGCAGCCCGAGCTGGCGATCGTCCGGCGGCGCAACCCTGCCGGCACCGGCCCGTTCCGCATCATGCACGCGGGTCACCGCTCGATGCTGCTGACCCCGGTGTCGGACCCGAATCGCTCGCCCGACGAGATACCCGAAAAGGTGCCCGAAGATGACGTGCGGCTGATCGGCGAGCCCGCGTCGCGCGCGATCATGCGCTATATCGCGCGTGGCTCCGATCTGGTGGCGGGCGGCACGGTGGGCGATTGGCCGCTGATCCAGATCGCCACGGTGCCGCCGGCGGAGGTGAAGCTCGATCCGGCGGCAGGGCTGTTCGGACTGGCGATCACCAATCGCGAGGGCTTCCTCGCCTCGGCCGACAATCGCGCGGCGATCGCCGCCGCGATCGACCGCGCCGGGCTGGTCGAGGCTTTCTCCCCCGAATGGGCGCCGACCGAGCAATTGCTGCCCGACCAGCTCGATTCGGCGACCCCGCCGGCGATCCCCTCCTGGGTCGCGATCGATGTCGGCGACCGCCGGCAGCAGGCGAAGGCGCAGGTCGCCTCGTGGCGCGGCATCCACCCCGAGCCGGTCGTGCTGCGCGTCGCGCTGCCCGGCGGGCCGGGCGGCACCTTGCTCTGGGCGCGGATCGGCGCCGACCTGCAATCGGTCGGCATCCAGCCGGTGCGCGTCGCGCAGGACGCGCGCGACGCCGATCTGCGGCTGATCGACGCGGTCGCGCCCTATGACAGCGCGCGCTGGTATCTCGCGATGGCCTGCGCCCCGTGCGGCGGCGCGGCGAGCGACGCGGTGGAGGCGGCGCGGGTCGCCCCGACGCTCGCGGCGCGCAGCGCGGCGATCGCCACCGCCGACGCCGCGGTGGCGGCGGACGTCTCGTTCATCCCGATCGCGCGCCCGTTCCGCTGGTCGCTGGTATCGCTGCGGCTGCGCCAGTGGCAGCCGAACGCGCGCGCGTGGCACCCGTTGAACAGGCTGCGCGCCGTCCCCAAGTGACGGATATGACCATGCGCACCGCCCGTATCGATCCGGCGATCCTCGATCGCCTGCCCATCGGCCGCGACCCCGCCGCGATCCGCCAGCGGATCGAGGTGATGGAGAAACTGCTCGAAGGATTGTTCGTCATCCCGGGGATCAACCGGCGCGTCGGGCTCGATGCCCTGCTCGGGCTGGTGCCGGTGGCGGGCGATCTGATCGCGGCGGTGCTCGGCGCGTGGATCGTGTGGGAAGCACGCAACCTCGGCATGAGCCGCTTCCAGCTCGCGCGGATGAGCGCGCGGGTCGGGTTCGACGCGTTGCTCGGGGTGATCCCGGTGATCGGCGACGCGGCGGACTTCTTCTATCGCTCGAACACGCTCAACCTGAGGACGATCAAGCGCCACCTCGACAAGCATCATCCGTCGACGGTGACGATCGAGCGCTGAGCCCCGCGACCTTTCCTCTTTCTCCCCTCCCTTGAACAAGGGAGGGGAGAAAGAAACGAAGCTCAATAAAGCAGGAACGCCTGCCGCTCGGCTTCCCACGCCTGCTCGTCCGGAACGGTCAGCGCGTCGAGATCGCCCGCCACCGCCGCCGCATCGTCGACCCACTCGCGCAGCCCCGGCCCGCCGTTGATCACGTCGATCGCGAGCTTGTCGAAGACATATTCATACGGAAAATCGCGCCACAAAGGATAATCCGGGTAGAGCCGCCGGATCGCCTTGAACCCCAAAGCCTGCAACCGCCACGGGCGGAACGCGGCGTGGTCGTACGCTGCCCCCTCGGCGTGGATGAACACCCCCGCGCACAACGCCCCGACATGTTTGTGGAAGGTCGGCTGGAACCAGAAATCGCGCAGCGTGCACCCGGCAAGCCACTGCGGCGCCAGCGCGCGCATCTCCGCGATCACCGCGCGGGCGTCGATATCGGGTGCGCCGAACAATTCCAGCGGGCGCGTCGTCCCGCGTCCCTCGCTCAGCGTCGTGCCCTCGAGCATCACGGTGCCGGCATAGGCGCGCGCCATATTGACGTTGGCGGCGTTGGGGCTGGGGTTGATCCACACCCGCTCGGGCGGCCAGCCATAGCCGGGCGCGGCGCCGGGCTGCCAGCCCTCCATCTCGATCACGCGATAGTCGACGTCGAGGCGGAAGCGATCGATGAACCAGCGCCCCATCTCGCCCAGGGTCATCCCGTGGCGCATCGGCATCGGCCCGGCGCCGACGAAGCTCTCCCAGCCGAGGCGCAGCGTCAGCCCCTCGATCGGCCGCCCGGCGGGATTGGGGCGATCGAGCACCCACACCGATTTGCCGTGCGCCGCGGCGGCCTCCAGCACGTAGAGCAGGGTCGTGACGAAGGTGTAGATGCGGCACCCGACGTCCTGCAGGTCGACCAGCAGCACGTCGAACGTCCCCATCGACTGCCCGGTCGGCCGCCGTACCTCGCCGTAAAGGCTGAACACCGGCATGCCATAGGTCGGATCGGTGAAGTCGGGCGACTCCATCATATTGTCCTGCAGATCGCCGCGCACGCCGTGCTGCGGGCCGAATACTGCGCTGATATTGAGCCCCGCCGCGACCAGCGCGTCGAGACTGTGGGTGAGGTCTGCGGTGACGGAGGCGGGATGCGCGAGCAACGCGACACGCTTCCCCTCCAGCGGTTTCCTGAGGCTCGCATCGGCGAGCAGGCGATCGATCCCGAATTTCATGCGCGATCAGGTGCCGGGAGCCGCGCGACAAAGCAATCCGGGTTGTGGAAATCCGGCGCGCCGGGGGCATGGGCCAGCGCCCAGAACGAACGGACGCCGCCGGTTTCTTCGATCACCGCGGTGAGCGCGATCCGCGGACCCGTCACCCCGGCCTTGAGCCGGGGTCCATCGGGAGGCAGGCGCGGCGCAGGAGGTTCTAGCGGCTGAGCCTGCGGCGCGATGGACCCCGGCTCAAGGCCGGGGTGACGGATGATGATATGGTGGCCACTCCGCTCGATCTTCGGGTCCGCTGACAGTGGAAGATCATGCATCCCGGCGCGATAAGCATCGAACGCATAGGCGGCCCACCGGCCCGAGGGCGAGAAGTTGAACTCCAGATACGCCGCCCCCTCGCCCGGCATCACGAACAGCTCGAAGCAGGTCGCCTTCCACAATTCGTCGGCGCGCTCGAGCGCGGCGGGCGCGGGCCAGATCACCGCATCGGCCCCATCGACCGCATAGCGCAGACACGTTTCGCTACCGTTCCGCTCCAGCTCTACGCTTACTCCGCGCACCCGAAGCGGCGGGAAATCGGGGTGCGGGATCAGGGTGAAAGACGCCATATCGACAGCACCCTAGGAAAAGCGCGCGCGAATCGCTATGTGGCGCGCTTCCCTATGGCAACCAAACTCCCCTCCCCGCCCCGCGTGGGCATGGTTTCGCTCGGCTGTCCGAAGAACCTCGTCGACAGCGAGCGCATCCTCACCCAGCTGCGCGCCGACGGCTATCAGATGTCGCCCGACTATGCCGGGGCCGATGTCGTGCTGGTCAACACCTGCGGCTTTCTCGATTCGGCCAAGGAGGAAAGCCTCGAGGCGATCGGCGAGGCGATCGCGGAGAACGGCCGCGTCATCGTCACCGGCTGCATGGGCAAGGAAGCCGAGGTGATCCGCGCGCGCTTCCCCGATGTGCTCGCGATCACCGGCGCGCATGAGTATGAGCAGGTCGTCGAGGCGGTGCACGAGGCCGCGCCGGCGAGTATCTCGCCCTATGTCGATCTGATCCCCGATGCGGGGCTCAAGCTCACCCCGCGCCATTACAGCTATCTCAAGATTTCGGAGGGCTGCAACCACCGCTGCGCCTTTTGCATCATCCCCTCGCTGCGCGGCGATCTGGTCAGCCGGCGTCCCGATGCTATCCTGCGCGAGGCGGAAAAGCTGGTCGCGGCGGGGACCAAGGAATTGCTGGTCATCAGCCAGGATACCTCGGCCTACGGCGTCGATCTGCGCCACAAATCCTGGCCGTGGAAGGGCGGCGAGGTGCGCGCGCATATGACCGACCTGGCGCGCGAGCTCGGCCGGATCGCGCCCTGGGTGCGGTTGCATTACGTCTATCCCTATCCGCACGTCGATCAGGTGATCCCGCTGATGGCGGAGGGGCTGGTGCTGCCCTATCTCGACATTCCGTTCCAGCACGCCAGCCGCGCGGTGCTCAAGGCGATGAAGCGCCCGGCGAACGAGGCCAAAGTGCTCGAACGGATCCGCGGCTGGCGCGAGATCTGCCCCGATATCGCGATTCGCTCGACCTTCGTCGTCGGCTTCCCCGGCGAGACCGAGGACGATTTCCGCTATCTGCTCGACTGGCTCGACGAGGCGCAGCTCGATCGCGTCGGCGCGTTCCGCTTCGAGCCGGTCGAGGGCGCCGCGGCCAATGCGCTGCCCGATCCGGTCCCCGAGGCGGTGAAGGAAGAGCGCTATGCCCGGGTGATGGAGAAAACCGCGGCGATTTCCGCCGCCAAGCTGCAGGCGAAGATCGGGCGCACGCTGGAGGTGATCATCGACGCGGTGGGCGAAGACGGCGGCGCGACCGGCCGTTCGGCCGCCGATGCGCCCGATATCGACGGCGAGGTGAATCTGCGCGACGCTGGCAGCCTGTCGCCGGGCGATATCGTCAAGGTGACGATCGAGGACGCCGACGACCACGATCTGTTCGGCGCGCCGGTGTCTGCGCCCTAACTGGGCGCTTGACCGCTTCGGCGGCGCTGCTAATAGGCCCCCTCGCTTCGGCGATAAACGCCTTGGGGCGGAGTAGCTCAGCTGGTTAGAGCAGCGGAATCATAATCCGCGTGTCGGGGGTTCAAGTCCCTCCTCCGCTACCATTTCCTATCCGAACATATGACGCGACAGCGGCGCCCACGGGCCGCCGCGATACCACCAGGCGGCGAGCCCGGTGATCGTCAGCGGCCGCGCGCGGAAACCCGCGCGCATCGCCGCGAGCAATGCGCGCGCCTCGGCCGCTTCGACCTTGTTCTGGATCGTCACGTGCGGGCGCCAGCCGGCCATATCCTGCGGCACGAGCAGCCCGGTGAACCCCTCCGCCAGCCGCGCGCGAATCGCCGCGAGCCCCTCGCTCTCGATTCGCCACGCGACCCCGCGGCCCAACGAATAGGGCTCGCGCAAGGTGGCGGCGGGCGGGGCGACATGACGCGTCTCCGCCGCCAGCCGCTGCCTCACCTCCGCCTCGATTGACGGCGGGAGGTGGTGGAACAAGGTGAGATGCGCCGATACCTGATTGCGCGCGGGCGGATAATGCGCCCGGCGCAGCGCCTCGAACCACGCCTGATCGCCCGCGCCGAACAAGGCGGTGACGACGATCGGCGCGGTCAAATCTCGATCTGCGTGCCCAGTTCGACCACGCGATTGGTCGGCAGGCGGAAGAATTCCATCGCGCTTTCCGCGTTGCGCAGCATCCAGGCGAACAATTTCTCGCGCCAGATCATCATCCCCGGCCGCTCCGAGGGCAGCAGCGTCTGCCGCGACAGGAAGAAGCTGGTGTCGATCATGCGGATGTCGACCCCGCCGCAGCCGTGGAAGGTTTTGAGCGCGGCGGGCACGTCGGGCGCCTCCATGAAGCCGTAGCGCAGGATCACGCGGTGGAAGCCCTGCCCGAGATCGTCGTGCATGAAACGATCGTTCTCGGGGAAATAGGGCATGTCGGTGACCTTGACGGTCAGCAGGATCACCCGCTCGTGGAGCACGCGATTGTGCTTCAGATTGTGGAGCAAGGCGTGGGGCACGCCCTCCGGGGTCGAGGTCATGAACACCGCGGTGCCCGGCACGCGCGTCGCCGAGGTGGCGGCGGAGCCGATGAACACCTTGATCGGCATCGCGCCCTCGCGCATCCGCTGGATCATCAGCTTGCGCCCCGTCGCCCAGGTGGTGAGCATGACGAAGCAGATCGCCGCGACGAGCAGCGGGAACCAGCCGCCGTCGAGCACCTTGGTCAGGTTGGACGAGAAATACAGCCCGTCGATGATGACGAAGGTGCCGACGAACGGCACCACCACCCACAGCGGCCAATGCCATACGCGATAGATCAGCACCCCGATCATGCAGGTGGAGATGAACATCGTGCCGGTCACCGCGATGCCATAGGCCGCGGCGAGGTTCGACGATTCGCGGAAGCCGAAGATCAGCAGCAGCACCATCGTCATCAGCGCCCAATTGACCGAGGCGATATAGATTTGCCCCGCTTCGGACGCGCTGGTGTGGCTGATGCGCAGACGCGGCATCAGCCCGAGCTGGATCGCCTGATGCACCACCGAATAGCAGCCGGTGATCACCGCCTGGCTGGCGATCACCGTCGCGACGGTGGCGAGGATGACGAGCGGCAGGCGCCAGGCCTCATTGGCCATCAGGAAGAAGGGATTCTCCGCCGCGGCAGGGTTGGCGAGCAGCAGCGCGCCCTGCCCGAGATAGTTGAGCATCAGCGCCGGGAAGACGAACCACATCCACGCGAGCGCGATCGGGCGGCGCCCGAAATGCCCCATATCGGCATAAAGCGCCTCCGCCCCGGTCAGCGCGAGCACGACCGAGCCGAGCGCGAGGAAGGCCAGCCGCCCGTCGTCTGCCGCGAACCGCACCGCCCAGCGCGGATCGAGCGCGAGCAGGATATGCGGCTGTTGCAGGATATGGATCAGCCCGAGCACGCCGAGCGTGACGAAATAGACCGCCATGATCGGGCCGAACAATTTGCCCACCCGCGCGGTGCCGACCGACTGGAGGTAGAACAGCCCGACGAGGATCGCGACCGCGATCGGGATGACGAAATGGCTGAACCCCTGCTCGACCGTCGCGAGCCCCTCGACCGCCGACAGCACCGACACCGCCGGGGTGATCATGCAATCGCCGAAGAACAGGGCGCTGGCGAGCACACCGAGCATGACGAGGCTCGGCCCCCATCTCTTGCCCGCGCCGCTGCGGCGCTGGATCAGCGCGAGCAGCGCGAGGCTGCCGCCCTCGCCTTCATTATCCGCGCGCAGGATGACCATCACATATTTGAACGTGACGATCAGCACGAGCGACCAGAAGACGAGGCTGACGACCCCGAAGATGTGGAGCTGGTCGACCGTCAGCGGGTGATGGCCGACGAACACCTCCTTCATCGCGTAGAGCGGGCTGGTGCCGATGTCGCCATAGACGACGCCGATCGCCCCGACAGCCAGCTTCGCCAGGCTGTCGCGTCGATGATCGTGCGCGCTGAGCACGCCCGCGGTTTGAGTTGTGGTCACGAAATAATCGCAGAAACCGGAATCACGGCAGAAAACCCGCAATCGCCTTTGAGGCGCCGCGCCTAGCATGCTGCCCCTACCCCCGCAACAGCGCGACGGCGCGTTGATGTGGGGATCGCCCGCGACTGTTGCAAGCGTGCCGGATCGGGGCAAAGTTCACGAAGTTCACACGAGTGACGGTTGCGGGGACAGCGACAATCTTTGGGCTATCTATCTGAATACAAACGTTTATCTACACCCGTCACCCCGGCCCTGAGCCGGGGTCCGTCAGGAGGCAGGCGCGGCGCAGGAGGCTCCAGCCGCAGAGCGTGCGGCACGATGGACCCCGCTTCAGGCCGGGGTGACGGTGGGCGTAAAATGCGGCCTGCCCGAGACCTCAGCGCGGGGGCGGCGCCGCGCCCTGTTGCTGCGCGAGCTGCATCACGCGCTCCAGCACCGCCAATTGCCGTGCGATTTCCTGCTGATAGTCCGATTTCGGGGCGGACAGCGCCAGCGCGCGGTGCCACAAGGGCACCGCCGCGGCGAAATCGCCGGCGCGGAGAAAGGCCAGCCCCATATAGTAAGGCGGCGCCGGATGCTTGGGCGCCAGCCGCATCGCCTGGCGGAATGCCGCCAGCGCCGCGGGGGACATGCGATCACCGTCATGCAGCGCGAAATTGGTGCCGAGCTGGGTCCACAGAATATAGCTGTGCGGAATCGCGCGGATCCCGCCGAGCACCACCTGAGTCGCCGCGGCGGTATCGCCGGTGCGCAGCATCGCATCCGACGCGACGAGATAGGCGCCGTCGGCGGTGAAGCGCCCGCCCATCAGCCGATCGCGCAACGCGATCACCTCGGGCTCGACCGCCACCGCCCGGGTGCTCGGGGTCGCGGGATGCGCCGGAAGCCCCGGCCGCCCCTGCCACGCATAGCCCGTCGCGCCGAGGAACAGCGCCGCCCCAGCGATCGACCAGGCGAGCCGCGGCAGCCGGAACGCGACCAGCGCACCGAAGGCGAGCGCGCCGAGCAGCGCGAGGATCAGATAGCCGGTCATTGCGCGAGCGTCTTCGTCTCGTGCATCTTCCCGGCGATCTCGGGCGGCATATATTTCTCGTCATGCTTGGCGAGCAAATTGGTCGCGACGAACGATCCGTCGGGGCGGAACTCGCCCTCCGCCACCACGCCCGATTTTTCCTTGAACAGATCGGGGGCGATGCCGGTGAAGGTGACCGGGGTGGTGGCGCGGCCGTCGGTGACGACGAAATGGATCGTCACCCCGTCCGCCGCGCGCTTGAGCGACCCCGCCTCGACCATCCCGCCGAGCCGCACCGCCTTGCCGAGCGGCAGGGTCTGCGCGGTCACGTCGGAGGGGGCGTAGAAGAAGGCGGCGCGATCCTTGAGCGCGGACAGCGCGAGCAGCCCCGCGCCGACGATCGCCGCCACCGCCAGCAACGCCAGCGTCAGCCGTTGATGCTTGGCCTTCATTTTTCCGCCTTGCGCATCGCGCGCCAGCTCCACAGCGCGACCAACGCCGCGCCGCCCAGCGTCACCGCATAAGCCGCGATCACGAACGGCCAGGGGCTCATTGCGCAGCCCGCCGGCGCATCCGCGCCTCCGCCTTGGCCTGCGCCAGAATCGCGCGCATCCGCATCAGCACGATGCCGGCGAACAACAAAGTGAAGCCCGCGAGCATGATCGGCAGCGGCCAGATCAGCGACGGATCGATCGACGAGCCGGTCAGCCCGATGCTCGGCCCCTGATGCAGCGTGTTCCACCACACCACCGAATAACGGATGATCGGCAGCAGCACGGTGCCCGCGATCCCGAACAATGCCGGGATACGCCCGTCGCCGCCGCGCTCGCGATCGGCGCGCGCCAGCGCAATATAGCCGAGATAGACGAAGAACAGCAGCAGCATCGAGGTGAGCCGCCCGTCCCATTGCCAATAGGTGCCCCAGGTCGGCCGTCCCCAGATCGCACCGGTCACGAGACAGATCAGCGCGAACGCCGCCCCCGGCACCGCGATCGCGCGCGCCGCGACATCGGCAAGCGGGTGGCGCCAGACGAGATAGGCGACGCTGGAGAGCGCGATCCCGCTCCACCCGCCCATCCCGAGCCAGGCGGCGGGGACATGGATGTAGAGGATACGCACCGTCTCGCCCTGCAGATAATCGGGCGGGGTCTGCGTCAGCCCCGCCCAGCAGCCGAGCGCGATCAGCGCGACGCCGAGCCACGTCACCACCGGGGTGAGCGGCCGGGCCAGCTTGAGGAAGCGAGCGGGATTGGCGAAGGCATGAAGCGCGGGCACGATCCTGCGCCAATATGGCAAGATCGCACGGCCGTCACCCCTATAGCATCAGGCGCGAAACAAGACCCGGTCTCGCCGAGCCCAGCCCCGCCTTTCACCCCGGCGCAGGCCGGGGTCCAGCATCGGGCCGATCGTAACTGGACCCCGGCCTTCGCCGGGGTGGTACGCTCTTCCAGACTGGGCTCCCGCCTTCGCGGGAGCCCAGTTAGGGCGCGCGGGACTTCACCCGCGCCCGATCAGCCGCTGCGCGATACGGTCCGCCACTTCCGACGAGGGATCGCCGGTCGCGTCGCTTTCGTCCCACACCTGATCGAGTCGCTCGGGGATGCGGGCGATGCGCGCGCGCACTTCGGCCTCGTCGCCGGCGCCGAGATATTCGAGCCCGACATTGATGATCCCGCCCGCGTTGATCACATAATCGGGGGCGTAGACGATGCCGCGCTCGTGGATGCGCCGCCCGTCCTCGCGCGTCGCGAGCTGGTTGTTCGCCCCGCCCGCGACGACCTTCGCCTTCAGCGCCGCGATCGAGGTTTCGGTGAGGATCGCGCCCAACGCATTGGGGCTGACCAGATCGACGTCGAGCGACAGAATGTCGGCGGTCGCCGCGACGCTCGCGCCCAGCTCCGCCGCGAGCGCCTCGGCGCGCGCCGTATCGACGTCCGCCAGCGTCAGCACCGCGCCGTCCTTGGCGAGCAGTCGCGCCAGCCCGCCGCCGACCGAGCCGACGCCCTGCACCGCGACGCGCACGCCCTTCATGTCGACCGCGCCGAGCCCGCGCTTCGCCGCCGCCTTGACCCCGAGATAGACCCCCATTGCGGTATAAGGCCCGGGATCACCGCCCGCCGCCCCGCTCGCCACCGGCAGGCCGGAGACGTAACGCGTCTCGCCCGCGATGACCTTCATCCGCGCCTCGGACATGCCGACATCTTCCGCAGTGACATAGCGCCCGCCGAGCGATTCGACGACGCGGCCGAATGCCTTGAGCTGCGCCTCGGTGATCGTCGCACCCGGCGCATCGGCGAGCACGACGCCCTTGCCGCCGCCCAGCGCCAGCCCGGCCATCGCATTCTTGTAGCTCATCCCGCGCGACAGGCGCAGCGCGTCGGTGATCGCGCCGTCGGTGTTCGCATAATGCCAGAAGCGCACGCCGCCCGCCGCCGGCCCGAGCGCGGTGGAGTGAATCGCGATAATCGCGTGAAGCCCCGACGCCGGATCGGTGAACAGGTGGACGCCTTCATGGGCGTCGAAATCCGGGAAGCCCCAGTCCATCGTCTTCATCCCTCCATAACCGCACGCAATGAAAGTGCGTCATGGCGCAATAATATTATCAGCCAGCGAACGCCAGCCAATTCGCGAGGATGAGGGAAAATGGGGCGATCGACGGGACTTGAACCCGCGACCCTCGGTACCACAAACCGATGCTCTAACCAACTGAGCTACGATCGCCGCAATGGATGCGCGCCCTAGCGGGGGTGCGGGCATCTGGTCAAGCTATCAGAGCGCGTTCGTTTCGTCATTCCCGTTCGGATCGGACGAAAAGCCCCGGTTCCGCTCCCTTCCCTGATGAAGGGAGGGTTGGGGGTGGGTGGTTATGGGGGGCACCGATCCGCTTCCTCGCAGGCCAACCCACCCCCGGCCCCTCCCCTGTTCAAGGGAGGGGAGAAGGAAGCGGATGACGCGCCACACGGGTCAGAACCGCCCTTCGATCGCCAATTGCATTCCCTGCGGCGTCTGGACGAAGCCGAAGCCCTGCAACCGCGCGACCTGCGTCGGGTCGCTCGTCGCGAGCGTCAGATCGGTACGATAGCGGCCGTCGCGCCAGATGCGAATCGTCGAGCCCTCGCCCGCCGGGCTGGTCAGCGGCAGCAGCAAAGCGGTGCCGTCGCAGCGCGGGGTGCCGCTCATGGTCGTCGGGATGCGTTGCCCGGCGACATCGCCGGTCAGCAGCGCGCGCACCCGCCCCTCGGCGCGCTCGCAGGTGTCGCCGGCATAGCCGACGCTCACATCGTCCAGCTCCAGCGTCGTCACCGGGACGGGCGAAAAGGCGTTGCCGACCGGCAGACTGGCGGTGACATGGCTCAGCCCGATATTGTGCCGCGTCACGTCGATCGCGCCGCTCAACCGCGATCCGGCGGCGCCGTCGGGGGCGGCGAGCACGATCCGCGCATGCCCGATCAGCAACGGCAGCGGCGAGACCCGCGCGGCGAGCTCGCCCAACGCGATCTGGCCGAATCGCGCCTCGACCATCCGGCCCGACCAGATGCTGCCGGTCACCTCGCGCGCGGTCATCCCCGCCTCGGCGACCCCGAACCACGCCAGCGCCAGCCGCAACGGCAGGGTCACGATCAGCGCCACCACCAGGATCGCCGCGAACAATGTGCCGCGCCCGATATTGAGGCGGAATCCGCTCACGGCCGCCGCGCCTTCAACGTGAGTTGCGCGGCGACGGTGCCGTCGCCGTTGGCGGTGATCGTCGCGCCGTCGATCAGCACGCCGTCCGCCTCCAGCCCGGCAAGCCAGCCGAGCAAGGCGCCGGCCTTCGCGCTGCCGATCGAGGTGCGCACGCTGTCGGCGCCGGTATCGACCCCGGCGAGCGTGAAGCCGGCGGCCTCGGCGCGTTCGCGCACCGCATCGGCGAGCGGCGCGCCGAGCGGCTGCGGATGGCCGCGCTGGATCGCGTGGATCGCGTTGACCGTCGTCTGCGTCTGGCCGAGCCGTATCACCGCATCGTCATAGCGTTCGCGCGAGCTGGCGAGCCCGTCCTGCACCGGGCGGATCACCGCGACCCAGACGATCGTCACCGCGAGCAGCCCGAGCATGATAAGGATCAGCCAGCGTTCGCGCGGCGCGCGGGCGTCGAACCATGTCTTCCACCGGGTCATCGTATCCGCACCGTCACATCGCCCTTCAGCCGCCCGCCGGCCGATTCGAACGCCCCCGGCGTCACCGCGAACCCCGCGTCGCGCAGCCGCGCCTGGACCGCATTGGCCTCGGCATCGCTCTGCGCGATCAGGGTGATGCGCAAATCGCCGTTGGACTGGAAATCGAGCGCGCTCGCCTCGCTGCCCGGGGTCGCGCGAATCGCGGCGAGCGCCGCCGCGACGGTGCGGGTGAAGCCCTGCCCCGGCCCGCGCAGATGCGCGAGCCGCAGATCGAGCTTGGCGGCAAGATCGCCGTCGGCGGTCACCCCGCGCGCCAGCCCCTGCCGCGCGAGCGAATCGGCCTGCGCGTCGAGCCGGCTGGCGGCGAGCGAATAACGCGTGATCCGCACGAGGTCGGTCGCCAGCAGCGCGAGCAGGAGCAGCGCGACGAGCAGCCCCAGCCGCCGCACCAGCGGCCAGTTGATCTCGCGCCGCCGGATGCGCGCGAACGGCCCCTGCCGCAGGTTGAGCGCCGGCGCGGCGACCGCGGCGACCAGCGCGCGATCGAGCGCCTCGCGTTCGAGCGTCTCGGTCGCCGCGCCGGCGGTGACCAATTCGGTCAGCTGCGGCTCGTCGGCGAACCCGCTCGACGCGCCGCGCACCACCGATTGCCCGCCGAGATCGGCACGGACGAAGCCTTCCTCGGGCACCGGGAGCAGCAGCGGCGCGGGCACCACCACCGCGGGGTCGATCCCCAGCCCGCGCAGCCCGTCGAGCCAGCCGCGCATCCGATCGATCGCGACCACGCCGATCGCGCGCTCGTCGTCATCGGTCTCGCCGACCGCGACATGGAGCTGATCCTGCGGCGCGGCACAGGCGTCGTTGACCACGATCCGCGCCGCGGTGGCGGCCTGCGCCTGCGTGCGTGCGGGCAAGGCGGCCCAGTGCAACGTCACCGCATCGGCGGGGGCGACCGCGACCACCGGGGCGTCGTCCGCCTCGGGCACGCCCTGGCCACGCGCGGTGACCACATCGCCCTCGATCCGCAGCCAGCGCCACGGATCGCCGACGCGCGGCGGCAGAAAGAGCAGGGTCGCCGTCACGGTGCTGTCCTAGTCAAGTTTGGACCCTCATCACCCCATTGCCGCGATACGAGCCGCGCGGGAAGTGTGCTTGCGTCGATAAGCCCGCGTTCCTGCATCGAAACCTGCCCCAGCCTAACGTCTACGGTGAGCGCGAACCAGTGCGTCGTGACATCCGCCTGCTCCTGCGCGCGCTGATCCGCGGTGATCCCCGACAGCCCCGGCGCCTTCCAGATCGCATCGCGATCGGCATAGCCGTCGGGCGGGCGCCGCATGAGCAGCGCGCGCGCCTGCCCGACGCTCATCGTATCGGGCAGCAGCATCGCGAACAGCGCCGCCTGTTCGGGCAGCAAGGTGTTGAAATTGATCACCGATCGTTCGGCGGCCGGCAGCGTGCAGATCCACGGGCGCAGCCGCGTGTAGGTCACGGCGGAAACCCCGGCGACCGCGCGTAACTCGCTCGGATCGGCCATCAATGTGGCGCCGGTGCGATAGCCCGGCTGCCCGCCAAGATAGGCTGAATCCTCCGCGCCGCCGGGCAAGGGGGTATCATCGCTGTCGATCCAGTCCGCGGTCGCCGCGGCGATTCTCCCGCCGTTGGGCACGTCGATCAGCCGCATCAACCGCGCGAACTGCTCGACCGCCGGGGGGTTGGCGGCATAGCGCCCGTCGCCGCCCCGGGTAACCAGGCTATTGAGATTGAAGCAATTACCGCCGTCGACCACCCGCGCGATCGCGGTCCCGTCGGGCACCGGCAGCGGGAACGGGCGGTTATACCAGCCGCCGGCGAGCGTGACCTTGCTCGCATCGCGCTGCAGCAGCGCGGTAATCCGCGTCGTCGCCAGCGTCTCGGCCGCCTGCGCATAGGCGCGCGCGCGATCGAGCATGATCGCATTGCCGCCGAGCCGGGTCGACAGGCGCAATTTCTCCAGCCCGGTCGCGGCCATCACCGCGATCACCGCGACGAGCAGCAGCACCGTCAGCAGCGCCGCGCCGCGCTCGCGCGCGGGGGGATCGATGCGCTTACCGGCCATGTTCGGCTTCCGGCGGCCCCTGTTCGTATCCGGTGCCGACGAGGAACAACTGGCGCAACATCGTGCCGTTGCGGCGGGTGACAGTCAGTTCCACCGCCTGCGGCAAGGCCGCACCCTGCGTGCCGTCCCAGCGATCGCTCCACGCCCCGCGAAAGCGATAGCGCAGCGTCATCGCGCGCACGTCGCTGAGCATCGCGCCGGGCGGATAGGGCTCGGCGCCATCGAGCATCGGATAAGCGACGCGATCGATCGCCTCCTCTTCGAGCCGATATTCGACCTTTTGCAGCGACGGCCGCGCGGCGCCGTCGAGATTGCTCCACCCGCCGCGCACCAGCCGCACCGACGTGCCGGTGCCGACGAAGGCGGGCTGCATCACGCCGCGCTCGTCGCGATTGGGGCGTTCGACCGCCTGTGCGAAATCGGCGGACAGGATCGACGAAAGCCGCTCGACCGAATCCACATCGTCGAGCCGCGCCACCGCCGCGCCCTGCGCGCGGATGCTGAACGATAGCAACGCCACCCCCGCCGCCGCGATCATCCCGAAGATCAGCATCGCGATCAGCACTTCGACCAAAGTGAAGCCGTGTTCGGCGGAGCGCCCGGCGGGGGGCGTGAAGCCGTGTTCGGCGGAGCGCCGACACGGGGGCGTGAAGCCGTGTTCGGCGGAATGCTCGCCGCGCGCGAAATAGAGGCCGTTCGCCCTGAGCCCGTCGAAGGGCGTCCTGCCGTCCGTGAGCGAGGGCCGCCCCTCGACAGGCTCAGAGCGAACGGGGGTGGACGGCATTTGCCTTGAGGTAGGTTGCTGGACCCCGGCTTTCGCCGGGGTGGAGGGGAAAGGCGCTCTCATCGTGCCGCCACCGCGTCGGGCGGGCGAACCATCGTCAGCCGGCCGAGCACGCGCCCGTCGCGATCGGCGACCGAGACGTCGACGCGCATCACTTGCCCGTCGCCGATCGCGCGCACGTCGCGGACCCAATGCCAGTCGCGGCCGCCGTTCTGCTCATTGCCCTCGGCCTTGCCGGCCACCGGGGGCACGGTATCGGTGACCGCCTCGACCGCGACGTTGCGCGCGACGATCTGCGCCAGCAATGTCGAATCGAGCATCCCGGTCGAGCGGATCGTCGCACCCTCCAGCCGCACCAGCGCGAGCGCGGCGAGGCTGAATACGGTCAGCGCGACCATGATCTCGATCAAGGTGAAGCCGGCGGAATTGTGCTCCCGCGAAAGCGGTAGGCCAGACTGGGTCCCCGCCTTCGCCGGGACACAAGGAAGGGCGCGCACCGGATCGGGGCCGGGGCGACGCGGGGTAGCGCACGCCCTAGCCATCGACGTTCACCGTGCCGTCGGGATAGATCGTCACCGTCGCGCGCGCGCGTTCGCGCAGCAGCGGGATCGTCACCGGGCGATCGGCGGCGCCGGTGGTGTCGAAGGTGACGCGCGAACGCTCGGGGACGGCCACCGTCGTGCCGCGGCCCCATTCGGTCGCGCGCAGCGGCTTGTCGTCAATCGCGATCCAGCGGCCAGCCTCCCAACGATCGAAGCCATAGCCGCGCGGGGTGACCCACACGCTCGTCGGTCGCGCCTCGACGATCGCGCCGTCGCGCGCAGCACGGACGCGCACCGCAAAGCGCGCGCCCTCGTCAAGCACGCGGCCGCGCGGATCGGGCAAGGCCAGCACCGCCACCGCCGACGCCAGCGCGATCACGACGACGACGATCATCAACTCGATCAGGGTGAAGCCGGCGGAATTGCGCTCCCGCGAAGGCGGGAGCCCAGACCGGGTCCCCGCCTTCGCGGGGACACAAGGAACGACGCGCACCGGCGCAAGGCCGGGGTGACGGGTGGTGTGCCCCCCGCTCTTATTGCCAGGAGCCGATATCGGCATCGACGCCCTCGCCGCCTTCCTTGCCGTCGGCACCGAGGCTCCACACGTCGGCGGCGGAATGTTTCCCCGGCGATGCATAGAGATAGGGCCGGTTCCACGGATCGTTCGGCAGCTTCTTCAGATAGCCGCCGGCCTGATAGCGCCCCGCATCGACCCCCGACGGCGCGGTGACCAGCGCGCCGAGCCCCTGCGTCGTCGTCGGATAGCTGCCGACCTGGAGCTTATACATTTCGAGCGCCTGCTCGATATTGGCGATATCCGCCTTGGCTTTCTGGATCCGCGCGGTGTCGCCCGAGGGCAGCACGTTGATCGCGACGATCGTCGCGAGCAGCCCGATGATGACGATCACCACCATCAGCTCGACCAGGGTGAACCCCTCCTCGCTCTTGCGGCGGCGCTTTTTCTGTTCGGTCGACATCGGATTCCTCATTGGCCTGCAAGCGTGTTGAGCTGGAGAATCGGCAGCAGGATCGACAGCACGATCGTCGCCACCACGCCACCCATTATCACGATGATCGCAGGCTCGAGCAGCGAAAGCGCGGTGGCGGTGAAACGATCGAATTCGCGTTCGAGATAATCGGCGGCGCGCTCAAGCATCTCGTCGAGCCGCCCCGCCGCCTCGCCCGACGCGGCGAGATAGGTGAGCAGCGGCGGGAACACCCCGGTGCGCCGCATCGCGCCCGAGAGGCTGCCGCCGCCCCGGATCGCCTCGGTAATCTCCTCCGAGGCGAGCTTGAGCCGGCGGTTGTGGATCGTCCCCCCGGTCAGCGCGAGCCCTTCGAGCAGCGGCAGCCGGCTCGCGACCATCGTCGCCAGCGTCCGCGCCATCCGCGCCGCATGAAGATCGCGCAGCAGCCGCCCGACGAACGGCACGCGCAGCAGGCGCGTATCGAACGCGAGCCGGATCGGCGGCTGGCGCAGCGCAAGCCACGCCAGCGCGCCGAGCGCGGCGAGCACGATCAGCATCGCCCACCACCAGCCGACCAGCAGGTGCGAAATCCCGATCACGATCCGCGTCAGCAGCGGCAATTGCTGCCCCACGGTATCGAATTGCTCGACCACCTGCGGCACGACGAACGCCATCAGCGCCAGCACCACGCCCATCGCCACGACCGCAAGGATCGCGGGATACGTGAGCGCAGTCAGCATCTTGCCGCGGATTTCCGCCTGCCGTTCGAGCAATAGCGCAAGCCGGTCGAGGATCGTCGGCAAGGTGCCCGAGCTTTCGCCTGCCGCGACCATCGCGCGATAGAGCGAGGGAAAACTGCGCGGCTCGCGCGCCATCGCATCGGCCAGCCGCCGCCCCTCGACCACGCCGGCATGGACTTGCGAGACGATCGCGCGGACGCTTTCCTGCTCGGTCTGGCGGGTGATCGTGCGGAGCGATTCCTCGAGCGGCGAGACGCGGTTCAACGTCGCGAGCTGGCGGGTGAACAACGTGAGCTGCTTGGTCGACATGCGCGCGCTGAGGATGCGCAGCCCGAACAACGGCCGCCCGCGCGCGGCACGCCCCGCCCCCGGCTCGACCTTGACGACATAGAGCCGCCGCCGATCGAGCATCGCGCGCGCCGCCTCGGCATCGGGCGCCGCGATATGCCCACGCGTCTCGTTGCCGCGCTTGTCGATCGCGAGATAGTCGAAATCAGCCACGGCAGATGGCGACGCCGGATAGCGCGGCGTTAGATCGCGCTTCCCTATGCCCCGTTCGGGCTGAGCTTGTCGAAGCCCTGCCCTTTTCTGCCGACGAAGAAGGGCAGCCCTTCGACGAGCTCAGGGCGAACGGATCGTGGTTGGCGTCCGATGCCTCAAACATCGAGCACCTCTTCCACGTCCATCGCATCGCGCCGCGAGACGCGTACCGCTTCCTCGGGGGTGGTCACCCCCTGCTCGACCAGCCGCCGCGCCGCATCGGCCAGCGTCTCGTTGACCGCGAAGGCGTGGCGCGCGATCGCCACTTCGTCGGCGCCTTCGTTGATGAGGCGACGGATCGTATCGTCGACGCGCACCGCCTCGAACACCCCGACGCGCCCCTTATAACCGGTATGCGCGCATTCGCCGCAGCCGACCGGCTCGTAGACGATCGTATCCGCCGGGATGCCGAGCAGGCTCGACACGCTGTCCCCCGCCGGCACCGCGTGACGGCACACCGGGCACAGCCGCCGCACCAGCCGCTGCGCCACCACCGCGCGCAGCGTGGAGGCGAGCAGGAACGGCTCGACCTTCATGTCGCGCATCCGGGTGATCGCGCCGACCGCGTCATTGGTGTGGACGGTCGAGAGCACGAGATGCCCGGTGAGCGACGCCTGCACCGCGATCTCGGCGGTTTCGCGGTCGCGGATTTCGCCGACCATCACCACATCGGGGTCCTGCCGCAGGATCGCGCGCAGCCCCGCGGCGAAGGTCAGCCCGACGCGCGGGTTGATCTGCGTCTGCCCCACCCCGTCGACCGCATATTCGACCGGGTCCTCGACCGTCAGGATATTGCGCGCGCCGTCGTTGAGCATGCGCAGCGCGGCATAGAGCGTGGTGGTCTTGCCGCTGCCGGTCGGGCCGGTGACGAGCACGATCCCGTTGGGCTCGTGGATCGCATGATCGATCAGATTGTGCATCCGCTCGCTCATCCCGAGCGCGTCGAGATCGATCCCGGCATTCTCCTTGTCGAGAATACGCAGCACCACCCGCTCCCCCGCGCGGCTCGGCAAAGTGGAGACGCGCACGTCGAGCAATTTGCCGCCCAATGTCAGCCCCATGCGCCCGTCCTGCGGCACGCGGCGCTCGGCGATGTCGAGCCGCGCCATCACCTTGATGCGGCTGACCACCACCGGGGCGACATGCGGCGGCATCCGCAACGTCTCGCGCAGCACGCCGTCGATCCGCATCCGGACGACCAGCCCGGTCTCATAGGGCTCGATATGGATATCGCTGACATTGTGCCGCGCGGCATCGGCGATCACGCCGTTGATCAGCCGGATCGCGGGGGCGTCATCGGCGGTGTCGAGCAGGTCTTCGGCGGTCGGGATGCCGTCGGCCAGCAGATCAAGCTCGTCGCCCATCCCCACCGCGGCCAGCGCGGTCGCCTGTCCGTCCATCGCATAGATATTGCCGAGCAGCCGGTCGAACGCGGCTTTCTCCAGCACCTCGACATCGAACGGGCGCCCGACGACGCGCCGCACCTCGATCAGCGCCGCGGCGTCGGCGCCGTCGCGCAGCGCGACGCGCTCGCCGTCGAAGATCACCCCGAAGCGGCGTGCAAAGGCATAAGGCAGCTGGACCGGCGGGACGATGCCGGCAAGCGGCGCGGCACCCTCGTCGACCGGAGGCAGCGGCGCTTCCTCGGCCGGCGCGGTCATCGCTCCTTCCCGTGCTTGATCACCGTGGTCGAGCTGCGCTGCACCGGCACGTTGACCCGCGGGTCCTCGATATTGCCGGGGATCGGGGCGGACGGGATCGGCGGCGCCGCGCCCATATAATCGCGCACCAGCTCGTCGATCGACGGCTCGCGCGACGGGTCCGACAGGCCCTGCTTGAGCCGGAGATAGCCGTAGCGCTGCTCGGTCACGCGGCGATTGTCCTCCGGGGTGCGCAGGATCGTCGGGCGGATGAATACCATCAGATTGGTCTTGGTGCGCGTCTTGGCCTTCGAGCGGAACAGCTGGCCGAGCCCCGGAATGTCCCCGAGCAGCGGAATTTTCTCGATCGTCCGCCGCTCGTTATCGTCGAGCAGCCCGCCGATGATCGCGATCTGCCCGTCGTCGACGGTCAGCGTCGTCTCCACCTCGCGCTTGTTGAGGATCAGATCCGAATTGTCGCTGGAAACCGGCCCGGCGATCGAGCTGACCTGCTGGTGCAGGAACAATTTGATCGACCCCGACGAATTGACCTGCGGCCGCACCTCGAGCTGGATGCCGACATTCTCGCGCTGGACGGTGCGGAAGGCATTGTCGAAATTCTGGCTCAGCGCCTGCCCCGTGGTGATCGGGATTTCCTGCCCGACGAGGATGCGCGCTTCCTGATTGTCGAGCGTGATCAGGCTCGGCGCCTGGAGCAGATTCGACGTATTGTCCGATTTCACCGCGTTGATGATCGCGCCGAAGATCGTGTCGCCGATCTTCCCGCCCCAGCCGGCAAGCCCGCCGCTCGTCCCGAGAATCGAATTGACTGCCTGTTGCGCCAGCGCGTCGCTGATCGAATTGTTGGTCTGGGTGACGGTGGTGGTGCCGTTGACCGTCGTCGTCGTCGTGGCGAGCTGACGCGCGCCGATCGCGCCCGCGACGGTGAGCAGATTGGGCGCCGAGCTGGAGAAGCTCGTCGCGCCGAACGCCCCGCCCTTCAGATTGCCGAGCAGGAACTGGAAGCCGAGCTTGTTCGCGGTGGTATCCGAAACCTCGGCGACGATCGCCTCGACCAGCACCTGTTCGCGCCGCGTATCGAGCTGGCGCACCACCTCCGAAAGCTGGCGCTGGATGTCCGCCGGGGCGGCGATGACGATCGCATTCGCCCCGGTGAAGCGCGTCACCACCGCCGGCGCGCGCCCGCCCTGGGCGCTAATCGCCGCCTGCCCCGCCGCCCCGCCGCCGGGGGCGGCCTGCGACTGGGTCTGCGACGGCGCCATCGCCATCGGCGCATTGTTGCCCGAACGCCCGCCGCCGTTGGCCGAGGTGCCGCCGAAATTCGATTGCGACAGCGTGTTCTGCGGAATCTGGTCGGGCGCCTGGCCGACGAGTTGCTGGAGCACCGGGAGCAGTTGCGCGGCATCGGCGTGCTCGAGGAAGACGACGCGGATCTCGGTGCCGCTCTTGGCCTTTTGATCGAGATCGAGCGCGACCTGCGCCAGCCGCGCGACGGTGGAGGGATCGCCGCGCAGCGCGATCGAATTGGCGCCGTCGACCGCGACCACGCTGGTCGGCTGCCCGCCGCCCGCCGCCGGATTGCCGACCAGCGCCTGGAGCGCGGTGGCGACGTCGCGCGCGCCGGCGTTCTTGAGCGCGATCACCCGCGTCGCGGCACCGTCGGTATCGATCCGCTTGAGCACCTCGCGCACGCGGCGGACGTTATCCGCAAAATCGGCGACGACGAGCGAATTGCCGCCGCGATTGGCGGTGAGCGACCCTTGCGGGCTGACCAGCGGCCGCACCGTATCGACCGCCGATTGCGCGTCGATCGAACGCAGCCGGACGATCTCGGTCACGAACTGGTTGCGCGCCGCGCCGGAGAGCCCGACGCGCCCCGGCTGGGCGGCGGCATTTTCCATCGGCTGGACGCGCAACGCGCCGTTGCTGGTCGGCACCGCGACCAGCCCGTTGGCACGCAGCGTCGAGAGGAACACCTCGAAATATTCGGATTTGCTCAGCGGGCGATCGGTCACCACCGTCACCTTGCCCTGCACGCGGCCGTCGATGATGAACACGCGGCCGGTCACCTTCGCCGCATCGGCGATGAAGGCGCGGATATCGGCGTCGCGCACGTTGAGCGTGGTCTGCGCGGCGACCGGGGCGGCAAGCGCCAGTGCGATGCCGCTGGCGAAACAAAGCAGCCTCATTGCGGCGCCACCGCAAGGCTGAGCGGGATCGACTGGCCGTCGCGCTGCACGGTCAGCGAGAGCGTGCCGCCACCATTCAACCCGCCGGCGATGATATCCAGATCGGCCGGATTGCTGATCGACCGACCCCCAACTGCGGTGATGATGTCACCCTCCTTCAATCCGGCGGCGCGAAACGCGGCGCCGGAACCTTGCGAACGTACGACGAGGCCGGCGATCTTGCCGCCCTCGATACGCGGCACGAAACCGACCTCGGCGCGGAACCGACTAATCGTGATCCCGCCCCCCGGCGGGGGGTTGCCCGCCACCGGCGGCGGCACGGCGCCCGGCGCCGGCGCGACGCCAGGCGACGCCGCATTCGCCGTCCCGGCCGACTGATCGAGGAACAGATCCTCGCGCGCACCGCCGCGATCGATCGTCACATGATCGAACGCGACTTCCTTCAGCGTCACCCCGGGGATGATCTCCTCTCCGACGGCGACGCTTTTCTGGATGCCGTCGGGACCGGCGATGATCGCCGAGCCGCGCCCGCTGGCCTCGTCGACGCGCGTGCCGAACAAGGTCAGGCGCAGCGAGGTGACCACGGCCGGCGCATCGCCGCCGCCCTCCAACCGATAGAAAGGATCGAACCCGCGCAGCACGTCGCCCGGCGCGGCGGGGATCGTCGGCACGCTCGCGCGCCATTCGCCGACCGGGGCGACCGGCGTCACCGCTACCCACACCAGCCGCGCGGCCTGAAAAGCGAGCAGCCCGAGCAGGACCAGCTCGGCCGCCGAATAGACGCTGGGGATCGGCAATCTCTGCATGATCGCCCGCGCCCGGGCGTCGAACTTCAACTTCATCTAACGCCCATCCCGCGCACCCCACGGCGCGACACTACCGCGAGACGGGCGGCTTGGGTATAGTTATCAGACGATAAAGCCCTGCATCGCACCGCGATCTCGCGGCAACACGGCGAGAATTGCCCCGTAATGAGGATCGGCCGCGCGCGATTTCATGCGCGGTTCATCGCGGGGCACGGCGCGGCTTGTCCGCTGCTATGACGCCAATGCCGCCGACATCGCAGGATGACGTTCCACGCATCACGCCTGCTACATATCACCTAAGGCCTTCCGCCACGGGCGTCGCGCTTGCCGCCCGAGATCCCGGCTTGGGCTGGGATGACAGGGCCATGCAAAGAAAAAACCGGCCGGTCCGATTGGACCGACCGGCTTTCATTTCCGTGGACCGGAAAGCGTCTTAGGCAGTCGCGAGCGTCGTGCTGCGACGGCGACGCATCGCGCCGGCCACACCGCCGAAGCCGAGGATCATCAGACCCCAGGTCGCCGGCTCGGGAACCCCGCCCGAGCTGAGCGAGAAGGTGCCCTGATAGTCGCGCGCCGACCCACCGGTCTGGCCGATACGGCCGGCATAGGTGTAGCCGCCGACCAGATTGGTCGTGCCGCGCGTCCAGTCGAACGAGTCGAGCGTGTACTTCACGCCGTTGAGGATGCCCGAACCGGTGAGCCCGACGAACTCCTGGGTGCCCGGGGTGTACTTCCCGGTGAGCGTGAGGGACTTGCCCGCCTCGGTCAGCACCAGCGTGAGGTTATAATAAGGATCGGAGTTGGTGTAGTGGGCGCTCGCCCCCGTCGGCCAACCGTCACCGGTGATCTGGAAGTCGCCGTCGGTCGCCAGACCACCCAGCGAAATCCCCGAGAAATTGTCGTTCGAGTTCACGTAACCCTGGTCGGTGGGGTGACGGATGAACAGGTTGTAGAAGCTGTCAGCGGTCGTGTTCCACACCGTACCCGTCGGGCCGGTGACCGATGCGGACGTCAGCACCGGGACGGCCGATGCCGGCAGGGCAGCGAACGCGACGGCAGCAGCAGTGATCTTCAGAAAAGCACGCATATACGATCCCCTATTTGTGAGCGCGGGCAAGCGACCGTGGTTGATCTTGTGGCTTGGCAGTCAAATACCTGAGCGCCAAATTGGTTTCAACGAGATTAACCAAAATTGCCCGATAAATCTTCGGCATAGGAGGTCCCGCTTTGGGACAAGCATTTGCCGTGGCGGCGGGGGATATGACGGGCGTGCCGGTCGGGTCGTTCAGCGGGGCTCGGAAGCTGCGCGACGCGGCGCTGGTGCCGGGCTTGTCGAAGGGCGCGCCCCTCGAACGGCGGGGGCGGGGCGGCGACAAGGCAGGCGCGAATGAGGATAAGGTCGGCCGGATTTGGAGCGTCGGGCCAGCACGGATCGGCTTTCAGGACTCCGCTGCCCTTAATCCGCGCGCGCGCCCTGCGCCGGAGTGGTGGTCCCCCATCGTGTGTCCCGCGAAGGGCCCGCATCAAAGTATTACTTTGATGGGAACCCAAGCCGGGGACCCGGTCTGGGCTCCCGCCTTCGCGGGAGCACAATTCGCGGAGCACAATTCGCGGAAGCACAAGGGGACGGCAAGCGACCGGCGATCCCAGCCTTTCGCGGGGATGACGGGTTCCCGAACCGCCGGCGCCTATCCCGTGGTTGGAGAAATCAGCCGAGCGCGGGCGCTGTCTTGCGCCGAACGCGCATCGTGCCTGCCACCGCGCCGAGACCGATGATCATCATCGCCCAGGTCGACGGCTCGGGGACCGAGGCCGCACTGAGCGTGAACGCGCCCTGATAATCGGACAACGAACCGCTCGGCTGGCCGGCATAAGTGGCGCTGCCTACGCTATACGAACCGACTAGGTTCGACATGCCGCGCATCCAGTTGAAATTGGTCAGCGTGTATTCCACGCCCTCGAAACGCGCCGTGGCGTTGGTCACCGTGAACGCGCCCGTCGCGCCGTCGAGATTGCCGCTCAACCATTGCGACACCCCGTCGTGAGCGATTTCGACCGCCAGATTGTAGACGGGGTCGGAATTGCCGCTCCTGCTGTTCGTCGGAAAGCCGTCCCCGATCAGCAGATAGTCCGACGCCCGGTTCGTAAAGATATGCGTCGGCGAAAAATCGTCGTTCGGATTCACCTGCTTGCCGACAGGATGCTGGATGAACAGCGTATAGTTGTTATCGACCGCGGTGTTCCAAGTCGTTCCGGTATCACTACCGGAAACGGTGATCGAGTTGATCATTACCGGCGTGGCGACAGCCGGGATAGCAGTAAAAACACCTGAAACGGCGGCAGCTTTCAGAAACATGCGCATGATCATCCCCTGTCACTAATTCCGAACGCGCGACGCCTGATTGTGGTTTCTCTTCTGCGATCAGGGGGGTATTTTCAGGACTTCCTACAATCAAGGAAGGTTAACGACAATTTACGATGATACAATTTGCGAGTTCCCGCCTTCCACCGCCGCAAATCACTGCAGCCACGGCGAAAAATAACAAAAACCCGCCGATCGGGATCGATCGACGGGCTTTGCTGAAATGGTGGGCGCGACAGGGATTGAACCTGTGACCCCACCCGTGTGAAGGGTGTGCTCTACCGCTGAGCTACGCGCCCGATCGCCCTGAGGGCCAAACCGGAAGCGGGCCTTTAGGCGCGGGAATCGCGCCTGTCCAGCCCGCGATCATTTCAGTTGAGAGAATCCTTCAAAACCTTCCCGGCCTTGAACTTGGGCTGGGTCGAGGCCTTGATCGTCATCGGCTCGCCGGTGCGCGGGTTGCGCCCGGTGGACGCCTTGCGCTTGGAGACCGCGAACGTGCCAAAGCCCACCAGGCGCACTTCGTCGCCCTTCTTCAGGCTGGCCGAGATGGTGTCGAACACGGCCTCGACAGCCCGGCTGGCATCACCCTTGCCGAGGCCGGAAGCGTTCGCCACCGCCGCGATCAGTTCCTGCTTGTTCATGTCCAGTAACCCCCATGTGCTGGAAAGTGGGATATAAAAATGGATTCGCGGCCACGCGGCCGATCCGCACAGTAATGCGCGTGGTTCGTCTGCTGTCAAACGAATCCGCCAAGATCGCGACGAACACCCTCCGCGACGGACCTATCTGGCCCGCCGCGGATGAGTCGTTGTCAATGATGCAACTCGCCACCGGCCGGCGCAATAGGCGCCGGCGGCAGGGCCGCCAGTTCATCCGCATCGGTCCAATCGATCGCTTCGAGCGGATCGGTCAGCGCGAGTCGCAGCACCTCGTCGACGTGCGAAACGGGGATGATTTTCAGCCCCTCGCGGATGTTCTTGGGGATTTCGGCGAGATCCTTCTCATTCTCCTGCGGGATCAGCACCGTCTCGATCCCGCCGCGCAGCGCGGCGAGCAGCTTTTCCTTCAACCCGCCGATCGGCAGCACGCGGCCGCGCAGCGTGACCTCGCCGGTCATCGCCACCTCGCGCCGCACCGGCACCCCGGTGAGCGTCGAGACGATCGAGGTGACGATCCCGATCCCCGCCGACGGCCCGTCCTTGGGCACCGCGCCCTCGGGCAAGTGGATGTGGATGTCCTTGCGGTTGAACAGGCTCGGCTTGATCCCGAACGAGGGCGCGCGCGCCTGGACGAAGCTGAAGGCGGCCTGGACCGATTCCTTCATCACGTCGCCGAGCTTGCCGGTGGTCTTCACCGCGCCCTTGCCGGGTACGGTGACGCTCTCGATCGTCAGCAATTCGCCGCCCACCTCGGTCCAGGCGAGCCCGGTGACCGCGCCGATCTGATTCTCCTGCTCGGACAGGCCGTGGCGATATTTCTGCACCCCGGCGAATTCGTGGAGGTTTTCCGGCGTGATCGTCACCGTCGTGGCCTTGCCCTCAAGGATCCGGCGCAGCGCCTTGCGGACCAATTTGGCGATCTCGCGTTCGAGCGTGCGCACCCCGGCCTCGCGGGTGTAGCGCTGGATCAGCGCGCGCAGCCCCTCGTTGGTCAGCGTGAACTCGCCGTCCTTGAGCCCGTGCGCCTCGACCTGCTTGGCGATCAGGTGCCGCTCGGCGATCTCGACCTTCTCGTCCTCGGTATAGCCTTCGAGGCGGATGATCTCCATCCGATCGAGCAGCGGCTGCGGCAGATTCAGCGTGTTCGCGGTGGTGACGAACATCACGTCCGAAAGATCGATGTCGATCTCCAGATAGTGATCGTTGAACTTGCTGTTCTGTTCGGGGTCGAGCACCTCGAGCAGCGCCGAGGCGGGATCGCCACGGAAATCCTGCCCGAGCTTGTCGATTTCATCGAGCAGGAACAGCGGGTTCGACGTCCCTGCCTTGCGCAAATTGGTGACGATCTTGCCCGGCAGCGAGCCGATATAGGTCCGCCGGTGGCCGCGGATCTCGGCCTCGTCGCGCACCCCGCCCAGCGACTGGCGGATGAATTCGCGCCCGGTCGCCTTGGCGATCGACTTGCCCAAGCTGGTCTTGCCCACGCCCGGCGGGCCGACGAGGCACAGGATCGGTCCTTTCAGCTTGTTGGTCCGCGCCTGCACCGCGAGATATTCGACGATGCGGTCCTTGACCTTCTCGAGCGCGTAATGATCCTCGTCGAGGATCGCCTGCGCCGCGGCGATGTCCTTCTTGAGCTTGGACTTCTTGCCCCACGGCAGCCCAAGCAGCACGTCGAGATAATTGCGCACCACCGTCGCCTCGGCGGACATCGGCGCCATCGTCTTGAGCTTCTTGAGCTCGGCGGTGGCCTTGGCGCGCGCTTCCTTCGACAGGCGGAGCGTGGCGATCTTCTGGGTCAGCTCGGCGATCTCGTCGCCCTCGCCGTCCTCGCCCTCATTGCCCAGCTCGCGCTGGATCGCCTTGAGCTGCTCGTTGAGATAATATTCGCGCTGCGTCTTCTCCATCTGGCGCTTGACGCGGCTCTTGATCTTGCGCTCGACCTGCAGCACGCCGAGCTCGCCCTCCATGAAGGCATAGACCATCTCCAGCCGCTTGGCCGGATCGGTCTCGACCAGCAGCGACTGCTTGTCGGCGACCTTGATCGCGATATTGCCGGCCACCGCATCGGCGAGGCGCGCCGCCTCCTCGATCTCGGCGAGCTGCACCGCGGTCTCCGCCGGCAGCTTGCGGTTGAGCTTGGCGTAATTCTCGAACTGGTCGACCACCGAGCGCATCAGCGCGCTCACCTCGGTGCCTTCGGCCGGCTGGTCGTCGACCGGCGCGACCGTGGCGCTGAGATAGCCGTCGGCCTCGCTCAGCTCGCCGAGCCGGCCGCGCGTCTTGCCCTCGACGAGCACGCGCACCGTGCCGTCGGGGAGCTTGAGGAGCTGGAGGACGGTGGCGGTGACGCCGATGTCGTAGAGATCATCTTCCTTGGGATCGTCCTGCGCGGGATCGAGCTGCGCGACGAGGAAAATCTCCTTGTCGCCGCCCATTGCTGCCTCCAGCGCGGCGACCGACTTGTCGCGGCCGACGAACAACGGCACGATCATCTGGGGGAAGACGACGATGTCACGCAGCGGAAGAACGGGAAAAGTCTGGGTCATGGATACTCCACAGCCGCCCCGGCCGGGCGGCGTTCACGGCTTATATGGTGTCTCGGACGATTGCATCAATCTTGGCGTGCGCCGCGGGTGACGATCCTATTGGCTCTGGCCGCCAACGCCGCCGCCGTTGCCGCCGGGCTGCCGGCAAAGGGGATGCCGCCGCTCACCGAACAAACGCAGCGGTCGGGCGGGCCGATCGACCCCGATCAGGCGAAGCTGGCGTTCGATCACGCCGATCTGTCGTTCGAGGTCTATCCCGACAAACGCCAGTTGAGCGGCATCGCCGCGCTCACCTTCACCGCGCGCGCGGCGACCGATCGCGTCGTGCTCGATCTCGATCGCAACCTGCCGGTCTCGGCGATCGCGGTCGATGACGTCGGGCTGCCCAGGACGGCGTGGCGCAACCCCGAGGGGCGGCTGATGATCGCCCTGCCCCACCCGCTCGCCGCGGGCGCGCGCGCCACGGTGCGGATCAGCTACGGCGGCACCCCGCATGTCGCGCTCAACGCGCCGTGGGACGACGGAATGGTCTGGTCGCGCACCCCCGACAAGCGCGCGTGGGTCGCCTCGACCACCGAGGGTTATGGCTGCGACCTGCTGTGGCCGTGCCTCGATTTTCCGACCGGCGAGCCGGGGTCGGTCGATCTCCACGTCACCGTGCCCAAGGGGCTGAAGGCGCCCGCCAATGGCGTGCTCACCGGCGTCGATACCCTGCCCGACGGCCGGACGCGCTGGAACTGGCACGCGCGCCAGCCCAACACCTATGCGATCGCGCTCAATGTCGGGCCGTATGAGGAATTGTCGGGCAGCTACCACAGCCGCTTCGGCAACACGATCGCGCTGCATTATTGGTATCTGCCCGGCGAGGAGAAGCAGGCGCGCGCGCTGTTCGCCGAATTCGCCCCCGCGCTCGATTTCTTCGAAAGCGTGATCGGCCCCTATCCGTTCGGCGACGAGAAGGTCGGGGTGGTCGAAACCCCGTACAAGGGAATGGAGCACCAGACGATCAACGCCTATGGCAACGAATATGCCAAGGCGCCCGAGGGGTTCGACTGGCTGTTCCAGCACGAATTCGCGCACGAATGGTTCGGCAACCAGATGACCGCCGCCGACTGGGACGATTATTGGCTCCACGAGGGGTTCGCGAGCTACATGCAGCCGCTCTACGGCCGCTGGCGCGAGGGCGAGGCGCGCTACATCGTGCTGCTCGACCAGCAGCGCAATCTGATCGCCAACCGCATGCCCGTCGTCTCCGGCCGGTCGCGCACCGAGGAGGATGTCTACAAGGTCGAACGCGGCGGGCCGGGCGCCGATATCTATTACAAGGCAGGGTGGATGCTTCACACGCTGCGCTGGCTGATCGGCGACCAGGCCTTTTTCGACGCGACGCGCCGGCTGGTCTATGGCCGCCCCGATCCGCGGCCGGGCAATTTCACCCCGCGCTATGCGTCGACCGCCGATTTCGAGCGCGACGTGCATGCGGCGAGCGGGCGCGATCTCGGGTGGTTCTTCGACGCCTATCTGCGCCGCGCCGCGCTCCCCGAACTGGTCGAGACGCGCGACGGTGACCGGCTGACGCTCGAATGGCGCGCGGGCGGGGCGTTTCCGATGCCGATCGAGCTGTCGGTCGACGGCGCGGTGCAGCGCGTGGACCTGCCCGGCGGCAAGGCGGTGCTGACGGTGCCGGCCGGCGCGCAGGTCGTGATCGACCCGATGGCGCGGGTGCTGCGCCGGTCGGAGGCGATCGAGCAATATCAGGCGTGGCGCGACCGACCGACGCCGGCGAAATAGCGGTATCGAACCGGAATCCCCCCTTTCGGACTGAGCGATTGCGGCCTGCCTAATCCGCCGGGCGCAGCATCGACCAGAACAGCGGCCCGCCCTTGGGCACGCGCCATTCGGCGGTCACCTCGAACCCCAGAGCGCGATAGAACCCCAGGTTCCGCTCGGTCGCGGTCTCGAGATAGGCGGGCCAGCGCCCTGCCCCGCGCTCGAGCCCGCCGCGCACCGCGGCGCCGCCCAGCCCGCGCCCCTGCGCCACGGGGTCACAGCCGGCGATATGCAGATACCAATAATCGCCCTTGGGGTGATGCGCCTCCATCGCCTCGGACACGCGCAGCGCCCGCACCACCCCGCCGCCGAGCGCGTGGAGCAGCGCCGGGGCACGGCGCACGATCTCCCACAAAGGCACGTCGGCCTCGCCCGGCGCGCGCCACAGCGTTGCCGCCTCGCCGCCCGGGGTCACGAGCCGCATCCCCCCGGCGTCGCCCTCGAACAACAGGCGGAACAGGCGCGGCAGCCGCTTCGCGCGGTCGACCGGATCGGGGAGGATATAGGAAGTCGCCGGATCGTCGGCGAAAGCACGCGCCAGCATTGCCGCGATCGCATCGCGATCGGCGTGGCTGGCGACGCGCAGCGTCACGGCACCACCGTGACGAACAGATAGACCGCGAAGATCACCAGATGCACCACCCCGCCGAGGATCGTCGTCCGCCCGGTGCCGAGCGACAAGGTGATCGAGAATAATGAAAGCACCAGCAGCGTCAGCCCCTTGGCCCCGATCCCGAGCGCCAGCGGAAGCCCGAGCACCAGCGACACGACCGCGACGCTGGGGATCGTCAGCCCGATCGAGGCGAGTGCGGAGCCGAGCGCGAGGTTGAGGCTGGTCTGCAGCCGGTTGCGCCGCGCCGCGCGCCACGCGGCAAGGCTTTCGGGCGCGAGCACCACCCCGGCGATCACCACGCCGACCACCGCGAGCGGCAGCCCGGCGCCGAGCACCGCCTTCTCGACCGTCGCCGCCAGCCCCTTGGCGAGCAGCACCACCCCGACCAGCGCGACCAACAGCACCCCGAAGGCGGCCCAGGCGGTGCGCGTGGCGGGGGGATCGGCATGCTCCTCCTCCGCGCCGCCCTCGGGGAGGAAATAGCTGCGGTGGCGCACCGTCTGGACGAGGACAAAAGTGCCGTAGAGGATCAGCGAGACGATCGCGACGAACACCAATTGCGACGGAGCATAGGCCGGCCCCGGCGCGCTTTCGACGAAATTGGGCAGAACGAGCGTCAGCACCGACATCGCGACGAGCACGTTGAGCGACGCGGAAACTCCGCGCAGCGTGAAGCGCTGCTCGCGAAACCGCACCCCGCCGCTCAACAGGCAGAGCCCGACGATGCCGTTGACGATGATCATGATCGCCGCGAACACGGTATCGCGCGCCAGCGTCGAGGCATCGCCCGCGTCGGACAGCATCAGGCTGACGATCAGCGACACCTCGATCACCGTCACCGCCACCGCGAGGACCAGCGTGCCGAACGGCTCGCCAACCTTATGCGCCACCACCTCGGCATGATGCACCGCGGCGAGCACGCTGCCGATCAGGATCACCGCCGCGGCGATCGTCCCCAGCGTGCCGAGCTTGGCGAGATTGACGAGCACCGCGACGACGCCGAGCACCGGAAACGCCAACGTCCACCACGGCAGGCCGATGCCCCTGTCGGCCGGCGAGGTTTCCGGCGGCGTGGTGCTGTCGTCGGCGGTCATCGTTCCTCCCGGTTGATTCAGTGGAGGAAAATGCACGAACTGCGCGGTGCTTTCCATTGTTTTGGTGGTGGCGGGGCGCGCTGCCACTCGCACTCCCGTCACTCCGGCCTTGAGCCGGGGTCCATCGGGGGGCGAGCTCCGGCGGCATGAGGGAGCGGCAACCGTGCGTCTACATCCTCGCGAGCGGCTTTTACGGCACGCTTTACGTGGGGGTGACGTCGACCCTCGTCGGCCGCGTGATGCAGCATCGCGAAGTCAGGTTCGGCGGCTTCACCACCGAATATGCGGTGACACGCGTCGCCTGGTACGCGATCGCGGACACTGGACGATGCGATCGCGCCGGAAAAGCGCATCAAACGCCGGCGACGCGACTGGAAGATCGAGCTGATCGAGCGTGACAATCCGCGGTGAGATGATCTGGCGATCGGTCCCGGCTTGCCGCCGTTGCGCGAAAGCCGCTGACCGCAGGGCCTGCGCCCCGATGGATCCCGGCTCAAGGCCGGGGTGACGGAGTAGTTTGGGGCACCCTCAGCTTCAAAGCAAAGCGGGCGCCGCTCACGCGACGCCCGCCTCATTACTCAGGTAAACCGAAAGCGTCAGGCCGCGTCGCCGGCCTTCTTCTTCTCGGCATAGACGCGGATCGGTTCCTTGCGGCCGTCGACCACGTCCTTGTCGATCATCACTTCGTCGACGCCCTCCATCCCGGGCAGGTCGAACATCGTGTCGAGCAAGATGCCTTCGAGGATCGAGCGCAGCCCGCGCGCGCCGGTCTTGCGCTCGATCGCCTTCTTGGCGACCGACACCAGAGCGTCATCGGTGAAGCTCAGCTTCACTTCCTCCATCTCGAACAGCTTCTGATATTGCTTGACCAGCGCATTTTTCGGCTCGGTCAGGATCTTGACCAGCGCCGCCACGTCGAGGTCCTCGAGCGTCGCGACCACCGGCAGACGGCCGACGAATTCGGGGATCAGCCCGAACTTGAGCAGATCCTCCGGTTCGGTCTGGCGCAGCATCTCGCCGGTGCGCTTCTCCTCGGGCGCGGCGACATAGGCGCCGAAGCCGATCGACTTGCCCTGCAGGCGATCGCCGATGATCTTCTCCAGCCCCGAGAAAGCGCCGCCGCAGATGAACAGAATGTTGGTCGTGTCGACCTGGAGGAATTCCTGCTGCGGATGCTTGCGCCCGCCCTGCGGCGGGACCGAGGCGGTGGTGCCCTCCATCAGCTTGAGCAACGCCTGCTGGACGCCCTCGCCCGAAACGTCGCGGGTAATCGAGGGATTCTCCGCCTTGCGGCTGATTTTGTCGATCTCGTCGATATAGACGATCCCGCGCTGCGCGCGCTCGACGTTGTAATCCGACGCCTGGAGCAGCTTGAGGATGATGTTCTCGACATCCTCGCCGACATAGCCCGCCTCGGTCAGCGTCGTCGCATCGGCCATCGTGAACGGCACGTCGAGGATGCGCGCCAGCGTCTGCGCGAGCAAGGTCTTGCCGCAGCCGGTCGGCCCGACGAGCAGGATGTTCGATTTGGCGAGCTCGACATCGGCACCCTTCGCGCCGTGGTTCAGCCGCTTATAGTGATTGTGCACCGCGACCGAGAGCACGCGCTTGGCCTGCTTCTGCCCGATGACATAATCGTCGAGCACGTCGCAGATTTCCTGCGGCGTGGGGACGCCACCGTCCTTCTTGGCGACGAGCGCGGACTTCGTTTCCTCGCGGATGATGTCGTTGCACAGCTCGACGCACTCGTCGCAGATGAAGACCGTCGGGCCGGCGATGAGCTTGCGAACCTCGTGCTGCGACTTGCCGCAGAACGAGCAGTAGAGCGTGCTCTTGGAGTCGCCGCCGGAGAGCTTCGTCATTCAATCAATCCTTTCGCGCTCCCCACCGGGGGAGCGACTTTCGGGCCGGATATGGTAACCCGGCCCGTCACAAAACGGCAATGCCTGAATCTCGGCCGCAATCCCGGCCTGATACTCAGGCGGCTGCCGCAACCTCGTCCGCCGGCGCCGGGCGCTTGTCGAACACCTCGTCGATCAGCCCGAATTCCTTGGCTTCGTCGGCCGACATGAACTTGTCGCGATCCATCGCGCGCTCGATTTCCTCCAGCGGCTTGCCGGTGTACTTCGCATAAAGCGTGTTAAGAAAATGCCGCATGCGCAGGATTTCACGCGCCTGGATCTCGATATCCGCGGCCATGCCCTGCGCCCCGCCCGACGGCTGGTGGATCATGATCCGCGCATTGGTAAGCGCGACGCGCATCCCCGGCTCGCCGGCCGCCAACAGGAACGACCCCATCGACGCCGCCTGACCGATGCACACCGTCCCGACGCGCGGGCGGATATATTGCATCGTGTCGTGGATCGCCATGCCCGCCGTGACGACCCCGCCCGGCGAGTTGATGTACATGAAGATGTCCTTCTTCGGATTTTCCGATTCGAGGAACAGCAGCTGGGCGGTGATCAGGCTGGCCATGCCATCCTCGACCCCGCCGGTGACGAAAACGATTCGCTCGCGGAGCAGCCGCGAGAAGATGTCGAACGAGCGCTCGCCGCGATTCGACTGTTCGATCACGATCGGGACGAGCCCCGCCTGCGTCGGCTGGAGGCCGATTCCCGCGCTGGCCAGCTTGCCCGCGAAATCGCCATTGTCGAACGGATTGTGCATGGAAGACTCTCTTATGCCTTGTGGACCGCCAACATCGGCGCTGCGACAATCGAGTTCAAGGGCGTTGAAGCCCGTGATCGGTAATGCGGTGCAGGACACCTTTGGCGCCGCGATATTCCTCCTGCAACCACGCCCGGTCGATCGCCGGGAGCGGGCCGGCCCGGAATAGCCACACATAGTCGAATCGATCCCGAGGAAACTGCCGGAGCCACGCCGCCAGGTCGTTCCCGCTGCATGTCGTCCCCGCGGGTGCCAGCGTCGCCGACACCACGTCATTATACCCGCGGCCCCAATTGTAGATCGGCCGCATCAACTGGCCGGCAATATTCCATTGGCTGTTCACGAACGCTTCGCGCCGCCCGATGGCGAGGCTGGCGATATGGCTGACGCTGTCGTTGGGCCAATTTTCGCACATGCGCATCGGCGCCAGAACCGCGATCCGGCTTCCCCTGGGCACGCGATCGAGCGCTTTAAGATCGGACGCGATGGCGTCGCTGGTCGCGATCCATCCGATCGTCATCACCGCAAGTCTGACCAGAAACAGGCCGACGCCGAGCAGCGCGATCGCGGATCGTCTTCCGGCGCCGATCGAGCGTAGACCGAGCAGCGCAAAAATCGCGACGACCGGCAGCAGCCGCAAATCGGCGAAGAAGCTCCCCATGATCTGGGTCGGCATCAGCCAGAACAGGATGAAAAGCGCCGCGGCGGCAAGCGTCAACGCCGGCTCGATGGTCACCCACCGCCTCGCGATGAGGAAGGCGACGGCCACCGCGATCACCAACTGGGAGCCCAGATCGAGAAAAATCGATTGATCGCGCAGGACAAAGGCCAGCCAGCGCAATTTGAGCGCGAGATCGAAATTCCCTGTTTCGCCTGCTTCGCCCGCGCTGGCGAGGGTAAACGATATCGGAGTGAGAATGGATAGGCTCGACAAACACGGCCGAACGGCCCGCCAAAATCCACGCCCTCCGCGCCACGCCACCCACGCCGCGGACGCTTCGATCGCGCCGACCCCAAGCACGAATGTCGCCCAGCCCGCGAGATGGCAAAGCCAGACGATGCTCGCGATCAGCGCCAGCCCGATCGAACGGGCCAGCGGCTCGCATCGCCGGATACGGTACCAGAAGACCAACCCCCACAATGCCACCGCCAGCGCCAGCGCGTAATTGATGAATCCGAAGAGCAACGGGAAGGAAAAGACAAAGGGCAGTGCCAGCAATGCAGGGGCCTGGACCGCGCCCGTCGCCGCGATGCTCAGCTGGCGCAGGGCGAGGATCGTTAGCGGGGCAATCAACGCGGTCAGCAGTCGGGCACCGCGCTCGACGCCGATGAGGCCGCCGACCGGCACCATCATCAAATCCTGCCCGAGATTCCCCATGATGCGCCATCGGAAATCGAAGTAGCGGCGCAAGTAATCCGATTGACCATCGTCAATCATGACATAGTAACGCCCGACGTGGCCGTAAAAATCCCCGAGCGGCGGATAGCGCACTAAGATGAAAGGTAAAATAGACAGAAGCGCTAGCGCCCGCCACAAATTGCGCGCAGCCCACCAGTCGCCCGTTCGCGCCGGCCGCCCCCCAACCACCATTGCATGCCCCCCGGCATCAAGCGAATTTCAGGCCTGATACCGTAGCGCTTTTCCATTTCGGCGAAATGGCGGCACACTCTCTTTCCGAAAAACTTTAAGGGAATTTACGTTGCTGTGGTTCAAATGCCCGGCGCGGTAAGCGAAAGATAGGCAAGCCGTCGCATCTCGCGGCGGCCGCGCACCACCGTATCGAGGATTAGCCCGGCGAAACCATTGAGCGCGGCCAGAATTGTCAGCCCCGTCACGAGGATCGCGGTCGGGAAGCGCGGCACCAGCCCGGTCTGCATATAGGTCACCGCGAGCGGCGCGGCGAGAATCAGCGCCACCACCAGCAGCAATGCGCCGATCGCGCCGAAGAACCACAAGGGCCGCTCGATGCGATAGAGCGTGATGATCGTGTTGAGGATGCGCCAGCCGTCGCGATAGGTCGACAGCTTGGAGGTCGATCCCTCGGGCCGCGCAAAATACGGCGTCTCGATCTCGGCGACCGGCATCTTGAGCTCGAGCGCGTGGACGCTGATCTCGGTCTCGATCTCGAACCCTGCCGACAGCACCGGGAAGCTTTTGACGAAGCGTCGCGAGAAGACGCGGTAACCCGAGAGAATGTCGGTGAAACTACGCCCGAACAGGCGCGTCAGCATGCCGGTGAGCAGGGCATTGCCGAAACGGTGGCCGCGGCGATAGGCCTCGGTCGCCTCCCCCACCCGGCTGCCGACGACCATGTCGAGCTGCTCGTCGAGCATCCGCGCGACCAGCGCCGGGGCGGAGGCGGCGTCATAGGTGGCGTCGCCGTCGGCCATCACATAGATGTCGGCATCGACATCGGCGAACATCCGCCGCACAACCGCGCCCTTGCCCTGGATTCGCTCCGACCGGACGATCGCCCCGGCGGCACGCGCCACCTCGATCGTCCGGTCGCGCGAATTATTGTCGTAGACGTAGATCATTGCCTCGGGCAGCGCCGCGCGGAAGCTCTCGATCGTCTGCACGATCGCGGCTTCCTCGTTATAGCAGGGCAACAGGACGGCGATCGTGGGGGTCATTTCGCTCCAATAACAGGATCGCGTGGGGCTTCGACTCTTTTGTGGACTGTCCGCAACCGCTGGCTGCAAACGCACCTGATGCGGCAATGCCGTATTTCTCTTGCTTATATACGGCAATGCCGTATAAGAAAACATGCACACGGTCATCGAGACTAGGGCGTTCATAGCCGCGGCAAAGGATGCTGGCCTGGACGATGACGAACGGACAGCAATCGTTGTGAATGATCGCGGAAGACCCGGGAGCAGGAGAAATCATGCCGGGCTGCGGCGGCGCACGTAAGCTGAGGGTCGCAAGGCCGGGCCAAGGCAAATCGGGTGGTTATCGTGTCGTCACTTATTTCGGCGGTGACACGATCCCGGTCTTCCTGCTGACCGTATTTGGCAAGAACGAAAAAGCGAACCTCACCAAGGCAGAACGGAACGCGCTTGCAGGATTAACCAAGACACTCGCTGCCAGTCTCTCCGCTGAGCAGCCTTACGATCGACCGAAGGACCCACGATGAAAAGCGCATTCGACAAGATCGCAGCCGGGCTGGAAGACGCCATTGCCTATGCAAAAGGTGATGACAGCCGGGGTCGTGTCGCCACCGTGAACGTCAAAGCCGTGCGCGAGGCGACCGCGCTGACGCAGGCGGCGTTCGCCAGGACCTATCATTTCCCGATCGGCACGTTGCGTGATTGGGAACAGGGCCGGCGAAACCCCGACGCCGGATCGGCCATGCTGCTGAAAATGATCCAGGCCGATCCGAAAGGCGTCGAACGAATCATCGCCAAGGTCGCCTGACGCGAAACGGGCGGGGTCGTCCTGCGACGCCCCGCCCGTTCCTTATCCAAATCTGCCGTGCGGCGATCAGGCCTTGTCGGCAGCCTTCTTGGCCGGGGCCTTCTTGGCAGGCTTCGGCGCAGCCTCGGCGTCGTCGGCCTTGGCGGCGGCAGCCTTCTTGGCCGGCGCCTTCTTGGCGGCGGGCTTGGCTTCTTCCTCGGCAGCGGCCGGGGCTTCGTCAGCCTTTGCCGCGGCCTTCTTGGCCGGCGCCTTCTTCGCCGCCGGCGTTTCGGCGGCGTCGTCGCCTGCATCGGCCTTCTTCGCGGCGGCCTTCTTGCGCGGCTTGTGGTTGTCGTGATCGTGGCTGTGCGTGCCGGTCGCGAAACCGTCGTCGCTCTCGATCGCGGCTTCCAGCTCCTCGCGGGTCGCTTCGCGATCGGTGATCTCGGCCTTGTCGAACAGGAAGTCGACGACCTTGTCCTCATAGAGCGGCGCGCGGAGCTGCGCGGCGGCCATCGGCTCCTGCTGGACGTATTGGATGAAGCGCTGCTGATCCTCGCCGCGATACTGCTGCGCAGCCTGGGCGATCAGGCGGTTCATTTCCTGCTGCGTTACCTCGACGCCGTTGGCCTGGCCGATCTCCGAGAGGAGCAGCCCGAGCCGCACGCGACGCTCGGCGATCTTGCGATAATCCTCGCGGTCGTTCTCCAGCTCTTCCATCGCGGCCTTGGGATCGGCCTCATGGGTCGCTTCATGCTCGAGCTGGTGCCAGATCTGGCTGAATTCGGCCTCGACCATCGACGGCGGCACTTCGAAATCGTGGCCCGCAGCGAGCTGATCGAGCAGCTTGCGCTTCATATAGGTGCGGGTGAGACCGTTATGCTCCTGCTCGATCTGCCCCTTGAGCAGCCCACGGAGCTGCTCGAGGCTCTCGAGCCCGAGGTTCTTGGCCAGTTCCTCGTCGATCTGGCTCTCGGCGGCGGTCTTCACCGACTTGACGGTGAGGTCGAAGGTCGCGTCCTTGCCGGCCAATTCCTTCGCCGGATAATCCTCCGGGAAGGTGACCTTGATCTGACGCTCGTCGCCGGTCTTCACGCCGACGACCTGATCCTCGAAGCCCGGGATCAGCCGGCCCGCGCCGAGCTCGATCGCCATATCGGTGCCGGTGCCGCCCTCGAACGCCACACCGTCCATCGTCTTACCGACGAAATCGACGGTCACCTGATCGCCCATCTTCGCCTTGTAGGTCGGCTTGGCGTCTTCCCAGCGCTTCATCTGGTCGGCGAACTTCTTGAGCTGCTCGTCGACCGCCTCGTCGGCGACCGGCACGGTCAGCCGCTCGAGCTTGAGCCCGTCGATCGCCGGGGTCGGCACCTGCGGCAGCACTTCGAGCGCGACCTTGATCTCGGCGTCCTTGCCCGGCTCATAGCCGTCGTTAAGCTCGACCGAGGGCTGCATCGCGGGGCGCAGCTGCTTCTCGGCGATCAGCGACTGCACGCCTTCCTGGATCGAGGTGTTGAGCGCATCCTGCAGCAGCGCCGGGCCGTGCATCTTGCGCACCAGATTCGCCGGCACCTTGCCGGGGCGGAAGCCGGGCATGCGCATCTGCGGCGCGACCCGCTTCAGCTCGGCATCGACCTTCTTCTCGATGTCCTTGGCGGTGATGGTCAGCGTGTAGGCGCGCTTCAGCCCTTCGTTCAACGTCTCGACAGTCTGCATCGTCAGCCTTCGTCTAGAAAATCGGATGAGGTGGTGCCGCCCCGCGAAACGCGCGGGGGACTGGTGCGGGCGAAGGGACTCGAACCCCCACATCTTGCGATACCGGAACCTAAATCCGGCGCGTCTACCAGTTCCGCCACGCCCGCATGGGACACCGCCGAAGTGCGCGCCTCTATACCGCCGGGGTCGCTTCGGCAAGCCGCACGCGGAAACCGCATCGCCGCCGCCGCGTTCCCCACGTGAGAGGAGCCGTCATGGCCGTGTCATCACCACCCCCGCCGCCGTCCGAACCGCCGGGCATCCCGCCGCCGGACCAGCCCGCGCCGCCTGCCCCGCCGCCGCCGGAAATCGATCCGGTGGGGCCGGACGTCGACGTGCCCGATCCCGGTTCACCCGGCGACGATCCCGCCCCGGTGAATCCTGTTTCTGCTGCTTGAAAACGCCTTCCCGGATCAAAGGGAATGGCGCGAGTGACGGGGCTCGAACCCGCGACCTCCGGCGTGACAGGCCGGCGCTCTAACCAACTGAGCTACACCCGCTTGGAAAGCGTGAGGCGCGCCAACTAGGCGGGTGACCCGGGGCTGTCAACAGGGGTTGTTGAACCTTTTTCATCGCGACGCCTGCCGCGGCGTTCCTGGCGGATCAGCGTGCCGTGTTCGAACAGGAAGCCGGCGATGTCCGGCTTGCCCGCCGCGCCCACCACCGTCTGGATGATGACGAGCAGCGGCACCGCAAGAAGTGCGCCCGGCGTCCCCCAGATCCAGCCCCAGAAGCTGATCGAGATGAGAATCATCACCGGGCTGATTGTCAGCCGGTGCCCGACGATCAGCGGGGTCAGCACATTCGCCTCGATCAGATGGCAGGCATACATCACCCCCGGCGCGGCGAGCGCGGTCCACACGTCGCCGAAGGTCATCAGCGCGCCGATCGCGATCAGCAGCGCGGCGATCACCGGCCCGAAATAGGGGATGTAATTGAGCATCGCGACGATCCCGCCCCACATCAGCGGAGACGGCATACCCAGCAGGTGCAACAGCCCCGCAACCACCAGCCCGAGCATGATGTTGATCACGGTGATCGTGCCCAGATAGGAGGAGACGTGATCGACCACGTCCTGGATCACCCGCGCGGTCGCCATCGCCCCGCCGAAGCTGTTCCGGCTGGTGATCACCCGTTCGCGCAGCCGCCGCCAGCCGGAGAGGAAGAAGAAGATCACCAGCACCGCGTAGAACAACTGGATGATCGCCGCCGGCGCCGAGCTCGCGACCAGCTCGAGAATCGAATTGGGCGGCGCGACCGCCGCGGCCGCCGGGGTCGGACGGATCGGGGTCGAGGCGATCTGATGCAGGGTGCGGTTCGCGTATTTTTCGAGGCTCGAATAAAGATCGAGCAGCGGCGCGAGATTTTCCTGGATCCGCCCGATTCGCTTGGGCAATTGGCGGAAGAAGTCGATCGCCGGAAAGACGATCGCCGCCACCACCACATTCGCCGCGACGAGGAACAGCAAGACGCAGATCAGCGCTGACAGCGCCGAGGGGATGCGGCGCCGTTCGAGCCATTCGAGCATCGGGATCAGCGCGATGCCGACGACCAGCGCGATCGTCGTCGGCAGGAAGAATTCCGCCCCTGCCTTGAGCGCGAACGGCGTGCCGATCACCACGCCGATGCCGACGAGCAGGGTCAAAGCGGCGAGCAGCCGATCGCGGCGCAACGCGATCCGCGCATCCTCGATCCCGTCGGCGGTCAGCGGCAGGCCAAAGGCGCCCTCCGCCGGCGGCGCGGGCGGAGCATTGTCGGGCGGCGTGGGGAACCGATTGGCCATGGCCTGACCCTAGGACGGATCGATATTCAGCGGAAACACGATTTTTCCCGCCTCCCCTTCGTCACCCCGGCCCTGCGCCGGGGTCCATCGGGAGGCAGGCGGGAGGCAAGAGGTTCCTGCCAATGCGCGTGAGGCACGACGGATCCCGGCGCAAGGCCGGGATGACGGTGGATCTGGAGAACCAAACCACCCGAATTGCCGCCCATCGAGAACCTCGCTAGCCTCATCTCATGAGCGAAACGATCCTGGTTATCGACGAGGGCACCACCTCCACCCGCGCGATGCTGCTGACGCTTGACGGCCGCTGCCTCGCCACCGAACAGACCGAGCTGACTCAGCATTATCCCCGCCCCGGCTGGGTCGAGCATGATGCCGACGAGATCTGGCGCAAGACGCTGAGCGTCGCGGGGGCGATGGTCGCGCAGGCCGGCGGGCCTTCGCGAGTCGCGGCGATCGGCATCACCAACCAGCGCGAAACGATCGTCTTCTGGGATCGCGAGACCGGCAAGCCGCTCGCTCCGGCGATCGTGTGGCAGGATCGCCGCACCGCCGAAGACTGCCGCGCGCTGCGCGATGCCGGGCACGAGCCGATGGTGCAGGCGCGCACCGGGCTGTTGCTCGATCCCTATTTCTCCGGCTCGAAGATCGGCTGGGCGATGCGCGAATGGCCGCAGCTGCGCGAGGCGGGCGACCGGCTGGCGATCGGGACGATCGAATCGTGGCTGGTGTGGAAGCTCACCGGCGGGGTGCATGTCACCGACGCGAGCAACGCCAGCCGCACCGCGTTGATGGCGCTCGACGGCGGGTGGGACGACGAATTGATCGCGCTGTTCGGCGTGCCGCGCGCCGCTTTGCCCGAGATCGTCGATTGTGCCCGCGAGGTCGGGCGCACCACCTTGTTCGGCGATTCGATCCCGATCACCGGCATGGCCGGCGACCAGCAGGCCGCGACCGCCGGGCAGTCCTGCCTGACGCCGGGGGATACCAAGGCGACCTTCGGCACCGGCGCCTTCGTGCTCACCCAGGCGGGCACCACCCCGCCGCGGTCGGACAACAGGCTGCTCGCCACCGTCGCGTGGCAGATCGGCGGCGAGCGGCATTATGCGCTGGAGGGGTCGGTGTTCGTCGCGGGGAGCCTGATCAAATGGCTGCGCGATTCGCTCGGGCTGATCGCCGATGCGCGCGAGACCGACGCGCTGGCGCGATCGGTGGCGGACAATGCCGGGGTCTATCTCGTCCCCGCGCTCTCCGGGCTCGGCGCGCCGTGGTGGGAACCCGATGCGCGGGCGGCGATCAGCGGGCTTTCCTTCGCCGCGGGCAAGCCGCATGTCGTCCGCGCCGCGCTGGAGGCGATGGCGCATCAGGCGCACGACCTCAAACGTGCCTTCGCCGCCGACGGGCAGGACTGGACCGCGCTGAGGATCGACGGCGGGATGGTCGCCAACGACTGGATGGCGCAGGACCTCGCCGACATGCTCCATGTCACGGTCGAACGCCCGCATTTCGCCGAGACGACCGCGCTGGGCGCGGGGATGCTCGCGGCGGTGGGGCGCGGGTTGTTCGCCGACCTCCACGAAGCACGCGCGATGCGCGGCGAGCGCGAGACGTTTACGCCCGCAATCGACGAAGCGGTGCGCGAGCGGCGGCTGGCCGGGTGGGAGGAAGCGGTGCGGAAGGTCGTGGGGGGTTAAGAGCTACCCGCTTCTCCCCTCCCTTGCACAAGGGAGGGGTCGGGGGTGGGTTGGCCTGCGAGGAAGCGGATCGGTGCCCCACATACCCACCCGCCCCCATCCCCTCCCTTCACCAGGGAGGGGAGTCGAATGTCACGCCGCCGCCCGGTCCTCGAACAGTATCCTCAGATCGCGCTTCAATATCTTCCCGTTGGCGTTGCGCGGCAAAGTCTCGGGCGAGAAGCGGATCGCCACCGGCACCTTGAACGCCGCCAGCCGCTCGCGCACCCACGCCTGCAATTCCGCCTCGGTCGCGCTCGAACCCGGCGCGAGATGGACCACCGCCGCCGGTTCCTCGCCCAAGGTGCGATGCGGGATGCCGATCACCGCGCAATCGGTCACCGCCGGGTGGGCGTAGAGCGCATTCTCCACCTCGCTCGAATAGATATTCTCGCCGCCGCGGATCACCATGTCCTTGGCGCGATCGACGATGAAGCAGAACCCCTCCGCATCCAGCCGCGCGAGATCGCCGGTGCGCACCCAGCCGTCGATGAAGGTCGCCGCGGTCGCCTCGGGCTTGTTCCAATAGCCCTTCACGATCATCGGCCCGCGCGCCCAGAGCTCGCCGACCTCGCCCACCGGCAGTTCCCGCGCCCCGTCCGCGTCCATGATCTTGAGATCGGCGACCGCGACCGGCGGCCCACAGCTTTCGGGGCGTTCGAGATAATCCTCCGCGCCGTGGGTGGTGACGGTCGCGGTGGTTTCGGTCATCCCCCAGCCGTTGCCGGGCAAGGCCTTGAGATCGGTCGCGATCTTGCGCACCAGTTCGGGCGCCGAGGGCGCCCCGCCGTAACCGATCATCTCGAGGCTGGAGAGATCGAAACGGTGCCGCTCGGGGTGTTCGAGCAATTGCCACGCGATCGTCGGCACCCCGCCGGTCGAATTGACCCGCTCGCGCTCGATGATCTCCATCGCGCGCAACGCCTCGAACTTGCGCATGTAGATCGTCGTATTGCCCGCCGCCATCGCCCCCATCAGCCCGGCCGAGAGCGCGGTGGCGTGGAACAAAGGGATCACCGTCAGCGCCACCTTGCGCGTCGGCTCGGGCAAGGCGTCGCCGCGCCGCAACACCATCCGCGCCATCGCGAAGCCGGTGGAGAGGATATTGGTCATGAAATTGCGATGCGTGCCGAGCGCGCCCTTAGGATTGCCCGTGGTGCCGCTGGTGTAGAGGATCGTCGCATCGTCCTCGGGCACCAGATCGACCGCCGGCAACGCACGATCGGGCAGCGACGCCCAGTCGTGCGGGGTGCCGATCACATCCTCCAGCCGCTCCGCGCCGTCGAGCATCGCCGCCGCGCGGCTGACCAGCACGCGTTCGAGCACCGGCAGCGTTTTGCGATGCGGCGCGATTCGCGCCCAGCGCTCGTCATCGCTGATCAGCACCTTCGCCCCCGAATCGCTAAGGCCGTAAGCGAGTTCGTCGCCGGTCCACCACGCGTTGAGCGGCACCGCGATCGCCCCGATCGAGGTGATCGCGAAGAAAGCGACGACCCATTCGGGCAGGTTGCGCATCGTGATCGCGACGCGATCGCCCTTGGCGACGCCGCGCGCGCGCAAATCGGTGGCGAGCGCCGCGATCGCGCGGAACTGCGCCTCGTAGGAGACCCGCTCATCCTCGTAGATCGTCGCCAGCGCCTCGCCGTGGGTGCGCGAGAAATTGACCAGCGCGGCCATATGCGGCGGGGCGTTCTTCCATACCCGCGTCGGCACCCCGCGAATCGCCACCGTTTCCATTTCGAACCGTGCGCCCGGCGCGGTGAGGATCGCGGTCACCTCGTCCAACGTCATCGCTGGCCACGCGCGGGCCGTCGGCTGATTATCCACGGCGAATCTCTCCAACTCGAAAAATGGGTTTGTCAGCGCAGAGGTTAGGATTGATTTTCTTATCACTCAAGCGATAGGGCGTGGAGAAGATTTGAAGCGGGGGTATGGAGCGGACATGAAGATCGCCAAGCCGGAAAAGCATGGGCTCGACTCCCGCAGGCTGGGCGCGATCGATCGATTGCTCAAGGAGCGTTACCTCGATCCGGGGCACTTCCCGCACGCGCAATTGCTGATCGCGCGCGACGGCGAGGTGGTGCATTTCTCGTCGCAGGGCGCGGCGCGCGAGGGCAAGAAGAAGGCGATCGACGAAAGCGCGCTGTTCCGCATCGCCTCGATGACCAAGCCGATCACCTCGCTGGCGTTCATGATCCTGGTCGAGGAGGCCAAGGTCGCGCTCGACACCCCGGTCCACCACGTCCTCCCCGAGCTCAAGGGCGTCGGGGTCTATGACGGCGGTGGCGCGGGGGTGCCGTTCATGACCAAGCCGTGCGCCGAGCCGATGCGGATGGTCGATCTGCTGCGCCACACCGCGGGCTTCACCTATTCGTTCCAGAACCGATCGAACATCGACGCCGCGCACCGCGCGCTCAAGCTGGAGAATTGGCACGGCGATTACGATCTCGACAGCTTCATCGCCGCTCTTGGCAAGCTGCCGCTCGAATTCTCCCCCGGCACGCGCTGGAATTATTCGGTGGCGACCGACGTGCTCGGGCTGGTTGTCCAGCGCGTGTCGGGGATGAAGCTCGAACGCTTCTTCGCCGAGCGCATCTTCGCCCCGCTGGGGATGAACGACACTTTCTTCACCGTCCCCACCGACAAGCTCGACCGGTTGGTCGATTGCTATACCGTCATCGAGGGCAAGGGCCGCCAGATGTTCGATCGCGCGAGCGAGAGCATGTGGGCGACGCCGTTCAAATTCGTCTCGGGCGGCGGCGGACTGGTGTCCAGCGCGCATGACTATAACCGTTTCTGTCAGATGTGCCTGGGCGGCGGCGAGCTCGACGGCGCGCGCATCGTCGGTCGCAAGACGATCGAGCTGATGACGATGAACCATCTGCCCGGCAATGCGGACCTTTCGAGCATGTCGACCTCGCTGTTCAGCGAGACGCAGAATGCCGGCACCGGCTTCGGGCTCGGCTTTGCGGTGACGATCGACGTCGCGCGCTCGATGATGCCGGGGTCGGTCGGCGAATATTATTGGGGTGGGATGTTCTCGACCGCCTTTTTCATCGATCCCGTCGAGCGGCTGTCGATGGTATTCATGACCCAGCTATCGCCGTCGATGCTCTATCCGATCCGCCGCGAGCTGAAGACGATGATCTATTCCGCGCTGACCTGAGCGCCGGCGCGCTTCCTGTCCGATCAATTGGAGACCTGAAATCATGACCTCCCCTGTCCGCACCGAACGCCACGGCGACGTCCTCGTCATCATCTCCGATTCGCCGCCGGTCAACGCGCTCGGCGCGGCGGTGCGCGACGGGCTCGAAGCCGGGGTGAAGGAAGGCATCGCCGATGCATCGATCACCGCGATGGTGCTGCGCTGCGACGGCCGCACCTTCTTCGCCGGCGCCGACATCACCGAATTCGGCAAGCCGCCCAAGGGTGCCTCGCTGCATGAGGTGATCGACATGATCGACGCCTCGCCCAAGCCGGTGGTCGCCGCGATCCACGGCACCGCGCTGGGCGGCGGGTGCGAGACCGCGCTCGCCTGCCATTATCGCGTCGCGGTGCCCTCGGCGGTGATCGGCACGCCCGAGGTGAAGCTCGGCTTGTTGCCCGGCGCCGGCGGGACGCAGCGGCTGCCGCGCCTCATCGGGATGAGGGCCGCGCTGCCGATGCTCGCGATCGGCGATCCGGTGCCGGCGAAGAAGGCCGCCGACCTGGGGCTGATCGACCGCCTGGTCGGCGAGGACAGCCTCGAAGCCGATGCGATCGCCTTTGCGCGCGAAGTCGCCGCCAAGCGCCCGATCCCGCGCATCCGCGACAAGGATGCCAAGGCCGACCCGGAAGCGGTCGCCGAATTCCGCAAGGCCAATGCCAGGAAGTTCCGCGGTTTCGACGCGCCCGAGGCGAACATCCGCTGCGCCGAGGCAGCCACCGAGCTCCCCTTCGACGAGGGGATGGCATTCGAGCGCACCGAATTCATGAAGCTGATGATGGGGGTCCAGTCCGCCGCGCAGCGCCACATCTTCTTCGCCGAGCGTCAGGCGGCCAAGATCGACGACGTGCCCGCCGATACCAAGCTGCGCACCGTCAACCGCGTCGGCGTGATCGGCGCGGGGACGATGGGCGGCGGGATCAGCATGAACTTCCTGTCGGCCGGCATCCCGGTGACGATCGTCGAGATGAATCAGGAAGCGCTCGATCGCGGCACCGGCGTGATGCGCAAGAATTACGAGGCATCCGCCGCCAAGGGCCGGATCAAGCCCGACGCGCCGGAAAAGGCGATGGGGCTGCTCACCCCGACGCTCGATTTCAACGCACTCAAGGACTGCGACCTGATCATCGAGGCGGTCTATGAGAATATGGACGTGAAGAAGGAAATCTTCGCGCGGCTCGACAAGATCGCCAAGCCGGGCGCGATCCTCGCCTCCAACACCTCCTATCTCGACGTCAACGAGATCGCGGCGGCGACCAGCCGGCCGGAGGACGTGCTGGGGATGCACTTCTTCTCGCCCGCCAATGTCATGAAGCTGCTTGAGGTCGTGCGTGGCGACAAGACCGCCAAGGACGTGCTGGCGACGGTGATGGCGCTGGCCAAGAAGATCCGCAAGGTCGCGGTGGTCGCGGGCGTGTGCCACGGCTTCATCGGCAACCGCATGCTCGCCCCGCGCCAGCAGGAAGCGAACAAGCTGCTGATGGAAGGCGCGACCCCGCAGCAGATCGACAAGGTCCACGTCGATTTCGGGATGCCGATGGGGCCGTTCCAGATGTCCGACCTCGCCGGGGTCGATATCGGCTGGCACCGCGACCCCAACCGCATCGAGACGATCCGTGACGCGCTCTGCGCCGAGGGCCGCTGGGGTCAGAAGAAGCAGGCCGGCTTCTACGATTACGACGAAAAGCGGAACCCGACCCCGTCGCCGCGCGTCGCCGAGATCATCGAGGAATTCCGCCAGAAATCGAACCTGCCCAAGCGCGAGATCACCGATGAGGAGATCGTCGCGCGCACGCTCTACACGATGGTCAACGAAGGCGCGCTGATCCTCGAGGAAGGCAAGGCGCAGCGCGCGTCGGATATCGATGTGGTGTGGATCTACGGCTACGGCTGGCCCGTCTATCGCGGCGGCCCGATGTTCTGGGCGCAGACCGAGGGCCTGAAGAAGGTCGTCGCTGCGCTGGAGAAATACGGCTTCAAGGTCGCCGAGAGCCTGAAGGCGGCGGCCGAGAGCGGCGGCCAGTTGAAGTGACCGATCACGCCACCTCCCGCGCCTTAGAAGAAGGCAGGATAATTTGAGCGCCGCCCGGCGGAGGCAGGAGCCCGGTCGCGAACGGCCGGTGGCTGGACCCCGGCCTTCGCCGGGGTGGCAAGCTCTCCTTTCCCTGCCTTTGCCGGAACGGCGATTTCCTGGAGTAACGCAATGACCGAACGCTCCGCCCTTGAAACTGCCGCCGCCGTCCGCGCCGGCGAGACCAGCGCGTTGCTCGAAACCGAGGCGGCGATCGCGCGGATCGAGGCGCGCGACGCCGCGCTCAACGCAGTGGTGGTGCGCGATTTCGATCGCGCCCGCGCCGCCGCCGCCGCGCTCGACCAGCGCATCAAGCACGGCTTCGACGCGCCGCTGCTCGGCGTACCGATGACGGTGAAGGAAAGCTACGACATCGCCGGGCTCAAGACGACGTGGGGGTTCGAGGCGCAACGCAATTTCACCGCGCAGGACGATGCGGTGCTGGTCAAGCGCCTCAAGGCGGCGGGCGCGATCGTGCTCGGCAAGACCAATGTGCCCGTCGGCCTCGCCGATCTGCAATCGAACAACCCGATCTACGGCCGCACGCTCAATCCGCACGATCACACGCGCTCGGCCGGCGGATCGTCAGGCGGCGCGGCGGTGGCGCTGGCGAGCGGGATGGTGCCGCTGGAGATCGGATCGGACATCGGCGGCTCGATCCGCACCCCTGCCGCGTTCAACGGCGTGTGGGGATTGAAGCCGACCTTCGACCTGCTCTCCTCCACCGGGCATCATTTTCCGGGGAGCGACGGCGCGCGGGTCGCGCTCGGGGTGTGCGGGCCGATGGCGCGCAACGCCGACGATCTGGTCGTCGCGCTCGATGTGCTCGCCGATCATCCGGTCGCCCCGGCAGCACCCCGCGAGACCGGCGCGTGGCGCATCCTGATCCTCGCCGATCACCCCGAGGCGACGCTTTCAGCCGAGATGCGCGCGGCGCTGCAGGCGGTGGGCGACGCCTTCGCCGATGCCGGGGCGAAGGTCGATCATCGCAGCGATCTGCTCCCCGATCTCGCGCAGCAGCACCGCCATTACATGCACATGCTCAACATCGCGATGACGCGCGGCGCGGCGATGGGCGATCGCCCGGTGCCGACGCTCGCCGAATGGTTCGACCTCGGCGATCATCAGGCGCGCAACATGCGGCAATGGGCCACCTTGTTCGGCGATTATGACGCGGTGATCGCGCCGATGTTCGCCACCACCGCCTTCCCGCACGACGATACCCCGCTGGCGCAGCGCCGGCTGGAGATCGACGGCGAGGACACCTCGTTCGGCGCGCAATTCGCCTGGCCCGGGCTCGCCACCTTCCCGATGCTGCCCGCGACCAGCGTGCCGGTCGCGACCGGCAACGACGGGCTGCCGATCGGGGTGCAGGTCATCACCGACCGCTATCAGGATCATCTCTCGATCGCCGCCGCGCGCGCGGCGCACAATCTCATATGGAGCAAGTGATGAGCGACCTCGAACAATTCCGCGCCGAGACGCGCGCCTGGCTCGAAGCCAATTGCCCGCCGGAGATGCGCGAGCCGGTGCGCACCGAAAAGGACGCCGTATGGGGCGGCCGCGACCAGAGCGAGATGACCCCGGCGCAGAAATTGTGGATGGACCGGATGGGCGCACGCGGCTGGACGGTGCCCGATTGGCCCAAGGACTATGGCGGCGGCGGCCTCTCCGCGGCCGAGACCAAAATCCTGCGCGAGGAAATGGCCAAGCTGCGCTGCCGCAATCCCTTGTCGTCGTTCGGCATTTCGATGCTCGGGCCGGCGCTGCTCAAATATGGCAACGAGGCGCAGAAGAAGGAGCATCTGCCCAAGATCGCGCGCGGCGAAATCCGCTGGTGCCAGGGCTATTCGGAGCCCAATGCGGGGTCGGACCTCGCCAGCCTCGCCACCAAGGCGGAGGACAAGGGCGATCACTTCCTCGTCAACGGCCAGAAGATCTGGACCAGCTATGCCAACAAGGCCGACTGGATCTTCTGCCTTGTCCGCACCGATCCGACCAACAAGCATAACGGCATCAGCTTCGTGCTGTTCGACATGCGGACCCCGGGTGTTTCGACCAAGCCGATCCTGCTGATCTCCGGCTATTCCCCGTTCTGCGAAACCTTCTTCGACAATGTGAAGGTGCCGAAGGAGAATCTGGTCGGCGAGCTCAACAAGGGCTGGGACGTCGCCAAATACCTCCTCGGCCACGAGCGCGAGATGATCTCGGGCATGGGGCTCGGCGGCGGGGGCAAGAATCCGCTGATCGAGGGCGCCAAGAAGACGATCGGGCTCGACGACGACGGGCGGCTCGCCGATCCGCTGCTGCGCGGGCAGATCGCGCTGTTCGAGGTACGCGCCAGGGCGTTCGCGGCACAGTCAGAGCGGTTCATCGACGAATTGAAGGCGGGTCAGGCGCACCCCGCCCAGCCCTCGATGATGAAATATTACGGCACCGAGCTCAACAAGGCGCGCTACGAGCTGATGATGGCCGCGGGCGGATCGGACCAGCTCGAATGGGAAAGCGACGCCACCGAACACGGCCGCGAAGTGCGCGCCTGGCTGCGCACCAAGGCCAATTCGATCGAGGGCGGCACATCCGAGGTGCAGCTCAACATCATCGCCAAGCGCATCCTCAACCTGCCGGGCGCGTGACGCGCGAACCGATCCACGCGATAGACCCGTTCGCTCTCCCCGTCATTCCCGCGGAGGCGGGGATGACGGATGGAGAGACGGGATGACGGAGTAAAAGAAAATGCCGCTTTTCCTGAATGACGAGCAGACGATGCTGCGCGACACGGCGAAGGATTTCGTCGCCGAACACGCCCCCGTCAGCCATATGCGCAAGCTGCGCGACGACAATGACGCGACCGGGTTCAGCCGCGATCTGTGGAAGCAATTCGCCGATATGGGCTTCACCGGCATCCTGATCGGCGAGGATCACGGCGGGCTCGGGCTCGGCCATGTCGAGGCCGGGGTGGTGCTGGAGGAGATCGGACGCAACCTCTCCCCCTCCCCGTTCCTCGCCACCGCGGTCGCGGCGGTCGAGGCGCTCAAGGGCACCGACCACGCCCAGCGCTGGTATCCCGGCATCCTCGCCGGCGAGACGGTCGCCGCGCTGGCGATCGACGAGGGCGCCAAGCATCGCACCGCGGTAGGGCTCAAGGCCGAGCGCGCCGGCAACGGCTTCCGCCTCACCGGCAAGAAGCAGTTCGTCACCCACGGGCATGTCGCCGATCTGCTGATCGTCGCCGCGCGCACCGCGGGTTCGCCCGATGACGAGGCGGGCGTCACCTTGTTCGCGGTGCCGAAGGATGCGGCGAAACTCACCGTCACCCCCGAGCGGCTGGCCGATGCGAGCCTTGCCGCGCGGCTCGAATTCGACGGCGTGGACGTCGACGCGGATGCGGTGATCGGCGAGGTCGATGCCGGACGCGGGCCGCTCGGCCGGCTGCTCCGGGCGGGCCGTACCGGCGCGGCGGCGGAGATGCTCGGCGTCGGCGGCGGCGCGATGGACATGACTGTCAATTATCTCAAGGAACGCAAGCAGTTCGGCACGCTGATCGGCAGCTTCCAGGCGCTCCAGCATCGCGCCGCGCATCTCTATAGCGAGATGGAGGTGGCGCGCGCCGCGGTGCTCAAGGCGCAGCAATTGCTCGATGCGGGCGACGATAAGGCCGATGCCGCGGTCTCGGTCGCCAAGGCGATGACCGGCCTCGCGACGATGCTCAGCGTGCAGGAAGGCGTGCAGATGCACGGCGGGATCGGCATGACCGACGAATATGACATCGGCTTCTACATGAAGCGCCAGCGCGTGCTCGCCGAAATGTTCGGCGATGCCAATTTCCACGCCGACCAATTGGCGCGCGCGGCGGGTTATTGATCGCACACGCGACCCGCGACCTTCTATCGTCATGCCGGGCTTGACCCGGCATCCAGAGCCACAAATACCACCGCCTGTTGCCCTGGATGCCGGTTCAAGTCCGGCATGACGGTAAAAGACAAGCCCGAAAAGGAGCCGATCGACGTGTCAGACGCCCCCACCCCCACCCCGGCGGAGCTTGCCGCAGAGCTGGTCGACCTGCTCGACGTGGAGGAAATCGACACCGATCTGTATCGCGGCCGTCGCCAGCGCGACGGGGTCGGCAGGGTGTTCGGCGGGCAGGTGATCGCGCAGGCGCTGCAGGCCGCGCAGCGCTCGACCGATGCGCCCAAGGTCGCGCATTCGCTCCACGCCTATTTCATGCGCCCGGGCGACGAGAATTATCCGATCATCTTCCGCGTCGTGCGCGATTTCGAGGGGCGCAGCTTCGCCACCCGCCGCGTCATCGCGATGCAGCGCGGCGCGCCGATCCTCAACATGGCGGCATCGTTCCAGGTGCCGGAGGGCGGCTTCCACCACCAGGATCAGATGCCCGACGTTCCCGCGCCCGAGGAACTCGAGAGCGAAGCGGCGATCCGCGCGCGAGAGAGCCCGCATGTCGACGAGCGTTACCGCCGCGCGCTGACCCGCCCGCGCCCGATCGAGATCCGCCCGGTCTTCCCGCGCAAATGGTTCAACCCCACCCCGACCGCGCCGATCCAGCATAGCTGGTTCCGCATCGTCGCGCCGGTGGGGGACGATCCGGCGATCCACCGCGCGATCCTGTCCTATGCGTCGGACATGTCGCTGCTCGGCACCTGCATGCTGCCGCACGGCGTCAACTGGACGACCCCTGGCTTCCAGAGCGCGAGCCTCGATCATGCGGTGTGGTTGCACGAGGATTTCCGCGCCGACGACTGGCTGCTCTATTCCACCGACAGCCCCTGGGCGGGCCACGCGCGCGGGATGAACCGCGGCCAGATCTTCACCCGCGACGGCCGGCTCGTCGCCAGCGTCGCGCAGGAAGGGCTGATCCGCCTGCGCGAACCGCGAGGGTAACCGCTTGTGCTCCCGCGAAGGCGGGAGCCCAAGGCGGGGACACAAGTGACTTTAATTGTCCCGCGCGGTTGGCGTATCCACAGGCCATAACCGTCAAAGGGACTTTCCATGCAAATCGATCGCCGCCGGTTCGTTGCCGGCGCTGCCGCGCTGGGCGCGACCGCCGCCCTCCCCGCCCGCGCCCTCGCCACCACCGGCGCGCCGGGCGACGCCGCCGCGATGGCGTTGCTCGACAAGCACGCCGAGGCGCTGCTGGTAAGCTACCCGGAAAACGCGATGACGCTCGGCATCGACACGGGCAAACGCGCCGCGCTCAAATCCGCGCTCGGCGATCATAGCGCTGGCGCCGAAGCCAAACGCCGCGCCGAGGCCGCGCAGCGCCTGACCGAATTGCGCGCGATCGACACCAAAACGCTCTCCCCCGCGGTCACCGTGCATGTCGAGACCGCGACGGTCGCGCACGAGATCGCGCTCGACGGCTGGCGGCGGATGCCGGTGGGCGACATGGCGTTCCTCTCCGCCAATGGCTATCGCTCGACCCCCTATGTCGTGAGCCAGGGCAATGGCGCGTTCGTCGACGTGCCCGATCTGCTCGAAAACAAGCATCAGGTCGCCGATACCGCCGATGCCGAGGCCTATCTCGCGCGGATGCGTGCCTATGCGCAGGAACTGCGCGACGAAACCGAGCGGGTGAAGGCCGATGCCGCCAAGGGCGTCTACCTCCCCGCCTTCCTCAACGAGATCACCGCGCGCCAGCTGCGCGACGGCGCGGCGCGGCCGGCCGACTGGGCGATCGTCACCAGCTTCGGCAGCAAGACCCAGGCCGCCGGCATCGCGGGCGACTGGGCCCGGCGCGCCGCCGCGATCGCCGAGCAGGAGATCGCCCCGGCACTCGCCGCGCAGGCCGATGCCTTTGTCGCGCTGCGTCCCAAGGCGCCCGATGTCGCGGGGATGTGGCAGGTGCCCGATGCTGCCGACATCTACGGCTGGCTGGTCGAGGCGGGGACGACCACCAAGCGGACGCCCGAGGACATCCACGCCGCCGGGCTCGAACAATGCAAGGCGCTGGCGGCGGAGATGGACCCGCTGCTCCGCGCGCAGGGGCTGACGCAGGGCACCGCGGGCGAGCGGCTCGCGGTGCTGGGCAAACGCCCCGATCTCTTGTTCGCCAATACCGATGTGGGGCGCGCCGAATTGCTCGCCTATCTCAATCAGGTGGTGGCGAAGATCCGTCCGCTGATGCCCAAGGCGTTCGGCAAATTGGTGCGCGGCAATCTCAACATCAAGCGCGTCCCCCCGGCGATCCAGGACGGCGCGCCCAACGGCTATGCCGGCCCCGGATCGATCGACGGCAAGATCCCCGGCACTTATTACATCAACCTGCGCGATACCGGGATCTGGCCGCGCTATTCGCTGCCGACGCTGACCTTCCACGAAGGGATTCCGGGGCATGTGTGGCAGGGCGAATATACGTTCGATCTGCCGCTGATCCGCACCCTCTTGAGCTTCAACGCTTATTCGGAAGGCTGGGGGCTTTATGCCGAGCAGATCGCCGACGAGGTCGGCTTCTACGCCGACGATCCGCTCGGGCGGATCGGCTATCTCCAGTCGATGAACTTCCGCGCCGCGCGGCTCGTCGCCGATACCGGGCTGCACCACAAGCGCTGGACGATGGATCAGGCGATGCAGTGGTTCATGGCGACCACCGGCTTCACCGCCAGCCAGGCGCGGTCGGAGCTCAACCGTTATTGCACCTGGCCGGGGCAGGCGCTCGGCTACAAGACCGGGCATAACGAGATCAATCGCCTGCGCGATGTCGCCAAGGCCAAGCTCGGCGCGCGGTTCGACGTGCGCGGGTTCAACGACGCGGTGGTGCAGACCGGCGGCGTCCCGCTCGGGGTGCTGGCAAAGGTGGTCGATCGCTGGGCAGCGAGCGCCTGATCCTTCTAACTCCCCTCCCTTCACCAGGGAGGGGAGAGGAAATTAAACCGCCGTCCGCCCATATTCCTGCTTGGTCACCGGATGGCTCGACGAGAGCCCCCCGTCGACCGCGATCGCCTGTCCGTTGACGTAGCTCGCATCGTCCGACGCCAGGAACAGCGCGACCTTCGCCAGCTCCTCGGGTTGCGCGCCGCGCCGCAGCGGATTGAGCCGGCCGACGCGATCCATCTTCCCGGCGTCGCGCGCATAATCGAAGGTGGGCTTGGTCATCCCGGTTTCGGTGAGCCCGGGGCAGATCGCATTGACCCGCACGTTCGATCCGGCAAGCTGCTGCGCCGAAACCTGCGCGAGGTTGATCACCCCCGCCTTCGACGCCGAATAGGCCGGCGACCCCGCGCCCGAGCGGATCCCGGCGACGCTGGCGGTGAGGATGATCGCGCCCTTGCCGCGCTCGGCGATGCGCGGCGCGGCATGCTTCACCGCCAGATAGGGGCCGATCAGGTTGACCCGCAGCACCTCGGTGATCAGCTCGACGCTGGTATCGAAGATATTGGCCATCCCGCCCGAGATGCCGGCATTGGCGAACATCACGTCGAGCCCGCCGTACCGATCGCAGGCGAGCGCGACCGCCTTCACGACATCCTCTTCCGACCCGGCGTCGATGCGGATCGCCTCCGCAACGCCGCCCGCATCGCGGATCGCCTTGGCGGTCGCCTCGGCGCCGTCGGTAACGTCGGCGACGATCACCTTGCCGCCCTCCGCCGCGAACAGGGTGGCGGCGGCGCGGCCGATACCCGAGCCGGCGCCGGTGACGATGATCGATTTGTCGGTGAACCTCATTGCCGCATCCTCCAGTTCGTTTTGAAACTCCCCCTCGTCATTCCCGCGAAGGCGGGAATCCAGTGACGCTGGTGTCGCGGTTCAGCCGATAAGCCAGCCAGAATGGATCCCGCCTTCGCGGGAATGACGAAAGAACGGCAGCTCAGATCGTCACGCCGCCGTCGATCACCAGCACCTGACCGGTCATGAACGTACTCGCCTTGGACGCGAGATAGACCACCGCGCCCGCAATCTCCTCCGGCTCGCCGATGCGGCGCAGCGGGGTGGTGCGGTTGCGTTCGTTCACCGCCGCCTCGTCTTCCCACAAGGCCTTGGCGAAATCGGTCTTGATCAGCCCCGGCGCGATGCAATTCACGCGGATGCCGTATTTGCCGTATTCGTGCGCCAGATTGCGCGCGAGCTGCATGTCGGCCGCCTTGGAGATGCAATAAGCCCCGATCGTCGTCGAGCCGCGCAGCCCCCCGATCGAGGAGACGATGACGATCGATCCCGCGCCGCGCTCCTTCATCTCGGGCGCGACCATCGTGATCAGCCAGTGGTTGGAAACGATATTATTGTCGAGGATCTTGCGGAACTGCTCGTCAGCGATCCCTTCCTGCGGGCCGTAATAGGGATTGGAGGCGGCGTTGCAGACGAGGCAGTCGATCCGGCCGAACGCGCGCCGCGTCTCGTCGACCAGATGCTGGAGCCCCGCCTTGTCGGAGATGTTGGCGGCGACCGCGATCGCGGTGCCCGCGCCGAAACGCGCGTTGATCTCCGCCGCGACCGCGTCGCACGCATCCTGCTTGCGGCTGGAGATCACCACCTTCGCGCCCTGTTCGGCGCAGGCGATCGCGGCGGCCTTGCCGATTCCGCGCGACGATCCGGTGATGAGCACGACCTTATCGGTCAGATCGAACAGCGACATGCGTGTTTCCTCCCTTCAGGCCCCTGCTTTCACCGCGAAATCCCACGCCGCCTGCGCCAGCGCCGGAACGCGCGCGCTGGCGGCCTCGGCATTGGCGTTGGAGGCGGTGCCGATCAGGAAGCGCTTCCTGATCCCCTGGACGATCGAGGCGAGGCGGAACATGTTGAACGACAGATACCAATTGAGATCGGGCAGCCCCTCGGGCCGGCCGGTCTTCTCGCAATAACGCGCGACGACTTCCTCCAATGTCGGGATCCCCGTCTCCGGCCCGGTGAGCCCCAGCACCCCGGAGCGGCCCTCGGGCTCGGTCACCCAGGAGATGAGGAAATAGGACAGATCGGCGAGCGGATCGCCGAGCGTCGACAATTCCCAGTCGAGCACCGCGGCGACGCGCGGCTCCAGCCCGGGGGCGAACTTCATATTGTCGCAGCGATAATCGCCGTGGACGATCGAGGTGCGAGTCTGCGGCGGCAAGGTGCGCGGCAGCCACTCGATCAGCCGTTCCATCGGCTCCATATGTTCGGTCTCGGCGCCGCGATATTGCTTGGTCCAGCGCGACACCTGGCGCTCGAAATAATTGCCGGGGCGGCCGAACGTCTCAAGCCCCGCGGCGACGTGATCGACATTGTGGAGTTGCGCCAGCGTGTCGATCATCGCGTGATAATGCGCGCGCCGGGTATCGGCGTCCATGCCGGGGAAGGCGCCGTCCCAGATCGTCCGCCCCTCAACCATCTCCATCACGTAAAAGGCCGATCCGATCACCGTATCGTCCTCGCACAGCCCGAACGGGCGCGGCACCGGGAAGCCGGTGGGGTGCAGCCCGGCGATGACGCGATATTCACGGTCGACCGCATGTGCCGAGGGAAGCAATTCGCCCATCGGCTTGCGCCGCAGCACATAATTGCGGGTCGGGGTGGTGAGCTTGTAGGTCGGGTTGGATTGCCCGCCGGCGAATTTGGCATAGCTCAGCGGGCCGGCGAAATCGGGCACATTGGCGCTCATCCACGCGGCCAGCGCGTCCAGATCGAGCCGGTCGCGTTCGGCGATCTCGGCTTGCAGGCTGGTATCGGTCATTGATCGAAGACAATCACGCTGCGCGTCGCGTCGCCCTTGCGGAGCTCGTCGAACGCGTCGTTGATCCGGGTGAGCGGCAGCCGCTCGGCGATGATCGTGTCGAGATCGAGCTGCCCGCGCTGGTAGAAATCGACCAGCCGCGGGATATCCACCGGGAAGCGGTTATACCCCATGATCCCGCCCTGCAGCCTCTTGCCCGACAACAGGTCCATCGCCGACAGCCCGACTTTCTCGTTCAACGGCATCATGCCGAGGATCGTCGCGGTGCCGCCGCGGCGCAGCACCTTGACCGTCGTTTCGGCCGATTGCGGGCGGCCGACCGCCTCGATCGCATGATCGACCCCGCCCTTGGTCACCTCGATCACCTCGGCGACGACATTCTCGGCGAGCGGGTCATAGCTGTGGGTCGCGCCGAGCTTCTCGGCGATCGCGCGCTTTTCAGGCACCGGATCGAGCGCGATAATCTTGCCCGCGCCCGCGATCTTCGCGGCATTGACCGCGGCGAGCCCGATCCCGCCGCACCCGACGACGCACACCGTCTCGCCCGGCGATACGTCGGTGGTGTTGAACACCGCCCCGGCCCCGGTCGTCACCGCGCAGCCGATCAGCGCGGCGCGATCGAGCGGCATTTCCCGGTCGATCGCGACACAGGCATGCTCATGGACCAGCATCATCTCGGCATAGGCCGAGAGGTTGAGCATCTGGTTGACCGGATCGCCATTGGCGAGCCTGAGCCGCGGCTCGGCGCTCGCCGCGCGCCGCGTTTCGCCGCCGAGACACAGGTACATCCGCCCGGTCACGCAATATTCGCAATGGCCGCAGAATGCCGAGAGACAGGTGACGACGTGGTCGCCCGGCTTCACCGTGCGCACCTCCTCGCCCACCGCCTCGACGATGCCGGCCGCCTCATGCCCCGGAATCGCCGGGAGCGGATGCGGATAGGCGCCGTCGACGAAATGCAGGTCGGACCGGCACACGCCGCATGCCAGCGTGCGGATCAGCACCTCATGCGCCGCCGGCTTGGCGACCAGCACATCGGTCACTTCAAGCGGTTTCTTGGCTTCGAACAAAACGGCGGCCTTCATGTGCCTCTCCTAGTTAATCGTCATCATCCTATCCCCCCGTCATTCCCGCGAGGGCGGGAATCCATTCTGGCTGGCGGTGCGTGTCTCTCCACGATCCGCGCGAATGGATCCCCGCCTTCGCGGGGATGACGGCACGGGCATTCGTTCAGCGCGAAACGCCGATATCCCCGCTCGATACGTCGCCGCCGCCATAGGGCACCGGGCGCTCGGCCTTCCAATCGGCATATTTGCCGAATTCGTCGCGCGCGATTGCGCGGGCGTGGACCTCATCCGGCCCGTCCGCCAGCCGCAAGGTGCGCTGCGACGCCCAGGCGTGCGCGAGCCCGAAATCTTCCGCGACGCCCGCGCCGCCATGCGCCTGCACCGCATCGTCGAGGATCTGCAGCGCCATATTGGGCGCCTGCACCTTGATCATCGCGATTTCGAGCTTGGCCGATTTGTTGCCCGCCTTGTCCATCATGTCGGCGGCCTTGAGGCACAGCAACCGGGTCATCTCGATATCGATCCGCGCGCGTGCGATGCGCTGCTCCCACACGCTGTGATCCGACAGCCTCTTGCCGAACGCGACGCGGCTGACGAGCCGCTTGGCCATCTTCTCGATCGCGACTTCGGCGACGCCGATCGTGCGCATGCAGTGATGGATCCGCCCCGGCCCGAGCCGACCCTGCGCGATCTCGAACCCGCGCCCCTCGCCGAGCAGCAGATTCTCGACCGGCACCCGGACGTTGGTGAAGCTCACCTCGCCATGCCCGTGCGGCGCATGATCATAGCCGTAGACCGACAGCATCCGCTCGATCTTCACCCCCGGGGTGTCCATCGGCACGAGCACCTGGCTCTGCTGCTGGTGACGCGACCCCTCGAAGCTGGTCTTGCCCATCAGGATGCCGACCTTGCAGCGCGGATCGCCGACGCCGGACGACCACCATTTGCGCCCGTTGATCACATAATGATCGCCGTCGCGCTCGATCCGCGTCTCGATATTGGTCGCATCCGACGAGGCGACCGCCGGCTCGGTCATCAGGAACACCGAGCGGATCTCGCCGTTCATCAGCGGACGGAGCCATTGCTCCTTCTGCTCGCGCGTGCCGTAGCGATGGAGCACTTCCATATTGCCGGTATCGGGCGCCGAGCAGTTGAAGCATTCGCTCGCCCAGCCGATCTTGCCCATCTCCTCGGCGCACAGGGCGTATTCGAGATTGGTGAGCTGCGTCCCTTCGAATTCGAACGTGTCGTCGACATGTTGCTGGCCCGAATGCGGCGGCATGAAGAAATTCCACAGCCCGGCGGCCTTGGCCTTGGCCTTCACTTCCTCGAGCACCGGAATGACCTTCCACGGGTCGCCCGCATGATGCTGGCGATCGTATTCGGCTTGCCGCGGACGGATCTGCTGGTCGATGAAATCGCGTACCCGGTCCCGGAAATAGGTTTCGCGTTCGCTAAGCGTGAAGTCCATCGCATCCCTCCAGAGCCTGTCTTGCGGGAAGCTCTAGACCGTACCCTTCATTCGGTAAAGCATCCGAATCGCCGCTCGCTCCCTACGCAACACAGCTTATCGCCTCTGTCATAAAAGGGACTGTTTCTTCGAAATCTTGCTGCTAGAGTGATTCGATGAACGGCATGGGGGAATCCGGCCGGGGAGAGGAATCGGGTACGCGCCGCTTCAGGGCGAAGCGTGACGCGATCCTCGCCGCGGCCGCGGATGCGATCAACGAGCAAAGCGCGAAGGGCATGACCTTCGCCGACGTGGCACGCCGCGTCGGGCTCAATACAACAAGCGTCACTTATTATTTCAAGCGCAAAGAGGATCTCGCCGCCGCCGCGTTCGAGCATACGCTCGAACGGCTGATGGGGATGCTCGACGAGGCGATGACGCAGCATACGCCTGAGGCGCGGGTCGAGCGTTATCTCGCGCTCAACATGGAGCGGCTCGCCCGCATCCAGCGCGGCGAGGAGCGGCAGATGGCCGGACTCTCCGACCTGCGCGCGATGGACGAGCCGGTGCGATCCGCGCTGATGGCCGGCTGGCGCGAGGTGTTCCGTCGCACGCGGCTGCTGTGGGGATCGGCCGAGACGCGCCAGCAAACCGATCTTCACGGCGCGCGCGCGCATGTGCTGCTCGAAAACACCTTCTGGCTGCCGGTGTGGCTGGTGCGCTACGAGCCCGATCAATATGCCCGCGCCGAGGCGCGGCTGATGGACGTGTTCCGCCACGGCATCGCCGCGCCGGGGGCGCTGTGGCGGCCCACGCCGATCGATCTGCCGCATGACGAGACGGTGCCGGGACGCGAGGCGTTCCTGCTCGCCGCGACGCGGCTGATCAACGAACTCGGCTATCGCGGCGCCTCGGTCCAGCGCATCGCGTCCGAGCTCAACGTCACCAAGGGCAGCTTCTACCACCATCTCGATGCCAAGGACGATCTGGTCGTCGCTTGCTACAAGCGCAGCTTCGATACGATCGCCGCGGCGCAGCGGATCGCCGACGAACAGGGCGGGACGCATTGGAACCGGCTGTCGAGCATGATCGCCACCTTGCTCGACGTGCAATTCTCCGAACTCGGCCCGCTCCTGCGCACCACCGCGCTGTCCGGGTTGCCGCCCGGGGTGCGGCAGGTGATGGTCGAGCGGTCGAACCGCATCGCGCGGCGTTTCGCCGGCACCATGTCGGACGGGATCGCCGAAGGAACGATCCGCCCGGTCGACGCGCTGATCGCGGCGCAGGCGCTGATGGCGTTCCTCAACGCGGCGTTCGACATGCGCAAATGGGCGTGGTCGATGCCCCGCGACCGCGCGATCGCGCTCTACGCCTCGACGCTGACCTTCGGCCTGTTCGACGATCGCGCGGTGGCGGAATAGCACCCCGTCACCCCGGCGCGAGCCAGGCTCCATCGGAAGGCAGGCGCGGGACAAGAGGCTCTGATCGCTGCGCTTGAGGCTTGATGTATCCCGGCTCGAGGCCGGGATGACGACGGGCATCGAAGCGCGACCGCTTCCCTACACCGCCGCCCCGAAAGCGGCCGCGCGCGCCTGCATCGCCAGCGCGTGAAACGGCCCCCGGCGCTGGCGGAATTCGCGGATCGAGCAGCCGAGGAACAGATGTGCGTCGCGCAGGAAGTGCGACCGATCCCAATAACCCGCCTCCGCCAGCAGCGCGCCCGCCGTCTCGGGCGGCGCATCGAGCGTCCCGCTCAGCGCGCGCAGGAAGCGCCGCCGGCGGAGCAGCAATTTGGGCGTGAAACCGAAATGCTGCCGCGTCCGCGCGGCGAACTGGCGCGGCGTCATGCCGACCCGCTCCGCCAGTGTCTCGATCCGCATCGTCTCGGCCTCGTCGAACGCCGCCTCGAGCTGCGGCACCAGCGGATCGACCGGACGCGGCTCCGCCAGCCGCGCATCGAGCCAGCGTTCCAAGACCACGGGGGGATGCTCGCCGGCGTCGAGCGCCTCGCGCACCGCATCCGCCGCCGGATCGAGCACCGACAGCGGGACGACGCGATTGGCGTGGACCGAAAGATCGCCACCGAACAGTTGCGCCCAGCCGACCGCGCGCAGCCCGATCCCCACCACCGTCCCGCCGGTCGCCTCGGCCCAGCCGGCAACATTGGTCGGGCCGGCGAACGACGCCAGTGGCATGTCGAACCGCCGCGAGCCGACCCGGAGCGACCAGGGCTGCGGCTCCTCGATTCCGAAACGTATTACGGGATCGCCCGGAAAGAATACGTCGCGAAACGCCGCTCCTGGACGAAATGGAATGCGAAACCGGTGAAAGCCGGTGATCAGCCCCGCGAAGCGTTTGTCTGCGCGCCAATAGGTAATGGGCGCGTTATCCGAATCCGCCATTTTCTCCCTCGCGCTGAACACAGGGAGTTAGCAGGTAACTAAACTTAGATTAGCGGAAAATTTTACAATTTATAATGATTCGTGCCAATTTGAGACAATATTTGGCGCAACGGCGCGCGGCAGAAATAAAAAGCCCCTCCTCTTCCGGGGAGGGGTTGGGGTGGGGGAGTCACGGGTGGACGGTCTCTACGAGAACCCTGCCCCACCCCCGGCCCCTCCCCTGAAGGGGAGGGGAGAAAAAAGCTCAATAACCGTTGAGCCGCCCGAAGCGGTCGCGATGCCACGAGGCAGTGCCCCACATCGTCTCCAGCACCGCGGCGCGCTTCAGATACAGCCCGGCGTCGAATTCGTCGGTCATCCCGACCCCGCCGTGGAGCTGGACCATCTCGCGGCTCACCAGCCGCAGCGTATCGTTGGCCACCGCCTTGCCGAGGCTCACCGCCTGATCGACGTCGGATCGTCCCGCGTCGATCGCCTCGAGCGCGCCCTCGACCGCCGAACGCATCAGCTCCAGCTCGGTGAGCATCTTCGCCATCCGGTGCTGAAGCGCCTGGAAGCTCGATAGCACCTGCCCGAACTGGACGCGCTGCTTGAGATAATCGAGCGTCTGGCGGAATGCGCTTTCGGCCATCCCGAGCATCTCCGCGGCGGTAACCGCGGCAGCGCGGTCGACGATCGCCTGGGTCAGCGCGGTATCGCCGAGCCGCTCGGCCGGCGCATGCTTGAAGGTCACCGCGGCGTGGCTGCGGCTGTCCGCCATATGCCGGGTCGAGACCGTCACGCCCTCGCCCTTCGCGACCAGATAGAGCCCGTCGGCCGCTGCGACGACGAACGCATCGGCGCCGTCGCCTTCCGCGACGAACGGCTTGGTGCCGCTGAGCTTGCCGCCGTCGACGTTCGCGGTGAATTTCATGTCGTGCGACGAGCCGTCGTCGATCGCCAGCGTGGCGATCGCCTCGCCCGAGGCGAGCCGGGGCAGCCAGTCTTTCTTGGCCTTGTCCGACGATCCCATGACGATCGCGCTCGCCGCCACCGCGGTCGCGCCGAGCGGGGTCGCCGCGAGGTTGCGGCCGAGCTGCTCGACCACCAGCCCGAGCGAGAGATAGCCGAACGCCGATCCGCCGAACTCCTCGGGGATGACGATCCCGGCCCAGCCCATCGCGCCGATCGCGCTCCACGCTTCGGGGTCGAAGCCGGTCGCCGAGCCCGCGTCGCGCAGCTTGCGGAAGGCGGTAACCGGGCTTTCGTTATCGGCCCATTCGCGCGCCATGTCGCGCAGCATCACCTGTTCTTCGTTGAGCGCTGCCATGTTCAAATCCTTCCTTTAGAAACCGGGGAGGAGGACGTCTCACGCGTCCCTCCTCCACCCGGCCCTCTCCAGGCGCACTGCCTCATTGCGGGCAGCCGCCAACCTCAGTCACTGATGATCGAGCATCCCGAGGATGCGCTTGGCGATCACATTGTTCTGGATCTCGCTCGACCCGCCGTAGATCGACACCGCCTTGCCCCACAGCCAGGTGCGGGTCTGCTCGAGCTCGGCGGGGGTGAAGCCCTCGCCCTCCCAGCCCAGCCCCTGCATCCCCATGATCTCGACGTTGAGCTCGGCGCGATCCTGCGTGATCCGCGCGCCGACGTTCTTCATGATGCTCGTCGCCGCCGACGGGCCGGCATTGCCCTTCGTCTCGAGCGCGGCGCGGCGCAGCGTCAGCGCGAAGGCGCGCTGATCCATCTCATGCTTGATGATCCGCGTGCGCAGATCGGCGTCGGCGATCCGCCCCTCGGCGTCGGTGCCGCGATATTTCTTGGCGATCTCGGGGACGGTCCGCCCCGCATTCATCCGCGCCGCCGAGCCGCTGCCGCCCGACAGCGAATTGCGCTCGTGCTGGAGCAGTCGGGTGCCGATTTCCCACCCCTGCCCTTCGCGCCCGACGAGATTTTCCTTGGGCACCTTCACGTTGGTGAAGAAGGTCTCGCAGAACGGCGACGCGCCCGAGATCAGCCGGATCGGCCGCGTCTCGACCCCCTCGCTGGTCATGTCGATCAGCAGGAAGCTGATCCCGGCATGCTTCTGCGACTTGTCGGTGCGGACGAGCGCGAAGCATTTGTCGGCCCATTGCCCGCCCGAGGTCCAGGTCTTCTGGCCGTTGACGAGATAATGATCGCCCTTGTCCTCGGCGAAGGTCTGCAGGCTGGCGAGATCCGATCCCGCGCCCGGCTCCGAATAGCCCTGGCACCAGCGCACCTCGCCGCGCGCGATACGCGGGATATGCTCGCTCTTCTGCGCCTCATTGCCATATTCGAGCAAAGTCGGGCCGAACATCATCACGCCCATCCCGCCGATCGGGTTCCACGCGCCGATCTTCGCCATTTCCTCCTGCAGCACGCGCGCCTCGGCGCGCGAGAGCCCGCCGCCGCCATAGTCGCGCGGCCAGGTCGGGACGCCCCAGCCCTTTTCGCCCATCGCCTCGCGCCATTTGCGCTGCGCGTCGGTTTCGGCGCTCGGGCCGTCGACCGCCGACATGGCATTGTCCTGCCCGCGCAGCGCGGGATCGAAATTCGCCGCCAGCCATGCGCGCGCTTCCTCGCGAAAGGCTTCGACGCTGTCGGCGGGTCGGTCGAGGTCGGCGGCGGTCGCCATCGGCATCACTCCATTTTCCGAATCTGAATATCGGGTATGGACAATCGCATCGCACGTCCGGCGCGAAGATGCAAAGGGGGAGAATGGGCAGCAGTCGCCGCAACCCGTCTGCAATCCGCCGTTTCCGTCACGCCGGACTTGATCCGGCATCCAGAGTCACGACCGTCGACGCTTGTTGCCCTGGATGCCGGGCCGAGCCCGGCATGACGGTGGATAGAGCGGATGATTCGTTCTAGAACGCGCCCCTCGACGGGGAAAAGCCCCGCATCTGCAAGGGGTTCCGCTCGATGCGTTTCCATCACCGCGCGGTGCCGATCGCGCTGGCCGCCGTGCTGATCGACACGATCGGCTTCGGCATCATTCTCCCGGTGCTGCCCTCGCTGATCGTCCATCTCGCGCATGTCGGGCTGCCCGATGCGACGCGGATCGGCGGCTATATGCTGATCGCCTTCGCCACCGCGCAATTCTTCGCCGGGCCGGTGCTGGGCAATCTCGGCGACCGTTTCGGACGGCGCGCGGTGCTGCTCGCGGCGATGACCGCCTTTGCCGCCGATTATGCGCTGATGGCGGTCGCCCCGACGATCGGCTGGCTGTTCCTCGGCCGCATCATCGCCGGCATCACCGGCGCGACTTATGGCCCGGTCAATGCGGTGCTGGCGGACGTCACCCCGCCCGACAAGCGCGGCGCGACCTTCGGGCTGGTCGGCGCGGCATTCGGCGCGGGGTTCATCATCGGGCCGGCAATCGGCGGATTGCTCTCGACGCTCGGCCCGCGCGCGCCGTTCATCGCCGCCGCCTGCCTCGCGCTCGCCAATGCCGCGACGATCGCGCTGGTCATGCCCGAGACGCTGCCGCCCGAGCGCCGCCGCCGGTTCGACTGGAAACAGGCCAATGTGTTCGGCGCCTTCGCGCCCTTGTTCCACGCCGGCGGCGCGACCCCGCTGCTGATCGCGACGCTCATCTGGCAGATCGCGCATATGGTCTATCCCGCGACCTGGGCCTTTTATGCCGAGATCGCCCTGGGCTGGAACGGGCGTCAGGTCGGCTGGTCGCTGGCGGCGGTCGGCGGGGCGATGATGATCGTGCAGATCTTCCTCACCGGACGCGCGATCAAGCGCTTCGGCGAGGAGCGCACCGCGCTGATCGGGCTGGCGATCGGCGCCGCGGAATTCGCGCTGATCGCCTTCGCGACCAACGGCTGGCAGGTCTATCCGCTGATCCTGATCGGCGCGCTCGCGGGACTCGTCTTCCCGTCGATCAACGCGATCCTCGCCAATCGCGTCGACGCCAGCCACCAGGGCGCGCTGCAGGGCGGGATGGCGAGCCTCTCCAGCATCGCCGCGATCGTCGGCCCGCTGGTGATGACGCAATCGCTGGCGTTCGGCGCCGATCGCGGGCTGCCCGGCGCGGCGTTCCTGCTCGCCGCGGCGCTGGCGGCGGTCGCGCTCGCGACGATCTGGTTCGGGGTGGTCAGGCGGAAGGGGGTGCTGGCGTGAGCCCTCCCATTCTTCCGTCTCCCCTCCCTTGAACAAGGGAGGGGAGAAATATTTCACTCCATCCCGCGCCCCGGCCGGCGGCTCAGCCCGACATCGAGATGCGTCCCCGCATCGACCCGCCAGGTCTCGCCGGTGATCGCGCGGGTGGCGGGGTCGAGCAGCATCTCGATCGGCGCGGCGATATCCTCGGCCTGCGGCGCCATCGCCATCGGCGTCGCCGCCGCGATCCGCGCATCGAGCGCCGCCTTGCCCTCCGCGCCGAGCGTCTTTTCGAACCAGCCGGTGCCGACATAGCCCGGCGCAACCGCATTGACCCGGATCCCCGGCGCGAGGACCCGCGCGAGGCTCTGCGTCATCGTGATCAACGCGCCCTTCGACGCGGCATAAGCGACCGACGAGCCGATCCCGTGAAGCCCCGCGACCGACGCGACATTGACCACCGCACCATGCGGGCTCGCCGACAAAGCCGGCGCCGCGGCGCGGATCATCTGGAAGGCGGCGACGGTGTTGAGCCGATAGATATCGATGAAATCCTCCGCCTCCAGCCCGTCGAGCTTTTCGTGCGCGACATGCTTGGTGCGCCCGGCGTTGTTGACGAGAAAATCGACCCGCCCGAACCGCTCGGTCGCCGCCGCGACCAGCGCGCGGCACGCGGCATCGTCGACGATGTCCGCCTGGGCCGCGATCGCGCCCTCGCCCACCTCGGCGGCCAGCGCCTCGGCATCGGCGCGGCTGTGCGCATAATTGATCACGCACGCCACGCCGCGCGCCGCGAGTCGCCGCACCACCGCCGCGCCGATTCCCGTCCCGCCGCCGGTCACGATCGCTACCGAACCTCTCATCCTGCCCTCCGTATGCATTTTCGAAGATCGCGTATGGCATTCGCGCGCGGCATCGCCTAGCGGCTTAAATCATGACCGATCCTGCCGAGATGCTCGCCGGGCCGTTCGGGCTGCTGCCCGATCTGATCCGCCTTCATGCCGCCCGCCAGCCGGGCAAGCGCGCGATCGCCGACGGCGCGTCCGAGCTGAGCTATGCCGCGCTCGATCGCGCGATGGATCGCGTCGCGGCCGCTTTGCAGCGCGACGGCACGGCGCAAGGCCAGGCAGTGGCGATGGTTTCCTATCCGTCGGTGGCGCAGGCGATCGTGTTCCTCGGGGCGTTGCGCGCGGGGAGCGTCGCGGCGCCGATCCAGCCTTCCGCCACCCCGGCGCAGATTGCCGGGATGATCGCCGACAGCGGCGCGAACCTCGTCTTCCTCGACGCCGCCAATGCCGCCGCGCTCGCGGGCGAGACGCTCGCCGCGCGCGCGATCCGGCTCGAGGCGCTGGAAGATTGGCTCGCCCCCGCCGATGCCAAACCCGCGCCAGTCACGATCGCGCCCGACGACGGCTTCAACATCATCTATTCCTCGGGTACCACCGGCATTCCCAAGGGCATCGTGCAGAGCCACGCGATGCGCTGGCAGCATTTCTCGCGCAACAAGGAGGCCGGATTCGCCGATGCGGTGACGTTGCTCTCCACCCCGCTCTATTCGAATACCACGCTCGTCAGCTTCCTCCCGACGCTGGCGTGGGGCGGCACGGCGGTGCTGATGGCGAAGTTCGACGCGCATCAATTCCTCGAACTGGCCGAGAAATTCCGCGCGACCCACACGATGCTCGTCCCGGTGCAATATCGGCGGATCATGGCGCTTCCGGATTTCGATCGCTTCGATCTGTCCGCCTTCCGCTTCAAGACCTGCACCTCGGCGCCGTTCAAGCCCGAGTTGAAGCGCGATGTGGTCAATCGCTGGCCGGGCAAATTGGTCGAATATTACGGCATGACCGAGGGCGGCGCGTCGTTCATCCTGATCGCCGACGAATTCCCCGACAAGCTCCACACGGTCGGCCGCCTCGCCCCGGGGCATGAGGCGAAACTGCTCGACGAGGAGGGCAATGAAGTGCCCCCCGGCGGGGTGGGCGAGATCGTCGGGCGCTCGCCGGCGATGATGAGCGGCTATCACGGCCGCGAACAGGCGACGCGCGATGCCGAATGGTTCGACGCCCACGGCAACCGCTGGATCCGCCACGGCGACGTCGGGCGGTTCGATGAGGACGGCTTCCTCACCCTGCTCGATCGCAAGAAGGACATGATCATCTCGGGCGGGTTCAACATCTATCCGTCCGACCTGGAGGCGGTGCTCGCCGAGCATCCCGCGGTGGCCGATTGCACCGTCGTCGGGGTGGCGAGCGAGCAATGGGGGGAAACCCCGGTCGGCTTCTATGTCCCGCGCGCGGGGGCGAGCGAGAGCGCCGACGAGATCCGCGACTGGGCCAATGCCCGGCTCGGCAAGACGCAGCGCCTCTCGGCGCTCCACGTCACCAACGAGCTGCCGCGCAGCGCGATCGGCAAGGTATTGAAGCGCGAGCTGCGCGACCGGCTCGCGGCGGGGGAGTTCGCATGACCAGCCTGAAACAGATTCTCGACGGCCTCAATCCGCTCGCCGAAGGGATCGGCTGGCGCAGCGCGATCCCCGAGGATTGGCTGCAGGGCCGCACCTCCTATGGCGGGCTTTCCGCGGCGATCGCCTTGCATTGCGCGATGCGGTCGGACGAGGACCTGCCCCCGCTGCGGTCGGCGCAGGTGTCGTTCGTCGGCCCGCTCGCCGGGCCGATCCTCGTCACGACGCACCGCTTGCGGCGCGGCAAGAATGCCGCGTTCATCGAGGCGAGCATCGAAAGCGAGGCGGGGCTCGGGCTGCGCTGCACCTTCGTCTTCATGCGCGCGATCGAGAGCGAGGTGGATTATCAGACCACCACTCTCCCCGATTTCCCGCGCCCCGGCCCCGGCGACACCACCTATAAGGGCGGTGCGGCGGTCGCCTTCACGCGCAATTTCGAATTCGTCGACCGGCGCGACGGGCCGGGACTGCTGCCGGCCGAATGGCTGCGCTGGACGCGGCTCAACGAGCGCGAGGGGCTCGATCCGATGGTCGAATTGCTCGCGGTCGGCGATTGCCTGCCCCCCGCCGCGCTGCGACTCATCGGACGCAACGTGCCGATGAGCTCGATGACGTGGATATTGAACGTGCTCGGTCCGACGCCGTCGACCGAGGACGGCTGGTGGCTGCTCCGCTCGAACGCCGATTATGCGCGCGCCGGCAGCTCGTCGCAGCAGATGGGGATCTGGAACGCGGCGGGCGAGATGGTCGCCGAGCAGATGCAGTCGGTCGCGCTGTTCGCCTGACTCCACTTCCCTCCCTTGAACGAGGGAGGGGAGAAAAACGCGACAAATTGCGACAATTCGGGGCCGCGACGGACATAACTGCGCGACAGCCCACGGCTAATCCTCATGCCAACGACGGGGAAATCGCCCCGCCGCGCATGAGGATCGATGATGAAGAAAAAGCTGTTGCTTGCTCTGACGCTCGGATCGGCCGCGCTGGCCGGGACGCCGTCTTTCGCTTTCGCCCAGGCCGCGCCGCCGGCCGCCGCCGCACCGCACGAGCGGATGCGCGATCGCACCGTCACCCGCGAGGAAGCGCTGACGCGCGCCGACCGGATGTTCGACGCGATCGACACCAATCACGACGGCAAGATCACCCCCGATGAGCGCAAGGCCGCGCATGAAAAGATGCGCGAACGCTGGCAGGCGCGCCACGCGGAGCAGACTGCGCCGGGCGCCGATGCCAACGCCACGCCGGACCACAAATGGGGCGGCGGCCATCGCGGCGGTCACCACATGGGAATGCGCGGGATGCGCGGCGATCCCAATCGCGTGATCACCCGCGAGGAATGGCACGAGAAGGCCGCCGAGCGCTTCGACCGGATGGACCTCAACCACGACGGCCAGATCACCCCCGACGAACGCAAGGCCGCGCGCGAACAGATGCGCGAGAAGTTCCGCGAACGGATGCAGATGCGTCGCGACCGGGGCGATACGCCGGGGCCGGGGCCGGCGCCCGCGCCGACACCGAACGCCCGCTGATCGCACTTCTCCCCCTCCCTTCACCAGGGAGGGGAGCAGGACCTGCCAGCGCACCGGGCGGCCTCCCCGCCGCCCGGTGCTTCCCACGGAGCGTGGACATGCTAATCCCCGACGCGATGGGAGAAACGCCACATCTCTTGCTGGTCGACGACGAGCGCTCGATCCGCGAACCGCTCGCCGCTTATCTGACCAAGCAGGGCTTCCGCGTCACGCAAGCGCCCGATGCCGAGCAGGCGCGCGCGCGGCTCGCGGCCTATGCGATCGATCTCGTCGTGCTCGATATCATGATGCCGGGCGAAGACGGGCTGTCGCTCTGCCGCCATATCCGCGAGACGAGCGACCTGCCCGTGATCCTGCTTACCGCCCGCGCCGAGGAGACCGACCGCATCGTCGGGCTCGAAATGGGCGCGGACGATTATGTCGTGAAGCCCTTTTCCCCGCGCGAGCTTTCTGCGCGGATCAAGGTCGTGCTGCGCCGCATGCAGGCGGGCGGCACGCGGCAGAATGCGCCCGAAAGCGGGGCCTATGCCTTCGCCGGGCGCGTGCTCAAGACCGGCGAGCGGACCCTGGTCGATCGCGACGGCGTGTCGGTGCCCTTGTCGACCGGCGAATATAATCTGCTGCTCGCGCTCGTCGGCCGCCCGCGTCAGGTGCTGACCCGCGACCAGTTGCTCGATCTGACGCAAGGGCGCGAGGCCGCCGCATTCGATCGCTCGATCGACAATCAGATCAGCCGCTTGCGGCGCAAGATCGAAGTCGATCCCAAATCGCCCGAGATCATCAAGACGGTATGGGGCGGCGGCTACACCTTCGCGGCGGAGGTCACCCGGCTGTGAGCCCGCGCCGGTGACGCGCTGGCCGCGCAGCCTCGCGGGGCAGATGGCGCTGCTCGTCGCGGCGGCCTTGTTCGTCGCACAGGCAGTCAATTTCGCGCTGATCGTGCGCGATCGATCGGCCAGTCGCCTCCAGCAGGCCTCCGCCATTCCTGCGCTGCGCATCGCCGATGCGATCGGGCGCGAAGCCGGCGGGCAGCCGATCGCCGGCGATCGCGGCCGCATCCGCCGCGTCGACACCAACCCGATCCCCGCCGATCTGCCGCGTCGCGCCGATGTCGCGGCGGCGGTGCGTGCCAATCTTGTGCGGATGGGGGTCGCAGCCGGGCAGGTCGATGCCGCGGTGATCCACCTGCCGCCCCGCGCGCGCGACGACGGGGGCATGCACACCGGTCGTCGCGGCCCGCGCCGCATGCTGCTGATCGCGGTCGAGCAGCCGGGGCACGGCTGGCTGGTCGCACGCGCCTTCTGGCCCGATGCCGGGCCGGCGATCCTGTGGCGGCTCATCGCGCAGACGCTGGTGCTCTATATCGTCCTGCTCGTCCCGGTGCTGTGGCTGGCGCGGCGCATCTCGCGGCCGTTGCGTGCGCTGACGCATGATGCGCAGCGCTTCTCGCTCGGCGGTGCGGCGGCGCCGGTTCTCGAGGCGGGGCCGGCCGACGTCCGCGCGGTGATCGCCGCCTATAATGCGCTCGGCGTCCGCGTCCGCGCGATGCTCGACGAGAAGGACCGCATGCTCGGCGCGCTCGGGCACGATCTACGCACCCCGCTCGCCGCGCTGCGGGTGCGGATCGAATCGGTCGAGGACGAGGCCGACCGCGCGCGGATGGCGGATATCATCCAGGAGATGAACCGCACGCTCGACGACATCTTGAGCCTCGCGCGGCTGGGGCGCCCGAGCGAGCCGGTGACCGAGGTCGATCTCGCGGCTTTGGTCGACGCGGTGGTGGAGGATTTTCGCGATCTCGGCCATCCGGTGGCGTTCGAGGAAGCCGATCGGCTGCCGGTGCGGCTGCGCCCCTCGCTGATCCGCCGCGCGGTGCGCAACCTGATCGAGAATGCGGTGAAATACGGCGCGGGGGCCGAGGTGACGCTCGCGCCCCGCGGCGGAGCGGTGGCGGTCGTCGTCGCCGATCGCGGGCCGGGCATCCCGCCCGACCGGCTCGCCGACGTGTTCGAGCCGTTCACCCGGCTGGAAAACTCGCGCAACCGCGAGACCGGCGGGATCGGTCTCGGTCTCGCCCTCGCCCGCGCAATCGCCCGCGAAGCGGGGGGCGATGTATCGCTCGCCAACCGGGATGGCGGCGGGCTGGAAGCGGTGCTGACGCTGCCCGTGCGGTGAAGCATTGAATTTTTGCGGCAGAACGCGCCGTTTATTTGGCGTTTTGCAATTTGGCAGGAATTCGCAATTACGCATGCGTCATGAACTGCCGCATCCGCCGCGCCTGCCTCGTCGCGCTCCCGCTTTTGGTGGCGGGCTGCGGCGACTCGGGCGGCGGCGGCGGGCTGAGCGTCAGCCAGCCGGCGGCGACTCCCTCACCTTCGCCCTCGCCCAGCTCATCGCCGACCTCTTCGTCGACGCCGGGAAGCTGGGCGCAGCAAGCCGCGGCGCTCTATGATGCGCAGCCGAATGTTTCGACCTGCAGCTCGGGCACGCTCAAGGCGAGCGTGAAGGCCAACTTCCTCTCTAACCTCAACACGTTGCGCGCGCTGCACAATCTGCCGCCGGTCGTCTATTCGAACGACGAGGACAGTCAGGAGCAGGATTCGTCGCTGATGATGGCGGTGGCGCGGCAGTTGAGCCATTCGCCGTCGTCGACCTGGCAATGCTATAGCGCGAGCGGCGCGGGGGGCGCCGGCGCGAGCAATCTCGTCGGGGTATGGGGCAGCAATACCGCGTTCGACAGCGACGACGATTATCTGGCGCTGTGGATGACCGAGAATGGCGCCGCCGATATCGGCCATCGCCGCTGGATCCTCGATCCGTTCCTCGGCAAGACATCCTATGGTCGCGTCTCGATCGTGCTGGCCGACGGCAGCCGCGCCAGCGCCGCCTCGATGCGGGTGCTGAACTTCAACGCCGCCCCTGCGGTGCCGAGCGGCGTCCCCGCGTTCGTCGCTTATCCTTATGGCGATTATCCGCAGCGTTATTTCGGTGCATCGGATTATCTGTCGTTCACCGCGATCGCGAGCACGCTCGGGGTGTGGGCCAATCAGAGCGTCAGCTTCGCCAGCGCCACGGTGACCGTCACCGGCCCGTCGGGCGCGATGCCGGTCACCGACGTCAGCACCGACAATCTCGGCTATGGCGTGCCCAACAGCATCCAGTGGCGCGTCACCGGGCTGCAGCCGGCGGTTAGCTATTCGGTGACGATCAACAACGTCTCCGGCGCGCCGAAGACGAGCTACAGCTATACGTTCCGGATGGTGCCGTAGGGCCGATTGCAATCGCACCCTGTTTCGGCTAGGGGCGCCGCTTCCTCGCGAAAATCGTGGAAAGCTTGCGGGAGGGCGCATGCCCGCTCGGACCGCTAAACTTGAAACCAGGCCGTCCCCCTTACCCAAGGGAGCGGCCGGATTGAGAGAGTGACATGGCAAAGAAGATTACCGGCTATATCAAGTTGCAGGTGCCCGCCGGCGCCGCAAACCCGTCGCCGCCGATCGGCCCGGCGCTGGGTCAGCGCGGCGTGAACATCATGGAATTCTGCAAGGCGTTCAACGCCCAGACGCAGGACATGGAAAAGGGCGCCCCGCTCCCCACCATCATCACCGTCTATGCCGACCGCTCGTTCTCGTTCGAGACGAAGACGCCGCCGGCCACCTTCCTGATCAAGAAGGCGCTGAACCTCAAGTCGGGCTCGAAGGAGCCGGGCAAGGTGAGCGCGGGCAAGATCAAGCGTTCGCAGCTGGCGGAAATCGCCGAGGCCAAGATGAAGGACCTCAATGCGAACGACATCGATGCCGCGACCAAGATCATCGAAGGCAGCGCGCGGGCCATGGGCCTCGAAGTGGTGGAGGGCTGAACATGGCGAAGCTGACCAAGAAGCATAAGGCGATCCAGATCGATCGCGAGAAGCTGCACGGCGTCGACGAGGCGATCGCGCTGGCCAAGGCCAATGCCACCTCGAAGTTCGACGAGACGATCGAGATCGCGCTGAACCTCGGCGTCGATCCGCGTCACGCCGACCAGATGGTCCGTGGCGTCGTCACGCTCCCGGCCGGCACCGGCAAGACGGTGCGCGTCGGCGTGTTCGCCAAGGGCGCGAAGGCCGATGAGGCGCGCGCTGCCGGTGCGGACGTCGTGGGCGCCGAGGATCTGATGGAAACGATCCAGGGCGGCACGATCGATTTCGACCGCTGCATCGCGACCCCGGACATGATGGGCGTCGTCGGCCGTCTCGGTAAGGTGCTCGGCCCCAAGGGCCTGATGCCGAACCCGAAGCTCGGCACCGTGACGATGAACGTCGCCGAGGCGGTGAAGGCGGCCAAGGGCGGCCAGGTCGAATATCGCGTCGAAAAGGCCGGCATCATCCACTCCGGCATCGGCAAGGCGAGCTTCGCCGCCGAAGACCTGCGTCGCAACTTCGACGCGCTGGTCGATGCGGTGATCAAGGCCAAGCCGTCGGGCGCCAAGGGCAAGTATGTCCGCAAGATCGCGGTCAGCTCGACGATGGGCCCGGGGATCAAGGTCGACGTGGCGGAAGTCGCCGGCGCCTGAGCCGACGTTTCCGGTCGCAAGACCAATGAAGGGCCGGGAGCGATCCCGGCCCTTTCTTTTTGGGGCGCGCGCTTCGGCGCCTCCTTAGTGTTCCCGCGAAGGCGCGAGCCCAGTCTGGGCCCCGCCTTCGCGGGAACACAAGCGAGGGCCTGCATCCCCGTCACCCCGGCGTTGAGCCGGGTGACGGTAGTAGGCGGGGAGCGCTTTCCTTCCCCGAATCCTTTGCTTAGTGCGCCACTCATGCTTCGCCCGCTCGCCATCGCGCTGCTCGCCTCCACCGCCACGCCCGCTGCGGCGCAGACTGCCGACAATGCGCAGCCCGGCGACGTCGTCGTCACCGGGCGCGGGCTTGACGACCGCGCCGGCGATCGCGCGTTCGACACCGTGACGATCGATCGCGACCGGATCACCGACAATGCCAGCGCGCGGCTGGAAAGCATCCTCGCCGATGTCGCCGGGCTCCAGCAGTTCCGCCGGTCTGACTCGCGCTCGGCCAACCCGACCAGCCAGGGCATCTCGCTGCGCGGGATCGGCGGCAACGCGTCGAGCCGCGCATTGCTGATCCTCGACGGGGTGCCGCAGGCCGATCCGTTCGGCGGCTGGGTGCCCTTCCCCGCCTATAGCGCCGAGCGGCTCGGCCGCATCCGGGTGACGCGCGGCGGCGGCAGCGGCTATTTCGGGCCGGGGGCGCTCGCCGGCACGGTGGAGATGGAGAGCGCCACCCCCGATCAGCTGTCGCCGCTGGCGATGGGGGTGGCTTATGGCAGCCGCAATTCGCTCGAGGCGGACGGCAGCGCCGCGCTGGTGCGCAGCGGCGGCTTCGCAACGATCGCCGGCAGCTATGCGCGCGGCGACGGCTTTACCCCCACCGTCCCCGAATCGCGCGGGCCGGTCGATCGCCCCGCGCCCTATGAGCAGGCGAGCGGGGCGGTGCGCGGGGTGATCTCGATCGCGCCGTCGACCGAATTGCAGGCCAATGTCAGCGCCTTCACCGATAGCCGCGATCGCGGCACCGCTTATACCGCCAACAGCAGCCAGGGCGCCGATGCGAGCCTCAGGCTGGTCGGGCGCGGCAATTGGGGGTGGTCGGTGCTGGGCTATCTCCAGACCCGCGCCTTTTCGTCGCAATTCGCCAGCATCAACCCCGCGCGCACCACCGCGACCCAGACGCTCAACCAATATAATACCCCGGCGACCGGGGTCGGTGCGCGGATCGAGGTAGCGCCGCCGATCGGCGACGGCCTGTCGCTCCGGCTCGGCAGCGATATCCGCGCGGTCTCGGGGCGCACGCAAGAGCTTTACACCTATGTCGCCGGCGCACCGACGCGGCAGCGCTATGCCGGGGGCGAGACGCGCACCGCGGGGCTGTTCGCCGACGGCAGCGCCGATCTCGGCCGGGTGACGATCGATCTCGGCGGGCGGATCGACTGGTGGCGGATCGCCGACGGCTATCTCAAGGAGCATGACCTTGCGACCGGCGCGCCGCTCACCAACGCGACCTTCGCCAATCGCGACGGCACCGAGGCGACCGGACGCGCGGGCATCGCGTGGCGACCGGTCGATGCGCTCGTCCTGCGCGGCGCGGCCTATCGCGGCTGGCGGCTGCCGACGCTCAACGAACTCTACCGCCCGTTCCGCGTCGGCGCTGACGCTACCGCCGCCAATGCCGCGCTCAACCCCGAGCGGCTGACGGGGTACGAGGGCGGCGCGACCTTCACCCCCACCGCGACGACCTCGCTCGGGGTCACCTGGTTCCATAACCGGCTCGACGATGCGATCGCCAACGTCACGATGGGGCGCGGGCCGAGGACCTTCCCCGGGGTCGGCTTCGTCGCGGCGGGCGGGGTCTATCGCGTGCGCCAGAACCTCGATGCGATCACCTCGACCGGAATAGAGGTGGAGGCGAGCTGGCGTTCGGGGCCGTTCAACGCACGCGCCTCGTGGCAGCATGTCTCCGCGCGTGTCGTCGCCTCCGGCGCCGCCGCCGCGCTCGACGGATTGCGCCCGGCGCAGACGCCGCGCGATCAGGTTTCCGGTACGCTCGGCTGGCGGTCGGGCGAGGCCTCGCTCTCCACCACGCTGCGTTATGTCGCGCGCCAGTTCGACGACGATCAGAACAGCAACGTGCTGCGTCCCGCGACGACGCTCGACGCGGTAGCGACGTTGCCGCTCGCCCGCGCCTGGACGGTCGAGGCGCGCGCCGAGAATATGTTCGACGCGCGGGTCGAGGCAGGGATCAGCGGCAACAATATCGTCGAACGGGCGACCCCGCGGACCTTGTGGCTCGGGCTGCGCTACCGGATGCGGTGATCCTTGACGCCGGCGGCGGCCGCGGTCGACAACCGCGACCAGATAAAACGGAGGCGAGGATGCCGCATTACGGCGATTATCAGACCCTGATCTACGGCGCCGGGCTCTCGGGCGTCCTGCCGACCTTGCCGGTCGATTTCGCGACCCTCAAGGCACGTGCCGAGGCGGCGATGCCCCCGGCGGTGCTCAATTACGTCCAGGGCGGGTGCGGCGATGAATTCACCCAGGACGAAAATGCCCGCGCCTTCCGCCATTGGGGGATGGTGCCGCGGATGATGGTCGATTGCACCCAGCGCGACCTGTCGACCGAACTTTTCGGCATGAAGCTCGCCTCGCCGCTGTTCATGGCGCCGATCGGGGTGACCGGGATCGTCACGCAGGACGGGCACGGCGATCTTGCCGCCGCGCGTGCCGCGGCGACGACCGGAGTGCCGCTCTGCGCCTCCACCCTCGCCAACGATCCGCTCGAGGACGTAAGGCTGGCGTGCGGCGATACGCCCGCGCTGTTCCAGCTCTATACCCCGCGCGACAAGGATGTTGCGGCGAGCCTCGTCAGCCGCGCCGAGGCGGCGGGCTATCGGGCGATCGTCGTGACGCTCGACACCTGGGTGACCGGCTGGCGGCCGCGCGACCTCAACGTCTCCAATTTCCCGCAATTGCGCGGCGCGGTGCTGACCAACTATTTCGTCGACCCCGCCTTCCGCAAATTGCTGAGCGCCCCGCCCGAAGCCGACCTGCGCACCGCGATCGGCACCTGGGGCGCGACCTTCGGCAAGGTGCTGACGTGGGACGATCTGCCGTGGCTCAAATCGCTGACCAAGCTGCCGATCGTGCTCAAGGGCATCTGCCACCCCGATGACGCGCGGCGCGCGATCGACGGCGGGGCGGACGGCATCTACGTCTCCAACCACGGCGGGCGGCAGGCCAATGGCGGGATCGCCGCGATCGACATGCTGCCGGGGGTGGCGGAGGCGGTGAAGGGGCGTGTTCCGGTGCTGTTCGATTCGGGCATCCGATCGGGCAGCGACGTGGTGAAGGCGATCGCGCTCGGCGCCGATGCGGTCGGCGTCGGGCGACCCTATAGCTACGGGCTCGCGCTCGGCGGCGCTGAGGGCGCGGCGCATGTGCTGAAATCGATCCTCGCCGAGGCCGATCTGCTGATGGCGGTCAACGGTTATCCGACGCTGGCCGCCGTCCGCGCCGAAGGGGCAAGGCGGACGGATAGATAGGACAACCTCCCTTCGCCACAACGGGGAGAGGTGCCGCAAGGTTGACTTTCGCCCCCCGCCCTGTATGAGCCCGCGCGCGTCCGGCAGCCTTGTGCCGCCGGGCACCGTCCGAGACAGCGGGTGCCGGTTAGCCGGCTTAATCTTCCCGCCGAGACGGGGACAGGATTTTTCCGGCCAGTCATCCGTGACGCGCCGGTCTGCTGCGTGAACCGCTTTCGGCGGCTCGCGTCGCTTCCCATTCCCCATCGCTGGACAACTTCGTGCGGGGCTTGCCCCGTGCGGGGAAATGCAACCGGGCGTGGGCGCAAGCCCATGCTCAGAACGTGGAGAATGGCATGGATCGTGCTCAAAAGGCCGCGGCCGTTGCCGAGCTGAACCGCACCTTTTCCGAGGTCGGCGTGGTGGTCGTCACCCGCAACCACGGAATGTCCGTCGCGCAATCGACTCAGTTGCGCAACAAGATGCGGGAAGCCGGCGCGAGCTATAAGGTCTCGAAGAACAGGCTTGCCAAGATCGCGCTCGACGGCACCGACTATCTCTCGCTGGGCGACATGCTCACGGGTCCGGTCGGTCTCGCCAGCTCGATCGACCCCGTCGCTGCGGCGAAGGTGGCGGTCGAATTCGCGAAGACGAACGACAAGTTCGAAATCGTGGGCGGGGCGATGGGCGCAAATGCGCTCGACGTGGAGGGCGTGAAGGCGCTCGCTACGCTGCCGTCGCTGGACGAGCTCCGGGCGAAGATCGTCGGGCTTCTCGTGGCACCCGCCACGAAGCTGGCGACCGTCACCCAGGCGCCCGCCGCGCAGCTCGCGCGCGTGCTCAAGGCCTATTCGGAGAAGGAAGCCGCCTGATTTCCAGGCGGTTTATTCAAGCGAAACTGGTGCCCCTCGCCGGGCACAGACATGAAGGAAGTGAACAATGGCAGACCTGAACGCGCTGGTTGACCAGCTGTCCGAACTGACCGTCCTCGAGGCGGCCGAGCTCTCGAAGCTCCTCGAAGAGAAGTGGGGCGTGAGCGCCGCTGCCGCGGTTGCGGTTGCGGGCCCGGCCGCCGGCGGCGCCGGTGGCGCGGCTGCGGCCGCCGAAGAAAAGACCGAATTCGACGTGATCCTCACCGGCGACGGTGGCAAGAAGATCAACGTCATCAAGGAGGTCCGCGCGATCACCGGTCTCGGCCTGACCGAAGCCAAGACGCTCGTCGAGTCGGCGCCGAAGCCGGTCAAGGAAGGCGTCTCGAAGGACGAGGCCGAGAAGGTCAAGAAGCAGCTCGAGGAAGCCGGCGCGACCGTCGAACTCAAGTAAGCTTCGGCATTGTCGCGGGGGTTCGCTCCCGCGGCGGGCTGACACGAAAAAAGGGCGGTTCCCTCGCGGGAGCCGCCCTTTTTTTGCCCTGTTCCCCTCCCCTTCAAGGAGGGGAGTTGCGGAATCACCGTTTCACCGTCGTCCCGTGCGCGCGGATCGCGATCGCGTCGTACATCCGCGACGGCTCGTCGAGCCACATCGGCGCGAGCTTGGCGCCGTCGGCGCGCTCGACCCCCACTGCAAAGGCTGCGGTGGTCTGCCCCGGCGCGCCGCCGGCCGCATCATAAACCGCGTTGAGCGCGACGACGGGCACGAACATCGGCCGGTCGGCGGCAGAAAGCGCGACGATCGCCTCGCGCGGCATCGTCGCCAGCCCGCGCACGACCTTCTCATCGCCCGGCGCGAGTGTGAACGGCGGGACGATCGGGCGCGCGACCGGCTCGGCATAGAGCGCATCGAGCACCGCATCCTGCCCCGGCTGCGCGCTGGTCAGCAGGATCGCGAGACGGATGTCGCGCGCGGGAGCGCTCCCCTCGTTGCGCACGGTCAGCGAGACATCGGCGGTGGCGGTGACGAGGTTCACCCCCGCGCGATGCACCGTCGGCGCGGCGAGATCGAGCCACGCGCGCTCGCTCGGCGCGGGTCGCTCGAGGAATTGCGGCGCGGCAGCAGGCGACGGCGGCGAGGGTTCGGGCAGCGGCGCGGGCTCCGGTTCGACCGGTGCGGCGGGCGGCGACGGCGGAACGAAGCGCGCCGGCGCCGGGCGTTGCGCCACCTCGGCTGCCTCCGCCGCCACGCGGCGGCGACGCCAGAGGAAAAACGCGATGATCAGCACCAGCAGCCCGCCGATCGCCGCCGGCACCAGCCATTTGGGCCAGCCGCTCGTCCCGGCGTCCGGCAAAGTCGGGACCGCGATCGGGGTCGCGGACGGCGTCGGCGTAGCGCTAGGCGATGCGATCGGCGCGGTGCCGAGCGACACCGCCGGGGTCGGGGTAGGAGTCGGCGTGGGTTCGGGCGCAACCGCCGGGGCGGCGACGGGCGCCGATCGCGCGCGCGGTGTCGCGGTCGGCTGCGGCGTCGCGCGGACGATCGGGCGCGGCTCGACCTCGCGGCGCGCGGGCGGCGTCGGGGTCGGTTGCGCGGTGGGCACCACGACCGGCACGGGCGTCTCGGAAACCGTGGGCGGCAATTGCATCGTGATGACCGGCGGCGGCATCGTCGCGACCGGCGCATTGCCCGGGCTGGGCGTCGCATTGCTCTGCGGCGCCGCCTGCGCGATCGCCTGCACCGACGCCTGCCCGCCCAAAAGCGCCGCCGCGGCCAGCGCCAACCCCGTCGTACCGATCTTCATCCCGCGCGCGTTATCCGCTCGAAGCTTAACCTTAGCCAACGATCACTTCTCCGCCGGGACGACCGGCAGCCACACCGCGCTCGCCGCCGCGCCGCCACGCATCAGGGTGACCGTCGCCTTCTGATAATCGGCCTGCTTCGCGAGGAAGATGTTGGACACGAACTTCTGCGGGTTGCGGTCGTAGAGCGGGAACAGCGACGATTGCACCTGCACCATGATGCGATGCCCCGGCTGGAACACATGGTTCACCGTGGGCAGGCGGAAACGATAGCGCTGCACCTTGTTCGCCGGGATCGCCGACGGATGCGCGAAGCTCTCGCGATAGCGCCCGCGGAAGATATCGAGGCTGATCGCGAGCTGATAGCCGCCTTTCCTGGGGTCATTGGCATATTCGTCGGGGTAGACGTCGATCACCTTGACCACGAAATCGCCGTCGGTGCCGGTCGTCTTGGCGAACAGCTCGGCGATCGGCGCGCCGGAGACGCGCACCGGCGCGGTGAGCGGCGCGGTCTGATAGGTCATCACATCGGGGCGCCCGTCGACCGCGCGCTGATCCTGCACCAGCCACGATTTCCAGCGATCGCCGTCGCCCAGGTTCACCGGGCGCGGCAGATGCGGCACCGGCTTGGCCGGATCGGAGACATAGCTGTCGCCCCCTGCCCCGCCCTTGTCGAAGCCCAGCCCGCCGTCGGCCTCGAGATAGATCGGCTTCAACGGCGCGGCGCACCCCGTCTCGCAAGCGAGCGGCCATTGCGCGAGGCTGTCCCAATGGTTCTCGCCGCTATTGTAGATCAGCGCCTGCGGCGGGGTGAACGCGGGGCGGCCGTCGCGCAGATATTGGTCGAAGAACGGGAACAGATATTTCTCGCGCCACTCGGTCGCGGTGTCGCCGTTCCATTTGAAATCGCCGAGCGACGAGCCGTCGTAATTCGCCTGGCTATGCCGCCACGGCCCCATGACGAGGAAATTGCTGCCGAGCTTGCCCTTGGCCTTCAGCGCCTCCCACGTATGGATCGCGCCATACATGTCCTCCTGATCCCACAGCCCCTGTTCCCACATCGTCGGGACATCGGAAGGATTGGCGGCGATGAGCTTGTCGAGCGCCTGCCCCTGCCAGAATTCGTCATAGGCTGGATGCGCGACCATCCGCTGCCAGAAAGGCAGAGCGGCATAACCCGACTTCTCCGCCCAGGCCCCTGCGGAGCCGATGCGGCGGAATTGGTCGTAATCGTCGTAAAAGCCCGAGGCCGGCTCGGGCGCGCCGCCCTTGAACCCGGTCTGCGAGCCGAGCCAGCCGATATTGGCGAGGCGGAACGCGCCGTAGTGGAACCAGTCGTCTCCCATCCAGCCGTCGATCATCGGGCTTTCCGGCGCGGCGACCTTGAGCGCGGGATGCGGGTGGAGCAGCGCCATCACCACCGTCAGCCCCTCATAGGAGGAGCCGAGCATCCCGACGCGGCCGTTGGTTTCGGGGAGGTTGGCCTTGTTGACCAGCCAGTCGATCGTATCCCAGGCGTCGGTGGGATGATCTACCTTGGTCGGGTTGAGCGGGCCGATCACCGGGCGGGTAACGACATACTCCCCCTCCGACCCATATTTGCCGCGGATATCCTGGAACACGCGGATATAGCCGGCGCGGACGAACGGCTCGTCGCCCTGCGGCAGGACCGATACCATATTCGGGCTCGCCATCCGCTGCGCACGCGCCGAGGCATTATAGGGGGTGCGCGTGAGCAGGATCGGCGCGTTGGTCGCGCCCTTGGGGATGACGATGACGGTGTGGAGCTTCACCCCGTCGCGCATCGGGATCATCACGTCGCGCTTGATATAATCGTCGGCCTGGGTGGGGTAAGCGAAATTGGCCGGGATATCCCCGCCGACCTGCGGCGCGCTGACCTGTTGCGCGGCAAGCGGCGCGGCGGTGAGCGCAAGGGCGGCGAGGATCAGGGATTTGCGATGCATCTGTGTGTCTGCCCCGTTCGGGAAGAAGGATGCGCTGCGTTATGCCGGGTCGGGCGGCGGGATCAACCGCGCCAGGCCACTTCGTCATCCCCGCGAAGGCGGGGATCCATTCGCGCAGGTCGGGGAAAGAAACGTGAGGCCAGCCAGAATGGATTCCCGCCTTCGCGGGAATGACGGCGTTGTGGGAGGAATGACTGGAACCCCTCATTGACGTTGTTGGACCGGCATCCTATATCGCGCCTCTTGCTGGAGCTTCGGGACATGATGCGGCGTCGCGCACCGTATCGGACGAATGGGAGTTTCCGGTTTCATAGACGCTACAGGCTGCCGTCGCCCCGCCCGGGGAAGGACTGCGGCCTTTTGGCGTCCGTTCACGCGCTCGAACGGTTTTTGACTGAGGGCTGACAGCTACATGGCAACCAAGGCGATCGAGGGCGCGACCACGCCCAAGCGGCGCATCCGCAAGGTGTTCGGCAACATCCACGAAGTGGTGCAGATGCCGAACCTCATCGAGGTCCAGCGCGAGAGCTACGAACAGTTCCTGCGCTCCGATCCCTCGATCGGCTATGTCTCCGGTCTGGAAAAGACGCTGCGCAGCGTGTTCCCGATCCGCGATTTCGCCGGCACCGCCGAGCTCGATTTCGTCAATTACGAACTCGAGCCGCCGAAGTTCGACGTCGAGGAATGCCGTCAGCGCGGCATCACCTATGCGGCGCCGATGCGCGTCACGTTGCGCCTGATCGTGTTCGAGGTGGATCCGGATACGGAAACCCGCTCGGTGCTCGATATCAAGGAGCAGGACGTCTACATGGGCGACATGCCGCTCATGACCGAGAACGGCACCTTCTTCATCAACGGCACCGAACGCGTCATCGTCAGCCAGATGCACCGCTCGCCGGGCGTGCTGTTCGATCACGATCGCGGCAAGACCCACGCGTCGGGCAAATATCTGTTCGCGGCGCGGGTGATCCCGTATCGCGGCTCGTGGCTCGATTTCGAGTTCGACGCCAAGGATATCGTCAACGTCCGTATCGACCGTAAGCGTAAGCTTCCGGTGACGGCGCTGCTTTATGCGCTCGGCCTCAACTCCGAGGAAATCCTCAACCATTTCTACAACCGCCTCACCTTCGTCCGCGGCGAAGGCGGGTGGAAGATCCCGTTCCAGGCGGAAAGCTGGCGCGGCGTGAAGCCGATGTTCGACATCGTCGACGCCAATTCGGGCGAGATCGTCTTCCCGGCCGGGCAGAAGATTTCCCCGCGCGCCGCGAACAAGGCGTCGAAGGACGGCCTCACCGACCTCTTGATCCCGACCGAGGAAATCTTCGGCCGTTATTCGGCCTATGACCTGATCAACGAAGCGACCGGCGAGATCTACGTCGAGGCGGGCGACGAGATTTCGCCCGAGAACCTCGAAAAGCTCGACAAGGCGGGCGTCGATCGCATCGAATTGCTCGATATCGATCACGTCACCACCGGGCCATGGATCCGCAACACGCTCAAGGCCGACAAGGCCGAGGAGCGCGAGCAGGCACTGTCCGACATCTATCGCGTGATGCGCCCCGGCGAGCCGCCGACGCTGGAGACCGCCGAGGCGTTGTTCGCCGGGCTGTTCTTCGATCCGGACCGCTACGACCTGTCGGCGGTGGGCCGCGTCAAGCTCAACATGCGCCTCGATCTCGACACCGATGACAGCGTCACGACGCTGCGCACCGAGGATATCCTCGCGGTGGTCAAGACCCTCGTCGACCTGAAGGACGGCAAGGGCGAGATCGACGACATCGACAATCTCGGCAACCGCCGCGTGCGTTCGGTGGGCGAGTTGCTCGAGAACCAGTATCGCGTCGGCCTGCTGCGCATGGAACGCGCGGTGAAGGAGCGCATGTCGTCGGTCGACGTGTCGACGGTGATGCCGAACGACCTGATCAACGCCAAGCCGGCGGTCGCCGCGGTGCGCGAATTCTTCGGCTCGTCGCAGCTGTCGCAGTTCATGGACCAGACCAACCCGCTCTCCGAAGTGACGCACAAGCGTCGCGTCTCGGCGCTCGGGCCGGGCGGTCTCACCCGCGAGCGCGCGGGCTTCGAGGTCCGCGACGTTCACCCGACGCATTACGGCCGTATCTGCCCGATCGAGACGCCGGAAGGCCCGAACATCGGCCTGATCAACAGCCTCGCCTCGTTCAGCCGCGTCAACAAATACGGCTTCATCGAGACGCCCTACCGTCGCGTGGTCGACGGCAAGGTGACCGGCGAGGTCGTCTATCTCTCCGCGATGGAGGAGGCGAAGCACACGATCGCGCAGGCCAACGCCGAAGTCGATCGTGACGGCCGGCTGATCGAGGAACTGATCTCGGCGCGTCAGGCCGGCGAATTCCTGATGGCGCTGCCCGAGACGATCACGTTGATGGACGTGTCGCCGAAGCAGCTCGTCTCGGTCGCCGCCTCGCTGATCCCGTTCCTCGAGAACGACGACGCGAACCGCGCGCTGATGGGCTCGAACATGCAGCGCCAGGCGGTGCCGCTGGTCAAGGCCGAGGCGCCGTTCGTCGGCACCGGCATGGAGGAGACGGTCGCGCGCGATTCGGGCGCCGCCATCGCCGCCAAGCGCGCCGGGGTGATCGACCAGGTCGACGCCAGCCGTATCGTCGTCCGCGCGACGGGCGAGGTTTCGGCCGAGGAATCGGGCGTCGACATCTACACGCTGATGAAGTTCCAGCGCTCGAACCAGTCGACCTGCATCAACCAGCGCCCGCTGGTGAAGGTGGGCGACGTGGTCAACGCCGGCGACATCATCGCCGACGGCCCGTCGACCGAGTTCGGCGAGCTGGCGCTCGGCCGCAACGCGCTCGTCGCGTTCATGCCGTGGAACGGCTACAATTATGAGGACTCGATCCTCATCAGCGAGCGGATCGTGAAGGACGACGTGTTCACGTCGATCCACATCGACGAGTTCGAAGTGGCCGCCCGCGACACGAAGCTCGGGCCGGAGGACATCACCCGCGACATCCCCAACGTCGGCGAGGAAGCGTTGCGCAACCTCGACGAGGCGGGCATCGTCTATATCGGCGCCGAGGTGGAGCCGGGCGACATCCTGGTCGGCAAGATCACCCCGAAGGGCGAAAGCCCGATGACGCCGGAAGAGAAGCTGCTCCGCGCGATCTTCGGCGAAAAGGCGAGCGACGTGCGCGACACCTCGCTGCGTCTGCCGCCGGGCGTTGCCGGGACGATCGTCGACGTGCGGGTGTTCAACCGCCACGGCATCGACAAGGACGAGCGCGCGATGGCGATCGAGCGCGAGGAGATCGAGCGCCTGAAGAAGGACTCGGACGACGAGCGCACGATCCTCAACCGCGCGACCTGGTCGCGTCTGCGCGAGATGCTGCTGGGTCAGGTCGCCACCTCGGCGCCGAAGAGCGTCAAGAAGGGCGTGACGATCGACAACGACGTGCTCGATTCGGTCGACCGCCACGAATGGTGGAAGTTCGCCGTGCAGGACGACAAGGTCCAGAGCGATCTCGAAACCGTCAAGACGCAGTATGACGAGGCCGCCAAGCGGATCACCGACAAGTTCCACGACCGGCGCGAAAAGCTGGAGCGTGGCGACGAGTTGCCGCCGGGCGTGCTCAAGATGGTCAAGGTGTTCGTCGCGGTGAAGCGCAAGCTGCAGCCGGGCGACAAGATGGCCGGCCGTCACGGCAACAAGGGCGTGATCAGCCGCATCCTGCCGGTGGAGGACATGCCGTTCCTCGCCGACGGGACCCCGGTCGATCTGGTGCTCAACCCGCTGGGCGTGCCGTCGCGCATGAACGTCGGGCAGATCTTCGAGACCCATCTGGGCTGGGCCGCGCGCGGCCTGGGTCAGCAGGTCGCGCAGGCGCTCGAAGATTGGCGCGAGGCCAACCCCGACGCACGGCCCGGCGCGATGCCGGAACCGGTGAAGGAACGCCTCAAGACGATCTACGGCGAACATTATGTCGCCGATATCGACGGGCGTGACGGCACCGGGATCGTCGAACTGGCGCAGAACCTGAAGGGCGGCGTTCCGATGGGCACCCCGGTGTTCGACGGCGCGCACGAGGCGGATGTCGCCGCGATGCTCGAACTGGCCGGGCTCGACTCCTCGGGTCAGTCGGACCTGTTCGACGGGCGCACCGGCGAGAAGTTCGATCGCAAGGTGACGGTGGGCATCATCTACATGCTCAAGCTGCACCACCTCGTGGACGACAAGATCCACGCGCGTTCGATCGGGCCGTACAGCCTCGTCACCCAGCAGCCGCTGGGCGGCAAGGCGCAGTTCGGCGGCCAGCGCTTCGGCGAAATGGAAGTGTGGGCGCTCCAGGCCTATGGCGCGGCCTATACGCTCCAGGAAATGCTGACGGTGAAGTCCGACGACGTGGTCGGCCGCACCAAGGTCTACGAAGCGATCGTCAAGGGCGACGACACCTTCGAGGCCGGCATCCCGGAGAGCTTCAACGTGCTCGTCAAGGAAATGCGCTCGCTGGGCCTCAACGTCGATCTGAAGTCGATGGACGAGGACGACGGCCTGGCCGAGGCGGCCGAGTAAAGATGCAATCTCCCTCTCCCCGCTTGCGGGGAGAGGGCCGGGGAGAGGGGCAGTCGCACGCGCGACGCCCCACACTCCCCCTCTCCCCTACCCTCTCCCCGCAAGCGGGGAGAGGGAGAAAGAGGTAGGAATATGAACGAGATTACCCCTTTCGCGAACCCGATCGCGAAGCCCGAGACCTTCGATCAGATCCAGATCGGCATCGCATCGCCGGATCGTATCCGCTCGTGGTCGTTCGGCGAGATCAAGAAGCCGGAGACGATCAACTACCGCACGTTCAAGCCCGAGCGTGACGGCCTGTTCTGCGCGCGCATCTTCGGCCCGATCAAGGATTACGAATGCTTGTGCGGCAAGTACAAGCGCATGAAATACAAAGGCATCGTCTGCGAGAAGTGCGGCGTGGAGGTCACCGTCTCCAAGGTCCGCCGCGAGCGCATGGGCCATATCGAGCTGGCCGCGCCGGTCGCGCACATCTGGTTCCTCAAGAGCCTGCCGTCGCGTATCGGCCTGCTGCTCGACATGCAGCTCAAGCAGCTTGAGCGCGTGCTGTATTTCGAAGCCTATATCGTCATCGAGCCGGGCCTGACCCCGCTGGAGAAGTTCCAGCTCCTCACCGAGGACGAACTGCTCGAAGCACAGGACGAATATGGCGAGGACGCCTTCTCCGCCGGAATCGGCGCGGAAGCGGTGCGCGTCATGCTCGAGAACCTCGATCTCGAGGGCGAGAAGCAGCAGCTTCTGGAGGAACTGGCCACCACCAAGTCCGAGCTGAAGCCGAAGAAGATCATCAAGCGGCTGAAGGTCGTCGAGAGCTTCCTCGAATCCGGCAACCGGCCGGAGTGGATGATCCTCGAGGTGATCCCGGTCATCCCGCCCGAGCTGCGCCCGCTGGTGCCGCTGGACGGTGGCCGCTTCGCGACCTCCGACCTCAACGACCTGTATCGCCGCGTCATCAACCGCAACAACCGCCTCAAGCGGCTGATGGAGCTGCGCGCGCCGGACATCATCGTCCGCAACGAAAAGCGCATGCTGCAGGAGGCGGTCGACGCGCTGTTCGACAACGGCCGCCGCGGCCGCACGATCACGGGCGCCAACAAGCGTCCGCTCAAGTCGCTGTCCGACATGCTCAAGGGCAAGCAGGGCCGCTTCCGCCAGAACCTGCTCGGCAAGCGCGTCGACTATTCGGGCCGCTCGGTCATCGTGACCGGGCCGGAACTCAAGCTGCACCAGTGCGGCCTGCCGAAGAAGATGGCGCTCGAACTGTTCAAGCCGTTCATCTACGCGCGCCTCGACGCCAAGGGTCTGTCGATGACCCTCAAGCAGGCGAAGAAGTGGGTCGAGAAGGAGCGCAAGGAAGTCTGGGACATCCTCGACGAGGTGATCCGCGAGCATCCCGTGCTGCTGAACCGCGCGCCGACGCTCCACCGCCTCGGCATCCAGGCGTTCGAGCCGGTGCTGATCGAGGGCAAGGCGATCCAGCTTCACCCGCTGGTCTGCTCCGCGTTCAACGCCGACTTCGACGGCGACCAGATGGCCGTGCACGTCCCGCTGAGCCTCGAGGCGCAGCTGGAAGCGCGCGTCCTGATGATGTCGACCAACAACATCCTCAGCCCCGCGAACGGCAAGCCGATCATCGTGCCGTCGCAGGACATGGTGCTCGGCCTCTACTATCTCTCGATGGAGAAGCAGAACGAGCCGGGCGAAGGCATGCTGCTGGCCGACATGCAGGAGGTACATCAGGCGCTCAACGCCGGCGCGGTGACGCTGCATACCAAGATCACCAGCCGCGTTCCGCAGACCGACGAGCAGGGCAACCAGTATCTCAAGCGGTACGAGACGACGCCGGGCCGCATGCTGCTCGGCGAGTGCCTGCCCAAGAGCCACAAGGTGCCGTTCGAGACGGTCAACCGCCTGCTGACCAAGAAGGACGTCACCGACGTCATCGACGAGGTCTATCGCCACACCGGCCAGAAGGAGACGGTGCTGTTCGCCGACGCCATCATGGCGCTGGGCTTCCGCCACGCGTTCCGCGCCGGCATCTCGTTCGGCAAGGACGACATGGTCATCCCGGGCGACAAGGAAAAGCTGGTCGACGAGACCCGCGAGCAGGTGAAGGACTTCGAGCAGCAGTATCAGGACGGCCTGATCACGCAGCAGGAGAAGTACAACAAGGTGATCGACGCCTGGAGCCGCTGCGGCGACCAGGTGGCGAACTCGATGATGAACGAGATCAAGGCGGTGAAGATCGACCCGGAGACGGGCCGTGAGAAGCCGATCAACTCGATCTACATGATGGCGCACTCCGGCGCGCGTGGCTCGCAGGCGCAGATCAAGCAGCTTGCCGGCATGCGCGGCCTGATGGCCAAGCCGTCGGGCGAGATCATCGAGACGCCGATCATCTCGAACTTCAAGGAGGGCCTGACCGTCCTTGAATACTTCAACTCCACCCACGGCGCCCGCAAGGGTCTCGCGGACACGGCGCTGAAGACCGCGAACTCGGGTTACCTCACCCGCCGCCTCGTCGACGTGTCGCAGGATTGCGTCATCGTCGAGGAGGATTGCGGCACCGATCGCGCGCTGGAGATGAAGGCGATCGTGCAGGGCGGCTCGACCATCGCGTCGCTCGGCGAGCGCATCCTCGGCCGCACCACGGCGGAGGATATCGTCGACGCCAAGTCCGGCGAGATCGTCATCCCGACCGGCACGCTGCTGGACGAAGCGGCGGTCGCGGTGATCGAGGGCATCGGCATCCAGTCGGTCAAGATCCGCAGCCCGCTGGTCTGCGAATCGAAGATCGGCGTGTGCGGCAAGTGCTACGGGCGCGATCTCGCGCGCGGCACGCCGGTCAACATCGGCGAGGCGGTGGGCGTTATCGCCGCGCAGTCGATCGGCGAGCCGGGCACGCAGCTCACGATGCGTACGTTCCACATCGGCGGCGCGGCGCAGCTCAACGAAACCTCGAACCTGGAGGCGCATGCCGACGGCACCGTGGAGTTCCGCGACCTGCGCGTGATCGAGGACCAGCGCGGCCGCCGCGTCGTGCTGAGCCGCTCGGGCGAGATGGTGATCAAGGACATGGACGGCCGCGAGCTGTCGGTCGATCGCATCCCGTACGGCGCCTATGTCATGTTCGACGACGGCCATATCGTCTCCAAGGGCGATCGCATGGCCGAGTGGGATCCGTTCACCATGCCGGTGATCACCGAGACCGGCGGCACGGTGAAGTTCCAGGATCTCGTCGAGAACAAGACGCTGACCGAGCAGGTCGACGAAGCGACGGGCATCGCCCAGCGCGTCGTCACCGAGTTCCGCGCCGGTTCCAAGTCGAAGGAGGATCTGCGTCCGCGGATCACCCTGCTCGACGCGGGCTCGGGCGAGACCGCGCGCTACATGCTGGCGCCGGGTGCGGTGCTGTCGGTCGAGGACGGTGCGACGGTGCAGGCGGGTGACGTGCTGGCGCGTGTCGCGCGCGAAAGCGCCAAGACCCGCGACATCACCGGCGGTCTGCCGCGCGTCGCCGAGCTGTTCGAGGCGCGCAAGCCGAAGGAGAATGCGATCATCGCAAAGGTCTCCGGCCGTGTCGTGTTCGGCAAGGACTATAAGGCGAAGCGCAAGATCGGCATCCAGCCCGAGGATGGCGGCGACGTCGTCGAATATCTGGTGCCGAAGTCGAAGGTGATCGACGTTCAGGAAGGCGACTACGTCAAGCGTGGCGACAACCTGATCGGCGGCAGCCCCGACCCGCATGACATTCTGGAAGTGCTCGGGATCGAGCCGCTGGCGGAATATCTCGTCAGCGAAATCCAGGAAGTCTATCGACTGCAGGGCGTGAAGATCAACGACAAGCACATCGAGGTGATCGTTCGCCAGATGCTGCAGAAGGTCGAGATCACCGAGGCCGGCGACACCACCCTGCTCCCCGGCGAGCAGGTGGATCGCGAGGAGATGGACGAGGTCAACGCGAAGCTCGGCAAGGGCATGCAGCCCGCGCAGGGCAAGCCGATCCTCCTCGGCATCACCAAGGCGTCGCTGCAGACCCGCTCGTTCATCTCGGCCGCGTCGTTCCAGGAAACGACCCGCGTGCTCACCGAGGCGGCCGTGCAGGGCAAGCAGGACACGCTGATGGGGCTCAAGGAGAATGTCATCGTCGGCCGCCTGATCCCGGCGGGCACCGGCGCGGGCATGAACCGCCTCAGGGTCGCGGCATCGTCGCGCGATGCGGCGCTCCGCGTCCAGCAGCGCAAGCTCGCCGAGGCGATGGCGATCACCGCGCCGACCAGCGCGGCGGCCGAACATGCCGCCGAGCTGGCCCGCTCGCCGCGCGATGCGCAGGGCACCGGCCCGGACCCGCTCGCCGCAGTCGTCCCCTCGGGTGACGGCAGCGACGAGGCTGCGGGCGAATATCTGAACGACTGATCCGGTCGCTCGACGTGAAAGAAGAACCGCCGTCCGGGGATGCCCGGGCGGCGGTTTTTTTTATCCAAGTCCCTCATGCCAGCGAAAGCCGCATCTCGATCGGCACACGGTAGGATGTCGGATGGGCGGTTGGACCTATATCATGACCAACAAACCCCGCGGTGTCCTCGACACTGGCGTGACGGCGTATCTCGCGGAAAGGGTCGATCAGCATCGGCCCGGGGCTGGTCCATCGTTCTGCCGACGCTACGGTTTGACGCGGCTTGTCCACGCCGAACTTCATGACTCGATGGGAAAGCCCTCACGCGAGAAAGGGCGCTCAAGGCGTGGAAGCGCGATTGGAAGATTGCGTTGATCGACGCCGCCAACGCCTAATGGGACGATCTGTTCGACCGCATCCCTGAGGCACGAGATGCCAGCTCTCGCTAGCATGACGGATGCGGGCTATCCCCGCACCAAGGTCACGAAACTATACGCCGGCCGGCCTTCCGCCGCCGGGTGGTCCTCCCGCGCCGCCTCGCGCCAGCCGGTGAACGGGGGGACGATCGTGTCGCCTTCCGCGTCGAGATGCACTTCGGTCAGTTCGACGCGGTCGGCGAACGGCAGGAACAGCGCGAACACCTCCGCCCCGCCGATCACCGCCGCATCCTCCCCGGCCAGCGCCAGCGCTCCGGCAACATCGCGCGCCACTTCGGCGCCTTCCGCCCGCCACGCCGGATCGCGCGTCAGCACGATATGACGGCGGCCGGGCAGGGGCGCGGGGAAGCTTTCGAAGGTCTTGCGGCCCATGATCATCGGTCGCCCCATCGTCTGCGCCTTGAAGCGCTTGAGGTCCGCCGGGAGCCGCCACGGCAGCCCGCCGTCGCGGCCGATCACGCCGTTGTCGGCGCGCGCGAGGTGCAGCGAGACACGGGTCACGCCGCGACCCTCGGCATCAATCCCCTGCCGGCGGGCTCGGCGTCGCCATCGGCGAAGGCGTTGCCGGCGCCGGCGGGACGCTGTATTGAAGAATCCACGCGGCCGCCGTCGCGGTGATGATGGTGATCAAATAGTCGCGCATCGCACCGTCTCCCAAACCATTGACTACACTTGTAGTCGATGCGGCTGAACGGCAGATTAACGAGCATTGTCATGCGCGAACGCTAGGCGAAATGGCGCGCGAGCGGAAGCCGCGCGCCGTCGCTGCCCTCCTCCTCATTCATCGTCATGCCGGACTTGATCCGGCATCCAGAGCCACAAAGGTCATCGCTCGCGACTCTGGATGCCGGGTCGAGCCCGGCATGACAGGAGATTACCCCCGCGCCTTCGCCTCGGCGCGGAAGCGGTGGAGCAACGGCTCGGTATAGCCGCTCGGCTGGCCGACCCCTTCGAACACCAGGGCCTTGGCCGCGCGATAGGCGAGATTCGCGTCGCCCTCGCCTGCCATCGGGCGATAGGCCGCGTCGCCGGCATTCTGCGCATCGACCTTCGTCGCCATCCGCGCGAACGCCTGATTGACCGCCTCTTCGGTCGCGACGCCGTGAAGCAGCCAATTGGCGAGATGCTGCGACGAGATGCGCAAGGTCGCGCGATCCTCCATCAGCCCGACGTCGTGGATATCGGGCACCTTCGAACAGCCGATCCCCTGATCGATCCAGCGCACGACATAGCCGAGGATGCCCTGCGCATTATTGTCGAGCTCGTCGCGCACCTCCTCCGCCTGCCAGTTGCGGCCGGGCGCGACCGGAACCGTCAGCAGCTTCTCCAGCGGCGCCGGCGCCTCCGCGCTGCGCTCGCGCTGGCGGGCGAAGACGTCGACGCGGTGGTAATGAGTCGCATGAAGCGTCGCCGCGGTCGGCGACGGCACCCAGGCGGTATTCGCCCCCGATCGCGGATGGCCGATCTTCTGTTCGAGCATATCGGCCATGCGATCGGGCGCGGCCCACATGCCCTTGCCGATCTGCGCGCGGCCCGAAAGCCCGCAGGCGAGACCGATCTGGACGTTGCGATCCTCATAAGCCGCGATCCACGGCGCGGTCTTCATCTCGCCTTTGCGGATCATCGCGCCGGCGCGCATCGCGGTGTGCATCTCGTCGCCGGTGCGGTCGAGGAAACCGGTGTTGATGAACATGATGCGGTCCTTCACCGCATGGATGCACGCGGCGAGATTGGCCGAGGTGCGGCGCTCCTCGTCCATCACCCCGACCTTGATCGTATGCCGCACGAGCCCGAGCAGATCCTCGACGCGATCGAACAGCCGATTGGTGAAGGCGCATTCCGCCGGCCCGTGCATCTTGGGCTTGACGATATAGAGCGAGCCCGCACGGCTGTTGGCGAATGCCCCCTGCCGCTTGAGATCGTGCAGCGCGATCAGGCTGGTGACGATCGCGTCGAGAATACCCTCGGGCGCCTCGCTGCCGTCGGGCAGCCGGACCGCAGGGTTGGTCATCAGATGCCCGACGTTGCGCACCAGCAACAGGCTCCGCCCCGGCAAAGTCAGCGTCGACCCGTCGGGCGCGGCGTAGACGCGATCGGGGTTGAGCCGCCGCGTCATCATCCGCCCGTTCTTTTCGAAACTGTCCTCCAGATCGCCGCGCATCAGCCCGAGCCAATTGGCATAGGCCGCCACCTTGTCCTCGGCATCGACCGCCGCGACCGAATCCTCGAGGTCGCAGATCGTGGTCAGCGCGGATTCGAGCACGACATCGGCGATGCCGGCAGGATCGTCGCGCCCGATCGGGTGATCGCGATCGATCACCACCTCGATATGCAGGCCGTTGTGGCGATAGAGCAGAGCCTTGTCGCGCCGCCCGACGAATTGCGCCGGATCGCGCAACACCGGATCGCCCGCGAGGTCCGCCCACGAACCCTGCGCCAGCGGCACCGCCTCGTCGAGGAATGCCTTGGCCCAGGCGATCACCTGCGCGCCGCGCGCCGCATCATAGCCGCCCGGCGCCGCGCTGCCGGGGATCGCATCGGTGCCGTAAAGCGCGTCGTACAGGCTGCCCCAGCGAGCATTGGCGGCGTTGAGCAGGAAGCGCGCGTTGAGGATCGGCACGACAAGCTGCGGCCCGGCGAGCCGCGCGATCTCGTCATCGACATTGGCGGTGCCGACGGTGAAGCGCGCGGGGTCGTCGACGAGATAGCCGATGCTCCGCAGAAACGCTTCGTCGACTGCCTCGCCGGCCTGATAGCGCGCATCGATCGCCTGCTGCAGCCGCTCGCGTTCGGCGAGCAGCGCCCGATTCTCGGGGGCGAGATCGGCGAAGATCGCCGCGGCGCCGCGCCAGAAATCCTCAGGGGCGATCCCGGTGCCCGGCAGCACGCGATCATCGACGAATTGCGCCAGTTCCGCCGCAACCTGCAATCCCGCTTTGTCGTTCATCGTCATCGCCTGCTCCTTTGTCCAAGGCGAATAGACCAGCCGTATCCTGATCGGTAGGCTATAAGAAATTGAAGCAGCTTTTCCTCCAAGGAACGAATGATGCTCGATCCCGATTATGAGCTGTTCGCCAGGGTGGTCGATGCCGGCAGCCTTTCCGCTGCCGGGCGGGCGCTCGGAATCTCCCCGGCGATGGCGTCGAAACGGCTCGCGCGGCTGGAGGAAAGGCTGGGGGTACGGCTGGTCCACCGCACGACGCGGCGGCTGGCGCTGACCGAGCCGGGCGCGCGTTTCCACGCCGATCTCATCGCGATCCTCGCGACGATGCGCGAGGCCGAGGCGCGCGTCACCGGGGTGCGCGCCGCCCCGAGCGGGCCGCTACGCGTTTCCGCTCCCACCTCGTTCGGGCGGCTGCATATCGCGCCGCATCTGCATCGCTTTCTCGACGATCATCCTGCGGTGGCGCTGGAATTCAACCTGTCGGACGGGTTCGTCGATCTGATCGGCGAGCGGATCGACGTCGCGCTGCGCATCGCGCCCGAGATCGCGCCCGATCTTGTCGCGCACCGGCTCGGCACCAGCCGGCGGCTGCTGTGCGCCGCGCCCGCCTATCTTGCGCGGCACGATGCGCCGGAGACGATCGCGCAATTGAGCGACCACCGCCTGCTCGCCGCGACCGGCCAAATGCCCTGGCGGCTGGTGAGCGGGACACGCCGCGCGACGATCGAGCAGCCGAGCGCAGTCATCACCAATTCGAGCGAGATCGTCCGCGAACTCGCGCTGACCGGGGTGGGAATCGCGCTACGCTCGTTATGGGATGTCGGCGAGACGCTGGCGCGCGGCGATCTCGTCCGCATATTGCCCGACTGGGAGGGATCGACGGACGTCGGGATCTACGCGGTCCACCCGCGCGCGCCGGCGGTGCTGCCGGCGGTGACGGCGTTCATCGCATTCCTGCGCGAGACGCTGGCGGATACGAGGTTTTAAAACTCTCCCCGTTCGGAGGCTAATTCAGACCGCCACCGGCGCCGCGATATGCGGGTGCGGATCGTAATCGGTCACCGCGAAATCCTCGATCGCATAGTCGAAGATCGACGCGGGCCGCCGCGCGATATGCAGCCGCGGCTCGCTGCGCGGGGTGCGCGCCAGCGTCTCCTCCACCAGATGCGCGTGGTTGAGATAGATATGCGCGTCGCCCGCGCTCCACACCAATTCGCCAGGCGCGAGATCGCATTGCTGCGCGAGCATCCGCAGCAGCATCGCCGCCGAAAAGGCGTTGAACGCGAAACCCAGCCCGAGGTCGCACGAGCGCTGCCACAGCATCCCCGAAAGCCGCCCGCCGGCGACATGATATTGATAGGTCATGTGGCACGGCGGCAGCGCCATCCCGCCGAGCTCGGCGACATTCCAGCCGGTGAACAGCAAGCGGCGCGACGTGGGGTTATGCCGGATCATCTCGACCAGTTCGGCGATCTGGTTGACCGGCTTGCCCAGGCGAAACAGCCCCTCGCCCGCCGGTTCATACGTATCCCAATTGACCCATTGCTTGCCGTAGACCGGGCCGAGATCGCCCCATTGCGCGGCGAAATCCGGGTCGGCGAGGATGCGCGCCTCGAACGCGTCGCGATCGATCGTCTCGCCGGTCGCGCGGCGATAGCGATCGAGCGGCCAGTCGGTCCAGATATGCACCTTCTGCCGCACCAATTCGCGGATATTGGTGTCGCCGGTGAGGAACCATAGCATCTCGCGCGCCGCGGTCTTCCACGCGACGCGTTTGGTGGTCAGCAAGGGCACGCGGTCGTCGCTGAGATCGAAGCGCAGCGTCGGGCCGAACAAGGATCGCGTCCCCACCCCGGTGCGGTCGCGGCGTTCGTCGCCCCGTTCCCACACCTCGCGCAACAGCCGGAGATATTGGTCCTCGAAATGCGCATCGCTCATGCCGCAGCAGTGACAGGCACATGTCGGTCGCACAAGGGCGATGAGCGGAAGAGAAAGATCGATCCGAAACGGATGATAATAGTGGTTAACCCGGTGCCCAGCCGTTAGCTCGCACGATGAATTTCGCCCATCTGGCCGGCCTGTTCGCACCAATCGCATCCGCTACGGTTGAGATTGTCGCCTTCGCCTATCTCGATTCGGCCGGGCGCGTGCTGGGGCTGCGCCATATTCGGTCGGGCGATACGCTCTGCATCGACGTACCCATTCGCACGGTGGTGCGCGACGCGCTTTCGTTCGACGCGAAACTGGTTGCGATGGCGCACAATCACCCGTCGGGCCACGCCGAACCGAGCCGCAACGACCTGACGGTCACGCGCCTCGTCGTCACGGTGTTCAATGCCTTAGGGATTCGGCTCGTCGACCATCTGGTGCTTGGGGGCGGCGCCATTGTCAGCCTGCGCGCCCGTGGACTGTTGTGACGGCCGCAGCCGGCACGGCTTGATCGCGCCCGGTGCCGGGCGCGGCCCGACCGCCTTGAAGGTCGCGAAATAGCCGCCCGCCGACGGCATGTTCTCCATCCCGACGAGTTGATAGCCGACCGCGGCGAATTCGCAGCGCAGCAGCGCCGGCGGCGTGCCGTGATCGACAACGAGACGGTTGGCGTCGACCACCACCACCAGCCCCTCGGGACGCAGCGAGGGGCGCATCCGCCACAGGAATTCATAGGGCTGCTCGATCTCATGATACATATGCACCATGAAGATCCGATCGAAGCTGGCATCGGGCAGCTTGGGATCGGCCGGCACGCCGAGCCGCACGCTCACATTATCGAGCCGCTCGCGCGCAACGCGCTCGGCCAGCGCATCGCGCACCGCCGGCATGATATCCTCGGCGAGCACACGCCCGTCCTTGCCGACGCGTTGCGCGAGACGAATCGTGTAATAACCCTCGCCCGCACCGATATCGGCGACGGTCATGCCGGGCCTGATCTTGGCGCGGTCCATCACTATCGTCGCTTCGTTGAGCCGGTCGCGCGCCTCCTCGTTCGACCAGCGCGACGAGACGATATGCGCCACCGGGCGATCCGCGGCGGGAAACGGCCCGGGCTCACCCTTGTCGTCATGCCGGATCAGCGGCTGCGACCCGTCGCAACCGCCCAGCATCGCCGCCAGAGCAATCAGGGCCGCGCCCAGCCTCAATCGACATCCTCCACGTCGACCGTCTCGCCGGTCACGCGCTGCGACAGCGCGGCGGCCATGAAGTCGTCGAGATCGCCGTCGAGCACGTCGCTCGGCGAGGTGGAGGTGGTGCCGGTGCGCAGATCCTTCACCAGTTGATAGGGCTGGAGCACATAGGAACGGATCTGGTGCCCCCAGCCGATATCGGTCTTGGTGGCGTTGACCGCATTGGCCTCTTCCTCGCGCTTGCGCAGCTCATGCTCGTAAAGCCGCGCGCGGAGCTGGTTATACGCCTCGGCGCGGTTCTTGTGCTGGCTGCGCTGGTTCTGGCAGGCGACGACGATCCCGGTCGGCAGGTGGGTGATGCGCACCGCCGAATCGGTCGTGTTGATATGCTGCCCGCCCGCGCCCGACGCGCGATAGGTGTCGATGCGCAGCTCGCTGTCGTTGATCTCGATGTCGATCGAATCGTCGATCACCGGATAGACCCACACCGACGAGAAGCTGGTGTGGCGCCGCGCCGAGCTGTCATAGGGCGAAATCCGCACCAGCCGGTGGACCCCGCTCTCGACCTTGGCATAGCCATAGGCATTCTCGCCCTTGACCAGCAACGTCGCGGATTTGATCCCGGCCTGCTCGCCGGCGTGATAATCGACCAGTTCGACCTTATAGCCGCGGCGTTCGGCCCAGCGCGTGTACATGCGCTGGAGCATCTCCGCCCAGTCCTGGCTCTCGGTGCCGCCGGCGCCGGCGTTGATCTCCAGATAGGTGTCGTTGCTGTCAGCCTCACCGGCGAGCAGCGCCTTCACCTTGTCCTGCTGCGCACGCTCGGCGAGCTGGGCGAGCGCTTGCGTCCCCTCGACCGCGAGATCCTCGTCGCCCTCGGCTTCCGCGAGCTCGATCAGTTCGCTGGTGTCGGCGAGTTCGCGCTCGATCGCACGGGTCGCGGTGATCGCCTCGTCGAGCCGGCGACGCTCGCGCATCACTTCCTGCGCCTGTTTGGGATTTTCCCACAACGTCGGGTCCTCGACCCGCGCGTTGAGCTCGTCGAGCCGGCGGAGCGCGCGATCCCAATCGAGGAAGCGGCGCAACAGCGCCAGCGCCTCGTTGATCGTCTCGACATGGGCCTGCGCTTCGGCGCGCATCGTTCATTCTCCAAATCTCGTCATTCCGGCGACGGCCGGAATCTCGCGGGACAAGCTGTTCGCCTGATAACCGGGAAATCCCCGCCTTCGCCGGGATGACGTCTCAATTCAAGCCGGCGGGATTTAGTAAATCCCCCCCTGCCGCTGCAAGAAGTCGCTATCGCCGGGCTGTGCGCGCGGCGCGGCATTGGTTGCGGTGGCGGTCGGCGCCGCTTCCGGCCGGCGCGGTGCGCGGCGCGCCTCGCTCTGCGGCTTGAACGCTTCCCAGATCACCGCCGGGGTATATTCGCCGAAGGCCGGCCAGGCGCCGAACACCGGACGGCCCGAGGCGCGGTCGACGCGCACCATGCGGATTCCCTGGGGCGCACGGAACGGCAGTTTCTCCAGTCCGTCGAACGCCTTGACTGCGAATTCCTTGAAGATCGGCGCGGCCATCGTGCCGCCCTGGGCATAGCCGCCGAGGCTGGTCGGCGCGTCATAGCCCATATAGAGCCCACCGACCATTTGCGGGGTGCCGCCGATGAACCACACGTCGGTCGGCCCCGAATTGGTGCCGGTCTTGCCGAACATCGGGCGATCGAGATCGCGCAGCACGGTCGCGGTGCCGCGCTGGATCACGCCCTCGGTGATGTGGATCATCTGATAGGCGGTCATCGCATCGACCACCTGCCGCCCGCGCAGCCCGGGGCGCGGCATTGGCTTGCCGTCCCAATCGGGCATGTTGCAGCGATCGCAGGCGCGCCAATTCTCCGGCCAGATCACCTTGCCGTGACGGTCCTGGACGAAATCGACCAACGTCGGCGAATGCCAGCGGCCCTGATTGGCAAGCACGCCATAGGCATTGACCATCCGCATCACCGTCGTCTCGCCCGCGCCGAGCGCATAGGAGAGATAGGGCTGGTAATCGCCGATGTTCATCGCCTTCATCAGCCCGACGACATTGGTCATCCCGGTTTGCGCGGCGGCGCGCACCGTCATCAGGTTGCGCGATTGCTCGATGCCCCAGCGCATCGTGTGCGGGCCGGCGCCGCGGCTGTTGCCGAAGTTGCGGAAGCATTTCTGCCCCAGCCGCGCGCCCTGATAGACGCAGAACGGCCCGTCGACGATGATCGACGCCGGGGTCATGCCGTGTTCGAGCGCGGCGGAATAGACGATCGGCTTGATCGTCGACCCCGGCTGACGCATCGCCTGGGTCGCGCGGTTGAACGACTGGATCGAGGCATCGAACCCGCCCTGCATCGCAAGGATGCGGCCGGTCGCCGGCTCCTGCACGACGAACCCGCCCGAGACCTTGGGCACCGCGCGCAACGCGAACTGCCCGCCCTGCGGCGCGACCGCGATGATGTCGCCCGGCTTAATCGCGGCGAAGGCGGTGCCACCCTTGCCGCGCACCGGCATCTGCGCCAGATCGCGCGGCATCGATCCGGTCTGGCCGTTGGCGAAGCCGATCTGCCACGCATCGCCCTCACGCGCGATCGCGATTGCGGCGCGCCAGTCGTTGTAATCGATGCTGATATTGGTGTTGGCGAGCGCCCCAAGCCAGCTATCGCCCTCGAAATCGACATGCCGCAGCGGGCCGTTCCAGCCACGCCCGCGATCGTAGCGCACCAGCCCGTCGCGCAGCGCCTGCGCAGCATAGGCCTGAAGCTTGGGATCGAGCGAGGTGCGCACCCACAGGCCGCCCGAATAGACGCTGTTGGGCCCGTCGCGCGCGGTCTCGCCATATTTGCCGATCAGCTGGCGACGGACTTCCTCGACGAAATAGCCGCCGACCTGCTCGAACTTCGGCGTGCGGCGGATGATCGCGCCGATCGGCGCGGCGCGGGCTTCGTCTCTTTGCGCGGCGGTGATGTAGCCGTTCTTCTCCATCTCGCCGAGCACCCAGTTGCGGCGGGCGATTGCGCGATCGGTGTCGCGGAACGGATCGTAGTTCGACGGCCCCTTGGGCAATATGGCGAGATAGGCCATCTGCGGCAGGCTGAGCTCGGTCAGCTCCTTGTCGAAATAGGCGTGGCTCGCCGCTTCGACGCCATAAGCGTTCCGCCCGAGGAAGATCTGGTTGAGATAGAGTTCGAGGATCTGCTGCTTGCTCAGCGAATCCTCGATACGCCACGCCAGCACCGCCTCGCGCATCTTGCGCGTCGGGGAATAAGCATTGCCGATCAGCAGGTTCTTCGCGACCTGCTGGGTGATCGTCGACCCGCCCTTGGCGCGCCGGCCCGATCCCATCTTCGACACATAATCGACTACCGCGCCGGCAAGCCCGGGGTAATCGACGCCGTGATGCTCGAAGAAGGTCTTGTCCTCCGCAGACAGGAAAGCGTGGATCAGCTGTGGCGGATATTCGGCGAACGACAGTTCGACACGGCGTTCGCGCGCATAGGAATAGATCGGCGTGCCGTCGCCGCCGCGCACGTTGGTCGGCAGCGGCGGCTCATAGGTGCGCAGCTGATCGACCGACGGCAGATCGCGTGCGATCGCGAACCAGAACACCCCATAAGCGATCGCCGCCAGCACCGCGACCGCCGCGCCGATCTTGACCCAGCGCTTCGCCCACGCCTCACGCAGCGACCGCCGCCAATGGCCGGCATCGCGGCGCAGCTTGAGGGTCGTTTCGGGTTCAGGGGGAGAAGACGCCATACGCTTGGGGGGTATTTAGCAGGATTGCCGGGCGGGGGAACCCGGCATTATTTCGCCGCGATCCGCCGCGCGAAATAGATTTGCACCGCGCGCCTGACGCTCTCGGCAATCTTGGCGCGCCCGGCCTTGCTGTCGAGGAAGGCGGCGTCCTTGGGGTTGGAGATATAGCCGGTTTCGAACAGGATCGAGGGCATGTCCGGCGCCTTCAGCACCATCAGCGAGGCCATGCGGTGGAATTTCGCCTTGGTCGGCATCAAGGGCGCCGCCTCGCGCCCCAGGAGCCGCGCGAACCCCGCCGAGGCGTTCATCGTCTCGCGCTGGGTGAGATCGATCAGGATCGTCGAGACATCGGGGTTCTGATCGAGATCGACCCCGGCGATGATATCCGACTTGTTTTCGCGCGCCGCGAGCCGCGCGGCTTCCTTGTCGGAGGCAACCTCAGACAAGGTATAGGCGGTCGCGCCGGTGGCGTCGCCCGCCCCCACGCTGTCGCAATGGATCGAGATGAACAGATCGGCGCGCATCCGTCGCGCAATGCCGAAGCGCTCGCGCAGCACGAGATAGCGATCGTCGCTCCGCGTCAGCGCGACGCGCACGCGGCCGCTGGCGACCAGCGCGTCACGGATCGCCTTGGCGATCTTGAGCGTCACATCCTTTTCGCGCAGCCCGGTCTTGGGATTGATCGCGCCGGGATCGGGGCCGCCGTGCCCGGCGTCGATCACCACCAGCGGGCGATCCGCTTCCCCTTCCGCATGCGGCAGCGGTGCGCGCCGCGCCGGGGGAACGGGGGCCGAAACCCTGTAGCTCGCGACGCGCTCCGCGCCGAAGCCGAACGGCTGGAAGCTCAGCGGCCGCTGATCGATCGCCGCGGCGAAATGGCGCGCATCGGTCGGCGCGAGGATCAGCGCCAATGTGCGCCCCTCATCCTCGAACCCGCCGCCCGACACCAGCATCGGACGATCGAGATCGAGCACCACTCGCGCCCCGTCGCTGCCACGCCAGCCCTGCCGGATCGCGCTGACCACGCCCTCGCCCGGCAGCGACGGGCCGGGACGCGCGCCGTCGATATCGATCGCGATGCGGCGCGGGCCATCGAGGACGAAGCTCGATGCCTGCTCCACCGCGGCATCGAAATGGATCAGCACGCGGCCGCCGTCGATCTCGACGCGCTGGACGGTGGTGGCTTGCGCCGGGGCCGCGAACGCGACGGACACGAGCAATGCGGACACGCATCGCCACCGCCCTATCGCTCTGGCCCACCGCCCCGCCATCGAGAAACCGCCCTTTACCCCTTACACGCGCCTTATCGCGACGCTTTTCCACGCTGGCCCGAGGTCGGTTAACAGAAGCTTGACGGGGCAACGAGCTTTTTGCGGCGGAATGAGCGGATTTGAGCTAGTTGATGCATGACAAGTCCGGTGCTAATCCCCATCTCGACCGGACAGGCACGTCGTATTCGTGCCTTTACCTCCGGCCCACCGCTCGGTTCGCATTTTGCGGGGCCGGGCTTTCAGGTTGACGTTCGAATGCCGCATCTTTTCCCACCGCTGAACCGCCCGGCTTTCGCCGGCGGCGCGGGTTCGGGCCTGTTCCGGGGCGAGGCGCCCCGGCGTGCGGCACGAGCGAAGGCGATTTTACCAACAATTCGCGTGGCCGGGCGCAGCGCCCCGCCATTGCCAGATTATCGCACGACGGCGCCGCCCGGCGGCACGCGTGCGCGGAGACCATATAATGACCATGCGTATGCTGATCGACGCACGCCACCGGGAGGAAACCCGGGTCGCCGTCGTCAAGGGAAACCGGATCGAGGAATTTGATTTCGAGAGCGCTGAGCGCAAGCAGCTCAAGGGGAACATCTATCTCGCCAAGGTGACGCGCGTCGAGCCGTCGCTGCAGGCGGCGTTCGTCGATTACGGCGGCAATCGCCACGGCTTCCTCGCCTTTTCCGAAATCCACCCGGATTATTATCAGATCCCCAAGGAGGATCGCGACGCGCTGCTGCGTGAAGAGGCGGAGCATGCCGCCGAGGAAGCCAAGCTGCGCGCCGAGCAGGAAGCCGCCGAGGAGGCGGACGAGCCGTCCGAAGAGGATATCGAGCGTTTCGAGGACGATGGCGGAATGGACCCCGACGTCGCCGAGGACATGGATGGCGAGGCGCGCCCCGCCCGCTCGACCGTCAACGACGATCAGGTCGAGGCGCTGCGCCAGCGCCGCATGAACCTGCGCCGCCGCTACAAGATCCAGGACGTGATCCATCGCCGCCAGGTGCTGCTGGTCCAGGTGGTGAAGGAAGAGCGCGGCAATAAGGGCGCGGCGCTGACCACCTATCTCAGCCTCGCCGGGCGTTATTGCGTGCTGATGCCCAACACCTCGCACGGCGGCGGCATCTCGCGGAAGATCAGCAACACCGGCGACCGCAAGCGCCTGAAGTCGATCATGGCGGAGCTCAAGCTGCCGCCGTCAATGGGTTGCATCGTCCGCACCGCCGGGCTCCAGCGCACCAAGACCGAGATCAAGCGCGACTTCGATTATCTCGCGCGGCTGTGGGACGGGATCCGCGAGCAGACGCTCGCCTCCTCCGCGCCGGCGCTGATCTATGGCGACAGCGACCTGATCAAGCGCGCGATCCGCGATATCTATAACAAGGATATCGACGAAGTGATCGTCGAAGGCGACGAAGGCTATCGCCAGGCGAAGGACTTCATGAAGCTGCTGATGCCGAGCCACGCGCGCCGCGTGAAGCATTACAGCGATCCGATTCCCCTGTTCCAGCGCAGCCATGTCGAGGATCAGCTCGCCGCGATGTATCATCCGGTGGTGCAGCTTAAGTCGGGCGGCTATCTGGTGATCAACCCGACCGAGGCGCTGGTGTCGATCGACATCAACTCGGGCCGGTCGACCCGCGAGCACAATATCGAGCAGACCGCGACCGCGACCAATCTGGAAGCGGCACACGAGATCGCCCGCCAGCTCCGCCTGCGCGACATGGCCGGGCTGGTCGTGATCGACTTCATCGACATGGACAATAATTCCAATGTCCGGAAGGTCGAGAAGGCGATGAAGGAGGCGCTCAAGAACGATCGCGCGCGCATCCAGGTCGGCCGCATCTCCTCGTTCGGGCTGATGGAAATGAGCCGCCAGCGGCTGCGCACCGGGGTGCTCGAGGCATCGACCCGCGCCTGCCCGCATTGCGAGGGCACCGGGCTCGTCCGCACCGCGTCGTCGGCCGGCCTTTCCGCGCTGCGGCTGCTGGAGGATGAAGCGGCGCGCGGGCGCGGCTCGCTGCTGACGCTGCGCGCCAGCCAGGAAGCCGCTTTCTACGTGCTCAACCGCAAGCGCGGCGACATCGCCGAGATCGAGGATCGCTACGGCGTGCGCGTCGAGATCCTGCCCGACGGTGAGCAGGAAGGCGCGCGCATGTCGGTCGAGGCCTCGGGCCCGCCGCCGGCCTATGCGCCGAAGTTCGCCGCCCCGGTCGAGGAAATCGAGGAAGATTTCCCCGAGGAGTACGAAGCCGAGGAGGCTGAGGAAGAGGAAGTCGCCGAGGAGCGTCACGCGAGTCAGCCGCGCGAGGACGGCGATCGCGAAGGCGGGCGTCGCCGCCGTCGCCGTCGCGGCCGGCGCGGTCGCGGGCGGCCGGAGAATGGCGAGGCGCATGAGGGTGGCGAACATGCCGACGCCGAGGCCGAGGAGGCCGAAGCCGAGGTCGTTGCACAGCCCGAGGCGCACGCCGAAGAGGAAGGCGAACGCGAAGGTGTGCGTCGGCGCAACCGGCGCGGCCGGCGCGGTCGCAACCGCGGCGGTGCCGAGGCACCGGTTGAAACGGCGGTCGAAACCGTCGAGGAAGCGCCGGCTGCCGAGCCCGTCGCCGAGGAGCCGGCCGAAGTGCTCGCCGAGGTAGCGCCCAAGACGCGCCGCCGCCCGCGTGCCCGTGCCAAGGCCGAAACGGTCGCCGAGGCGCCCGCGGCCGAAGCGCCGGTGATCGAAGTCCCGGCACCGGCCGAAGCGGCGGCGGCGGAAGCCGCACCGAAGCCGAAGCGCGCACCGCGTCGCAAGAAGGCGGACGCGGCTGCGCCCGAGGCCGCCCCGGCCCCCGAAGCCGCGCCGGCCGAAGCGGCCGAAGCGCCGGCCAAGCCGAAGCGCACGCGCCGCAAGAAGGCCGATACGGCGGAAACGCCCGTCGCCGCCGAGGCCGCCAACGCCAATGGCGCGGCCGAGGAGGAAGCGGCACCCGAAGCGGCGAACGACGCACCCGCCGGCGGCCCGCGTCGCGGCTGGTGGCAGCGGACGTTCGGCGCCTGAGCCGTGCGTGGCCGGGTTTCAGCGGCGGTTCATCGCGAACCGCGCAGAAATCCGGCCACCACCGCCCCGTTCGGGCCATGCGCAGGAAAGACGTGATGACGCGCAGGGCTTTTGCCTGTTCCGTAAAGTGTTTGCGCGATAGCGCGCGCCTCCTTGTGTCCCCGCGCGGGCGGGGACCCAGCCTGTGCTTCCGCCCGCGCGGGAGCACAGCGGCGGCCGGGGTGACGGTCGAGGCGGTCATCTGATGAAGAAGACGCTCGCCGCCGCGCTCACCGCGATCCTGATCTGGGCGCAGCCCGCGCATGCGCAGTCGCTGCTGCGCGACGCCGAGACCGAGGCGCTGTTCAAGGACATGTCCGCGCCGCTGGTGAAAGCGGCCGGGCTCAACCCGCGCGACGTGCAGTTCGCGCTGATCAACGACGATTCGATCAACGCCTTCGTCGTCGGCGGGCAGGTCGTCTATATCCATAGCGGGCTGATCCAGGCGGCGGATAACGCCAATCAGGTGCAGGGCGTGATCGCGCACGAGCTGGGCCACATCGCCGACGGCCATATCGTCAACGCCGATGCCGGGACGAGGCCGGCGATGGCGATCTATCTGCTCTCGATGGTGCTGGGGCTGGCCGCGACCGCTGCGGGCGCGGGCGAGGCCGGGATGGGCGTGATGGCCGCCGGGCAGCAGGCGGCGATGGGCAAGTTCCTCGCCTTCAGCCGCACCCAGGAATCGACCGCGGACGCCAGCGCGGTCAAATATCTCAACGCCGCCGGGATCACCGGCAAAGGCATGCTGTCTTTCTTCAAGATCTTGCAGCAGCAGGAATATCGCTACGGGGTCGGCAAGATCGATCCGTTCATGCAGACCCACCCCTTGTCGGGCGAGCGCATCCAGACGATGACCGCCGACATCACCGCTTCGCCGGCCTATAACAAGCCGGCGGACCCGGCGCTGCAGGAGCGTTTCCTGCGCGTGAAGGCCAAGCTGATCGGCTATGTCGGCACGCCGACGCAAACGCTCAACACCTATCCGCTGAGCGACCAGAGCGTCTATGCGCATTATGCGCGCGCTTATGCCTATCATAAGGGCGGCTATCCCGACAAAGCCGATGCTGAGGCCGATGCGCTGGTCAAGGCCGCGCCGCACGACCCCTATTTCCTCGAGGTGAAGGGGCAGATCCTGCTCGAAGCCGGCAAGCCGGCCGAAGCGCTCGCGCCGCTGCGCGAGGCGACCGAGCTGTCGCGCAGCAACCCGCTGATCGCCACGACCTTCGGCCACGCGCTGATCGCGACCGAGAACAAGGCCAATTACCCGGAGGCGATCAAGGTGCTGCGTACCGCGGTGGCGCGCGACACCGAAAATCCCTTCGCCTGGCTCCAGCTCGGTACGGTCTACGAGCTGACCGGCGACGAGCCGCGCGCGATGCTCGCCACCGCCGAGCGGGCGAGCATGAACGGCGACAGCCGCACCGCCGCCTATAGCGCGCGCGCGGCGATGGCCGGCATCCCGAAGAACACGCCGGACTGGATTCGCGCGCAGGATATCGCGATGACGGCGCAGAACGACATGGACGACAATCCGAAGAAGTATAAGCGCAGATGAATCGGACTTTATTGGTGGGGCTGGTGCTGCTCGGCGCAGCTTTCGGCGCGGGCGGAACATGGCTTGCCGAGCGCGTCGCGCCCGGCGAGCTGAGCGGGGCGGATCGCGCGCGCGTCGATCGCGCGGTGCATGATTACATCCTCGCCAACCCCGATATCATCCCGGAGGCGATGCAGCGGCTCGCCGACCGCGAGAACGGCAAGGTGATCGCCGCGCAGCGCTCGGCGATCGAGACGCCCTATGGCAATGCCTATATGGGCAATCCCAACGGCGATGTGACGCTGGTCGAATTCTACGATTACAATTGCGGCTATTGCCGCGCGAGCCTGCCGACGCTCGACAAATTGGTGCAGGCCGATCCCAAATTGCGCATCGTGTTCCGCGAGATGCCGGTGCTGGCGGAGAGCAGCATCGCCGCCGCGCGCGCCGCGCTGACCGCCGCGTCGCAGGGCAAGTTCAAGCCGTTCCACGACGCGCTCTACGCCGCCGGGCCGGTGAGCGACCAGACGATCGCCGCCGCCGCGCGCACCGCCGGGGTCGACCTTTCCAAGCGGCCGTCCGACACCGACGACGAGATCCGCAATAACCTCGCGCTCACCGCCAAGCTCGGGATGCGCGGCACCCCGAGCTGGATCGTCGGCGATCGCGTGCTATCGGGCGCGCTCCCGCTCGATCGCCTCCAGGAAGCGATCGCCGCTGCACGGGCAGCAAAATCGTGAGCGAAAACACGATCCTGCGCCTGGAGGGCGTCACCAAGACCTATGCCGGCGGGGTCACCGCGCTGTCGCCGGTCGACCTTTCGATCCGCAAGGGCGAGATCTTCGCGTTGCTCGGGCCGAACGGCGCGGGCAAGACGACGCTGATCAGCATCATCTGCGGCATCGTCACCCCCTCCGCCGGGACGATCACCGTCGCGGGGCATGACGCGCAGCGCGACTACAAGGCCGCGCGCCGCGCGATCGGGCTGGTGCCGCAGGAGCTTTCGACCGATTCGTTCGAAAGCGTGCTCGCCACCGTCACCTTCTCGCGGCGGCTGTTCGGGCACGGCCCCAACCCCGCCTATATCGAGCAGATATTGCGCGACCTGTCGCTGTGGGACAAACGCAAGTCGCGGATCCTGGAGCTTTCCGGCGGGATGAAGCGCCGCGTGCTGATCGCCAAGGCGCTGGCGCACGAGCCGCAGATTCTGTTCCTCGACGAGCCGACCGCCGGGGTCGACGTCGCGCTGCGTCGCGACATGTGGAAACTGGTCCACCGGCTGCGCGACAATGGCGCGACGATCATCCTGACGACGCATTATATCGAGGAGGCCGAGGAAATGGCCGACCGCGTCGGCGTCATCAACCGCGGCAAATTGCTGCTGGTCGAGGAGAAGGACGCGCTGATGAAGAAGCTCGGCCGCCGCCAGCTCGCGCTGACGCTCGCCGAGCCGCTCGCCGCGCTGCCCGCGGGGCTGGAGCAATGGCATCTCGAGCTTGAGGCCGACGGGCGGATCCTGCGCTACACGTTCGATGCACAGGCCGAGCATACCGGCATCCCCTCGTTGCTCCGCGCGCTATCGGATCGCGGCATTTCGTTCAGCGATCTCGAAACCAAGCGATCGAGCCTCGAGGACATCTTCGTCGATCTGGTGAGGGAAACGGCATGAACCTCAACGGTATCTGGGCGATCTATCGCTTCGAGATGGCGCGCTTCGGCCGCACCTTCTGGACCAGCCTGCTGGTGCCGGTGATCACCACCTCGCTCTATTTCGTCGTGTTCGGCTCGGCGATCGGGTCGCAGATGCGCGAGGTTTCGGGGGTGCCCTATGGCGCGTTCATCGTGCCGGGGATGATGCTGCTCGCGATCTTCTCCGAGAGCATCTTGAACGGCAGCTTCGGCATCTACATGCCCAAGTTCACCGGGACGATCTACGAACTGCTCTCGGCGCCGCTATCGCCGTTCGAGACGGTGCTCGGCTATGTCAGCGCGGCGGCGACCAAGTCGCTGGTGATCGCGCTGATCATCCTTGCCACCGCGCATCTGTTCGTCGATCTGACGATCGTCCACCCGTTCGCGATGATCGGCTATCTGGTGCTGATCTGTGTCACCTTCTGCCTGTTCGGTTTCGTGATCGGGATTTTCGCCAAGGGGTTCGAGCAGCTTCAGGTGATCCCGTTGCTGATCGTCACCCCCCTCACCTTCTTGGGCGGCGCTTTCTATTCGGTGATGATCCTGCCCGAGCCGTGGCGGACGGTGACGCTGTTCAACCCGGTAGTGTACCTCATCAACGGCTTCCGCTGGACCTTCTTCGGCACCAGCGACGTCGCGGTGGCGGTGAGCCTTTCAGCGACGTTCGCGCTGTTCGCGGCGTGCCTGATCGCGGTGACGGTGATCTTCCGCACCGGGTGGCGGCTCAAGCATTAGGGGCAAGCTGCCCCTCCCCGTTCGGGCTGAGCTTGTCGAAGCCCTGCACTTTTCTTCCACGCAAGAAGGGCAGCCCTTCGACAAGCTCAGGGCGAACGGGAGACACCGTCCTTCCGTGCGCCAAGGCTCAAATCTTCGGAAAATTGTTCGAGCGCTTCACCACGCCGTAGGCAAAGCTCGTATCGATCGACGCGATATGCTTCAGCCGGTGGAGCTTCGAGCGGACGAAATGCTCGTAATCGGCGAGGTCCTTCGCCAGCACGCGCAGCAGATAATCGGCGTCGCCGGTCATCACATAGCAATCGAGGATATTGTCCATCCCGCCGATGCTCGCCTCGAAGCTCGCGACCGCCTCCTCGCTATGCCGATCGAGCCGGATGCGGACGAAGGCGGTCAGCGGCAGGCCATAGGCCTGTTCGTCGACGATCGCGGTATAGCCTTGGATCACCCCGCTCTTTTCGAGCGCGCGCAACCGCCGCAGGCACGGCGACGGTGACAGTGCGACGCGTTCGGACAGCTCCAAATTGGTCAGCCGTCCGTCTTCCTGCAGCGCGGCGAGAATCTGGCGGTCTTTCGCATCCATCGACGATCCTTCACGACGATCGGGGCGTTTCGTCAATGCGCGCGCGCGATCAGGCGGCGAGCGCGGTCACCGATCCGCCCAGCGCCCGATCGAGATCGGCGATGATATCCTCGACATCCTCCAACCCGACCGACAGCCGGATCAGCCCCTCGGAAATGCCGTAAGCGGCGCGCTCCTCGGGGGTGTAGGTCGAATGCGTCATCGAGGCGGGATGCTGGATCAGCGTCTCGGCATCGCCGAGCGATACCGCGCGCTGGATCAGCGCCAGGCGGTTCATCATCGCGCGCCCCGCGGCCGCGCCGCCGGCCAGTTCGAACGCGATCATCCCGCCGAACCCCGGCATCTGGCGCGCCGCCAGCTCATGCTGCGCGAAGCTTTCGAGCCCGGGATAATGGACCGCCTCCACCGCCGGATGCGCCTCCAGCATCCGCGCCACCGCCAGCGCGTTGACGCAATGCCGCTCGACGCGGAGCTTGAGCGTCTTGAGTCCGCGCAGCACCAGCATCGCGTTGAACGGCGCCATCACCGCGCCGGTCATGTCCTTCATCCCGACGAGGCGCACTTCGGCGATATCCGCGCGCGAGCCGACCGCGATGCCGCCGATCAGATCACCGTGGCCACCCATATATTTGGTCGCGGAATGCACCACGATATCCGCGCCGTGCTCGATCGGGCGGGTCAGCACCGGGGTGGCATAGGTATTGTCGACGACGACCTTGGCGCCCTTCGCCTTGGCGACCCGTGCCACCGCCGCGATATCGATCAGCCGCATATTGGGGTTGGCCGGAGTCTCGAAATAGACCACGCGCGTCTTGTCCGAGATCGCCGCCGCGACCGCATCCAGATCCATCATGTCGACATGCGTGACGCGGATGCCGAACCGGCCGAGCCCGTGGCGCATGAAGGCGAAGGTGCAGCCGTAGAGCGTCTTGTCGATGACGATCTCGTCGCCGGGCGAGACAAGCGTCCACAATACCGCGGTGATCGCCCCCATCCCCGAAGCGAGCGCCAGCCCCGCCTCGGCGCCTTCGAGCGAGGCGCAGCGCTGTTCGAGCAGATCGAGCGTGGGGTTGGAAATCCGCGAATATGCGTGGCCGGCACGCTCGCCGGCGAAGATCGCGGCGCCGTGATCGGCATCCTCGAACGCGAAGGTCGAGGTGAGGTGCAGCGGCGGGGTGAGCGCCCAATCGTTATCCGCGGGGTTGTAACCCAGGTGGATCGCGCGGGTCATGAAACCGGGCGCTTTGGGGTCGCTCACTATTTGGTCCTTCCGGTGGAGATGCCACCGGAGACCTAACAGCGCATGCGGGGCAGGTGCTGCCAAAGTCGGCTGCTATTGCGGGCGATTTTGGCAGATGATGCCAATATCGTCCCTCCCCGTCATTCCCGCGAAGGCGGGAATCCATTCTCGCCGGTCAGCGAAAGAACCGCTCCGCCAGCCAGAATGGATTCCCGCCTTTGCGGGAATGACGGAAGATAACGTGGCGCCGCGGCAAAGCCGCGTCGTCGGACGGGTTCGGCTATGCCGACCCGCCAGCCGGGCGACAGCTTCGCTCAGCTCCGCTGCGCGACCGGCGCGCAGCGCGCGCCTAGCTGTTCGCCGCGATCCATTCCTCAACCACGGGCGCGATGCGATTACGCCACTTCGACCCGTTGAAGATCCCATAATGCCCGACGCCCTCGGCGAGCAGATAGCGCTTCTTCGCCGCCGGCAGCTTCTTCGCCAGCGTCAGCGCGGCCTTGGTCTGGCCGATGCCGGAGATATCGTCGCGCTCGCCCTCGATCGCGAGCAACCCGATATCGGTGATCGCCGACAGATCGATCGGGCGCCCGCGGTGGGTCATCAGCCCGCGCGGCAATTTGTGCTCCTGGAACACCACGTCGATTGTCTGGAGGTAGAATTCCTCGGTCATGTCGCACACCGAGCGATATTCGTCGTAAAAATCCTTGGTCGCCTCGGCGCTCTCGCCGTCGCCGCGGACGAGATGTTTGAACATCTCCCAATGGCTCATCATGTGGTTGCCGAGGTTCATCGACATGAAGCCGGTGAGCTGGAGGAAGCCGGGATAGACCCGCCGCCCGCCGCCCGGATAGACCACCGGCACCGTCGCGATGACATTCTGGCGGAACCAGGCATGCGGCCGCTGGGTCGCGAGCTCGTTGACCGCGGTCGGCGCCTCGCGGGTGTCGATCGGGCCGCCCATCATCGTCAACGTCTTGGGACGGCACGGATTCTTATCCGCGCTCATCAGCGCGGCGGCGGCGTAGCACGGCACCGACGGCTGGCACACCGCGAGCATATGCCCGCCCGGCCCGATCGCCTCCATGAACTCGACCAGATAATCGATATAATCGTCGAGGTCGAAGAAGCCCTCGGCCAGCGGCACGAGCTTCGCGTCGCGCCAGTCGGTGATATAGACGTCGCAGGTCGGCAGCATCCGCTCGACCGTGCCGCGCAGCAGCGTGGCATAATGGCCCGACATCGGCGCGACGATCAGCAGCTTCGGCCCACCCTTCACGCCCTTGCGCGCGAACCGCTTCAACTGGCCGAACGGCTTCTGCAGCACGATCTCCTCGATCACCTCGACCTCGCGGCCGTCGACCGTGGTGCGATCGAGCCCGAACGCCGGCTTGCCGCGCGGCGCCGCAGCATGAGCGAACACTTCGAGCGCGGAGGCCATGACCGTTCCGCCGCCGAAATAGGCGAATGGGTTTGCCGGGTTCTGGAGCATGCCCGCGCCAAAATTGGCCAATGCGCTGGCACTGGCGAGCATCGAACGCTGAATTTCATAGGCGTCGTAGAGCATTCGGTATCCTGTTTCCCGACACTTTGAACCTGAAGTAGGTAGCGTGTTTCATCCAGATGACAATTTCAAATGCTGCAATCGCGAAATTGCGGGGTGAAAACGGGGCGACTTGCATCCTTCCCACCACCCGGCGAAGGCCGGGGTCCGGCAACGGTCGGCCCGATACTGGACCCCGGCCTTCGCCGGGTGGTGCGGATGAAATTTCCCGCGTCCCCGCGCAGGCGGGGACCCAGTCCCCAGGTGGCCCGCGTTCCGTTCCGTCGCTCTGGGTCCCCGCCTGCGCGGAGACGCGGAAAGGGAGGCGTAGGACGAATGCGATCGGCGCAGCCGTTGAGCCGCGAGGGCGGCGCTGCTAGGCGCATTGCATCATGTCCAGCGATGCCCCTGCCCCAGCCGAAGCCGCCCCTGCCCCGTCCAACCGGAAACTGGGAAACCTCGCGCTCGTCTGGGATCATGTGCGCCGTTATCCCGGCCAGATCGCCGCGGCGCTCGGCGCGCTCAGCGTCACCTCGCTGGCGACGATCGCGATCCCTTATAGCTTCAAGCGGGTGATCGATCGCGGCTTCGGCCCCGGCGCGCACGGCGATGTCGCCAGCGCCTTCCATTATATGCTGATGATCGTCGCGGTGCTCGCTATCGCGACCGCGATCCGCTTCTATTTCGTCTCGTGGCTCGGGGAGCGCGTCGTCGCGGATATCCGCACCCGCGTGCAGCGCCATCTGCTCACGCTTACCCCGCGCTTCTTCGAGGAAAACCGCCCGTCGGAAATCGCCTCGCGGCTCACCGCCGATACCGCGCAGATCGAAAGCGTCGTCGGATCGACCGTCTCGGTCGCGCTGCGCAACCTGTTCACCGGCATCGGCGGGCTGATCTATCTGTTCGCGATCTCGCCGAAGCTGGCGGGGCTGCTGCTGCTCGGCATCCCGGTGGTGATCCTGCCGATCGTGCTGCTCGGCCGGCGGGTGCGCAGCTATTCGCGCACCTCGCAGGATCGCATCGCCGATGTCGGCGCGATGGCCACTGAAACGCTCGGCGCGATGAAGATCGTCCAGGCGTTCGGGCAGGAAGAGCGCGAAGCGCACCGCTTCTCCGACGCGGTCGAGGCGACGATGGCCGCCGCGCGCCGCCGCATCATGCTCCGCTCGGTGATGACCGCGATCGTCATCGGGCTGATCTTCGGCTCGATCACGCTCGTCCTGTGGGAAGGCGCGATCGACGTCGCCGCGGGGCGGATTTCGGGCGGGTCGATCGCCGCCTTCGTGCTGACCGGCGGGATCGTCGCCGGCGCGTTCGGCGCGCTGACCGAGGTTTACGGCGAGCTGCTGCGCGGCGCGGGCGCCGCCGGGCGCCTCGCCGAATTGCTCGCCGAAAAGCCCGAGATCGCTGCTCCCCCCGCGCCTTTACTGCTGCCGCTCCCGCCGCGCGGCGCGGTGACCTTCGATCATGTCGAATTCCGTTACCCGACCCGCCGCGAAACCGCGGCGCTGCACGATTTCAGCCTGTCGATCGCGCCGGGCGAGACGGTGGCGGTGGTCGGCCCGTCGGGCGCGGGCAAGACGACCTTGTTCCAGCTCATCCAGCGTTTCTACGATCCCGACAATGGACGGGTGCTGATCGACGGGATCGATCTCAGGGAGACCGATCCCGCCGGGATTCGCTCGCGGATCGCGATGGTGCCGCAGGAGACGGTGATTTTCGCCGCCTCGGCGCGCGACAACCTCCGCTACGGCCGCTGGGACGCCAACGATAGCGAATTGTGGGACGCCGCCGAAGCCGCCAATGCCGCCGACTTCCTCCGCGGGCTGCCGCAGGGGCTCGATACCTATCTCGGCGAGGGCGGCGCACGGCTCTCGGGCGGGCAGCGCCAGCGGGTCGCGATCGCGCGCGCCTTGCTGCGCGATGCGCCGATCCTGCTGCTCGACGAGGCGACCAGCGCGCTCGATGCGGAGAGCGAATTGCTCGTCCAACAAGCGCTCGAGCGGCTGATGGTCGACCGCACGACGCTCGTCATCGCGCACCGGCTCGCGACGGTGCGCGCGGCGGGGCGGATCGTGGTGATGGACGACGGCCGGATCGTCGAAGAGGGCACCCATGCCGCGCTGATGAAGCAAGGCGGGCTCTATGCGCGGCTCGCCAGCCTGCAATTCAGCGAAGCGGCATAGCGCCGCCCCGACCTTTCTGCTCTAACCTGTGCCGCACGGCATAAGGGAGAGCAGCAATGGCCCGCGAATTCGACGTCATCGTCTATGGCGCCACCGGTTTTACGGGGCGGCTCGTCGCGGAATATCTCCAGGAGGCCTATGGCACCGCCGGGCCGAAATGGGCGATGGCGGGGCGCTCGCTGAGCAAGCTGCAGGAAGTCCGCGACGAAATGGGCATCGCGGCGGACGTGCCGCTGGTCACCGCCAATTCGGACGATCCCGCCAGCCTCGCCGCGATGGCCGAGCGCGCGACGGTGGTGATCTCGGCGGTCGGGCCATATCAGCTTTACGGCAGCGATCTCGTCGCGGCCTGCGCGGCGACGGGCACCGCTTATGTCGATCTGTGCGGCGAGCCGGCCTGGATGCGCAAGATGATCGACGCGCACGAGGCGACCGCCAAGGCGAGCGGCGCGCGGATCGTCTTTTCCTGCGGGTTCGATTCGATCCCGTTCGATCTCGGTGTGCTGACCTTGCAGGAGGCGGCGATCAAGCGCTTCGGCCGCCCCGCGCCGCGCGTCAAATGCCGCGTCCGCACGATGAAGGGCAAATTCTCCGGCGGCACCGCGGCGAGCCTCAAGGCAACGCTGGCGGCAGCGGCGCGCGATCCCTCGCTCGTCGCGCTGCTGACCAGCCCGTTCGCGCTGACCCCGGGGCATAGCGGGCCGCACCAGCCGACCGGGCTGATCCCCGAATATGATTCGACGATCGCCGCCTGGGTCGCGCCGTTCATCATGGCGCCGATCAACACCAAGAACGTCCACCGCACCAATTTCCTGCTCGGGCAGAAATATGGCGCCGATTTCGTCTATGACGAGATGATCGTCGCCGGGCTCGGCGATGTCGGCAAGGCGGCCGCCGAGGCGCTCGCCAAGATCAACCCGCTCGCCGGCGACAAAGGCCCCAAGCCCGGCGAAGGCCCCTCGAAAGAGGAGCGCGACAGCGGGCATTATGACGTGCTGTTCATCGGGCTGATGCCCGACGGCGCGCGCGTCGACGCGGTCGTCACCGGCGATCGCGATCCGGGTTACGGCTCGACCAGCAAGATGCTCGCGGAAAGCGCGCTTTGCCTCGTCGAGGACGTGAAGGGTGCGGGCGGGATCTGGACCCCGGGCGCGCTGATGGGCGACGCGCTGGTCAAACGGCTGGTCGCCAAGGCGGGGATGACCTTCGCCGCGGGGTGACGCTCGCCTTCGCGGGGACACAAAAAAGACACTAACGTCCCAGCGCGATCGCCCCTGCCGCGGCGAAGCCGGTGAGCGCGATCACGCCGAGCAGCCGCGCCAGTTCCTCCTTGCGGAAATCGGCCAGCGCGCGTTCGTCGAGCCACCAATGCCCTTCCGCCGCCGCGACGATCGCGCCGAAGCGCGTCATGCGACGGAACATGCGCTTCTGCGCGCGCCCCTCGGGCTCGAACGCGATCGCGCGATCCGCGCTGGTCGCCTTCGCCGCGGTGAAATGGGTGACGATCGCTGCTTGCGCGCGGATCGCGACGCGCTCGGCGATACGGCCGACGATGTTCATCCTACCTCCTGCGCCCCTGATGTCGGATATTGGCGGGGCGACCGCGCCGCTTGATCTCGCGCCGCGGCCCCGCCCCGCGCGACGGCGGCAGCGCGCCCTTCCCCTCGGGCAGCTCGAAGCGCAGCGCGCCCGACACCGGATTGGCCTCGGCAAGCCGCAGCGACAGCCGCTGACCCAGCGCATATTCCTCGCCGCTGGTCTCGCCGACCAGCCGCCGCGCCGCCTCGTCGAAGCGGAAATATTCGCCGCCCAGATCGCGCACCGGCATCAGCCCGTCGCCGCCGACCCCGTCGACCGTGGCGAAGAAACCGAAATTGGCTACCCCGGTGATCCGCGCCTCGACCGTCTCGCCGACGCGCTCGGCAAGATAGGCCGCGACATAACGGTCGATCGTGTCGCGCTCCGCCTCCATCGCGCGGCGTTCGAGCCGGCTGATCGTCTCGCCGACGCGTTCGAAATCCTCGTCGCCGTTGAGCCCGCCGTCGCCGAGGCCATAGGCCGAGACGAGCGCGCGATGCACCATGAGGTCCGCATAACGCCGGATCGGCGAGGTGAAATGCGCATAGCTGCCCAGCGCGAGCCCGAAATGGCCGTGGTTGGCGGGGGCGTAATAGGCCTGGGTCTGGGTGCGCAGCACCTGTTCCATCACCTGCGGGCGGAAATCGGCGTCGCCGACCCGCTCGATGATGCGGTTGAAGGTCGCCGGCTTGATCACCTGCCCGAGCGCGAAAGGCACCCCGAAGGTTTCGAGATAATCCTTGAGCGCGACCAGTTTCTCGCGCGCCGGCGGCTCGTGGACGCGGTACATCACCGGGGCCTTCTTCACCTCCAGCGCGCGCGCCGCGGCGACATTGGCAGCAACCATATAATCCTCGATCAGCCGGTGCGCATCGAGCCGCTCGCGCGGCGCGACCGACATGATCCGCCCCTTCTCGTCGAGCACCACGCGGCGCTCGGGCAGATCGAGTTCGAGCGGTTCGCGCTTGTCGCGCGCCGCGGCGAGCGCACGCCAGCAGGCCCAGAGCGGTTCGAGCGCCTCGAACATCGGCCCCGCGCCGGCATCGATCGTCGCCTGCGCATCCTCATAAGCGATATTGGCCGCGATCCGCACCACCGCGCGGGTGAAACGCCACGATTTGAGCGCGCCGCCCTTCGTCACCTGCAGATGGCAGACGAGCGCGGCGCGATCCTCGCCGTGCTTGAGCGAGCAGACATCGGCCGACAATATCTCCGGCAGCATCGGCACGACGCAATCGGGGAAATAGACCGAATTGCCGCGCGATCGGGCCTCGCGGTCGAGCGCCGACCCGGGGCGGACGTAGAAGCTGACATCGGCGATCGCGACGATCGCCTGCCACCCGCCGTCATTGGCCGGATCGTCGTCGGGCGCGGCCCATACCGCGTCGTCGTGGTCGCGCGCATCGGCAGGATCGATCGCGACGATCGGCAGATGCGTCAGATCCTCGCGATCTTCGCCGAGCGGCTGGCGCGCGACGCGGACCGCCTCATCGAGCGCGGCCTCGGCGAATGTGTCGGGGATATCGAATTGGTGGATCGCGATCAGCGAGAAGCTGCGCGGCGCGAAAGGATCGCCCAGCTTCTGCACCACCCGCGCAGTGAAGCGCGGCGGGCGCCCGGCACGCTCGGCGAGCACGAGATCGCCGGCCACCGCCCCGCCCGCATCGGAGACGGGAAATTCGCGGCGTTCCTTCTTCTCCACGCCCTGCAACCACAAACGGTCGCCCTCGCCGCGCAGCACGCCGATCAGTTGCTCGGACGAGGGCGCGAGCGCCTTCATCGGATGCGCGATCCAGCCGTTCCCCGCCTCCTCGGTCCGCGCGAGGATGCGTGCGCCGACGCCGAGCGCGCCGCGCTTGCGCTCGCGCACCCGGAGCCGCGGCGGCGGGGTCTCCGCTTCCCAGCGCTCGGGCACCGCCCAGACATTGCCGCCGTCGTCGACATCGGCAACGCGCAGCACCGTCACCTTGGGTACCCCGCCCATGCGATGAAACGCGCGGCCCGGCGCCGAATCGATCAGCCCCTCGTCGGCCATGTCCTTGAGCAGCGCCTTGAGCGCGATCTTTTCCTGCGCGGTGAGGCCGAAGGCGCGCGCGATTTCGCGCTTGCCGGCGGGGCTCTCGCTCGACGTGATGAAATCCAGGATCTGCTGGCGGGTCGGCAAGCCGGCCTTCGGTTTTCGCATCCGTCGGAAATAGGGACGAAACGCGCCAGCGTCACGCACCAAGCGGATAAATCCCCGCCGGGTTGCCCCCGCGCCGCGTCCCGGCAAGCGGCACTTCCTTACAATTACGCACTAAGATTTTGATAAATATAGATACTGCTGCAATCTCCACGCAAAATTAAGCTTGATCCCTAACCTGATTCCAACCCGCCTTCGCTATCTGCGCCGCTATGGGAAGACTTCATCACGCTGCACGGAGCGCCGATGACGCGGCGCCCCCGACACTGCGCGACCTGTTGGCGCTGGCGCCGACAAGCGATCAGATCGTCGACGCGGCGCGTGCGCGCACCCTCGGCGAGACCCGCGCGATCTGGCCGATCGCGGTGGCGGTATTGGTGTTCGGCCCGATCGCGACGCTCGGCCGCGACCTGTTCGACCGCGCCAATATCGGGCTGGTATTCGATGCCGGCGCGCTCGCCGCGCTGCTCGGGCTGGCGATCTGGGGCATTCTTACCCTGCCCGTGGCCAAGACGCGCCCGCCGCATCAGCGCATCGCGGCGATCGCTGTCCTCGCGATCGGCCTGGGCGTGACGCTGTCGCTGCTGCTGAACGGCGCGCAGACGCTGACCGCGGCCCCGATCCGGCTGGCGGCATTCGTCTCGGCATTCGGCGGGATCATCGTCGTCGCGGTCGCGCTCCACGCCATTCGCGCGGCGAGCATCGCCTTTGCGGTCACGCTCGCGGCGATGGTGGTAGTGTCCGCGGGGCTGGGCCTCGCCTTTCTGATCAGCGCGCTGCTCGCGGCGATCTTCACCGCGGGGATGCTCCGCGTCGCGTCGCGGCAATTGGACGAGCTGGCGACCCAGGCCGCCGAGCGCGACGCCGATCGCCTCGCCTCGCGGCTGGTCGGCGAGTTCGAGGCGCACGGCAGCGGCTGGTTCTGGCAGACCGACCGGATGGGCAACCTCACCTATCTCACGAGCAAGGTCGCCGACGAGCTGAAGCGGATGGGGGTGTCGCCGATCGGCGAGCGGCTGGTGAACATCTTCCGCGTCGATTCGAAGCTCGCCGAGACCGAGCGCACGCTGACCTTCCACCTTTCGTCGCGCACCAGTTTCTCCGATTATTCGGTGCGCCCGGCGTTCGATGCGACGCTCGATCGCTGGTGGTCGATCTCGGGCCGTCCGATCCTCGACGAGCTCGGCTGCTTCCAGGGCTTCATCGGCTCCGGTTCGGATCTGACCGAAAAGCGCCGCGCCGAGGCCGAGATCACCCGGCTGGCGCTGTTCGACAGCCTTACCGGGCTCGCCAACCGCCAGCGGATGCGGCTGTCGCTCGAAAAGACGCTCGCGTCGCATCGCAGCGCGCCGGGCGCGACCAGCCTGTTCCTGCTCGATCTCGATCGCTTCAAGGCGGTCAACGACACGCTCGGGCATCAGGTGGGCGACGAATTGCTCAAGCAGGTCGCGCATCGCTTGCAGCGCACGGTGGGGGATTCGGGGCTGGTCGGGCGGCTGGGCGGCGACGAATTCCAGGTCGTCCTGCCGCGCGAAGGCGATCGCGCGCGGCTGGCGGCGATGGCGCAGGACATTATCGCCGCTTTGTCCGAGCCCTATTTCATTTCGGGTACGACGCTGTCGATCGGCTGCTCGATCGGCATCGCCAATGCCCCCGATCACGGCGAGGACCCCGAGACGCTGGTGCGCAACGCCGATCTCGCGCTTTACGCGGCCAAGGCGGACGGGCGTGGCATCCACCGCTTCTACCGCCCCGAATTGCTCGCCGGAGCGCAGAACCGCAAGCAATTGGAGGACGATCTCCGCCAGGCGCTGGCGAGCGACGAATTCCACCTCACCTATCAGCCGGTGGTCTCGACCGCCGACGAACGGATCGTCGGCTATGAGGCGCTGTTGCGCTGGGATCACCCGGCACGCGGACCGATCAGCCCGGCCGAATTCGTGCCGGTGGCGGAGGAATGCGGGCTGATCGAGCAGATCGGCGAATGGGTGTTGCGCACCGCCTGCGCTGAGGCCGCGCACTGGCCGGAGGATGTGCGCGTCGCGGTCAACGTCTCGCCGATCCAGTTCGCCAATCCGGTGCTCCCCGCGATCGTCACCAGCGCGGTCGCGGCATCGGGGATCGCGCCGCACCGGCTGGAGCTGGAGATCACCGAGGGGGTGTTCCTCGACGAAAGCGCCTCGACCGACTTCATGTTCCGCACCTTGAAGGGGATCGGCGTGCGGCTGGCGCTCGACGATTTCGGCACCGGCTATTCGAGCCTCGGCTATCTGAAGAAGGCGCCGTTCGACAAGATCAAGATCGACCAGACCTTCGTCCGCGGCGCCGTCCAGCCCGGCAACCGCAACGCCGCGATCATCAAGGCGATCGTGACGCTGGCCGAGACCCTGGGGATGGAAACCACCGCCGAGGGGGTCGAGCAGCAGGACGAGATCGCGCTGATCCGCGAGCTGGGGTGCAGCCACATCCAGGGCTTCGTCTACGGCAAGCCCGCGCGTGCCGGCGATGTCGCCGAGCAGCTCAAGGCGGCGGCGGGGCGTGCGCTCGCGATCGGGCACCGCACCAGCCGCGCGCCGCGCACCTCGATCCTGCGCACCGCGCGGCTCGAGATCGGCGACGAGGCGGGCAATATCCGCATCCGCAACATCTCCACCACCGGCGCGCTGATCGACGGGGTCGATTTCCCCGCCGAAGCGGTCGGCGCCGACGTGCTGATCGAATTGCTCGACAACGAGCTGTTCGCCGCGACGATCCGCTGGGCCAGCGACGGCCGCGCGGGGCTGCAATTCGCCGAGGCGTTCGACATCGACCGGCTCGGCCAGAGCGCGCCGGCGGAGAATCGCAAGCGCACCGCGACGGGGTGATTCCCCTCTCCCCCTCCCTGGTGAAGGGAGGGGCTGGGGATGGGTGGGTATAAGGCGCGCGGACCGGTAACCTCGCAGGCCAACCCACCCCCGACCCCTCCTTCGTTCAAGGGAGCGGAGAAGCGTAACAGCCAATTTTGGTGGACGAGCGCTTTACCCTTTCCACCGAAAATTTTTTAAATTTGCCAATTCGCGCTTGCCTTCCCGGAAAGCGGCTCAAGTCCGCGCGTCGCGATTCACGCGATCGGCGAAACCCCGGCGAACTGCGCCGAAGCGCCCGGTGCGGGCCCATTTACGCTCTTGCGCCCCGCGCGCGATTCCCACAATCTGTTGGGGTTGAGTTCGGGGGACGACCCAATCGCTGGTAGAACCGTGTCCGCAATGCTATATTGCGGGGTGGCCTTTCGCGCGCTTTTTTAGGCAGCGCCGGTCACATCGGTCAGAGCGCGGCGGCTCGCCCCGGTGTAGATAGACGAGGGAATGGCGGCGATGGATTTCAGAGACTCGAGCGAGGCAGGTATGGCGACCGAGACACTGGAAGCGACGAGCGGCGCGGGCACCGGCGACAGCGCGACCCCGCGCGCGCCCTTTCCGGTCGAGGTCGATCACGCGCGCGACGCGCTGCTTACCGATTTCGGCAAGGATACGCTCAACGACCGCTATCTGCTGCCGGGCGAATCCTATCAGGATCTGTTCGTCCGCGTCGCCTCGGCCTATGCCGACGATGCCGCGCATGCGCAGCGGCTCTACGACTATATCTCGCGGCTGTGGTTCATGCCGGCGACGCCGGTGCTGTCGAACGGCGGCACCGGGCGCGGCCTCCCGATCTCCTGCTATCTCAATTCGGTGCCCGACAGCCTCAACGGCATCGTCGACACCTGGAACGAGAATGTCTGGCTCGCCTCGCGCGGCGGCGGGATCGGCACCTATTGGGGCAATGTGCGCGGGATCGGCGAGCCGGTCGGGCTCAACGGCAAGACCAGCGGGATCATCCCCTTCGTCCGCGTGATGGACAGCCTGACGCTCGCGATTTCGCAGGGCTCGCTGCGCCGCGGCTCGGCCGCCTGCTATCTCGACATCTCGCACCCGGAGATCGAGGAATTCCTCGAGATCCGCAAACCTTCGGGCGACTTCAACCGCAAGGCGCTCAACCTGCACCACGGCGTGCTGATCCCCGACGCCTTCATGGAAGCGATGCGCGACGGCGCCGAATGGGAGCTGAAATCGCCCAAGGACGGCTCGGTGCGCGGCAAGGTCGACGCGCGCGCGCTGTTCCAGAAGCTGGTCGAAACCCGGCTGGCGACCGGCGAGCCGTATATCGTGTTCGCCGATCACGTGAACAAGAACATGCCCAAGCATCACCGCGATCTCGGGCTCAAGGTTTCCACCTCGAACCTGTGCAGCGAGATCACGCTGCCGACCGGGGTCGATCATCTCGGCAACGATCGCACCGCGGTGTGCTGCCTCTCCTCGCTCAACCTCGAAACCTGGGACGAGTGGAAGGACGACAAGAATTTCATCGAGGACGTGATGCGTTTCCTCGACAATGTGCTGAGCGATTATATTGAGCGCCACGAGCCGGGGATGGAGCGCGCGGCCTATTCCGCCGGGCGCGAGCGTTCGGTCGGGCTCGGCGTGATGGGGTTCCACTCGTTCCTCCAGGCGCGCGGGCTGCCGTTCGAAGGCGCGATGGCCAAATCCTGGAACCTGCGCATCTTCAAGCATATCAAGGCGCAGGTCGATGAAGCGTCGATGCAGCTCGCGGTCGAGCGCGGCCCCTGCCCCGACGCCGCCGACATGGGGGTGATGGAGCGGTTCAGCTGCAAGATGGCGATCGCGCCGACCGCGTCGATCTCGATCATCTGCGGCGGCACGTCCGCCTGCATCGAGCCGATTCCGGCCAATATCTATACCCACAAGACGCTCTCGGGCTCGTTCGTGGTCAAGAACCCCTATCTCGAGAAATTGCTGGTCGAGAAGGCGAAGAACACCGATGCGGTGTGGAATTCGATCCTCGAACAGGGCGGGTCGGTCCAGCACCTCGATTTCCTGACGCAGGAAGAGAAGGATTGCTTCAAGACCTCGTTCGAGATCGATCAGCGCTGGCTGCTCGAACTGGCGGGGGATCGCGCGCCGTTCATCGATCAGGCGCAGTCGCTCAACCTGTTCATCCCGGCCGATGTGGAGAAATGGGATCTGCTGATGCTCCACTATCGCGCGTGGGAGCTGGGGATCAAATCGCTCTATTACCTCCGCTCGAAATCGGTCCAGCGCGCCGGGTTCGCCGGCGGGGTCGAGGCGGACAATACGATCGAGAAGCCCAAGTTCGAACTGGCCGAGACCACCGATTACGACGAGTGCCTCGCCTGCCAGTAAGGCGGGTGGAGACGCCCCCTATTCCGTCATTCCCGCGAAGGCGGGAATCCATTCGCGCTGCGGTCGCGTTTCTATCGCATGGGCCAGCCAGAATGGATTCCCGCCTTCGCGGGAATGACGTTTAAGCAAAACCCGTTCGCCCTGAGCTTGTCGAAGGGCTGTCCTTCTTCCTTGCGAAGAAAAGTACAGGGCTTCGACAAACTCAGCCCGAACGGGGAGGTGGTTCCGATTTAACCGAAACCGCTCAGTCGCTCTCCGCCGGCAGCATCACCCGCATCGCCAGGATCGCGACCACCGCGACCGCCGCGCCGAGCAGCATGTCCGCCAGATAATGCGTCCCCTCCACCGGGGTGGAGAGCAGCATCGCGACGTTGAGCGCGACGATCGGCGCGCGCAGTTCGCGGCGCGGCCAGGCCGCGGCGATATACAGCACCGCCGCCGCGGTGTGGAAGCTCGGCGCCGAGACGATCCCGCGCAAATGCCCGAGATCGACCCAATGCACCTGATGCGCGCGCAGCGCGGGGATCAGCGACTGCTGCCATTGCTCGCTTTCGGGCAGATAAGGCAGCGGGCCGTGCCACAGGTAGGACAGGGGCCCGATCGCCGGCATCAGCGGATAGAGCGCCAGCGTCAGGATCGCCGCGACCCAGAAGGTCAGCAGGAAGCGATGCGCCGCGGCGCGCTCCCCGGTCCAGGCGAACCAGCCGAGCAGGATCGCCGGGGTGAGATAGATGCTGCGATACGCCGCCAGCCCGAGCCATTGCAGCGGGCGGTGATCGGCGACCAGCCGATACCAGGCGAGCCAGTCGAACCCCAAAGCCGCGTCGATGCGTTGCAGCGCGGCATCGTGCATCCCGCTGGTCAGCGCCGCGATCGGATAGGCGGCGGTCGCCCCGGTCAGCGCGATGAGCATGAAGGCGCCGTAGGATTCGGCGCAATCGGCGATCGCCTGCCCGTAACGCGGGATCCACCGCCCGGCACCGAGCCGCAACGGGATCAGCACCGCGGCGACAACGTAATAAGGCAGGATGCCGCGGCTCGCCGGATCGATCACCAGCCCGGCGGCGTACATCATCGCGGTGAGCGCCGCGAAGCCGGCAAAGAGACAGGCGAACAGCGCCCAGCCATAGCCTCGCGGGGAAGTGGAAGTCGATAATGCCAGCGCGTCCTGCGCCTGCGTGGGCCGCAGCGGCGCAATGGCGGATGTGGATGACTTCAACGGCAGCGCCCTAGGGTCCAAACTCACTCAGGACAGCCCCGTGATCGCCCGGAGAAGTCCGCTGGCAAGGAGCGCAGCGCAGACGCGTAGCAGATGCTACGCGCAAGCAAGCGACGCCGTCCAGCGGACTTCTCCGGGCGACCGCCCTGCGGCGGGCGGCTTTTGACGCCATGCGGCGTCCCTCGTCGGTCACGATGCATCAGCATCGCTCCCTCCTTGCTCCTTGCCTGGCGCCAAAATCCGCTCCGTCACGGGGTTGTCCTGAGTGAGTTTGGGCCCTGAGGAGGCGTCCGCCTCGGCCCGATATGGTTTCTGTCGGGTGAATGCGCGCGGCGCAGCCTATTGTCACCCGGAAAAGACTCCGTCCACCGCAAAACAGCCTGTTAAGCACCACTTCGTTGCATCGCTGTGACATGGCGGCGACACCCGCCCGTCGCGCGAAAACATCGCCGCTCCCCGGTTGACTCGGCCGCGCGCCGGGCGCAGGGGCGGCCGCGTCGGCGCTCCCCGCCGGCAGATCAGGAACCCGCAACGCAATGCCAAGCGACAGTAAAAGTCGATTGTACGCGCCATCGGAGGCGCCCGGCCGGGCCTGATCGCGTCAGTCTCGCCCAAGGGCACCGCCGGTGGCGTCCCAACGAGGTGAGACATGGATTTCGTACCACAGACCGCACGCGGCCTGCTGAGCCTGTCGCGCCAATGGCGCGGGAGAGTCGCGCCGAGCTGGGCCGACGCGATCGCCTTTCTGCTGCTCGCCGGCGGCGCGGTGCTGGTGATCCGCGGCGCGGAGGGGATGATCGCCCCGCTGTCGCGGCTGCATATCGCGCCGGTGACGCTCGATCCCGCCAATCTGCCGGGCTATGCGCTGCGCACCACGCTTCGGATGTTCGCCGCGCTCGGTGCGAGCCTCGTCTTCACCTTCGTCGTCGCGACGCTCGCCGCCAAGAGCCGGCGCGCGGGGATGGTGATCGTCCCCGCGCTCGATATCCTGCAATCGGTGCCGATCCTCGGCTTCCTCACCTTCACCGTCACTTTCTTCATGGGGCTGTTCCCGGCGAGCCAGCTCGGCGTCGAGCTGGCGGCGATCTTCGCCATCTTCACCAGCCAGGCGTGGAACATGGCATTCAGCTTCTATCAGTCGCTGCGCTCGGTGCCCAACGACCTCGAGGAAGTCGCGGACAGTTTCGCGCTCTCGCCGTGGCGGCGCTTCATCCGGCTCGACCTGCCCTTCGCCACCCCGGCCTTGGTGTGGAATGCGATGATGTCGATGTCGGGCGGCTGGTTCTTCGTCGTCGCGTCGGAGGCGATCAGCGTCGGCGATACGCGGATCATGCTCCCCGGAATCGGTTCGTACCTCGCACTGGCGATCGACCGACAGGATTTCGTCAGCGTCGGCTGGGCGGTCGCGGCGATGGCGGTGGTGATCCTGCTCTACGACCAGTTCGTGTTCCGCCCGGTGGTGGTGTGGGCCGATCGCTTCCGCTTCGAGCAGACCGCGAGCGCGCACCGCCCGCGCTCCTGGGCCTATGACCTGTTCCGCCGTACCCGGCTGTTGCCGGTGATCTTCGCCCCGCTGACCGCGCTGGGGCAGGCGCTGATGACGCTCGATCGCCGCCCGGCGCAACGTGCCCAGCGCGCGCGCACAGGCCGCGCAGAAACCGGCCGCTGGCTGTGGTTCGCATTGGTCGCCGGCGCGGTCGGCTGGGCGGTGTGGCTGATCGCCGGCTATGTCGCGCACAATCTGTCGGCCGGCGACGTGCTGCGCGCCTTCGGGCTCGGGGTGATCACGATGGTCCGCGTGCTCGTGCTGATCGCGCTCGCCAGCCTGATCTGGGTGCCGATCGGGGTGTGGATCGGGCTGCGTCCGCGCTGGGCCGAGCGGCTCCAGCCGGTCGCGCAATTCCTCGCCGCCTTTCCCGCCAACGTGCTGTTCCCGTTCGCGGTGATCGCGATCGTCCACTGGCACCTCAGCCCCGATATCTGGCTGTCGCCGCTGATGGTGCTGGGGACGCAATGGTATATCCTGTTCAACGTCATTGCGGGCGCGAGCGCGATCCCCAACGATCTGCGCGAGGCGGCGGGGATGTTCGGCGTGAGGCGCTGGCAATGGTGGCGCAGCCTCGCGATCCCCGGCATCTTCCCTTATTATGTCACCGGCGCGCTGACCGCCTCGGGCGGGTCGTGGAACGCCAGCATCGTCGCCGAGCTGGTGATGTGGGGCAATCAGAAGCTCACCGCGACCGGGCTCGGCGCCTATATCGCGCAGGCCACCGCCGACGGCGATTTCCCGCGCGTGACGCTGGGCATCGCGGTGATGTCGATCTTCGTCATCGGGTTCAACCGGCTGCTGTGGCGGCCGCTCTACGCTTACGCCGACCGCCGGTTGCGGCTCGGCTGACCAGAGGAGACGCAATCATGGCCACCCTCGCCCGCCTCCCCGCCGCCGCCCCGCTCGTCACCGTCGCGGGGGTCCGCCACCATTATGGCAAGAGCACCGGCGACCTTCTGGTGCTCGACAATGTCGATCTGACGCTCAACGAGGGCGAGGTCGTCGGGCTGCTCGGCCGCTCGGGCTCGGGCAAGTCGACCCTGCTGCGCTCGATCGCCGGGCTGATCGCGCCGAGCGAGGGCGAGATCCGCTTCGAGCCGCAGCTCGACGGCAGCGCCCCGAGCGTCAGCATGGTGTTCCAGACCTTCGCGCTGTTCCCGTGGCTTACCGTGCTGCAAAATGTGGAACTGGGGCTGGAGGCGCAGCGCGTCCCCGCCGAGGAGCGCCGCACCCGTGCGCTGGCCGCGATCGACCTGATCGGGCTCGACGGCTTCGAGAACGCCTATCCCAAGGAATTGTCGGGCGGGATGCGCCAGCGCGTCGGCCTCGCGCGCGCGATCGTCGTCAATCCCTCGCTGCTGCTGATGGACGAGCCCTTTTCGGCGCTCGACGTGCTGACCGCCGAGACGCTGCGCACCGATCTGCTCGATCTGTGGTCCGAAGGGCGGATGCCGATCAAGTCGATCCTGATCGTCACCCATAATATCGAGGAAGCGGTGCTGATGTGCGACCGCATCCTTGTCTTCGCCTCCAATCCCGGGCGGATCGCGGCGGAGATCAAGGTCGATCTACCCCAGCCGCGCGACCGGCTCGATCCGGCGTTCCGCGCGTTGGTCGAGGATATCTATGCCCGCATGACCGCGCGCACCGCGGCGCAACCGGCGCGCGACGGGCTGTTCCCGGGCACGGGCATCTCGATGGTGCTGCCGGTCGTCTCGACCAACGCGCTCGCCGGGCTGATCGAGGAGGTCGACGCCACCCCGTTCGACGGCCGCGCGGCGATGGCCGATCTGTCCGATCAGCTCCAGCTCGAGATCGACGACCTGTTCCCGATGGCGGAAACGCTGCAATTGATGCGCTTCGCCGATCTGTCGGGGGGCGATCTTTTGCTCACCCCGGCGGCGCGGCGCTATGCCCAGGCCGATACCGACGCGCGCAAGGCGATCTTCGCGCAGGCGCTGGTCCAGCATGTCCCGCTCGCCCAGCACATCCGCCGCATCCTCGACGAACGCCCGAGCCACACCGCCCCCGCGCGGCGCTTCCGCGACGAGCTGGAGGACCATATGTCCCCCGATTATGCCGACGAGACGCTGCGCGCGGTGACGCACTGGTGCCGCTATGCCGAATTGTTCGCCTATGACGAGGATGCGGACGAATTCAGCCTCGACAATCCGATCTGATCTCCTTCGCCGCTCTTCTTCTCCCCTCCCTTGAACAAGGGAGGGTCGGGGATGGGTTGGCCTGCGAGGAAGCGTATCGGTGCCCCCCACCCCCCACCCCCCTCCCTTCCCTTCTCCAGGAAGGGGAGAGGAAGGGGCGCGCCCTTGATCCTGGAACAAATCGGGAATATATAGACCGTACCGGCTATATCGCGCCTGTGCGCCGCGTTCGCCCACTAGGGATAGTGTTATCCCCAGAAAAAATCGGTGAGCCGATCCTTTTAGGCATTGGACGCGGGGGCCGGTCGGGTTAAGCTCCATCCGGTGGCAGGGACGTCGGGATATTCCCTTCGTCCGCCGGGGGGCAGGTCATTGGGAAAGCGACAGAAAATGCGTATGCCCAATTTCGCCGCAGTCGCATCGACGCGTCCGTTTCACGGGCTGGGTCGCCTCGCGCCGCCGCTCCTCGCGCTGTCGCTCGCCGCCTGCGCGCATCAGGTGCCGTCGGCGGTGAACCACGCGGCCGATACGCCCGGGTTCCTGCTCGGCGTGTGGCACGGTTTCATCTTCCCGGTGGCGTGGGTGCTCTCGCTGTTCATGCCGGATGTCGCGGTCTATGCGGTGCCCAACAACGGCGGCTGGTATGATTTCGGCTTCTTCGTCGGGATCGTCTTCTTCGGCGTCGGCGCGCGCAAGACGCGCACCGTCACCGTCGTGAAATGGCGCAACCGGTGACGATCCAGGTCGCCATCATGTATGCCGTCGCCGTGGTGCTGGCGCTGACCGGCGCGGGGCTGCTGCTCGCGCTGATCCGGCCGAGCGGGCCGGCCAAGGTCTATGTCTTCCGCATGACCGGGATCATGGCACTCGCCGCCGGCACGGTGCTCGCGATGAGCGCCACCGCAATGTGGCGCGGCGGGCTGACGTGATGCGCCGTTCCCCTGCCTTTCTTCCTATGTTCGAATTTCTCTCGGAGTAATCCCCATGCCCCTCCTCCAAGCCTCCAAACAGTACAAGCCGTTCGAATATCCGTGGGCATTCGAATATTGGAAGCGTCAGCAGCAGCTTCACTGGCTGCCCGAGGAAGTGCCGCTGGGCGAGGATTGCCGCGATTGGGCGCAGAAGCTGACCGATCACGAGCGCAATTTGCTGACGCAGATCTTCCGCTTCTTCACCCAGGCGGACGTCGAGGTGCAGGATTGCTACCACGAGAAATACGGCCGCGTGTTCAAGCCGACCGAGATCAAGATGATGCTGACCGCGTTCAGCAACATGGAGACGGTGCATATCGCCGCCTACAGCCATCTGCTCGACACGATCGGCATGCCGGAAAGCGAATATGGCGCGTTCCTCGATTATGCCGAGCTGAAGGACAAGCACGATTACCTCCAGCGCTTCGGGGTCGAGAATGACGAGGATATCGCGCGGACGCTGGCGATGTTCGGCGGGTTCACCGAGGGGGTGCAGCTCTTCGCCAGCTTCGCGATGCTGATGAACTTTCCGCGCTTCAACAAGATGAAGGGCATGGGGCAGATCGTCAGCTGGTCGGTGCGCGACGAGAGCTTGCATTGCGAGGGGATCATCCGCCTGTTCCACACCTTCGTGAAGGAGCGCGGTTGCCTGACCAAGGCGGTGAAGGACGATATCGCCGATGTCTGTCAGACGACCGTGCGGCTCGAGGATAATTTCATCGACCTCGCGTTCGAGATGGGGCCGGTCAACGGCATGGCGCCCAAGGATATCAAGAAATATATCCGCTACATCGCCGACTGGCGGCTGGGGCAGCTCGGGCTCAAGCCGATCTATATGATCGACGAACACCCGCTGCCGTGGCTCACCCCGCTGCTCAACGGGGTCGAGCACGCCAATTTCTTCGAGACCCGCGCGACCGAATATTCGAAGGCGGCGACCCGCGGCCAATGGTCCGACGTGTGGGACAGCTTCGACACGCGCCAGAAGGCCAAGGCCGGCAAGGCGGCGAACGAGGATGCCTCGGGCGGCGAAGGCGATATGTTCTCGGCGGCCGGCGTCGCCGCGGAGTGAGCCCGCGAGTGGCGGCGCGTGCCGCCCCTCGCTCGTTCGATTTCGCTGAACGCCAGGCGTAAAGCAGGAGGCGCCATAAAATCCGTTCGCCCTGAGCTCGTCGAAGGGCTGTCTTTCTTCCTTGCGAAGAAAAAGGCAGGGCTTCGACAAGCTCAGGGCGAACGGAGGATAGGTGGTCATGCTTCAGCGTCAGCCACTCACTCCCGCGCGAATTGCGCATTTCCCTCGAAGCCGAGCCGGGTGATCCCCGCGCGCTTCACCGTCGCGAGCGTCTCGACGAACAGGCCGTAGCGCGTCGCGGCGTCGCTGCGGATCACCAGTGAATTCTGCGGATCGGCACGCAATAGCGCGAGCCTCGCCTTCAATCCGGCCTGATCCACCGCCGCCCCGTCGAGCCGCAACCCGCCGTCGCTCAGCAATTCCAGCCGGTGCGTCGTGATCGGCAGCGTGCGCGCAGGCGCCGGCTGCGGCAATTCCATCGGCACCTGATTGAGCATCGGCGGAATGGTGATCACGAACATGATCAGCAACACCAGCATCACGTCGATCAGCGGCGTGGTGTTGATCGTCCCGATCGGTTCCTCGGCAACGACAGGCGACGCAAACGAACGGACTCGGCGCATAGCACATCCCCTCGATATGTAATGAAATACCATCACACATCCTGCGCCTCGTCAAGCGCGTCCCCGCGCACCGCACGTTAACCTTTGCCCCGCATCATCGCCGGCATGTTGCCGACGCCGCGCCTGTTCCGCAGCCGTTGGGCGGCCCTGTGGTGGGCCGCCGGGATCCTGTGGTTCGCGATCGAGGTGGCCGGGGTCAAACCGGGCGGCCACGCCGCCGCCAACGCGACGACCGCCAATGCCGCGACCGAGGCGACCGACGCGACCGGCAGCGCGGTCGACCAGCGCGACCTCGCCACCCTCGCCAATGCGATGGGGCGTTAGGGCGACATATGACCCGTTGCCCTGAGCTTGTCGAAGGGCAGCCCCACCTCTCGGACGGCAGGACGGCCTTCGACAGGCTCAGGGCGAGCGGAATGGTCTGGATTGAACGCACAATATTGAAATAGGGCGGGAACCGTCGCCGGCCCCCGCCCTTCCGTCATGCGCGCACAGTTACGCTACGCGTGCGCGAACCGGCATGACGTTACCTCAGAACGCTTTGACCAGACCCATCATCGGGCGGAAGCTGTGGAAATTGCCGAAGGTCGAAACCTCGCCGCGCAGGCGGATCCCGCCGTCGCTCTGGGCGCCCAGATCCCGCGGGCCGACTTCGAAGCCGATGCCATAGGTCCAGTCGTTATAGTGGCGATCGGTATCGACGCGCTTGTCGAAATTGACCCACTGATAGCCGACCTTGCCATAGATCAGCCCGCTATGCCCGGCGCGCACGCCGATGCGGCCCGCGGCGCCATATTCCCAATTGATATCGCCCGAGAAGCCCTTGGCGACATTACCCTCGGCGCCGACGAACACCGGCCCGACCGGGACGTTGACCCCGGCCACGGCCTGCACCAGCCCGCCGTTGAGCTTGTCCGACGACGCGACCGGCGGAATCCCGGCCTTGTTCGGCTGGTTGTCGAAGCCTTCCCAGCCGCCCATCACGCCGAAATAGGGCTCGATGCGGTTGGCGCGGTCGGTGTCGGGTGCCGGCGCGCTGGCCTGATCCTGCGCGATCGCCGGCAGCGCAGCAAAGGTCGCGGCGACGGCCGCGGCGGACAGCATGAATTTACGCATGACTAAACCTCTTTTACTCCTTCCCTGGTGGATACTGGGGCGAGCACATCGCCCTGCACCGGGACTGATCGAACCCGCCCGCCACCCGATTTGTTGCACCGCAAACCGAAAAAACCGGCCGAAATCCGCGGTTGTTGCGTTGATGTCACGGTTTCTTTCGCTGCGATGAACCAATTGCGGCGGGGATCGGGCAAGCGCATGGCCGGCGGCGGGCGCGCCCGCTTACCTACTCCCCTCCCCTGGTGAAGGGGGGGGCTGGGGGTGGGTGGGTATGAGGCTGGCGATCCGGTGCCCCCCACACCAACCCGCCCCCGCCCCCTCCCTGGTGAAGGGAGGGGAGAGAGCTTTCACTCGTGTGAACTTCGAACTTTGCCGGGCGATCTCAATCGCGGATGAACGGCCGCAGCGGCGCGGGGCGGTAGCGCCCCGCCGCGACGAAGCCGGTGTTGCGGAACCCCGGCTTGCCATAGCGGAACGGACGGTTGTCGGGATCCAGCGTCGTGCCGCCGGCCGCGCGCAGCAGCGCGTCGCCCGCGGCGGTATCCCATTCCATCGTCGGCCCGGTGCGCGGATAGACATCGGCCTCGCCGCTCGCCACCAGCGCGAACTTCAGGCTCGACCCGACCGACACGCAATCGCAGATCCCGCCAGCGTCGAGCCACGCCGCGGTCGCCGGATCGGCGTGGCTGCGCGACGCGACCGCGCAGGGTGGCGTATGCGGATCGCGCACCGCGATCCTGCGCTCGGCGGCGCGTGGCGCGTCCGGTGCGCGATCCGCGCGCCACGCCTGCCCGATCGTGGCGTCGCCCCAATAAAGCGCGTTGCGCGCGGGGGCATAGACCACCCCCATCGTCGGCGCGCCCTGTTCGATCAGCCCGATATTGACCGTGAAATCATTGCCGCGCCGGATGAATTCCTTGGTGCCGTCGAGCGGGTCGACAAGGAAGAAGGCGCCGCCGACATCGGGCACGCGCCCGGCGGCGGCCTCTTCCTCGGCGACGATCGGGATGTGCGGGGCAACCTCGGCAAGCCCGGCAAGGATCGCCGCCTCGGCGGCGTGATCGGCGGCGGTGACGGGGGATTCGTCAGGCTTGATCGTGACCGTCGCGCCCTCGACGAAATGCCGCCACACGATGTCCCCGGCGGCCTCCGCCAATGCGATCAGCGCCTCGAGCAGCACGCCGCGATCCAGCCCGTCAATCGCTGCCTTGCCCGTCATATTCGCGATCTTCCTCTGCGCCCACCACACCGTCACCCCGGCCCTTCGACTGCCTGCAAGGCAGGCGCTCAGGGCAGGCCGAGCCGGGGTCCATCGTGCCGCATGCTCAGCGGCAAGAACCTCTTGTCCAGCCTTTGCCTCCCGATGGACCCCGGCTCAAGGCCGGTGACGGAAAGGGTTCGATCGAGCCGCTCTAATCCTCGCCGCTGCTCGCACGCCAGCAACTATTTCTCCTACCGCGATATCGCTTGCCGTGGCGCGTATCGCGCCTATGCCGGAAGCTCCGGGAAACATCCCGCGACTCGCGTTTTCTAGGGAGAGGCACGATGTTCAGCCATATGATGATCGGTTCGAACGATCTCGATCGTTCGCGCAAATTCTACGACGCCGTATTCGGCGCGGTCGGCGGCAAGCCGGGCATCCAGGACGAGAAGGGCCGGCTGGTCTATCTGCACAACGGCGGTATCTTCATGATCACCAAGCCGATCGACGGCGAAGCCGCGACGCACGGCAACGGCAGCACGATCGGCTTCGCGATGGACGGGCCGGCGCAGGCAGATGCGTGGCACCAGGCCGGGGTCGCGGCGGGCGGCACCGCGATCGAGGATGCGCCCGGGGTCCGCTCGGGCGGCGGGATGAACCTCTATCTCGCCTATCTGCGCGATCCCGACGGCAACAAGCTCTGCGCGCTCCACCGTATGCCGTAAGTCCCCGTTCGCCCTGAGCTTGTCGAAGGGCTGCCCTTCTTCCTCGCGAAGAAAGTGCAGGGCTTCGACGGGCTCAGCCCGAACGGTGGAGGGGAGCCCCTGATTTGACCTCGGTCACGCCGGCGTAAACGCCACCTCCAGCCGCCGCACCGCATGGACGAAATTGTTCGGCGCGATATCCATCTCGCCGGTCCAGCGGATATCGGGGAAGCGCGCGAAGATCTGGCGATAGGCTTCCTCGAGCTGCAATTGCGCGGTCATCCGCCCGATGCAGATATGCGGGCCGTAGCCGAAGGCGATATTCTTCTCGGCATTGGCGCGGGTGATATCGAAGCGATCGGCATCGGCGAACATCGCATCATCGCGATTGGCCGCGCCATAATACATGATCACCTTCTCGCCCTCGGCGATGCGCTGCCCGCCGATCTCGGTATCGCGCGTCGCGGTGCGGCGCATGTAGATGACGGGGGAGACCATCCGCGTGATCTCATGCACCGCATTGCTCAACAGGCTCCCGTCGGCCTGTAGCCGGGCTTTCTGCTCGGGATTTTCGGTGAACAATTTCATCGCCCCGCTCAGCGAGTTGCGCGTCGTATCGTTGCCGGCGAAAACGATCAGCAGCCACGCGCCGTCGAGATAGGGATCGGGCAGATGCTCGCCGTCGACGGTCGCATTGGCGATTGCGCTCATCAGATCGGGCTGCGGATCGGCGCGACGCTTGGCGAGCATATGCCGGCCGTAATCGAACATATCCGCGACATTGGTGTTGAACAGCTCGATGAACGCCGCGATCTGCGGACTGGGTTCGGACAGGCCGTCGAGCTGGTCGATCTGCTCCATCGCCACCTGCTGCGCCATTTCGAGGAAATGGATCCAGCCCATGAAGCGCTCGCGATCCGCCTCGGGCACCCCGAGCATCTCGCACAAAGTGAAGATCGGCAGCCGCTGGCTGAACTTCTCGACCATGTCGCAGGTGCCGAGCGGCGCCATCGCGTCGAGCAGCCGGGTCACCTCCCCTGCCACCCGCTCGCGCAGGCCCCTGATATAGGTCGCGGTGAAATAGGGCATATGCTCCTTGCGGAGCTGGCGATGCGGCAGCGCATCGAGGTTGATCATCGAATTGGTCGAGGCGGAGAACAAGGTCGGGTGGCGCGTCTCCTCCGGCCCCAGCGCCATCAGGATGCCGCCCTTTTCGGAGCTGAACGTCTCCGGATCGCCGTTGACGCGCTTGACGTCCTCGAACCGCGTCACCGCCCAGAAGCCGACCCCGCTGCGCGGCATCGGGTGCCACATCACCGGCGCCTCAGCGCGCATCCGCGCATAGTCCGCCCAGGGCTGCCCCTTGGTGAAGGCATAGATGTCCGAAAGATCGACGTCGAGGAGCGTGGGATAGACCTGGCCGAATGTCGGCCCCTCGCGCCCCTCGACGATATGATCGCTGACCAGCCGCATGTGTCGCTCTCCTAGGGACGCACCACCATCTTGCATTGCGCCTCGGGATCGCCGAGCGCGCGAAAGGCATCGGCGACGCCCTCCAGCCCCACTTCGGCGGTGATCGCCGGGCGCACGTCGATCACCCCTTCGGCGATATGATGGAGCGTGCGGGCGAATTCCTCGGGGGTGTAGCCGAGCACGAATTTGAGCTCGAGGCTCTTGTTGATGCACAGAAACGGCTCGATCGCGTCGGTCTGCATGCACACCCCGACGACGAGGATCTGCGACCCCACCGGTACCGCCTCGATCAGCGACTGGATCACCCCGGGCACCCCGACGCATTCGAAGATCACCGCGCGCTTGCCGGTATTGCCGGTCAGCGCGAGCACCGACCGCTCGGTGCGCGAATGCGGCACCCCCAGCGCGCTCCAGCGGGAATGCGGATTTTCCGCCGCCGGATCGATCACCACATCGGCGCCGAACGCCTCGGCCACGCGGCGCCGCGCGGGGGAATAGTCTGACGCGATCACCGGCCCCAGCCCGCGCGCCTTGAGCGCGGCGATCACCGCCAGCCCAACCGGGCCGCAGCCGACAACGAGATTGACGGTATCCGGCCCCGCATCGCTTTCCGCCACGGCATGTTCGCCGACCGCGAACGGCTCGGTCATCGCCGCCTGGACGTCGCCGAGGCCGTTGGGGACCGCGAGCAGCATCGGCTCGGTCAGCACGATCGCCTCGCCGAACCCGCCGGGGTAGCGGTTCGAATAGCCGACCGTTTCGAAGCCTTGCGGGGTGGCGACCACCGGCATTGCGACGACCCGCGTCCCCGCCTTCAATCGCCGGTCGGTATCGGGGCCGTGATCGAGGATTTCGGCGCAGAATTCGTGGCCGAAGACGATATCGCGGGTCGGATCGATCAGCGCAGGCTCGCCGCTGCGCCGCCCGAGTTCGACCATTGTTTCCATCGCATGCACGGCATGAAGATCGGAGCCGCAGATCCCGCAGCACAGGGTGCGCGCCAGCACCTGTCCCGCGCCCGGCGTCGGATCGGGGACGCTATCGAGTACCAGCGACGCGCCGCGGCGGACGACCGCCCTCATTCTGCCGCGTCCGTTTTCTTGTCGAGCTCCATCGCCGCGAGGATTTCGGGGCGGATATTCTCGGTGCCCTTCTGCTGGATATGCTGCGCGACCCGCGCGCCGACCGCCGCCTGCGCCTCGCCGATGAAGCGCGGCCGGTTGTCGCGCGCCCAGGCGAGCGAGGTATCGCGGTTGATGTTGAGATCCTGGAACTTGGGCATCACGTAGCGCGCGATCAGCTCGTAGGATTTCTTCTTGGCGTCCCATTCGGCCCAATTGGTGTCGAGCGTCAGGAACGCGCCGAACCCGCCCGATTGCTGCTGGAGCCGCTCGATCTGGCGAACCGCATCCTCGGGCGTCCCGACCACCGCCATGCCGTTGTCGACCAGGGCATCGATCGGATCGCCCTCGGTCGGGGCGAGCGGCAGCGCGGCGACCTCGCGGAAATAATAGAGCCAGTCCTCGATCCCGAAGCGCACCTGCGCGCGCGCCTCCTCGCGCGTCGCGGCGACGTGCATCGGGCCGACCAGCCGCCATCGGCTGCGGTCCATCGTCTTGCCGTTCTCGCGCGCGACATCTTCGGCGATCGCCCAATTGGAGGCGAGCGCGTTGAACCCGCCGGTCTGCGTCGCGCCGATCGACAGGATGCCGACCCCGTTGCGCCCCGCCGCCTGCGCGCCGGTCGGCGACACCTGGCTCGCCACCGCAATCTCGACCGAGGGGCGGGTATAGGGCGTCATCTGCAATTTCGCCTCGGCGAGCTCGAACCAGTCGGTCTTGCGCGTCACCGTCTCGCCGCGCAGCAGCCGCACCAGCACGTCGAGCGCCTCGTCCATCCGGTCGCGCTGCTTCGCCACCGGGATGCCCATCATGAAGGCGTCGGAGGGCAAGGCCCCCGGCCCGACCCCGAACATCACCCGCCCGCGCGTCATGTGATCGAGCTGGTTGATGCGGTCCGCCAGCATCAGCGGGTGGTGATAGGGCAGCGACGACACCCCGGTGCCGAGCCGGATGTTGCGCGTCCGCTCGGCGGCGAAGGCGATGAAGAGTTCGGGGCTGGCGATCAGCTCGTAACCGGCGGAATGATGCTCGCCGATCCACGCTTCGTCATAGCCGAGCTTGTCGAGATGGACGACCAGATCGAGATCGCGCTCGATCGCCTGAGTCGGATTCTCCCGCAACGGGTGGAACGGCGCGATGAACGTGCCGAATCGCAGCTTCTCGCCCATGAAGCGTCTCTCCTTGCTACGTAACTTTTGTTCTGCGACGCAGGCTATGGGAGAGTCGGGGCGGAATCCAGCTTATTCGTGCGGGCTAAATTGGAGGACGCAAACTCTCCCCGTTCGCCCTGAGCTTGTCGAAGGGCTGCCCTTCTTTGCGAGGAAGAAAGTGCAGGGCTTCGACAGGCTCAGCCCGAACGGGGAGAGGTGGTTCTACTCGTTCGTTCTCCGCCGCCGCCGGAAGCTCGCGCGCGCGATCCACGCGCCCAATCCGAGCAGCACCAGCGGCGCCAGCCACAAGGGCAAGGTGACCGCCGAGAGCGGCGGATCATAGGTGATATAATCGCCGTAGCGCGCGATCAGCCATTTGCGGATCTGCGCCGGCGTCTCCCCGGCGGCGATGCGCTGGCGGATCATCGCGCGCATGTCGCCGGCCATATCGGCATCGCTGTCGGCGATCGACTGGCCCTGGCAGACGACGCAGCGCACCGTTTCCATCAGCGCCTTGGCCTTCGCCTCCTGCGCGGCATCGGGCAATTGGGTATAGGCCAAGGCAGCGGGCGGCAGCCCCGAATCCGCCGCAGCCGGCGCGGCGCACAGCAACAGCGCAAGGAGCGCGGCGCGCCTCATCGCGCGGCGCGCCACGCCTGATAGATCGCGTCCACCTCGTCGGCGCGGATATCGCCGACATGCTGCTTCACGATCTTGCCCTGCCCGTCGATGATGAACGTCTCGGGCACCCCCGACGAGCCGAGCGAGAGCTGGACGCGGCTCACCTTGTCGTCGCCGATCGCGCGATAGGGATCGCCGTTGCGCGCGAGGAACGCGGTCACCGCCGAGGGGGTATCGCGGATCGCGATCCCCTCGATCGGCACCCCCATTTCCTTGAGCCGCATCAGTTGCGGCGCTTCGGCGATGCACGGGATGCACCAGCTCGCGAAGATATTGATCAGCCGCGGCTGGCCGGCACGGAATTCGGCAGCGGCGACCCCCGGCTTGCCCGGAACGAGCGGCGGCAGCGCGAAATCGGGCACCGGCTGGCCGACCATCGCCGAATAGACGGTGCGATCGGCCGGCTTCATCAGCTCGCGCGCGGCGAACCCGAGCACGACCAGCAGCGCGAGCAGCGGCAGCCAAAGCAACCAGCGCCTCATGCCCAGGCCGCCTCCATCGCACGCCGCGTCGCGCGACGCTCGCGCAGGATATGGCCGAGCATCGACAGCGCCCCGCCGATCGCGACCATCGCCCCGCCGAGCCAGATCAACGTCACCCACGGCTTCCACCACAAGCGCAGCTGCCAGCGCCCGGCGTTATCGGGCTGGCCGAGCACGGTATAGAGCTGGCCGTCGAGCGTCGTCGCGATCGCGCTCTCGCTGGTATTGGTGACGGGGTTGGCGAAGAAGCGCGATTGCGGGCGGAGATAGAAGGTCGCGCCATCCTCGCCGCGCTGGACCGCGAGCCGCGCCTCAAGCGCCGACCAATTGGCGCCGAGCACCGGATTCACCCCTTCGAAGGTGACGCTGAACGGGCCGACCTGCACCGGCTCGCCGACCCGCGCGGCGACCAGCCGCTCCTCGGTCCAGGTGGTCGAGGCGGCCATGCCGGCCAGCGTCACCGCGATGCCGAGATGCGCGACGACCATCCCGTAGAGGAACAGCGGCGCGCGGCGCAGATCGCGCTTCCACAAGGGCGCGACGCTCGCCACCGCCAGCCCCGCCGCGAGCGCCAGCCCGGCGAGCGACAAGGCGCCGACCGGCTTGGACGACAGCACGAACACCCCGGCGCCCGCGAACAAAGTCGCGGCGATCGGCAGCATCAGCCGTTCGAGCACCGCCTGCATATCGTCGCGGCGCCAGCGCAGCAGCGGCCCGGCGGCCATCACCGCGACCAGCACCAGCGCGATCGGCCCCGCGGTGCCATCGAAGAACGGCGGCCCGACCGACAATTGCGTCCCCATCGCCGCCGCGACGATCGGGTAGAAGGTGCCGATCAGCACCAGCCCGAGGATCACCGAGAGCAACAGGTTGTTGATCACCAGCCCGCCCTCGCGGCTGAGGAATTCGAAGGTGTTGCCCGCGCGCACCGTGCCGACGCGCAACGCGAACAGCGCGAGCGCGCCGCCGATATAGATCGCCAGCAAGGCAAGGATGAACGCCCCGCGCTCGGGATCGACCGCAAAGGCGTGGACGCTGGTGAGAATGCCCGAACGGACGAGGAAGGTGCCGATCATCGACATCGAGAAAGCGACCACCGCGAGCATCACCGTCCAGGCGCGCAGGCCGTCGCGCGTCGCGAGCACGGTGACCGAATGGAGCAGCGCGGTCGCGGCGAGCCACGGCATCAGCGAGGCATTCTCCACCGGGTCCCAGAACCACCAGCCGCCCCAGCCGAGCTCATAATAGGCCCAATAGCTGCCCGCGGTGATGCCGAGCGTCAGGAAGATCCACGCCCCCAGCACCCACGGCCGCATCGCCCGCGCGAACGCCGGGCCGACATCGCGCGTCACCAGGGCGCCGATCGCGAAGGAGAAAGCAACCGACAGGCCGACATAGCCGATGTAGAGCGTCGGCGGGTGGAAGGCGAGCCCGGGGTCCTGCAGCAACGGGTTGAGCCCGGCGCCGTCGGGCGGCGCGGGATCGGCGCGGCCGAACGGGTTGGAGGCGAACAGCAGGAAGGCGTAGAAGCCGAGCGCGATCGCGGCCTGCCCACCGAGCGTGGCGATCAAGGTGCGTTCGTCGAGTCGCCGCTCGAACAGCGCCACCGCACCCCCGGCGAGTCCGAGGATCGTCACCCACAAGAGCATCGAGCCTTCGTGATTGCCCCAGGCGCCGGCGAATTTGTACAGCATCGGCTTGGCCGAATGGCTGTTCTCAGCCACCAGCGCGACCGACATGTCGGAGGCGCAGAACACCGCGATCAACGCGCCCATCGCGATCAGCGCCATGATCCCCTGCACGATCGCCACCGGGCGGACCGCGCCGAGCAAGGTCGCCTCGCCGCGCTTCACCGCAAGCCCCGCGAGCAGCAATTGCAGCCCGGCGAGCGCGGCGGCGAGCCACAAAGCGGCGAGGCCGGCTTCAGCGGTCACGCGCGGTCGCTCCGCACGCGTGCGGCGGACATCATGGGGCGTTGACGATCAGGACGCATCGGTCGCCGCTCTTGCGGCACGATGCCTCGCGACACAAGCCGCCAATCTTCATCCGCCGCCTTCGCCTCTTATCCGTCATGCCGGGCTTGACCCGGCATCCAGAGCCACAAAGGACACCGCCTGAGACTCTGGATGCCGGGTCAAGCCCGGCATGACGATGTATAATAGCCCGGGGCCACCCTCTCTCAATTGTGCTCCCGCGAAGGCGTTACCCCCGATGGGCTTCCGCCTTCGCGGGGACGCAAGCGGCCTCAATCCTGCGGCGGCGGATTCGTGCCCTCTTGCTGCGCGCGCTTGATCGCCTGCCGCTCGAGATACCATTGCCGCGCGTTCATCTGCGCGCAGCCGCTCTGCCCGCCCGTGCCGACCGCCGAACAGGTATTGGGCAAGCCGCCCGCGGTGCGGCCCACCTCATCCTGTTGCTGGGCGCGGTTGACCCAGCTCTGGTTCTTCGCCGGCACTTCGGGCGGGCGGCGCAATTCCTTGGGGACGCGATATTGTTCGTTGGGGTCGATGCGATTGCACACCACCACCTCGGTCGAGGTCGACGGCGGGCATTTCTCGGTGCCGCTCAACGTCACGCTGCGAATCCGCTTCGGCGGCTGCCCGGTTTCGGCCTGCGCCTCCTGATGCACCGTCTCCGCCGGCGCCTTGGCGGGCGCGGGCTGGCTTGCCTGCGCCGCAAGCGCCGCGGCCGGCAGTACGGCGAGGGCGACGGTGATCAGGGGACGTAACATGCGAGACTCCTGTTATATCCTAACGTCCCCTGCGGGGCTTGTATCCCGGCCGAACGTAGCCTTCGGATTACCCGATGTTTCGTTGCAGCAACAGTCGTTGCCGTAACTGACTTTGCCCCCTAAGGCGGCGCTGTAATGATCCTTGTCGTCGACAATTACGACAGCTTCACCTGGAACCTGGTCCATTATCTGATGGAGCTGGGCGCCGAGGTGCGCGTGGTGCGTAACGACGCGCTGACCGCCGCCGAGGCACTGGCGAGCAACGCCACCGGCTTCCTGATCTCGCCTGGCCCGTGCACCCCGAACGAGGCGGGGATCAGCCTCGATCTCGTCGCCGCCTGCGCCGAGGCGCGCCGCCCGCTGCTCGGCGTGTGCCTGGGGCACCAGTCGATCGGCCAGCATTTCGGCGGACATGTCGTGCGCGGCGGGCTGATGCACGGCAAGACCAGCCCGGTCACCCACGACGGCACCGGAATATTCGCCGGGCTGCCCTCGCCATTCACCGCGACGCGCTATCACTCACTGATCGTCGAGGACGTGCCCGATACGTTGCTGGTCAACGCCACTGCGCCCGACGGATCGGTGATGGGATTGCGCCACCGCGAACTGCCGATCCACGGCGTGCAATTCCACCCGGAAAGCATCGCCACCGAACATGGCCACGCGCTGCTCGCCAATTTTCTGAAGACGACCGGGGCATGACCGATTTCGGCCCGCTGCCCGATCCCGCCGCGCCGCTCGATCGCGCCGGTGCCGCGCAGGCCTTTGCCGATATCCTCGACGGCGGCGCCAGCGACGAAGCGATCGCGCATTTCCTGATCGCGCTGAGCGACCGCGGCGAAACCGAGATCGAGATCGCCGAGGCGGCACGCGCGCTACGCGAACGACTGATCCCGATCGACGCCCCCGCGCATGCGATCGACGTCTGCGGCACCGGCGGCGACGGGCATCACACGCTCAACGTCTCCACCGCGGTCAGCCTCGTCGTCGCAGCGTGCGGCGTCCCGGTCGCCAAGCACGGCAACCGCGCCGCTTCGTCCAAGGCCGGCGCGGCGGACACGCTCGAGGCGCTCGGGCTCGATATGGATCGCGCCGGGGCGTGCGCCGAGGAGACGCTCGCCGAGCTCGGCATCTGCTTCCTGTTCGCCGCGAATCACCACCCGGCGATGAAGCGGATCACCCCGATCCGCCGCCACATCGGCAAGCGCACGATCTTCAACCTGATGGGGCCGCTCGCCAATCCGGCGCGGGTCGGCCGCCAGCTGATCGGCATCGCCCGCCCTGACTACGCCCCGGTCTATGCCGCCGCGCTGGCCGAGCTGGGCGCGGAGGCGGCGCTGGTCGTCTCGGGCGAGGAAGGGCTCGACGAAGTGTCCGGCGCCGGGCCGACGATCGCGGTATCGGTCGGCGCGGTCGCGCTGCCCGATCGCATCACGCCGGAGGACGCCGGGCTGCCGCGTCACCCGATCGCGGCGATCCACGGCGGCGACCCCGACTATAACGCCGCTGCCCTGCGCCGATTGCTCGGCGGCGAGCGCGGCGCCTATCGCGACGCGGTGCTGCTCAATGCCGCCGCCGCGCTGGCGCTCGACGGCGCGACGCTGCCCGCGGGTGTGGCGCGCGCGGCGGAAGCGATCGATTCAGGCGCCGCCAATGCGCTGCTCGACCGCTGGATCGCCTGGGCATGAGCAACGTTCTCGACCGGATCCTCGCCACCAAGCGCGACGAGGTGCGCAGCCGCAGCGCTAAGGCGTCGTTCGGCGATCTCGATGCGCGCGCGCGCGAGCAGACCGCCCCGCGCGGGTTCCGCGCCGCGCTCGATCGCGCGCCGGGTTACGGCCTCGTCGCCGAGATCAAGAAAGCGAGCCCCTCGAAGGGGCTGATCCGCGCCGATTTCGATCCTCCGGCGCATGCCCGCGCCTATCAGGCCGGCGGGGCAGCGTGCCTCTCGGTGCTGACCGACGCGCATTATTTCCAGGGCAGCGAGGCCTATCTGGTCGCGGCGCGCGCGGCGTGCGACCTGCCGGTGCTGCGCAAGGATTTCATGGTCGACCCGTGGCAGGCGGCGGAAGCGCGCGCGATCGGCGCCGATGCGATCCTGCTGATCATGGCGGCGCTCGACGATGTGGCGCTGGCCGAGATCGAAGCGGCGGCGATCGAGCGCGGGATGGACGTGCTGGTCGAAGTCCATGACGCCGACGAGCTGGAGCGCGCGCTCAAGCTCAAGTCGCGACTGATCGGCGTCAACAACCGCGACCTGCGCGATTTCACGGTCGATTTCGCGCGGACCTACGAACTGGTCGGCCGCGCGCCGGCGGGCTGCACCTTCGTCGCGGAGAGCGGGCTCACCACCCGCGGCGATCTCGATGCGATGGCCGCGCATGGCGTGCGCTGTTTCCTGATCGGCGAATCGCTGATGCGCCAGCCCGATGTCGAGGCGGCGACGCGGGCGCTGATCGGATGACGCGGCTCACGCATATCGACGATGCCGGCGCGGCGCATATGGTCGATGTGGGCGACAAGCAAGTAACGCGGCGCGAGGCGGTGGCGACCGGCCGCATCCTGATGTCCCCCGAAACCGCCGCCGCGATCCGCGATGGCGCCGCGCTCAAGGGCGATGTGCTCGCGGTGGCGCGGGTTGCGGGGATCATGGCGGCCAAGCGGACGAGCGAGCTGATCCCCTTGTGCCACCCACTCCCGCTCACCCGCGTGTCGCTCGATCTGACGGTCGGCGCGGATCATGTCGAAGCCACCGCGACCGCGGCGACCGACGGCAAGACCGGGGTGGAGATGGAAGCGCTGACTTCGGTCTCGGTCGCTCTGCTGACAATCTACGACATGACCAAGGCGCTCGACCGCGCGATGCGGATCGACGGCGTTCGGTTGCTCGCCAAGAGCGGCGGGCGATCGGGGGATTGGCGGGCGGAGACCGGCGACGCCTGAATCGGGCGACGCGCGGATCGGAAAATGCGGGACTGTCAAGCGACTGAGACAAAGCAAATGCCTCAATGCTGGATTCCGTAAACGATCCGTTACTTAGTTTACAACCTTTTACGCCGTACTATTCGCACCTTGTGATTTATATCATCCCCAAGGGTGCCGCATTATTCCCTCACGGCACATTATCGGGGTGATGGAAATGAAGAATTTTGCGATGGCCGCGCTCGCGGCGATGATCTTGCCTACGCCTGCATTCGCCGCCGTAGAACTTATCAAGAATGGCTCGTTCGAGAATAACACGGTTTCGGACGGCACAAAGCAGTGGATATTCTATGCCGGCCTCGCCGACTGGTCTTATCAAAATCGGATCGACCAGTACAATTTTCAGCACAACTTGACATTTATTGCCACGCCCGGCACGGCCGACGTCCAGACCGGCAGTGGTTTAACCGTTTACGGTCCGTTCCCGAAGACGAGCCCCGACGGCGGCGACTTCATCCTCGCCGACGCCGATACCGATTTCAACGGAACGCTATATCAGACGGTGAAAGGTCTGACGGTCGGCGAGAAATATACGCTCACTTTCTGGCAGGCCGCCGGCCAGCAGATCGATCGCGTCGGGCCGACCACCGAACAGTGGAAAGTATCGTTCGGGAACGACGTCCAATATTCGGACAAATTCCTGCTCGCGGAGGGTGCGGTCGGCGATTGGCAAAAGCAGTCGATGACCTTCGTCGCATCGGCAACGTCGCAGGTGCTGACATTCCTCGCGGAGGGCACGCCCAACGGCCAGCCGCCGATCGCGATGCTCGATGGCGTGTCGCTCAAAGCCTATGAGCCGCCGGTCGGCACCGTGCCGGAGCCGAGCACCTGGGCGATGATGATCATGGGGTTCGGCGCCGTCGCCGGCGTGATGCGCCGCCGCCCGCGCCGGGTCGAAGCGGCGAAATAAGGAAATACAAGCCTCCGTCATCCCAGCGAAAGCTGAGATGACGGGGCGCCTCAAACCTCCTTCGCCGCCGCCAGCACCGCGGCGGCGTGGCCCGGCACCTTCACCTTGCGCCACGCCCGGACCAAGGCGCCTTCCTTCCCGAACAGGAAGGTCGCGCGCTCGATCCCCATATATTTCCGGCCGTAGAGCGACTTTTCGACCCACACGCCGAACGCCTCGCATGCCGCGCCATCCTCGTCGCTCGCCAGCGGCACCTTAAGGTCATATTTGGCGATGAAATTGCTGTGCCGCTTCGGGCTGTCCTTCGAGATGCCGAGCAGCGCCACGCCTGCCGCGGCGAAATCGTCCGCCAGCGCGGAGAAGTCCTGCGCCTCGCGGGTGCAGCCGCTCGTATCGTCCTTGGGGTAGAAATAGACCACCAGCGGTCGCGGCAGCGCGGCGAGCCGCACCGGGGCGCCGTTGGGGTCGACCAAGGTCAGGTCGGGAAGCTTATCCATTGCTCACTCCTAGCCACGCGGCGCGCACCTCCTGCCGCGCCGCGGCGAAGCCGGCAAGCACCGCCGCCCAATCCTCATAGCCCAGCGCGCGCGCGATCAGCGCACGCGTCGCCGCCGCCTCCGGCTCCTGCGCATCGGGCGCGACCAGCCGCAGCGTAACGAGCAGCCGCGTCAACAGATCGTGCGCCGCGCCCATTCCGGCCGGCAGCAACGCGCCGAGCAAGTCGATCGCCCGCCCCAGCCGCGGATCGAACCCGGTGCGGTGCTCGAGTTGCAAGGTGTGGACCGCGAATTCCAGATCGACCAGCCCGCCCGGCAGCAACTTGGCGTCGAGCGGCCCCGCCGGCGGCTTATGCGCGGCCATTTCGGCGCGCATGTTCGCGGCATCGTTCACCACGTCGTGCGGCTTGCGCGCGCCCGCCAGCACCGCCGCGATCTCCGCCGAGAGCGCCGCGCGCGCCGCGGCCGAGCCGAACACCGGGCGGGCGCGGGCCAACGCCATATGCTCCCAGGTCCACGCCTCTTCGCGCTGATAGCGCGCGAACGAATCGAGGCTGACCACCAGCGGCCCCTGCGCCCCCGACGGGCGCAGCCGGGTATCGACCGAATAGAGCGGCCCCGCCGCCGTCGCGACCGACAGAGCCGCGGTGACGCGCTGCGCCAGCCGATTGTAATAGAGCGTCGCGCCGAGCGGCTTGGCGCCGTCCGATTCCGCCGCGAAATCGCCGGTGAACAGATAAATCAGATCGAGATCGGAGGCGTGGGTCAGCTCGCCCCCGCCCATCCGGCCGAGCGCGAGGATGACGAATTCGCTGTTCGGCACGCGGCCGTGCGCGATGGTGAATTCGGCGACGGTCGCCGCCGCCAGCGCCTCGATCGCCGCCTCGGCGACCCGGCCGTAACCCGCGGAAACCTCCAGCGGATCGGCGACGCCCGCAATGATCTGCGTCCCCAGCGCGAACCTTTTGTCGCCGACGACGCGGCGCGCATGATCGAGCCGCGCCTGATAATCGGCGCCGCGCTCGACCGCTTCCATCTCGGCGACCAGTTCGGCGACGCTGCCGACCGGGGCGAAGGCGGTCGCGTCGATCAGCCCGTCGAGCAGATCGGGGCGGCGCGACAGTTCGTCAGCCAGGGTCGGGGCGTGGCTCAGCACCGTGGCGAGCAGATTGGCGAGTGCCGGCCGCGCCTCCAGCAAGCGAAAGATGTTGATCGCGCTCGGCAATCGCTCAAGCAACGTATCGAGGCGCTGCAATGCTGCCTGCGGCACCGGCGCGTCCGCGACCGCCGCGACGATCCCCGGGAGCACCGCCTCCAGCGCCGCCTTGGCCGCGGGGCTGCGCAGCGCGGGATAGCGCCCCGAGCGCCACGATCCGATCCGCGCCGCGGCCCCCTCCGCATCGGCGAAACCGAGCGCGGCGAGCTGCTCGACCAGCTTGGCCGGATCGCTCGACAAAGCGGTGTCGGCCGGCGCGGCGAGCACGTCGAACACCGCCGCCACCCGTTCGACATGCGGACGGAGGTGATCGAGCAGCGCCGCGCCATCGGCACGCCCGTCGAGCCGCGCGACCCGATCGAGCGCGTCGCCGGTCGGCAGATGATGCGTTTGGCGATCGTCGATCATCTGGACGCGATGCTCGATCGTGCGCAGCGCCTCATAGGCCGCGGTCAGCGCGCGCGCGTCGTCGGGGTCGATCCGCCCGGCCTCCGCCAGCGCCGCGAGCGCCTCGCGGGTATTGCCGACGCGCAGCGCCGGATCGCGGCCGCCGTGGATCAACTGGTGGATCTGCGCGAAGAATTCGACCTCGCGGATTCCGCCGCGCCCGCGTTTCAGATCATAGCCAGGGCCGAATGCCTGGCCCTGCGAATGATGATCGCGGATCCGGCGGGTGATGTCGACGATCTCGCCGATTGCGCCGAAATCGAGGCTGCGCCGCCACACGAACGGGCGGATCGCGTCGAGGAAGCGCGTACCGAGCGCGATATCGCCGGCGCAGGCACGCGCGCGGATGAAGGCGGCACGCTCCCACGGCAGCGCCTGCGATTCGTAATAAGTGATCGCCGCCTCTATCGGGATCGCGATCGGGGTCACCTCGGGCGACGGGCGCAACCTGAGGTCGACGCGCAGCACATAGCCGTCGCCATCGCGCGTCTGGAGCAGTTCCACGACGCGCCGCCCGATCCTGACCGCGGCGTCGACCGGTTCCTCGCGCGGCTTGGTCGGCAGCGTCTCGGGGTCGAACAGCAGGATCGGATCGATGTCCGAGGAATAATTGAGTTCGCGGCTGCCCTGTTTGCCGAGCGCGATCGCGGCGAAGCCGACCGGTTCGGCGCCCGGCGTACGCTCCTCGATCGCCGCGCGGATCGCACGATCGAGCGCGGCATCGGCGAAATCGGACAATGCGCGGGTGACCGCGGTAAGATCGAGCGCGCCGGAAAGATCGCCGACCGCCGCGACCAGCGCAAGCCGGCGCCGCGCGAGCCGCAGCGACTGGCTCACCGGTCCCTCGCCGAACCTCGCCGCCGCACCGAGCGGCAGCGCGCCCTGCGCCAGCGTCGCCGCGAGGTCGGGCTCGCGATCGAGCAGCATCGCGAGGAACGGCGCATTGTCGCGGGCGCGATCGAGCGCGTTTTTCGCGACGGCGGGAGCGATTTGGACGATATCATTCATGGCCGGCGCTACCTGCCGAGAAACTTCATCGGCGTTCAACCGTTTTCGCGAGGATGGAACGTCGTTTTACCTCGTCCGACGTCTCGCCCGCCGCGGGATTCGTCGTATCGCCGCCGCAGCGCAGCGACGGCATCGGCGAATCGCTGCGCCGCGCCTTCCAGCCGCCCCCCGTGCCGGATTCGATGCGCGGATTGCTCGATCGGCTGTATCGGCTGGAATAAGCGGAAGACAGATCGCGCCTGTTCTCATTCCACACGTCATGCCGGGCTAGACCCGGCATGACGATAAGAGCCCGTTTCGCAAAAACGCTCAGCGATCCCGGCTCAGTTCGTCCACTTCGTGCATGATCGTATCGAGCGTCGTGCGACCCGAATCGTCGCCCTTCTGCCCGGTGCGGCCGGTCATGTCGCGACCGCTCATCAGCGCCTCGAGCGCGACGCGGCCGCGCGCGACACGGCTCTTGATCGTGCCGACCGCAACCCCGCAGATTTCGGCCGCCTCTTCATAAGCGAAGCCGCCGGCACCGACGAGGATCAACGCCTCGCGCTGCGGTTGCGGCAGCATCAGCAAGGCGCGCTGCATGTCGGCAAGCTCGACATGCTTGTCCTGCCCCGCCGGCGCGGCGAGCAGCCGATCGGCGACGAGATCGTCCCACTCGCCACGGAAGCGCGAGCGCCGCATCTGCGACAGATAAAGGTTGCGCAGGATGATGAAGGTCCAGGCGCGCATATTGGTGCCGGCCTGAAAGCGCTTGCGCGCCGCCCAGGCCTTGAGCAGCGTCTCCTGCACCAGATCGTCCGCGAGATCGCGGTTACCCGAAAGCGATCGGCCGAAGGCGCGCAGGTGCGGAATGACCTGCGCCAGCTCGGCCTTGAACTCGGGGTCGGAAAGCGCGACGTGCCCGGCAGGCGACGTCACATCCGCCCCATCATCCTGCGATGGATCTTGCGTCATGATGTCGCGATCATTCCCCGTCGCAACCGGCTCTGCCCGGTCTGTATTTATAAGATAGGCGTGCAGGCGCAATTTGCCACCCGCCTGCCACGCTGCCGCCGTCGAGGCGACTAGACCCGCACGAGCACGAGGATCGCAAAGATCACCACCACCAGCACGAGGGAAAAACCGAGGATATACCGCGTCATATGCGGTGTTGCACCAGCTCTAGCCTGTTCCGTGCTGCGGTGTACCGTTTCGTTTTCGTCCGCCATAGAACACCAACGAACAACAACCGTTTTGGGTCCGTATCAACTCATTCGGCGGGCACGGTCGATTGATCGAAAAACAATGCCTGGCTGATCGCGGCTTTCACGGTAGAGCGCTGGAATGGCTTGGTGATCAGAAAGGTCGGCTCCGGCCGCTCGCCGGTCAGCAGGCGTTCCGGGAAAGCGGTGATAAAGATCACCGGTACCTGGAATTCGGCGAGAATATCCTTCACCGCGTCGATTCCCGAACTGTCGTCGGCCAACTGGATATCCGCCAGCACCAGTCCCGGCCGGTCCTCCATCGCCAGCGCGACCGCTTCGTCGCGGGTCACCGCGACGCCGGTCACCTCATGGCCCAGATCGCGCACGATCGTCTCGACGTCCATCGCGATGATCGGCTCATCCTCGATGATCAATACGCGCGCGCGGGTCTGCTTTTCGATTTCGGTCATCGCCTCCGCAACCAATTCTTCCACCTCCTCGGGTTCGACATCGATCAGATAGGCAGCGTCTTCGGGGGTGAACCCCTCCATCGCGGTCAGCAGCAGCGCCTGCCGCGACAGCGGCGTCATCCGCGCCAGCCGCGCACGCGCGATGCTCTCATGCTCGCTGGCATCGGCGCTCGCCGTGCCCTCGATATGCGCCGACCCCCAGATCACCTGGAAGGTACGATAAAGGCCGAGCCGGGGATCGACATCGCGCGGGAATTCCGCCGGCGCGGCAACGATCGCCTCCAGCGTCGCACGGACATATTGGTCACCCTGGGACTGGCTGCCCGTCAGCGCGCGGCTGTAACGCCGAAGAAACGGAAGATGCGGCGCAAGCTGTTGTCCAAGCGACATTGGCGGTGGTTTCTCCTCACAGGGCCGGAGGCGCCCTTGCCTCGCCGGCCGATTCAAACGCGATAACACGGCAACCGATCGCCCGCCGACCGGCCCTGCGGCCAACCGGCGAATTTGTCACCGGCAAGTGGAACCAACGAGCCGGTTTTTGGTTTCATTATGCTCACCGCACAATGTGTGTGCGGGGCCTTGCGGTTTCTGGCAACCGCGTCTTTTAGAATCCCGACGGTCGGGCGGTTCCGGGGGGCATGTGTTGAGTTCGGACGATCAGGCAAAAAAACCGGATCGACAGAAGGGCGCGGCGGTCCAGCGCAAGGACCGCGATATGGGCTCGGCCCTGCGCTCGATCTATCAAAAGACAGTCGAGGAAGCGATCCCGGACGAGATGCTGTCGCTGCTCGGCAAGCTCGACTAGATCGTAGCCGAAATGGCTGGGAACGCAGGATATCCCGGCTCGGCGACAGCCTTGGCGCGAATCTTCGTCGCGCGCTGGCCGACCGGAGCCAAATTATTCGTGATCCTAAGCGTGGCGTTGCTGCCGCTGGCGGTGATCGCGGTATTCGCCACCTTGCAGACGACCCGCATCGCCGACACCGAATCGCGCGCCGGGCTGCGCCTCGCCTCCAACGAAAGCAGCCGCGCGATGGCGATCGAGCTCATCGGCGACATGACCGCGCTCCACGCCGCGGTCGATGCGCTCGAGCTCGATCCGCATAACGGCCCGAGCTGCGCGCGCGCGCAGGGCGTTTTTGCGCAGCAATCGACGATTGGCACCCGGTTCGTCATCTTCGATCGGCAAGGGCGGGCGGTGTGCGGGGTTTCCTTCCCCGGCGCGCGTGATGTCGCGAGCCAGGCCAGGCACGCGATCGTCTTCGCGCGGTTGGTGCCGGGGCGCGGGCTGCTGCTCGGCATCGCGTCCAACCGGCACGGGATGTTCGGCGCGGCCTTTTTCCCCACCGAATTCCTCGCCAACCTCAGCCGGCCGAGCGGCGCCATCCAGTCCTATCAGCTCTCGCTGGTCAAGGGCAACGAACGGCTGGTGATCGACGCCATGCCGCGCGAATCCGCGCTCGAACGGCGCAGCGCCAACCGCACCGATCTCGGCATCGCCGGGCTGGCGCTGGAAATGGAGATGCGGCGCACCCCGATCACCTCGTCGCTGGTCATCGCGCTGCTGCTGCCGTTGCTGATGTGGGCCGCGGCGGCCGGGATTTCGTGGTTCGTGGTCGATCGCCTGCTGGTGCGCCCGTTGCGCCAGCTCCGCACCGATATCGCCGCGCTCCACCCCGGCGAGGAGCTCGATCCGGCAATCCTGCGCACGCTCCACGCGCAGGAGATCCGCGAGTTGGGCGATACGTTCCGCGCCCTCACCCGCACCGTCTCGCTGCACGAGGCCGGGCTGGCCGAGGGGCTGGTGCGCCAGACCCGCCTGACGCGCGAGGTGCATCATCGTGTGAAGAACAACCTCCAGGTGATCTCCAGCCTGATCAACCTCCACGCCCGCAGCGCGCGGACGCCCGAGGTGACGCAGGCCTATGCCTCGATCCAGCGCCGCGTCGATGCGCTGGCGGTGGTGCATCGCCACCATTTCGCCGAGCTGGAGGAAAACCGCGGGCTCGGGCTGCGCCCGGTGATCAGCGAACTCGCCACCAGCATCCGCGCGACCGCGCCGGAGGGAAGCCGGGTCGGGCTGGCGCTCGATCTCGATCCCTTCTTCGTCGGGCAGGATGTCGCCGTCCCGATCGCCTTTCTGGTCACCGAGGCGGTCGAACTGGCGATGGCGTGCGATCGCGAGGCGCAGATCCGCATCACGCTGAAGCCGGCGCCTGGCGAGGCGGATCGTGCGATCCTGCGCATCTCCTCCCCCGCGCTGATCCAAAGCGAAACGCTCGTCGCCCGGCTCAGCCAGCGCTACGGGCGGGTGATGGAAGGGCTGTCGCGCCAATTGCGCGCGCCGCTCGATTATGATGCCGCGATCGGCGAATATGCGATCGCGATCACTATTCTCGGGCTCGAATGACCGCGAAACGCCGTCGACCCGCGAATTGACTTTTTTTTACGATGGACGGAACCGCGCTTCACAACGGTCGTTCTGCTCTTCGGATAGCGAAATCATGCCCCCCCGCTCTCGCTATCCAGGTCACAGGCCCGAAAGCGTCGTCACTCCCCCCCGGTGGCGCTTTCGGGCCTTCATTTTTGCGGGTTTCCCAAAATCGCCGTAAGACCGGTGCGGTCCCGCGCTTTCAGGAGGTTCGCCATGCGCAAGATTATCGGATTCACCGCAATCGCTGCCGGGCTGCTGCTCGCCGGCTGCAACACGGTTCAGGGCGTCGGCCGCGACGTCTCGTCGGTCGGCCAGACGGTCACCAAGGCGGCGAAGTAACGCTTACTCGCCTGGAACAATCTCACCTTCGCCCGTCGTGTCACGTGCACGACGGCGCTCGGTGAACCAGATCCCGATCAGCGCGAGTTCGTAGAGGAAGCACAAGGGGATCGCGAGAAGCAGTTGCGATCCCACGTCCGGCGGGGTCAGCACCGCGGCGATCGCAAAGGCGGCGACGATCGCGTAGCGCCGCGCGCTCACCAATTGCTTGCGCGTCACGATCCCCGCTCGTTCCAGCAGCATCAGCAGCACCGGCAGCAGGAAGGCGATCCCGAAGCCGAACAGGAATTGCATGATGAACGACAGGTAATTGCCGATCGCGGGCAATGCCTCCTGGTTCACCCCGCCGATATTGCCCTGGAAGCTCAGCAGAAAATGCAGCGCCATCGGCACCGCGATGAAATAGGCCATCGACGCGCCGAGGCAGAACAGCACCGGCGTCGCGAGCAGGAACGGCAGCAACGCGCGCTTTTCCTTGCGATAGAGGCCGGGCGCGATGAACTGCCACAATTGGTTGGCGATCACCGGGAAGGACAGCATCATCGCGGCGAAGAAGGCGACCTTCACCTTGACGAAGAACGCCTCGAAAATCTGCGTGTAGATGAGCTTGGTCTGCCCCGCCTGGAGCAACGGGCGGACCAGCACGCCGAAAATATCCTCGGCGAAATAATAGCAGACGAAAAACGCCAGGATCAGCGCGGCGATGCTGTAGAGCAGCCGCCGGCGCAGCTCGATCAGATGTTCGAGCAACGGCGCCTTGGTGTCGTCGATGTCCTTCATGACGCGGGCTTGCTCTCGACCGGCGGATGCGCCTCATCGGCGGGTGCCGGCGGCGGCGCGACGACCGGTTTCTCGACCATCACCGGTGGCGCATCCTCGCCGTCGGTCGCCGTCTCGGCTGGCAACGGATGCGGATAATCGGGGGTATCGGCGGAAGAGTCGGACGGATGCAGCCGCATGATCCGTTCATTCTCTTCCTTCCACTTCTTTTCCATCTCGGCGAGTTCGGCCTCGCGGATCATCTCGTCGAAGCCGGCGCGGAACTGGCGCGCGACCGAGCGGGCGCGGCCGACCCAATAGCCCAGGACGCGCATCGCCTTGGGCAGGTCTTTCGGCCCGATGACGACCAGCGCGACAAGCGCGACGACCGCCCATTCGGAGAAATTGAAATCAAGCATGAGCGGGCCGGCGGCGCGAGGGGAACGGCAAAGGAGCGGGCTGAGGGCGTCGGCCGATCAGCGCGCCTTCTCGTCCTGCACGATCGTCTCGGCGGGGCGCACCGATTGCTGCGCCTCGATCCGCGCGGCCGGCTTGGCGGGGACGTCCTCGTCCTCCTCGGCCATGCCCTTCTTGAAATTCTTCACGCCCTTGGCGACGTCACCCATCAGGTTCGAAAAGCGCCCGCCCCCCAAGAGAAGAATGGCGATGATGGCGACGACGATCCAATGCAGCGGGCCAAACGTGCCCATGACGGCTCTCCTGATAAGCGAACCCTGTATCTAGGGTCTAAACGCGCTCAGGACAACGCCGTGAGCGGGCTGGCTACCTCATTCACCGTCATACCGGGCTTGACCCGGCATCCAGAGCCGCAAGGACCGGCGCCGGTTGCCCTGGATGCCGGGTCAAGTCCGGCATGACGCCACGGGCCCTAGTCATCATCGTCGTCTTTTTCCACCGCGAGTTGATCGAAGGCGAGATCGACCGGATCGAGCAATCCCGCGGCCTTCAGATCGTCGATCCCGGGCAGGTCGCGCCGGCTTTCAAGTCCAAAATGATCGAGGAATCCCGGCGTCGTCGCGAACATCAGCGGTCGGCCCGGCACCTCGCGCCGCCCCGCGGGGCGCACCCAGCCCGCCTCCATCAGCACGTCGAGCGTGCCCTTCGAGATCTGCACCCCGCGGATTGATTCGATTTCGGCGCGGGTCACCGGCTCGTGATAGGCGATGATTGCCAGCGTCTCGATCCCGGCGCGAGAGAGCTTGCGCGCCTCCTCGCGATCGCGGCGCAGCAGATGGGCGAGATCGGCCGCGGTCTGGAAATGCCATCGCCCGCCGCGGTCGACGAGGTTGATGCCGCGCCCGGCATAATCCGCGGCCAGCGCACCGAGCACCGCCACGATATCCCCCTCGCCGACATGCGCGCGAATCGCCTCCGGGGTCATCGGCTCGGTCGCGGCGAACAGCACCGCCTCGACCGCGCGAGCGAGATCGTCGGGCGGGGTCATGCCGAGGCCCTCAGGTAGAGCGGGGCGAAGGGCGATTTCTGCGCGAGCTCCACCCGCCCCTGCCGCGCCAGTTCGAGCGCGGCGAGGAAGCTCGACGCCAGCGCCGATTTGCGGAAGGTGCCCGACGCGCCGTCGGGGAGGAACCGCTCGATCGACGCCCATTCGATCGTACTGCCGATCAGCGCCGAGACGCGCTCGATCGCCGCCTCAAGCGTCATCACCTGGCGATCGTGGACGACGTGCATCACCGGGCGGGTACGCGCCGAGATACGCCCGTAAGCCGCGATCAGATCATAGATTTCGGCGGTCCAGCGCGCCTTGCGCACCGTGCGCAACCCTTCGGGCGCAGCGCGGCGGAAGACGTCCCGCCCGAGCCGGTCGCGCGCCATCAGCCGCGCGCCGGCCTCGCGCATCGCGTTGAGCCGTTCGAGCCGCAATTGCAGGCGGAGCGCCAGTTCCTCGGGGCTCGGCTCGACCTCGGGGTCGCGCGGCAGCAGCAGGCCCGATTTGAGATAGGCGAGCCACGCCGCCATCACGAGATAATCCGCCGCCAGCTCGAGCCGCAGCGAGCGCGCCTGCTCGATGAAGACGAGATATTGCTCGACCAGCGCGAGGATCGAGATCTGCTTGAGATCGACCTTCTGCGAGCGGGCGAGCGCGAGCAGCAGGTCGAGCGGCCCTTCCCAGCCCTCGAGATCGAGCTTCAGGATATCGTCGTCTTCGGTCAACGGCTTGCTGGGGGGCAGGAGGGATACATCACACTATGCTGGCAGAATGGGCGGGCGTTGCCCAGCCGCCTGCGCAAAGTTCACGAAGTTCACACGAGTGAAGGTTTGGCACCAATGTGACCAAATCAAAATAAATCATTTAATTTCATGTATTTATTAACAAACGTCACCCCGGCCTTGAGCCGGGATGACGGAAGGGGTCAGGCGAGCGCCAACAACGCGTCGCGCTTCTCGATCAGCCCGCCGAAATCGCCCTCGGCGGGCGGGACGCTCGCCATTGCACGATCCAGCCGATCCCGAGCCCCCGGCTCGATCTCATCGAGCCGCCCCGCGATCTCGATCATCTCGTCCATTCGCGCCCAGCAATCGAGCACCACATCGCACCCCGCCGCGATCGCCCCCGCGGCTTTCTCGCCGGCGGTGCCGCTGAGCGCCTTCATGTCGATATCGTCGGTCATCAGCAGCCCGTCGAACCCGATGCGGCGGCGGATCACCTGCTCGATCACGATCGGCGACAGCGTCGCCGGACGATCGCGGTCCCACGCCTCGAACACGATATGGCTCGTCATCCCCATCGGCGCGCCGGCCAGCGCGCGGAACGGGGCGAGATCCTCCTCCAACTCGGCGTCACTCGCGGTGACCGTGGGCAGATCATAATGCGAATCGACGATCGCGCGGCCGTGCCCCGGCATATGCTTGACCACCCCGACCACCCCGGCCGCCGCGAGCCCCTCCAGCGTCGCGCGGCCCATCGCCGCGACACGCTTGGGCTCGCGGCCATAAGCGCGGCAGGCGATCGCCTCGGTCGTCCCCGCGCGCGCAACATCGAGCAACGGCATGCAATCGACCGTAATCCCCATTTCGGCGAGCATCAGCCCGAGCGCCTGGGCATTGGCGCGCGCCGCCTCGATCGCCGACATCGGCGCGCGTTCGTAAAGCGCGTCGAACGCCGGGCCGGCGGGAAAGGCGGGCCATTCCGGCGGCCCCATCCGCGCGACGCGCCCGCCCTCCTGATCGATCAGGATCGCGACGTCGCCCCGCCCCTCCAGATCGCGCAGCGAATCGGTGAGCGCGCGAAGTTGCGCGCGATCGATCACGTTGCGCTTGAACAGGATATAGCCGGCCGGGCGCGCCTCGCGGAAGAATGCACGTTCGTCGGCGGAGAGCGTCGGGCCGGAGAGGCCGAAGATGACTGGCTTCATGCCCCGCCGATACCGTCAGCGCTGCCGGGGGGGAAGGCACGCCAACCGATATCTTCCGTTCGCCCTGAGCTTGTCGAAGGGCGGCCTGTCCCACCCGGTGGGGGACGCCCTTCGACAAGCTCAGGGCGAACGGGGAGAGGGAGGAATGCCGGATTAAGGTAACGCGATGCGCTGAAATTACCCCGCGACGAAGCAGCGTTCGCCCGCCACCTTCAGCCGGCCGCAGATATCGGCGGCGGCGCTGGCGCTGCCGGCATTGACCCGCAAGCGATAGACCTTGCGCCCGTTGACATCGGCCGCCTCGACCGATTTGTTCAACGTCGCGAGATAGTTGAACCTTTTCGCCAGCGCGCTCCACGCCGCATTGGCCACCGCCTCGCTGGGGAAAGCGCCGAGCTGGACGAGCGATCCGCCCGATCCTGCCCCCGGCACCGCCGCGCGCGGCGCGCTGACCGGGGCTTCCGCGGTGAGCTTGCCGCCGCTCGGCGGCACCTTCGCCGCGGCGACGCGCTCGCCGGCATCCGGCGCTGGCACGGGCTTGGCGCCGGCGCGGCGGCCGTCGATCGGCGCTTCGGGCACCGCGCTCAGGTCGATCGCCGCCGAGGAATTGGCGCCGGCGCTGGTCGCGATCGCCGAATCACCCTCGCCGCTCACCTTGAGCCCACCCGGCTCCTCCGGCTTGATCTTGTAATCGCCCGGCGGCGCCTTGATCAGATCGCCGCTGCCCGAGGGGGTGCCGACATGCTGCTGCATCTTGTAGATGCCGAAAACGATGCCCGCGAGCATCACCAGCCCGACGACGACGAGCAGCACCTGGCGCAGAACGCCGGGCGCGCCATTATCCTCTTCCTCGGGCTCTACCGATTCCAGCCAGGGCAAACGATCAAGGTTACTGAGATCGATCTTGTCCACCGCCGTCACCGCCTACATCTCCGAGACCGCTTCCACCCCCACGATGGAAAGTCCGTTACGAATAATTTGCGCGCAGCCATCCGCCAAGAGCAGACGCGCCGCGCTCGACGCCGGATCTTCGACGACCAGGAAGCGCCGATCGGGCCGATCATTGCCGACATTCCACAAAGAGTGAAAGGCCGCAGCCAAATCGTAGAGATAAAAAGCGATACGGTGCGGCTCGCGCGCCGCCGCGGCGGTTTCGACGATCCGCGGGAATTGCGCCGCCAGCTTCACCAGCGCAAGCTCTTCCGTATCAAGACGGGACAGATCGGGGCTGGTCGCATCGATCCCCGCCTCCGCGGCGCGGCGATGCAGCGAGGCGATGCGGGCGTGCGCATATTGGACGTAGAAGACCGGATTGTCCTTCGACGCCTCGACCACCTTGGCGAAGTCGAAATCCATCTGCGCATCGGCGCGGCGGGTGAGCATCGTGAAGCGCACGACGTCCTTGCCGACCTCGCGCACCACATCGGCGAGCGTGACGAAATTGCCCGCGCGCTTGGACATCTTCACCGGCTCGCCGGCGCGGAGCAGGCGGACCATCTGGACGAGCTTGATATCGAAGCGCGTCTTGTTCTCGGTCAGCGCGGCGACCGCGGCGACGATCCGCTTCACGGTGCCGGCGTGATCGGCGCCCCAGATGTCGATCAGCTCGTCGGCGGCCTGCGCCTTCTGGAAGTGATAGGCGAGATCGGCGCCGAAATAGGTCCATTGCCCGTTCGACTTCTTGATCGGGCGATCCTGATCGTCGCCGAATTGGGTCGAGCGGAACAGGGGCAGCTCGACCGGCTCCCAATCGTCGGGCACCTCGCCCTTGGGCGCATCGAGCACCCCGTCATAGACGAGACCGCGCTCACGCAGCCATTGCTCGGCCGCCTCGGGCTTGCCCGCCGCCTGCAGCTCCGCCTCGGAGGCGAAGACCGCGTGGTGGATGCCGAGCAGCGCGAGATCGGCCTTGATCAGCGCCATCATCGCCGCGACCGCGCGGGTGCGGAACAGCACGAGCCATTCGCTCTCGGGCGCCGTCGCGTAACGATCGCCGAATTCGTCGGCGAGCGCGCGGCCGACCGGGACGAGATAGTCGCCCGGATAGAGCCCCTCGGGGATCTCGCCCACCGCCTCGCCCAGCGCCTCGCGGTAGCGCAGATGCGCCGAGCGCGCGAGCACGTCGACCTGCCCGCCGGCATCATTGACATAATATTCGCGCGTCACGTCATAGCCGGCGAATTCGAGCAGCGCGGCGAGCGCATCGCCGACCACCGCGCCGCGGCAATGCCCCATGTGCATCGGCCCGGTCGGGTTGGCGGAGACATATTCGACGTTGACGCGGGTGCCGTGGCCGCGCTGCGACCGGCCGTAATCGCCGCCCGCGTCGCGGATCGCGGAAAGCTCGGCGCGCCACGTATCGTCGGTCAGCCGCAGGTTGATGAAGCCGGGGCCGGCGATCTCGACCGCCGCCACCTCGTCGAGCCGGCGCAGCTCGTCAGCGATCTTCTCGGCCAGCGCGCGCGGGTTGGACTTGGCCGGCTTGGCCAGCACCATCGCGGCATTGGTGGCGAGATCGCCGTGGCTCGTGTCGCGCGGCGGCTCGACCGTCACGTTGCGACGATCGAGATCCGCCGGCAGCGCGCCGCCAGCGACAAGGGCATCGAGCGCCGCGTCGATATGCGCGGCAAAGCGAGAATAAAGCGTCATGGTGTCCGTGATCGTCCGGGATTGCGCGCGCGATAGACCAAGCGGGCGCCGGAAGCAAAAAGCCCTCCTCCGAAGTGAGGGGCTTGAGCCCCCCTAAGCCGTCAGCGCGTCGACCAGCGCCTGGACCTTCTTCTGCCGCCATTGCGGCAGCGGGGCGACCAGCCAATAGCCGAGCCGCGACGACTTCGCCTCGCCGACACGCACCACGCGCCCCGCGGCGATATCGCGCGCGGCGAGCAATTCGGGCACGGTCGCGCGCCCCAGTCCCTGCGCCGCGGCGTCGATCGCCAACCCCGCGTCGGCGACGCGGATCGGCGCCGACACATCTTCCGCGCCACACCCGGGCCAGGCGATACGCAGCTCGCTGCCGCCGCCGGGGCACTCAACGGTGACCATCCCCTCGCTCTCCAACGCCTCGCCCTCATGCGCGCCGGGGCCTTCCCCCCAGCGGATCGCGAGATCGAGATTGGCCTCGGTGAAGTCGATCACATCGTCCGCCGCGACGAGGATGAAGCGCAATTCGCCGTCGTCGCGCGCGATTTCCGCGAGCCGCGGCATCAGCCATTTCTGCGTCACGTCGCGCGGCGCGGCGATCGTCAGCGATTTGGACGATTGCCCGGCCTGCATCGCGCGCACCGATTCCTCGAAATGGAGGAAACCGTCGCGCAGCGCGGCCAATCCCGCCTCGCCCTCCTGCGTCAGTTCGAGCCCCTTGGTGGTACGGCGGAACAGCACGACGCCCAGCGTATCCTCGAGCGCGCGGATCTGCTGGCCGACCGCCGCCGGGGTCACCGCCAGCTCGTCCGCCGCGCGGGTGAAGGACAGATGGCGCGCGGCCGCATCGAGCACGCGCAGCCCGTTGAGCGGCAGATGCGTGCGCTTCATGCCCCCACCGCCGGCGCGAGCAGCGCGAATTTGGGGATGGCGACGTCGAACGGCGCGCCGCTCTCGCCGATCATGCGATAATGCCCCTGCATCGATCCCGACGAGGTGCCCAGCGGGCAGCCCGAGACATAATCGTAGCTCGCGCCGGGCTCGATCACCGGCTTTTCGCCGACCACGCCCTCGCCCTCGACCGGATGCTGCACCCCGCGCCCGTCGGTGATCAGCCAATAGCGGCTGAGCAGCTGGATACTGTGCTCGCCGTGGTTCTCGATCCGGATATGATAGGCCCAGAACCAGCGCCCGCGCTCGGGCTCCGATTGCTCGGGCAGATAGGTGACCGAGACGCGCACGGTCACGCCGTGCGTGGTTTCCTCATAGGGGAAGAGCGCCTTCACAATCCCGCCACGCGGAGCGCCTGATCGAGATCCTCGATCAGATCGTCCACGTCCTCCAGCCCGACGTTAAGTCGCAGCATCCCGTCGCTGACTCCCATTTCGATGCGCTTGTCCTCGGCGACCGAATGATGCGTCGTGGTGGCGGGGTGGGTCATCAAGGACCGAGAATCGCCGATATTGTTCGAAATGTCGATCAGCTGCAGCGCATCGAGCAGAGCATGCGCCTGCTTGCGCCCGCCATCGACCTCGAAAGCGAAGATCGGCCCGGCAGCGTCCATCTGCGACATCGCCAGATTGTGCTGCGGGTGGCTCGGCAACCCCGGGTGGAGCACGCGCGGGACGCGGCCCTCGAGGAAGCGGCCGACCTTCAACGCGCTTTCCGACTGGCGGCGGATACGCAGATCAAGCGTCTCCAGCCCCTTGAGCACCACCCAGGCGTTGAACGCCGACAGCGTCGGCCCGGTGTTGCGAATGAAGGAGAGCAAGGTGTTCTCGACGAAATCGGCCGAGCCGCACACCGCGCCGGCGAGAACGCGGCCCTGCCCGTCCATCATCTTGGTCGCCGAATAAGCGGTGACATCGGCGCCGTAATCGAGCGGGCGCTGGAGCGCGGGCGTCGCAAAGGCATTGTCGACCACCGACGTGATCCCGCGCTCGCGCGCGATCCCGCACACCGCGCGCAGATCGACCACGTCCATCGTCGGATTGGCCGGGGTCTCGAAGAAGAACACCTTGGTCTCGGGCCGCACCGCATCGGCGAATTGCTGCGGATCGCGTGCGTCGATCACCGTGGTGGTGATGCCGAATCGCGGCAGCAAGGTATCGACCAGCCAGCGGCACGAGCCGAACGCCGCGCGCCCCGCGACGACATGATCGCCGGTCTGGAGCTGGCACAGCAATACCGCGGTCATCGCCGCCATGCCGGTGGCCATCGTGCGGCACGCCTCGGCGCCCTCGAGCAGCGCGATCCGCTCCTCGAGCATCTGCACCGTCGGGTTCTGGAGGCGGGAATAGGTCATCCCCTGCTGCTCGCCGGCGAAGCGCGCGGCGGCATCCCCGGCGCAATCATAGGCATAGCCCGAGGTGAGGAACAACGCCTCCGACGTCTCCCCGAACTCCGAGCGCGCGGTGCCGCCGCGGATCGCACGCGTGGCGGGGCGCCAATTGGCGGTGATCGAGCGGTCTTGTCCGGTACGGCGTTTCATGTCGTGCCCTTTGCCCGCAAAAGCAGGGGTATCGCAAGGTCTGGTGCCGATGCCTTCGTCACCCCGGCCATGAGCCGGGGTCCATTATGCCGCGAACGCCACGGCCGGAGCCTCTTGCCCCGCGCCTGCCTCCCGATGGACCCCGGGTCGAGGCCGGGGTGACGGCGGGGCAAGAGGCTTGCCCACCGCATCCCGCTCGTTAAACCCGCGGCGATGAAGCAAACCGGCAAGGCGACGCGCGGGACGGCGATCAACGCGTGGCTGCCGCGCACCCCGCTGCCGGTCGCGATCCTGCTCGGCGCGGTGGCGGAGGCTTTGTTCCTCGTCCGCGTCGCGGTGCCGCATCGCCCGATCTTCGACGAAATCTATTACGTCCCCGCCGCACGCGCGATGCTGGAGCGCGCCTATCTGCTCAACCGCGAGCATCCGCCGCTCGCCAAGGAGCTGATCGCACTCGGCATCCGGCTGTTCGGCGACACGCCGGTCGGCTGGCGCTTCATGTCGACGCTGGCGGGGACGGCGACGGTGCTGGCGGTGTTCGCGATCGTCCAGCTGATGACCGGGCGGCTGCGCAGCGCGCTGGTCGCGGGGGTGCTGACGATCCTCAACTTCACCGTGCTGGTGCAGGCGCGGATCGCGATGCTCGATACGTTCATGACCGCCTTCCTGCTTGCGGGGATCGCGACGATCGCCTGGGCGATGCGCGACGGCGGCTGGGGCAAGTGGCTCGCGGGCGCGATGCTGCTCGGCGCGGCGACCGCGTGCAAATGGGCCGCCGCGCCCTATGTCGCCTTCGCCGCTTTCGCCTTCCTGCTGCTCAAGCGCGGGCATCTGCAGCGCTGGCCGGGGCTCGCGCCGCTGCCGGCGGTGGCGCTGCTCGGCCTGGTATCGGTCGCGACCTATTTCCTGAGCTTCGCGCCGGTGCTGCATTTCCGCGTCGATCCGCTGACGTGGCGCGGGCTGCTGAGCTACCAATATTATATGTACGAGCAGCAGGTGCAGGTGCTGCCGCATCACACCTATCAATCCGATTGGTGGACCTGGCCGCTGCTGATCCGCCCGATCTGGTATCTCTACGAAGTGACCGACGGGGCGCAGCGCGGCATCCTGATGATCGGCAATCCGCTGCTGATGTGGGGCGGGCTGGTCGCGGTCGCCGCGTGCCTGTGGGGCTGGATGACGAGCCGCAGCGCGCGGCTGCTCGCCGCCTTCGCCTTATGGGCGGGGAGCGTGGCGATCTTTGCCCTGATCCCCAAGTCCTTGGGATTCTATTATTATTACTATCCGTCGAGCATCTTCATCGTCATCGCGATCGCCGCCGTCTTCGATCATTGGCGCGCGCGGCTGGGCAAATGGGACGAGCGGCTGGTGATCGCCGCCTTCATCCTCGCGCTTTGCTATTTCCCGGTGCTGTCGGCGCAGGCGCTCGGGTCGCCGCGCGCTTTCCAATATTGGACATGGCTGCCGTCGTGGGTTTGAGTGTTCCTCCCCTCCCCTGAGCAAGGGAGGGGAGTGATAGTTCAGAGCGCCGCCAGCACCGCGTCGCCCATCTCGCGGGTCGAGCAGGTGCCGCCGAGATCGGCGGTGCGCTTGCCCGAGGCGAGCGCGGCCGCCACCACCGCCTCGATACGATCGGCCGCCGCCGGCTCGCCGAGCGAATGGCGCAGCATCATCGCCGCGGAGAGGATCGCGGCGCACGGATTGGCCTTGCCCTGCCCGGCGATATCGGGCGCCGAGCCGTGGATCGGCTCGTACAGCCCCTTGCCCGCGACATCGAGCGCCGCCGAGGGCAGCAGCCCGATCGACCCGACGCACATCGAGGCCTGGTCGGAGAGGATGTCGCCGAACAAATTGCCGGTGACGATCACGTCGAACTGGCCGGGATCGCGCACCAGCTGCATCGCGGCATTGTCGACATACATATGGGTCAGCGTGACATCGGCGTAATCCGCCGCGGTCTCGATCACCACGTCGCGCCACAATTGCGAGGTTTCGAGAACATTGGCCTTGTCGATCGAGCAGAGCTTGCCGCGGCGCCGCCGCGCCGCCTCGAACCCGGCGACCGCGATGCGGCGCACCTCGGCCTCGTCATAGCTCATCACGTCATAGCCCTGGCGCAGCCCGTCCGCGGTGGTGCGCATCCCCTTTTCGCCGAAATAGACGTCGCCGTTCAGCTCGCGGACGATGACCAGATCGATCGCGCGCGCCACTTCGGGGCGCAGCGCCGAGGCGTCCTCCATCCCCGCGAACATCTTCGCCGGGCGCAGATTGGCGAACAGGGTGAGCGCCTTGCGCAGCCCGAGGATCGCCTGTTCGGGGCGCAGATGCCGGTCGAGCGAATCGCAGGTCGGATCGCCCACCGCGCCGAACAGGATCGCGTCGGCGCGCCGCGCGAGATCGAGCGTCGCCGGCGGCAGCGGATGCCCCGCGGCATGATAGGCCGCGCCGCCGACCGGTGCCTCCTCGAAGCTGAGATCGAGCCCGAGCCGTTCGAGCACGCGCCGCGCCTCGGTGGTTACTTCGGGGCCGATGCCGTCGCCCGGCAGGATCGCGATCAATGCCATGAGAGTCCCTTTCGTTCGCGGGCGCTCTTAGGCGGTAACCGCGATCACGCAACCGCCCTTTTCAGCCGATCGAGCAGCCGCGCGCGCGCCGGGAGCAGCTCGGCACGGCGCTCGACGAGCACGTCGCGCGCGAGGAAATGCCCGGTGAGATCGAGCGCGGTGAGCGCATCGCTCCATTCGGCCGCCCCGCCGGCGCGGAGGAACGGCGGCAGGGCGAACAGCCGCGATTCATAGCCGGCCGCCGCCGCGCGGCTCACCGCGGCGCCACTTTTGGGGCTGACGAAAGCAAGGTCGTCCGCGCTGCCGGTCGCCGCGCAGCGATCGAGATCGAGCCCGAAGCCGAGCTCGGCGAGCAGCAGCAGTTCGTAGCGCGCGATGCTCCCCGCCCAGCCGCGCGCCGTGGGTGCCGCCTCCACCGCATCGAGCGCCCCGGCGAGCGCGGCATGGAGCCGCGGATAGGGCTGCGCCTCGGGCAGCGTCGCCGCGGTGAGCGCGGTCAGCCACGCGATCGCCGCCGCCGGCAGCGCCGCATCGAACAGCGCGGCGCGGCTGCGCAGCAATTCGACGGTGAGTGCGGGAAGCTGGTCGTCGGTCCGTGCGCGCCACTCGCCGCGCACAATATTGGCCGGCTGCAGGATCGGACCGAGCCGGCGCGAGCGGCCGCCACGGACATAGCCCGCGAGCACCCCGTCCGCCGGGGTCAGCGCGCGCACCACCGCACCGTGCTCGCCATGCGCGCGAACGGCGAGGACGATGGCGTCGACGGTCAGATGCATGCGGGCTGATGTAGGCGAAAAGCGCGCGGGGAACAGGGCCGATGTGCTGCAATCGCGGGCGACCTTCCTTCCCCGTTCGGGCTGAGCCTGTCGAAGCCCTGTGCTTTTCTTCCGCGGAAGAAGGGCAGCCCTTCGACAAGCTCAGGGCGAACGGAGGGAGACGCCGGCGCACCCCGACATCGAATCAAGCCCGCCGGATACGCCGCGCGATCCCCGCCAGCGCCGGCGTCCGCGCCGCGCGGGCCGCCACCCGCAGCGCCGCATCGAACCCGCCGACCGCCGCCACTGAGGCGCGATTCGTCAGCGTCGGGCGCAGGAGCAGCAAGTCGCGACACGCCACCCCGCCGCTCGCCAGCGCGCGCTTGTGCTGCCCCTCGCCCTCGGTGAAGTCGAAGCGGCGGAAACGGTCGCCGAACAGGCTCTCCAGCGCCGCGCCGAGCAGCACATTGCCCGGCGACAGCGCGCCATAGGCCGGATCGTGCCCGACATGATCGTAGCGCAGGGTATCGCCGTCGCCGCCGCACCACAGATAAGCGATCGGCGTATCGCGCAGGAACAACAGCCACGCCCGCACCCCGTCCGCCGCCGCCAGCGCGTCGCCGTGCGCGGGATCCGCCGGCAGCCCCGATTGCATCAACCGCTCCTGATAGGTCGTCGCCGATACCGCGCGGGCGAACGGGTGGAACGCCGCGAGCTCGGCCGGCGCGCGATAGCTGCGCACGTCGAGTCGCCCGCCATTGGCCTCGGCCAGCTTGCGCGTCTTGCGCCGGAGCGTCGCGCGCGCCTGCCCTGAAAGCCCGGCGCGCCACGCATCCTCCCCCGCCGCCAGATCGACATAATAGCGCGTATAATGCTGCCGCACGAACGCCACGCCACGCCACGGCAGCGCCGCCTCCGCCGGGAGCGACGTGACGAGATAGCCGTCGTCATCGGCATCGAGGGGCGGCAGCAGCGGCGGCGCGCCCGCCAGCGCCTGATCGAGCGACAGCGCGATGCGGCGCAACCGGCGCGGGATTTCCGCCAGCGTGCGCGCGCCGATCTGGAATTTCAGCGCGCTGGCGCTCACGTCGTGCGCTCCTCCACCAGATTGGACCAGACCTGCTCGACCTGGCGCATCCGCCGCCGGCTCGAATTGGCGGGCAAGGGCCGATCGTCCTGCCCCAGCGCGAGCGCGGGCAGATCGGTGAAATGCGCGGTCGGCGCCTCGGCGCGGCGCGCGGCGAGCAGCTCGCACAATTGCGCGAAGCGGCGCGTGTGGACCGCATTGGGGCGGGTGCCGTCGCGCACCGCCAGCTCGAAGCTGTGCCCGACGATCGTCGTCGCGGCGTGGCGCTCGGCAATTGCGTGATCGAGCGCGGCCTGCTGCTCGTCGATCGACAGCGCGCAGATCTGGAACTGGCGATAGCTGCCCGCGAAATCCTCGATCACCGTCACCGGCACCTCGGTCACGCCGTGCCGCACCACCGGGGCGATTTGCGCCGCGGGCAGGTCGATCGCGCTCGGCCACGGCTGCGCCGCGCCGTTATGGCTGCTGTCGTAGCGGAAGCCGAGCGCCGCGAGCGTGCGCAACGTATCGTCATTGGCGGCATAATTGCCGCCGCGGAAGGCGATCGGCAGCGGCGCCCCCGCCTCGACGATCAGCGCGACCGCCTCGCGGATCAGCATCTGCTGCCCGGCGCGCGAGAAATCGACCAGATCGAACTGGCCGTGCTCGCGCCGGTCCGCCGCCGACGCGCCGCGCCAATTGGGGTGGAGATGGAGCTGGACCTCCTGCCCCGCGGCGAGGATCGCCGATACCACCGCCTGGATCGGCGCGATGCCATAGACCAGCGCCGGCATCGGATCGACGAAGAAGGTCGCTTTCAGCCCGTGCTGCGCGAGCAGATCGAGCTGATGCGCCACGCCCACCCCGGCCGGCTCGAACGACCGCGCCGCTATCTCCCCCACCGCCAACCCCGACGCGTGGTGGCGCCAGGACAATTCGGTATCGATCGTCAGAAAAACCTGCATCCCGCCGCGGTCTTATGAGCGGGGAATGAACAAACCGCAAAACCGAAATAAAAAAAGAGGTTAGGATTCCGGCGCGCGACGAGAGCGGGGGCGGAACGACACCCGGCCTCCACTCTCACGCTCGCGCGGGAGTAGGCCGCTACGGCACGATCCCGTAACGGCTGTAATCGCGATCGATCCGCGGCGAGAGCGTGCGCGCGGCGGCGAGATCGCTGTCGCCCTCCTTCGTCTTGCCGCTGTGCCGGCGGATCACCCCGCGCATATAGAGGCTGGCCGCCATGTCGGGCGCGATCGCCAGCGCGGAATCGAGATCGGCCAGCGCCTCGTCCATCCGCCCCATGCGGAAATAGATCATCGCCCGGCTGTCGAGCACCTGCGCGCTATTGTCGCTCAGCGCGATCGCCTTGGTGCAATCCTTGAGCGCGGTATCGAGCGCGACATTGCCCAACCCCTTCAACCAGCACCGCGTGTTGAGCAGCCCCGCATCGGCGGGCTTCAGCCCGATCGCCCCGTCGATCGTTTCGATCGCGCCGTCCTTGTCGCCGAACTTCATCTGCAGCGTGGCCTTGAACGACATATAGTCGGCCTTGTTCTTGTCGCCCTGATCGATCCGTTCCTGGATCAGATCTAGCGCGGCCGTCTTTTCCCCGCGATCGGCGCGCGAGTTGGCGAGCCGCGCGAGCGCGTCGTCGTCTGACGGATCGAGCCGGTTGGCCTCGATCGCATCGGCCAGCGCCTTGTCGTCGTTGCCGAGCGCGGCATAGAGCCGTGCGCGCTTCACATAGGTATCGGCATCGGGCTCGATCGCCAGCGCCTTGTCGAGATCGGCGATCGCCGCCTTGCGATCGTACACCCTCTCCAGAAACCAGGCGCGATTGGTATAGCTCGTCCGGTCGTCAGGCCGGTCGCGGATCTGGCGGGTATAGACCGCGAGAATCGGATCGAGCTTCTTGTCGCGCCGTGCGGCGGCGATCTCGTCCCACGAACTGGGATAATCGGCCGGCGCGATCGCTCGCGGCGAATTGGCCTTTGCCGCAGCGACCTTGCGGCGCTCGGCCGGGATATCGGCGACGGGGATCTCCACCCCGCTGGTCGTCGTCTTGTCGGTGGCGACGATCCATTCGCCTTCCTGCGTGACGCTGCGATCGACCGCATGCCCCGCCAGCACCGCCTGCTCGGTCTTCGCCCCGTCGATCGTGAAGCCGGTGCGCGGCAGGCGCAGGCGGGTGCGCATCATCACGTAGAATGGCGCATCGGTCTTGACCGGGATGTCCTTCCACGCGGTGCGCGCGCGATCCGGGGAGAATTCGGTCTGCGCGGCATAGAGCGGCCGGCGCCAGCGCTCGTTCTCGCGGTCCCACGCGGGATAAGCGACCCCGGTCGCGGTCACCGTCGCGGTGCCCGCCGCTTCGTCGAAGCTGAAATCGCGCGAAACGAGGGTCGCGTTCTTGTCGAAATTCGCGATCATCCGGTTCACGAGCTTTTCGAAATCGTCCTGGCTGCCCTGCGTCTTGGCCAGCCGCACCAATTGCGCCACCGCGCCCTTCATCGTCACCGTGGCGCTGAACGGCGCGGGCAGGTTGATGCCGGCCCCCTGGTCATAGCTGAAGGTCAGCGTCATATCGGGCCGCGCCGGCGCGTGCAGCGCGATCCGCACCGGCTCGGCGCCGGCCGCGCGCAACGGCAGGACATAGCCGAGCGGCGGCGTATCACGAATATCGGCCAGCCGCGCGCCCGCGCCGGTGCCGTCGAGCCACAGGGTTTCGCCGTTGATCGTCGCGCGGACCAGCACGTGATCGAACGCCGCCGCGCTCGGCAAGCGGCTCGGCACCAGATCGCCGAGCTGCGAATTGGCCGTCACCGGCTCGGCCTCGATCCCCATCTCGTGGAGCAGCGCGAGCAACAGCAGCGTCTTGGCCTTGCAATCGCCGTAGCGCAATTCCCAGGTCCGCGTCGGCGACTGGGGCACGTAATTTCCCGTATCCATCCCCAGCATCAGGTAACGGATCTTGTCCTGCACCAGTTGCAGCGCGAGCGCGGCGCGTTTCAGCGGGTCGCTCTCCGCGGCCTTGATCCGCGCGACCTCGGCCGCCAGCGGGCTGCCCGGCACGATCAGCCCGTCGGTGGCGTAAAGCGGCGCCATCACCTTCGACACCGCCGCCCAATCGGCGAAACTGGTCACTTCGAGCAGCGGCAATTTGGCGAAGCGCGCGGGCGCATCGTCGGGCATTTCCGGCTGTTTGGCGAGCGGCATCGTCACCGTCAGCGTCTTATACCCGCCCTCGACCACCGGCTGTGCGGCGACGCCGTCGGCATAGGCCTTCCACTTGATGTCGCTGCCCACCGGCCACGACAGCCGCGCCCGCGCGAACTGCACCCGCAATGGCGCGAGGAGCAGCGGCGCGAACGCCTGCACATCGCCCTTCAGCGTCGGATCGCGCCGCGTGACCGAAAAGGCCACGTCGAGCACGTCGCCGACGCGCAGCCCCTCGACCGGCATCGTCGCGGTGAGGCGACCGTCGAGCACGCGCTGCTCCATCCCCTCTTCGCGCCGCAACACGGTGAGCGGATTGCCGTTTTTGATAAGATCGATGCGCTCCGCGCCGCGGATGATCTGCGCGCGGTGGACGATGAGATCGCCTTGCGACGGCTGCCAATCGATCTTAATCGTGCCGATGCTGCTCAACGCCTCCGCCGACGCGGCGCGGGTCGCGGTTTCCATATACGACCAGGCGCGCCCGTTCTCGAGCCGCTGCTGGTTGTCGAATATCAGCACCATCGGCGCGTCGTCGCCCAGCTTGGTCGCATCGATCGCCGGGGCGGGTTTCACCCAATCCGGCATCGGCTGATAGAGCGGCTTATCGCCGGCGTGCGCGATCGCACTGGTGGCAAGCAACACCACAAACAACGGCAGACGCCGCATCTTGTCCCCCAATTTTTCCCCGATGCGATGCTAGGCTTAGCCGCGCCGCCCCCGCAACCTATTTCGCGTGATAGAAATCATACACTTGCTGCGCCACCGTCGCCGAAACGCCGGGCGCCTTCTGCAGATCGGCGAGGCTGGCGTCGCGCACCGCGCGCGCGGTGCCGAAATGCATCAGCAGCGCCTTCTTCCGCGCCGGGCCGATCCCCGGCACCTCATCGAGCGGGCTGGCACCGATCGCCTTGGCGCGCTTCTGGCGGTGCGCGCCGATCGCGAAGCGGTGCGCCTCGTCGCGCAGCCGCTGGAGATAGAACAGCACCGGGGCATTGACCGGCAGGGTCAGCTCGCGCCCGTCCATCAGGTGGAACACCTCGCGCCCTTCGCGGCCGTGGTGCGGCCCCTTGGCGACGCCGACCATGCAGATATCCTCGATCCCCAGTTCCTCGAGCACCGCGCGCGCCGCATTGAGCTGGCCGCGCCCGCCGTCGATCAGCACCAGATCGGGCCAGGTGTCGCCATCGCGATCGGGGTCCTCCTCCAGCGCGCGCGCGAAGCGGCGGGTGAGCACCTCGCGCATCATCCCGAAATCGTCGCCGGGGATGGTGTCCTTGCTGCGGATGTTGAACTTGCGATACTGGCCTTTGCGGAACCCCTCCGGCCCCGCGACGACCATCGCGCCCAGCGCGTTGGTGCCCTGGATATGGCTGTTGTCGTAGATTTCGATCCGCTGCGGCGGCTCGGCCAGCTCGAACAGATCGGCGACCTCGCGGTTCAATTTCGCCTGCGTCGTGCTTTCGGCCAGCCGGCGCTCGAGCGCTTCCTCGGCATTGCGCCGCGCCTGATCGATCAGCCGCCGCCGCGTGCCGCGCTGCGGCACCTCGATCGCGATCTTGCGCCCCGCCGGCGCCGACAGCGCCTCCGCCAGCAGCGCCGCCTCGGGCAACGCGCGATCGACCAGCACGCAGCGCGCGGGGGGCACTTCCTCGTAGAATTGCATCAGGAACTGCTGGAGCACCTCTTCCTCGGGCACATCGGTGGTGTGCGCGGGGAAGAAGCTGCGGTGGCCCCAATTCTGCCCGCCGCGGATGAAGAAGGCCTGGATGCCGATCACCCCCTCGTGCCGCGCGAGCGCGAAGATATCGGCGTCCCCCACCCCCTCGGCGTTGATGAACTGGCTGCCCTGGATGAAGGTCAGCGCCTTCAACCGGTCGCGCAGCACCGCGGCGAGCTCGAAGTCCATCGCCTCCGCCGCCGCGGTCATCTGCGCGCCGAGCTTAGCCTGGACGTCGGTCGCCTTGCCAGACAGGAAGCGCTTGGCGTCGGCGACCAGCTCGGCATAGCCCGCCGCGTCGATCCGCCCGACGCACGGCGCCGAACAGCGCTTGATCTGGAACAGCAGGCACGGCCGGTCGCGCGTCTTGAAGAAACCGTCGGTGCAGCTTCGAAGCAGGAACAGCTTCTGCAGCGCGTTGAGCGTGGTGTTGACGCTCCCCGCGCTGGCGAACGGGCCGTAATAATCGCCCTTCGCCCGCCGCGCGCCGCGATGCTTCTGGATCCGCGGGAATTCGTGATCGGCGCGCAGCAGGATGAACGGGAAGGACTTATCGTCGCGCAGCAACACGTTGTACGCGGGGCGGTAGCGCTTGATCAGCTGCGCCTCGAGCAGCAGCGCCTCCGCCTCGTTGTTGGTCGTGACGATCGTCATCGACCGGGTGAGCGCGACCATCCGCTGCAGCCGCCGCGGCAGCCGCTCGACCTGGGTATAATTGGTGACGCGATTCTTCAGCGCACGCGCCTTGCCGACATAGAGCACGTCGCCACGCGCATCGTGCATGCGATAGACGCCAGGCTTGAGCGGCAGCGTCTGCACCACGTTGCGGATGGCGGCGACACCCGCCTCCAGATCGGGCGCGTCGGCGCCGCGCACGGCGAAGGTCGCCTTTTCCTCGTTGAAGCGATCGGGAGGGCCGTAACCAGACATTTTCAGTGATCTAGGGACGTACGCTGGCGCCAGCAATGTGGTACGGCAGCCGCCATCTAGAGAGAGGATGAAACGATGCGATTCGCTGTTGTTTCGACTGCCGCCGCCGCGCTGCTTCTCGCCGCGCCGAGCCTCGCGCAGCATGAGGGGCATAAGATGGCCGCGCACCCGATGGCCGAGCATGCGCTCCACGCCGCGCTCGCCGATCCCGCGCGCCCGGCCAAGGACAAGGAACGCGACGCGACGCGCCACCCCGCCGAGCTGCTCAGCTTCATGGGGGTGAAGCCCGGCGACAAGGTCGGCGATTTCATCATGGGCAGCGGCTATTGGACCCGCATCCTCGCCAAGACCGTCGGCGAGAAGGGCAAGGTCTATGCCTATCAGCCCGCCGAGTTCATCGCGTTCCGCGCCGCTTATGGCACCGATCAGGACGACGCGGCGAAGCCCTATGCCAATGTCGTCCCGTCGCGCGAATCGCTGGGCGCGGTGACCTTCCCCGAAAAGCTCGACGCGATCATCACCGTGCAGAACTGGCACGACCTGCACCTCGCCAAATCGCCGGCAACGCTCGGCGCATCGGTGGCCAGGGCGCTGTATGATTCGCTGAAGCCGGGCGGGGTGCTGCTGGTGGTCGATCATGTCGGTGAGCCCGGCGCGACGCCCTTCGCGGTCGCCGAGACATTGCATCGCGGCGATGCGGACGCGACCAAGAAGGAGATCGAGGCCGCCGGGTTCAAGCTCGCCGGGACCAGCCCGATCTATGCCAATCCGGCCGATCCGCACACCAACAAGGTGTTCGACCCGGCGATCCGCGGCAAGACCGACCAGTTCGTCTACAAGTTCGTCAAATCGTGACAACGGAGACCGAATCGGCCTCTCACGCGATCGACGCGAAGATCGCCGCGTTGGACGACTGGCGCGGTGAGACGTTGGCAGATGTCCGCGCGCTGATCCGCGCCGCCGATCCCGATGTGATCGAGGAGGTGAAGTGGCGCGGCGTGCCGGTGTGGTCGCACGGCGGGATCATCTGCACCGGCGAGAGCTACAAAGCGGTGGTGAAGCTGACCTTCGCGCAAGGCGCGGCGCTGCCCGATCCGGCGGGGCTGTTTAATTCCAGCCTCGAAGGCAACACCCGCCGCGCGATCGATATCCGCGAGGGCGAAACGATCGACGCCGCCGCCTTCACCGCGCTGGTGCAGGCGGCAGTGGCGCACAATCTGGCGAAAAAGCGGAAGTAAGATGTGCTCTCGCGAAGGCGGGAGCACATTTGGAGAGGCGCGATCCGTAAAATCTGAGCCTCCTCACCAAAGCGGCGGCGTTCGGACCGTGACAAATCCGCGACAGCCACTATATGCGCCCCCGCACGACGCGAGCCCCCGCCATGCTGACCACGAATCCTTTCGACGACGACCATCTGCACGAGGAGTGCGGCATCTTCGGTGTTTCCGGCGCTGCTGACAGCGCCGCGGCACTGGTGGCGCTCGGCCTTCACGCGCTCCAGCATCGCGGGCAGGAGGCCGCCGGGATCACCACCTTCGACGGTGCGCAATTCCACACGCACCGCGCGATGGGGCATGTCGCGGGCAATTTCGACCGCGACGAGGTGATCCGCGCGCTCCCGGGCAGCGTCGCCTGCGGCCACGTCCGCTATTCGACCACCGGCGAGACCGCGCTGCGCAATGTCCAGCCGCTTTATGCCGAGCTCGCCTCGGGCGGGTTTGCGGTGGCGCATAACGGCAACATTTCCAACGCGATGCGGCTGCGTCGCGAGTTGGTGCGGCGCGGATCGATCTTCCAGTCGACCAGCGATACCGAGACGATCATCCACCTCGTCGCCACCTCCAATTACCGGTCGCTGCTCGATCGCTTCATCGATGCGCTGCGCCAGGTGGAGGGCGCCTATTCGCTGATCGTGATGACCCCGGAAGGGATGATCGCGTGCCGCGACCCGCTGGGGATCCGCCCGCTGGTGATGGGCAAGCTCGGCGATGCGATCATCTTCGCCTCCGAGACGGTGGCGCTCGACGTGGTCGGGGCGGAATTCGTCCGCTCGGTCGATCCGGGCGAGCTGGTGATCGTCCAGGGCACCGAGATGCGCTCGATCCGCCCCTTCCCCGAAGCGGCGGCGCGGCCGTGCATCTTCGAATGGGTCTATTTCTCGCGCCCCGATTCGATCGTCGACGATCATTCGGTCTATTCGGTGCGCAAGGCGATCGGCGCGCAGCTCGCGATCGAATCGCCGGTCGACGCCGATCTGGTCATTCCGGTGCCCGATTCGGGGGTCCCCGCGGCGATCGGCTATGCTCAGCAATCGGGCATCCCGTTCGAGCTCGGCATCATCCGCTCGCATTATGTCGGCCGCACCTTCATCCAGCCGGGCGACAAGGTCCGCCACCTCGGCGTCAAGCTCAAGCACAACGCCAATCGCGCGCTGATCGCGGGCAAGCGCGTCGTGCTGATCGACGATTCGATCGTGCGCGGCACCACCAGCCTGAAGATCGTCCAGATGATGCGCGAGGCCGGCGCGGCCGAGGTGCACATGCGCATCGCCAGCCCGCCGACCAAGCATAGCTGCTTCTACGGCGTCGACACGCCCGAGCGCGCCAAATTGCTCGCGGCGAAGCTCGACCTGCGCGCGATGACCGATTTCATCCACGCCGATACGCTCGGCTTCGTCTCGATCGACGGGCTGTACAAGGCGCTCGGCGAGGCGGCGCGCGAGGGCGTGCGGCCGAAATATTGCGATGCGTGCTTCACCGGCGATTATCCGACCACGCTGACCGATCACGACGAACTGGCCGAGGTCGACCAGTTCGCGCTTCTCGAAGAACGGGTCGCCTGAGCCTCCAATGACCGATCAGAACAAAGTGCTCGCGGGGAAGCTCGCGCTCGTCACCGGCGCGTCGCGCGGCATCGGCGCGGCGACCGCGATGGCGCTCGCCGAAAAGGGCGCGCATGTCGTGATCACCGCGCGCGCCGCCAAGGAGCTCGAAGCGGTCGAAGAAGCGATCTTCGACGCCGGCGGATCGGCGACGATCGCGCCGCTCGACCTGACCGAGACCGATGCGATCGCGCGGCTCGCCGCAGCGGTGGGCGAACGCTGGCAGGCGCTCGACGTGCTGGTGCTCAACGCCGGCATGCTCGGCTCGCTCGCCCCGGTGCCGGCGATCGACGCCAAGGAACTGGCCGCGGTGCTGACGCTCAACGTGTCGGCGCAGGTCGCGCTGATCCAGGCGTTCGACCCGCTGCTGCGCCGCGCCGACGCCGGCAAGGTGATCGCGCTGACCTCCTCGGTCGGGCGCACGCCGCGCGCTTATTGGGGCGCGTACGGCGCCTCGAAGGCGGCGCTGGAGACGCTGATCGCGGCCTATGGCGACGAGGTGGAGGCGATCAGCCGCGTGCGCACCGCGATCGTCGATCCCGGCGCGACGCGAACCAAGATGCGCGCGCGCGCCTATCCCGGCGAAGACCCCGCCTCGGTGAAGGACCCGCGCGTGGTGGCCGAGCGGATCGCGGCGCTGGCGGTCGACGGGTTCGAGACCAATCACTTCGAGCGCGTCGAGGGGTGATCGCGCGGCGGTCGTAACGACAAAGCGCGGCTGGCTATACTTAAGCGCAGCCCGCTCAACCCCGGTCAGCCGGGAAAAAACAGCTTCCCGAGCGCGGCGCCGGCGCCGAGCAGCGCGGCGGTCGCGATCATCGCCTGAAAAATCAGTGAGGCGGGGAAAACCTTGGTTTCGATCTGAAGCTTCCGGCGTTCATCGAGCATCTTGTCGATTTCGGCCTGCGCCTTGCGGATGCGCGTGAGCTGCTCCTGCATGTCGAGTTCTTTGGGTTCGATCTGCGTCGCCATGATATTCTCCGTAGCATGATATAGCGTGAAAATGAATGAACGGGAGGGGCGGGCCGCCTCGATCGTTGGCCGCGAGGTTGCGCCGTTCCACACAGGCGAGGAATGATCGGGCGCGCAACGATTGGCGCCGCGCCCGTGACGCGCTAACGCGGGCGGCGATGCTGTTTCCTCCCGAAAATTGCCCGCGGATCGTCGTCAAGATCGGTTCGGCGCTGCTCGTCGATGCCGCCGGCGGGGTGCGCCGCGCGTGGCTGGAGGGGATCGCCGCCGATATCGCCGAGCGCGTCGCCGCGGGGCAGCAGGTCGCGGTGGTCTCGTCGGGGGCGATCGCGCTCGGCGCGCGGCGGCTCAACCTCCCCAAGGGCGGCCGCGCCAGCCTCGAAGATGCGCAGGCCGCCGCCGCGACCGGGCAGATCGCGCTCGGCCATACCTGGGCCGAGGTGCTCGCCGCGCGCGGGCTGACCGCGGCGCAGATCCTCGTCACGCTCGACGATCTCGAGGATCGCCGCCGCTATCTCAACGCCGCCGCGACTCTGGGCCGGCTGCTCCAGCTCGGCGTGGTGCCGATCATCAACGAGAATGACAGCGTCGCGACCGCCGAGATCCGCTTCGGCGATAATGACCGGCTCGCCGCGCGCGTCGCGCAGGCGGCGGGGGCGCAGGGCGTGGTGTTGCTGTCCGACATCGACGGGCTCTACGATCGCAACCCCGCCCTCCCCGGCGCGCTGCATATCGCGCGGGTCGAGCGGATCGACGCCGGGGTGGCGGCGATGGCCGATACCGGCTCCGCCTCCGGCATGGGATCGGGCGGGATGGTCTCGAAAATCCAGGCGGCGCGGATCGCCACCGGCGCGGGCGCGGCGCTGGCGATCGCCTCGGGGCGGATCGATCGCCCGCTGTCGGCCGAGGCACGGCATACGATCTTCACCCCCGAGAAGCGCAAGCGCGCGCGCAAGGCGTGGCTCGCCGGACGGCTGACCGCCAAGGGCGCGATCCAGGTCGATGCCGGCGCCGCGCAGGCACTGGCGGCGGGGCGCAGCCTGCTCGCGGCGGGGGCGACCGGGGTGACCGGGCGGTTCGCGCGCGGCGACGTGGTGACGATCGAGGGCCCCGACGGCGCGATCGCGCGCGGGCTCGCCGAATATGACGCGGCCGAGGCGCAATCGTTGCTCGGCCGGCGCAGCGAGGAGCATGAGGCGATCCTCGGCTATGCCCCGCGCGCCGCCCTCGTCCACCGCAACCATATGGCCTTGCTGTGATCCTCGCGCTGACCGGGGCGACCGGGTTCGTCGGCGGGCATGTCGTGCGCCGCGCGGTCGAGGCGGGACATCAGGTCCGCGCGCTCGCCCGCCGCCCGCAACCGCCGCGCGACGGGGTGACGTGGATCGCCGGGGCGCTCGACGATGCGGCGGCGCTCGCCGCGCTGGTCGAGGGCGCGGACGCGGTGATCCATATCGCGGGGGTGGTCAATGCGCCCGACCGCGCCGGCTTCGTCGCGGGCAATATCGCGGGCACGCAGGCGATCGTCGCCGCGACCGCGCCGGGGACGCGCTTCGTCCATGTCTCCTCGCTCAGCGCGCGCGAGCCGCAGCTCTCGATCTACGGCTGGTCGAAACGCGAGGCGGAGGCGGTCGTCGCCGCGGCACCGCTCGACTGGGATATGGTGCGCCCGCCGGCGATCTACGGGCCAGGCGATATGGACATGCTCGATCTGTTCCGCTTCGCGCGACGCGGGGTGGCGCTGACCCCGCCGGCGGGGCGGCTGTCGGTGATCCATGCCGACGATCTCGCGCGATTGCTCGTCGCGCTCGCGGCGGCGCCGGCGACGCGCGCGATCTACGAGGTCGACGACGCGCGCGACGGGGCGTGGACGCACAAGGGCTTCACCAGCGCGATCGGCGCGGCGGTCGGGCGGCGGGTACGCCCGATCGCGCTGCCACGCGCATTGCTGCGGGTGGGCGCGCGGATCGACCGGCTGGCGCGCGGCAAGGGCGCAAGGCTCACCGCCGACCGCGTCGCCTATTTCTGCCACCCGGACTGGACGGTCGACGTGACGAAGCGCCCGCCGGCGGCGCTGTGGGTGCCGCAGATCGCGACCGAGACGGGGTTGCGCGAGACCGCGGAAAGCTATCGCGCGGCGGGGTTGTTATAGCCCCTTCCCTACTCCCCTTGTATGTTGAAGGTTGCCCGATCTGATTGGAGGATGGGGTGATCGCCGGGGGTGGCCACCCCCGGCGATCGGGCGGGTGGGGCCGTCGACCCCTTGGTGAATAGCGCACCGTAAGGGAGCCTGG